>Ga0209381_1000151_pt1 | contig 199035 bp, 171 predicted proteins | sample DewCreD2012metaG_FD_184111 | JGI IMG/M metagenome (GOLD analysis project Ga0209381, IMG submission 184111) | Hot spring sediment bacterial and archeal communities from British Columbia, Canada, to study Microbial Dark Matter (Phase II) - Dewar... ... | reverse complement strand
AGGCCGGGGTCGGTTACACTCGTCCTGCGTCATGGACTGATGTCCCGCGGGTTGCGGATTGCTCGCAGGCCGGGGTCGGTTACACTAATTTCCACCCATGCGCTAGGCGCCCCATCAGTTGCGGATTGCTCGCAGGCCGGGGTCGGTTACACTGCACCGGATGCCGCGCGTCCGAACAGGGTTGTTGCGGATTGCTCGCAGGCCGGGGTCGGTTACACTTTGCGGCTGTACTGGGCCACGTGGCGACCGTTGCGGATTGCTCGCAGGCCGGGGTCGGTTACACTCGCTCGCCCTCGATGTAGCCGAACACTATCGTTGCGGATTGCTCGCAGGCCGGGGTCGGTTACACTATTCCCGGCCGTAAGGGCCCCCGGCAGCGGCACTTAGCCTCCACCCGCGCCTCAGAAAAGCGTGAGTTGCCCGGGCGCGGGTGGAGGCGGTTTGCGGATTTTTCCCCAGAAAATCCGCATCCGCTCGAACTGTTTGTCGGTGATCGTCAGCAGGCGCACTTCTCCGTCGGGCGGCACGGCCCCGCCCACTCGCTGGATGTGCACCTGGGCGCTTTCCTCGCTGAAGGCGTAGCGGGCGTACACCGAGTACTGCATCCGCGTGAACCCGTCCTTGAGCAGGAACTTGCGAAAGCGGGCGTATTCCCGCCGCGCCGCCTTCGTGTCCACCGGCAGATCGAACATCGCCACCACCCACATGAAACGGTAAGCGCTCAGTTGCACCTGAGAGCCCTCCGCCCGGCGAGGCCCGTCTGTTCTATAGTTCGGGAAGGTCCAGACGCTCTTGAGCGCCCTGATATACTCGGACCAGCGAAGCGGCCATGCGGTGCAGGCCGACCATCAGCGGCCCGGCCTGCCCCCCCACCGTAACCGTCCGCGTCAGCAGCCCCAGCAGCACCGCCTTGGTGTCGCGGTCCAGCACCAGGCGGTCGGCGCGATACAGTTCCACCACCGCCCCATCCACCATCGGCCGCAGCACCTCCAGCAGATCGTCGGCCAGGCAGAACGGATTGGCGCGGTGGCGGTGGTGCAGCCCCAGGGCCGGCTGGAGCCCCGCGGCGCACAGCGCCCGGGCCACGGCGGCGCGCAGCACGGTGTAGCCGTAGTTCAGCAGGTTGTTGGGCGGCAGACCGTCGGGGTCGCGGCGAAAGTCCTGCCCCAGGAGGGCCGGCCAGTAGATGCGGGCGGCCTGGCCCTCGGCGTTCTCGCGGTCGCCGCTGCGGACGCGGCCGGCCAGGTCCATCAGCGCCTGGCGGGCCGGATGGTCGGCGGGAAGGTTGGCGGCCTGGGCGGCGATCTTGTGGCGGATGATCTGACGCCACAGACGCTTGCGGCGGGGCAGCGGACAGGCCGCCTGCGCGGCCATCCGCTGGGCGATCAGCGAGTTGCCGGCGAAGGGCAGGAACATGCCCGCCGGAAGGTGATCCGGGCCGCACAGCACGACGGCGGCCCCGGCTTCCAGCAGGCGGGTGAAGACGGCCTGCGTGAAGGTGGTGGAGTGGTTTTCGGCGATCAGCAGGCCGATGTCCTCGCAGGGCACGCGGCCGATCTCCGTTCCCTGGCGGCGGAGGACCAGCTGGTCCAGTTCGATGGACAGGAAGGTCGGTCCGCCGGAAATCTCGATGGTGCGCTTAATCATGGGCTCTGCGGATCCGGCCGAGAAGGTCCACGGTAACCTTTTCGCCCTTGAGGGTGTTAGGCGTGACAGAAATGATTTGGGCAAGGTTGCCGCGGCGCGCGTCGGTGTGTTCAACGAACTGAATCTTTTGCTCGGTCGATACGGCGGTCTTGAGTTTCACGAGGCGCAGTTTTCCCTTGAAGGTTCCGAGGACCATTTCGCCGCGGCTGAGGGACATGACGAAGGTGGCGTTGGGGCGGGTGGGGTGGGTGCGCTGGATGATGGGCTGGCGGAGGCGGATGCGCTGGGCGGCCTCGAGCATGGAGACGAACACCGCCTCGCGTTTGCGTTTGCCGTTTTCGGTGAACTGGAAGATGCACAGGTGGTGGATGGAGCCGGTCTTGACGTAGGCGGTGCCGTTGCGGATGGGCTGGATGGTCTGGTCGTACTTGAGAAGGCGCACCTTGCGGATGGGCACGCCCGAGGGCATGGCCAGCGGCGGGTTCCAGACGCTCGAGGGGATGGTCTTTTTCTTGGCGCCGCGGCCGAAGGCCACGTTCCTTTCCTTCAGGCGGTCGATGACGATCTGGCGGATGGTCTTGTCGCGGATGTGCTCGATTTCGGGGGCGGAAAGCGACTCCAGGGGCTTTCGGAAGACGAACTCGCCGGGCTTTTGCACGATGCCCAGGCCGAGGCGGCGCTGGAAGACCGGGCCGTAGATGGTCTCCTCATGCAGGGCGCCGGCGACGCGGCGCTGGACGCGATGGGAGACGTTGATGGACTGCACGGCCTGGAGGACGGCGTCACGGAAGCCGGGCCAGGGCTCGGGGAGGACCTGGCCGGTGGCGCGGGTGCCGCCCTGGCGCTGGATGCGGGCCAATTGCTGAAGGCGTTTGTGGTCGGTGAGGGCCAGGACGACGGCGTCGATGGCGTGGTGGCGGTGGTCGGCGCGGTTCTTCTCGCCGGGCTGCAGGTCGTCGGCGGCCTGCCAGGCGGGGCTGTCGGGCAGGCTCTGGAGGATGGTGTCCAGGCCCCAGTGGCGGCGGAGTTCGGCGGTGTGCGAGCCCTTGGGGCAGAGGATGTGGTGGGGCTGCTCGACGAGGCAGTCCAGGTACTGGCGGACGACCCGCGAGAGATGGCGGGTGTCGTTGAGCTGGCGCTGGACGAACTGGTCCAGGTCCAGTTCCTTCTGGATGAAGCGTCGGCGCTTGGCGTAGCTGAGGCGCGAGGCCCGTTGCAGGACCTGGTCGTAGCGGGCCGGGTCGGCCTCCAGCCACTCGCGGGGCGTGCGGTTGCCTTTTTCGCGGTTCATGTCGCGGAAGGCCACGACCTTGTTCTGGCGGGAGTTGTCCAGGCATCGCGAGCGGGGCAGGATGTGGTCGATATCGACCTCGCCGCCCAGGAGCTGGGCGAGGCTGATGGGCCGGCCGCTGTAGATGCAGGCGCCGTCCTGCTCTTGCCACAGGAGCACGCGCTCGATGGCGTCGCGGCTGACGGTCCCGCCGGCCTGGCGGATCGTGTCGGCGGCGCGGTTGCGCTCGTCTTCATTCTCCTGTCGTCGCTTGGAGGCCTTGCGACGCTGGTCGGCGGACAGCGCCGCCTCGCGGGCCAGTTCGACGCGGATACGGGCGGGTTTGCCGTACTGGCGGATGATGGCGTTGACGAGTTTGCGGACTTCGTGGAGGGCCTGGCGCACGACGGGATTGGCCACCTCCGGCGGCGCGGGGAGAAACGGCAGGGTCTTGCGCGGGCGCTGGTCGGGACGAAGATAGCCGGCCTCGCTCAGGGCGCAGGGGGTGCCGTCGGCGGTCATGTACAGCAGGCCACGCTCCATGTGGGGCAGGAGTTTCTCCAGGGCCTGGCGGCTCAGGGCGGCATAGCCGTCGGGCAATTCCACGGTCAGGAGTTTTTCGGCGGCCTGGGGCGACAGGCCCCACTGCTCGACGGCGATGCGGCGCAGGTCCTCGTCGGATTCGTCGATCAGCGTGCGGACGATCTGGTCCTTCTGCTGCTCGGAAAACTCGTGCCAGCGCCGGCCGAAAATCTCCTTGCAGGCCAGCGCGGCATCGACGGGCAGGCCCTTGAGGGCGGGGCGCTGGCCGCGCTCCAGGTTGAACCTGATGGAATCGATGAACCCCAGGGCCTTGCGGATGGCGTCGAAGTCCATCGTGGCGGTGCGGGAGAGCTTGTCCAGAAGCAGGGCGCGCTGCTCCTGGGTGAGGGTGCGTTCCTCGCGGGCGTCGGGGTCGTAGTAGCGGAGGTTGTTGACCTCCTGGAGAAGGCGGAATCGCTGGGCGAGGCGGTCGGCCCGCGGGCAGCGGGCAAGCCGCGGTTCCAGTTCGCAGCGGCCGACGACCTCCTTGGGCCAGTAGAGCTTGCGCTGCCCGAAGAGGATGCCCTTGTGCATCCATTTGTCATCCTTGGCGGGGTTGTTGAGGCGGAGTTTCAGCTCGTCGGTCAAAAGCGCCGACAGCGGCGAGTTGAAGGACTTCTGTCGCTCCCAGAGCATGTCGAACTCGTGGAGGAACATCTCGCGGCGGGTGTGAATCGCTCGCACACGGGTGTGGAGCTTGACGGCGTCCGGAGAGTGCCACTCGCCGGCGCGAACCTTGGCGAGCATCTCCCCCAGCGTCCGGCTGCCGCTGACGGCAATCTGCTGCTGGACCCAATTGATCTCGCCCAGAACGCCCTTGTCATCCGCCTCGCGGGCCCGGTCGGTCTTGCGGTTGGACTTGAAGCCCCGCCGCTGAGCCAGGTGGATCAGCACGCGGGCGAACTGAACGCCGGTGAGCGGTTCGTCCAGGCCCCTGCGCCGCAGCTCATAGGGGTCTTCGGTCCAGAGGCGGGGATCGTCGGCCTGGCAGAGGCCGGCGTCGGCCAGCAGCCGCCGCAGCGCGCGGCGACGGGCGGCGCGGCGCATGATCAGCCGGCGCATGGCCCGCTTGATGCGACGTTCCTGCATCTTGGGGGCTTCCTTGCCCGTGTCGTAGTTGTCCACGCCTTCGGGAAAGACGCGCACTCCCGTGGCGACCAGCCGCTGGCCGGTTTCGTCGATCAACGCCCAGCCGATGGAGTTGGCCCCGAGATCCAGGCCCAGTGTCAGATCCGGCATTTTTCACGCCCCTTTCGTGAATGAAGTACTTGACAACCGACACGAAATGCGCACAATTGTCAACAGTGTAACCGACCCCGGCTCTGCAGTCTTTTCGCAACAAGAGGAAAGATTCGCAGGCCCTGCTCTACGGAGCACCCGGATGCCACTGTCGCAAGACAAGGGCATCCCTTTTTTTGCCATGCCGCGGGGCAGGCGGCGGCCGGAGCCAAGCCGGTTGCCCTGGGTGCCTTGTGCTTCCGGGGGGAGGCGTGTGCCGATGGCCCGTTATTCCTTGGCCGGAAGCGGGGCGAGGGCGGCGTAGGGGTTGTCGTCGATCGTCACCGGCCGGACTTGGGCTTTGCGGATGATCGGCGTCTTGCGCGGCCCGTCGGCCGGCTGGGTGGCGGGGGCGCAGGCGGCGATGGCGTTCACCACTTCCATTCCGCGTGTGACCTTTGCGAAGGCCGTGTAACGGCGATCGAGGCGCTCCAGGCGTTCCAGGCAGATGAAGAACTGGCTGCCGGCCGAGTCGGCGTACTCGGCGCGGGGCATGACGCCGCTGGCTTCGGCCGGGTCCACGCTGCGGGCCATGGACACGACGCCGGGTTCGTGTTTGTGGTCGTTGAACTCGGCCTCCAGGCGATAGCCCGGCCCGCCGGTGCCGGTGTTGGTGGGGTCGCCGGCCTGGATGACGAAGCCCGGGATGATGCGGTGGAAGGCCAGGCCGTCGTAGAAACCCTCGCGGCACAACAGCAGGAAGTTGTCCACGGTGTGCGGCGCCGAGTCATAGAACAGGGCCAGGTCGAGCGGGCCGCGGTCGGTGTCCAGGCGGACGTACTGGAGGGGCTGGACCTTGGTCACCATCGCGCCGGGGGGAGCGTTGAGGCGGCGGTCGCGGCGGACCGAAACGATCAGCGGCGTGCCGAGGAAGCCGGGCCCTTTGCCGTCGGCCGGCGCGGCTCGAAGGATGTAGGTGCCGGGCGAGGCCAGGGCGGGAAAGTGCTCCAGCAGGTTCACCTCCATGCCGGCCGACGCGGTTACGGGGCGGGTCGTCTCGATGGGCCGGCCGGTGAACTCGTTGAGCAGCAAGACCATCTGCCCCTGGCCCTCCACGCGGACGGTGGGCGGCATCGACGGCGGATACCAGGTGCGAGTGGGGATGAGAACCAGCAGCAGGGCCAGGTTAGCGGCCGTTTGCATGGACAGGCACCTCCGGAAAGAATCTGGTACAATGTAAGCATGCGCCGCGTCGGAGCAAAGGCACGGCTGTACCTGGACGGCAAGGACGTCGGCTGTATCACCACCCGCCGCTGGGAGAACTCTTGGGGATTCGGGCAGTTTCAGCCGTCGGAAGCCTTTGCCCCCTACGCGCCCTACTACGGCCAATGGTCACTGCTGATGCACGCCGACCAGGGGAACGAGCCGCTCAGCCGCGAGGCGGCCAGCGAACTGCGCGCGATCGAGGCACGCCTGGACGCCATCCGCGCCCGTCTGCATTACCCCGATGACGACCAGTGGGTGGATCTGGTCCAACTCAACATCGACGGCGGATTGGTGGAGTGGAAGGAGCATTGAAGGGGCTTTGGTTGCGCCGCGGGCGGCGCTAGGGGTGTCGCTGGCCCTGGGAGAAGCCGGTGGCGCGATAGCCGGCCTGGTTGATCGTGTTCATCAGTTCGCGGACGGAGATCAGCGAGGGGTCGTAGAGGACCGACGCCTGCCGGCTGTTGAAATCCACCTCCGCCTCGAACACGCCCGGACAGTCGTGCAGGGCCTGCTGGATGGCCTGCTGGCACCTGTGGCAGTGCATCCCCTCGACCCTGATCAGGACGAACTGGTCCTGGCGGACGTCATCGACCATATGGTTCTCCCGATACCGCGCCGACTATAGACCGGCGATCCAGCAGGCTCAAGCCGCCGCTTCGCAAGGCCCTTCCAGGAACCTATACCCCCCGTGCGGGACGGGTGTTGGAACAAAGCCGGCTGTCCACTCACCCGCCGCCCCAAAGGGCGATGTCGAAGGCCCGCACGAACTGCCATTGCTGCAGCGGGTCGTAGCCCAGCACGCCCAACATGGCCAGCAGCACGCGAATGAAGAACCCGAACACCTGCGGGACTTTCCACAACACGACAAAGTAGCCCAGGAAAAGGAACGTGGCCAGGGGCGGAGTGGTGAGCTTTTCGCGGAGGTCGCCGTTCAGGTAGGGCGCGATCATCTGGAACCCGTCCAGTGGGGGCACGGGCATCAGGTTCAGCAGCGCCGCCAATACCTGCAACACGGCCAGGGCGCCCACGAATAGCTGCGGCGCGGTCCACTGCGTGGCGGGGGTGCCGGGGCCGACCCACCCCACGGCGGGATGCAGCGCCAACGCACACAGGAGGAAGATCAGCAGGTTCATGGCCGGCCCGGCCGCCGACACGGCGGTTTCCCACGCCCGGCTGCGGAGCAGGTCGCGGCGGATGTAGGTGCTGCCGCCCGGCAGAGGCACGCCGCCCATGGCCAGGAAGATGGCCGGCATGATGATGCTGGTCACGGGGTCCACGTATTGCAGGGGATTGAGCGTCAGGCCGCCGCGCTGGCGGATGGTCCAGTCGCCGCCCCACAGCGCCACGACGCCGTGGGCGAACTCGTGCAGCACGACGGTGAGGATCCAGCCGATGAACAGCGCCCAGAACAACGGCGAGTCGAAGGCCGCCTCGGCAAGCATGGACGGTGAGGTTACGGGGCGGGCCGCAAAAGACAAGCCGCACGATGCAGACCCCTGGTCGCTGCGTCGCTTCGTCGCTTTGCCCCTGCGCAGTTGCCTTTTCTTCCTGCCGGTCCTACCTTCACCGCCGCATGATCGTGCTGATCGACAACTACGACTCGTTCACCTACAATCTCGTGCAGAGGCTGGGGGAGATCGACCCGTCGCGGCCGATCCGCGTCTTCCGCAACGACAAGGTGACCGTCGAGCAGGTCGAGCAGCTGCGCCCCACCCACATCGTGATCTCTCCGGGGCCTTGCACGCCCAGGGAGGGCGGCATATCCAACGACATCATCCGCCACTTCGCACCAAAGGTGCCGCTGCTGGGAGTGTGCCTGGGACACCAGTGCATCGGATATGTCAGCGGCGCGATCGTCGAGCGAGCCGGCCGGCTCATGCACGGCAAGACCGACCGGATCTTCCACGACGGCAAGTCCATCTACGAGGGCATGCCCAACCCGTTCACCGCCACGCGCTACCACTCGCTGATCATCCGCAACGGCACGCTCCCGGACGATTTTGTGGTCACCAGCTGGACCGACCAAGACGAGATCATGGGCATCCGCCACAAATCCTGGCCGCTGGAGGGGGTGCAGTTCCACCCGGAGAGCTTCCTGACGGAACAGGGAGAAAGACTTCTTGCCAACTTTTTGAAGAAATAGGCCGGCCCGCGGCGGACGTCTGGGCGCATCGGCTACTCGGCCGCCTTGCGCACGCAGTACTCGAACAGCAGCCGCCACTCCACGCGTTGAAGCTCCACCAGTGAAGCCAGCCGCGGATCCTCTGCCCGAACGGAGACCTCCTCCACCAGATCGACGAACACCTGGGCATCCCAGCCGGTGCGGACCAGCCTCAGCAGGCCCTTGTCGGCCGGCAGGTTGTTGACGATGGACCCGGCGTAGGCCGCCAGGCTGTCCACGATCTCGTGGCCTTCGCACCGCGCGTACCAGTACTTGCTGTTGGCAAAGTCCCCCTCGCGGCGGTGCATGATGGCGTGCCAGAAACTGCCCGTGGCCGTCTGGATGGACTGGGATATGCGGTGCGACTCCTCCAGCCAGTCATGCCACAACCAGAGCCCGGCCAGCATCGCGCGGGCATACTCCTCGCGAGCGGGCGGACGCAACAGCAGTTGCCGCGGCTGCACGTCGATCAGCAGTCTGCCGCTGTCCCTGCGGCCGGGTCCGCGCACGAGCAGTTCCCGATAGGTGGAGGCATCTCCCGCCGTAAGTGCCTGCCGGGCGACCGTCGAAAGAACGTCGGCCGAAAAGCCGGCCAGGTGATCGTTTTCCATGATGGTTGCGTCTCCGTGGTACCCTGGCGCCGGCCATGCGAGCGGGCCGGACGGCGCATCGGGGCTAATCATAACCGCGCCGGGTGTCCGATAACGAATGTGGGCGGCCTGCGTCTGCCCGTCAACCGGAGAAACCCATGCGCACCATGTCCGTTGCCTTGTGCACGCTGGCCGTCTCGATCCTGGCAATGCAGGGCGGATGCGCCAACCCCGACCGGGAGCTGCGCAAGAAGGATACCGAGTTTGCGGCCGACGCCGCCAAGCGAGGCCCATTCAGCACCACCCGGCCGGTGGGGTCGGCCCATGAGGCTCCCGCCCGCGCGGAGGTCGGCTACGGCCTCAAGCGGCTGTCGATCGTCAATTTGTCCAACGAAGACTGGAGCAACGTGGAAGTCTGGGTGAATCGCCAGTACGTGTGCTTCCTGCCCCGGATGGAAAAGGGCATCCTCAAGCGCATCGACTTCACGATGCTCTACAACGACCGCGGCCAGCACTTCCCCCGCGACAACGCCACCGTCCGCGTGGAGCAGGTCCATCTCGTGAAGGATGGGAAGGTGTATCCCGTCAAGACGCAGTTGTCGGAATGACGCGGGCCTGCTTTGCGGGTCTGGAATCTCGGCCCAGGGGATCTGCCATCTCCGGTGTCAGATTCCCGGTTCGCTGTCTGCAGCGCGAAACGGTTCGGCCCCCACCATCTCCAGGAACCGCACCGCGTTGTCGTGATACAGCTTCTGCAGCACCTGGGTCGGCAACGCCAGGCCGCGTAGCGTCGGCTGCCGGTCCTCCGGCAGGTCCGGGTCGAAGATCGGCGTGGTTCCGACGTAGGCCGTTTCCCACATCTTGCGGTGGCACCAGATGCGGCTGGCCTGAAAATCGAATCCGCGCTGGTCGCTGCTGACCTGGTCGGTGCCGAAGATGAGGCGGTCCTGGTTGCGGATGAAAAACTCCCTGGCTTCATCGCGGCGCGCGCTGATCTCCCGCACCATCCACCGCGTGGCCGAACAGTCCATGCTCAGGTTCGGGTGGCGGTCCAGCAGGTCCTGCAGGTGGTGCAGGTCCTCGGGATGCCCGCAGAGGTGCGCCCCCGCCCACGGCACGCGATACTCGCCCAGGACGTTCTCCAGGATGCGGTAGTGCTCTTGGCGCGTGCCGTACTTGGCCGAGTCGGCGTATTTCGTGCGATACCAGATCTCCGGGTCGCCAATGTGCGTCATGATGCCCATGCCGCGGGCGGCGATCTCGCGAAACAGCGGAACGAATCGCGGCGAATCGATCCGCCAGCCTCGCTCGCCGATCGCCGGCGGGGCCGACCAGAACTTGGCGATGCGGCTGCCGATGTTGTAGAACGCCTCCAACCGCCGCAGCCAGCCGTCGATCAGATCGCCATCGGTCTCACGCCAGTTGGGAATCACGATGAAGTGGATCCGCCCGGGGTAGTCGCGTTGCAGGCCCAGGGCCTCTTCCAGCGGCGTCATCGAGACATACGCGTCGATGCCGTAATGCCGCGCCGCCGCAAACCACGCCGGCCCATGCCGGCGAGCGTGCAGATGCACGTGAAAATCGATGACAATGCCCTTCACCGGCGGCCGGGGCATCGGCTTGCGGTAGTCGATGCCCGTGCGGTTGTGATCGGGCGGCTTGGCAGCAGGAGCCTCGGCGATGGCGGTCATGACACCGGCACACTATGCGTCCCGACAGGCCGCGTCAAAGGCCGGCCAGCCGACGTTTGACCGCCTCTGCCGCCCTCGCTATGGTCAAGCGCAACCTCGGAGGAGTGCCGGAGCGGTTGAACGGGCCGGTCTTGAAAACCGGTAGGCCCGCGAGGGTCTCGGGGGTTCGAATCCCTCCTCCTCCGCTATTTTTTTCCATCGGACGCGGGGGGGGGGCGGCTAGTGGCCGGCCAACGCCGCCCGCAAGGCGGCGATGGCGGCCGACCGGTCCGGGGCGCCGAAGATCGCGCTGGCCACCACGAACCAGTCCACGCCCGCGTCCCGTGCCGCGCCGATTGTCTCCAGGTTGATCCCGCCGTCGATCTCAAGCCGCTGGTGAGCGGCCAGGCGCTTGCGCATCTCGCGAACCTTGGGCAGAACCTGGGGCATGAACTGCTGGCCGCTGAACCCGGGGACGACGCTCATGATCAGCACGAGATCGACGTGGTCCAGCGCCGGGTAGATCGCCTCGATGGGCGTCGCGGGGTTGAGCGTGATGCCGACATGGCATCCGAGTTTGCGGATTTCCTTCGCGGCGGCGGATGGATCGGCGACCGTCTCGACATGGAACGTGATGTTCTGCGCCCCGGCCTTCACGATGGCCGGCGCATACCGCAGCGGCTCGGCGATCATCAGGTGCGCGTCGAAATACGCCCGCGTCACCGGCCGAATCGACTCGATCACCGGCGGGCCAAACGAGATGTTGGGGACAAAGTGCCCATCCATCACATCCAGGTGCAGGAAATCCGCCCCGCCGTGGTCCACGTCGGCGATCTCCGCGGCCAGTTGCGAGAAATCGGCCGACAGGATCGACGGCACAAGCAGCGGCGTGGTGATGGCAAACGGATTCGATACCATGGCCAGTATTCAGCTATCGTCCAGAATGGTTGTGAGCCCGCAAGTTGCCTTGCACCGGGAGTCAGGGCATGGCCACGAGGTCGAATGCCGAGATGGCATTGGCGCCCTGGCGTGATCCGGCGCCGGCCGGGCCCTCAGCCGCGAAGCCGCCCGCCAGCGCATCAGCCAGCGCGACGTGCACCGGCAGATGCAGGGCGTCTGGTACGACTACCGCATGGCCCGCGCCCTGCGAGAGGAAGCGCCGGACGCGTACAAGGACATCGGCGCGGTGCTGCGGGCGCAGCACGAGCTGGTGAAGGTCATCCGCGCCCTGCGCCCGGTGCTGAACTACAAGGGAAGGTGACCAGACGAGAGGGGGCGACGATAGAAAGTCCATCTTCCCTTCGTCGCGCCGTCGCTTTGTCGCTCCTTGGCTGTGCAGCTAATCCAGTATATCCAGCGTGCTGAAGTGCCCCTTCTCCAGGAACTCCAGGCTCGCCCCGCCGCCGGTGCTCACGTGGCTGACCTTTTCGCCCAGGCCCATCTGCTCGATGGCGGCCGCACTGTCGCCGCCGCCGATGATCGACGTCGCGCCGCTCTTCTGGGTCGCTTCGGCGACGGCCTCGGCGATCGCCCTGGTGCCGGCCGCGAACTGCGGCTTCTCGAACACGCCCATCGGGCCGTTCCACACGATCGTCTTGGCCCTGAGAATCTCCGCCCGGTAGGCCTCGCGGGTCTTGGGGCCGATGTCAAAGCCGGCCTTGTCGGCCGGGATGTCGCCGCCGTCCACCACCTGCGTCGCCGTCGAGTCGATGCTGTCGGCCACGACGGTATCGACGGGCAATCGCAGCCGGGCGCCGGCCTGGGCCAGCAGCGAGCCGGCCAGTTCCACCTGGTCCGGCTCGACCAGGCTCTTTCCGACGCTCTTGCCCTGGGCCAGGAAGAAGGTGTAGGCCATCGCGCCGCCGATCAGGAGCAGATCGCACTTGCGAAGCAGGGCCTCGATGACCTTGATCTTGTCGGAGACCTTGGCACCGCCCAGGATGGCCACGAACGGCCGCCGCGGCGACGCGATGGCATCGCCCAGGAACTTGAGTTCCTTCTGGATCAGGAAGCCGATGGCCCGCGGCTTGCCCGCCAGCGCCTGGGCCGCGCCGAACGTGCTGGCATGCTCGCGGTGGGCGGTCCCGAACGCGTCGTTGATGTAGATGTCGCCGTAGGCCGCCAGCTGCTTTGCGAAGTTGGGGTCGTTCTTTTCCTCTTCCTTGTGGAATCGCAGGTTCTCCAGCAGCAGCACCTCGCCGTCCTTCAGGCCGTTGACCAGCTGCCGGGCCTCCAGGCCGATGCAGTCGGAGGCAAACTTCACCGGCTTGCCCAGCAACTCGCCAAGGCGCTGGGCCACGGGCCGCAACGAGTATTTGGGCTCCGGGCCGCCCTTGGGCCGGCCCAGGTGCGACATGAGGATCAACCTCCCGCCGCGATCGATGATGTTCCGGATCGTCGGCAAAGCCTGCGAGATGCGGCGGTCGTCGGTGATCTTTCCGCCCTCGATGGGCACGTTGAAGTCCACGCGCATGAGGACGCGCCTGCCGCGGACATCGATATCGGCAACTGTTTTTCCGGCCATAATGGGTCCTTCCGTAAGGGGACGGCGATGCTACGGGCTCCTGGGGCGGTGTCAAGCACGGTCGGAGGCTTGCATTGCCGCCGCTTCACGGCGAACATGCCTGCGATTCGGATCGGTTGCGAGGGTTTCTATGTCGCAGATACCAGGTCAGGACGGCGCTGCGGTGCGCAAGGGCGAGGGAGTCCCGGAGGGTCTGTGGCGGCGCTGCCCGGACTGCGAAAGGATGCTCTTCAACCGGAATGTCGAGGAAAACCTCGACGTGTGCCCGGAGTGCCAGTACCACTTCCGCATCAATGCCGAAACGCGCATCCGCCAGCTCTGCGACAAAGGCGCCTTCGAGGAGCGGTTTACCGAGATCCTGCCGACCGACCCGCTGGGTTTCACCGATCGCAAGCCCTATGCCCAGCGACTTCGCGAGGAACAGGCTCGCTCGGGCAGCGGCGACGCCGTGCGCTGCGGCCGGGGACACATCAAGGGGCGGGAAATGATGCTCGCGGTCATGGACCCGACATTCATGATGGGGTCGATGGGCTCGGTCGTGGGCGAGAAGATCACCCGCACCATCGAGGCCGCCGTGGACGAAAAGCTGCCCCTGCTGATCGTCTCGGCCAGCGGGGGCGCGCGCATGCAGGAGAGCACGCTGTCGCTGATGCAGATGGCCAAGACCGCCGCAGCCCTGGCGAGGCTCGACGATGCCGGCGGGCTGTTCATCAGCCTCCTGACGGACCCCACCACGGGGGGCGTGACGGCCAGCTTCGCGATGCTGGGCGACTTCATCATCGCCGAGCCCAAGGCGCTGATCGGATTTGCCGGCCCGCGGACCATCGAGCAGACGATCCGCGTCAAGCTGCCCGAGGGCTTCCAGCGCAGCGAGTTCCTCCAGGAGCACGGATTCATCGACTTTGTCGTGCCGCGCAGCCAGTTGAGGGATCAGATCGCCCGGCTGGTGGACTTCTGCGGCAAGAGGCCCAGGCGCCGCGGGGGCGCGCGGGCCGCCAGCAGCGATTGATTCGGGATGGTTGACGGGCAGGCTTTCCGCCGCAATGCGTCATCCGCAATCGGCGCGTCCCACCCCGCTCCTGTTCTCAATGGGCGATGACAGCACGGCTACCGCGGCGCCCCCACCCTCGTCACCTCCACCTGTCCGTTGCGCGACAGTTCGGCCAGTGTCCGCTTGCCCATCACGGCGCGAATCCGCACCCGGCTGTCCACGAACTGGCGATCCCGCACATCGGTGCTGGCCTCGATATACGCGATCAGCCGGCCGTTGGTCACGTCCGCCTCCAGCGTCGCCTCGACCTGCTGGCCGCGCACGATGCCCGCCACCGCTTCGGTGAGCCGGTCCGTGCCGACTCCGGTGCGGGCGCTGAGCGCAATGGCCTGGGGATGGAGCGTGCGCCACGCCGGCCAGGCGGCCTGGCCCTCGGGCGTGTCGGTCTTGTTCAGCAGCAGCAGGTGGGGCTTGCCCTTGGCGCCGATCTCCTCCAGCACCTTGTGCACGGCCTCGAACTGCTGCTGGGCCTGCGGGTGTCCCACGTCCAGCACGTGCAGCAGCAGATCCGCGTGGACCGCCTCCTCCAGCGTGGCCTTGAACGAGGCCACCAGGTTATGCGGCAGATCCCGCACGAAACCCACCGTGTCGCTGAGCATCACCTCGATCCCCCGCTCCAGCCTCCAGGCGCGGGTTCTGGTGTCCAGCGTCGCGAACAGCTTGTCATCGGCATACGCGCCGGCCGCGGTCAGCGTGTTGAACAGCGTGCTCTTGCCGGCGTTGGTATAGCCCACGATGCAGACGGTGAAATGCTCGCGAGTGCGATCGGCGACCTGGCGGGTCTTGCGCTGCTGCACCTTGCGGATCTCGGATCTCAAGTCCGAAATCCGCTTCCTCACGATGCGACGGTCCGTTTCCAACTGCGTCTCGCCCGGGCCGCGGGTGCCGATGCCCAGCCCGGCCCCGCTGGTGGCGATCCGCTCCAGGTGCCCCCACATCCGCGCCAGCCGCGGATAGGTGTACTCCATCTGCGCCAGCTCCACCTGCAGACGGGCTTCTCGGGTCTGCGCCCGCGTCGCGAAAATGTCCAGGATCAGCTCCGAGCGGTCCAGGACCTTGACCCCCTGGCCCCAGGGCGCCTCGATGTGCCGGTTGATGATCCTTTCCAGTGCGCCGATCTGACCCGGCGACAGATCGTTGTCGAAGATCACCACGTCCGCGTCGCGCTCTCGCGCCAGCTTGGCAATCTCGATCGCCTTGCCGCTGCCGATGTAGGTGCCGGCATCCACCCTGCGCCGTTTCTGGAGCACCGTGCCGACCACCTTCGCACCGGCCGTGCGGGCCAGCGAAGCCAGTTCCCCCAACGGATCCCGCGGATCGGCAGTCGATTCCGGCAGCAGCACACCCACCAGCATTGCCCGTTCCTGCCGGACTGTCAGTTCCGTTCGCTTCAGTTCCGACAAGCCATCACTCCTTCTTGCCGCGCCTTGCCGCGCCCGGGCGCCTGGGTGGTTAATCCTAGTCGGCGCTACGCTTCCGCGGCAACGGGAAGGCCGCCCCCCTACGGCTCGTGCGGCACCGGCTCAGGCGAGGTCGGGGGGCGACCGCGGTCTCCGCGGCCGGGACCTTCCGGACCCCTCCACGGGCCGTCACGCCCAAAACCGCCGCCCCCGCGGCCGGCGTCGTCGCGACTCGGGCCGCCTTCGGGCCCTTCCTCGGGCCGGGTGGGCGGCCGGCGGAACCTCGCCGGCGGCGGAAGCTTGTCCTCGCCCCCCAGCGAACCGATATCGCCGCGGAGAATTCTTTCGGCGCGCTGCTCGATCAGCGAGTCCCGCTGCCGCATATCCGACGACAGGCGCTCCCGCTCGGCGGCCAGCGTCTGTTCCAGCTCGGCGATGCGCCGCTGCCGCTCTTCCAGCCGCAGGTCAAAGATGCGGGCAATGCGGTCCCGGATCTTCTGGCGGAGCTCCTTACGTTCCGGCTCGTCGGCCGAGCGATATCGGCCGATGAAGCCGAACACTTCGTCCTCCAGCACGATCTGCTGAAGCTTGTTGCGGTACAATGCGGGATTCTCGGATTCCAGCGGCTTGAGCGCGCTGTATTGCATCCGCAGCACGCCGCCCAGGAAACGCCGCCGGTCCGGGTCTTTCACCTCCTGGTACAGCTGCCAGCGGATGGGCGAGTGTTTGGCATAGAAGGCGCTGATTTCCTCCCAGTTGTCATAGCCCGACCACCGGTGCAGCGGCCGCCCCGGCGGCGACGGACGCGTTGCCGGCGGCTCCTGGGCCAGAACCATCACCGGGCCCACGCACAACCAGACGATGGGAATGAATCTCAGGTTCATTGCGGCTCCCGAGCGCCAAACCACACCTCCAATGCCAGTTCATCGGCCTCCGCCTTGAGGCTCCAGGCATGCTGACCGGCCGCCACCAGCACCGCTTCCTGCTCCAGCGGAGAGGTCAGCGACTCGGCGAGCAACTCGCTTGCCGGCTCGGCGAGATCCGCGATCGGGGCGGCCGGGTCCAGCCGATCCGGCGTCGGCACGCGGCTCCAGAATAGCAGCGCCGCCCCGGCAATCGCCGCGGCGACCGCGCCCGCCCTGAAAAGCCGGCCCAGGTTGTGCTTTGCGGGGGCATCCGCGGGAGCGGCACGCAGCTGCATCTGCCGCTGTCGCATCGCCCGGCCCAGGCGGCTGATCGCAGCCTCGCGCCGCGTCGCCGCAAGCGCGCCCCTGTGGGCCGCATACGCCCTCTCACAGGCGTCCAGCCGATCCATCACCGCCTGATGCGCCTCGCGCAGCACCTCCAGCTGCGCTCGCAGCGTCGCATCCCCCGCCAGCATCTGCTCCACCTCCCGGCGGTCCTCCTGCGGCAACTCGCCGGCCAGGTACATCAGCAGCACGGCCTCATTGTTCTCGAGCTTGTGAATCAAACGCGCCATAAGCGACCGCCTTGGACCTTATGCGTCTTCAGGCCTCCATCATCTCCTTGAGTTTCAACATCGCCTTGTGCATCCGCCCCAAGGCCGTGTTCAGCGGGCAGCCGAGGACCTGCGCGATCTCCACGAACTTCATCTGCCCGTAATACCGCAGCAGCAGCACCTCGCGCTGGGCATCGGGAAGCCTGTCGATCGCGGCCTGCAACTTGCGCTCCTGTTCCACGGCGCTGGTGCGGTGGCCGGCCTCCGGGTACTCCTGGTCCAGCATCAGCCTCAGGCCCGCCTTGGCCGCCCGCTCCCGTCCGCGCGACCGCCACAGGTCATTGGCCTTGTTGGTGGCGATCCGGAAGAGCCACGCCTTGAAGCCTCCCTCCGCCGCGCCGTCGAATCGGTCCAGATGCTCCAGCACGCTCAGCCAAGTCGCCTGGTGCAGTTCCTCCGCGACGTGGTCGCTGCCCGTCAGCCGCTGCAGATAGCGAATCAGCGGCCGATCGTAGCGGCGCACCAGCGCGTCGCCGGCGGCGCTCTGGCCGTCGCGCCAGCGTCGGACCAGCGCCGCATCCGTGTCCTGCGCACCGTCGGCCTCTGCGGACACCTGCGCCCCCGCCGTCGCCGTCGGGGATGTCCCCGGCACAATCCGCATCAGCGGGAACCTCCGGTCGGAAAATGCCATTGCCTGGATCGCGCTCATACCGGCCGGCACAATTCCAGACGCCCCAGGCCGGCGAATATTGTCCGGCCCACCTGCTGCCTGCGCCCCCGGCCGCTTGCCCGGCGTTATTGGCCTTCCGGCGGCGGCAGGCGGGGATCGTAATCGCCCCCCTCAGCCGACATCTCCTGGCCAGCTTGCTCCTCCCGCCGCGCCGTTGTGCGCGAGCCTCGCGTGCGGCCTCCCTGCTGCGGGCCGCGGGCCATCGATCGCACCAGCCCCTCCAGCATCCGCCCCACCTGCTCGCAGCGGCCGGCCAGGTCATCGTAGTCGATCTCGTGCTTCAGGTCGCGGGCCAGGATGCAGTAGTAGCGAAGCGCTTCCAGAGCCGCCTGGGCAACATTGTAATAATGGGCCTTGTTCCGCGGGCCGCGCCGCTTGAAGCCTTCGGCGATGTTTCGCGGCACCTCGATGGCGACCTTCTCCATCTGCACCGCAACGGCATCCTGATGGTCGGAGGGGATTCGCGGCGTGCTCTCGAACACCTTCAGCACCAGGCCATGGGCCTCCTGCCACACCTTCATCTGCTCGAAGCTCTGGATGCGCTGTTTTTCCATGCCGGGTATTGTGCCCGACGCGGCGTGCGGGCGTCAAAGGCCCTCCCTCCGTGATTCGCCCGCCGCGCGCGTTGAAGCGATGCCGTGCTGACTGCACATTCATCCTTCATCCCTCATCCTTCATCCTTTCCTCATGCGCTAGCCCCCGCCGACAGCGTCCACTATCATGGGGCCGTATGGAAGCCATCGAGAGCCGTTACCGCACGCACACGTGCGGGCAGTTGCGCCTCGGCGATGTCGGTCGGGAAGTCCGCCTCGCCGGATGGGTGCATTCCTACCGCGATCACGGCGGGCTGGTGTTCATCGACCTGCGCGACCGCGACGGGCTCACCCAGCTGGTGTTCGATGCCGACTTGTGCGGCCGGGCAACCCACGACGAGGCCCGCAGCCTGCGCGGCGAGTGGGTGATCAGCGCCGCCGGCATCGTGACGGCCCGCGGCCAGGGCCTGGAGAACCCCAAGCTGGCCACCGGACAGATCGAGGTGCGGGTCCGGCAACTCGAGGTGTTGAGCACCTCGCCCACTCCGCCGTTCACGCCCGATCAATACGAGAGCGTCGGGGAGGAGAAGCGCCTGACCCACCGCTATCTGGACCTGCGCCGGCCGGACATGCAGCAGACCCTGCGCATCCGCCACCAGGTGACGCGCCTCATGCGGCAGCACCTGGATGACCTGGGCTTCTGGGAAATCGAGACGCCCTTTTTGACCAAGAGCACGCCCGAGGGCGCCCGCGATTTTCTGGTGCCGTCGCGGCTGATTCCGGGGAGTTTCTACGCCCTGCCGCAGTCGCCGCAGCTGTTCAAGCAGCTCTTGATGGTCGCCGGCTGCGACAAGTACATGCAGATCGTCCGCTGTTTCCGGGATGAGGACCCGCGCGCCGACCGCCAGGCCGAGTTCACGCAGCTGGATGTGGAGATGGCGTTCATCGACCGCGAGAACATCATCGCGGTGATCGAGGGCCTGCTGCGGCGCATCTGGAAGGAAATCCTGAACGTCGAGATCCCCAGCCCCATTCCCCATATCGAGTACGACGAGGCCATCGGGCGATATGGCTCCGACCGGCCGGACCTGCGCTTCGGCATGGAGCTGCACGAGATCACCGACATCGCGCACGCCACCGACTTCAAGGTCTTCAGGGATGCGCCGATGGTCAAGTGCCTGTGCGTGCCCGGCGGGTCGAAGCTCACGCGGGCGCAGACCGATGCCCTGGCGGAGTGGGCCAAGGGCTTCGGCGCCAAGGGCCTGGCCGTGACCAAGGTGGCGGGCGGCGGGTTCGATACGGGCGTGGCCAAGTTCCTGGCGGGCGTCGCGCCCCGGTTGATCGAACGGTGCAAGGCCAGGGAGGGCGACCTGCTGTGCTTCGCGGCCGACCGGCCCAGGGTCGTGCACAAGGTCTTGGGCGAGCTGCGGCTGAAGATGTTCCGCGACATGGGGATGAAGCCCACGACCGACTTCGCGTGGTGCTGGGTGGTGAACTTCCCGCTGTTCGAGTGGGATGAGCAGGAGAAGCGTTTTGTCTCCACGCACCACCCGTTCACGGCGCCGCTGGACAGCGACCTGGCCAAGCTCGACAGCCGCGAACAGGACGTGGTGGAGTCGATCAAGTCCAAGGCCTACGACATCGTCGTCAACGGCAGCGAGATCGGCGGCGGGTCGATCCGTATCCACCGCATGGACATCCAGCAGAAGGTCTTTGCCCTGCTGGGCATCGACGATGCGGCCCAGCGGATGAAGTTCGGCTTCCTGCTGGATGCGCTGCGGTATGGGGCGCCCCCCCACGGCGGAATCGCGCTGGGCCTGGACCGGCTGGTGATGATCCTGCGCAACATCGGCAACATCCGCGACGTGATCGCCTTCCCCAAGACCCAGAGCGGCAACGACCTGATGTGCGGAGCGCCGTCGCCGGTGGATGAGAAGCAGCTTCGCGAGGTGCACATCCGCGTAACGCTGCCGCCGGGCAAGGTGGGCCCGCCGGTTCCCGATGTGCACGGCGTGGTCCACAAGGACATCGGCCCGGTGAAGAACCCCAGCGCCGGCGCCAAGGGCGAGTCGTGACGGTGTCGCGATACCCGGCCAGGTTCGACGACCCGCTGGCGGAGTATTTAATCGCCTCCGACGGGCACGCCAATGCCTCGCCCGCCCTGCAGGCGGCCATCGACCGCGTCGAGCAGCGCCACGGCAGCGGCATCGTGTTCGTGCCATCCGGCACGTATCGCCTGGACGACACCGTGCACCTGTGGCGCGGGATACGGCTGATCGGCTTTGGGCCCAGGCGGCCGGTGTTCGTGCTGGCGGACCATACGCCCGGCTGCGACGGGGAGCGGTCGCGCTACATGGTGCACTTCTGCGATGCCCGCCCCAAGCCCGGCGAGCCGATCAAGGATGCGGCCAACACCACGTTCTACTCGGCCATCAGCAACATCGACTTCCGCATCGGCCAGGGCAATCCCTCGGCCGTCGCCGTGCGCTACCACGTGGCGCAGCTCTGCTCGCTGGAGTTCATCGACTTTCACATCGGATCCGGCCGGGCGGCCGTCGAGGCCATCGGCAACCAGATTCACGAGTGCCGGTTCTTCGGCGGCGCTTACGGCATCCTGGGCGGGCCGACGTCGGCCGGCTGGCAGTCGTTGGTCATGGACTGCATCTTCGAGGGCCAGCGCGAGGCGTGCATGGTCGGCCAGCGCAGCGGGCTGACGATCATCCGCTGCCAGTTCCGCCGCTCGCCGCACGCGATCGTCGTGCCGGTCATGCGCACGGAGCAGTTGTATATGCGCGACAGCCGCATGGAGCAGATCGGCGGCGACGCGATCCAGCTCAGCGAGGAGAGCAACCCCTACAACCAGGCCAACGTCGAGAACCTGGTGTGCAGGGATGTAAAGACGCTGCTGCGTTTCCGGCCCAGCAACAGCGCGGTGGGGAGCGATGCGCCGATGTACCGCGTAAAACGCCTCTCGCACGGCCTGCACATCGAGCCAAACAACGGCCGGCACATGCGCCACATGGACACGCGCGTGGACGATGAGCCGCTGGCGGCGATGCCCGAGCTGCCGGAAACCGACATCGCCGCCCCGCCGCCGCAGGAGTCGTGGACCAATGTCCGCACTCTGGGCGCGGTGGGCGACGGCGTGGCCGATGACACAGAGGCTTTTCGCCGGGCGATTGCCGCACACCGGGCCATCTACGTCCCGCTGGGCAGGTGGCGGATCACGGACACGCTGGAACTTGGCCCCGACACAGCGATTTTCGGCCTGCATCCGCAGCAGACGCAGATGGTCGTCCCGCCCGCAGCGGCCGGCTTTGGCGACCCGGCACGGCCCCGGCCGGTGCTGCTGGCGCCGGCCGGCGGAATCAATCACGTCGCCGGGCTGTGCGTGGATGCGGGCGTCAATCCCGGCGCTGTGGCGATCAAGTGGATGGCCGGGCCGCGGTCGCTGCTGGAGGATGTCTGGTTCGAATGGGGCGGCCACGGCGCCGACCCCAAAGGCACAAGCCACCTGCACAGCCTCTGGATCACGGGCGGCGGCGGGACATTCCGCAACATCTGGAGCCCCAACATCGGCGCGACGAACGGCCTCTGTGTCAGCGATACCAATGGCCCTGGCGTGATGTACCTGATCTCCGTCGAGCACCATCGCGATGTGGAGGTGGTCCTGCGGAACGTCCGCAACTGGCGGTTTGTGGCGCTGCAGACCGAGGAGAACTACGGCAGCCATAATGCCACGGCCCTGACCCTCGACGATTGCCACAGCCTGGAGTTTGACAACCTGTTCCTTTACAGGGTCATGTCGATGAAGGCCGGCCATCCGCATGCCGTCCGGTTGAGCAACTCGCAGGACATCGCCTTGCGCGGCCTGCACTGCTTCAGTTGGGGCAAGCACCCGTTCGACAACGCCGTCCACGACGCCAGCCGCGATATTTACATCCCCGAGCGGGAGGCCGCGCTGGTGGTGATGTAAGCAGCCCTTCCCTACAATCGCGACCATGAGGCGGCTGGGCTTCTCCACCAACGCGTTCAAGAAGACCACGATGGAGGATTCCATCGACACGATCGCCTCCATCGGCTACGGCGGCGTGGAACTGATGGCCGACAAGCCCCACGCCCTGCCGGCCGACATGCCGGCCGACCGCATCGCCCGGGTGCGGGCGCAGTTGTCCGAGCGGCACCTGGCCGTCACCAACATCAACGCCTTCACGCTCTTCGCCTGCGGCGACACGTATCACCCCACCTGGATCGAAGATGACCCAGTCCGGCGAAAGGTCCGCATCGATCACACCATCGCCGCCATCGGGCTGGCCGCCGCGGTGGGCGCCCGCACCGTCAGCCTCCAGCCCGGCGGGCCGCTGATCGGCACGAGGCTGGATGAACGCACCGCCGCCGAGCGCTTCGCCGAGGGTCTGTCGGCCGTCCTGCCGGCCGCCCGCCAGCACAACGTGATCCTGGGCATCGAGCCCGAGCCGGGTCTGCTGATCCAGTGCGCCGACGAGTACCTGCGATTCAAGCAAACGTTCTTCCGCGACGAGCCGCTGGTAAAGATGAACTGCGACATCGGCCACTTGTTCTGCGTGGGCGACGACCCGGCCGAGGTGATCCGCCGCCTGAGCGAGCACATCGCCCACGTGCACCTGGAGGACATCGGGGCAAACCGCGTCCACCAGCACCTGACTCCCGGCAAGGGCGTGATCGACTTTGGCTCGGTCTTCGCGGCTCTGGACGATGTGCGGTACGATGGATGGGTAACGGTGGAGTTGTATCCCTATGAGACCACGGCCGCCGGCGTGGCCAGGGCGGCAATGGAGCACCTTCGGCCGCTGGCTGACACAGCCGGCATTGGCTAACGGCGACGCCTGCGTCGTCCCGGCCGACCCGCTCAACACGGAGACGCAGAGACACGGTGGAAGCACAGAGAAGAAAGCCACGAATACACACGAAGGATCACGAATGAGGATCGTGGCATGGGCGGCCCGCCCATGTCCTATTCGTGTCGATTCGTGTGCATTCGTGGACCTGAACGATGGATAGCGCGAGAGCAACTCAACATGGACCACTTCAACTACCGCAACGGCGAGCTGTTCTGCGAGGACGTCCCGGTTGAGAGGATCGCATCCGAAGTCGGCACGCCCGCGTATGTCTACTCCAAGGCCACGCTCCTGCACCACTATCGCCAGATCGCCCGGGCCTTTGCGCCACTGAAGGCGACAATCTGCTACTCGATCAAGAGCTGCGGGAATATTCACATCTGCCGGCTGCTGGCCGAGCAGGGCTGCGGCTTTGACGTGACCAGCGGAGGCGAGCTGTACCGCGCGCTGCAGGCCGGCGGCGATGCCAGCAAGATCATCTACGCCGGCGTGGGCAAGACCGACCAGGAGATCGCCGATGCCCTCGCCGCCGGCATCGCCGCGTTCAACGTCGAGTCCGAGGCCGAGATCGAGAACATCGACCGCATCGCCGGCGAGATGAACCGCACGGCCGTCGGCGCCCTGCGCGTCAACCCCGACGTGGACCCTCGCACGCACGTCAAGACCACCACCGGGAAAAAGGAAACCAAGTTCGGCGTGGACATCGAGCGGGCCGAGCGGGTCTTTGAGCAAGCCCGCGGCCTGAAGCACCTGCGTCTGGGCGGCATCCACATCCACATCGGCTCGCCGGTGTACGAGATCCGCCCTTACGTGGACGCCGTCACCAAGGTCATCGAGCTGATCGACCGCCTCACCCGTCGCGGCCATCGCATCGAATGGCTGGACCTGGGCGGCGGATTCGCCGTGAACTACGAGGGGCCGGATCAGGCCAAGCCCATCACCGAGCACGCCGCCGCGCTGGTTCCGCTGCTGACCGGCAAGCCCTGGCGGATCGCCCTGGAACCCGGCCGCTACATCGCCGGCAATGCGGGAATCCTGTTGACGCGCGTGCTATACCGCAAGATGGGCGGCACGCGCAGGTTTGTCATCGTCGATGCGGGCATGAACGACCTGATCCGCCCGACGCTCTACGAGTCTTACCACCACATCTGGCCCGCAAAACCCTCCGATCCGGCCAACGTGCCCGCCCAGCGCAGCCGCGCCCTTACGCCTGTCAACGGCGAGGTGGTGGACGTCGTCGGACCCATCTGCGAGAGCGGCGATTACCTGGCAAAGGACCGCCTCCTCCCCCCGGTTGAAAGAGGCGACCTGCTGGCGGTGTTCACGGCCGGCGCGTACGGCTTTGCCATGAGCAGCAACTACAACAACCGCCCCCGCGCCGCCGAGGTGCTCGTGGACGGCACCACGTACCGCATCATCCGCCGACGCGAAACCTACGAGGACCTGGTCGCGGCCGAGAGAGTCTGACCGGCCAGCCGTTTGCGGGCAGACTGGTATTCCTCCTCGCTCAATACCCCCTGCTTTCGCAGGATCGCCAACTGGTCCAGCTCCGGCCGGTGAGGCCCCTCAACAGGCGCCGCGACCGCTGCGGGCGCCGGCTTGGCCGGCTCAGGCGCCGCCGTTTCCTGGTCGTACGCCGTGCGCATCAGGTTCCTCAGCACCATCAGCAGCGCCTCGGGCTGCAGGAACGTCGCCGGCGGCCGGAAATACAGCGTCCGCTCATCCACGATCCGCAGCGTGCCGGGCGCGCCGGCCAGCGCCTGCTGCACCCGCCCCGCATCATTGAGCTTCAGGATCACATCCGGCTCCTGTCTGATGATGCTGTCCACGCCGAAATGCCCGGCCAGCAGCCGCAGCTCCGTCAGAGCCAGCAGCACCAGCACCTGTCGCGGCGGCTCGCCGAATGCATCGACCATGTCCTTCTGCAGCTCCCCCACCATCTGCAGATCGGTGCAGCGCGAGATGCGGCGGTACAGGTCCATGCGCTGGCGGTCGGCCGGGATGTACTGCCGCGGGATGTACGCCGACAAGCCGATTTCCACGTGCGCTTCGGGCAGTCTCGCCTTCGGCTTGTTCTTGAGCTGCATCACCGCTTCTTCCAGCAGCTGGCAATACATCTCATAGCCGACGGCGGCGATGTGCCCGCTCTGCTCGGGGCCGAGAATGTTCCCCGCGCCGCGGATTTCCAGGTCGCGCATGGCGATCTTGAACCCCGCGCCCAGGTGGCTGTATTCCTCGATGGCCTTGAGGCGCTTGGACGCCACCGGCGTCACCGGCCGACCCACCGGCAACAGCAGGTAGCAGTACGCCCGGTGTTTCCACCGCCCCACGCGGCCGCGAAGCTGGTGCAGCTCCGAAAGCCCGAACCGGTCGGCCTGGTTGATGAAGATCGTGTTGACGTTGGGGATGTCCAGGCCGCTCTCGATGATCGTCGTGCACACCAGGATGTCGGCCTCGTGGCGGATGAACGCGAGCATCACCTTTTCCAGCTCGTGCTCGCGCATCTGCCCGTGGCCGATGAGGATCCGCGCATCGGGCACCAGGGCCTGGATTTCCTCGGCCATCGACAGGATGTTGTGCACGCGGTTGTGCACGAAATACACCTGCCCGTCGCGGTTCAGCTCGCGCAGGATGGCCGCGCGTATTCTCTCCTTGTCATAGGCGATCACCTCCGTCACCACGCTGCGGCGGTCCTGCGGCGCGGTGGTCAGCGACGAGATGTCGCGCAGGCCCACCATCGACATGTGCAGCGTCCGCGGGATCGGCGTGGCCGACATCGTCAGCACGTCCACCGTCCGCCGCATCTGCTTGAGCCGTTCCTTGTGCGTGACGCCAAACCGCTGCTCCTCGTCCACCACCACCAGCCCCAGGTCCGCGAACTTCACATCCTTGCTCAGCAGCCGGTGCGTGCCGATCAGCACGTCGATCTTCCCCTCGGCCAGCGCCCGGATGGTCTGCCTCTGCTGCTTGGCGGTCTTGAACCGGCTGATCGACTCCACCGTGAAGGGGTAGTCGGCAAACCGTTCCTTGAACGACCGGTAGTGCTGCTCGGCCAGCACCGTGGTCGGCACCAGCACCGCCACCTGCTTGCCGTATTCCACCGCCTTGAACGCCGCCCGCATCGCCAGCTCGGTCTTGCCATAGCCCACGTCGCCGCACAGCAGCCGGTCCATCGGCCGCGGCCGGCTCATGTCCGCCTTGATCTCCTCGGCGGCCGTCAGCTGGTCCGGCGTCGGCTGATAGGGAAACTCCGCCTCGAACTCGCGCTGCCATTCGGTGTCCGGGGGGTAGGCCACCCCCGGCTCGGCCGCTCGCGCCGCCTGGATTTCCAGGAGTTCGGCGGCCATGTCCATCACCGCCTCCGAAACCTTCTGTTTCTGCTTCTCCCAGGCGCCGCTGCCCAGCCGCGAGAGCTTCGGATGGCCGTGGAATCCGCCGACGTATTTCTGCACCAGATGGATCCGGCTGGCCGGCACATGCAGCACGCCGTCCCCCTCGAAGCGCAGCGTGAGATACTCCTCGCTGCGGCCGTCGCTGCTGAGCGTCTGGATGCCCGTGAAGCGGGCGATGCCGTGGGCCACGTGCACCACGTAGTCGCCCACCTTCAGGTCGAGAAACGAATCCACCGGACGCGACGCGATGACCTTCTGGACCCGCCGGCGGACTTCGTAGCGATGGAAAAGTTCATGGTGTCCCAGCACGGCCAGCGGCCGCACCCCGGTGGCATGGGCATCCTGCCCATGCTCCACGGGCTGGAAGCCCGTGCCACCTTCGCCGTCTCCCCACACAAAGCCGCGGTGCAGATACCCGATCGGCGTGTCCACTCGCTTGGACAGCCCCGGATGCCCGGCTTCCATCAGCTCCAGCAGACGCGCCCGCTCCGCCGCGTTGTCGCAGAAGATCACCACCTCGTGCGTGCGCGACAGTTCGTCCAGCTCGCCCATGGCCTTGCGGGCGTCCGTCTCGAACTTCTGCAGCGATCCGATCGGCAGGCGCACGTGCGGCACGTCCCTGCCGGCCAGAAGGCCGGCCACCGCCACCGAGCCCTGCTCAAACTGGCTCAACTCCAGGCGGGCAAATCGCTCCGACTGCCTCAGGATCGCCTCCAGAGGATAGATGCCCTTCTGCTCCGGCAGGCGGTCCAGATAGCTCCTGGCCTGCTCGGCGATCTCCAGCGGCGCCCAGAACACCACCACCGCGTCCGGCGGCAGGTAGGCCAGAAAACTCGTCGAGTCGCCGGTGTCCGGCAACTGCCCCTTCAGATCGCTCAGCGCCACCTCGTCCAGGGCCTGGCGCGAGCCCAGCGTGCTCAGGTCGAACGTGCGGATCGACTCGATCTCGTCCCCGAAGAAATCGATTCGCACCGGCAGTCCGACATCCTCGCCCGCCTTGGGGTGCTCCCCCGGCAGGTACACGTCCACGATGCCGCCACGCACCGCAAAGTCCCCCGGCACCTCCACCTGCTCCAGCCGGTTGTACCCGTGCTCACTCAGCCAGACGATCAGCTTCTCGATCTCCAGCTTCTGGCCCTTGTGCAGCGTCCACGTCAGATCCTCCAGTTGCCGCGGCGACGGCACCGATTGCATCAGCGCCTGCACCGAGGCCACCACCAGCGGCGGCCCGCCAGAGGCCCCCCCCGACAGCCGCTTGAGCAGCGACATGCGGTTGGCCGCCGTCTCCTCGCTGACCCGTCCCAGGCTGCCGGCCAGTTCCAGCGCGGGCAATACCGCCGGCCGCCGGCCATGGAACAGCTCCATGTCGTCGGCCAGGTCATCGGCTTCATCGACGTGTCCGCACACCAGCAGGATGGGCCGCTTGAGGTGGGCCTCCACCGCCGCGGTGACAACCGCCACGCTGCTGCCCCAGAGGCCCGAGGCGGTAACCGTGGCCGCATCAGCAATCCGGGCGGCGAGGTCCTTCAGTGCGCGCGCAGCGACAAGCCGCCCGACGGCGGCGGGGAGGATCTCCTTCATGTTGCCGCGATGCTATGGCGCCGCCGACCGCGGGTAAAGCGCATCCTAGGGCTCAGCGGCCCCGCCCACCCCCGACGGTCTGGAGGAGGCCGCCGGCGGTGGCGTCTCGGAGGGAGCGTTTGCGATGGCCGCGACGGCCGCCTGTGTGGCGGCCGGCATCAGCCGCACGTACTCCGCCGCCGTGTTCTGGTCGTCGCTGGGGACCAGGTAGCTGTCATCCCACTTGGACGGCCCGTAGGCGGTGCCGAAAAAGCCCACGACGCTGGTCGTGCGGTCGGAGTTGTCCATCGGCCCGGCGCTCTTGGCGGTATAGATGTTGTCATCCCACACGCCGCAATACGGGTTGGTCCTCCACTCCACGTGCCCGTCGGCATACAGCACATTCTGCCCCGTCTTGCCGTGGTTGTTGGAGTTGGCCTGTCGCATTTCCAGCGGGGTGGAATGGACCGTCGGCCCCAGCACGTTGTCGCCGCGGCCCAACACGCCGGGGTTCTTGTCGGCCATCACGGCAAAGCGGGCATCGAGCCAATCCACCAGCTTGAACCTGGGGTTGGCCGAAAAAGGCGAACAGTACGAGTAGCTCAGGTTATGCCCGGAGCGGAAGTTTCCCCGCTGTTGGGCGATGTCATGGACGGGCTGTCCGGTCGCCGTGCGCAGGGGATCGGCGCTGTCGCCGGCGCTGGGACAGATGAACGTGGCCGCGGTGGGGCGAAACGGCTCGTAGGCCCGGTCCGCGCCGGGGTTGTGCGTGATCAGCAGCCACAAAGATGCCGTCACGTCGTTGGGCAGGACTTTCCGCGGATCATCGGCGCCGCTGTAGGCGACGTAGCCCCCTTGCATCGCCGGGTGGTGGCGGCTCTGCGGATAGGCGGAGGAATACTCGCGGTGGTCCCGCGCGTAGGCGTTGAGGGCAAATCCGATTTTCCTCAGATTGTTGTGGCACTGCGCACGCCGCGATGTCTCCCGGATCTTCAGCACGTAGGGCACGAAGACGGTCAGCAGCACCGCCACGACGCACGCCAGCACCAGCATCTCCACAAGGGTAAAAGCTCGCCGGAGGCGGCAGATCGTCATCTGGAGATTGTCGTGCTTTGGCCTCATGGGAAATAAAACGCCCGCTCGGGGTCGCGGTCGGCCCTGTACAGTCGCTGGTATTCCTCGCGGCTCACCAGCCGGCCCCGGTAGTTCTCCAGCTCCAGCGGCGGCTCATCCGCAGCCGCTTCGGGCAGCCGAATCGTCGCCACCTGGTAGAACGCCCGGTCGGCGCCCTTCACGGTGTCGGCCACGAAACCGATGCTCCCGCCGGGAATCAGCATGTTCCCCAGGCTCAGCGCATCCCATTGCGCCTTCATCGGGAAGCTCACCGTCCGATAGCCGGCCTTCGACACGGTCACGCGATATTCGCCCTTGCGTTGCAGCTGCACCTTGGCCGGCGCCGTGTAGGTCCGCCCGTCAATCTCCACCTGCGCCCCCGCCGGCTCGGTGCGAAAGGTGACGGCCTGCCGTTCGCCGCGCACCAGCGTGGCGCAACCGCCGCATGCCAGCACCGCCGCCACCATTGCCGCAACCGCCAGATGACGCATCACGATCCTCCGGGCCCTGGGGCCGCCGACGCGCCGACGGTCACCACGGCCGGCGCGACCGCCTGCTGGCGGCGGCGGAGCTGACCGCACGCCGCGTCGATGTCCTGACCGCGCGATCGCCTCAGGTGGGCGTTGATCCCCCGCTCGCGAAGCGCCCGCTGAAACCGCTGCGCCTCGGCCGCCGCGGGTCGCCGAAACGCCAATCCCGGCACCGGGTTATATCGGATGAGGTTGACGTTGGCCCGCAGCCCGCGGCACAGCTCCGCCAGTTTCCGCGCATGTTCCGGCCGATCGTTCACCCCCGCCAGCAGGATGTACTCCAGCGTGACCTCCCGGCCGGTTACCTGGAAATAGTGCCTGGCGGCGTCCATCACCTCGCCCAGAGGGAAATGCCGCGCCCAGGGGATCAGCTCCCGGCGGAGGGCCTCGTCCGGCGCGTGCAGCGAGATCGCCAGGTTCAGCGGCAGCCCCTCGCCGGCCAGGTCGCGGATCCGGGACGGCACGCCCACCGTCGAGATCGTGAACCGGCGCGCGCCAAGGCCCATTGCCCTGGGGTCGTGCATCGTGCGCACAGCCGCCATGACCGCCGCGTAGTTGGCCAGCGGCTCGCCCATTCCCATGAACACGACATGGGTGATTCGCCCGCCCCGCTTCGCCAGCTCCACGTTCAGCGCGAAGACCTGCTCCACGATTTGGCCCGCCGTCAGGTTGCCTTGCAGGCCGTCCAGACCGCTGGCACAGAAGCGACATCCCACCGGGCAACCCACCTGGCTGCTCACGCACGCCGTGAAGCGGTCGCCCTCCGGGATCATGACGGTCTCGGCCAGCGAGCCGTCCGGCCAGCCCAGCAGCAGCTTGAGGGTCCCATCGGCACTGGCCTGCGCTGCCTGAACCTGCGCGGTGCCCAGAGCCACACGCTCGGCCAGAATCCGCCGATCCGGCAGGGAAAGGTTGGTCATCTTCGTCGCGTCGGCAACCAACCGACCATAGACCCATTGTAAGACCTGCCGGGCGCGATAGGCCGGCCAGCCCCAGGTTTCGAACTGCGCGGCCAGCGACTCTGCCGTGCAGTCGAAAAACGACAGTTTCTCGCCTTGTCGGGTGATGGCCTGCATACAATCCATGGCAATGCGGATCTGCGGGCGTCACGCAGGCGCGCATGTCCGTGAAACGATAGTCGGCCGACCGGGCCGGTGCAATGAGAACCTCGCCCCATCCATCTCGACTGAGCCGCAGCGCTTGCGGCGGCCGGGCAGCGCGCGGACCTCGGCCTGCCGCCGCATCCTCGCGGGCCCGCGGCCGCGCCACCTCGCCCACCGACGAGCAACTGCTGGATCGGTTCCGAGCCGGCGACCGCACCGCCTTTGCCCGGCTGGTGCAGCGCTACGAGAAGGAGCTTTTCCATTTCCTGGCGCGTTTTCTCGGGGACCGGAATGCCGCCGAGGATGCCTTCCAGGAGACGTTCCTGCAGGTGTATCAGTCGGCCGCCACCTTCGATTCGGGCAGACGCCTGCGACCCTGGCTGTTCACCATCGCAGCCAACAAGGCGCGCGACCTGCTGCGGGGGCAGGCTCGCCACCCCGTCGCCCCTTTGCAAGCCTATGTGAATGCAGCAGATGAGGAGAGCGGGCAGTTCGTGGACCTGATGGCTGCGGCGGTGCCTCCACCCGAGGAGCACCTGGGCCGGCAGGAAATGCGGCAGTTGGTCCAACGGACGATTCGCGAGATGCCGCCCCATCTTCGTGAAATCCTGCTGCTTTCCTATTTTCACCAGTTCCCGTACAAGCAGATCAGTGGTATCCTGTCGATCCCGCTGGGGACGGTAAAATCGCGTCTCCATGCAGCGGTGGCCCATTTCGCCCAGCGCTGGCTCTCGGCCACCGGAGGAAATGTCCGCGCCGATTGAACCGACGCGGCCGAAAAGCAGTATAGATGCTAGTCCGGGTGAGTTATGGCCTACAACCTGAACACGGACGATGCGCGGGCGGTCGATCTCCTGTTGGACCGCGATGGCGAGGGAGAACGCCATGGCCAGAACAATGGCGGTTTGATGCGAGCCACTTCAGCTGCCGGCGAACTGCAAAAGCGTATCGCGGCGGCGGCGCGGGTGCTGGATTGCCTGCATCAGCTGCCGCCACCTGATCCTCGCCCGGGTCTGGCGGCACGGTGCCTGCGGTACATCCAGCGAGCCCATCGCCGGCAGGCAGCCGCCGTGGCGACTGCCAACCGCCCCGCGAACCCTGCGCCGCCCCCGACGTAGGCCGGCGTGAGGTCAGGTACCCGCCACCACGGCGCACAGCGCCTGGATGAGCCGCTGCACCTCTTGATCGCTGTGATCGCACGACAAGGTCACCCGCAGGCGGCTGGTGCCACGCGGCACCGTCGGCGGGCGCACCGCCACCACCAGGAGGCCATCCTGCCTCATGCGCCGCGCCGCCTCCATCGCGTTGCGCTCGTGGCCCAGCAGGATCGGAATGATCGGCGAATCGCCGGGCGGAATCTCCACCCCCGCCGAGGTCAGCGCCTGGCGGACGCGGGCGGCCAGGAGGCGAAGCCGCTGCTGTCGGCCCGGCTCGCTGGCCATCACCTCGATCGCCGCCTGCGCGCCGGCCGCCACCGCGGGCGCCAGGCTCGTGGAATAGACGTACGGCCGGCCCCAGTTGACCAGCCCCTCGCAGAACAGGCGGGTTCCGCAGACCGCTCCCCCGCAGATTCCAATCGCCTTGGAGAGCGTCACGATGCTCACGTCCACGGCCGCCTGCAACCCGCGCTCGGCCGCGTACCCCGACCCGCCCGGACCGTACACGCCGCTGCCGTGCGCCTCATCCAGCAAGAGCACAAAGGGCTGGCGCTCCTTGAGATGTGCCAGGCCCTCCAGGTCGGCCGCGTCGCCGTCCATGCTGAAGATCGACTCGGTCACCACCACCTGCAGCTCGCCCCGCGCTCGCTCGGACAGGAGCCGATGCAACTTGGCCAGGTTGTTGTGCGGAAACACGCGGTAGCGCGCGCCCGTCCCGCGAACCGAATCGATCAGCGAGGCGTGCGCCAGCCTGTCCAGCAGGAACCTCACGCCCCCGCTGTCGCGCTGGCCGAGGGCCGCCAGCGTCTGGATGGCCGCCTGCGCGCTCTGGTAGCCGCTGGGCAGCAGCACCGCCGCCTCCGTGCCCTTCCAGGCGGCAATGTCCTGCTCCGCCTGGGCGTGTTGATCAGTGTAGCCGGTGATCAGCGGCGAGGCCGCCGAACCCGTGCCGCAGCGGCGGACGTGCTCCTGCACGGCCGACACCACGCGCGGATGATGCGTCAGGCCCAGATAGTTGTTCGACGCGAAGTTGACATAGCGCACCCCCTCCAGCTCGACGTGCGTCGAGTCCAGGTAGCGCAGCGGCTGGCGCGTCCGCAGCAACTGGGCATCGCGACGCCGGGCCAGCTCATCGCCCAACAGGCGGTTGAGCAGTTCGCCGCTCATCGGGCCCCCGCCGGCCTGCCAACTGCCAGAAGATCGACCCGCTCACGAAGCCGAAGGCTGCGGGGGAGTCTGGTCATCGTCGGAACCGTCGGAATCGGCCATCTCGTGCACATCAGCCGCTTTGTCATCGACAGCCACGCCGCTCAGGGCCGCGAACTTCGCCTTCATCAGGCGGCCGACCTTGAACTTCACGGTGCGCTTTTCCGGGACCGTCACCGGCTCCATGGTCTTGGGGTTCTGGGCCTTGCGGGCCTTGCGCAGCTTGGTCTCGAAGACCCCGAAATCACGGAACTCCAAGCGATTGCCCTTGCCCAGTTCGGCGATGATCTCGTCGAGAAATTGCTGCACAATTTTCTTGACCACGATCCGCCGGTTCTGGGTTTTCTCCGCGATGCGGTCGATGAGTTCCTTTTTCGTTACGGTTGCCATGTTGTCCTCGGTCGGCCTCTAAAACACGAAGTGAAGCAGACTTAGATGCCCATTTGAGCGGGAGGCAGGCGGCACGTCAAGCGCAAAATCCGCGCAGCAAGGGCCAGCGCAGGCAGGGGGCCGGCTGGCCCGGTTTGCTCACCGGTAGCTGACCCCAACCTTCTCAATGATGCTGCGACGCAGATAGCGGTCGGTGTGGTCGCTGGTGAAGCGATCGTCGGTGCGGATGCGATAGGCCGTGATGGCAAACCGATCCCAGCCGACCAGGGCCCCAAGCTGACGGGCGGAGCGGTCCAGGGCTCCCGGCGGAAGCTCTCCCGCCGCCGGCGCGTCAAAGGCCAAGGCGGTCGCCACGCCGCCCCAATAGACCTTCTCCGCCAGCGCGGCCGGCCGTGTCGCCGGCGCGTGCTCCGCACGATGTGCCGCACATCCACCGGCCACCAGCAACACGATTGGCAAAGACCCCCATCGCATACCCCGGAGAACTACAAAGCCGATGCCACCGGCAGTCTGCAGGCCAAGGGCTGTAGGCTCTGGGCCGCAGGCACACCCCAAGCCTGCCTCCGGCTGCTGGCTCCCGCCCTCTGGCCACTGACTACTGGCCACTGACTACTGGCTACTGACGTGTTCCGTCTATTCCAGATGTTGCCGCGGCGAAACATCGGCTGTCTCCCGGGCGCGACCGTCCCCGCCGCGTCAGATCTGGAAATCCACGGCCAGGTCGGTCCTTTCGCCGGTCTTCTGCCCGCGGGTGCGGAACTTCAGCCTCGGGGCTTCGTTGCTGACCTGCGTGTACGCAGGCACGCTGCTGGTCAAAAAGACGTTGCCGCCGATCACCGAGCCGCGGCCGATGCGGGTTTCCCCGCCGAGAATGGTCGCCCCGGCGTAGATGATCACGTCGTCCTCGATGGTCGGGTGCCGCTTTTGCCCGCGCAGGGCCTGGCCGAAATGTGGGGCCAGAGCCCCCAGCGTCACCCCCTGGTAGAGCTTGACGTTGTCTCCGATCTCCGTCGTCTCGCCGATCACCACCCCCGTGCCGTGGTCGATGAACAGGTTCTTGCCCAGCGAGGCCCCCGGATGGATGTCCACGCCCGTGAGGCTGTGGGCATGTTCCGTCATGATTCGCGGCAGCAGCGGCACGTCCAGATTGTGAAGCTCATGGGCCAGCCGCTGCACCGTGATCGCGAACAGCCCCGGGTAGCAGTAGATCGCCTCGTCCGTGCTGCGGGCGGCCGGATCCCCGTCGAAGGCCGCCTGCACGTCTCCGGCCAGCAGGGCCCGCACCGCCGGCAGCCGGTCCAGAAACACCGCCACGATCTCCGCCGCCTTGCGGTCGCATTCCTCGCCGCCGCAGCCGTTGGCCCCCGGCAGATGCTCACGATAGCGCAGGCAGTGCCGTACCTGCTCGTAGAGCATGTCCGACAGCTCGATGACCAGCTCGCCAATCCGGAATGCCAGGTTCTCGTTGGTCAGGCCCTGCTTGCCGAAGTAGCCGGGATAGACCACCTCCCGCAGCCGGCCGATGATCTCGATGATCGCATCGCGGCTGGGCAGGTAGATGCGGTTCAGATGCTGCGTTCGCGGCTCGGACTCGATCGAGCCGACCAGTCGCTCGACCACCTGCGGCAGACATCGATTCAGTTCGTTACGATCCATGAGAGTGGGTCAGTGGTCCGTGGTCCGTTGACAGTGGCCGCCGGCGCGTCCTCACCGCCTCCCGACCACCGGCTACTGACTCCTGGCTACTGACTGCTGGCTCCTATACCAGATCACATGCCTCCGGCGGCATCCAGTGGTTTTCCTTGCCTTTCCACTTGACGTTGCAGCCGATGGGGTTGGTCAGCGCAACGGCCGGCTTTCGCCCCGCCAGCAGCGCATCGACCGCATCCCGCAGTTCGTGGGTCGTCTCCTTGCCGGGGTTTCGCGGATTGTCGTCCATTCGCCCGGTGTATTGCAGCCTGCGATCCTGGTCGAAAACGTAGAAGTGCGGCGTGCGCAGGGCGCCGTAGGCCCGGGCCACTTCCTGGCTTTCGTCCCGAACATACGGAAACCGAAAGCCCTTCTCCCGCGCACGCACCTTCATGTGCTCGAAGGAATCCGTGGGATGGTTGTCGGTCTCGTTGGAGTTGATCGCGATCATCCCCACGCCCTTGGGCGCGTAGTCGGCGTAGAACCGGTTCATCCGGTCCTCGCTGCCCACCACGTACGGACAGTGATTGCACGAGAACACCACCACCAGCACCTTCTTATCCGCGAAATCCTTCAACGACCACGTCTTGCCGTCCACGCCGGGGAGGCTGAAATCCGGGGCCTTCTGGCCGATCTGCAACGTAAAAGCCATGCTCGATGCTCCTTATCCCTGGGGTCTGCTCAACACCAGTACCCAATCGCCGTCCTCCGGCGCGGCGAACGCACCCGCCTCGCCTTGCGCCTCCCGCCACCGTCCGCTCCGCGGGTCGAACCACCGGCCGGTCCATCCCACCGCGCGGGTGCGAACCGTTCCGCCCGCCGGCAGGTAGAACACCGCCAGCCGCCCATCGTCGCCGCCGGCCGACGAGATGAACATCTTCGGATCGTTCTTGCCGGGCTGTTCCAGCAGCAGGCCGGGGTCCGGCCGCAGCGTCCACCAGCGAATCGACTCCATGAGCGTAGCCAGGTGTTTCATCTGAGTCGAGCCGGGAAAATCCTTGGCCACGTGCCACGGCTGAGCCACGCCCGCATTGGCATGTTTCATCGGGGCAGCGGCGTCTTCCTGCCAGCTCCAGATGCCGTGCGCGCCATAGGTCAGCCCCGCCGGCGGCGCGGCCAGGATGCTCCACCAGCACGACCGCCGCACCTCGTACGCCGTCAGCGGCTTTGGGGTGTGATAGGACAGATGGTCCTCGTAGGGCGGCTCCAGGTTCATCACCGGCCGCGGCGGCTGGCGCTTCCACTCGGTGGCCGGCGGGCCCGAATGCGTCCAGCGCAGATGCTCGTCGCTGGACCCGTGGCCGGACTGGTACCCCAGCACATCCAGCCATTTCTCCTGCAGGAATGGCGCGTAGGGCCAGTTCTGCCCGCACGGATGCATCGCCACCACCTGCCTCGGCCCGTCGCCGAACACCGCACGGCCGATGCGCATCCAGCGTTCGGCCGCGGGGCCTTCGTATTTCCCATCGCCGGCGAGAATCCACAGGACATGATGCGCGCCGTACCGCGCCACCTGGTAGCGAATCAGCCGAATGGCGTCGGCCTCTTCCAGGTATCGCCCCGGATCGTCGGGCGTGCACGCCCACAGAAGCACCGGCACGCACAACAGCCCCGCCTTCTCGACGGCGTGCATCCGCGCATCGATCCGGCGATAGAAGCCCGGGTTGATGCGGATGTCCTTGCGGCCCTCGAAGGCAGTCAGGCCGTCGGCACTCGTTGGCGCTGCCCGCCAGGGCGCGTGCATCACGAACTGCACAGCCGTGAACTTCTTGCCGGCGCGATCGGCCAGGTAGGCATTCCAGTCCTCTTCCGTGGACAGCAGCGGCCCGTTCCACGCCGTGTCGCCCAGGAAAAACAGCGGCGTCCCGTCGGCGTGCTCGAGGTGCGTGCCGCCAGTTGCCACGCGCACTTGCCCATGACGCAGGAACCGGTTGCCGTCGGCAGACTTGAGCACGATGAACTCGCCGGTGGCCGGATCGGCGTCGGCAGCGAATCGCCACTTCCCCGGTTCATCAGGCATGAAGCGCACGCGCCAGGCCCGCCCGCCATCCCAGAAGGCCGGCCAGCGCACCACCTTGCCCGACGGCGCGGTGAACTGGACGTCAAAGTCGCCGCCGGCCGTGAACGGCCGCTCGAACCTGCCCCACAGCGGCACCTCGGCCGCCGCCCCCGCCGCCGCCAGGCACACGGCCAACATCGCCATCAGCAGCACCCAGGCCATGGCTGCCTCCTTCAGGAGCCGGCGGCGATGAGCGGTTGCGTGGCCGGCCGGCTCGCCGGGCGCGTCGCCGGCTCAACGCCCACCGTGGACAACACCTTCACCGTCCCGTCGGCCGTTCGCTCAAACACATGCAGCGTCCTGCCCGTGTCGCTGATGAACCGCACCGCGGCTTTTTCCGGCGTCACTTGCAGATGCGCAAAGCCGTAGGAGCTGGTCGAGAACGGCCCGCGGTCGTCGCGCTCCATCGGCCGGATGCTCTTTCCTCCGCCGCCGGAGATCACGAAGCTCGTGTACAGGCCCTCGATCTGCAGGTGCTGCAGGTCGTGGTCGTGGCCGCACAGGTAGAAATCGACCTCGTGGCGCTGCAGGAGCGCGCCCCACTGCTTCTGAACTTCCTTGCCGTCGCCGTGTGATCCGTTGCTGTAGAGCGGATGGTGTGCGACGACGATGAGCCAGGGGGCGTTGCGGGCCGAGGCCAGTTCCCGCTCCAGCCACCGCGTCTGCTCTTGCACCTGGTCGGGACTGAGTTTCGTGAGGTTGCTGTCGAGCATCAGCAGCGTAGCCAGCGGACGCTCAGCCGGCAGATCGAGCCGATACCACCGCGCCGGCATCGTGAACCGCGTCGGCCTCTGTGCAGCATAGGCCGGCTCGATAAGCTCCTTGCCATGCTCGTAGTCGTGGTTGCCCAGCGTCGCGTAAAACGGAAACGCCAGCCGCCGCGGATCATACATGTTCTCGAAGTAGATGTTCCACTTCGGATCATCCACCCCGCTGAGCTTCGTGTAGAAGTTGTCGCCGGTGAGCAGCACCCCGTCGAAACGATACGGCTTACGCTGCACGTACGCGGCCATGGCGTCGGCGACGCGCTTTTGAGCGGGGGTATTGCCGCCCCAGTCGCCGAACACCAAGAAGTTGAGCTGGTCGGCGACGGCCGCCTTGCGCTCAACCGTTCGCCAGCCGCCCATGGCCATTTCGCTGCTGCGGGCATCCGACGCGGGATCGCCGCCGCGGCATCCCGTCAGCATGGCCATGCCCAATAGAATAATGCACCCCAGCGGTCGCATGAGGCCTCCGTCGCCAAACAGACCGGCAGCGAATCGTACGCGCCCTATGGGTCGCTGCGGCAGCCGACCTTGATGGTCACCTGGTACTCGGCCACTTTGTCGTCGTTGATCGCGCCGCGCGTCTCGGTCACGACGAACCACCGAAGGTTCTTCTCCAGCTTCCTGGCCGTGGACAGCGCTTTGGCAATGGCATCCTCAATCGAGTGGGCCGATGTGCCGGTCAGTTCAATCATCTTGTAGGTGTTCTCGGGCATCGAAACAGCGTCTCCTTTCCTGCTCGGGACGGCGGGAGTGTCGGCGGAAAAGGGGCCGAAAGCAAGGGCAGGAGGAGTTGGGAGTGGGGAGTTGGGGGTTGGGAGTGGTGGCACGGGCATCGCTGCCCGTGGCCATGTTCGTGTGCATGGGTGGCCGACCTTTGGGGTCTCCCTCGCGGCTTTGGGACGCCGGAGCCATGCCGCGCAGATCCCAGGGGGTGGGGGGACACCGTTCTCCCCCGCTCCGTGTGTGGCCGATCCGAACAACCCCGCCTCGGGCGTCTTCTTCGCCTTCGCCCTGGGCGTCTGCTTGAAGCTGAGCAGGTGCCGGGCGGCGGGCATGGCGCGGGCGGTTTGCCGCGAAAGGCAGCAATTGACGATTGTGCAGTTGAGAAGAAGCCACCGATGGACCCCGATGCACACAGAGGAAGGCCCATGGACAGGATGGCCGTGGCACCGCCGGGAGATGCCGCTCATGAACGCGGATAGACGCCGATCAACAGACACTTCCTTCGCGTGCCTCGGCGTTCATCCGCGGTTCGCAGCCGACGGCGTCCGCTGAAGCGGACCCTACCCGATCGGCCTGACCCGTCCGTCGCCGTGGCCTGACGCCTTGCCCCACACGCCGGGGATGGCCGTGCCGCAGTCGGGGCACTTGCCGCTCTGGCCGATGCGGTTCTCGCGTACCAGGAAGCCATATCGGCGGATCAGCGTGCCGCCGCAGTTGTGGCAGCGGGTGTTTTCCCACTCGCCGACCTGCCCCGGCAGGTTGCCGGGGTAGATGTACTTGAGCCCCGCGGCCCGGCCGATCTCGACGACGCGCATCAGGTCCTCGGCCCGGGTCTGGCGGAAGCCATCGGTCATCTTGTAGTCGGGATGAAACGCCGTGACGTGCCAGGGCATGAGCGGATCGACGGATGCGAGGAACGCGGCCATGCGTTTGAGGTCGTCGGGATCGTCGCTGAACGAGGGCACGATGAGCGTGACGATCTCGACCCAGAAACCGCGCTCCTTGAGCATGCGGATCGTCGAAGTGACGTTCTCCAGCACGCCGCCGAGCTGCCGGTACTTGCGGTCGGAGAACGTTTTGAGGTCCACCTTGTAGCCGTCCACCCGCGGTCGGATGTAGTCCAGCACCTGCGGGGTGGCATTGCCGTTGGAAACATACACGCATCGCAGACCCCGCGAGCGGGCCTCGGCAAAGACGGCCATGGCCCACTCGCTGGTGATCAGCGGCTCGTTGTAGCTGGACGCGATGACCGGCGCGCGGTGCTGAATGGCCGCGTCGACCAGCTGCCGCGGCGTGCAGAGCTTGGCCTGGGCGACGGCCGAGGGGTCGCGCAGCATCTGACTGGTGACCCAGTTCTGGCAATAGCCGCAGTGCAGATCGCAACCGAGCATCCCGAACGTCAGGGCGTCGGAACCGGGCAGGAAGTGGAAGAACGGCTTTTTCTCAATCGGGTCGCAGGCCACCCCGGCGACATAGCCGAAGGGAACCTTCAACACGCCGGCGTCGTTGAACCGCACGCGGCAACTGCCGTCGCGGCCGGGCCTTACGATGCAGCGATGCCCGCAGGCCAGGCACTGCACCGTTCCGCCGTCCAGTCGCTGGATCAGCGCCTCGGCGGCCGGGGCGCTGTACTGACGAAGCATATCGCCCAACGTCGCCAGACGCTGTCGTTTGGTATCCTCAGCAGCGGAAAACATGATCAGTTCCTCTGGGCGATTATAAGCACACTGGCAACCCCGCCGCCGCAGCCGCCGTCCGGGAGCGAAAAAAAACAGCGGCACGGTCCATTGAAATCGGCTTTGATTTCCAGTATCTTAGGACCCAACCATCCGTTGCAACCACAATCGAAAGGAGCTGGATGATGGGCAATCTGAGGCAACCCAACGCAAGCGAGGCCACCGGAACGTTCAATCGGCACAAAGAGGTCGTGCCCTCCTCGGGGCTCTGCGCCGTGTGCCTCGACGGCTGCACCGGCGGCTGCGAGACCTTCATCGCCACCATGCGCGGGCGGGAGGTGCTGTATCCCAGGCCGTTCGGGCAGATCACGGCCGGCGCCGACAAGGAGTACCCGGTCGATTACTCCCACCTGAACATCCAGGGCTACGCTGTGGGGGCCGACGGACTGCCCGAGGGCGTGGAGCCGGGCCCGGACACGGCGGTATTCCCGGCGGTGGATACCGAGACCGAGTACGGCTGGAGAAGGAAGGTCCGCCTCCGCGTGCCGATCTTCACCGGCGCGCTGGGATCGACGGAAATCGCCCGCCGCAACTGGGAGCATTTCGCGGTGGGCGCGGCCATCAGCGGCATCACGCTGGTGTGCGGCGAGAACGTCTGCGGCATCGACCCGGACCTGAAACTTTCGGCCGACGGCAAGGTCGTCAGCTCGCCGGAGATGGACCGCCGCATCACCACCTACAAGCGCTACCACGAGGGCTACGGCGAGATCCTCGTGCAGATGAACGTCGAGGACACGCGGTTCGGCGTGGCCGAGTACGTGCTCAACAAGCACGGGCTGGACACCATCGAGCTGAAGTGGGGGCAGGGCGCCAAGTGCATCGGCGGCGAGATCAAGGTCAACAGCCTGGAACGGGCGCTGGAACTGAAGCGCCGCGGCTACATCGTGCTGCCCGATCCGACGCTCCCCGAGAACCAGGCCGCCTTCAGGGAAGGCGAGATCTGGGAGTTTGAGCGCCACTCCAGGCTCGGCTTCGTCACCCGCGACGCTTTCCTCGACGAGATCGCCCGCCTTCGCAAGGTCGGCTTCAATCGCATCACGCTCAAGACCGGCGCCTACTCGGCCGTCGAGCTGGCCATGGCGCTGCGCTGGGGCTCCGAGGCCCAGATCGACCTGCTCACCATCGACGGCGCCGGCGGCGGCACGGGCATGAGCCCCTGGCCGATGATGAACGAATGGGGCATTCCGACGTTCTACCTCCAGGCCCTGGCGTACGAGTACTGCCAGAAACTGGCCGCCCGCGGCATCCGCGTGCCGCACCTGGCCATCGGCGGCGGCTTCAGCACCGAGGACCATGTGTTCAAGGCCCTGGCGATGGGCGCGCCCTACGTGAAGGCCGTGTGCATGGGCCGGGCCCTGATGATCCCCGGCATGGTCGGCAAGAACATCGCGCAGTGGATGGCCGACGGCAAGCTGCCCAAGACCGTCTCCAACTACGGGCATCAGCCCGAGCAGATCTTCGTCAGCTACGAGGAACTGCGCAAGAAATACGGCGATGAGGTCAAGAATCTGCCGCTGGGCGCGATCGGCCTGTACACCTACACGCAGAAGATGCGGGCCGGCCTGCAGCAGCTGATGGCCGGCAGCCGCAACTTCCGCCTCTCGACCATCTCGCGGTCGGACCTGATGGCGCTGACCGAGGAAGCCGCCAAGATCAGCGGCATCCCCTACGTGATGAGCGCGTACAAGGAGGAGGCCCAGCGGATTCTCGAACAATAGCGCGCCGCCGCGCCGACCGAACGAATCGCCCGGGCGCGGTTTCGGCCGCGCCTCTTTGTTTGTTTGCATCGCTTTCCTGCGGCGACGGGACATGCCCCGGGCCGCTGTGCGCGTCGCCGGCGGGACGATGCGCGCCTGCCGGAGAATCCGGATGCGGATTTCGCTTGCGGAACCTCCACAGGCATCTGCACCGCCCCATCCTCCAGCACCAGCAGGCCATAGGCCGGCTCGTGCGGTTCCCGGGCGCTGTGCGTCACGTGCAGCGTCGTGACGCCGGTGGGGTGCTGCACGCTCTTGAGCAGCACGAACATCTCCGCCCGCGTCCGGTCGTCCGGGGGATTGAGCGGCTCATCCAGCGGCAGGATGCTGGGGTGAAACGCCAGCGTGCGGCCCAGCGTCACCCGCTGCGCCTCGCCGCCGCCGAGGCCCGCAGGCCGGCGGTCTAGCGGATCCCACGCCGCGATGCGCGGGTTTTGTATTGGCGTCAGCGTGCAGTCCGGGCGTTGTTGCGACTGCCGGCTTGAAATCGTAGGATACGCGGGATGCTTCACGCCCTGGCCGTACGGGTCGCCGCACGATAGGGAGCGGCATTGTTGCTCCGCCGCCGCTCCCGTAACATCGCCGGTTCGCAATACAGCACAGCGCAGCGGAAATCTGAGATTTCAGATCCGAGATTCGAGATGGCCGACGCCATGAGCACCGAACTACCCAAGGCCTATGACCCGCAGACGGTGGAAACGCAGACCTATCGCCTGTGGATGGAAAACCGCGACTTTCACGCCGAGCCCGGCGACCCGGGCAAGCCCTACGCCATCGTCATCCCGCCGCCCAACGTCACGGCCGCCCTGCACCTGGGCCACGCCCTGAACAACACCTTGCAGGACATCCTCATCCGCATGCACCGCATGATGGGCGACAACACGGTGTGGCTGCCGGGCACCGACCACGCGGGCATCGCCACACAGACGGTCGTGGAGAAGCGCGTGCTGGCCGAGGAGGGCAAGCGGCGCACGGACTTTGGCCGCGAGGAGTTCGTCGCGAAGATCCAGGCCTGGAAGGATGAATACGAGGCCCGCATCACCGAGCAGCTCAAGCGCATGGGCTGCTCGTGCGACTGGGAGCGCCAGGCGTTCACGATGGACGAGGCCCGGGCCCGGGCCGTGCGGGAGGCGTTTTTCCGCCTGTTCAAGGATGGCCTGATCTACCGCGGCAAGCGGCTGGTGAACTGGGACCCGGCCACGCAGACGGCGCTGGCGGACGATGAAGTGGACATGGAGGAGGTGGATGGGCACTTCTACTACCTGCGATACCCGCTTGTGGAACAAGGCACGGAGGCACGAAGGCACGAAGGCACGAAGGGGGCGGAATACATCACGGTCGCCACGACCCGGCCGGAGACGATGCTGGGCGATACGGCCGTCGCGATCAATCCGAAGGACCCGCGGGCGGCCGCCCTGCGCGGACGAAAGGTGCGTCTGCCCATCGTCAACCGCGTCGTGCCGATCATCGAGGATGACTACGTGGTCCTGCCCGATCCGCAGAGCGATGATCCCAAGGCCAAATACGCCTCGGGCTTTCTGAAGGTTACGCCGGCCCACGACCCCAACGACTACGAACTGGGCCAGAAACACGGCCTGCCGGTCATCAACGTGCTGGCGCCCGATGGGTCGATCAGCGACCAGCACGGCTGGCCGAAGGAGGATTTCGGGCAGGGCGAGGCCGGATTCCTGCTGGGCCTGGACCGTTTCGAGGCCCGCGAGGCCGTGGTGGAGTGGTTCCGCAAGAACGGGTTGCTGGAGGATGTGAAGCCGTATCGCCACACCGTCGGCCACTCCTACCGCAGCCACGTGCCCATCGAGCCGTACCTCAGCGACCAGTGGTACTGCAAGGTGACGGATCCGCGGTTGGCCGGCGCAGCTCTTCGGGCCATGGCCCCGGACCAACGCGATCCCTCTTCCGGTGGCACGGGCTTCCAGCCCGTGAGCAGGAAGCATGGGCAAGATGCCCATGCCACCGACTGGCAGGGCCAGTTGCGCTTCTTCCCCGCGCGCTATGCCAGGACCTTCCAGACCTGGCACGAGAACATCCGCGACTGGTGCATCAGCCGCCAGCTCTGGTGGGGGCATCGGATTCCGGTTTGGAGCAAGGACCAACAGGCCGTATGGCGCGATGCCGACGACAACGTCTGTCTGCGATTCGACCCCGTCAGCAACAGGAGCTACCTGTGCCTTCGCCAGGATGACCCGAAGCTCATCGCCATGCTGGAATCAGATGGTTGGACGCGCGACCCCGACGTCCTGGACACCTGGTTTTCCAGCGCCTTGTGGCCGCTCTCGACGCTTGGCTGGCCGCGAGACACGCCGGAGCTGGCCAAGTGGAACCCCACGTCCGTCCTCTGCACCGCCCGCGAGATCATCACCCTCTGGGTCAGCCGCATGGTGATGTTCAACCTGTATTTCCTCGGCCGGCTGCCGTTCACGCACGTGTTCATCCACGCCATGATCCAGGACGGCGAAGGAAGGAAGATGTCCAAGAGCCTGGGCAACGGCGTGGACCCGGTGGACATCATCGAGTCGCACGGGGCCGATGCCATGCGCTTCACGCTGGCGTCGATGGCGACCAACACCCAGGATGTCCGCATGCCCGTGGAGAAAAGCGCCGCCACGGGCAAGAACACCTCGCCGAAGTTCGACGTGGGGCGTAACTTCTGCAACAAGATGTGGAATGCTGCCCGGTTTGCTCTCGCAAACCTGGACGAGGCACGAAGGCACGAAGGCACGGAGGCACGAAGGGAAGAGGTGGATGAGGGCAAGTGGTCGCTGGCCGATCGGTGGATCGTGTCGCGGTTCAACCGCACTGTGGCGGCGGCCGACGAGGCGCTGGCCGATTACCGCTTCGACCAGTATGCGCGGGCGTGCTACGACTTTTTCTGGGGGGATTTCTGCGACTGGTACCTGGAGGCGATCAAGCCGGCCATGAAGGACCCGGCCCGCGCCGGCCAGACCGCCCACGTGCTGGCCGCGGTGCTGGACGGCAGCCTGCGGCTGATGCACCCGATGATCCCGTACATCACCGAGACCATCTGGCAGCGCCTCTGCGAGGTGCGGCCGGAGCGCGGCCTGCCCGGACGCATCATGGGCTGCATGAGCCCGCGCCTGGTGCGTGCGGCCTGGCCGAAGGCCGGCCCGTGCTGCGACGCCGATGAGCGGACGTTCCGCCGTTTGCAGGAGATGATCGTCGCCATCCGGAACGTGCGCAACGAGCACAAGGTGGAGCCGCGCAAGCCGGTCGCTGTGTCCATCTTCGCCCCGGCGGAGATGGTGGGGCAGATCGCCGCCAACCGCGAGATGATCGAGAGCCTGGCCGTCTGCAGGCTCAGGGAGGTGCGAGCCGATCTGCCCGCCCCGCCCAGTGCCGCCCGCGCGCTGGCCGCCGGATGCGAGATCTTCGTCGAGGGCCTGGTCGATGCCGACGCAGAGAAGCAGCGAGTGGCCAAGCGCCGCGAAGAACTGACACGACAGATCCACGCTCTCCGCGGGCGTCTGAGCAACCCATCCTACATCGCCAAGGCGCCGGCCAGGCTCGTTGAGGAAAGCCGCCAGCAGCTTGCCGACGCCGAGGCGGAGTTGGCCCGGTTGGGCTGAGAAGGCTCAGGCGCGCAGCAGCCGCGCCAGCTCGCCCGCGTAATACGAGATGATCAGGTCCGCACCGGCTCGCTTGATCGCCACCAGCGATTCCATGATCAGCCGGTCGCGGTCGATCCAGCCGTTGCGGCCGGCGGCCTCGATCAGCGAGTACTCGCCGCTGACCTGATAGGCCACCACCGGCACGTCCACCGCCTTGCGCACGGCGGCGATGATGTCCAGGTACGCGCCGGCCGGCTTGACCATCACCATGTCGGCCCCCTGCTCGACATCCAGCCGCGCCTCCAGCAGCGCCTCCTCGACGCCGCGGGCGGGGTCCATCTGGTACGAGCGGCGGTCGCCGAAGGCAGGCGCGGAGTCGGCCGCATCGCGGAACGGCCCGTAGAACGCGCTGGCGTATTTCACCGAGTAGGACAGGATCGCCACATCGGCAAAACCCGCCGCGTCCAGGCCCTTGCGCAGGGCCCCCACCGCGCCGTCCATCATGCCGCTGGGCGCGATGACGGCCGCTCCGGCCTTCGCGTGATTCACCGCCTGCACCACCAGCCGCTGCACCGTCCGGTCGTTGTTCACCGTCGCGTGGTCGGCTGTCATCGGCCCGCAATGCCCGTGGCTGGTGTATTCGCAGAAGCACAGGTCGGTGATGCCCGCCATCGGCAGCTTCGCCTTGGCGGCCTGGCGCAGCAGGCGGCAGACGACATTGTCCGGGTTCAGCGCCTCGGAACCATCGGCATCTTTCTTCGCCTGGTCGATCACGCCGAAGGCGAGATAGGCCTTGTGTCCTTCGTCGGCGCGCTGCTTCAGCCACGGGACGGCCACGTCGATGGACATCCGCAGCACGCCCGGCATGGACGGCACCTCCCATCGCACGCCCCGGCCTTCCACCACGAACACCGGCACGATCACGTCGCTGGTCCGCAGCGTGTGCCGCTGGAGCATCTCCCTCAGCAGCGGCTGGCGAAGCCGACGCGGACGCACCGGCAGGTCTGGCGGTTTACGGCTCATTGCGGCGATTATAGAGCGCGCGGCAAGGCGCGCCCTATCCCCTGCCCCTCATCTCCAGGTCATGCCGGCGCTGCCGCTGGGTCTCGCGATGCAGCGCCCGCCGCTCCTTCCAGGTGAGACTCTCCAGGCCCTGCGCGGAGACCTTGGCAAGAATCCGGTCGATCTGCGCCTGCTGTTGCTGCTCCAGACGGGCCATCCTCCGGGCGCGGGCGCTGGACAGCCTCCGCCACAACGACCCTCGGCGACGATGCCGCGGCGGCGCTTCCTCCGCCCGGCCATAGAGCAACAGATCGCCCGGCTCCACCTCACCCATGGCGGCCAGCGCCCGGCGGTGCTGGATGCCCTGGAGCACGCACGCGACGCCGACGAGGATCGGCAACCAGTTTCGCAGCGCCAGACCCACGACGATCAGCCCCCCGGCCGTCGCGATGGCGGTTGCCGTCGCCGTGTTCCAGGCGCGGGCGAAGCCCTGCCGCGGCCACAGCGCTGCATGCAGCATGCGCCATCCATCCAGCGGGCACAGCGGCAGAAGGTTCAGCACCAGCAGCGCGAAGTTCACCAGGAAAGCCAGCCACAGGATCCACGAAACGCTCCAGAGGGGCATCGCCTGCTGGTTCCACGCCGTCATCCGCAGCGGATGCAGCGACAGCGCGTTCTGCCCGTGGATGGCCCACACCGCCGAGCCCGACAGCGCGCACACGGCCAGGTTCACCAGCGGCCCGGCCAGCGCGGTCATGAAGGTGGGCAAAGGCTCGGGAGGAACCCGCTGGTCGCTCAGGCCGCCCAGCGGCCCCAGCATGATCTGCCGCGTATGGCCGCCGTAACTGCGGGCGGCCAGGCAGTGCCCCGCCTCGTGCAGGACCAGCGCCACGAACAGCATCCCCAGCGCCCCCGCCGCGAAGGGCAAGCCCGCTTTGCCGGCCGAGCCGGCCATCAGCATCGCGACCACGGCCAGCAGGATCAGCGTGGCGTGCGCCCGCAGCTCCACCCCCAGCCAGGTGCCCAGAGACACCGATGCGTTGAACATCGACAGCAACGAGCCGCCGCGGCTCTGCCCGGAGCGGCTCTGGTCCTGTTCGTGATCCCGCCGCATCGCACACCTGCCCTGCCGCTAGCTCCTGTGCCACTTCTCGTAGATCAGTAGCGCTGCGATGGTCTTGCCGTCGGCGATCTCGCCGGTGCGGATCATCTCCACCGCCTCGCCCAGCGGCACCCGCAACACTTCGATCTCCTCGCCTTCCTCCAGCGCCTGTCCCGTCCTGGTCAGATCATACGCCGCAAAAGCGTACATCCTTTCCGTCAGGATGCCCGGCGAGGTGAAAAAACTGCCGATGGGCTTGAGCCGCCCGGCCAGGTAGCCGGTTTCCTCCTGCAGCTCGCGGCCTGCGCAGTTCATCGGGTCCTCGTTCTTCTCCAGCGTGCCGGCCGGCAGTTCCACCAGGATCTGCCCCACCGCATATCGCCGGTTGCGGATCAGCAGAATCGACCCGTCCTGCAGGACCGGCACCACCACCACCGCGCCGTTGTGGGCGCATACCTCCCGCCGCACCCGCCGGCCGGATTCATCCTCCAGGTGATGCACCTCCAGCCGCACTTTGGCGCCGCTATAGAGCACCTGCTTCTGAACCAGGTCGTAGGGCATAGGATCACCGCCTGGGCACCGGCATTATACCCGTCTCGACCGCCCGCCGGGGCGCATGAAAAATGCCGCCCGCTGGCGGCACAAGCCGTGCAGCAACAGGCGAGCCGCCGCCTGGCTAGGCCGTTTCCTCCAGCAGCGAGGTCGGCAGACGCCCGGCAAAACCCGCGTGAAGTTCATGCCAGTACTCGATGCGCTCCTCGCCCAGTTTCCAGCACAGGAAGATCTCGCGCCCCTGGTGGCGGCCCAAAAAGTCGATCAACCCCAGTTCCGCATCCTTGAGTTGACCGCCGACCGCCGACAACTCCTCGAGGTAGTCGCGCAAGCGGTCCAGATCGCCTTCCATCTCCAACTGGATCGCGGCTGCGTCGCGGGCGCTGGCCGCCTTCTCCATGCGCTGTTGCGCCTGCGAAATACGCTGGTGCGCATCGACGATGTCCCGCACGATGCGTTTGACCAGCGGCAGCGTGCTGTTCGCTTGGGCAAGGGTGAACGTCCTTCGCGGACGCGCGGCACCCTTGTGAGGGGGCGATGAGAACCTGGGACTCGCCATGCTGCGCCTTTCCGGGTGGAAGCCCTCCAGGGCACGGCCCTGATACACGGAATTATGGCCCCGACCCTTGCCCTGTCAAACCGGCCGTCGCCCCTTCCGACGCCGGCCCGGCCGGCAAGCGATGAATGGGGAAACCTGCGCCGGTCAGGCCGGTGACGACGCCTCTGCGACCAGTTCGTGGCCGCTGGGTTCGGGCACCACCCCCAGCAGCTTCTCCACCACCTGGTCCGGGCCGATGCCCTCGGCATCGGCATTGAAGTTCGTGAACAGGCGGTGCCGCAGCACCGGCTTGGCCACGCGGCGCACATCCTCGCAACTCACGTTCAGCCGTCCGCTCAGCAGCGCCAGGGCCTTGGCCCCCAGCACCAGGTACTGCGCCGCCCGGGGCCCGGCGCCCCACGTCAGCCACTCGTTGATGAACTGCGGCGTGCCGGGCTCCTTGGGGCGAGTGGCCCGGGCCAGTCCCACCGCGTAATCCACCACGTGGTCGCTGACCGGCAGTTTCCGCAGGATCCGCTGCACATAGAGGATATCCCCCGCCGACATGATCGGCTCCGGCTCGGCCTCCAGTTCCATCGTGGTTCGCCGAACGATCTGGCGCTCTTCCTTGCGGCTGGGGTAGCCGATGTTCACCATGAACATGAACCGGTCGAGCTGAGCCTCCGGCAGCGGGTAGGTGCCCTCCTGCTCCACCGGATTCTGCGTCGCCAGCACGAAAAAGGGCAGGTCCAGCGGAAACGTCTGCCCCCCGGCGGTCACCTGGTATTCCTGCATCGCCTGCAATAGCGCCGCCTGCGTCTTGGGCGGCGTGCGATTGATCTCGTCGGCCAGCACGATGTTCGCGAACACCGGCCCCTTCACGAACCGGAACGCCCGCCGACCGGTCGTCGCGTCCTCCTCGAGGATATCGGTGCCGGTGATGTCCGCCGGCATCAGATCCGGCGTGAATTGGATGCGGTTGAAGTTCAGCTTCAGCACGCGGGCCAGCGTCGAGATCATCAGCGTCTTGGCCAGGCCCGGCACGCCCACCAGCAGGCAGTGCCCCCGGGCGAACAGCGCAGCCAGCAGGAGCTCGATGACCTCGTCCTGGCCGATGATGATCTTGTGCAGCTCGCGAAGCAGGTTGGCCTTGATCGAGTTGAATCGCTCGATGAACAGGGCCTCCTTCTCGGCCGCGGTGTTGGGTGTGGTTGTCTGCGACAAGGCGAGATCCTCTGTGATCAGGGGTTGGCGTGGCGGTCCAGTTCGGCAAACACGTCGCGCAGTGGCAGGGCGAAGCCCGGCAGCACGTCGCCGCCATCGAGCGTGCCCGACGCGTCCAAGATCGTGGGCCGGTCGGGCGACGTGTGAACGGCCACGGTGCGGGTCTCGGGATCAATGATCCAGACCAGCCGCACGCCCGCCTGAAAATACTCACCCAGCTTTCGCTGCATCTCCCGCTGTGTGTTGCTCTTGCTGAGCACCTCGACGGCCAGGTCGGGCACGAGCCCGGGTATGGGTGCAGCAGGGACCTTGCGGCCGGGAATGCGGTCCCAGGACGTGTACGCCACATCGGGTATCCGCACCAGACCGGCAAACAGCCGCATCATGCCCGACTCGCCACTGACCAGGCCCAGATTGCGGCGAACCACAAACTCACGCAGGGCGGCGGCGATGGCTACCGCAAGCACCGACTCAACGTATCCCATTCCCTTCTCCACCAGCGTCCCATCCACCAGCTCGCAGAGCCGATTGGTGCGGGCATGCACGTCAAGCACATCCGCTTCGGTGGCCGTGCCGGGCACCGGGCGCAGCAGCACGCGCTCGGGCGGGATATCCCCCAGGCGCGCCAGCAGGTCGCCCAGCGTCTCGTATTCGACAGCTTCTTTGGCGAGGGTCGTCATAGGGCAATCAATGGGACACCACGTACATCAGCGTGTTCACGCCCAGTTTCAGGGCAAACTCGTCGGCATACCCCTTGTTATAGGCCCGCGGAAGCTGCTCCCAGCCGGCGCTCATGCTCAGCGGCGAGTAGATGACTCGCAACACGCCGTCCACCTCGATGGCCTCCAGCCGCGGCGCGCCCACCTCGCCCAGCATCTGCCGGGCCAGCGGCGCCAGCTGCGCCCGCCGCGTTTCATGCACAAAGCCCAGCAGCGGATGGTCAGCCTCCAGCGGCTTCATCGGCCGCTCCGGGTAGATCCTGGCGATCTCCCGCCGGAAGGCCGCATCGAACTCGCTGCTTCCGACCGCGCAGTCCACCACCAGCACGCCGCCGTTGTCCAGATACTCGCGCAGCCGCTTGCGGGCGTTGTCGCCGAACTTGAAGTCGCGCTGACCGATCATCAGCAGCACGGGGAACGAAAATACATCGCCCTTTTCCGGGTCCACTGCCACGCGCTTGAACTGCACGTTCAGCGTCGTGGACTGGTCGATGGTCTTCAGCAGGTTCGGCACGCCGTGGGGCGTGGGGTCCCAGTCGCCGTTGTGCACCACCTGCCCCAGCACCAGCTGGTCGCGGGTGGCGTCGGCCGACTGGTGATAGATCTTCTGGTGGTCGAAGAACCGCCCGTACTGGTACTCGGCCAGGCAGTAGGTCACGATGTTGGCCCCCAGTTTCAGGGCGTCGGCCTGGTCGTACAGGATGCCGCCCTCGATGGGGTTGGCGTTGGCATCCCAACCGCACGACAGGTCGATCGGCGAAAAAATCACCGCCGCCCGCGTGCCGATGTTCACCGTCTCCAGATACGGCGGAACCTTCCGCCACGGCTCCTTGCCCTTGCGAACCCGCATCTCGGTGATCTTGTGAAACGCCGAAAAGATCGGGTGGTCGGTGGGTATCGGCCCAAGCTCACGGTCCGGCAGGATGCGGGCAATCTCCCGGCGGAAGCTCTCATTGAACTCCGGCCGGCCGCAGTTGCTGTGCACCACCCACGTTCCGCCGTCCATCAGGTATTGGCGAATCTTTGCCGCCGTGGCCGCGTCAAACTGCGGCAGCGGCTTCCATCCCGTGAAGTACAGGATCGGCAGTTCCGTCGGATCGTAGCTGAACTTCGAGAAGTCCGTGTTCACGAAACGGTAGCGCTGGCCCAGCTGGTCATTGCTGAAGCTCACCCACTTCTCGATGTCGATGATCGTCGTTTCCCAGTTCAGCCCGCTTCGTCTGGCCGCCAGCTCGGAGAACGTCACCGTCCCGACCAGCGCCGGGGGCGAGGGCTCGCGCTTTTTCTCGCTGCGGCGCAGCGGCGTGGCCGGCAGCGGCAACGGCGGGAAACTCTCACCGGCATTGTGCCGTTGCGGCGTCGCACGCGGCGGAATATTGGCCTTGGGGTTCTTGAACTCCTCGGCCATGGCCAACATGGTCGAGCAGCCCATCATCACCGCCGCCGCATATGCCAGGGTCCGTCTGTTCATGGCCCGCTCCTGTTCATCCCTATCATACCCGATTTCCCGACAGGAGTTTACGTTGTATCATCGACGGGCGTGCCATCGCGTCTGCGCATCGCTGTCCTGGTGCTGGCCGCCGTCGTGCTTTTCCTGTCCTTCCTGGGCCGGCGCGACATCGTCACCAGCCACGAGGCCCGCGTTGCCCAGACCGCCCGGTTGATGGCCGCCTCGGGCTGGCCCTGGAACGCCAGGCCCGTCAGCGTGAAACGCCCAGGCTCCGACCAGCCCTGGCAGGTCAATCCCTGGGCGATACCCGTCTTCGGCGGCGAGATTCGTCTTCAGAAGCCTCCCCTGCCGTATTGGTGCACCGCAGTAGTCTTCCGGGCCTTCGGTACCAGCGAGGGGGCAGCCCGCGCCGTGCCGGCCCTCATGGGCGTCTTCGGCACCATGCTGCTCTACGCCCTGGGCAAGCGGCTCTACGGCCGCCGCGTCGCCTTTGCCGGCGCCTGCATCTGGATCACCACGCATTTCATCGTGGACGAGTACCGCAAGGCCATGGCCGACCCCTACCTGGCCTTCTTCGCGCTTGCGTGCATCTGGGCGTGGATCGCCGCCGCGCAGGACCGCCGCGGGGTTTATCTGCTGGCGTTCTACGTGTCCCTGGCCCTGGCGCTTCTGGCCAAAGGGCCCCCCGCCCTCGTGGTAATCGCTTTGCCGCTGCTTGCCTTTCATCTTCTATACCGGCGGATGCCCCTCGCGTCGGTGCCCGCGCACCTCGCCGGAGTGGCGTTGCTGCTTGCCATCGGACTGCCCTGGCCGATCTACCTGCTCAGCCACATCCCCGATGCCATCGAGATCTGGCGGTACGAATCGCTGGGCGAACTGGCCGACAACGTCGAAAATGCCCGGCCCTGGTACTTCTACCCGCCCAACCTCCTGCTTATCGCGCTTCCTTGGACGCCCTGGTGGATCCTTGGCCTTCTCGACCCGTTCAGCCGCGACCGCCGCCCGCAGCGCTGGTTGCCGCTGTTCTGGCTGGCCGCGGTCGTGCTGTTCTTCTCCTTCGTGCATCAAAAGAAGAATGCGTACCTGCTGCCGGCCGTGCCGGCCGTCGTGCTGATGGTCGCCCAGATGACCGTCATCCCGCGACGCAGCGCGGATCGCTGGCTGGTCGGCCAGGCGGTCGCCTACGGAGCGGCGCTGCTGGTATTCGTGAACCTCTACGACGCCAGCAAGGACAATGCCCGCTCGCCGCGGCCCATCGGCCGGCACATCACGGCGCTTTTGGCCGCCGACCGCTATGCCGTGGCGGCCCCCGATGCGTTGTGGTTCTACCTGCCGCTGGAAGTGCCCGATTCCCGGTCGGCCACGCGCACGCTCGTGGCCGTGGAGCCCGGACGCAGATTGCCCCCGCGTTACGCGGCCGGTGCTGTCGAGATCAAGCAGGCCGGCTTCAACGGCTGGCGGCTGTATGAGGCGATTGCGCCACCGAGGCACCCACCTGCACCTGCACCGGCCCCGGCAAGTCGCGCGACCGATCCAGCTCCAACTGCACGTGGTACCCCAGCAGGCGGCTTTTCATCCAGCGGATGGCCAGCAGGTCATGGAAACTCTTGAACAGCCGGTTCCACACGCCGTATTTGCTCTGCCCGTGCAGGCGAGGGTTGTTGCGCACGGGGATCTCCGTCACGCGGAAGCCTTCCATCTTCAGCAGCGTCGGGATGAACCGGTGCAGGCCGCGATACAGCTTCAGCTTGTCCACGCACTCGCGGCGAAACGCCCGGTAGGTGCAGCCGGCATCGGAGATGTTCTCGTTGGACAGCCTGTTGCGCACCCAGTTGGCGATGCGGCTGGAGGCCACGCGCACCAAGCTGTCCCCCTCGCCTCGTACGGCCACCCGCGTGCCGCAGACGCAGTCCCAGCCCTCGGCGAGTTTGGCCAGAAACGCCGGGATGTCGGCCGGGTCGTTCTGAAGGTCCGCGTCCATGGTCATCACGTACCGTCCGCGGGCCGCCCGCAGCCCCGCATCCGACGCCGCCGTCTCGCCGCAGTTGGCCAGGAACTTCAGCCCCCGCACCCGCGGGTCGGCCGCCACCAGGGCCTCGATCTCCTTCCACGACCCGTCCGTCGAGCCGTCGTCCACCAGGATCAATTCCACCGCAATACCGGCGGGATCGACCACGTCGCAGATGGCCCGGTGCAGGAGTTTCAGGTTGTCCTGCTCGTTGTAAACCGGGACGCAGATGGACAGTTCGACCGTTCGCATGGATGCGGCAACGGGCCGGACTCTAGCGTGTCGGCGCAGCGCTGACAAGTCATTCCAGCGTAACGAGCCGCGCAATGTTCGAGTAGTCGTCGGTGAAGAGCGTGGGCCGGCACTGCGCTTCCAGTCGGACGGCCGCCGACGCGATCTGCCGGTCGGCCGCCAGTCGCTGGTTCATCGTTACCAGGACCCACCGGCTGTCGCTCAGGGCCGGCCGGCCGGCTTCCCAGTCCTCCACCAGAAACGCGTGTGCTCCGCGCGCCTGGGCCGCGGCCAGCACCACCGGCCGCAGGTCGATGTAGAGATTGGAGATGTGGACGGCGAGAACGCCGTCATCGGCCATCTGGGCCCAGTACTCGTCGAACGCCTCGCGAGTCAGCAGATGAAGGGGGATCGAGTCGCCGCTGAAGGCATCGAGAACCATCAGATCGAAGTTGCCCCGGTCGCCGCGCCGTCGCGCCTGGGCCATGGACAGACGGGCATCGCCAAGGACCAGGTCGCAGGCCGCCGGCGTGTCGCGACGATAGGTGAAATGCCGGTCCGAGAGCGCGACCACATCGGGGTTGATCTCGTAGAACCGCAGATAGTCGCCCTCGCGCCCGTACGCCGCGACGACGCCGGCGCCCAATCCCACCACGCCGATTCGGAGATTGGGCGCTCGGCCGGTCGCCTCGCGCTGCCTTCGCAGCGCCGCCTGCGCCAGCCCCACCCCGCTCTGCGGCCCGTAATAGGATACCGGCATCCTCCGCAGCAGGTGGCTGGTCAACTGTTCCCCGTGCACGATGCGCCCGTGGACCAGCATGCGACTGGCCGAGAACGTTCCCGGCACGCCGCCCCGCCGCACCTGCAATACCCCGAAGAAGTTCCGGCTTCGCTCCAGGGCGCCGGCCTCCTTGACTGTCAGATGAAATCCCAGGGCCACCGCCACCGCCACACCCACCGCGCCGCCGACCACCGCCGCCATCGGCCTGACCCGCTCGCAACGTCGATACCACTGCACCAGCACCAGCAGGATGCAGGCCGCCACCGTCAACGGATACTCCCAGTAATCGTTGAAAACCACCGGCGCCACCAGCGAGACCAGCACGCTGCCCGCGGCCCCGCCGGCCGAAACCACCAGGTAGAAGCCCGTCAGGCGCTGGGGCGGCGGCTTGAGGCGAACCAGCTCGCCGTGGCACACCATGCAGCACACCATCAGCGCCCCGCAGTAGATCGCCAGTTGCGCCGGCAGAGAATGCGGACGCATCTCGCTGCTTACCAGCATTACCCCCGCCAGCGCCGGCACGGCCAGCGTCAGCCAAAGGGGCCGCCAGCACCATTTGAGGCTGTGGAAACAAAGGATGAAGCTCAGCAGATAGAGCGTCAGCGGCAGTATCCACAGCATGGGAACGGCCGGCAGATCCTGCGAAATCTGATTGTTGGTCGCCAGCAGCATCGCCGAGGCACATGCGGCGAACAGGAACCACATCGCGCCGTCAAGCGGGCTCGCCGGCTCGGCGGTTTCCGCGCGGGCCGCTTTGACCGCCGCCGCATGCTGCGCGGCGGCCGACCTACGCGCACACCAGGCGCTGCCCGCCGCATAGGCGACGAACATCGCCGACCAGATCCACGACTGCCACCGCAACCCCATCGCCGGCTCGATGACCAGCGGATAGGACAGCAGCGCCGCCAAGGAGGCGAGGTTGGAAAGCGAATACAGCCGGTACGGCGACTGCCCGGGGTGGCTTCGGCAGAACCACGCCTGCAGCAGAGGGCCCGTCGAGGAGAGCATCAGGTACGGAAGCCCCACCGTGCCGGCCAACACCAGCAGGATGCCCGCCGCCGGCGCCACGCCCGGCTGGGGGCGCCACGCTTCGACCGGCGCCGCCGGCAGGTACAACAGACATACACCCAGCAGCACCACATGCACGGCCGCCTGCCGAGCCGGCCGCAGGCAGCGACTGATCAGGTGCGCATAGGCATACCCCGCCAGCAGCGCCACCTGGAAGAACACCATGCAGGTGTTCCACACCGACGGCCCGCCGCCAAACCACGGCAGCAGGTACCGCCCCATCACCGGCTGCACCAGGAACAACAGAAACGCACCCAGAGCGATGGTGATGGCGTAAGGCAGCATAGGTCCTTCCCGGGAGCCGTCCATGCCGGCTCCTGTCCTCTGGTTCGGCGGATTGCCGCAGGCGCTTGACCTGGCCGCGGCCTGCGCAGATGGGGCCGTCCCATAACCATCTTCGGTCCTCTGGACTTGGACCGTTTGGCCGCTACCATCGCGCCCCGCTGAGAGTTCCTTAAGTCCCAACAAGCGAAATCCACCCATGCCCATCGAATCCGGGCCGATCACGTTCCGTCGCTTTGCCGTCGAGGGCAATTTCCCCAAGACGCCCGAGCCGGAGTTGCTGGACAGGCTGGCGGCCTATGTGCTGGAAATCGGCGAGCACAGCGTGCCCGACGCCACCGAGTACGGCTGGTCGGGCGGGCGCCATGTGTTCGATGCCACCTTCAGCTTCGAGCACAACGTGTTTGCCGATGCCCTGGCCTTTGCCATGCGCATCGACACCAACCGCGTGCCCGCCGAGGTGCGCCGGGCTTACCAGATCATGGAGGAAGATGCGGCTGCCGCCGAGGGCTCCGGCCGGAAGCGCGCCCCCCGCGACGCGAAACAGGCCGTCCGCGACCGCGTGGACCAGGACCTCAAGAGCGGCAAATACCGCCGCAGCAAGCTCGTGCCCCTCCTTTGGGATCTGCCGACGGGCATGATCTACACCTCGGCGTCCGGAAAGTCCCTGGAGAAGCTCCACGAACTGTTTACGCGCACGTTCGACGGCGAACTACTGCCGCTGTCGGCCGGTGCGCTGGCCCACCGCAGACTGGAATCCACCGGCCATCGTCGCGACTACGAGGACTTCCGCCCCACTCGCTTCGCCGCGGGTCCCGACGGCGAGCGACAGGCTCCGGAGTACCCGTGGGTCACCAAGGGCGACCAGGCCAAGGACTTTCTGGGCAATGAGTTCCTGCTTTGGTTGTGGTACACCGCCGAGCACAACGGCGGGCAGATCGCCACGCCCTCGGCCGGCGAGGTCACGATCCTCTTCGAGCGAGTTCTGGAGCTGGACTGCGCTTTTGGCTTCAGCGGGCGGGATCTTTTGCGGGGCACCGACCCGACCCAGATGCCCGAGGCCCGCGATGCCCTGCGCACGGGCAAGGTCCCGCGGCGGGCGGGCATCCGCCTCGAGGCCGGCGGCGGCCCGTACGCTTTCACCTTCCAGGCCGAGCAGTTCCTCTGCACCGGCGTGAAGTTGCCGGATGTGGAGGCCGACACGCCCCGGGTCGCCGTCGAGGAGCGCATCGCCCTGCTGCGCGACTTGAGCAGGGCGATTGATGGCCTGTTCGACGCGTTCCTGAAGGTGCGCGCCAGCAGCAAGTGGGAGCCGCAAACCTCCGAGATGCGCCGCTGGATCAGGCAGCCTGCACGCACGCCGGCCGTCGTGGCCGCTGAGTAGTGGTTATCGGTCCTGCCCCGCACCTATACGCCCCCGTCCCCGCCAACCTATGTTAAAATGGGTAAAGTTGTCGAAGCCAACTTGCCGATCCCAATACCGGTTCAAGTTACCCATCTTTACAGCCGATGGGTAGGATCGAGGCAAGGAAGCCATCGAGTGGTAAAATGGGAAGTCTGGGCGGCGGATGGCTCGGACTTCCAGAGGAAGGCCTGAGGCGGCCACTCGGCAGAACGCCGCTCAACGCCTTCGGCCCTGCACGGGAAGGCTTCCGATGTTCCGCAACATTTCCGATCCACTGGCTCACGGCGATTCGACCTATCTGCAACTGCTGCTGGCTGGGGACCGGCCTGGCGTGCGACAGTTCATTCAGAATGCGACCGCGGCGGGTCAGTCCCCGCGCGACCTGCTGGTGAAGCTGGTCTGGCCGACCATGGAAACGATCCAGCAACTGTATCGCGAGGATCGCATCAGCATCGCCGCCCTGAACATGGCGACGCGGCTCAACCGCACCGTGACCGACCAGCTGGCCGCCCTCTTGCCGCACGCCGAGCCCAACGGCCGCAGTGTCCTGCTGCTCTGCGGCGACGCCGAGCCGGAGGAACTGGGCGGACAGATCGCCGCAGAGCTTTTCGAGGCGGCCGGCTACAGCGTGCGCTTCGCCGGCGGCGGCGTGCCCAATGATGAAGTGTTGCGGCTGATCGGCGAGATGCGGCCGAATCTGCTGGTGATGTTCGCGACGCTGCCCAGCGGCGTGCCCGATGTCCGCAAGCTCATCGACTACCTGCGGGAAGTGAACAGCTGCCCGCACATGCAGGTGATGTGCTGCGGCGGCATCTACAAGCGAGCCGAGGGTCTGGCCGAGGAAATCGGCGCGGACCTGTATGCCGCCGACGCCGCCGAGGCCGTCGAGGTCGCCACCCGGAACCCCACCCGCAAGGCCACCGTGGATCAGCAGACCGTCGGCCGCACCCGACGCATTCGCAAGGCGGCGGCCCGCAAGGCCCGGCACCTGACCACGCTCGAGGCGACCAGCGAATAGGCGATCTTGGGGACCGCGGAGCGGGCCCTGCGCGGGAAGCGCAAAGCGGGTCTGTGGAGGCACGCCCGAGGGCAGGGACGCCCAGGTCCGTCGGAGGATGCGACGGGGCATCGCGGAGCGAACACCGGAACTTCGGTCGGCGGCTTTGAGGGGGGAGCCGCCGACCGGCCTTTTTCGGGCCGCCCCGCGCCGACCCGGCCCGGACGGACGCACCGCCGGGGCACGGCGGCCTGCGGCCTTCAAGCCGCGTGAGTCACCTTCAGCGACTGGACGATCTCCACCGTCGCCCTGCTTCGGTTGAGCGTGTAGAAATGCAGCCCGTCCACGTCGTTGAACAGCAGGTCGCGGCATTGCATGACGGCGTACTCGATGCCCGTGGCCAGCACCGCCGCCGGATCGTTCTCCACCGCCTCCAGTTTCAACAGCAGCCGGTGGGGGATTTTCGCGCCGCACATGCTGATGAAGCGCTTGATCTGGGCAACATTCGTGATCGGCATGATCCCGGCGATGATCGGCGCCGCGATGCCCATCAGCCGGGCGGTGTCTCGAAAGCGATAGAACTCGGCGTTGTCGAAGAACAACTGCGTGATCACGAAGTTCCCGCCCGCATCCAGCTTGCGCTTGAGGTTCTCCAGGTCGCGGGTGCGGTTCAGGCACTGAGGGTGGCCCTCGGGATAGCCCGCGACGCCGATGCAGAAGTCGTGGCGACCGCGCACAAACTCGGTCAGCTCGTTGGCATGGGCGAATCCCCCGTCGGCGGCCACGAACTGGCTCTGGCCGGCGGGCGGGTCGCCCCGCAGCGCCAGCACGTTGCGGATACCCGAATCCCATAGCTCATCGACGATCCGGCCGATCTCCTGGCGGGTATGGCCGACGCAGGTGAGATGCGCCATGGCGCGGATGCCCAACTCGCGCTGGATCCGCTCCACCAGGGCCACGGTCCTGCTGCGAGTGCTGCCGCCGGCCCCGTAGGTCACCGACACGTAACTGGGATTCAGGGGCCGCAGTTCGTCGATGGTGCGGAACAGCGATGCGAACCCCTCCTCGGTCTTCGGCGGAAAGAACTCGAAGGAAATCGTGGGCCGGCCGCGGCCAAACAGGGCGTCGATGCGCATAACCGGCGTATGGTAGCAAGGGGCGTTGCAACCGTCGCCCCTCCTGCGCCTTCAGTCGTTGGGGATGACGGTGATCCTGGGCAGCCGGTTGCCGGCCGTGATCATGCTGCGGTCGATGAAAAACGCCAGGCGCCGCTGCGCGACCAGCTCGGGCGGGCCGCCCGCCTCGCCATCCCGCCAGCCCTGCACCTGGATGTAGCAGGTGTACATGTCGCTGCGCAGGGTGATCAGGTTGCTGATGCGGTTGAGGATCAGGAACCGCTGCTCGAAATCCCCGGCCACCTGATCGTCGCCGATCAGGGGCGAAATGTCGCCGTCGTCCTTCGGCGGATTGGACGGCACGCCGGCGCTGGCGCCCTCGAATCCGGGCACGTGCATGAGCTCGAAGAAGCTGGTGAACGGCCCGTGCGGCTGGCCGGTGCCGTCGTCCTCGTCCCGGTACCTGGCGATGGCCATCGCCAGCCGCTGGTTGACGGACGCGACGGGGTGCATCGGCAGGGCCGCCAGCACCTTCCAGTGGGCCGTATTGATGTTGATCAGTCCGTCCACCCCGTCGTCCTGGTACTGGTCCTGTGAGGCCGTATCGCCGGTGATGACCTTGGCCGGGGTAGGCGTGTTGGTCGGATCGATGTTCGGCAGGTAGTCATCGTGGGGCGCGATGACGGTGAAGTAGTCGAACAGGTCAAAGGCCCACCGATAGCGCCAGTACTCGCTCCTGCGGTCGAAATCGTCCTGGCTCGCGCCGGGCGGTTGGCCCGCGCGGACGATGGGGCAGAAGCGGCCCAGCTGCTCAAAGCCGTTGTCGTTGCCGGGGTCCTCGTCGTCGGCGAAGGCCGCGTCGTGGGTGACGCTGTTGATCTCGATAACGCGGTTGGGATCGCTGCTGCCGGTTTCGCGCACGGTGTACGAGCCGATGAACGGCACCTGCAGCAGGTCGCCCAGGCGTGCAAAGTATCCGAAGGGGAACCTGTTTCCCGACCCTCCGCTCTGCCACTTGCGCGGGCCGCCGAAATCGGTGTTGTTCAACTGGATCGTGAACAGCGGCGCAATGCTGGAGTCCGTATCGGGACTGCCCAGGCGCGGCTCCTTGTCCAGAGTCGGTTCCTGCTGGCTGGCGGGCGGATTGGGGTCCCACTGCTTCCACTCGCCCGGGTAGCGGTAGGCCCCGGCGCTGGACTTCCAGCCGCTGTGCACAAACTGCCATGCCTTGCCCGCCGCCGCGTCGTTGGGCCGCACATATCGGTAGATCCGCGGCAGGTCGGTCAGCGCGTGGCCGGAAAAATCGAACTGGTCGATGGGTACGGGCTCGGCATCGGTGCCGCGCAGCCGCACCAGCACCAGCTCGCGGGCGTGCGCGCGGGGCGGATCGCCGCCGGCGATCACCTCGTGCAGGCCGGCCAGGTAATAGCGGTTGGCGACGTTTCCGGCGGACCGGGGAATGAACTGCGCGGCCCGCTCGTTGCCGGGCTGATAGTTGTCCAGCACGATGTACCCGCCGGCGGGGATCGTCAGGTTGTCGGGAAACTCGGCCATGGGCGTCAGGCCCATGCTGGCGCCGCCGGCCCCGTCGCGCTCCAGGCGATAGAAGCGGTAGTTGTCATCCCGCAGCGCGATCGGCGTGTTGTACGGATTGTGCAGCTCCACGGCGATGTAGCCGTTCTTGTTCTGCTTGCCGGCGTTGGGGTTGGGCTCGGTTTCCAGAAAGGCAGGCTGAACGGTCGTGTCGGTGTTGACGTACACCTCGGTGATGAATGGCTGGCGCTCCAGGCCGTACACGGTGACGCGGACATCGACCTCCTCATCGCCGCTGCCGCGCCGGGCCCGCAGATTGAGCGTCTGCGCTGTGATGTCGTTGTCCGGGTCGCGGAAGTCGATGACGTTGGCCGCGGCCAGCGCGCTGCGCAGCAGCAGCTGCTGGAACGGCGAAAAGCGGTACGCCTCGGCCGAGGCCGCGCGCGGGCGGATGCTGTTGCGGAACATCCGCGACGGATTGGCCTCGTTGTTCTCCAGGGGGAACGGGGCGCGGTCGGCGTGCTGCTCATCCCGCATCACGCACCAGAAGGCGCGGAACAGCTCCGGAAACTGCGCTGTGTTCAACGATGCCCTGCGCGGGACCGGCTCCCACCTCTTCATCAGCGGATGCGGCGGGGGAGCGATCGACCCGGCCGATGTGGAGAGAAGCGGAATCTGGTTCGACACGGGGTTGCGGGCAACGATCAGCGGCCGCAGCGGCATGAGCCCGGCGCCGTAGTCGAAGTTTTCGGCAAACCACCGGGCGATCGTGTTGGCTCCCATCGCCGACCCGTCCAGGGGGTAGCTCTTCTTCTTGGCCGCGTAGTTGGCCGCAGACTGGTACAGCGACCGGGACAGCAGCGTTTCCACGGCCGACGCGTCGTAGTCGGGCACATCCGGATTGATCAGACAGAAGCGATAGGCCAGAGCGGCGCTATCGGACAGGGACAGGGCCTGGTAGCGGGCATCTGCGGTGTTCCATCCCGGCCGGTCCAGCCGCCGCGCCAACTGGTGATGCATGGCGTCGTGCTCGTTGACGAAACGGAAGTCGGTGCGGACGGTCTTGTCGTCGGCGCGGGGATCGAGGCTGGCTGTGCGCGTCAGGCCGGCCCGGTACGGCCCAAAGCGGTACTGCCCGTTGAGGTTCGTGATCTCGGCCGGGTTCAGCAGCATCTCGCGCAGGCCCACGTGGGTCAGGAAGTAGCCGCTGTAGCCCAGGCCCAGAGACTCGATCTCGAGGCGGTTGGTGCTCCAGGCGGTGCTGGCGTTGACGGCGGAGTTGCAGTCGATGATCCGCGCGCAGCCGTAGTAAGTGACGGGCCCCATGCGGGCCAGCAGGATCAGGCCGGAATCGGCGATGCCGTCGCCGTCGGCGTCGCCGGCCAGTCGCACGGCGCCGTCGGCCTCGATCGCCGGCCAGGTCTTCCCGGCGAAGTTGACCACCGTGGGGCGGATCAGCCGCCGCGCCTGGTAGGCGTGGCCGTTGCGCGGGTCGGTGAACTTGCCGTCGTCGCTCAAGGCGCCGGTGATGGCCCGCCAGAAGACCGAACCGGACGTGCCCTCGGGAATACGAGCGGCCAGCCACGGGTCGCCGCGCGAGGCATCCGGTCCTTCCAGGGGGCTGTCCCAGTTCTCAAATGTGGTGGGTTCGACGGCTCGCCGGTAACGCTGCAGACCACCGGTCTGGTCCCAGAGGTCGCCGATCACCGCGGCGATGGCCTTGTTGGCCATTCCTTCCACGAGCAGGTCGATCTGCGTGTTGGCCACGTTCTGCTGGGCGCTGATGCGGTCGGTGCGGGCGGTGGCGATGAACGCCGTGCCGATCAGCGCCAGCAGCACCAGCAGCACCACGACCATGACCAGCACGGAACCCCGCGCGGGGTATCGCGCGGGCTGCCGGTCGGCGGCCTTGTGGATGGCGAGCTTGGTTTTCACGGCGCATCCTCCAGTAACAGGCCCTATAGCGGCCCCAGCACGGTCTCGATCCAGCCGCTGCCGGTCGTCAGCCGGCCGGTCTTGTCCTCGATGCGCATGATGAAGCGGATCATGCGGGGCGGGGCGGCGCCGCCGGCGCGCCACGTGCACACGTAGCGAAAGCGCTTCAGGTCATCGCGCGAGTCGTCCAGAACCGGCCAGTTGGCATTGGCGGCGTAGTCCTCGCGGTAGTCGGCGATGATCTTCGCGGGGGGACTGGCCACAGGGTCGATGCCTCGCTCGAACGTGTCGCGGTAGTCTTTCTCGCCGGTGGTGGGAAACGTCCGCCCAAACGACAAATCGAACACCCCGCGACTGCGCTCGGAATACCACCGTCGCACGTGAAACAGCGGCACGACGTCGTTGATGTCGATCCTGCCATCATCGTTGCTGTCGCGGGGCAGGCCGTACCACCGCACCTTCTCGACCCAGGTCTCGCGGCGGTCGGGGTCTATACTCTTGTCCACCACGAAGTCGATCTTGCCGTCGGGGCCGGGGCCGGTCAGGTCGCCCCAGGTCGGGCTGGCCGGGTCGTTGTCCTGCGTGATCCAGTCGCCGGCAAACTCGACGATGAACTGGCTGCAGTTGCCGACGAAATGGGGAGCGGCCAGAGCCATCGCGTCGCTGATTTTGGCTGCGGCGACATTCGGGGCGTCGCCCGCGGCCGGCTTGATGATGAACGGGCTGCACTGGAATCGCGCGCTCGCGCCGCTGCTATCCAGGACAATCCCTCGCCACCACGTGTTGCCGTCGTCGGTGTTGGCCGGCGGCGGCCGATCGAACGCCTCCTTCACATCGCCGCGAAGTTCGTCGATGGTGGTGCCGGCCAGGTCCAGGCGCGACTGGTGGAGCCGGCTGTAGGGCGGCGACGACGCCCCCACGTTCCGCCAGTACGTCGAGTCGCTGGTGAGCGGGCTCATGTCGGGGGGGCTGGCGGCCCTCCGGACCACGTAGATCTCGTTGAGCCCGGCCTTGCCGATCAGGTCCGGGTGCTTCAGCAGCAACGCGAATCTCGCCAAAACGAAGTCGGCCGCGTAGCGGTTGTTGACGTTGTTGGAGTTGCTTTCGCCGGGGTTGAACCAGCCCGTTTTGGAGGGCAGGCGAGCGTGCCCATACCAGACCCAGGCATCGCGGCTGACCGAGGGAATCACCAGGGTCGTGTCCTGGCCGGTCTGCCGCGGGAAGACGGCGCCCTGGACGAAGAAGCCAACGCGGTCGATGCGGTGATTGCGCGAGTTGTATTGCGACGGCAGCACTCGCTCGCCGGCCACCGCCATCTCGCCCTCCGTGCCGTTGCGGTTCAGGTCCAACGTCAGGGGGTTGTCGTCCGCGTCCGAATCCCTGTCCTGCTGGCTCAAGAACGCCCCGATCCGCTCGTTGCAGATGATCAGGAACGGCGGGTCGCAAGCCATCCGCAAGCCGTCCTGGGCCGCCACCGACTGCATGGCCCGCACCCCTCGCGCGGCGGTGGAGATGGCCTGGCCGGCGCCCACGGTCTGGCCGGTCATGCGAAACACCTGATTGACCCCCAGCAGCAGGATCATTACCAGCGACACGGCCACCAGCAGCTCGACGAGCGTGAAACCGCGTGCGGGAGTGTGCTTGGCCTGTGCGTTCATGGGATCCCTCAATTCAGCTTCACGAACGTCGTGTAGCAGGCGATGTCCTGGACCGGGCCTTCGTAGGGGCTGTTGGGGTCCGTCGGGTCGGTGCGGGCCCGGCCCACCATCAGCGCCGACGCGTTGTCCAGTTCATCGGCCTTGCTGCCCAGGTCCCAGCCGGGGTACAGGTCCCAGCGGTTGTTCCCGGAGCGGTTGCCCAGGCGGTACACGCGCCCGTTGGCGTGGTGCTTGCTGCCGGCGTCGGAAATCACAATAAAGGCGCCCTCTCCGGCGGCATCGTACTCGCCGCCGGTGATCTCGGCGGTGCTCGAGCCGTTGGAGTTGTAGGTCAACTTCACCTTGATATTCCGCGGCTCCAGCGTCGCGGGCGTCGTGCTGTCAGCCGGGTCGGCCAGGGTGCCGCCCCGGCACAGATCCCGCTGCATCTGGTAAATCCCGCCGCCGCCGCGGGCCTGCACACACAGCACAATCAACCGCATGGTTTCGCGGGGCCGACCGTCGGGGTGTTGCCCGCGGGCAAACATCGGAATCCAGGCGTAGCGCGGATCGGAGGAAAGGATCAGGTCCCCCCGCACTGTGCGCCAGAGCGGCTCGGCCAGCTCCTTCTGCATCCGCAGATCCCGGAACGAATAGACGGCCGGAGGGGTGCCGGCAGGTTGCCCCGGCGCCGTCGTCGCAGGAATCAGATCGGCCCGGGCGATCTGCTGCATGGTCTTGGCAGCGGCGCGGACCATCGCCGACCCCACCGACTCCTCGACGTTGAGCTGCGTCTGCTGGATGGCCACCGGGAACATCGCGGCGATCATGATGAAGCCGATGCCCAGCAGGATCACCGCAAAGAGCACCTCGGTGAACGTGAAGCCGCATCGGACGGCTGGTTTCAGGATGGCTGGTCGGTCGTTCATCTATTCACCCCGAATCAGCGATCCGCTGTACCTGCCCACCACGAGCCACACGGCCTTTTCCTGAAGGAACGCGGCGGCCGCCGTGGCATCGGTCAGGTTTTTGGATTCGGTCACGTACGCCTCGCGGTCGTAAAGCGTCATGGCATAGTGCGAGGCCTGGCTGACGTAGGCCGTACCCACCAGCCGGCCCAGGTCGCTGTTGGCCTGGATGGTGAACGGGCGCGAATACACCACACCCCGCTCATCGAACCAGATCACGCCCACCCACACCGCGCTCACATCCCCCAGGCGGTTGGGCGGCGGAAACTTGCCGTCGTTGAGCATCACCCTCGCGCCAATCCCCGGCTGCAGCATCGCCGGGTCGTGCGACGGCGACAGGTCGATGTTGTGGGGCTGGTTCGTCGCCGGCTCGGGCACCACGATCGCCAGCCGCGTGCGCCCGGTGGCCGGGTCATCGAAGATCGCCAGCCCGCGCGGCTCCTGCCGGGCCACGGCCTCGGTGCGGGCGACGGCCAGCATCGCCGAGATCGTGTTCTGCGCCGCTTCGATGCTCCGGTTGCCCAGGATGATGTTGAACAGCGGCACGGACATCGTGATCAGCAGCAGCACCACGGCGATGACGACCAGGATCTCCACGAGCGTGTAAGCCCGCCGTGCCCGGGGGTGGCCAATCTTTGTGGGGGGCTTTGTAGTGCGGGCTTTGGCCTGCACCAGGACGGGGCTGAGGGCAGGCTGAAGCCTGACTTCGACGGGCTCAGTCGAGTCGCACCACAATGTGGCCCCGCGGCGGTCCCTCAGAGACTGGCCACGCCGCCGTGCCCTGGGGGCGTGCTGTCGAGCGAGGATGGCAGCATGCGAATGCCGCATGGTCAGTTCTCAAACGAGTAAAGGTTGTCGTCGCCCTTGGCAAAGTCGCCGTCCGGGCCGGCCGACGCGAAAAAAGGCCGGTTCATCCGGCTGGTGGCCTCGCCGCTGCTGGTGATCAGCCGCGGGGTTCCCGCGACGTTCACGCCCGACAGCCCGCCGGTCGGCACGCAGATGATCGGGTTGCTCCAGGCGTCCAGCACGGCCCGCACGTCGGTCCGCAGGCCGCTTTTTTCCGCCTCTTGGACCGACATCAACTGGTCCGTCGGCAACCGCTCCATGGCCTGGCGGACTGGGGGAATCTGAACCATGCGGGCGTAGGCCTCGACGGTGTCCCTGACCGCCGGGCCGTAGCGCCCCGGCGCCCCTTCCTGGACCGACCCCGGCGCCGCAACCGGCCCGCCCTCGAACTCCTTGAGCGTTCTGGCCGTCCCATACTCCGTCAGCATCGCCGAAAGGTTCTCCAGCGTCTGCCGCGTGGCCCTGGCCTTGCTGGAGGCCGCCAGAACCCCCAGCCCCACCAGAAGCAGCCCGACCAGGAGCAGGATCACCCCCACCACGATCAGCATCTCCAGCAGGGTAAAGCCTTTACGTTTATGCACGGCCATCTCCCATGTCCAGTCCAGTCCGCACGGCGCGCATCCGTCTGGCGAACGGTGATGCGCCGGGTTCCAAGGGATTGTTCGCGGTGTCCAGTGGGAACCGTCGAGTCCGGCAGGCCGCCTGGACCACACTTGCCCTGGCGGGCGGACCATGCGGGATAGCGATTGGGCTTCTGAACCCACTGCAATCGGCAGAGGCTCAGCTGCGGTCCCGTCGCCCGCTCTGGTCGCGGTCGGGTCGGTTGCCGCGGCCGCCGCCGCTGCGCCCGCTGCGATTCTCCCGCGGACGCGCTTCGTTGACGGTCAGGGTCCGGCCTTGATGCTGCTGGCCGTTGAGTGCCGCGATGGCGGCATCCGCCTCGCCGTCATTGGCCATTTCCACGAAGCCGAAGCCCTTGGAGCGGCCGGTATCGCGGTCGCTGATGACCTCGGCCGAAACGACCTGGCCGTGCTGGCTGAACAAACGCTCAAGTTCCGAACTGTCAACCTGGTAACTCAGGTTGCCGACGTACAACCGTTTCGCCATGGCGTTCTCCGATGGGGGCGCGGGACGTTGCGCCGCCTAGCGGGGACAATTCTAACCATCGCTCCCGTCCACCCGCAAGGCAAAAAATCAACCCCGCAGATCGCCGGCGGCTTGCCACGGGCGTTGCGATGCGCTATGTTCATGCAAGATCGCTAGGGGTGCCCTGCCGATGCGGGGCTGAGAACACACCCTTGGAACCTGATGCGGCTCGTACCGCCGGAGGAAAGCGATGAACAGTTCAAACCTCGTTCACCACTGTATCTTTCGCACGCGGCGCGGGTCCAGACGCCTTTTGCACGGGAGATGCCATGTCCGCGCCTCGCACAATCGACCGGTCGTATCCGCTTCCTCCCCTGGGTGCTAACCCGGGCCATGCTCCGGCCACGACCCCCGGCTCCTTCGCCCGCAAGCCCCAGGTGGGCACGCCCTGGGCCTTCGCCTCGCCCGACACGCCGGGCATGCCCCAGCCCTCTCCCTACACCGCGTGGGATTTCATGGCGGAAGCGACCAAGCGACCAAGCGACCAAGCGACGAAGGGGGGCACGCAGTTGGAGGAGGCGCGGGAAGGAACGATCACGCCGCAGATGCTCGCCGTGGCCAGGCGTGAGCCGCATCTGTCCCCGGAGCAGATCCGCGACGAGGTGGCCGCCGGGCGGATGATCATCCCCGCCAACAAGGTGCACCTGGGGTTCAAGCTGCAGCCCATGTGCATCGGCCGGGCCGCCACGACCAAGATCAACGCCAATCTGGGGGCGTCGCCGGTGTCGTCGAACATCGATGAGGAACTGGAGAAGCTCAACTGGGCCATCCGCTGGGGCGCCGACACCGCGATGGACCTGTCCACCGGCGGCGACCTGGACGCCTGCCGCGAGGCGATCATCCGATCTTCGCCCGTGCCCATCGGGACGGTGCCGATCTACTCGATGATCGTCGGCCGGTCGATCGAGGACCTGACGTATGACATGATCCTGCGGGAGCTGGAGAAGCAGGCGAGGCAGGGCGTCGATTACTTCACCATCCACGCGGGCGTGCTTCGCGAGCACCTGCCGTTTGTGAAGAACCGGGCGATTGGGATCGTGTCGCGCGGCGGGTCGCTGCTGGCCAAGTGGATGCTGCACCATGGAAAGCAGAATCCGATGTACGAGCTGTTCGACGAGATCTGCGCGATCATGCGCCAGTATGACGTGTCGTTCTCGCTGGGCGACGGCCTGCGGCCGGGCGGCCTGGCCGACGCCACCGACGAGGCGCAGTTGCGAGAGCTGGCCACGCTGGGCGAGCTGACCGAGCGGGCGTGGAGCCACGGCTGCCAGGTGATGGTCGAAGGGCCGGGGCATATCCCGTTCGACCAGATCGAGTACAACATGAAGCTCCAGCGGCGGCTGTGCCACGGGGCGCCGTTCTATGTCCTTGGTCCGCTGGTGACGGACATTTTCCCGGGCTATGACCACATTACGTCATGCATCGGGGCGACGGCCGCGGCCTATCACGGGGCGGCCATGCTGTGCTACGTGACGCCCAAGGAGCACCTGGGCCTGCCCCGGCGGGAGGATGTGAAGCAGGGCTGCGTGGCGTACAAGATCGCGGCCCACGCGGCCGACGTGGCGCTGGGCATACCGGGGACACGCGATCGTGACGATGCGCTGACGCGGGCGCGGGCGGCGCTGAACTGGCAGAAGCACTTCGACCTGTCGTTCGACCCGGACCTTGCGCGGGCGTATCACGACGAGGACCTGCCGGTGGACACGGACTTCTGCGCCATGTGCGGGCACGACTGGTGCAGCGTGAGGATCAGCAAGGAGATCCAGCAGTTTGCCAGCGGCAAGGATCCCGCCAGCCAGCCGGCCAGGACCGCCGCCCCCTCGCCGGGGCTGAGCCGCCAGGCACTGGAGATCGTGCAGCGACGAGGCGAAAGCCCAGGACAGGTTGGCACGACCCCTGCCCGCAAACCTCCCTGCCACAGCGACCTGGCACCCGATGCGGAGGTGGCCAGGAAGATGCGGCGAGGGTGATTCAGGCGGCCGTGCCACGCGGACCCCGGCGTCTGCGCGCGGGGATGAGGGGACGAGGGTGGCCGACGGGGCTCGAACCCGCGACCCCAAGGACCACAACCTTGTGCTCTGCCAACTGAGCTACGGCCACCGTATGCACAGGTTTCTATGCCGCGGCGGGGCGGTTGTCAACAGAGCCCGGGCGATCTTGCGTGCGGCACAACCGCGCCCGGTGCAGGCCGAGCCCGGGCGGCGCGCAGGCAAAGATCCCGGGCCGACGCGCGGGCTTTTGGCCGCCGCGGATCGGACCGGGACCCAACCTGAGCACGGGCGATGGACGCGGAACTCTACAGCCCGGCGTCCAGCGAGTTCCAGCGGGCCAGCACCTTGCCGCCCACGGCGGTGATGGCCGCGATGGCCGCCACCACGATCAGGCCGGCGATCAATGCGTATTCGAGCACCTCGCCGCCCTGCTCGTCCTTGACAAGCCGTCGAAGGAATGTTGCGAGCATGACACGTGTCCTTTCCTCGGCGAAACGCACTGCGGTTCCGGCCCTGCTCCCCGTGAACAGACGCCGGCGGACGGCCGGGTCAAGGCCACCGCTGCACCTCTCATCGTCACGGGGCAAGGCAGACTTAATCGCCGCAGACATGAACCGCGGCCTGGCGACACATTACAGGACCGACCCGCCGCCCTGCGCCCCCGGAAGCGGGAATGAGCCCGGAGGGGATCGAACCCTCGACCCACGGCTTAAAAGGCCGTTGCTCTACCAGCTGAGCTACAGGCTCGCCGCGAGGCCGAGCGGGCCCCGCGTTCGCACCAACTATAGAGGCGTCAGGCGTCGGGCTCAACAGGGGCGCGGCCATTCTTTGTGAGACCGCCGCGGGGCCACGTTGTGGTGCGACTCGACTGAGCTCGTCGAAGTCAGGCTTCAGCCTGCGCCCCAGCCCAGGCCGCGGCGCATGCTGAAGCCCGCACGGCAAAGCCCCCACAAAGAATGGCCACGCCCCTCAACCAGCGCGCTTGCCCGCCCGCCGTGCCGTCTGTAGTCTCTTGCCCCCCAAAGGCAAACCATGAGCATCCTCGTCAACCGCGACACCCGCGTTATCTGTCAGGGCATCACCGGATCGGCCGGGGCGTTCCACACCAAGGGGTGCCTGGACTACGGCACCAAGATGGTCGGCGGCGTGACGCCGGGCAAGGGCGGCACGAAGGATGCCAACGGCCTGCCCATCTTCGACACCGTCCGCCAGGCCGTCGCCGCCACCGGCGCCGACGCGACGATGATCTTCGTCCCGCCGCCGTTCGCGGCCGACGCGATCATGGAGGCTGCCGACGCCGGCATCCGCGTGATCGTCGCCATCACCGAGGGCATCCCGGTGCTGGACATGATCAAGGTCAAGGCATTCCTGAAGGATCGGCCCGGCAGCGTGCTGATCGGCCCCAACTGCCCGGGGATCATCACGCCCGGCGAGTGCAAGATCGGCATCATGCCCGGGTATATTCACCTGGCCGCCGACAAGGCGCCCACCGGCAAGTCCGTCGGCGTCATCTCGCGTTCGGGCACGCTGACCTACGAGGCCGTGTGGCAATGCGCCACCCGCGGCATCGGCCAGACCACGGCCGTGGGCATCGGCGGCGACCCGGTCAAGGGGCTGAACTTCATCGACCTGCTGGAGATGTTCGGCCGCGACCCGGCCACCGACGGCATCATCCTCATCGGCGAAATCGGCGGCAGCGACGAGGAGCAGGCCGCCGCGTACATCCAGGCCCATGTCCGCAAGCCGGTGGTGGCGTTCATCGCGGGCCGGACCGCCCCGCCCGGCCGGCGCATGGGCCACGCCGGCGCCATCATCAGCGGCGGCGAAGGCTCGGCCGACACCAAGATCGCCGCCCTGCGCGAGGCCGGCATCACCGTCGCCGACTCGCCCGCCGCCATCGGCCGGTGCATGGCGAGCGTGCTGGGCGTGGCGGCGTGAACGGCACTACACTGACCTGGCCACCTCGCGCTGATACGCCTCCAGCGCCGCGCGGCCAAAGCACACGAAGATGATCCGCTCCAGGCGCGAGTCGTTGGCGATGAAACCAACTGCCTCTCGCACGGCGATTTGCGTGGCCTGGTCCAGCGGATAGCCGTATACGCCGGTGCTGATCGCCGGGAAGGCGATGCTTCGCAGGCCGCGATCGGCGGCCAGGGCAAGGCAGTTGCGATAGCAGTTGGCCAACAACTCCGGCTCGCCGCTGCGCCCGCCGCGCCAGACGGGGCCAACCGTATGGATGACATGACGCGCCCGGAGGTTGTGCCCGCCGGTGATCCGGGCCTCGCCCGTGGGGCACCGCACGCCCGGACGCACCTGGGACAGCGCGCGGCATTCTTCCAGCAGCCCCGGCCCGGCGGCGCGGTGGATCGCCCCGTCCACGCCGCCGCCGCCCAGCAGCGCCGGGTTGGCCGCGTTCACGATGGCATCCACGTCCAGCGTCGTGATGTCGGCCTCGATGACCTCGATGCGTGTCTTCATGTTGCGCGCTCCAGAAAACACAGGCCCACGCGAGTTCGTTGTCGATCGCAAAGTATGCTGAACTTCCAGCCGGCGCGGTCCAGGTCGGCGTACAGATGCTTGAGGCCATAGGGCGAGTGCGTCTCGACGACCATGTGCCGCACAGCTCCGATCCATGCCGCGCAGTCAGCGAACAGTTCCTGCTCGCTGCCCTCGATGTCGCACTTGAGCAGGTCCACGCGCTGCATGCCGTGCCTCGCAAGAAGCGTCGGCATGCTCACGCACTCGATGCGAAGCTGACCGTCGCCGACGGCCTGGCCCTTGCGGTAGCTGAACGCAGCACCGCTGCGGTCGATGGCGGCCGTCCCGTCGCGGACGGCGGCGAAGCCCTCGACGACCTGCAGCCGGCCGGCGTCCAACAGCGAAGCGCAGTTGGCCCGCAGCATCCGCAGGTTGTCGGCGTCCGGCTCGACGGCGACGATGCGGCAGCGCGGCCAGTGCATCGAAAAGAACAGGCTGGCCAGGCCGACGTTCGCTCCCAGGTCCAGCACCCTCGCATCGTCCGGCAGCGTCCATGAGAGGGCCGGCCGGTAGATGCCCCGTTCGAAGATCTCGCTGACCACCAGAAAATCGCTGGTTCCCCGCCGCACGCTCAGCGGCGGCACCGAGCGCATTCGAAGTTGGCACACGGCCAGGTCGCGGCCGGCCCGGCCCATCTTCGCCGCGTAGCGCAGGCCGGCCGCTTTCCACGCCTCGCCCGGCGAGGAGTAATGCTTTCTGGCCGCGATCGAGTCCCTCACGATCCGCCGCAGCCGCCCGATGTTCTTGAGGAATCCCATCGCCACACCGGCCGCGTACCGCCCGACGCGCCGACCTGCTACACTCTGGCCGGCAATCGTACCGGCCCATGATTCCGCCGCAAACGCTTCCGTCGCCGGGCATCATCTACGTCGCACGCGAAGAGCCGGTCCATGGTCGCGCTCCGGCATTGCAGGTCACGCACACGCTGGACGGCCTGGCCCAGGCCGGCGCTTCGGTTCAGTTCGTGACGCCGTGGCCGGCCGATCGCATCCGCCGGTTTCACCGTCAAGCCACCGGCCGAGACCTCAGCGACGCGATCGAAATCGCGTCCATCGGCAGCGGCCCGGACCTGCCATTTCTGTGGCGCTGGTGGCCGTCGCCGGTATGGTCGGGCATACGCCGTCGGCTACAGCGTCATCTTGCCCGATGCGCCCGCGGCGGCCGCTGCGTCCTGTACACCCGCAATCGTCGCGTGGCGGCCGACCTGGCCGACGTGGGCATGCCGGTCGTGTTCGAGTGCCACGAACTGCGGGCGCTGACATTGGCCCAGCGAGACCGCCTTCCGGCCGACCATCCCCGCATCCGCGCCGTTCGTCGCGAGGAGATGCGGGCCTTGCGCAACATCCGCATGCTGGTTACGATCACGCGGCCGCTGGCCGACGACCTGGTCGCCGCGTATGCCTATCACGGGCCGGTGCGGGTGATTCCCGACGGTGTGGATCCGGCCTTGTTCGCCATCGCCCCGGAGCAGCGGTGTCCCCAGCCCGGGCGATTCCTGTACGTCGGGTCGTTGCTGGCGTGGAAGGGTCTGGCCCTGGCGCTGGGCGCCTTGCGGAGCGTGCCGGCCGCGACGCTGGACATCTGCGGCGGCACTCCCGGCAGCCGCGACTGGGCGCTGCTGGAGGACGCCGCCCGGCGGCTGGGCGTCCGCCAACGCATCAGGATGCACGGCACGCTCCCGCAGGCGGAACTGCGGCCGCTGATGGCTCAGGCCGTGGCCGGGATTCTGCCGCTGGACGGCCGGTATGCCATCGCCGCGCGTCACACGTCGCCGCTGAAGCTCTTCGAGTACCTGTGCGCGGGGCTGCCGGTGATCGCGACGGATGTGCCGTCGGTGCGTGATATCGTGGCCGACGAGCGCGAGGCGCTGCTGTTTGCCGATGGCGACGAGAAGGCCCTGGCCGGGGCCATGCAGCGCATACTCAACGATGCGGGCCTGGCCGCTCGGCTTTCCGCGGCGGCAACCGCGACATCGCAGGACTACACGTGGCGTCGTCGCGGCCAGCGGATCATCGAGGCGTGCACGGCGGCGGTGGAAGGCTCCGCCGGACGCTGAAGGGGACCGCCGGCGGCCCCCGCGCAAGGCCGGCCGGCAGCATCGCCCAGGGATTACCTGCGACGCCTCTTCTTGTTTCGCTCCTTGGGAGGCTGCCAGCCGCTCTTCTTGGTGCGGATCATCGGTCCGCCGGGCATCCCCAGCGTGTTGAGGCTGCCGCTCATGAGGGCCTTCATCATGCGCATGCGGCCCATGACGCCCATGCCCCCCACCGCCCGCATCATGTCGCGCATCATGTGGAACTGCTTGAGGAACTGCCCGACCTCGGCCAGTTGCACGCCCGCGCCGTGGCTGATGCGGCGGCGGCGGCTGCCGTCGATCAGGTCGGTGTTCTTGCGCTCCTCGCGGGTCATCGAGTCGTAGATGGCCTGCATCCTGGTCATCTGCGACTCGATTTCGCCCTCGCCCATCTGCATCGTCTTGGTCAACTCGCTCATGCCCGGGATCATGCCCATGATCTTGCCCATGGGGCCCATGCGCTGGACCTGCTTCATCTGCGACATGAAGTCGTCGAGCGTGAACTGGCCCTTTTCCAGCTTGGCCTGAAGGCGGGCGGCCTCCTGCTGATCGAACTTCTCCATCGCCGTCGTGACCAGACCGACGATGTCGCCCATGCCCAGGATGCGCTGGGCCATGCCCTCGGGTCGGAACTCCTCCAGGCGGTCCAGCTTTTCGCCGACGCCCAGGAACTTCACCGGCTTGCCGGTCACCATCTTGGCGCTGAGCAGCGCCCCGCCGCGGGTGTCCGAATCGAACTTCGTCAGGATCAGCCCGTCCAGTTCCAGTTGCTCGTTGAACGCCTTGGCGCTGTTGACGGCATCCTGCCCGCTCATGGCGTCCAGGACCAGGTAGATCTGGTGCGGGCCGATCTGCGCGTTGATCTCGCGCAGTTCGCCCATCAGTTCCTGGTCGATGTGAAGCCGCCCCGCCGTGTCGATGATCACGACATCCCGGCCGGTCTGCTTCGCCTGCTGCACGGCCGCGCGGCACACCGCGACGGCCGCGCCCCTGGCCACCTGCCCGTGCGGCGCAACTTTCGTCTCGTCGCTGTACACCGGGACGCCGGCCTGCCGCCCCACCACCCGCAGCTGCTCGACGGCGGCGGGACGCTGCAGGTCGGCCGCCACCAGCATCGGCTGGCGCCCCTTGCCCAGCAGGTACAGGGCCAGCTTGCCGCAGGTGGTGGTTTTGCCCGATCCCTGCAGACCGCACATCATGATGACGGTGGGCCCCGGCTGGACGAAGTAGATCTGCGTGTCCACCGGGCCCATGAGGTTGACCAGTTCGTCATAGACGATCTTGATCATCAGCTGACCGGGCTGCAGCGACTTGATCACCTCCTGGCCGACGGCCTTCTGCAGAACCGCGTCGGTGAAGTCCTTGACCACCTGGAGATTGACATCCGCCTCCAGCAAGGCCGTGCGGACCTCGCGCATGGCCTGGCGGACGTTCTCCTCGGAGATGCGCCCTCGCCCGGACAGACCGCGGAAAACGGACGAGAGTTTGTCGGTCAGTGCATCGAACATCTGGCCTCCGGACCGGATCGATTCATCCCATGCCAGCCAACGGCGGATGGCGGCGCGATTATACCCCCGGCGCCCGCGGCGCTCGAATGCCTCCCAGGGCGGCGCGCCCGCAGCACAGCGCGATCGCCAGCGCATCGGCCACATCGGGCGGCTCGGGCGGCGACTCCAGGTTCCACAGCGCCTGGATGGCGCGCTGCATCTGCGACTTGCCGGCGTGGCCGTGGCCGGTGACCGACTGTTTGACGCGGTTGGCGGCGAACTGGCGCACCTCGATGCCGCGGCGCTGGGCGCACAACAGGATCACGCCGCGGGCATGGCCCATCAGGATCGCCGTGCGCGGGTGCCGGTAATGTGCGTAGAGCTGCTCAACGGCGCACACCTGCGGCTTGAACTCCTCCAGCAGCGAAGCCAGTTCGCCGTCCAGTTCCGCCAGGCGCTGGCCCAGCGCGGCACGGCAGTCGAGGCGGATGACGCCTCCCGCCACCAGCGCCGGCCTGGCGGCCTGGAAATCCACCACGCCCCAGCCGGTGATCTTCAGGCCCGGATCGATTCCCAGGATGCGCATGGCAGGCATCTCACTGCCGCCGCCAGAGGGTGCCTTCGGGACGGTCCTCCAGCACCACGCCGATTTCGGCCAGGCCGTCGCGGATGCGGTCGGCCAGGGCGAAGTTCCTGGCGGTGCGCGCCTCCTGCCGCAGCGTGATCAGCAGTTGCACGGCGCGATCCAGCACCTGCGAGTCCCGACCGCCCGGCGGCTGGGCCGGCCTGCGAAACAGCCCCAGCAGCCCCCCCAGCTCGCGGAGCGTGGCCGACGCCGCCACCGCCGCGCGGTTGGCCTCCTCCACCCGCCGACGCTCCAGCTGCCGCTGCTCGATGAAGCCGTTGACGGCGCCGGCCAGTTCCTGCATCACCGCGATCGCGCCGGCGGTGTTGAAGTCGTCGTCCATCATCTCCAGGAACTTCAGCTTGAAGTCCAACACCTGCCGCACGAAATCGGCCGCGTCGGTCTCCAGCAACGACCCGGCCAGGCGGTCCATCGCCGGGGTCTGGTCGATCAGCGGCTGGCCCGCCAGGCGCTGCACCCGCTCGAAGAGGCGCGGAAACGTCGCATACCCCTTCCCCGCGGCCACCAGGACCTCGTCGTTGAACTCGATGGGTCGGCGGTAATGCGTGCTGAGCAGCAGGTAGCGCAACAGTTCGGGCCCGTGCTGGTCGATCAGTTGCCGCGCCGGCACGACGTTGCCGATCGACCCGCTCATTTTCTCATCGGCCCACTGCCCGCTGGGCAGCTTGGTGCGGATGCGGGTCAGGCCGTTGTGCAGCCAGTATTTCACGAACGGCCTGCCGCTGGCGCATTGCGACTGGGCCAGTTCGTTCTCGTGGTGCGGAAACAGCAGATCCATCCCGCCGCCGTGGATGTCGAAGCTGGCGCCCAGGATCTTCATGCTCATCGCCGAGCACTCGATGTGCCAGCCGGGCCGGCCCTTGCCCCAGGGCGAGTCCCACGCCGGCTCGCCTTCCTTGGCCGCCTTCCACAGCGCAAAGTCCGCCGGGTTGCGCTTGCCGGCGCCCTCCAGCGTCCGCAGACCGCTCTCCTGCTGCTCCACTTTGCGGCGGGAGAGTTTGCCGTACTCGCTGTAACTGGCCACGTCGAACCACACGTTGCCTTCGGCCGCGTAGGCGTGTCCGCGCTCGATCAGCGTCTGGCACAGCCGGATGATGTCCCCGATATGCTCCGACGCCTTGGGCATCTGGTCGATGCCGTCGATGCCCAGGTCGGCCAGGCAGTCCAGGTATTCGCGGGTGTACTTGTCGGCCAGCGCCTGGACGGTGGTATTCTGCTTCCGGGCCGCCTCGATGAGTTTGTCCTCCACGTCGGTGATGTTGACCACCCAGGTGACCTGGTAGCCCTTGTACGTCAGATAGCGCTTGATGGCATCGAACACGACCGGGCCGACCATGTGCCCGATGTGGGGCGACTTATAGACCGTCGGCCCGCATAGATACATGCCCACCTTCCCCGGCACCACCGGCTCGAAGAGTTCCTTCTGGCGGGTAAGGCTGTTATAGACGCGAAGACTCATCACTGGGGCGAAGTTCACGCCGGCATTGTAGCCGACGGCGCCGGCGTTTCAGCAACCGGCCGGAACCAGCGTCAGCAACGCGTGCGCGGCGATCGCCTCGCCGCGGCCCACCGCGTCGCACCCCTCATTGGTACACGCCTTGATGTTTACCCGTTGAACGTCCATCGACAGGAGGCCCGCGAGGTTCGTTGCCATCGCCTCGCGGAAGGGCGCAAGCCGGGGCTTCTCGGCCAGGATGGTCACGTCCAGGTTCCCGACGACTCGGCCGGACTGGCGGACCAGCTCGAACACCGTGGACAGGAACACCTTGCTGTCAGCGCCCTTCCATCGCGGGTCGGTGTCGGGGAACATCTGGCCGATATCGCCCCTTCCCAGCGCGCCCAGCAGCGCATCCACGATCGCATGGATGACCACATCCCCGTCGCTGTAGGCCTCGGCGCCGAGCTGGTGCGACACGACCACGCCCCCCAGGACCAGCCGCCCTCCGGCTCGCAGGCGGTGAAGGTCGTACCCGTGGCCGATGCGGAACGCGAACTGCTCGAGGTGGTCAGACATGGATCGTCCGTCAGGCACAAAGGCACGCAGGCACGAAGGCACGGAGGGAGCGACCAGGCCGGAAGGCAGGAGTGCGGGATTGGGCGCCGTCCCCGCTGAGATCCGCAGCGAGCCCGGTCCTCCGTGCCTTGACCCTCACTGCGTGCCTTCGTGCCTGTTGCCTTCGTGCCTTTGCCATCACGTCAGGTCGTACTCCTTGATCTTCCGGTACAGCGTCCGTTCGCCGATGCCCAGCATCTTGGCGGCCTGCTCGCGGTTGCCGTTGACCATTTTCAGCGTGTTGCGGATCAGTTCGCGCTCGGCCTGGGTGATGCTGATGCCGACCAGGCTGTGGATCGCCCCCGAGGCATCGGCGGCGCTGGGGCGGATTTCCGGCGGCAGCGACTCCAGCCCCAGCTTCTCGGTGGGCGAGAGCACCACCATGTTCTCCACCACGTTGCGGAGCTGCCGCACATTGCCCGGCCAGGGGTAGCTCATCAGCAGCTGCTGGACCTCCGGCCGCACGCCGTCGATGCGGCGGCCGTGCCGCTGGGCGGCCTGCGAGATGAAGTAATGCACCAGGAGGGGCACATCCTCGCGCCGCTCCCGCAGCGGCGGGATGTGGATCGTCATGCCCTTGATGCGGAAGTACAGATCCTCGCGGAAGCGTTTTTCGGCGACCATCTCATCGAGATTGCGGTTGGTGGCGCTGATGAGCCGCACATCCACGCGGAGGGGATCGTTGGACCCGAGGCGGACCACCTCGCCGTTCTCCAGCACGCGCAGCAGCTTGGCCTGCATGGCCGCCGGCATGTCGCCGATCTCGTCCATGAACAGCGTGCCCTTGTCGGCATGCTCGAACCGCCCGGCCCGGTCGGTCTGGGCGCCGGTGAAGGCCCCCTTCACGTGTCCGAACAGCTCATCCTCGAGGATGCTCTCGCTGAGGCCCGCGCAGTTCAGCGTCACCAGCCGCGCCTTTCGCCGGCGGCTGCTGGCGTGGATCGCCCGCGCCACCAGCTCCTTGCCGGTGCCGCTTTCGCCCATGATCAGCACCGGGATGTCGCTGGCGGCCACCTGCCGGGCCATCTGCACGACCTTCCGCATGGCGGCGCTGTTGCCGACGATGGCCTCAAAGCCGGCGTCCTCGCCCAGGCGGTCCTGCAGTTCCTGATTCTGCCTCAGCAGCGCCGCCTTCTCGGCCGCCCGGTTCACCTGCGTGCGGAAATACTCCAGGTCCAGGGGTTTTTCGATGTAGTCGTAGGCCCCGTCGTTCAGCGCCTCGCGGCAGGTGGGGATGTCCGCATGGGCCGTCACCAGGATCACCTGCGGCGGCGGATTCAGACTTCGGGTCTGCTCCAGCAGCGCCAGTCCGTCGCGCTGCCCCTCCATCACCAGGTCCGTAACGACCACGTCATAGGCCTTCCGCTGCAGCCTCTGGGAGGCCTCCTCCCGTCCATACGCCACGTCGCAGCGGTAGCCGACCCGTTGCAGCGCCTCGCACATCACCTGCGCATGCTCGCGCTCATCGTCCACGATCAGCACCTGGGCCTTGTTCGTCTCTGTCATGGCTGTTGCTCACCGCCCCGCCGGCGGTTGATTCCCTTGCGGCGCCGCCAGCAGCGGCAAATGGATCGCAAAATCCGAACCCTTCCCCACCTCGCTCTGCACCGTCAGACGCCCGCCGTGCTCCTCGATGATTCGCCTGGTCATCGCCAGACCCAGCCCCGTGCCGCCCTTCCGCGTCGAATAATACGCATCGAAGATCCGCGACAGCGCCTCCGGAGCGATCCCCGAGCCGGTATCCACAACGTCCAGCCGCGCTTCCCGCCCGTTGCGACGGACCGACAGGATCAGTTCGCCGCCGGTGGGCATCGCCTGCGTGCCGTTGAGCATCAGGTTCAGCAGAGCCTGTTTCAGCAGCTTCTCGTCGCCGTTCACCACCGCCGGCTCCTCCGGTTTCCGCACACGCAGCTGCACCCTCTGCTGAGACGCCTGCGGATGGAAAAAGTCCGCCATCTCCTCCAGCATCCGGTTGAGATCGACCGGCCGACGATCCAGTTCCAGCCTGCCCGCATACCGCAGAAAGTCGTCCAGAATATCCCTCAGCCGTGCTGTCTCGCGCTGCGTGGTCGTCAGGCGACTCAACAGTCGGCTGCTGGAGGGGTGGTCCGCCGGGATGTCCTCCTGCATCAGTTGCAGGTTGACCTGAACCGTGGAAAGCGGATTCTTGATCTCGTGCGCCAATCCGCCCGCCAGGGTCCCCAACTCCGCCAGCCGCTCGGCCTGCTTGGCCCGCTGCTGAAGGCACAGCGACCGTCGGTATTGCAGGACGGCGGCCAGCGCCGCCAGCACGCCCCCTGCCAGCAGGCCGACCAGCAACCCTCCCGCAAATCCATACATGCCGGATGTGATACCGCAAAAGCCGCCCGGGGTCGATGCCCCGTCGCGCCGGCGGCGGGTCACGTCCGGTAACAGCAAAACCTTCGCCGCCCGCGGCTTGGGTTTGCCCGGCTGCCCGCCATGTGGTATGGTTGCATCCGGCACGCAAAGGGGGGTGTGGCGGGGGAGTCTTCCTCTGCCGCCGCCTCGAGAGCGGTCTAACATGTACCGGGGCATCTGGAGGGCTGGACCAGTTGCGGCGGCTCCGGGTCCTGGTCGAACGTCGACGTGAGGGCGACAATGGGAATGTCTTGGCTGCCTCGTTCGCGGCGTGGTGCACTGGCCTGGTCTGCGGCCGGCTGTGCGCGCCCAGGACGCCGCCCCGCCGCCCTCGCGTCCGCGGCCGCGCACGCCTGGGTCGAGTCGCTGGAGGTGCGCCGCATGCTGTCCGCGACGCTTGTCAAGGACATCAACCTCAACACCGTCGGCTCCAATCCCGGCGCCATCATCGAGTTCAACGGCTGGGTCTATTTCACGGCCAACGACGGAACCTCCGGCTTGGAGCTGTGGAAGACCGACGGCACCGCGGCCGGCACCACGCTGGTCAAGGACCTCAACCCCGGCCCCGCCGACTCCGATCCCCAGGAACTGGTCGTCTTCAACGGCTTGCTCTACTTCACGGCCACCACCCAGGCCACCGGCCGCGAGTTGTGGCGCACCGACGGCACCGAAGCGGGCACGGTGCTGGTTGCCGACATTCATTCCGGCCCGATGGGCAGCGAGCCGTCCGAACTGACCGTGGTCGGCGGCACGCTGTTTTTCAGCGCCGACGATGGGATGACCGGCGCGGAGCTGTTCAAGACCACCGGGCTGGGCGCTACACTGGTCAAGGACATCCGCACGGGCGCAGGGCTGTTGGCCTCCTCCCCCTCGCAGCTGACCAACGTAAACGGCACGCTGTTCTTCGTCGCCGATGATGGCGTCAACGGCGAGGAGCTCTGGAAGAGCGACGGCACCGCCGCGGGCACGTTGCTGGTCAAGGATATCTACGCCGGCGTCGAAAGCTCGGGAATCACGAACATGACCGCCGTGGGCAGCACGCTCTATTTCGCCGCCTGGGATGGCAGCAGCAAGGGCGTGGAGTTGTGGAAGAGCAACGGCACATCCGCCACGACCGTCCTGGTCAAGGACATCTACGCCGACGGCGACTCCAACCCCACCTACCTGGTGAATCTCAACGGCACGCTGCTTTTCCAGGCCTCCGACGCCGACGGCGAGGAGCTGTGGAGGAGCGACGGCACGCCTGCGGGCACGACCAAGGTCAAGAACATCAATACGGCCGCCGGCACGGGCTCGTTGCCCACCGAGCTGACTGTGCTGGGCAACTACGTCTATTTCGCGGCCGATGACGGCGTGAACGGCGTGGAACTTTGGCGCAGCAACGGAACACCCGCCGGCACGACCCTCGTGAAGGATATCTACACCGGCAGCGATGTGCTGGGCGAGCCGTTCAGCTCGTACCCGTCGCTGCTGACGGCCGTCGGCAACACGCTGTTTTTCACCGCCTCCGACGCCGCCGGCGGCTTTGAGCTTTGGAAGAGCGACGGCACCCCCGGCGGCACGGTCCGCGTCAAGGACATCAATCCCGGCGCCGCCTCCACGAACGTGGGCAACCTCACCGGAGTTGGGGGGGTGCTGTATTTCACGGCCGACACCGCAGCCGCCGGCACGGAGCTCTGGCGGAGCGACGGCACCGAAGCCGGCACCACCCAGGTCATCGACCTGAACGTGAACACCGCCGATTCCGACCCGCGCGACGCTGTGGTCATCAACGGCATCGCCTACTTCACCGCCGACGACGGCGTCCACGGCCTGGAGCTGTGGCGCAGCGACGGCACCGCCGCCGGCACCTACCTGCTCAAGGACGTCCGCGGCGGCGCCAACGGCTCGGGCATCACGAACCTGGTCGGCTTCGACGGCAGGCTGTACTTCGTGGCCGACGACGGCGTCCACGGCCGGGAGGTGTGGACCAGCGACGGCACGCCCGCCGGAACGGTCCTCCTGAAGGACATTCTGGCTGGTGCGGCCGCGTCCGACCCGACCCAACTGACGGTTTCCGGCGGAAAACTCTTCTTCACCGCCAGCAGCAACACCTCGGGCAACGTGGAGCTGTTCGTGTCCGACGGCACCGCCGCGGGAACTCAGCTCGTCAAGGAAATCGCCGCCGGCATCATCGGCTCGTTCCCCCGATTCCTGACCGATCTGAACGGCGTGTTGTATTTCGTTGCCCAGGATCCGTTCAGCACCGGCCAGGAACTGTGGCGCAGCGACGGCACGTCCGCGGGTACGTTTCTCGTGCGAGACATCCGCCCGGGACTCAACAGTTCCAACCCTACGGGGTTGACGGCCGTCAACGGCGTGCTGTTCTTCGCCGCCAACGACGGTGTCAACGGCACCGAGCTGTGGAAGAGCGACGGCACCGAAGCCGGCACCCGGCTCGTCGCCGACATCGGCGTCGGCGTCGGCGGGTCGAACCCCGCCAACCTGACCAACGTCAACGGAAGACTGTTCTTCACCGCCAACGACGGCGTGACGGGCGTGGAGCTGTACACCAGCGACGGCACGGCCGCACAGACGCAACTGGTGCGGGACATCCGTCCCTCGGGATCCTCCAACCCCACACAACTGGTCAGTTTCAACGGCATGGCGTTTTTCGTGGCCAACGACGGCGTCAACGGCATCGAGCTGTGGAAGAGCGACGGCACCCCCGGGGGGACCACCATCGTCCGCGACATCTTCCCCGGCGACTTCGGGTCGCTGCCCAATGCCCTGCGGGTGATCGGCGACCGGCTGTACTTCGCGGCCGATGACGGGGTCCACGGCAGCGAGCTATGGCTCACCGACGGCACCGCGGCCGGGACCGTGATGTTGCAGGACATCAATCCCGGCATCGAGGAATCGGCGCCCGCCGGCTTCGTTCAGCTCGGATCCATGTTGCTGATGACCGCGGGACGCAACGACGTCGGCCGGGAGCTGTTTGCGCTGAGCCTCAACGCCTCTCCGGTGGCCAACGCCGGCGGACCCTATAGCGTGCCCGAGGGGGGATCGGTCACGGTGTCCGGCGCGGCTTCCACCGACCCCGACGGCAGCATCGTGCTCTACGAGTGGGACATGGATTTCGACGGCACGTTCAACGCAACGGCCACGGGTCCTGCTGCGTCCTTCTCCGCCGCGGCGCTCGACGGGCCCGCCACGCGCACCATTGCCCTGCGCGTAACCGACAACAACGGCGCGTCCAGCATCGCCACGACCACGGTGAGCGTCACCAATGTCGCGCCGGCTGTGGCCATCACCAATGTCCCCGCCAACCCCAAGGCCGGCGTGCCGATCCACCTCACGTCGGCAGTTACCGATCCCGCCCCGGCCGACACGATCTCCTACAGCTGGACGGTCCGCAGGAACGGAAGCACCGTGGCGAGCGGTTCGGCGGCCTCGCTCTCGTTCACGCCGGATGCCGAGGGGCTTTACGAGGTGAGGCTGGTGGCCAGCGACGACGACGGCGCAAGCGGCGAGGCCCAGGTCTCGATCCAGGTCGTCTCGCCCCCGCAGGTGCAGAACGTAACCATCAACGACGGGCTGGCGCAGCGATCGAAGGTCGCCAGCATCACGATCGTCTTCGACAAGGTTGTCACACCGGGCGCCGGCGCCTTCGAGCTGGTGCGACGAACCGCCGGCCCCGTGCCGGTATCGGCCACCAACCCCTCCGGCGACGGCCGGACGTGGGTTCTGGGCTTCAGCGGCGGCGACTTTGTGTTCGGCTCGCTGGTGGACGGCGTGTACGACCTGACGGTCCGGGGACAGTTCATCCTCGACGGGCAGGGCAACGCCCTGGAGGGCAGCCCGACAACATCGTTCCACCGGCTCTTCGGCGACGCCAACGGCGACGGGGAGGTCAACCACACGGACCTGCTGCCCCTGAGCAAGGGATACGGCTCGACCGTCGGCGAAAGCAACTATGTGTGGTACATGGACTTCGACGGCAACGGGCAGATCGCCTTCCGCGACCTGCTGAAGTTCTCCCAGCGATACGGCACCAAACTCGTCGTGTAGGGGTCGTGGCCACTCGTTGCGGGACCGCCGCTGGGCCGCGTTGTGGTGCAGGCTTCCGCCTGCGCCCCGGCTCATGCCGCCGTGCGGCTCGACTGAGCTCGCCGAAGTCAGGCTGACGCCCGCACCACAAAGCCTCCGCAAACCGCGGCCAAGCGCTCGTTCAGGCCGGCGCACGATCACAGAACGACGATCGCCGGCCCGTCGCCCAGGTCGAGCACAAGTCCATAGCCGGCCAGGTTGGCCGAGGCATTGTTCCTGAACTCCAGAGTCAGCGTGACCGTCTGGCCGATCAGGACGCTTCGCTGTGCCAGCGTCCCCTTCCAGGTCTGGATCAGCGTCGTGGGCGGCGCCGTGGCCTTGTCGTAGATCGCCGCTGCGCCCAGCTTCACCCTCTCCAGCGAACCATTGGGCACGCCGGGCCACAGCAGGTTCAGGCTTTCCAGCGTCGCCATCGCCGTGCTGTTGTTGGTGATCTGCACGGTCAGGGTCTTGCCGCTCACCGAGCCCACGGTCGCCTGGACCTGGGCATTGCTGGCCTTGGGCGCGGCCGGCGCCTGCTGGCCGAGGGTCTTGCCCTTCTCGCCCATCCAGCCGACCAGGTCGATGCCGCCGTAACGGTCGCCGATGCGCATCGGCCGCGTCGAGCTCCCGCGGCTGTGCAACTGGATGCTTTGCAGCACGTTGCCGCCCAGGTCCATGATCTTCACAACCACGTTGTCGGCCAGGCGGTTGGAGCCGACGATCCTCGCGTCGATCGCGAACACGTCGCCGATCTGGACGACCTGGTCCAGGTAGATGCGGTCGGGCCGCCCGGCCTCCCAGGCCCGCACGTGCACGGTCGAACCGCCCAGCGGGTCGCCGCTGATGATGATCCTGGCGGGGTCCTGCTGGGTCTGCACGACATTCTCGCCGGTGTATTTCATGGAGAGGACCTTGGAGTTCTGTCCCTGGGCGCTGACGTTCTCGCCGGTGGCGCTCGTGGCGCCGCCGGTCCGGATGGCAACCGTGACGCTGGCCGAGCCGGTCAAGGTGGCCGACGCATCCAGCACGGACCTCGCCGTCACGCGGGCGGTGTTGGTGTGCTGCTGCTCAATCGGAGCAGCCCTCTTGCTGGGCGAGTTGTGGGCGTCGGAAATCCGGGCGCTTTTCATCCCGCCGTTGGCCGCCAGCCAGTCGCCGCTGAGCACCACGGTGTAGATGTCGCGGTACTCCCAGTTCGGGTCGTTGACCGGCGAATCCACGATCATGTTGTAATAGGCCGGCGACTGGTTCAGGTTCTCCGTGATCGCCGTGCTCGTGGACACGATCGCAGCGCGGTCGCCCTTGAGCATCGCGCCCGACCCGCCGTCCACGCCCAGCGTGCCCCAGCCCGACGGGTACAGCGGCGAGGGGCTGACGCAGTCCACCTTGAAGTTCAGGTCCTTCGACGGGTCGTTCATGGCGATGTAGAACGTCGCCTGGTCGCTGCCCACGAGGCTCTGGAACGTGTGGGTCTTGGTCCAGCCGGCCGACAACGAGGGCGCGCCATAGACCAGATCATTCACGGTCGGGCTGGTCACGAACACGATGCGCACATCGTCGTTGGTGGCCGGGTTGCCGTCGTCCAGCGTCTCCCAGCTGATGAACCCGAACAGCGTGTTGAACGTGTTGTCGTACGAGCCGGCGCTGAGGACCTTCATGTAGGTGATCGTGTACATCTGCCCCGGCGCCAGGTCGGGTACGGCCCAGTGCAGGTCGTCGGCCGCACTGGCCGGAGTGCCGTTGTCGTCGGTCACGACGATGTCGGTGAGCGGGACGCTGCCGCTGTTGGTGATCTTGTAGGTGTAAACGACCTGGGAGGCGCCCTCGACCAGCGTGGTGCTCGCCGTCTTTTCGATGCGGATGCGCGGCTCCAGCGCCACCAGGCCGGCGTCGATCGTGTCGTTGGTCTGGCCGGAAATCACCGTGAAGCAGGCGGTAAGGCCGGTGAGCGGATCGGCATCCGAATCCGCCGTGTCATCGCCGCCCTGGTCCACTGGGCTGCGGTCGTATCCGGCCGGAAGGCCGAACTGCACCTTGTACGTGCCCGGCCGGACATGGAACCAGTACATGCCCACGACGTCGGTGGTCGTCGTGGCCACGACCGAATCATCGAGGCAGTTGACGAGCGTCACCGGCACGCCGGCGATGCCCGGCTCTGTGGGCTCCTGGACGCCGTCGCCGTCGTCGGCCCAGACATAGTTTCCGATGATCGCCTGCCGCCACAGTCCCGCGTCCACGGTGTCATTGTGCTCGCCAGAGACCACGCTGACGCATGCCGTCATGCCGCTGGCCGGATCGGCATCGGAATCCACCGCATCATCCATCCCCGCGTTCTGGTCCGTGAAGCTGTACCCCGGCGGTGCGTGGAACACCACCTTGTAGTCTCCGGGCTCGAGGTTGCCAAACGCGTACTTCCCGTCGGTGTCCGTCACGGTGATCGCCACCACCGAGTCATCCGCGCACCGCAGCAACTGCACCTTGACGCAGGCCAGCCCGGGCTCGTTGGCGTCCTGGATGCCGTTGGCGTTGAGGTCCTCCCACGCGAAGTTCCCGATGCTCGCCGGCCGCCAGAACCCGGCATCAATGGTGTCGTTGGTCTGTCCGCCGATCGCCGTGAAGGCCTCCGTCAGGCCCGTTGCCAAAGCATCCGAGTCCGCGTCATCGGACCCGATGTTCGGCTGCGTCGGCTGGTAACCCGCCGGCGCCCAGAACCACACGCGATATGTGCCCGGCTCCACGACGAACTGGTACGCACCGGCCGCGTCGGTGAAAGTGAGCGAAACCACCGCGTTGGTCGTCTGATCCACCAGCAGCACCAGCACGCCCTGGATTCCCGGCTCGCCGGGCTGCTGGATGCCGTCGGCGTTGAGGTCCTCCCACACGAAGTTGCCGATCGTGGCCGCCGCTTGCTCCACCTGCTGCTGCGTGAAGCCCGTGCTGGCCGCATATACAGCACTGCCATGGTAGTTGGCCGTCAGCGTGTGCATCCCAGGCGCCAGCAGAGGGGTGCTGAGGCTCGCCTGGCCCGCACCGTCCAGCGGCACGACCCCAAGCGACACCGCGCCGTCGAAGAACTCCACCGTCCCCGTCGGCACGCCCACGAACACGCCCGGCGTCACCGTCGCCGTGATCAGGACGTTCTGTCCGAACACGCTCGGATTGGGCGTCGCCACCAGGCTCGTCGTCGTCGGCGCCTTGTCCACCTGCTGGCTGAGCCCCCCCGCGCTGGCCGTGAAGCTCGCATCCCCGCTGTACTCGGCCGTGATGCTATGTCCACCCACCGACAGCGCCGAGGTCGTCAGCTGCGCCTGCCCGCCCGACAGCGCCACCACGCCCAGCACCGTCGCTCCGTCCTTGAACGTCACCGTCCCCGTCGGCACTCCCGCTCCCGGCGCCACCGCCGTCACCGTCGCCATGAACGTCACCGACTGCGTCACGATCGACGGGTTCAGCGATGACGTCACAGCGGTCAGCGTAGCGGCCTGGTCCACCTGCTGGCTGGTCATCCCGCTGCTGGGGTCGTACAGGCTGTCCCCGCTGTATGTCGCCGTCAGGCTGTGCAGCCCCACCGACAGGCCGGCCGTGTTGAAGCTCGCCTGGCCCGCACCGTCCAGCGGCACGACCCCAAGCGACACCGCGCCGTCGAAGAACTCCACCGTCCCCGTCGGCACGCCCACGAACACGCCCGGCGTCACCGTCGCCGTGATCAGGACGTTCTGTCCGAACACGCTCGGATTGGGCGTCGCCACCAGGCTCGTCGTCGTGGGCTGAGTCGTCTGTGGTGACACGGCAATGGCCGCCGAGAACTCCGAGGTGTTGCCCGCGACATCGGTTGCGGTTGCGGTGAGGATGTTCTGGCCGGGGGGCATCGCCGGCAACGTCAGCGAGAAGGCGACATCGCCGTTGGCGTCGGTGACGACGATGGACGAGGCCAGCCAGGTCCGCCCCTCGCCAAAGCCCGTAGGATCGGCCGCGGCGCTGGCATAGAAATCCACGACGAACGATGCAAGCGGAGTGCTGTTGAGGCTGCCGCTGACGTTGGTGCCGCCGCCGCTGGCAGCCGCCGAAACCAGCACCGGGTAGTTCTGCAGCAGGTTCGGCCCGCTATCCACATCCTGCAAATCGTTGGGCGTGACGCCGCCCATCATCGGCTCCAGGCCGAGGTCGATGCCCAGCCGGCCGTTGGAGTGGAGGGAGTTGCCGCGAAGCCGGTTGCCGGTGCCGCTGAAAACCGATATGCCGACAAACTGGTTGAAGGCGATGAGGTTGGCCTCGCCGGCCAGCGTGCCGCCGACGATGTTGTTGTTGCCGTCGATGTAGATGCCGTCGGCATTCGGCACGGCCGACAGGCCGTCGGCCGACGTGCCGATGCGGTTGCCCAGGACCAGGGCGTTGGATTGCAGGCTCACGCCGTTGCCGCTGTTGCCGGAGATGACGTTGCCCATGCCCGCCGCCGTGCCGCCGACAGTTGCCCCGGCCGGTCCCACCCAAACGCCGCTGCCGACGTTGGCGATGGCGGCCGTGCCGGCGGCGTTGGTGCCGATGTAGTTGCCGGCCACCACGTTGCCGACGGTGCCGATGGACGTGGCGAAGCGCACGCCGTCGCCCTGGTTGCCGGAAATGAGGTTCCGGGATCCGCCCGCGCCGCCGATGATATTGCTCGAGGCGTTGCCCATCACCATCACGCCGTTGCCGAAGTTGGCCATGGCCGCCGCGCCCGCGGCGTCGGCGCCGATGGTGTTGCCAAGGACCAGGTTGTCGGAAACGTTCTCGATGCGGATGCCGTCGCCGAAGTTGGCCGCGATGATGTTGCCCTCGCCGGGGTTGGCGCCGCCCACGGTGATGTAAGAGCTGGCGGTGCCGACGGCCTGGCCGATGTAAATGCCGTTGCCGAAGTTGGGGATGGGCACCATGCCGGTCGGGTCGGTGCCGATCCGGTTGGCCTGTACGGTGCTGGCCAAGCCGAAGGGCGCGGCAAGCGTCAGGCCCTCGATGAAGTTGCCGGAGATGACGTTGCCCGCGCCGGCGGCCCCGATGGCATTGCCGCCGCCGCTGACCACCACGCCATACGCGTTGGGGATGGCCAGCAGACCGGTGCGGTCCACGCCGATGTAGCTGCTTTCCAGGCGGCTGTCGCCGCCCGTGAGCTTCACGCCCACGCCACTGGAGAAGTTGCCGACCACCAGTGCCTTGACAGTCACGTTGGCGCTGGTCGCCGTCAGGCCGTCGCCCAGCCCCTGCAGCAGGCCGTCGATCCAGACGATCGGGGTGCCGGCGTATCCGGGCTGGGTGGTGCCATCGATCACGACAGCCTCGGTGATCGTGTCCAGCGGAGTCAGCGGCTGAATCCACGGATCGCCGGCGATGTTGAAGACGATGCTGTCAACGCCGGGGGTGGAGTTGGCGTCGAGGATCGCCTGCCGAAGCGACCCGGGCCCGCTGTCGGCCGTGCTGGTGACGGGGAACACCGCCAGCAGTACGCGCGGCTCAAGGCCCTCCAGCAACTGCCCCTGCCCAGCCCTTCGCGTTCGCCGGCGGGAAACACCAATACGCTTGCTGTTGTGAGCGTTCATCTCGACCTCCGTGTCGCAGGACCCGATCCTGACCGGTTGGCCCCGCGGGCCAACGCACCAAGGGAGCAGCATGCCGCGGCCATGCGTCGTGAACCTGCCACAGGATCGAGCACACGAGAACCGCCTCCGGACACGCGCACCCCCATAGTTCCATCGGATTATCGGACGTTGGAACTTGAGCGAAAAATGCGCTGGCCGCCAACGGTCCTGCCGGGACTTGAACCAGGCCCAGGTCGCTTGTATCTTGTTGAATCGTTGAGACTTGCCTGCGTCGGCCGCACCGGGACAGTGCGGCGGGCAAGCCCGCTTGGGTTCACGGAGGAACCGGCGAACATGTCTGGGCCATCCGCCTCTCCAGCGGCGGGCGCCGCGCTGCATTGGCCGGCAGCGGCAGCCAAGGTGCCCCTTGCCGTCGCCTGCCCGCAGCGCCCGGCCGTCATGGACGCCATTGTCAGGGCGGCGTTCGCCGGGGATGCGGAGTTTGGCCGCTACGGCGCCAACAGCAGGCAAAGGGAAGCCGCCGGCCTGCTGGACTACCTGTTTGCCATCGAGGATGAGCCGCACACGCCCGCCCAGGCCTTCGATCGCTTGCGCTGGGGCGGGCAGTTGGTCTATGCCTCCCGCAACGCCGCCCGGGTCGAGCAGCACTGTCGCCTGCTGGCGGAGCACGGCTTTCTGGTGCAGCGCGGGCCCGAATCCGTGCGCCTGCCGGTGCTGGGGCTGCACCTGCCGCTGCTGAGTCCGCGGTGGCACTATGCGGTTGCCCGCAAGGTTCTGCTGATCCCGCCCAGCCAGATCAGCGACCGCTTCACCTACCAGGTGCAGCTGGTTCCGGGGCCCGACGGACAATGGCTGGTTCGCAAGGAGGTTCCGACGCTGCCCCGCGTCCTGGCGCGACTGAGACGGCGGTTTCCCGGCCTGCCGATGGACGTCATCGAGCGGCGGGCCCGCAAGTTCACCGAAAGAATCTTCCCGCTTTTCCTCACCCGGGAGGCGGCGATGCTGAAAATCCTCCAGGAACATCTGCCGCCGCAGTATGCCCGCCGCGTGCCCACCGTCGTGCGAACGGAAAAGGACGAGCGCGGCTTCGTGCGCAGGATGTGGATGCGTTGGCTGCGGGTAAGCGGGCCGGCACTTTCGCAGATGGACTTTGCGCGGCAGAGCGCCGAGCTTCTGGCCGCCGTGCACGAATCGGCGCGGGTCATCCACCTGGACCTGCGCCTGGACAACTTCGTGATCACCGAGCACGGCGTCGGCTTCGTGGATTTCGGCTCGGCCGTGCGCGTCGGCGAGGACCTCTCCACCAACGCCCTGCTCTCGGGCATCTTCAGCGAGCTGCTTCGTGCCAGCCAGCTGCAGCACATGCTGGAGCAGATGATCACCGACGGCTCGGTTACGTCCGACCTGTTCCACGCCTGTCACGGCAAGGCCGACAAGGCCGTGGACCTGTTCTACCTGGCCATGCAGATCAACACGCCTCTGGCCAACCCGGACCTGCGCGACCTGATCCGGTATGACCCGGCCAGCCGCGAAGCCGGGGCGCTGTCTCGCCTCACTGAGCACATCCTGCGGCCGGCCAATCCCAGGCAGCCCCCCTTCCGAAGCGCCGCGGACATCGTGCGCGGGATCGAGAGACTGCAAGTGCTGTTGAACCAGTCGATGGCGGCGTAGGGCCCTATCCCTGCTGCTTGCCCTCGACGGCGGCCATGAGCAGCGCTGCGCCCATCGCCAGGCGCCGGTCCAGCGCGCCCCGCGGGTCGCCCGAAAGGTCCACGGTCAGCTTGTACACGAAGGGGTTGAAGTTCTGCTTGAAGGTGGCGACCTCGCGCCCGCCCATCTGCACGGAGTACTTCTGCGGGAACAGCAGCGATGCGGCGTCGATGAACCGCCGCACCAGCGCCAGGCCGGTGCTGTCCTCCTGGATCAGCCCCACCTGTGCATCGGCCGCGTCGAGCACCAGCCACTCATCGCGGAACATGGACTTGAAGCCGCGCCGGCGCAGGGCGCCGACCTTCTCGCGGGCGCGCGGGTCGTACACGTCGTAGGCGGCCGAGAAGTCGATGATCGCGCGGGCCTGGATGGTCAGCAGCTCCGTGCCCATGTCTTCGCCCGTGTAAAGGCGAATGTCCTCCTTGAGCTTGAACGCTTTCATCTTGGAGTACGCGATCACGTTGCCGGACGGGTCGTAGATGTGGAAGGCCCCGCCGAGGATCTTGAGCACCTTCCTGCGGACGAGATACGTGTTCAGTGAGAACGGGTCCGGGCGCATGCAGTGTGCCCCTTTGCCCAATGAATCGGCCAGCCCATCGCCTCGACATGACCTGAGCCTATTGCGGCGCCGGTTCGATGACCGCACGCATGGAACCCCTGCTGCGGGCCAATAGCTTGTCCGGGCCGAATGCGTGGATCTGGTCGCGTTTCAGTTCGGCATGCTCCTTGGTGGTGGTCAGGACAATCACGCGGCCTGTTTGATCCACCTCGCGGGCCATCTTGTAGGCCTTGGCCTCTGGATAGCCGAACAACTGCCCCAGCATGCGGACCACATACTCGTAGCTGTGGTCATCATCATCCAGCAGCACGACGTTGTACGGCGGCAGCTTCTTCGGCTTCGGGCTGGACTTGGCCGGCGCGGGCTTTGTCTTCTCCTCCACTGCGACGCCGCCCGTGTTTTGCTGCTTCTCGGACATCGCGCGATCCAACTCTCTGCTGCAGGCATTGTAGTGCAGGCTTCAGCCTGAAGGAAACAAGCCGGCGGAGGCCGAAGCCTGCGCTACAAGGCTGCTCCTACTGGTCAAATGGCAGAGGCAGCGGCACGCCGCCCTGCTTGCTGGACTGCTCGGCCAGGCTCAACACCGCGATCACCTTCCGGGCCGACTCGGGCGTCACCGCCAGCGGCTCGCCGAGGATGAGGTGATCGGCCACGTTACGATAGAACCCATCCCAGTCGCTGGCCAGGCACGGGACGGTCATTTCCTGGCGAAAGCCCTCGCGGAAGCTGACGACCTTGATCGGCTCCTTGTCGCCGCCGGTCATCTTCTCGATGCCGCCGAGCGTCCCGAGGATGCGCCAGCGCGCCTTTCCGATGGCCGCCAGCGAGCTTTGCTGCAGGTGGGCCGTGCGCCCGCCCTCGAATCGCACAAACGCCTCGGTGTGATCCTCGTTGCTCACCGCGTGCCAGTGCCGCTTGTGGAAACTGCCGCTGATCGACTCGATCTTGTGGGGCATGAGCTGGAGCACCCAGTCGCAGAAATGCGCGCCCCAGTCATAGAACGCCCCGCCGGAAATCTCCTTGCTCGACCGCCACCACTGCCGCGGCTCGCCGTATCCGCCGAAGAAGCACTCGATCGCGAACACATCCCCGATCATGCCGCTGCGGACGATGTTGCGGATGGTCATGAAATCGCCGTCCCAGCGGCGGTTGTGGAAGACGGTGGCCATCTTGCGCATCCGCCGGGCCGTCTCGATGACCCGCGTCGCCTCCTCCACGGTGATCGTGTAGGGCTTCTCGGTGACGACGTGCCGGCCGGCCTCCAGGCACTGGATCGACAACGCCGCGTGCGTGTTGTGCGGCGTGATGACGATGCACATCTCGGCATCGCTCCCCGCGAGCATCTCATCGACTTTCTGGAACGTGCTGACCTGCTCGCCCAGTTCCTGCCTGGCCGTGGCGGTGCGGGCCGGGTCCAGGTCGCACACCGCTACCGGGATCATGCGGGCCTTGCGGCACGACTCGGCGTGGAGCTTGCCCATGTTGAACGCCCCGCCGTAGCCGATCACGCCAACCTTGACGGTCTTCTTGCCCCAGTCCTCCCCGGCCGCCCATCGCACCGAGCGCGTCAGGACAGTCAGCCACGTCGGCTGCGAGAGGGCCTCGGGGCTGTGTCCATTGGCCAGGTACACGACCCGTCCCTTGCCCTCGCATCGCGTGTAGCCCATGGGCTGGGGTTTGGTGTCCCAGTACGCCGTGAGGAACGTCTGAAAGTCGCTCTTTGGCTCCAGCAGGTACAGCTCGTCGGTGATGCGGAACTTCTGGACGCGATGGGCGATAGGATGTTCGCCATCCGTCACCGATACATCAAAGCCCATCACCGGCCCGTGGCCTTTGAAGGTGCTGCCGATCAGCTTTGTGAACGCGTCGGACTTCTTGTTGGTGTCGCTGGCCGAGTGCACGCCCACCAGCCCCCCGCCGCCCCGCACGAACCTCACCAGCGCATCCACCTGGGCGTCGGTGAACTTGTCGCCCTGGGTATAGAGCAGCACGCAGGCGAACGATCCGCCAGCCAGCTGCGACACGGCGGCGGCGTCCTCGGTGACGGTGGTCTGGATGCCGGCGCCCGCCAAAGCCTCGGCCATGACCTTCGAGCCGTTGGCATAGTCATGCCACTTGCCGCCGGAGATAAGAAGTACGCGATGCGAATCAGCCATTGAAGGGTCCTTTGCTCGGGAAAAGGCCAGAAGCATAGCCGACGGGCGGTCGGCCGCAAGCATGCCCGCCGGCCGCCTTGCATCGCGGGCTCATGGTTCTACAATCCGCCCTTAGCCGAATCTGAACGTTTTCCAAACTCTCGGAGTCGCCAGCGAATGTTCAATCTTCTCCCCAAGGACACGGTGTTCTACGACCTGTTCGAGGGCATGTCCAACCACGTTGTCTCGTGTACGGAGCACCTGCGCCGGGCCGCCATCGACTTTCCGGCGATCGACGCGCACGTGGCGCGGATCCGGGCCGAGGAACGGACCTCGGACGACCTGGCCCACCGGGCCCTGGAACGTCTGGACCGCACCTTCATCACCCCCTTCGACCGAGAGGACATCCACACTCTGGTCGGCGAACTGGACGACATCGTGGACACGGTGGACGCCCTGGCCAAGCGATTCGCCCTCTATCACGTGAAGGCCATGGAGGCCCCGTTCGTGCAGCAGTCCGAGGTGCTGGTGCAGGCAGCCCTCGCTCTGCGCGACGCCGTGCACCGCCTGCGCAAGAGCCGCAAGCTCTCGCAACTCAGCGACCGCATCATCGAGGTGCACCGCCTGGAGAACATCGGCGACGAGAACAACCACGCGGCCATCTCCGGCCTGTTCGGCCAGTGCACCGACCCGCTGCACGTGATGAAGTGGAAGGAGTTCTACGACATGATCGAGGGAGCCATCGACGGCTGCGAGGACGTCTGCAACACCCTCGAGCGGATCGTGCTCAAGAACGGATAGGCCCCCTGCCGCAGCCAAAAGATGCTCTTCGCCCTGGTTATCGTCATCATCCTCATCGCGTTGCTGTTCGATTTCTTCAACGGGTTCAACGATGCGGCCAACTCGATCGCGACGATCGTCTCCACCCGCGTGCTCAGTCCCTTTCAGGCGGTCGCCTGGGCGGCGTTCTGGAACTTCTTCGCCGCGTTCGCCTTCGGCACGGCCGTCGCCAAGGCCATCTCCAGCGACTTTGTGAACCTCGCGGCCGTGGGAACGCCCCAGCAGCAGTTGTTCGTGATCCTCGCCGGGCTCGTCGGCGCGACGTTCTGGACCTATGGATGCTCCATGGCGGGCCTGCCCATCAGCGTCTCGCATGCGCTGATCAGCGGCTACGCCGGCGCCGCCCTGGCCCGCGCCGGCATCGACGCATTGGTTCTCCAGCAAAGCAAGTGGCCTGTGACCATCCTCTTCATCTTCGTCGCGCCGACGATCGGCATGATCGGCGGGGCGCTGCTGATGACGGCCATGGCCTGGCTGTTTCGCAACTTCACCCCGTCGCGCGTGGATGGGTGGTTTCGACGGCTGCAGCTGGTCTCGGCCGGCGCCTTCAGCCTCTCCCACGGCACCAACGACGCCCAGAAGACCATGGGGATCATCGCCGTGGCGGTGGCCACGCTGGGCATGACGCCCCAGTACGCCCACGTTTCCGGCTGGCTGACGCCCGGTTGGGAGCCGCCGTGGTTTGCGTGGTTCGGCGCCTCCCACCACATGCCGTGGTGGATCGTGCTCTCCTGCCATTTCGTGATCGCCATGGGCACGCTCCTGGGCGGGTGGCGCGTCGTGCGCACCATGGGACACGGCATCACACGGCTCCAGCCCGTGGGCGGGTTCTGCGCGGAGACGGCCGGCGCCACCACCGTCATCGGCGCATCGCTCATGGGCATACCCCTTTCCACGACGCACGTGATCACCGGCGCGATTCTGGGCGTGGGCACAACCCGCGGCCTGCGCTCGGTGCGATGGGTGGCCGGGCGGCGCATCCTGCTGGCCTGGCTGTTCACGCTGCCGACATCGGCGTTCGTGGCGGCCGTCGCCTACGTGGTGATCCACCTGACCATCGAGCCGTGGTTCGGCTGAGGCGACCTGCTCACAGCAGCGATACCGGGTCCACATCCACGGCCACGCGATCGCCCGACGCCAGGTGGAGCCGCTGCCGCATGGCCGCCAGCACCCTCTGCAGCCGTTTTGCGCTCGGGCTCAGCAACACCACCTGGAAGCGGTGATAGCCCGCGATGCGGGTGATGGCGCAGGGCATCGGGCCCTTCATCTTCACCGCGTCGCCCTCGGCGGCCACCGGCGCCAGCAGGGCCGACGCCAGTTCCTCGGCCCGCCGGTGCAGCTTATCCAGGTCCTGGTCGCGGAGGATGATTCGCGCCATGCGCACATACGGCGGCAGGCCCACCTCCCGCCGCGACTGCAGCTCGGTTGCCGCAAAGCCCTCGAAGTCCTGGCGAATGGCCGCACGGATCGACGGGTCCTCCGGAAGAAACGTCTGCAGCAGGACGCGTCCGGGGCTGTCGCCGCGGCCGGCCCGACCGGCCACCTGGGTGATGAGCTGGAACGTGCGCTCGGCGGCGCGGAAGTCCGGCAGCGACAACGCCGTATCGCCGCTGATGACGCCGACCAGCGTCACGTTGGGATAGTCCAGCCCCTTGGCGATCATCTGGGTGCCCAGCATCACCTGCAGCTCTCCGGCCGCAAACCGGCCCAGCAGCCGCTCGTAGTCGCGGCCGCTGTGCATCGAGTCGCTGTCCACGCGGGCGAATCTCAGATCGGGGAACTTGCGGGCCAGCTCTTCCTCCACGCGCTGCGTGCCCAGCCCGAACAGCGACAGCTTCTTGCCGCACTCGGGACACTTGTCCGGCAGCGGATTGACCGCCAGACAGTAGTGGCAGTGCAGCTGGCCCGTGTGAAGCCCCTCGGCCAGCGAGCCTCCTTGCGCGCGTGCCCCGGCCGAGCGGTGATACGTCATCGTCACGTCGCAGTAGCGGCACTTGACCAGGTGCATGCACGAGGGGCAGTAGATGAAGTTGGCATAGCCGCGGCGGTTGAGCAGCAGGATCGCCTGATGCCCGACCTGCACCGTGGTTCTCAGCAGATGCTCCAGCCGCTGGGAAAGCAGGTGAATCCCCGGACGCCGCAGTCGAAGCTCCTGGCGCATGTCCAGCAGCTCCACGTGCGGCAACTGCAGACCGCGCACCCGGCAGGGAAGGCGAAGCAGGTGATACCCGGCGACCTCCGGCGCAGAGGCGTCGGCCGCGCCGGCCCCCACGTTCCGGGCTTGCTCCGACTCGCCTGCGTGCGTCTGGGCCTGAAGGGTTGCTCTCTGCTGCTGGCAGGTCACGCGCCAGTATGTCTCCAGGGACGGCGTGGCCGAGCCGAGCAGTACGGGCACATTCTCCAGTTGCGCCCGCTTGACGGCGACATCGCGGGCATGGTAGCGCGGCGAAGTATCCTGCTTGTAGCTGGCTTCGTGCTCCTCATCGACCACGATCAGCCCCAGTCTCGGCACCGGCGCAAAGACGGCCGAACGCGCGCCCACGACCACGTCCGCCTCGCCTGCCTCGACCTGCCGCCAGAACCGATGGCGCTCCGTGGCGCCCAGGCCGCTGTGCAGCACCGCCACGCGGCCGAATCGCTCGGTGAATCGCCGCACCGTCTGCGACGTGAGGGCGATCTCCGGCACCAGCACGATGGCCTGGCGGCCGGCCGACACCAGCTCGCGGATGCATCGCAGGTAGATCTCGGTCTTGCCGCTGCCGGTGACGCCCAGCAGCAGGTTCACCGAGAAACCGCCGCCGACCACCCGCGGGCGCAGTTCATCGAAAACCCTCTTCTGGTCCGGGTTCAGTTGCGGAATCTCCGCCTCCAGCAGGGCTGCTTCGCCGCGGCCGGTCGGCGCGGCGTATTGCGCCTCGGAGGCGATGGAAATCAGGCCCAGGGCCGAAAGCTTGCGCACCGTGGCCGGCGTGCAACCCGCCTCGCCGGCCAGTTTTTCCAGCTCGATGGCCTGCTGCTCGCCGAGTTGCAGAAGCCTGCCCAGCACCGCGCGACGTTTGGGCGCGCGGGTCTTTTCGATCAGTTCCTGAACCCGCGCCACGGGAGCCGTGCGCCGAACCATCGTCGCGTGGTCCAGGCCGATCCGCCGGCGGACCGCGCCGGGGATCACGCTATCCAGCACCGTGCCCAGCGGCGAGCAGTAGTACCGGCTCATCCACATCGCCAGTTGCAGCAGCCGCGGCGAAATCAGCGCTCGCTCATCCTCGATGCTCAGCAGCGGCTTGGTGGCGGCACACTGCGTCACCGGCGAGATTCCCACCACGTACCCGAAGGCCGGTTTGTTGCCCCGGCCCAGCGGGGCCTTGACCCGCTGGCCCACGCGCACGGCGCCGGCCAGCCGCCGCGGCACCGAATAATCCAGCACCTTGTCCAGCGCCTGCTCGATGGCCACCTGCGCAAACGGCCCCTCGGCCGCGCTGGGCGGCGGCCCGGCATCATCGCCAAATAGCGTCTGCAGGCCCATCGTCTGGCAGCCCCCTGCCGTTTGTGCTATTGTCGCGGCAACGACGCCGATGATATCCGCCGGCCCTCGGTTAGGCAACCGTTAGGATTCAGCCTCATGGCCCTCAGCTCCTATCAACGTGCACGCATCCTCCTGCTGGCCGCGTGCTGCGCGTGTTTCGTGCTTTTCGTTTGGGCCAGCCGGCTGCTGGCCATTCCCGACGATGGCGGTTTCTCGGCAAGTCTGCTGCAGCAACCCTCTCCTGCGGTGGCGATTCTGGCATGCGCCGCGGTGTTTCTCGGATGCGTCCTGATCGGCAGCGGCATCGCCGGGCGGATACGATTTGACGCCGGGCTGTTTTCGGCCTGTGCCGGGCTGACGGCCGTCTCGGCACGCGGCGGCACGATGGGCGATGCCCTGCGGCTGGCCGACAACACCGATCGCCCGACGGTTTTCCTGCTGTTGGCCGGCGAGTTGATCCTGCTGTTTGCGCTGCTGGCGGCCGGCTGGGCGGTCCAGTGGCTGCTGCACCGCCGGGGACTGCTGCAGCTCGATCCCCGACGCGACGGCGTGGAAGACGGCCGAGAATCCCTTGGCCACAAACTTTCGGCCGCCGTCATGCAGGCGGTGGTGATGGGGTGCCTTCTGCTGGTGCTGGCCCAGTCTGCCGCCAAGCAGCAGGCCCTGGCGGCCGTGGCCCTCGCGGCGTTCGGCGGATCGGCCGTCTCGTATTATTTCCTCTACCCGACCTCGCCCAGCATCTGGTATTGGACCGGGCCCCTGCTGGTCGGCCTGGCGGGCTATCTGTACGCGTTTGTGTGGCCGCCTGCGGCCTGGTCGATCGGCCATGTCGCCTCGACCCTCTCGCCGCTGATGCGGCCCATGCCGCTGGACTACGCCTCGGCGGGTGTGGCAGGGGCGATCCTGGGTTACTGGCTCAGTCGGCGATGGCATCGCGAGCGGCAAACTGCCGGCGCCGATGCCGCGGCAGATGCGTCATGATTTCTGCGGGGGCGTCTTCGGTTCCTGCGGGGCCTGGCCGGCAAGGGATGTCCTCACCGAATGCGACAGGACCAGCTGCTCCAGCCGGTCGTCCATCTCGGCGCACGCCGCCCGCGCCTCGAACGGCCGCAAGATCCGCTGGACCTGTTCCTGGTAGCCGTGCGGGCGCTCGATCCACCAGACATCCTGCAGCCGGTTCACCAGCATCTCGACCGCCGATCCCCGGTAGAGGCAGATATGGTGCATGGGCTGGGGCAACAGCTCCGGATACACGCCCGTGTCGGGAAAGACCGGCCAGCAACCGGCCATCATCGCCGCCACGGCATCGTAGTCGGCCGGAGCGCCGGGCTTGCCGCTGACGATCACGCTGGCGCGGCGCATGGCCCAAGCTCGCGCCAGCATGTCGTCCTCGGGAATCGTGACGCGGGGCAGATCCGCGTCCAGTCCATCGACCGGACCCGTGGTCACCAGCGAGAACTTCTCGCCTCGACGCTGCAAGCCCAGCAGAGCACGGTTCAGCAGCGGCACGTCCGCGTTGCGGGTGTCCACAAACAGCAGCCGCGGGTCCCGTTCGATGGGTTCCGACTCGGCGCGATGCAAGGCATCCAGGTCGATGGGCGGCCGCACCAGCTGCGCACGCGAGGCGATCTGCGGCAAGGGATCGCGGCCCGCCAGTTCGGCGTGGCGGTGGATCAGCGCGCTGGCCCGCTTGAGAAAGGTCTGCAGGTGGTACAGCGAGTTGAACCAGATCTCCGTGGCCGCCAGCGCCGTGGTCACGTTCACCACGGCCAGGGCGGTGTCCTGCTCGGATGGCGCGTCGGCATCGGGCAGCTGGTTGTCGTGGAAATAGACCACGGCCGGCTTGTGGGCCAGCGAGGGCGTCAACTTGAAGAAGTCATCCAGGTTCAGGGCCTCGCTGGTGAACAGCACATCCACCGGGCCCATCCAGTGCCGCGAGAGCTGTTCGGAGAACCAGATCGCCGCCGCCGCCAGCCGGCGCTCGATACGGCGCGGCGGCAGCCGCAACAGCATCCAGTGATGCCGGCTGTAACGCAGGATCGCCTCCAGCATCGCCTTGCGGGGTCCGCCGCAGAACGGCTCCAGGGCCAGGATGTCGAGGCGATTGGCCATGATCCAGTCCCGTGCGAGAAGTGCCCCGCCATCGGCATTCTACGCCAAGCCCGCCGACGCGCCCACACCCTGGCCACGACCGGAACGCCCCCGGCCGCCGCCGCGGGCGCCCAACGGCCGATTGAACACGCAGACCCGCCGACCTAACATGGCCGCGGCTCGTTGCGGGAGGCCAAGCGGCGGATGCTGCCCCAACCAACACCCTCGACCGGCGGGATCGACATGCCCGTCAAACAGCGCGTTCGGGAGTACTTCGACCGGATCGCGCCGCAGCGGCCCAGGTTCCGTCGCCGCAACCGCTACTACTATCAGGAGCTGATCAAGTACCTGCGCTTCCTGATTCCGGCCGGAAAACGCGTGCTGGAGGCCGGCTGCGGCGATGGCTACGTGCTGCGGCAACTGCGGCCCTCCCGCGGCCTGGGCATCGACTTCAGCGGCGAGATGGTGCGGCACGCCCGGCAACTGGCGGCGGAGGAAGGCGACACGGCCGTGGAGTTCCGGGAGGCCGATGTGGAAACGTGCCGGTTCGACGAGGTCTTCGACTTTGTGGTCCTGTCGGACCTGCTGGGGACGCTGGTGGACATCCAGGCGGCGCTGGAGAACCTGCGCGGGGCATGTGATGACCGCACGCGCGTGGTCATCAACTATCACAGCATCCTCTGGGAGCCGCTGTTGCGGGCCGGGGCGAAGCTGGGCATGAAAATGCCCCAGCCGCCGCAGAACTGGCTTTCCCCATCGGACATCGACGCGTTCGTGCGGCTGTGCGGCTACGAGGTGGTGAAGGATGAGCGCCGGCTGCTGCTGCCGCGTTACGTGCCGCTGCTTTCGCGGCTGCTCAATGCGTACCTGGCTCCCCTGCCGCTGGTCAACCGGCTGTGCCTGTCGCATTTCCTGGTGCTGCGGAAGCGCCCGCTGCCGCCGGGGCACGACCGCTCCGTGAGCATCGTGATCCCCTGCCGCAACGAGCGCGGGAACATCCGCCCGGCCATCGAGCGCATCCCCCCGTTCGGCGCCAGCCAGGAGATCATCTTCGTCGATGGACACTCCACCGACGGCACGCCGCAGGAGATCGAGGCCGTCATCGCCGATCATCCCCAGCGCAACATCAAGTTCCTGCGCCAGGAGGGCCGCGGCAAGGGGGACGCCGTGCGGCTGGGGTTCTCCAAGGCCACCGGCGAGGTGCTGATGATCCTCGACGCCGACCTGACCATGCCGCCCGAGGACCTGCCCAAGTTCTACCGTGCCCTGGTCGGCGGCGTGGGCGAGTTCATCAACGGCTCCCGCCTGGTCTACCCGATGGAGGGCCAGGCGATGCGCCCGCTGAACGTCCTGGGCAACAAGTTCTTCTCGGTGGCGCTGACGTGGCTGGTCGGCCAGAGGCTCAAGGATACGCTGTGCGGCACGAAGGTGCTGCTGGCGGCCGACTACCAGCGCATCGCCGACGGCCGGGCGTTCTTCGGCGACTTTGACCCCTTCGGCGACTTTGACCTGCTTTTCGGCGCGTCGAAGCTGGGCCTGAAGATCGTGGAAATCCCGATCCGCTATCGCGACCGGACCTACGGCTCGACCAACATCTCCCGGTTTCGCCACGGCTGGCTGCTGCTGCGGATGACGGCGTTCGCCTGGCGCAAACTCAAACGGCTGTGACGAGATGGGCCTGCTGGACCTGCTGAGACTGCCCGAAACGCGAGGTATCGGCGACCTGGACGACCCGGCCGCCACGCAACTGCACGCGCGGATCATCCAGGGCAAGCCGTTCCTTCGCCGCATCTACCACGACATCTACGCGCAGTTTCGCGACACGCTGCCCCCGACGATCCGCAACGGGCGCATCGTCGAGCTGGGCAGCGGCGGCGGCTTCATCAAGGAGGTGATCCCCAACGCCATCACCTCCGATATCTTGCACGTCCCGGGTCTGGACGTGTGCTTCTCGGCCCTGGACATGCCGTTTGCCGACGGCTCGCTGGACGCGATCCTCATGATCGACGTGCTGCATCACCTGCCGAACGTCGCTCGCTTCCTTGCCGAGGCCAGTCGCTGTCTTCGGCCCAGCGGACGCATCCTCATGGTCGAGCCGGCCAATACGCTGTGGGGCCGATTCATTTACACGCGATTCCACCACGAGCCGTTTGATCCGTCCGGCGGCTGGACGCTGGATGGCAGCGGTCCGCTGAGCAGCGCCAACGGCGCCCTGCCGTGGATCGTTTTCGGCAGGGACCGGGCGCGCTTGGACCGGGAGTTTCCGCAACTGACCGTGCGCCAGTTCTCGGCCCACACGCCGCTGCGTTACCTTCTGAGCGGGGGCGTGTCGATGCGGCAACTCGTGCCTTCATGGACCTACGGCCTGGTGAGGCGCATCGAACGCTGCCTGACGCCCCTGCACGGCGCCGTGGGGATGTTCTATTTCATCGACCTGGAGCGGCGAGGGCGCGGTTGACAGGCTAAAAGGACGATAATATCTTCAAGAGCCGGCCGTCGCCGGCCAAGACCATTGGAACCGCGTGGAGGTATTATGCCCGCGACTGTTGATAAGGATCTGTGCACCGGCTGCAAGACCTGCGTGGACGTCTGCCCGTCGGAGGCGATCACCGTGCCCGAGTCCGTGGCCGTGATCAACGAAGAAAACTGCATCGACTGCAATGCCTGCGCCGATGCCTGCACGAGCCAGGCGATCACGATGAAATAGCGCCCGCCGGAACGCCTTGGGCTACAGTATCGGGCGATGCCGCCGGCCGACCGCCAGCAGGAACCGTACCGCAGTTGCCTGGCCGAGGCTCTGCGCTACCTGGCGCGTCGGATGCACAGCCGCGCGGAAATGCAGGCTCGCCTGGCCCGCCGGCACGCGCCGTCTGTCGTCGAGGCGACCCTCGCTCACCTGGAGCGGCGGGGCTACCTGGATGACGCCCGCTTCGCTCTGGCCCGGGCTCAAGCGGCCCTGGAGCGCCACCACGGCCGGCGCAGGGCGATGGCCGACCTGCTCCGCTGCGGCGTGAGCAGGGACGTGGCCGAGCGCGCTGTGGGCGAGGTCTATGCCCAGGCCGACACTCCATCGGTTGCACGACAGCTGGCCCTGAAGCACGCCCCGCGATTGCGGAAACTCGACCCGCAGGTGGCCCGCCGCCGCCTGGCCGGGATGCTCCAGCGCCGGGGGTTCGACTACGACGCAATCAAGCCGGTGATCGACGAGGTGCTCGGCCACGGCAACGAAGATGCACTATGAAGAGCCTCGACCGTAAGGGGCCGTGAGGTCCACCGCACCCTTACGCTCGCGGCTCGCGGGCAATCAACACTACCTCTTCCTGCGCGTGCCCTTCGCCGACTTCGCCGTGCCGTTCAGCGCCGCGTCGAAGCGTTCAGGCATTGGTACAACCATCACCGTCCTCATGCCGCCCTGCGCGGCCGCACGCCCGAGGAGGCGTGGCAGGGGACCGTGTTGCCAGAACCAGTCCCGATCCGCCAGCGTGATCCGGTCAAAGCGGCGATCTCCGTCCGTCGCGTCAACTGCCGCGGCGATCCGTTCCTGCCGATCGTGCAGATCACCGTCCGCCGCGCTGCCTGATCCTGCACTCGCCTGTTCAATTGCCAAAGAGCTTCCCGCGCTGGCCCTGCGCGCTCAACACGGCGGATTCCATTCCAGATTCCAGTCGGCGCTGTCCACCGCGCCACGGTACCTGCCATCTACGCCATCCACGCGGCATCGCCAACCGAACGTCTCCCGAACTCTGCCTGCCCGACAATCCGCTGGGCCACTTCACCTTGGCGAACTGCTGGTGAAAGACGGTCAGCTTGTCATAGAACTCAGTCGGAGGACCCCGTTCAGGCAGATTGACGTTTCCTCCCGATCAGGGCGCCGGCTTCGTTGTCGCCGGCGGGTCTTGCCTGTCTGGTCGGGTAGCAGGCGCCACGTTTTCGGCCTTCGGTGCCTCGATCACCTTTGGCTTGCCCTTCACCACGATGATGTGTTCGGGGTAGACCTTCTTCTGCGTGGGACGCACGCGAACCAGCGCGACGTCACCGTATGGCGAGCGATCGGGCGGCACGGCGTAGAAGGCGACCATAAGTCCTTTCACTTCCACGCGGCTTCCAGGCGCCAGCTTGCTCGGCGGGAGGATCCGGTAGTTGGAGGTCCGGTACTCGGTGAGCAACGGCAGTCTGCCTCCTCCGCGCGCGTCACCGACAGGGTCCAGAAGTTCCGGGCCGTTCTCGACGCGCAACGCAAGCCCGGCATATGGTCTGCCCCAGCCATCGTAAATAGCGATTGCTTCGACGTGGCCAACCCACCTGCCTTCAACATGGGGCAGTGTCGAACCCTCAGACGATGCAACAAGGCGTCCCATCGCGCCGGAGCAGCCGCCGACGGCGACTGGCAACAAGAGTAGGAACAGGTACATGATGCCCTCCTCACGCCAGAACGGCCAAAGCTCTCTGACACGCCCAGAAGGTGAAGGAAGAATGGTTGATATCCTTGCCGAGTATCTTTCCCCACTTTGTCGGCACGTCGGGCGGGTGCCTGTAATAGACATGGGATCCCAACTCTCCCCCAAAGGCAAACTCAACACGCTTCTGCTGCGGGAGGCAAGATTAAAGGGGACGTAGCTCTTTTCACGTTTTCTGCTCCCCTCGCGGCCGACCGCGGGCAAGATTAAAGGGGACGTAGCTCTTTTCACGTTTTCTGCTCCCCTCGCGGCCGACCGCGGGGGTGAGGCCAGATAGCAGCACATCACTCCCTTCTCTGTCCCGCCTCTTCCCTTGCCCCGACCCGCGCGTGGCAAGCTCCAGCCCCGCCCGCCTCGCCTCTGGCCATCATCATACGCCATGTTCCCTGGCCGCGCGCCGCATCGGTGGGCTCTCAGGCGCGCAGCGCGCAAACCCCGCAATCCGCACCGAAAAACCCCCGCCACACGCTCGCGACACGCGCCCGCTGCACCGATAGACGCCATCCGCGCAGCGCCTCACGCAGGCGTAGAGGGACTCATCGCCCTCCCCGCCACCCCGGCGGCGGCTCTTTGGAAATTTGCCTCCGATCCGGGGCAAGATTAAAGGGGACGTAGCTATTTTCATGCTTCCTGCTCCCGTCTCGGCCGGCCGCGGGGGTGGAGCGTCCATTCCAGGTGCAGCTTCGCGGCCGTTGTGTTCGTCCATGCCGTTTCTCCGTACGGCCGGCCGCGGCCGATGTGCTCGCGCAGCGCCGCGACCTCTTCCAGAGGGCGGGGTGAGCAAAGAGATCACCTCGGCCTCTTCCCTGTCCTGGCCTTCCCCGCCTTCGCCGTCTTACGCGGCCTCTTGCCCGTGAACGTTCCCAGGTCCTCTTCCCACGCCGCCAGGTTGCGCTGGTAGATGTGCGTGACGATCTTCGCCACATCGGCGAACTTCCGCCCGCCGGTGCGTGGCATCATCATCCACGTCAGCACAAGAGCTTGTCGGAAGAACCCATCGGCCGCATGGGGCAGAAGATTGGCGAAGAACGCCTCGGGCGTGGGTTTCTTGATCGCCTTCCAGACCTTCATGTTGCGGTCGAAAACCGCCTGCGCGTCGGCCGCGACGGCCTGCACGCTCCGCGTCTCTTGCGGGTGTTCCCGCCATAACGTATTGAGCGCCTGCCGCACCAGGTCGTCCACGCCATGCGGGCCGAGGACCGCCATCAGCTCGGCCGGGGATCTGCTTGTCAGCCGAAGTGCTTCCCATGACATAGTCATCTCCCGTCACGTGATCGATCTTCCCCCGTCCACCCGGATCACCTGCCCCGTGATGTACCGGCCGGCCGTGCAGAGGAAATGCACCAGCTCCGCCACATCCTCCGGGCAGCCTTCGCGCGCCAGGGGCACGCGCTTCAGGTATTCCCGCCGGTCGGACTCCGGAAAATCATCCGGCCAGGCCACCACGCCCGGCGCGATCGCGTTGACCGTCACGTCCGGGGCCAGCTGGCGCGCCAGCGAAAGTGTCAAGTTGCTCAGCGCCGCCTTGCTGGCGCAATAAGCGGCGTACTTCGGCCAAGGCCGCTCGGCCAGCAGGTCGGTCATGTTCACGATCGATCCGCCAGCGGCCGCCAGCAACGGCCCCAGACGCCGGCACAACAGCATCGGCGCCTCGACGTGCACCGCCATCATCCGCCGCAGCAAGTCCAGGTCGCAGTCCGGCACCCCGCCGGGCAGGTACAGCGAGGCGTTGTTCACCAGCACATCCAGCCGGCCGAAGCTGCCCTGCACGGTCTTGGCAACCGCCTCGGCCGCCCGCGGCAAGTCGGCCAGGTCGGCACAGATCGACACGCACTTGCGCCCCAGCGCGGTCGCCTCGGCGACCAGCGTCTGGGCATCGCTGTAACTGGTCCGATAGGTGAACGCGACATGAAACCCGCCGCGCGCCAGGCGCAGGACGATCGCCCGGCCAACGCGCTTCGCCGCGCCGGTGACCAGCGCCACCTTGACCGCTTCCGCCATGCCGGAAAGCTTACCCGCGAACAGGGACCCAGGGAACGGAGCGCGACTTCGTGGCATGGGCAGCCTGCCCATGCTGCCGGATCACGGGCTGGAAGCCCGTGCCAAACTGACCGACGTGAACGCGATCCGTTCGTGGTAGCACCACCGGCCGCGCTCGTAGAGGATGCCGATGCTGCCGCCGGCCAGGCACGCCAGGTCGCAGTAACCGGCGGGGCCGGGGTCGATCACGCGACGATGTGGCCAGGTCCGGCCGCCATCCGGGCTGATGCGGATCGTCAGCCGCCGCCGCAGCAGCGCGTTGTAGTTGACCTTGCGATTTCGCCGAGCGGGATTGCAGAAGACCAGTTTCCCCGCGGGCGTGGCAATCATGCTCGCCTGGCAGTTGGGGTCGATGAGTGTTCTGTCGATCCATCGCCGCGTGAACGTCAAGCCCCCGTCGGTGCTGGATGCCAGATGCCGATACCCGGCCGGCTTGCCCATCGGCCGGCAGTTGAGCAGCAGCGTGCCGTCGGGCAACTGGGCGGCGACGGCCTCGCTGGCGCCCGGGCCGACGCTGCCGCCGGCGCTCCACGTCCGGCCGCCGTCGTCGCTGTAGAGGATGCCCGCGTGGCACGTGCTGCGGCGGTAGTAGAGCGATGCGTTGCTGCGCAGCCAGATCGGCACGATCAGCCGCCCGCCGCCCGCAGGGTGCAGGCTGAAGCCTGCACCACAAACGGCGACGAGATTCGGCGCCAGTTGCACACCGTGGCATGGGCCCGTGCCGAATCGCTGCACCGCAAAGCCGAACCCCCGCGACAGCGACCTGGCGGTGGCGATGCGCCTGGGCCGCGACCACGTGCGCCCGCCGTTGGTGCTGCGCATGTGGAGCACGGCGCTGGCGTTGTTCCGGCAGCAGACCAGATGCAGCACTCCATCGCGCGCCAGGATCGGCACGGGATTGCCGATGGTCGTCCGGCCGCGCTCGCCGTGGATGACCTTCAGCTTTCCCCAGGTTTTCCCGCCGTCGGTGCTCCGTTTGCAGACCAGGTCGATCTTGCCGGCATCGCCCGAGCCGTCGCGCCGGCCCTCGCAGACGGCCAGCAACTCGCGCCTGCCCACGCGCAGAAGCGCGGGGATGCGGTAGGTGTGGTAACCCTCTCGGCCGGCCACGAACACGTCGGTAGGCAGGGCACGCATATTCGCGCCTCTAGTAACATGTCCGGGCATCGATGTGCAATGCCCCGACCAGCGGATGACCGGCGCACGCGTGGTGCTCTTGGCCGAGATCGACCACCGCCACCGCCGCGGGCATGCCTGCGCCTGAGCAGTGCCGCCAGGCAGCCTGCCCGGCTATAGTGGCGATGCATGGACATCAACCTGATGGTGTTGAACGTCGGAAACTCGCGGCTGGGGATTGGCGTTTTCGTGGCCGGCGAACTGAAGCACTCCAGCCGGGTGGCCATTGCGGACGGCAGCGAGTTGCGGCGACAGCTTGCCGAGGCGTGGAAGCTCCTTGCCTGGACCCAGCTGCCCGCGGTGGCCGGCGCTTCAGTGAACCCCGCCGCGCAGACTGAGATCGAGGCGATCGTCGCGGAGATTTGCCCGTCGGCCGTCCAGTGGGTCGGCCGCCAACTGGACCTGCCCATCGACGTGAAGACCGACGCACCGGCCCAGACCGGCGTGGACCGCGTGCTGAACATCGCCGCGGCCTACGAGCAGATGGGCAAGGCGTGCGTGGTGGTCGATGCGGGCACGGCCGTGACGGTGGACTGCTGCGATGACCAGGGGGCCTTCGTGGGGGGAGCGATCGCGCCGGGGGTTGCGATGATGCTCGACGCCCTTCACGAAAGGACCGCTGCACTGCCGCGGGTGAAGTTCGCCGCGCCGGTCGGGGCGTTCGGCCGGGACACCCACGAAGCCATCCGCCAAGGCGTCTTCCACGGCATTCGCGGCATGGTCAGGGAACTGGTGGAGAACTACGCCACGGAACTGGGGCATTGGCCGGAGGTGATCGCCACCGGCGGCGACGCGGCCGCCTTGTTCGAGGGCTGGGAACTGATTCACGCCATTGCGCCCGACTTGATCTTTTACGGCATCGCGCTGGCATACGCCGAGCACCATATCCGGCGCGATGAGGGCAGGTGAGCGCGGGAGAGGCCATCCTGTTGACGGCGCCGGGATCGGCGGCGATCGCCGTGGTGCGATTGCGCGGCCCGGGAGTCGGCGCGTTTCTGCGGGAACACTTCAGCCGGCCGCTGGCCCCGGGGCGATGCGTGCACGGCGAGTTGCGCGACGGCGACCGGGTGATCGACGATGCGGTGGTCGTGGTGTCGCACGACGGCGGCGCGGCCGACATCAACCTGCACGGCGGGACGTGGGTGGTGCACGAAGCGATGGAACTGGCGCGGCGCTGCGGTTTCGAGGTGATCGACAAGCCCGAACCGCCCCTGCCGGCCGCGGCGGTTGATGCGACCGACCCGATCGAGGCCGAGGTGCTGGCCTGCCTGCCCCTGGCGCGGACGGAGCTGGCCGTGCGGGCGCTGCTGGCGCAGCGGCAGGCGTGGCACAATCTGTCGCCAACGGCGGACTTGGCGGCGGCCATGCTGCAGGACCAGGCACTGTGGTGGCTGTTGCATCCGCCGCGCGTGGCGATTGTCGGCGAGCCCAACGTCGGCAAGAGCACGCTGGCCAATCAGCTGTTCGGCCAGGCGCGCTCGATCACCGCCGATGTTCCGGGCACGACCCGCGACTGGGTGGGCGAACTGGCCGACCTGGGCGGGCTGGTCGTGATGCTGGTCGATACGCCGGGGCTGCGCACGACGGATGACGCGATCGAACGGGCAGCCATCGACCGGGCACGCCAGGAGATCTCGCAGGCGGATCTGGCGGTGCAGGTGCTGGACGTGTCGGCGCCTCTGCGGCCACGGCAAGGACTGGCGACCCCTTGTCTGCTGGTCGCCAACAAGGCGGACCTGCCGCCGGCGTGGGATCCCGCGACGATCGGAGCGATCCCGACCGCGGCGACCGCCGGCTGGGGAATCGATGCCCTGCGGGCGCGGATCCTTGCCCACTTCGGGTGCGCCGACCTGGACATCCATCGCGCGCGGTGGTGGACGCAAAGACAGCGGAACCTGCTGGCGGCCATCGCCGGCAAGTAGGATCCGCCCGCCGCACAAGGCTCGCGACCTGCCGGCGGGACGGTGCCAATCCCCGCTACAGGAACCTGGTGATATCCTGGTAGGTCACCAGCAGGAACACGCTCAGCAGAATCGCCAGCCCCACCACCTGGGCGATGGTCTGCGTGCGCGCCGACAGCGGCTTGCCCTGGATCTTTTCGATGATCAGGAAGGTGAACAGCCCGCCGTCCACGATCGGGATCGGCAGGAAGTTCACCACCGCTAGGTTCGCGCTGATCATCGCCAGGAACCACAGCAGCCAGTCGAACCCCTTCATCGCGAAATGGGAGCCGGAGTACACGATCCCGATCGGGCCCATCAGGTTCGTATAGCTGACCTCGCCGGTCGCCAGCCGGTGGAGCGTCACGTAGAACTGCAGCAGCAGGTCGCGCGTTTCGGTCACGCCCCAGGCCGCGGCCTTGAGCGGATTGGCCGTCCGCCGCTGCTCGATGCGCTCCTGCAGCACCAGGTTCGACACATCCGGCCGATAGCGCACGGCTCGCACCTTCTCCCAGTCCGCCTGCGCCAGCTTCATCCGGCAGGTTTCCTGGCGACCATCCTCCAGCCGCAGCCAAACGGCGTGCTCGCCCGGCGATGCCGACAACAGCCGATGCACATCGAACCAGCTCGTCACCGGCTGGCCGTCGATGCTCAGGACGGTGGACCTGGCCGGGACGCCCGCCGCCGCGGCCGGGCTGCCCGGCACGACCGCCACGACCACCGGTTGATGCTCTGCCAGGCTCACGCCCACGCCCAGGCCACGCTTGCCCTTCTGCAGCCGGGCGGTGGGCAGGATGTCGCTGAAGGTCAAGTCCTCGCCATCTCGGCGCACCGTGATCTGCACGGGCGTCCCCGCCGCCCCGGCCTGCGTGACCAACCGCACGAACTCTGCGGCGGTGGGGTACTGCCGCGCCTCGCCGGCCGCCTTCACCGCCACGATCAGGTCCCCGTCGCGGAGCTTGTCCTTCACGACCGAGTTGGGCTGCAACCCGTCCACTCGCGCCGGCGGCTGAAGTCCGGCAATGTGAAACGGCTCCTCGCCAAAAAACGCCTCGAACTGCGGCCGCACCGCGATCGTGCGGTCCTTCCCGTCACGGCCACGCACCGTCAGCTCGACAGGCCGGCCGAAATCCTGCGCGGCCGCATCCAGCACCGGGTAATCTCCGATGCCCACGGGCCTGCCGTCCACGTGGGTGATCCGATCCCCCGGCAGCAGTTGCCGCGCGGGGTCCAGGTCGCTGCCGTCGGCATTCTTGACCTTGCCGGCGAACTTCTCGTCCAGGCCGCAAAGGTTGAACGTCGGCATCACCCCCAGCATCAGGAACGACTTGCGGTCGTCGTCGGGCCTCTGCGGCCACACCTCCAGCGTCGCGTAACTGCCGTCGGCGCGGTGGACGATCACCTCCACCGCACGGTTCGACCGCACCAGCGCCGCGTTCAGGTGCAGTTTGTTGTAGTCGTGGATGTACGTGCCATCCAGGTACTCGATGCGGTCGCCGATCCGCCCCCCGGCCTTCTGAAACGGCGAGCCGGTCTGCATCGCCCCCACCACCGGCGGCGGCACGTTGTAGCCGATCAAGAACAGCAGCATGAACCCGATCGCCGCCAGGATCACGTTCATGATCACGCCCGCCGACACCACCAGCATCCGCGCCGCTATCGACTTGCGGTTGAAGGCACGCGGGTCGTTGGCCGTGGCATTGGGGTTCAGGTCGTCCTGGCCCAGCATCTTCACGTACCCGCCCAGGGGGATCCAGTTCAAACGGTACTCGGTCTCGCCCAGCACCGACTCGGCCTGCGGGTCCTTCTGCACCGCCGCCGCATACTCCGCCTGGGTCGAGCCCCAGCGAAGGCCGATTCCCTTTCGCCAGGCGCAGACCGCGTGGCCGAAGCCCACGGCGAACTGTTCCACCCGGATCCCTACATACTTGGCCGCCAGGAAATGCCCCAGCTCGTGCCAGAAGACCACGAATCCGAATCCGAGGATCAGCAGGCCGATGCTGAAGACGTTGAAGAGAAGTCCGCTAATATCCATGTCTCGTCGCCGCCCAAGCCCCCACGCTCCTTCTGCACCTAACCGGCGCGGACGCCGGCCGCAATCCGTTCGGCCACCCGCACCCGCGCCCAGCGGTCGGCCTCCAGAAAATCGTCCAGACCGGGACGGTGCTGAACCCGATGTTCGCCGATTGTACGTTCCACCAGCTCCGAAATCTCCAGAAACGTGATGCGCCCCGCGAAAAAAGCGGCCACGGCAGCCTCGTTGGCGGCATTCAGCACCGCCCCGGCCGTGCCCCCCATTCGGGCCACCTCGTAGGCCAGCCGCAACGCCGGGAAGCGCGCCTCGTCGGGCGGATCGAACCGCAGCGTCATCGCCCGGGAGAGGTCCAGCCGGCGGCCGACTCCCTCCCGCCGGTGCGGCCACGTGAGGGCATACTGGATCGGCGTTCGCATGTCCGGCGGCGAGAGCTGCGCCAGCACCGAACCGTCGATGAACTCCACCATCGAATGCACGATCGACTCGGGATGGATCACCACCTGCACCTTTTCCGGCGGCAGATCGAACAGCCAGCACGCCTCGATGATCTCCAGGGCCTTGTTGAACATCGTGGCCGAGTCCACCGTGATCTTCCGCCCCATCCGCCAGGTGGGATGGTTCAACGCGTCGTGGATGGTGGCCGCACGCATCTGCTGGACCGTCGCCTGGCGGAACGGTCCGCCGCTGGCCGTGAGGATCACCCGGCGAACTTCCTCCAACCGCCCGCATTGCATCGCCTGGAAGACCGCCGAGTGCTCCGAATCCACCGGCACAATGGGCACGTTGCGGGCGCGGGCCTCGGGAATCAGCAGCGACCCGGCCACCACCAGGGCTTCCTTGTTGGCCAGGGCCAGCGGCTTGCCGGCACGGACGGCCGCCAGCACCGCCGGCAGCCCCGCCGCTCCGACGATCGCCGCCAACACCATGTCGATGTCATCCCGCTGCACCATCTCCACCAGGCCCGCAGCGCCCTGATACAGCCGCACCCCCAGCCGCGATACCTCCTCGCTGCGGTGACTGGGGCCGGTGATCGCCGCGGCGGCCGGGCGATGCATGCGAATCTGCTCGAGCAGGCGGTCGATGCGCTGGTGGGCGCTGAGGGCGACGGCCTGCAGTTCCCCGGGCAGGTGGCTGATCACCTCCAGCGCGCTGCATCCGATGGACCCGGTGGAGCCGAGAATCGCAATCCGTTTGCTCATGGCTCGCAGCCGCCGTTCAGCGCCGCACCAGCCGGGGTCTGGGAGCAGGCGGATGATCCTTTTCGTACCTGGCCCGCAGTTCCTTGAGCGTGCGGCGGTTGGCCATTCGCGCCACCGCACCCATGCGGTCGAGGATCAGCGTGCCGTTGAGGTGGTCCAGTTCGTGCTGCCAGATGCGTGCGAGATAGCCGGTGGCTTCCAGCTCGAAGGGGCGGCCCAGCAGATCCTGCGCCGCCAGGTGCACCTTCCTGGCCCGCACGATCCTGACGTTGATGCCGGGGATGCTCAGACACCCCTCCTCGCCTTCCTCGTCTCCGGAGGATTCGAGGATCACCGGATTGACATAGACGCGATGCGAGTCCGGCTCGGGGGTGTGGCCGGTGACAAAAAGGCGAAGGTTCTGGCCCACCTGCGGGGCGGCCAGACCCACGCCCCGCGCCTCGCGCATGAGCTGGATCATGCGGGAGGCCAGGGCGGCCAGCGAATCGTCGAACGTCTCGACGGGCCTGCTCTTGCGCGTGAGGTGCGGGTCGGGCCAGAGGATGATCTGGAGTTGTTCGTGCATATCGCCGCGGCGGATGCCCGGGGTCAACGTGCCGCTCATTAAAACAGTAGAGCATAATGCTGGCGGCTTCAACGTCGAGGCGGTAGATTAGCGTGAATGTGGGTCCTGGGATGAGGCCCCGGGGCGATGCGCGGGCAGGGATCGTGCCGCCCCGCCGCCATGAGGACCCTGGTCATCAGGCAGGAACGTACTGTGGCAGAGATTCCCGAAGGCTACCGGCCTATCCCCCCCGAGGACCAGAAGAAGGCGGAGGCGTTCTTCCGGTACGGGCGGGCGGCGGCCGAAACCGCCAACTACGAGTATGCGATCGAGATGTTTCTCCAGGGGCTGTCGCTGGACCCGGAGAACGTCGAGGCCCACAAGGAGCTGCGCGAGATCTCGCTGAAGCGCAAGGCCAGCGGCGGCAAGTCTTTGGGCATGTTCGACGCCATGAAGCTCAAGCGTCCCAGCAAGGACGACAAGCAGAACATGCTCAACGCCGAGAAGCTGCTGGCCTACGACCCCGGCAATACCGATGTGATGGTCACGCTCCTGCAAAGCGCCCATCGCGCGGGGTTCTACGACACGGTGCTGTGGATCGGGCCGATCCTCCAGCAGGCCAACTTCGATTCCAATAAGCCCAACTACTCGCACTTCATCATCCTGAAAGACATCTACAAGGACCTGAAGCAGTGGAAGCTGGCCACCGATGCCTGCCAATACGCGGCGCAGCTCCGGCCGGACAACATGGACCTGCAGAGCGAGCTGAAGAACCTGGGCGCCCAGCACACCATGGACAAGGGGGGATATCAGACGGCCACCAGCTTCCGCCAGTCGATCCGCGACCTGGAGGGCCAGAAGAAACTCCTCGACGCCGAAAAGGACGTGATGGACCTGGGCATCCTGGAGCGTGCCGTCCGGGACGCCGAGGCGGAATGGAAGGCCGACCCCGACGACCCGGCGAAGCTCACCAAGCTCATCGATGCCCTGGAGCGAACCGAGGATCCCAACCACGAGAACCGCGCTCTGGAACTGCTGGAGGAGGCCTACAAGAAGACCCGGCAGTTCAAGTACCGCCAGCGGAGCGGCAAGATCAAGATGGCGCAGATGCGCCGCATGGAGCGTTCGCTGCGGGCGGCCCTCCAGGCTTCGCCCGACGACCCGCAGCTCAAGAAGGACTATGCCCAGTTCCGTCAGGAGCAGGCCGAGTTCGAGCTGGCGGAGTACACGCTCTGGGCCGAGAACTACCCGACGGAGATGCAATACCGCTACGAGCAGGCGGTGAGGCAGTTTCAGCTGCGCCTCTACGACCAGGCCATCCCCAACCTCCAGAGAGCGCGAAGCGACCCCCGCTACCGCTTCGACGCGGGACTGCTGCTGGGTCAGGCCTTTCTGATGGCGGGTTTCGTGGACGAGGCGATCGACACGCTGGGAGAGCTGATCGAATCGTACCCGCTTCAGGGCGATGCCAAGAGCAAGGAGATGTTCTATTGGCAGGGGCGGGCGCTGGAACAGAAGGGCGAGGCCCAGCTGGCGTTGCAGCGCTACAGCAAGGTCGCCCAGTGGGATTTCAACTACCAGGACGTACAGCAGCGCATCCGCAAGTTGCGGGCCGGTCCGGGCAGCGCCTCGGCGGCGGCAACCGCCGGCTGAGGCCGCGCCGCCGCTGGACACCGCCCCGCCGATTCGTAGAATCCCGGCCTTTCGTGCAGCCGGCGCGGCCGGTGCACCGGTAGTGGGGCCGAGGCCGGCCCAGAGACGAACTCGGAGACGACGACAGTGGCGCACTCGCTTTCGGCAAAGAAACGGGCCCGGCAGAACCTCAAGCGGCGGGCCCGCAATCGCGCCCGCAAGGCGGGCATTCGCGAGCAGGTCAAGACCTTCCAGGCGGCACTGGCCGCTGGCGACCTGGAAAAGGCCCGGGCGGAACTGAACGTCGCCGTGCGGCGGCTGGATCGGGTTGCCGCCAAAGGCACGATCCACAAGAATACCGCCGCCCGCAAGCGCAGCCGGCTGACCCGGCGATTGAACGCGGCGCTGGCCGCCAAGGCCGCCGGAGGCAATCCGCAGACTGCCGGCGCCTGAGCCCCCCCCGCCCCTGCAGGGATACGGCAAGCGATCCCCTGCTGCGGCAGCGGGTCCGGGCCGCGGGCTGCTGGGGCCGCTCGCTCGCCGCGGCTGCCGCGCGGCGGATGTCGCGCGGGCGCTGCCCCGCTCCAGCGACAGGAGTGACCGATGGCCGACCAAGGCACGATGGACAAGCTCGTCTCCCTCTGCAAGCGCCGGGGGTTCATCTATCCCGGTTCGGAGATCTACGGCGGTCTCAATGGCACCTGGGACTACGGACCGCTGGGGGTGGAGCTGCTGCGGAACATCAAGGAGGCCTGGTGGCACGACAACGTCACCACCCGCGACGACATCGTGGGGGTGGACGCCGCGATTCTCATGAACCGGATGGTGTGGCAGGCCTCCGGCCACGAGGAGGCGTTCACCGACCCGCTGGTGGACTGCAAGACGTGCAAGGCCCGCTTCCGCGCCGACCAGATCGCCGAAAGCCAGTGCCCCAAGAAGCCCAGCAAGAAGCCCGGCGAACACTCCGAATGTCAGCTCACCGAGGCCCGCAAGTTCAACCTCATGTTCAAGACGTTCGTGGGTCCGGTCGAGGAAAACGCCGCGATGGTTTACCTGCGCCCGGAGACGGCCCAGGGCATCTTCGTGAACTTCAAGAACGTCTGCGACTCGACGCGGATCAGGATTCCCTTCGGCATCGCCCAGATCGGCAAGAGCTTCCGCAACGAGATCACGCCCAAGCAGTTCATTTTCCGCTCGCGGGAGTTCGAGCAGATGGAAATCGAGTACTTCTGCCACCCGGACAGCGGCATGGAGTGGTACCAGAGGTGGCGCGATGCCCGCTTCCAGTGGTACAAGGATCTGGGCATCCGCAGCGACCGGCTGCGGCTCCGCGAGCACGGCAAGGAAGAGCTGTCCCACTACTCCCGCGCCACCAGCGACGTGGAGTACCTGTTTCCCTGGGGCTGGGGGGAACTGGAGGGCATCGCCCATCGCGGCGACTACGACCTCCGGCAGCACATGAAGTACAGCGGCAAGGACCTGAGCTACTACGACGATGAAACCAGGCAGCGGTTCGTCCCGCACGTGATCGAGCCGTCGGCCGGAGCCACCCGGTCGCTGCTGGCGTTCCTGTGCGAGGCGCTTTGCGAGGATCAGGCGCCCAACGAGAAGGGCGAACTGGAAACCCGCACGGTGCTGCGGCTGCATCCGCGACTGGCCCCGGTGAAGGCCGCGGTTTTCCCGCTGGTCAAGAAGGACGGCATGCCCGAGCGAGCCCAGGCCATCTACAAGGCGCTGCAGAAGCACTTCGCCGTGTTCTACGACGAGAAGGGCGCGGTCGGCCGGCGCTATCGCCGCCAGGACGAGGCCGGCACCCCTTTCTGCATCACGGTGGATGGCCAGACCGCGCAGGACGGCACGGTGACCGTTCGCGATCGCGACTCGATGAAGCAGGAGCGGGTCGGCAGCGACGCCCTGCTGGGATACCTGCTGCAACGACTCAGGTGCTGACCGCCAGCGGGTCGCCGTCCAGCGAACGCCGCTCGATCTCGCTGGGAGCGTGGTACCCGCCGCGAAAGACGAAGATGCCGCCCGTGAGATTCCAGAGGATCTGCACCAGGCGGATCGAGAGGGTCAGCGCGAAGGCCTCGGAGACGGTTGCGCCCTGCCGCGCCGTGAGGATCACCGCGAAGAACTCCATCACTCCTGCGCCCTGAAACGAGATCGGCACGGAGCCCGAAAGGACGATGACCGGCACGGCCACGAAATAGTACATCGGCGAGATCGGCAGGTTCAGAGCCAGTCCCGACAGCATCGCCGACAGGATTACCGTGATATGCACCGGGAACGTGATCAGCAAGGCCCAGGCCACCCGCCCGGGGCGCCGCCGATAGAGCTCCATGGCTTCGATCGTCTTGGCCACCTGCCGCTGCATGGGCAGTCGGGAAATCACAAAATCGATTCCCAGCGCGCGCCGCAGCGCCGGCTGATAGAAAACGGTCAGCCCCGCCGCCACCGCCGCCAGCAGCACCACCGCCCCCACGGCGACTCGAAGGCACGCGCGGGCGGCCGGGTCGTCGCCGCCGGCCGAGGCATACTGCACTGCGGCCATGAAGCCGCCCAGCATGACCAGCGCCAGCAGCCCGATGGCCCGGTCGATGAACACCGACAGCACGGCCCGGGTGCGCCGCGTGACGGTCTGCTTGGCCGCATACCAGGCCTTGAGCACGTCGCCGCCGGTCACCCCCAGCATGAAGGTGTTGTAGAACGCCCCGACCATGTTCAGAACGAACGCGCGGCTCAGAGGAATCTCGATCTCCAGGGCCCTGAGAAGCCGGTGCCACCGCACGCTCGTGAGCAGGAACGTCGCCGGGAAGATCAGCACTGCAAGGATCAGCAGCCTCGGGTCGGCACGGCGCACCATGCGGCCCAGGCCGATCTCCACCAGCGGATTGGGAACGCTCAAGCGGTAACCGGGAGCCTGGGCAGGCCCGATCCAGACACCGCGGCCGGTGGCGTCGTCGGCCACCAGCAGGCGGAGAACCTGTCTCAGGTCGTCGGTCAGGTCCAGCGCCAGCAGCTGGGCGCGCCGCGTTCGCCCAGGCGAGACCACCTCCACGTGGCGCCGGTCGGGCTTGTTCACAAGCAACTGCCTGGGGATCTGCCTGGCCTGGCCGGTGCGCGGATCCAGGATCCGGCAGCCCGCCTCAAGTTCGACCGAAGGCTCCAGAAGCGCAGCGCGGAACGGGCGGTTGGTCTGCTCATCCAGCACATGAACATAATCGCGGATGGAGATCTGGGCGATGACCCACCAGATCCCGGCTATGGCGATCCCCCACCGCAAGATGAACAGAACCCAGCTTCTGCCCGGACCTTCCATGGCTGGATTCTGGCGGTAGATGGGCCTCCACGCAACAGAGATGGCAGACAATGCCCGGCGACGCGAGGCCGCGACCCGATGCCCGGGGCCTTGACCAAAGCGCCTTTTGCAAATACAAAGTTTTCTACTAGATAACTAGGAGCTGCCAATGAGCCTCGTAGCGCCCCACGGAGGAAAACTGGTCAATCGCGTCCTGGAAGGACCGGCCCTTGAGAACGCCAAGCAGCAAGTGCCTCATTTGAAGTCACTTGCGCTATCGGAGCGAGAGCAATGTGACCTGGAGATGATCGCCATAGGAGCCTTTTCGCCGCTGACCGGGTTCAATGGACAGGCGGATTTCCAGCGCATTTGCCGCGAGATGCGGCTGGCCGATGGCACGGTCTGGCCTATACCCGTGACACTCAGTCCACCCGACGACATGGCGGCAACGATCAGGGTGGGTGACAAGCTGGCCCTGAAGGATGATGCCGGGCGAGCTCTGGCGGTGATGACGGTCAGCGAAAAATACCCGCACGACAAGGCGTTGGAGACGCCCAACGTCTATCGCACGCAAGACCCGGCCCACCCCGGCGTGGCCGCGGTGCAGGCCCAGGGCAACTGGTGCCTGGCCGGCGACATCGACGTGATCTGCCCCAACTACGAGCCGGAGTTTCCCGATTTCCGCCTGCCGCCGGCCAAGACTCGCCAGGCCTTCGCGGCCAGGGGATGGAGCACCGTCGCAGCCTTTCAGACCCGCAACCCCATCCACCGCGCGCATGAGTACCTGACCAAGTGCGCGCTGGAAATCACCGATGGCCTGCTGATCCATCCGCTGGTGGGCCAGACCAAGAGCGATGACATCCCTGCCGACGTGCGGATGGAGTGCTATCGCGTGCTGATCGACAACTATTATAACAAGGCCCGCACGATGCTGTCGGTCATGCCGCTGGCGATGCGCTACGCCGGTCCGCGCGAGGCGATCCTGCACGCACTGATCCGCAAGAACTACGGGGTGACGCACTTCATCGTCGGCCGCGACCACGCCGGCGTGGGCAACTACTACGGCACCTACGACGCCCAGAAGATCTTCGACGAGTTCGACCTCGAAAAAGACATCGGCATCACGCCGCTGAAGTTCGAGCACTCCAGTTGGTGCAACACCTGCGAGGGGATGGTCAGCGCCAAGACCTGCCCGCACGGCCCGGAGACCAAGGTGTTCCTCAGCGGCACCAAGGTCCGCGACATGCTGCGGGCCGGCCAGCGCCCGCCGATGGAGTTCTCCAGGCCGGAGGTGGCCGACATTCTGATCCGCTGGGCGAAGTCGGCATAGGTATCGGCAGAAGGCAGCTTCACTCGAACTTATCCTACGAGCCCTTCCGTCGTCCGGATTGCGGCGTTACCATCGGGCCATCGGAGGACACATGGCCCAGTGGTACTGCAGTCGCGGCGGTCAGCAGTCCGGCCCGGTCACAGGCAATCAGATTCGCCAGATGGCGCAGAGCGGCGAGCTTCGGCCGGACGACCTTCTCTGGCGCGAGGGGCTTGCCGAGTGGATTCCAGCCAGGAAACTGCGCGAGCTGCAGTTCGGTGGACCGGCCGCTGCGCCGCAGCGCGTGCCCGCCAAAGAGCCGACAGCCGTCGCCGAGGCCGCGGCCCCGCTGGCCTACTCGATGCCGTCAATGGAGGCCGTCATCGCGACGCCGCATGCCGTGGAGATGCTCCGTCAGACCAAGCCCTGGGTGCGTCTGTGCGGGATCATGATGTTCATTGGAGCCGGGCTGATGGCGTTGGTTGGCTTCATCGCGCTGATTGTCGTTCCACGTGCGGCGATGGTGGCGGGCCCCGCTGCAGTCATGTTGTTGTTCGTGGTGTTGATCTACCTGGGCATGGCGGCGTTCATCTTTGTGCCGGCCTATCACCTCAATCGCTACGCATCGGTCATTGGGCAACTTGTGACGATGCGCCGCAGCGAGGACCTTGAGTTAGCCCTTGAATCGCAGAAAGCGTTCTGGAAGTTCGTTGGGATCACCATCCTGGTGGTTCTGGGCCTTTACGCCTTGCTTTTCCTGCTTGGTCTGCTGGCGGGCTTGGCGGGCGCTTTGCGGTAGGCGCGGTCAACGCTGCGGCGATTCTGCGTCGAGTTGCACCGTCCTGGCCACGTCCGGCCCCATGCCGAACGTGATCGTGCCTTCCCTGGGCAGGCCCCTTTTCTGCAATGCCAGGTCCTGGCCGCGGCCGCCGAGCGTGATCGACATGCTCGACCTGCTCTGGGGGAAAAACAGCCCGAACCTTGTCGCGACGGCCGGCCATCGCTCCTGCGGCAGGCCCTCGACGGCAAGACGGCGATGTTCCGACAGGTTGGCCCGTAGCACGGGGCGGCCTTCCCGGTCATAGAGGATCACTTTCACCGGCAGGTGAGTCTTGTAGTCGTACCAGATCTCCTTTTCGACGCGCCAGTAGCCCTCCACCGGCGACTGCCAGGTGAGCATGTACGCCGATGCGTCGGTATTGAAGCGCACCGCCGGCACGGGCGGGCGCAGCAGGTCGGTGCCGACGATCCCCAGCCCCAGCACCTCGATCACCAGGTCCGGACGGATGGGCACCTGCTGCGTGCCGGGCTTGCCGGCATTGGCATGGTAGCCCCACCACATGGTGTCGCCGGCCTCCTGGCTTGCCGACAGCCAGTAGCGGTCGTCGGTGCTGCCGATGGCCAGGACCGTCCCGACCACGTCCTTCTTCACGCGAAACAGGAGCTCTCGCGGCTTGCGATAGAGCAGCGATACATCGCCGACCAGCGACCGCTTCCTGCCCGTCTCATCGTAGATGGTGGCCTCGAGGTCGCCGCTGGCAAAGAGGGTGGGAATGGCCTGATTGTTGGCGTTGATCGAGGCGACAAGCTGCGGCAGCGGCGTGACCCGCTCGGGAAAGAACGCCTGGGGGGCGCCATCGCGACCGGGCGAGCGGCAACCCACCACCAGCACCATCAGCAGCAGCGCCAGCGCATGCCCGGTTGTGGTGCAGGCTTCAGCCTGCGCCGCATGTGACCGAGCGTGCAGGCCGAAGCCCGCATCCCAAGCGCCGCCACGGCCCATCACAGCTCCTGGTTGAGGATCTGCCCGATCTGGCTTGCCACTTCCTGGACCTGCTGCTCATCGAGGCGCGGGTTGAGCAGTTCCAGCGTCGTCTCCCGCCCCCTGGGCCGCACCGTCCACACCTCGCCCCGTTCGTCCTGCCGCGTCGATTCGTACACGATCAGCCGCTTGCGCATGAGGATCAGCCCCAACACGAAGCGGAAGTTGACCTTGGCCGGCTCCTGCACGTCGGCCAGCCGCTCGAACAGGTCGCACAGCACCTGGTCATCGACGAAGAGCTCCTTTTTCGCCTCCCGGTCGGGCATGACCGTCTGCCAGAAGGCGAGCACGCCCTGGCGGTCCAGCGACCCCTGGCAGGCCATGCAGCAGTCGATCCGCTCAAAGCCCGCCGGCGTCTGGCGAAGGGCGGCCAGGAACCTCTCCTTCGGCGGGATTGGGGCCGAGCAGACGCCGCATCTGCCCTGCGGCCCGGCGATTTCGTAGCCGGCGGGTGTGGCGGACGTCTTGACGCAAGCAGCCGTGCGCAATGCAACCTCCCTGAAGCAAACGCGTCAACGGGAATGTACCACAAAAAACCTCGCATCGGTGCCATGGGGTGCGATGGGAAATCGAACCGGCAATCCGCATCGCGGGCACCGGCCGATGTAGGCCGTCGCGTCGGGATTGCGATAGACCCGCGCATAGGCACCGCAACAGGCGAACAGCACGCTCAGAAAGGGCCGGTGCCTTTGCCGGGCATCGGCGCCGCCATCGTCCAGCGAGGAGATATCGAGTTTGTAGTCGCGTGGATCGCGCGGCATGTCACTTTCCCCGGGCCACTCGCTCCCAGATGGTCGGCGAGATCCGCTGCACCAGCGTCACCGCCCGCGACTGCATGGACTGCGCCATCGCCTGGGCCGATTCGCGGTCGGCCGGGTCGGTCAGCGACGACAGGTTCGCCCGCACGTTGTTCAGCCCGCAGCGCACCGTCGCCACGGCCAGATCCGCACACACCGCCAGGTCCGACAACAGGTACACGTTGGACGTGCCGGCCAGGCGGTCGCACTGCTGAAGGATCGCCAGGCCGACGGCGGCGATGGCCTCGGGCACGCGGAGGCAAGCCAACGTGGCCGCGTCGAGCTTGCCCTGCCGCCGGGGGTCGTCGGCCGGCAACTTGCGTGCGGCCGTCATCACGTCGTAGGCGGCCTGGTCCTCCACCATCAGTTGCAGCAGCATGGCACGGGCGTGGGACAGTTCGCGCAGGCAAGCGGCAAAGTCGGCCTGGTGGGCTTCCAGGCCCTTCTTGCCGATGCTGTAGTTCACGCACATCTCGCCCATGGACGCCGCCAGCGCCCCGGCCAGCGCGGCGACGCTTCCACCGCCGGGGGTGGGGGACTTTGCCGCGGCGGCATCGAGGAATGCGGCGATGGTCGAGTTCTGGTCGTGCATGGTTCGCCTTCAGCGGCGCGGGCCGGGCGTGGCGTGCATCGTGCCCGCCGGGGCCAGCTCCACCGGTGGGAACTTCTCATAGGTGCGCACGCCCTTCGGCACGCTGACCGCCTGGGGAAGGGGCGTGGTCACCGTGACAACGCACTGCCGCAGCAGCAGCCGGGCCACGCCGCGCACCTGCGCGATGCCCACGGCCCTGATATTATCGGCAAATGTGCTGTGGTGGTCATAGCCCAGGCCCAGCAGCTCATCCAGCGCGGCCGACTGGGCCTGCTGGGCGGCCGTTTCGTGTTCCAGGGCGTCGGAGGTAACGATCAGGCCCTTGGCACGGGCAAACCAGTCCGGTCCGATGTCCTGATCGCTTCCCTGCAGGCGGGCGATGTTCAGCAGCATCAGGTCGATGACCTTGTTGACGTTGGCCGGGTCGCAGACGGCATAGACCACAAACGTCCCCGGATACTCCGGCGAGCGGCCGGGCATCACGAAGGCCTGCGCGTCGTACACCAGTCCCTGGCCGCGGAGCGTCTCGAAAACGTAGCCCGTGGGGTAGGTGTATCCGCTGAGCAGCGTGTCGGCCACGGCCATCGCGTAGGTCTGCGGGTCGCCCACCACGCTGCGGCTGTTGAAGCCGATCATCACCCCGGCCTGGGGGTTGTCGGTCTTGTTCAGCTCCACGCGCTGGACCTCGACGGACGGCGGACCTTCGACGCGGCCCAGGACCATCGCTGCCGGACCCGACCTGCTCCGCACCGCGGGCCGACCGCTCACGGGACCGAAATGCCGGGCCGCCAGCGCCTTGGCGCGGTCGATATCGATGTCGCCGTAGATCGCCAGAACCCGCGGCCTGCTGCTGATCCTGTGCGTGTACCACTGCCGCACCTGCTGAACGGTGAAGCCCTCGACATTCCTGGCCGTGCCGATGGGCAGGAACTGGTACGGCGAGCCGCTGGGGCCGAAGTAGCTGCTCCGGAAAAACCGCATCGTCTGCCCGAACCAGTCGGCATTCTGCGCCTCGATGGCCGCCAGCGTCCGCTGGCGAACCAGGTTGAGCTGATCCTCCGGGAACGCCGGATTCCTCACTACATCGGCGAAAACTTCCAGCGCCGCCGGGAAATCGTCGCGCAGGCACGAGGCCGACCAGCTCCAGGTGTTGTTGCCGCAACTGGCCTCGATCCTGCCGCCGATGGAGTCGAAAAACTCGGCAATCTGCCGGGCACTGCGGCTCGCCGTTCCGCGGATGGCCGCCTGCATGGCGAGATTGCCCAGGCCGTTGCTCTCGGCATCTTCCTCCGTCAGGCCCCCCAGAGAAAACAGCTTCACCTCGACCACCGGCGAGGCGGCCAGGCGCTTCAGCAGCAATACCGTGCCGTCCTCCAGCACATATCGCTGGACATCCGTCGCCGGTCGGGTTGCGCTGCGGGTCGTCGGCCGGGTGGTCAAGCCCGGCACCTCGGCGGCCTCGGCGGGCAGGAGCACGGTCGTAAGCAGCCGCCAGCGCTGGAGATAGGTGCCGGCGACGCGCTTGAGTTCCTCAGCCGACACCTGGGCGATGCGCTGCAGATAGCGTTCCGTGAAGCGTGTGTCGCCGGTGCTCAGGTAATCGCCTGCGAGGGACTCGGCGACGTCCTCGGCCGTCTGCATGCCAAACGCCCGTGCAGCGCGAAGCTGGGCCTTGGCGCGGTCGATGCGATCCTGCGCAATCCCCTGCCTGGCAATGGATTCCAACACCAAAAGCACTTGCTCGATGGCCTGCGGTACCTTCGCCGGGGCGGCCTCCAGGCGCACCGTGAACTGCCCTTCCACAAAATCGGGCGTGTAGTTCCAGGCGGCCAGACTGGTGGCCAACTGTTTCTCGTCAACGATCCGCTGCACCAGCAGCGAACCCGGGCCCTGGCCCAAGATCGTCGCCAGCAGGTCCAGCGCGTACAGGTCGGGATGGTCCAGGCGCATGCTGGGAAAACTCAGGTCCACCTTGGCCGATCCCAGGCCTGGAAAGGTCCCCACGACGGTTCTGGGCGAGATGGTCGGCGGCTCGTCGGCGATGCGGCGATCGAACAGCCGCCCGGGCGCTGCGTGTTTCACGTGCCGTTGCACGGCAGCCAGCGCCTGCTGGGGCTCCACGTCGCCGGCGATGACGAAGACCATATTGTTGGGCTGGTAGGCCAGCCGGTAGTACTCGTACACATCCTCGCGGCTCAGGCCCTGGATGACGGCCTGGTAGCCGATGACCGGCACGCCGGCGGGGCTGACACGGTAGCGGTTGGAGTTGACCAGGTGATGGAATACCCAGTCGCTCTCGCCCAGGTTTTTCTCCAGCTCGCGCTGCACGACCTGGTGCTCGCGGGCGAACTCCTCCGGCGTGATCTTCGCCCCCAGTACCCACCCCGCGACCAGGTCCACGGCCTTGTCGAGATTCTCCGGCGTGGTGTTCACGAAATAGCAGGTATGGTCCACCGTCGTGTAGGCGTTGGAGTTGTTGCCGATCTGCTGCAAAAGGTTGCGGTTCTCGGCCTCGCTGCGGCGCTGGGTGGTGCCGCCTGCCACCAGGTGCTCCAGGAGATGGCTCAGGCCGCCGCCCAGCCATCGGCCCTCGTAGGCGCTGCCCGCGCGGACATAGGCACGCACCGTGACGGCCGGCGAGGGCAGTCGGCGCGCGATCACGACCATGCCGTTGTCGAGGATGCAGACAAGCTCGTCGGCATCCCTGACCTGACGGCAGGACTCGCGGGAGTAGTCGGCATCGGCCGGCCGATCCGCGGAGCCGCCGCGGTGGGACGCACAGCCGGTCAGCAGCCCCAGAAAGTGCAACGCCAGTACGGCCAGTGCCAGGTTGGTCTTCATCGGGTCGATGTTCTCAGGCGGATTCGGTGGGGTCGGCGGGGTCTTGCTCCTCCTGGTCCACCTCGGCGATGTAGCTCAGGGCCCGTTCCAGTTCGCTTTTGAGGTGGCGCACGCGCAGCAGGCTCTTGACCCGCGTGAGCAGTTCCACTTTGCTGACGGGCTTGCTGACGAAATCGTCGGCGCCGACGGCCGCCGCCTCTTCGATGTCGTCGATGCCGTGCAGGGCGGTCACCATCAGCACCTGGATGTCGCGTGTGGCCGGGTCGCTCTTGATCTGCTCGCACACCTGGAAGCCGCTGAGCCGCGGCATCATGATATCCAGCAGAACAAGATCCGGATGGTGCTCCCTGACCTGTCGCATGGCCTCCTGGCCGTCCCGGGCGACGAGGACCTTCACGGGCAGCGCCTCGACGAACGCCTGGAGCAGCTCCAGATTCTGCGGGTTGTCATCGGCGATCAGCACGGTGGAGTTGGGCAGGAAGGACTCGTTGTTGGGGGGGAGGGTCTCGGGTCGCGTGGCCCCCCCGCCGACCGGGTCGCTGCTATTGCTCATGGTGTTCTCCATCGTTGCCCGGCTCACCTACCGCCGCACTCGCACCAGCACAACCGGTGTGCTGCGGATGATGCGCTGTCCCCGGCTGGTGCGATTCGAAAACGCCTTCTCACCAGGCCGGCCGGATCCCACCTGTGATCCGGGCCGTTCCGGCCGTAGTCGCCTGTGAATTGTAACCCGCCGCGGCCGCCCTGGCGACAGTCCAGCGGCGTCGGTCGCGGCAAAGGCCGGGAAACGCCAGCACCGTCTGCTCCCGGCAAGAGCGCGCTGCGACTATAGAACCGGCCGCCGGCGGTGTAAAGCACCTCAGGCAAGCGGTTCATGTCGCAAATCGGCCGGCCAGGAACTCGTAGCTCCGCCGGGCTGCTTCGTGGGGGTTGGCGGTGTGTGTGTAGAGCTCGACGGTCAGGCAGCGGCGATAGTGAATCTGCTTCAGCGCTGCGTGCAGGCCAAACCAGTCCAGCGTGCCCTCACCGGGGATCATGTGATAGTGCTTGCGGCCGGGGATGTCCTCCACATGCAGGTTCCAGATCCGCCCCGAGAGCAGCCGCACCGAGTCGGGGATCGACTCGCCCAGCACCTGGCTGTGGCCGATGTCCAGGTTCGCGCCGAAGCGCGGGTGGTTGAGCCGGCCGATCCACTCGTGCAGCTCCGTCGCATACTCCAGAAACAGCCCCGGCTCGCACTCGATGCCCACGTCGATGCCCAGTTGATCGGCGCGGTCGAGGATGGGCTTCATGGACTCGGAAAACTGCGCCGCCGCGCGGTCTGGCGGCATTCCGCCCAGCATCCGGCCGCTGGTGATGCTGATGTTGGCCGCGCCGATCGCCCGCGCCATATCCAGCGTCTTGAGGATCAGCCGCGTACGGTCCGCGCGGTGCGCCGGGTTGGGGCTGATCAGGCTGGGCTCGAAGTACGGCTCGGGCGGCGCGTCCTTCCAGTAGCCAAAGCTGCAGTTGGCGTTGACGTTGCTGACGGCCAGGCCCAGCGACTGAAGTTGCCGGGCAATGGCCGAGATGGATGCGCTGTCCATCGCATCGGGCCATGCGTGCGGCACGTCGGCGAGGATCTCCACGGCCGCAAAGCCCGCCTGGCGGATGGCTTTCAGAGCCTCGGACAGCGGATGGCGCGTGAAGGCGTTGGTGGAGAAGGCGAGTTTCATGGCCGTCCGCAGTTGTCCAGGGCCTGGCGATACTTGTCAATCAGCTCCAGCAGGCGATGCCGCGGCTGGATCGCGAAGAACAGCTCGCGGTCGAACAGGCGCCTTTGCCGCTCCGCCTCCAGCCGTGCGGCGGACAGGCGGCGCTCCCAGGCGACCAGGGCATCACGGTTCTGCTCGGCCATCGCCTGGTGCATCTCGTGAAAAAGCCGGTCCCGCAAGGCCGATCGCCTCGGCGCCGAGTCGATCCGGCGAACGAAATCCGCCTTGCGCCCGTTCGGCAGGCCGTGGCGGATTCGCCGCCCCTCGCGCAGCAGGGCCGACAGATCCACGCGCTGCACCTGAGCGGCTTCGGGCAGGTACAGCGTAGCGGTGGTTACGGCGAAGGCCGGGGGCACCATGCCCAGGAAACTTCCGATGACCGTATCGGTTACCTGGTCGTATCGGCCCCCGCCGATGCCGTGGACGAACTGGTCCGCCACGAACAATCGCAGAAACAGCGTCAGCATCAGTGCCCGGGGAGCAAGGCGGACCTCCGACAGGCTCAGGAATCGCCGCAGCGCATCGGCGGCCGACCAGGCGTCGCGGCCGGCCACGAACAGAAAGCGGCGGTCCGCGTCCAGAGTGAGAACCCATCCATCGGCGCTGCGCTGGAGAACGGGGCGCTGGCGGCGGCGCTGGCGGTGCCAGTCCAGCCAGAACGGCGCCTCGCACGTGTCGCCGTCGCGGCGCAGGTCGGGCCACGGCCGTCCAGGCGAGGCACTGCCCTCGGCCCGGCGGTACCGCAGCAGAGCCGCGTTGTAGGCCTCCGCGAAGGCGTCGGCGCGGGCCAGCACATGGTGCAACAGCACGAGAAACGGTGTCGTTTCCCACAGCGAGCCCGTCAACATGCAGCGGTGCCCCAGGCCAAGTTCCTGCTCCCGGCCGTGAATGGCTTGCGTCAGCAGCGTGGCAAGCCGCGGTTGCTCGCCCAAGCGGGACTGCATGTCGCGCAAGACCCCGCAGAGCAGTTCGTGGCCGGCGCCCGCTGCGGCGCTGAGCAGATCCTCCAGATGCGGCGGCGATGGCGAACGCAGCAGCCCGGTCCAGGGGACCCGGGCCAGTTCCGGATCGTCGGTGATCGGGCGGAGCGCGCCGCCCAGGCGCAGGTGAAGGTGTTTGGGCTGGTCGCTGTCCACCGCGAAGTGATACGCGACGCCGCCCATCTTCCGGGCAGCCGCATCGATCAGGATGTTCTTGGCCCAGACTCCGGGATGATGCAACTCCACCTGATGCCCCGTGGCCAGCAGCGGCCTGTCCGCCTCGGCGTGTCCGATGCCTCGTCGCAGTTCGCCCCGCAGCAGAGTCAGCGGAACGCCCTGGATCAGCACGCCGTCGGCCGACGACAGCATCCGGTGGTTGTCCGTCGTCTGCCGGAGCAGTTCTGCCGGCTGCGGCCAGATGAGCATCTGCCCATCCCCGGCGGGGGCCTTCCAGTCGGTGTGCGGCCGGGGCGGCTGGCTCATGGGCAGCAGCAACAGGCGGCGTCGGCCGGACAATGGGCCGGACCGCAGCAGCGTTCCAGTTCGCGGGTGAGAACGTCCAGGTAGTGTTTCAGTCGATAGGAGGCATCGTCCAGTGCCCCGCCGAAGTGCCGCGTGGGGTCGTTGTAGATCAGTCGCACCGGAATCTCCGTGATCCGCAGGCCGGCCATCGCCGCCTGCGGCCAGAGTTGCATCGGGAACGCGTAGCCCGGTTCGTCGAGGCTCAGCCGCCGCATCGCACTCACACGGTGCGCCTTGAATCCACAGAAGGCGTCCGTGAGCGACAGGTTCAGCAGGTCATTGAGCAGGCCTGTGATCGTGGCGTTGATGGTGCGGCGGTCGCCCGGGGGAAGGTCGTCGTTGCTGCCCGGCGCCAGGTAACGCGAGCCGCTGATGAGGTCCCACCGATCGCTGCGGATTTCCCGCACGAAATCCGGAATTCGCTCCGGCTCGTGCTGCTCATCGCAATCCATCGTGATCACCCAGTCGTAGCCGGCCGCGTCGGCATACGCGAATGCGTCGATGAGGCTCTGGCCGTAACCCCGGTTCTGCGGATGACGGATCAGGTGGATGTCCTTTCGCGCCGCCAGGGCCTCGGCCGTGCCGTCGCTGCTGCCATCGTCCACGACGAGGATGTCCGTGGCGTATCGGCGCACCTGGTCCAGCACGCGGTGGACGCACTTGATCTCGTTGAAAACGGGTATGGCGACCAGGAGCCGCACGCCTACCTCCTCATGTTGCGACGCCGCAGATCGGAAGACTCGCCAGCCGGCCGGGCTGAAACGCCGATAAAACTTGTCATCCCAGCCGCGTGGCCGAGCGCATGTCGATGTTAGGTTCCGGTCGCGGCAGGGTCAATCGGCCGCCGGCCCGCGGGGCTGCCGAAGTTTCCCTCCGCCACGCCCTTCCAAATGCCGAAATATCCCACGGAAATACCATGCGCAAGGACAGAACCCCAAACCGATGCGGCACGATCCGTCACACGTGGGCCACGCTGGCCGCCGTGCTGGGAACGGCGCTGCTGGTCGGCTGCGGCAGCCGGCCCGCCCCATCCGTCCAAGAGTACGTCCGCGGCGCTGTGGCTTGGCGTGAGGGCGACCGCCAGGCCGCGGCAAAGCACCTTCACCGCTCGCTGCGGCTCGACCCGAACATGATCATGGCCCGCATCGCGCTGGGCCACATGTTGCGTCAAGACGGGCGCTACCAGGACGCGGCCGAGCAATACGAAATCGTGGTCAACCTGGACCCGTACTGCGCGTCGAATCACGTGAACTTGGGCGTGGTGCGGCAGTTGATGGGGCGTTTCCAGGAGGCGGTCAGCAGCTACCTGACGGCCGTGCGCCTGGACGGGCGCAACTTCCGCGGGAACATGTACCTGGGCGTGGCCTACGCGGCGCTGGGCCGGCCGCAGACTGGCCTGCCCTGCTCGTGGCTCGCCGTCGAAGTGGACCCGGCGTCGGCGGAGGCGTGGAACAACCTGGCCGTGGTGCTGGAGGCAGCCGGCAACGTCACTGCCGCGGAAACGGCCTACCGCTGTGCCCTGGCACTGGATCCCTGGCGCGCGGCGACCTCGCTGAACCTGGCGGCCAACCTCACGGCCCAGGGCAGACACCGCGAAGCGGCCGAGGCCTGCGAATACGCGATGCGTAACACGCCGGCGAGCCCGGCCGCGCCGCGCCAGACGCAAGCGAGCGATGCATCAGCGCAGACCGTCGTCGGCCCCGCCGACTGAAGAGGACTTTCCCGCCGGGGGGCGTTGCTTACAATCACGCTCGCCATGGACGAGTCGATCCGCCGGCAGTTGACCCCTGGGACGCAGGTTACCGTCATCCAGCAGGTCCCCCATCGCGATCGCGTATGGACGACCAGCGTCAGCGGGACGATCGTCCGTTTCGAGCAGCAGCCCACGGGCAGCTGGTTCGCCCATGCCAAGGACAAACGGCTGTGGCTGGACCGCCTGGTCCTGCGCAAGCCCGACGGCGAACTGACCACCCTCAGCCTCGACCAGTACAGCCGCGTTGAAGTCGCCGGCAAGTCATGAGCCACCCCCCAGCCCCACGCACATGGACGCAGCAATCTTCGGCCTGATCGTCGCGGACCTGATCGCCCAGCCGATGGACCTGCGCAAGCCGCCGCCGCCCGGCGGGCTGCACCTGGTCAACTCCATCAGCCTCACCACCGGCGGCAACGTGTGCAACGTCGGCCTGGCGATGGCCAAGCTGGGCATGAAGGTCGCCGCGGCGGGGTTGGTCGGGAAGGATGTGCTGGGCAACGCCGTCATCGAGCGATTGCGCGACGGCGGAGTCGATACCTCGGCCGTCTTTGCCACGGACAAGGCCCAGACCAGCGCCACGGTCGTCGCCGTCGAGCCCGGCGGCGAGCGGTGTTTCTTCCATACGCCCGGTGCAACGCCCCTGCTTGATGCCGACGCGTTCCGGCGATGCATGGGCGTCTTTGCCAGGTGCCGCATCGTGCAGGTGGGATACTTCGGCCTGCTGCCGACGATCACGCCCGATCTGCCGCGGGTGCTGCGCGAGCTGCGATGGGCCGCCCCGCAGACGAAGATCGCCCTGGACACGGTCAACCCGCCGGCCAAATGGGAGCTGCTTGAGCCCATCCTGCCGCACTTGGACATCTTCTGCCCCAGCCGCACCGAGGCGGCCGCACTTACGGGCGAGAGCGACCCCAAGCGCATGGTCGCGGCGTTCCGCCGGCACATGAAAACCGGCCTGATCGGCATCAAGCTCGATGCCGAAGGCTGCTATCTGGACGACGGCAAATCCAGCGTGCACGTGCCGGCGTGCAAGATCACCGTGGTGGACACCACCGGCGCCGGCGACACATGGTTCGGCGGTCTGATGACGGCGATCCTCAAGGGCATGGACCTTCAGCAGGCCGGGCGTCTGGCCAACCGGGCCGCGGCCGACTGCTGCACGGCCCTGGGGGCAAGCACCGGCGTGCGCAGTTTCGAGGACACCATCGCTCGCATGTGACGGCGGTCACTGGCCCAGCGGGAGCGTCGGCATCTCGACGGTCTTCCTGCGTCGGCCCCGCGGCACGCGGGGGCGGCCGAAAGCATCGGCGTCGGTCTGCACCTTGGACTGTCGGCTGCTGTCGGTAACGGCCGCGATCGCGACCTCCACCTTCGCCGCCTCGTTGTGGGCCGCCAGGGGCAGCGCCTTGGCCTGCTCCAGAGCGGCGGCCAGTCGCTTGCGTGCAAAGGCCACGTACTCGGCCGACTGGTCGATGCCGATGTATTTCCGCCCCAGCAGCGCAGCCGCCACCACCGTCGTCCCGCTGCCGTTGAACGGGTCCAGCAGCAGGTCGCCGGGGTTGGACGAAGCGAGGATGATCCGGTTCAGCACGCCTACGGGCATCTGGCAGCCGTGCCACCCCTCGCGCTCGTGGAACGTGCCGCACACGCGGGACACATTCCAGGTGTCGCTCTCGGGCGCGAAGAACGGCTCGGGGGTTTCCTGCGGACGCAGGTACCACACGTCATCGGGCAGTTTGCCCTTGGGATTGGCGCGCGAGTCGGCATAGGTGGTCTGCCGGGCCGAGGCCACCCGCACCGCGTCGGCGTTGAACGTGAACCGCTTGGGGTCCTTGCTGAAATACAGAATGTGCGTGTGGCTCTTGGCGAACTTCTGCTTGGTCTGCTGGCCGAAGGTGTAGTGCCAGATGATCCAGTTGCGCATGTTGAAGCCGATCTTCCGGCGGGCGATCACGCACAGGTCGGCCGCGTATTCGTCGCCGATCGCCAGGTAGAACGACCCCGTGGGCTTCAACGCCCGATGCACCGCACGCATCCACTTCTCCGAAAACTCCAGATACTCATCGGTGGTCTTCTGGTCGTCGTAGTTGTGATACAGGTAGCCGATGTTGAACGGCGGATCGGCGAAGACCAGGTCCACGAACTCGGCCGGGCCGTCGTTCAGCAGCGTGATGCAGTCGCCCTCGATGATCTGGTTGATCTGCAACATAGGGGCGGGATTGTATCCTCCGCCCGTTTGTGCGACAAAAGCCGCGTGCTGGATCGACAGGCCCTGCGAATCCTCGACGCAAACGCCAACCGCGCCCGCGAGGCCCTGCGGGTGCTGGAGGACTACGCGCGCTTCGCCCTCAACCACGATGCTCTCTCGGCCGGCCTCAAGCAGGTGCGCCACGACCTGGCCGCGGCGACGGGCCCGCTGCTGGCCGACGCCATCCTCTGCCGCGACACGCCCGGCGACGTGGGCACCGACAACAAGACGGCCGCCGAGACGCAACGCGACGATCTGGCGGCGGTTGTCACGGCCGCCGGCAAGCGCCTGGGCGAGGCGTTGCGCGTGATCGAGGAGATGCTCAAGTTGGCCGATGCCTCTTCGGCCGGGAAAATCGAGGCCATCCGCTACCGCTTCTATGACCTGGAGCAGCAGATCGCCCGCGCGCTGGGCCGATCGCGGCGAATGGCCGACGTGCGGCTCTATGTGCTGATCACGGAATCCGCCTGCAGCGGGCCGTGGCTGACCGTCGCCGAGCAGGCCATCCTGGGCGGGGCCGACTGCCTGCAACTGCGCGAGAAGAGCCTGGACGGCGGCGAGTTGCTGGCACGGGCCAGGACGCTGGTGGAACTTTGCCGGCGGTACAACGTGCTGTGCATCATCAACGATCGCCCGGACATCGCGATCCTCAGCGGAGCCGACGGCGTACACGTCGGCCAGGGCGATCTGCCGGCGGCCGAGGTGCGCAGGCTGGTGGGCGGGCAGATGATCGTCGGCGTCAGCACGCACCGGATCGAACAGGCGAAGCAGGCGGTCGTGGACGGGGCGGATTACATCGGCGTCGGCCCGATCTTCCGCAGCCCCACCAAGCCCCGCGATTTCGCGGCCGGCCTGGAATACGCGCGGCAGGTCGCCGACGCCATCCGCATCCCGGCCGTCGCGATCGCGGGGATCACGCTGGACAACGTGGATGAGGTGCTGGCGTGCGGCATCCGCGCCGTCGCGGTAACGGCGGCCGTTGCCGGCGCCGCCGACCCGCGTCGGGCCGCGCAGCACCTGAAGCAGAAACTGGCCCGTGCCGCATCCTGAGCGCCTCGAGCCGGTCGGCCACCCTCAATGTGCCTGCCGCGGCGCGATGCCGAAGTGTCCCACCGTCGGCTGGGCCACGCGGAAATAGTCCGCGAAGTCCATCGTGATCGCCGAGCGATGCGTGCCCGCCTGGAAGGTGACGGTGGGTGCCGACATCAGCGACTCATCCATGTACGTGGGCATGCCGAACAGCGAGCCGATCGGCGGCTCGGCGCCCAGCTCGCATTCGGGGCAAAGCTGCGCCAGGCGCTGCTCCTCGACCAGGTGCGCATCTTCCGCCCGCAGCTCGCGCCGAAGTTCCTGCAGGTGGATGCGGCTGGTCGCCGGCAGCACGCACATGACGGGCTTGCCGTCCGCCTCGACGATCACAGGCTTGACCACCCGCCGCCCGGGGACATGCTCGACGGCGGCCAGATCCTGCGACGTGTAGGTGGTCGGATGCTCGCTGCACCGGTACTTCACACCCATCTGATCCAGCACCGATGTGAGGTTCATGGCAGACCTCCTTTCACTCTGACGTGACCACGGGAAGGAGATTCCACTGAGCAAGTCTATGCCCCAGGGCAGCCGCAAGCCAGAAGCGAGCAGTTAGAAGCCGCGCGGGGGATCGCTACAATCCCGGTTATGAGCCAGGCAGCACAATACGCCAGGAAACTGGGGATGGCGGCGCGGGCGGCCTCGCGGAAGCTGGCCGAGCTGAGCGGACAAGCCAAGATCGCCGCCCTGCGCCATGCGGCGGCGGCGTTGCGACAGAATGCCGCGGCGATCGTGTCGGCCAACGCGGCGGATGTTCAGCAGGCCCAGGCCGCCGGGCTGGCGGCGCCGCTGGTCGAGCGCCTGAAGCTATCGGACAAGAAGGTCGCCGCCATGGCCGACGCCGTCGAGCAGATCGCCGCCCAGACCGACCCGGTCGGCCAGATCATCGAGGGCTACGTCCGCCCCAACGGCCTGCGGATCGAGAAGATGCGCGTCCCCATCGGCGTGGTGCTGTTCATCTACGAATCGCGCCCCAACGTCACCAGCGACGCGGCCGCACTGTGCATCAAGAGCGGCAACGCGGTGATCCTCCGCGGCGGCAAGGAGGCGATCCAGTCCAACCGCGCCATCGCGTCGGTGTTCGCCCAGGCGCTGGCGTCGGCCGGCATCGACCCGGCGGCCGTGCAACTGATCGAGTCCACCGACCGGGCGCTGGTCGGCGAGTTCCTGCGGCTGGACCCGTACATCGACCTGGTCATCCCCCGCGGCGGGGAGAGCCTCATCCGCGCCGTCGTGAAGGACTCGACCATCCCCGTGCTCAAGCATTTCACCGGCAACTGCCACGTCTATATCGACGCCGACACGGCAGGCATGGACCGGCAGGTACGCGATATCTGCGTCAACGCCAAGACCGGCTATCCCGGGGGGGCGGTGTGCAACGCGGCCGAGACGCTGCTGTTCCACCGCGACGCGGCCGAGCGCCTGCTGCCGGCGGTGTGCGCGGATCTGGCGGCCAAGGGCGTGGAGATCCGCGGCGACCAGACGACCTGCAAGCTCTACCCCGCCGCCAGGCCCGCCACGGAGGAGGACTGGTTCACCGAGTACCTGGCCCTGATCATCGCCGTGAAGGTGGTGGATTCGCTGGAGGCGGCCATCGAGCATATCAACCACTACGGCAGCCACCACACCGACGCGATCGTCACGCGGTCGATCGCCAACGCCGAGCGGTTCGTGCGAGCCGTCGATTCGGCCAGCGTGATGGTCAACGCCAGCACGCGCTTCGCCGACGGCGGCGAGTACGGCCTGGGCGCGGAGATCGGCATCAGCACCGACAAGCTGCACGCCCGCGGCCCGATGGGCGCGTGCGACCTGACGACCTACAAATGGGTCGTCCGCGGCGACGGGCACATCCGCCTGTGAGGGGGGGAGCGTTCTTCCCGAACTTTGCGTCGAATCAGCACGTGCAGGCACACGCCCCGCGTCGGCCATGTGGAACTGCGCCTCGTGCAGGTCGCCGGCGGCACACCTTGAAGCCGAGTCTCCGGCGGGTAACCTAGAGTTTCATCGTCTGCGGCAACAGGGGGACGCGCTGAGCGGGAGCTGCCATGAACGCAGAGAACGGGACAGGTCTGGTTCTCGGTTTTGACGCGGGATCGGTTGCCTTCAAGCTGGTCGTCGCCGACTTGGCCGGCAATCTGGTTGAACACTCCTACACGCGCACCCACGGCCGGCCCATCGAAACGGCCCTGGAGAGGCTCCAGCAGGCCATCGACCGCCACGGCTCCCAGGCGTTCTCGGTCGTCGCGGGCACCGGTTCGGCCGGGCGGCTCATCTGCCAGCTCCTGGATGTTCCCTTCGTCAACGAGGTGATCTGCCAGGCCACGGCCGTGCGGCGGCTGATTCCAGCGGTGCGCACGATCATCGAGATGGGCGGGCAGGACAGCAAGCTGATCTTCCTGTCGGATGCGGGCACCAACGGCAGCGCGATGGTCGATTTCGCGATGAACAGCAACTGCGCCGCCGGCACGGGAAGTTTCCTGGACCAGCAGGCCTCGCGGCTGGGCATCGCCATCGAGGAGGAGTTCGGCCGGCTTGCCCTGCAAAGCACCTCGCCGCCGCGGGTGGCCGGGCGGTGCAGCGTGTTCGCCAAGAGCGACATGATCCATCTGCAGCAGCAGGCCGCCCCGGTGCACGACATCGTGGCGGGGCTGTGCCTGGGATTGGCACGGAACCTCAAGAGCAACCTGGCGAGGGGGATGGACCTGCCGCGGCCGATCGCGTTCTGCGGGGGCGTGGCGGCCAACGCCGGCGTCGTTCGTGCCCTTGAGCAGGTGTTTGAGCTCAAGCCCGGCGAGCTGATCGTGCACGAGGCGCACGCGGTTACCGGCGCGCTGGGCGCGGCGATCGTGGCCCTGGCCGAGCAGCGCCGTCGCGGAGTCGAGCAGGGCCCAAAGGCGCTGGACCTGTCGCCGCTGCGGGAGTATCTGCACAACGCCCGATCCATCGGGCATCGCATCGACCCGCTGACCGCGCCATCGGATGGCCGGCCGGACGGCTCGCTGCCCAGCCGCGAGTTGCTCGAGTCGCTGGCGAAGGGCAAACCGATCGACGCGTGGCTGGGGCTGGACGTGGGGTCGATCAGCACCAAGGTCGCGGTGATCGACGCCGACAACCGCGTGCTGGCCAAGGTTTACCTCATGACGGCCGGCCGCCCGCTGGAGGCGTGCCGCAAGGCCCTGCGCGAGATCGGCCGGCAGGTCGGCGGGCTGGTGAACATCCGCGGGGCGGCCACCACGGGCTCGGGGCGGTACCTCACCGGCGATTTCATCGGCGCCGACATGGTGATCAACGAGATCACCGCGCAGGCGACGGCGGCGGCGGCCATCGACCCGCAGGTGGACACGATCTTCGAGATCGGCGGGCAGGACTCCAAGTACATCAGCCTCGACGGCGGCGTGGTGGTGGATTTCGAGATGAACCACGCGTGCGCGGCCGGCACGGGGAGTTTTCTGGAGGAACAGGCCGAGCGCCTGGGCATCAGCATCAAGGGACAGTTCAGCCAGCTGGCCCTGTCCAGCGCCGGGCCGATTCGCCTGGGCGAGCGGTGCACGGTGTTCATGGAGAGCGACCTGCTCAGCTACCAGCAGCAGGGCGCCCGCACCGACGACCTGGTGGCCGGGTTGTGCTATTCCATCGTCAGCAACTACATCAACCGAGTGGTGGGGCACCGCCGCATCGGCCGGCGCATCTTCTTCCAGGGCGGCACGGCGTTCAACCTGGGCGTGGTGGCGGCGTTCGAGAAGTTCACCGGCCGAACCATCACCGTCCCGCCGCACCACGAGGTGACCGGCGCCATCGGCGCGGCGATCCTGGCGCGGCGCTACCAGGAGCAGCACAATCGCACGCAAAGCAACTTCGGCGGCTTTGAGCTGGCCGACCTGAACTACTCGATCCGATCCTTCGAGTGCGACGGCTGCGCCAACAATTGCGAGATCAACGAGGTGACGGTGCCGGGGCGCGAGGCGCTGTATTACGGCTCGCGGTGCGACCGCTACAACAGGAAAAAAGACAGGGCGACGACCGCCGACATCCCCAACCTGTTCGCCGAACGCCACCGGCTGCTGCTGAAGCACGCGTCGCTGGCCTCTGAGGATGCCGGGCCCCGGAGGGGCAATTCCACAAAGAAGATCGGCATTCCCCTGGCCCTGTCCAACTACCAGTTCCTGCCGTTCTGGGGCACGCTCCTGTCGCGACTGGGCTTCGAGGTCGTCGTCAGTCCGGTTTCCAACCCGCAGATCATCCACAACGGCGTGGAGACGGTGATGTCCACGCCGTGCTTCCCGGTGAAGGTGGCCCACGGGCACGTGCTGGAGCTGATCCGCCGCGGAGTGGAGTGGATCTGGATGCCCTCGATCATCGCGACCCGACGCGACTACGCGGAGAACGAGTACAATCAGTTCTGCCCCTACGTGACGGGGATCCCGTACCAGGTCTCGGCCGCCATCGAGCCCCGCGGCATCACGGCGCGGATCATCAAGGTCCCGGTGCGCTTCACCGATCCCGGCGAGTTGTACAAGAGCCTCAAGCCCGCGTGCGCCGAGCTGGGCGTTCGCCCGCGGCTGCTGCGCAAGGCCATCGACGCCGCGTGGGACGCCCAGGAGCAGTTCGAGGAGGCCTGCCGTCAGCGCGGGCGGGAGGTCCTGGCGAATCTCGACCCCAAGCGCCCCGCGGTGGTCGTCGTCAGCCGCCCCTACAACGGCTGCGACAGCGGAGTGTCGCTGGACCTGCCCAACAAGCTCCGCCGTCTGGGCGTGCTGCCCATCCCGATGGATTTCCTGGACCTGCGCGACCAGGCCGACAGCGGCGATCGCGTCGTGCGGAACATGTACTGGAAATACGGCCAGCGCATCCTTCGCGCTGCCCGGCTCATCCGCCAGGACCCGCGCCTGCACGCGATCTACCTGTCGAACTTCTCGTGCGGGCCGGATTCATTCCTGATCAGCTACTTCAAGCGAATCATGGCGCCCAAGCCGTCGCTGGTGCTGGAGATCGACGAGCACTCGGCCGACGCCGGGGTGGTCACGCGGCTGGAGGCGTTCCTGGAGAGCCTGGCCCATGCCCCGCCCCCCGAGGCGCTTCCGCCGGCGCGGGCGCTGTATCCCCTGCACCAGACCAACGGCCACACCCGCACGCTGTTCGTGCCGTGGATGGGAGATTTCAGCCACGCCCTGGCGGCGGCGTTTCGCGCCTACGGCCAGCCGGCCCAGGTCATCCCCGTCGCCGACGAGTCGAGCATCGAGTTGGGCCGGCGCGTGTGCAGCGGCAAGGAATGCCTGCCGTGCATCATCACCGCCGGCGACATGCTCAAGGTGGCCGGCCGGGAGGACTTCGACCCGGACCGCTCGGCGTTCTTCATGCCCGGCGGGTCGGGACCGTGCCGGTTCGGCCAGTACAACTGCCTGCACAAGTTGCTGCTGGACGACATGGGCCTGGGCAACGTTCCCGTGGTGGCGGTGTCGCAGGACAAGAGCTTCTACGATGAGTGGAAGCAGTTTACGGGCGATCCGTCGCGGCTGGGGTGGGTGGGCATCTGCGCTGCGGACGTGCTGCACAAGGCGCTGCTGGCGATCCGGCCATATGAGCAGGAGCGCGGCCGGACCGACGCGGTGTACCGGACGTGCCTGGAGCGGGTGTGCCGCCTGCTGGAGCAGCGATGCGGCGAGGACCAGATGGTGGAGCTGCTGCGGCAATGCGCCCGGGAGTTTGCCGCGATTGCGGCCGACCGGTCGATCCGCAGGCCGCTGATCGGCGTGGTCGGCGAGATCTACGTGCGGCACCACAGCTTCGCCAACGGCGACCTGCTCCGGCAACTGGAGTCGTTGGGCGCGGAAACGACTTTGGCGAGCTTCCCGGAGTGGATCTACTACACCAACTGGACGCGGATGCAGGAGGCCGGCCAGTCGCGCAGTTTCCGCCACTGGCTGGGCAACTTCCTGGCCGACCGCGTGCAGCGGCGAATCCACAACCGCATCAACTCGCCGTTCGTTCCGCTGCTGGGCGACATCCACGAGCCCCGCACGCAGGAACTGCTCGAACTGGCCGACCCCTATGTGCACCGCAGCTTCGGCGCCGGCGAGACGGTGCTGTCGGTGGGCAAGATGATCGAGCTGCACCGCCACGGCTGCCATGGCGTGATCAACGTGATGCCGTTCTCGTGCATGCCCTCGACGATGGTGGGATCGCTGATGAAGAAACTCGCCGACGCCCTGGGCGACATGCCGGCGCTGTCGATCAGCTACGACGGCCAGCAGGACCCCATGCTGCAGACGCGCCTGGAGGCGTTCATCTACCAGGCCCGCGCGTACCAGAACCGGCAACGTGCCGGGCAATCGCCTGCGGCAGCGCATCGATGACATCGCGCGCCAGGGCGCAGCGCTGGCCCAGGCGCCGGCCGGCGATCTCGCCGGCAAGACCGTGGATGTGCGCTGCCAGGCACGCGGCATCGAAGCGATCCATGCCCTGGGCCAGCAAACATCCGATCATGCCGCTGAGCACGTCGCCGCTGCCGGCCTTGGCCAGCGTGCTGTCGCCGGTGTGGTTGACGTAAAGCCGCCGGCCGTCGCTGACGACCGTGCGGTGGCCCTTGAGCAGCACGACCTGCCCGAAGGCACGTGCCGCCTTTGTAGCGCAGGCTTCAGCCTGCGCTCTGCTTGTGGTGCAGGCTTCAGCCTGCGCTCTGGTTTTGGTGCAGGCTTCAGCCCGCACTTTGTCCTCTGGGTGCAGGCTGAAGCCTGCACCACAAAGGCCGACCAGGCGTTTCATCTCCCCGGGATGCGGCGTCAGCACGGCTTGCGCCGCGAAGGACCTGGGCCACGCCGATTGGGCGGCCAGGATGTTCAGGGCATCGGCATCCAGGACCATGGGCTTGTCGAGCCGGACCAGCGCCAGCACGCGGCGAACCGCGTCGGCCGACTGGCCCAGCCCCGGCCCGACGATCACGGCATGGGCCTCTTTGGCCGCCTCCAGCAGCCGCTTCTCCGGTGCCGCCCCGCCCAGGGCCAGACCCGTGGCCTCCGGCGCCACGGTCAGCACCGCCGCCAGCACATCTCGCGGCGCGGCGATCTTCACCAGCCCGCACCCCATCCGCAGCGCCGCAAGCGCAGCAAACGCCGGCGCGCCGATCATCTGGTCGCACCCGCCCACCACCAGCACCCGCCCGAACATCCCCTTGTGCCCATCTGCCGGCCTGGGCGGAAGGCCGGGCAATCCCGATGCCTTCCTGCCTCGTCCCTCCCTGCGTGCCTCCGTGCCTTCGTGCCTTCGTGCCTTGCTGGTCATTTGGCCATCCCCGCGAACCGCTTCACCTGCTGATAGACCAGCGACGCCGAGCACGCCGCCCCGAAACCGTTGTCGATGTTCACCACCGTGACGTTGGATGCGCAGCTGTTGAGCATCGCCAGCAGCGCCGCCAGGCCGTTGAAGCTGGCGCCGTAACCGATACTCGTCGGCACCGCGAACACCGGGCACGCCACCAGCCCGCCGACAACGCTGGGCAAGGCTCCCTCCATCCCCGCGATCACCACCGCTGCGCAGCAGGACTGCAATACCTCCACGTGGCCAAGCAGCCGATGCAGCCCCGCCACGCCGACATCGCTGATCCGCACATGCGGCGTGCCCGTCGCCGCCAGAACCATCGCCGCTTCCTCGGCCACGGGCAGGTCCGCCGTCCCCGCGCACACCACAGCGACCCGCGGGCCGTCGGCTCCGGCGGCCGGGGCATCGCCGATCAGCACCGCCCGGCCAGGTTCGTTGACCGTCGCCGCGGGAAAAGCGGCCCGCAGCGCCGCGATCTGCTCGGCCGAGGCGCGCGTTGCCAGCACGCGGTTGCCTTCGCCGGCAAGGCGCCGGGCGATCTCAACCACCTGTGCGGCCGTCTTCCCCGGGCAGAAGATCACCTCCGGGTGCCCGCAGCGTATCGAACGGTGATGGTCGATGGTCGCGAAAGGCAGTTGCTCAAACGGCATCCGCCGCAGACGCTGGATCGCCTCGCCGGGCGACACGCTGCCCCCCGCCACCGCCTCCAGCAACGTCTTGACCTGTTCGGCGTTCACAGCCCTATCTTACTCACAACTCGCAACTGGCAACTCACAACTCCCTGATGAAACGACTGCTGGTCACCGCATCCAGATCCAGCCGGCTGAAGCGGCCCCGCCGGAAGTCCAGGTACGCCAGCCCCGCCGTCATGGCCGCGTTGTCGGTGCAATAGGGGGCGGCCGGCAGGTACACGGGAAGGCCCAGCGCCGCCAGCGATCGTCGCAGGCCGCGGTTGGCCGAAACTCCCCCGCCGACGATCACGCTCCCCGCCTGGGTCTGTTGGACGGCCCGCCGGACCTTGGTCAGCAGCACGTCGATGCATGCGGCCTGGAAGGACGCGGCCACGTCGCGGATCTCCTGCTGAGTCAGGTCGGCGGCGGTGCGCTGGCGCCCTTGCTTTCCCCGCACATGATAGAGCACCGCCGTCTTGAGGCCGCTGAACGAGAAATCCAGCGAGTCGCGGTCCAGCATGCTGCGTGGAAAGGCAATGGCGCGGGCATCGCCCTCGGCCGCCAGGGCGTCCAGAATCGGTCCGCCCGGAAAGCCCAGTCCCAGGATCGCGGCCACCTTGTCGTAGGCCTCGCCCACGGCGTCGTCGATCGTCGAGCCGATCAGCGCCACCTCATCCATGGCGGCCACGCGATACAGCGCGGTATGCCCGCCGCTGACGACCATCCCCACCGCGGGCATTTCCGGGTCGGCCTGGCCGTCCAGCAGCACGCTGTACAGGTGCGCGTGCACGTGGTCCACGCCGATCAGCGGCTTGTGGATCGACCAGGCCAGCGCCTTGGCGGCCGTCACGCCGATCAGCAGCGAGCCGATGAGCCCCGGCCGATGCGCCACGGCGACGGCGTCGATCTGTCCGAGCGCCAGCCCCGCCGAATCCAGCGCCTCGCGCAGCACGGGCAGGATGTTCTGGATGTGGGCCCGGCTGGCGATCTCGGGAACCACGCCGCGGTACTTGGCGTGCAGGTCGAACTGCGTGGCGACGATGTTGCTTCGCACGCGTCGGCCCTCGACCACCACGGCGGCGGCCGTCTCGTCGCACGTGCTCTCGATGCCCAGGATCGCCGCCACGTCTATCTCACTGGCTGGGTGGCCGGGCGCGTCGCCGGCAGGGCCTCGGCCAGCCGCTGGCGATTCACCACCGTCAGCGCCACCATCGTCTCCACGGCCCGCTGCAGTTGCAGATCGACCGGGCGAGTGGACGGCCAGGTCGTCTCGCGGGCCGCAGGGCCGGTGGTCGGCCGGCGGAACAACTCCTGTTCCTGTCGGCCCTGCAGGATGGCCCGTTGCGCCTCGTCGCTCATCGGCACGACGATGTCCGGCTCCACGCCCCAGTCCTTGGCGTCCTTTTTCCTGTGCACCAGCCGGCCGCTGGGCAGGTAGTAATAGGCGACGGTCAGCTTCAGCTCGCCGCCGGTGCTGCCGTCCAGCGGAATGACCTCCTGCACCGAGCCCTTGCCGTAGGTGCGGGCGCCGATCACCACGGCCCGCCCATTGTCCTTGAGGCTGCCGGCGACGATCTCCGAGGCGCTGGCCGAGTGCTCGTTGGCCAGCACGATCAGGGGGAAATAGGGCAGCGTGCCCGGAACGGACGCGGTGCGGCGATCCTCGGGGCGGTTGCGGCCGCGGGTGACGACGATCGTGCCGTGGTCGATGAACAGGTCCACCAGCTGCACGGCCTGGTCCAGCTGGCCGCCGGGGTTGAATCGCAGGTCCAGGATCAGCCCGGCCATTCCGTCGCCCACCAGTCTTCGCAGCACCGGCTCGACATTCTTGAAGGTGTCGGGGGTGAACTGCGTGATGCGCATGTAGGCGATCTTTTCCTTCTCCAGGATGTACCAGTCCCAACTGTTGTCCTCGGCCCGGCGGAAGCCCTTGACGGTCGGCAGGACCACCTCCTGCCGCTCCATGGTCAGGTCGGCTTCCTGGCCGTCGAGGTGGCGCACCGTCAAGGTCACCTGCGAACCGGCCTGGCCCTTGATGCGCTTGATGACCTCCGGCAGGCGCAGCCCCTCGATCGACTCGCCGTTGACCTTGAGGATGATGTCGCCGGCCATCACGCCGGCCTTGGCGGCGGGGCTGCCGTCGATGGGCGTGACGACCTCGATGCGGCCGTTGTCCAACTGGTTGAGCTGGATGCCCACGCCCTCGAAGGTGCCCTCGAGCATCCGGTCGAACTCCTCGCGCTTGGCCGGCGGCACATACACGGTGAACGGGTCCAGCTCGGAAAGCATCCCCTCGATGGCCGCATCCTCCAGCTTGCGGCCGTCCACGCTCTCGACGTAGTTGTGCTGGACCTGACGGTGGATGTCCACCAGCGTGCGCACGAAGGCATAGTCGTTGTCGCGCTGCGCCAGCGACGGGCTGATGCGGAACGCCACCACGACCAGCAGAAGGAAACTCAACAGCCAGGCGATTCTCTCGCGGTTCATGCTTGCTCCAAAAACCCGGCGCCACGGACCCGTGAAGCCCCGTGATTCTATCGACGCCGGGGCAGGCGGCAAAGTTCGCACGACATTCAGGGCCGCTCGGGCCGGTGCTCGGGCTTTTCCGGCCAGAGAAGCGAGGCGATCACGCCCACGGCCAGCGAGGTCGCGATGAGGGCGAGGGTCACGAAGCTCAGGTTGTTGGCCCAGAACTCGAAGTGCTTCAGCCAGTCGGCGACGAGCATCTTGACGCCCACCAGCCCCAACACCACGGCCAGGGCGAAGCGAAGGAACCGGAACATCCCCAGCATGCCGGCCAGCACGAAGTACAGCGCCCTCAGGCCCAGGATGGCAAAGACGTTGGAGGTGAAAACCAGAAACGGATCGCCGGTAATGGCAAAGATGGCCGGGATGGAGTCCACGGCAAAGATCAGGTCGGTGCCCTCGACCACGATCAGGCACAGGGCCAGGGGCGTCAGGACATACCTGCTGCGTGCGCGCAAGCCGGAGTCGGCGGGCGCCAGCTCGGCGGCAAGGTCGGGGCATGCGCCCAGGCGGGCCTGCTCACGGCGGATGAAGAACCGCTGGCCGTGCAGCTCGGGCGTGATCGGGAAGAGCTTGCGGGCCCAGCGGATGAAAACATTGCGGCTGGGGTCGGGCTCCTCGGCGGCCAGGCCCATCTTGAAGGCCGTGTAGATGAGGAACGCCCCGAAGATATACAGAATCCAGTGGAATCGGGCGATCAGCGCCGCTCCCAGGACGATGAAGACGCCGCGCATGACCAGCGCGCCCATGATGCCCCAGAACAGCACGCGGTGCTGATACTGGTTGGGGATGGCGAAGTAGGCGAAGATGATCGCCATGACGAAAATGTTGTCCATCGACAGCGACTTCTCGACCACGTAGCCGGTGAAGAACTTGATCGCGGCGTTGTGGCCGTTCATGACCGTCCTGTCGATGGGGTCCAGCGCGACCGTGCCGTCGGGGCCGCGGCCCAATCCCAGCCAGTGGCCGTCGTAGGCGAAGTAGATGAACACGTTGAAGCACAGGGCCAGCACGATCCACACCGCGCTCCACCCCAGCGCCTCGCGCAGCGAGATGGCGTGGGCCTTGCGGTGAAAGACCCCCAGGTCCACCGCCAGCATCAGCAGCACCAGCAGGACAAAGCCGATCCACATCCAGATCATGGCTGGCGCTCCCGGCCGACGTTCTGGCGATGCCGCCTCATGTGCCGAAAATCCTGTCTCCCGCGTCGCCCAGGCCGGGCAGTATGTAACCCTTGCTGTTCAGTTTCCGGTCGATGGCCGCGCAGTAGATGGGGATATCCGGGTGCGCGGCGTGGAAGGCGGCGATGCCCTCGGGGGCCGCCACCAGGCACACGAAGCGCATCGACGTCACGCCGGCATCCTTGAGGAACCGGGCGCACGCGACGGCACTGCCGCCGGTGGCCAGCATCGGATCGATCAGCAGCACCTCGCTGGATGCGGTGTCGGGCGGCAGCTTGGCGTAGTAGCTGATCGGCTCCAGGGTCTGTTCGTCGCGCTGCACGCCCAGGTGCCCGATGCGGGCGTCGGGCAGCATCCGCAGGATGCCGCTGACCATGCCGAGCCCGGCACGAAGGATCGGCACCAGCGTCACCTGCCGGGCCAGCACGCGCCCTTTGGTCTTCTGCAGGGGCGTCTGGACGATTTGGGGCCGGGTCGGCCAGTCCCGCGTGACCTCATAGACCATCAGCGACGCGATCTCGTCGAGCAACCCGCGAAACGTGCGCGAGTCGGCCGAAACGTCGCGGAGCTCGGTCATCTTGGTTTCGATGACGGGGTGGTGGATGACGTTGACGACGGAAGGCACGGAGGCACGGAGGCACGAAGGCACGCAGTGGTCGGATTGCGCGATGCCACTTCGTGCCTTCGTGCCTGATGCCTTCGTGCCTCTCTTCACTTCAACATCCCCGCCTTCCTGGCATACGCGAAGATCCCTCCCGCTTCGATGATCGGCAGTACGTCGCCCAGCGGGCGAAGGTCGTAGCGCTGGTTGCGGGTCCTGTTGGTCGCCCTGCCGGCCGCGAGATCCACTTCCAGCTCATCGCCGGTGTGCACCTTGTCCACCAGCCGCTGGGTGCTCTCCAGCGGGATCAGGTATCCGCCGTTGACGCTGTTGCGGAAGAAGATCCGGGCGTAGAACTCTGCGATGACGGCGGTGATGCCCGCTTCGGCCATCGCCAGAGGGGCATGTTCGCGACTGGACCCGCAGCCGAAGTTCCTGCCGGCCACCACGATCGAGTATTCGCTGGTGAAGCAGTCGGGCGCGACCATGCGAATATGCCCGCCGGGCAGGCCGGCCTGGGCCTCGGGCACGCCGCTCATGGCGTACATGCCGAAGTACCTGCGCTCTTCGGCGATGGCCGGGTTATACGACAGGTATTGCGCCGGGATGATCTGGTCGGTATCGATGTTGTCGCCAAGCACGTAGGCCTTGCCGCGGATGATCTGTTGCATGGGATGCCTCTGGTGGCGGCCATGATAGGCGCGGCCGAAGGCTTGTACAGTGCGATTGACGCTCCGGCGGGACACGCGTACCATCGCCCACATCACAGGTGCACGAAGCGCCTGCGGGAGATCCATGCACAAACAAGACCTTAGGGACGTTGACCTGCTGATGGCGGCGCACGCCGTGCGACAGGGCGGGGCGGCGCGGCCGGCCGGGCCGGTGGCCTCGCCGCTGTCCATGCCCGGCCCGCCGGTGCCCGGCGGCTACATGCGCTACCGCGAGATGACCATCGACGAGATGCTGCTCGAGAACCGGGTGGTGTTTCTCGTCGGCGAGATCAACCACGTCAGCGCTTCCAACGTCATCATGCGTCTGCTGTATCTGCAGAGCGTCAAGCGCGACGCGGACATCAACCTCTACATCAACAGCCCCGGCGGCGTCGTGGACGACACGCTGGCCATCTACGACATCATACGCTTCATGTCGTGCGACGTGGCCACCTACTGCATCGGGCGGGCCGAGAGCGGCGGAGCGATCGTGTTCATGGCCGGCAAGAAGGGCAAGCGCTACATCCTGCCCAACGCCAAGGTGATGATCCATCAGCCCTACGGCGGCGTGTACGGACAGGCGGCGGACATCGAGATCCAGGCCGAGGAAATCCTCAAGACCAAGGACACGCTGATCAACATCATGGCCCGGCACACCGGCCAGTCGCCCGAGCGCGTCCGCGAGGACAGCGAACGCGACCGGTTCTTCACGGCCAGGGAAGCGGTGGAATACGGGATTTGCGATGAGATTCTGGGGGAAGAGGATACGGCAAAGGTGAAATGATCGGGAGTTGCCGGTTGTTAGTTGCTAGTTGCCAGTGGGGAGCGACTCCCGCCGCAACCCACAACTAGCAACTGACCACTAACAACTATGCTCTTCACGGGAATCGACCATCCCGCCATCGCCTGCCGCGACGTGAACGCGCAGATCCGATGGTACTGCGCCCACCTGGGCATGAAGCTCATCGCCACCAACGGCCAGGAGCCGCCCAGCGTGGTCCTGGGCTACGGAGACGCCGGCGTGCGGGGCGGGGCGATGATCGAGCTGATGCCGGCCAGAGACCCTGGGACGCCGCCGGCCGACGTGCCGCGCTTCTGCCCGGGCCTGCGCCATGTGGCCCTGCGCGTCAGCGACTTCGACAAGGCGTACGCGCAGCTCAAGGCGGCCGGCGTGAGGTTCCTGTTCGAGCCCGCCACGGCCGTGGGCGGCGGACCGATCGTCAGTTTCCGCGACCCGGAGGGCAACGAGTTGCAGATCGTCCAGAGATGAAAGCCGACCCATCACCGCCATGAGCACGACCAGCCAACTGATACCCATCGTCATAGAGAAATCCGGCCGGGGCGAGCGCGCCTACGACATCTATTCGCGGCTGCTGAAGGACCGCATCGTCATCGTCAGCGGGGCCATCGGAGACGAGTCGGCCAATACGATCATCGCGCAGCTGCTGTTTCTGTCCAACGACGATCCCCGCAGCGACATCCAGATGTACATCAACAGCCCCGGCGGCAGCGTCTCGGCGGGGCTGGGCATCATCGACACCATGCGCTTCCTGCGGTGCGACGTGGCCACCACCTGCATCGGCATGGCGGCGAGCATGGCGGCCTGCCTGCTGTCGGCCGGCACCCCGGGCAAACGGGCGATTCTCCCCAACGCCCAGGTGATGCTCCATCAGCCGCTGATCGGCGGAGTCCTGCAAGGGCCCGCCACCGACCTGGGCATCGAGGCCCAGCACATGCTGCGGCTGCGCGACCGGCTCTACAGGATGATGTCCGTCTTCACCGGCAAGCCGCCGGAGCAGATCCACCGCGACTTCGACCGCAACAAGTGGCTGTTTGCCGAGGAAGCCGTCGCCTATGGCTGCGCCGACCGGGTGCTGGAGCGCGCCCCCGAAACCATCGCGGTCCGCAAACCGGACCAGGAACCTGAAGCGGACAAGGACTGAGGTGCGCCGCATCGCCGCAACCATCCTCGCCCTGGCTGTGACCTGCGCGGCGGGCGGCTGCGGCTCGCCCTCGCGGGCCAACATCCAGCTGCGCAAGGAGAAGCAGGCGCTGCAGGAACGGATCCTCAGGCTGGAGCAGGAGCGCGAGGCCCTCAAGGCCCGCATCGCCGGGCTGGAATCGCAGCGCCCGACAACGGCCGTATTGCCACAAGACAAGCTGGATGCGCTGGTTACGGCGCACGGCCTGATCCTCGGCAAGGCGACCGCCGGCGTGGATCTGGACGCTGCCACGGCTGGCGACGAGGCCGTGAAGGTGTACGTGGCTGCCACCGACCGCGACGGGGAGATCATCAAGGCGGCCGGCACGTTCACGATCGAGCTGTTTGACCTGGCCCGCCCGAAGGACCACCGCATCGGCCAGGCCGAGTTTGGCGCTGACCAGGTCCGCCGCGCCTGGCACGCGATGGGCTCGTTCCGCTGGTACGTGCTGACCTGCCCTTTCGAGACGCGGCCGACGGGCGAGCAGGTTACGGTGCGAGCGACCTTTCGCGATGCCCTGACGGACCGCATCCTGACAACCCAGACCGTGGCAACGGTCAAGCCCTGATGCGCGAGGACAGGCCCGTCGATCGCCGGAAATTCTTCCGGGAGGGGCTGCGTGAACTGCTGCGCCCCCTGGCGTCGGCCATCGAGCCCATCGAGAACGTGGCACGCCAGTTAGGCAACCTGGAGCGAGAGGCGTCCAGGCCGCCCGGCCTCCCGCCGCCTCGCGCGGACGGAGGCTTCGGGCCGGTTCTTCGGCCGCCGGGGGCACTGGACGAACTGGCCTTTCGCGATACATGCAGCCGCAGCGGCCGGTGCGTCGAGGCCTGCCCGGTGAAGGCGATCCGTCTGGACCCGGCGGGCCGCGAGGGCGGCGGGGCGCCGTGGATCGACGCCGACACGCAGGCGTGCGTGCTGTGCGACGGGCTGTACTGCATGGAGGTGTGCCCCAGCGGCGCCCTGGTTCGCACGCCGCTGCCCGACATCGACATCGGCACGGCACGGTGGAACGAGCCAACGTGCCTGAGAACCGGCGGCGAGGACTGCCGCATCTGCATCCAGAAATGCCCCATGGGCCTGGCGGCGATCGACCTGCGCGAGGGCAAGGTGCATGTCATCGAGGACGGCTGCACCGGCTGCGGCGTGTGCCAGCAACTGTGCCCGACCAGTCCCAGGTCGATCGTGGTGATCCCCAAGGCGCTGCGGATGTAGCTACGACTTCATCGCCTCCACGCCGCCCATGATCTCCGACAGTTCGGTGGTGATCTGGCTCTGGCGGGCGCGGTTGTACCGCATCGTCAGCACTTTTTCGATCTGATCGGCGTTGTCGGTGGCGCTCTTCATCGACACCATCCGCGCCACGTTCTCGCTGGTGGTCGCATCCAGGAAGCACTGGAACAGCGCCGTCTTGACCGTCAGCGGCAGGAGGTAGTCCAGCAGTTCCCTCGGACCGGGCGAGAAATCGTATTGCACCTCGGCGGCCACATGCGCCTGGGCCTTGGCCACGCGCCCGATGCCGCTTCCCGCGATCACGCCGGCCTGCCGCGCATCGAGCGCGGAGAGCCTCTCGTGACTGCCCAGCACTTCGGCGGCCTGCTGCGCCAGGTGTTCCGCCGCCGCCCTGGCGCCCTCCAGGGGCAGCAGCTTCAGGACCTCCGGCTTCTGCGTCGAGGCCGACAGGAAGTTCATGAACGCGACGTACAGGCCGTCGATCTGGCCTTCCACGAAGCGATCCATCAATCCGCCGGCGATCCGCTCGACCTCGGAATAGCGGGGCTGGTCGGCAAACTGTTCGTAACGATGGGCGATGGGTCGCTTCTGATAGTTGAAGAACGTCACGCCCTTCTTGCCCGACAGGTGCAGCTCGATGCTCTTGCCGGCCGCCTCCTGCTGGCGGATGAACGCGCTGGCGGTGCGCAACACGTTGCCGTTGTAGCCGCCGGCCAGCCCGCGGTTGGAGGTGATCACGATCAGCGCAAGTCGGTTGCTGGCCGTCTCCCCCCCGGGCACGCGCATCAGCGGGTGCCGGATTTCCCCCACGCTGGACAGCAGGTCCATCACCAGCTCGCGAACCTTGAGCGTGTACGGCTTGGTTCCCACGGCCCGCTTGAGGGCCTTCTGGAACTTGGCCGTGGCGATCATCTGCATTGTGCGGGTGATCTTTCTGATGTTGCGCACCGCCTTGCGGCGCTTGACGATTGCGCGTGCTTTGGCCATGACCGGCGTCAGTCTAAGCGGCGGCCCCGCCCAATGCAAAACCCCACCGGGGGATGCGGTCTGCGGGCTTTGGCCCGCCTCCAGGTCCGTGCCGGCGGGCGAGCTCATCTGTTTATGCCCTGGGGCGAAATTGACAGCCCCCGCCCCCCTCCCTATATTCGCCGGCTCGATTTCCCAGCCCTCAGACAGGCGGGTTTCGAATGACCGCGATGGGCTCAGTCCACCCGCCGGTCCGGTTTTCCTACAACATTGGGTGCTTTAGGCACAGGAGATGACGCAGATGGCCAGCAAGACGAAGACGATCCGGAAGCCAGCGAACCCAACCGCGAAGCGCGCCGCCCCAGCGGCGGCCAGGAAGGTCAAGCGGGTGTACTATTTCGGTCCCGGCCGGGCGGACGGCCGGGCCGACATGAAGGCCCTGCTGGGCGGCAAGGGCGCGAACCTGGCGGCGATGAGCGCCATCGGTTTGCCGGTTCCGCCGGGCTTCACGATCACCACCGAGGTCTGCAAGTACTATTACGCCCACGGCCGAAAGTATCCGCCCGACCTGTTCAGCAAGGACATCAAGGAAGCGGTCGCCTGGCTGGAGAAGCAGACGGGCAAGAAGTTCGGCGACCCGGTCAATCCGCTGCTGGTGTCGGTGCGGTCGGGCGCTCGCGACTCGATGCCCGGCATGATGGACACGATCCTGAACCTGGGGATGAACGATACGGTCGTCGAGGCCATCAGCGCCGCGACGGGCAACCCGCGATTCGCGTGGGACTGCTACCGCCGGTTCGTGCAGATGTACGGCGATGTGGTCATGGGCGTGCAGAAGCGTCACGAGCACGAGCACGAGCCGTTCGACGAGGTGATGTCCCAGCTCAAGAACGAAGTCGGCGCCAAGCAGGACACGGATCTGACGGCCGAGCATCTCAAGGAGCTGGTTCGCCGCTTCAAGGCCCTGATCAAGGAACGGACCGGCAAGGAGTTCCCGGCCGACCCGATGCAGCAGCTGCAAGGGGCGATCGGCGCGGTATTCGGCTCGTGGATGAACGAGCGCGCCGTCGTGTACCGCCAGAAGTACCGCATCCCCGACGATTGGGGCACGGCGGTCAACGTGCAGGCGATGGTCTTCGGCAACATGGGCAACGACAGCGCCACCGGCGTGGCGTTCACGCGCGACCCGGCCACCGGGGAGAACGTGTTCTACGGCGAGTACCTGGTCAACGCCCAGGGCGAGGACGTGGTCGCCGGCGTGCGCACGCCGCTGCCCGTGGCCGAGATGGCCAAGGATCCGCAGATCGGCCCGGCCTACAAGGAGCTGGAGGCGGTCCGCAAGACGCTGGAGAAGAACTTCGGCGACGTGCAGGACTTCGAGTTCACGATCGAGCGCAAGAAGCTCTACATGTTGCAGACGCGCAACGGCAAGCGCACCGCCCTGGCCTATGTCAAGATCGCCCACGACATGGTCAAGGAAAAGCTCATGACGCCCGAGCACGCCATCCGCAGCGGCGACCCCGAGGCGCTCAACCAGCTGCTCCAGCCGATCTTCGACGCCAAGGCCTACGAGCAGGCCAAGAAGGAAGGGCGGCTTTTGGCCACGGGACTGGCGGCCGGACCGGGCGCCGCATCGGGCAAGGTGGTCTTCAGTGCCTCCAAGGCCGAGCAGTGGGCCAAGGCCGGCGAGAAGGTGATCCTGGCCCGGGTGGAGACCAGCCCCGAGGACCTTCGCGGCATGATCGCGGCCGAGGGCATCCTCACGGCCCGCGGCGGCGTTTCCAGCCACGCAGCGCTGGTGGCGCGGCAGATGGGCAAGGTGTGCGTGGCCGGCGCCGGCGACATCCACATCGACTACCAGGCCGGGACGCTGACCTGCAAAGGCCTGACGCTGCGCGAGGGGGACTACATCAGCATCAACGGCTCGACCGGCGAGGTGTTCCACGGCAGCATCGCCACGGCCGACAGCGAGTTGAAGCAGGTGCTGATCGCCAAGACGATGAAGCCCGAGGAGAGCAAGGTCTTCCAGTACTACAACTTCGTGATGAAGCTGGCCGACAGGTATCGCACGTTGGGCATCCGCACCAACGCCGACCAGCCCGACCAGGCCCGCAACGCGGTGGCGTTCGGCGCGGAGGGCATCGGCCTGTGCCGCACCGAGCACATGTTCTTCGAGGGCGACCGCATCATCGCGGTTCGCCAGATGATCCTGGCCGAGACCCCGGAGCAGCGCAAGGCCGCCCTGGCCAAGCTCCTGCCCCACCAGCAGGCGGACTTCGAGGGCATCTTCGAGGCCCTCAATGGCCTGCCGGCGACGATCCGGTTCCTGGATCCGCCGCTGCACGAGTTCCTGCCGCACGCCGACAACCCCAAGGGCCAGCAGGAAGTGGCCGATCAGCTGGGCACGACGGTGGAGAAGGTTGCGGCCCGCGTGAATGAACTGCACGAGTTCAACCCGATGCTGGGCTTCCGGGGCTGCCGCCTGGGGATCAAGTATCCCGAGATCACCGAGATGCAGGCCCGCGCGGTCTTCCAGGCCGCCGCCGCCTGCATCAAGCGCGGCGTCAAGGTCAAACCGGAAATCATGATCCCGCTGGTGGGCTTCAAGAAGGAGCTGGACCTGCAGGCGGAGATCGTGCATCGGGTCGCCCGTGAGGTGACGGCCGAGACGGCAACGAAGATCCCGTACCTGGTGGGCACGATGATCGAGGTGCCGCGCGGCGCCCTGACGGCCGACGAGATCGCCCAGACCGCGCAGTTCTTCAGCTTCGGCACCAACGACCTGACGCAGTGCTGCCTGGGGATGAGCCGCGACGACAGCGGCAGTTTCCTGGGAGCCTACGTCGAAGCCGAGATCATGAAGCAGAACCCCTTCGCCAGCATCGACGTCAACGGCGTGGGGCAGCTGATGCGGATCGCGGTGGAGAAAGGCCGCAGCGTCAAGTCCGACCTGAAACTGGGCATCTGCGGCGAACACGGCGGCGACCCGGAGAGCGTGAAGTTCTGCCATTCGATTGGCCTGAACTACGTGAGCTGCTCGCCGTTCCGCGTGCCGATCGCGCGGCTGGCGGCCGCACAGGCCGGCCTGGCCGAGCTGACGGCCAAGAAGGCGAAGAAGTAACGAAAAGCGACGTCTGTCTGAAAACCCGCGGCGGCCGGTCCAGCGCGACCGGCCGCCTTTGTGCTTGGATGCTGGAAGGGCCCAATCGCTTGGCGATAATGCCCGCTTCAGGCAGGGCGGCTATGCCACCACCACGGTCCAACGCGGCGGGCGGACACGTGCTGTTGCACGTGTTGGGCCGGCCCACCGCTCTTGCGGACGATGCGCTGGCCGGGTTGCTGGGCGCCAAGGCCGCGGCCATCGACCGCATGGCACGCTTCGGCCTGCCGACGCCGGCCGGGTTTGTCATCACGACCGCCGCCTGTCGGGAGTATCACGCCCGCGGCCGAAGGCTGTGGCCGAAGTTCGCCCGCGCCCTGCGGCAACACCTGGCGGAGCTGGGCAGATCCAGCGGAGCGCCGCAGGCGGTGTCGGTGCGATGCAGTCCCGCGATGCCGATGCCCGGCCTGGCCGCTTGCGCGCTGAGCGTCCCTCTGGACGATTCGCTGCAGTCGGTCGCCGACTGCGTACGAGCCGCGATGGACAGCTGGGACAGCGACATCGCACGCGCGTATCGGCACAAGCACGGCCTGCCCCAGGAGCCGGCGATGGCGGTGATCGTGCAGGCCATGGTCTTCGGCAACCGGGGCGAGGACAGCGGATCCGGCACCGCCTTCACGCGCCACCCCGCCACGGGCGAGCCGATGCTTCACGGCCGCTTCGCGGTCAACGCGCTGGGGACCTACCTGCCGGCCGGCGGCCGGACGCCCATCGACTGGGGCCGGATGGGCAGGGAACCGGCAGTGCTCAGCGTGCGCAGGGCCGCCCGGGCGCTGGAGTGCTGCTTCCGGGACATGCAGGAGTTCGATTTCGTCATCGAGAAGGGCCGGCTCTACATCCTCCAGACGCGCACGGCCAACCGCAGCGCCGCGGCCGCCGTGCGGGTGGCCGTGGACATGGCCCGCCGGAAGCTGATCGATCGAGAAACGGCCATCCTGCGGATCGACCCGGCCGCCCTGGAGCAACTCCTGCATCCGACGTTCGACCCGGCCGCGCGGCGGAAGGTGCTGGCGCGGGGCCTGCCGGCGTCGCCGGGCGCGGCCAGCGGCAGGCTGGCCTTCAGCGCGCAGGAGGCCCACGACCGCGCTCAGGGCGGCGAGCGCGTGATCCTGGTTCGGACGGAGACCACGCCCGAGGACATCCAGGGCATGCGCAGCGCCGCGGGCGTGCTCACCAGCAGCGGCGGGATGACCAGCCACGCGGCGGTGGTGGCCCGCGGCTGGGGCAAGTGCTGCGTCGTCGGCGCAGGCGACCTGCGGATCGACCCCAGGCGGCGCACCGTCGCCATCGGCCGCGCCATCTATGGGCCGCAAGACTGGATCAGCATCGACGGTGCAACCGGCGAGGTGATGCTCGGCCCGTTGCCCGTCCGGGCGCCGTCGATCACCGGCGCGCTGCGGACGCTGCTGAGATGGGCCGACGAACATCGGACGATGCAGGTCCGCGGCAACGCCGACACGCCGGCCGATGCGCAAGCCGCCCGAGGTTTGGGGGCCGAAGGTATCGGCCTGGTCCGCACCGAGCACATGTTCTTCGACGCCCGGCGGATTCATCTCATGCGGCAGATGATCCTGGCCGAGACGGCCGGCCAGCGCAAGGCGGCGCTGGATCGTCTGCGGCTGTGCCAGCGCAGGGACTTTCTGGGCATCATTCGCGCCATGAGGGGCCTGCCGGTGACGATCCGCCTGCTGGATCCGCCGCTGCACGAGTTTTTGCCGCGGAATGAGCACCAGCAACGGCTGCTGGCGGAGGCGATGGGCATCGCGCCGCGGCAGGTGAGCCATCGCGTCGCGCAACTCCGCGAGGTCAACCCCATGCTCGGGCACCGCGGCGACCGGCTGCTGATCACGCATCCGGAAATCCTACGGATGCAGGTGCGGGCGATCATCGAGGCGGCCTGCCAGGCGAAGAAGCAGGGCATCCGCGTGCTGCCGGAGATCATGGTCCCGCTGGCCGGGACGCGGGCCGAGCTGGACTTCTGCCGGCAGCTGGTCGATGCCACGGCCGCAGAGGTGATGAAGGAAACCGGCGTCAAGGTGCGGTATCGCTACGGCACGATGATCGAGGTGCCCCGGGCGGCGCTGGTGGCGGGCGAGATGGCCCAGGCCGCCGAGTTCTTCAGCTTCGGCACCAACGACCTGACGCAGTTGACCTTCGGCTACAGCCGCGATGACGCGGGCACGTTTCTGCCGACATTCCTGGACCGCAAGCTGCTGCGGCGCGACCCGTTCCAGACACTCGATGAGGAGGGCGTGGGGCGGCTGATCGAGATGGCCGTGAAGTCCGGTCGGCGGGCTCGGCCGGGCCTCAAGTGCGGCCTGTGCGGCGAACACGGCGGCGAGGCGGCGTCGGTCGAGTTCTGTTGCCGCGTCGGCCTGGACTATGTCAGCTGCTCGCCCTACCGCGTCCCCATCGCGCGCCTTGCGGCGGCGCAGGCCGCGATTCGCGCGGGGAGGCCCTGACTCATGCCAAAGCCCTCACCGCATGCCCCCCGACTGCTGGTATCCCGCATCCAGCGGTTCTGCGTGCACGATGGCCCGGGCATCCGCACAACCGTTTTCACGCAGGGCTGCTCGCTTTCGTGCTGGTGGTGCCACAACCCCGACCTTCGCGGGCCGGTGGGACATATCCCCGTTGTGGTGCAGGCTTCAGCCTGCACGGAATCGCGCAGGCTAAAGCCTGCGCCACAAGCCTCCACAGGCGACCAGCGCGACATTGAAGTGCAGGCTTCAGCCTGCACCGGATCTCCGGACCGCGGGCCCAAGTCCGCGCCACACGCCTGGGATCCCCGGCAACTGGCCGACCATGTGCAGCGCGATGCCCGCTACTGGCGGGCCTCCGGCGGCGGCGTGACCGTCTCCGGCGGCGAGCCGATGGTCCAGGCGCAGGCCCTGGCGGCATTCCTGGCCGAGCTGGGCCGGCGCGGCCACGACCGCTGCATCGAGACGGCCGGCGCAGTACCACGGGACCACTTCCGGCGTGTCGCGCCCCACGTGGACCGCTGGCTCTACGACATCAAGGCCCTGGACCCGAAGCGTTTCCGCGCGGCGACCGGCGGCGATGCGGCCGTGCCCGTCGCCAACTTGCGCTGGCTGCTGGGCCACACCCGCACGCCCGTGACCGTTCGCGTGCCGCTGATCAACGGCTTCAATGCCGGCACCGATGAACCCCAGCGGATCGCCGCGATGCTGGCCGACATGCCCCGGCCGGTTGGCGTGGAGGTGCTTCCGGGGCACAATGTCGGCTGCGACCTGCGGCCCGGCGATCCCGATCCCAAACCCGCGCCGCGGCAGGTCGATGCCGCGGCCGAAGCCTTTGCGGCCGGCGGCCTGGAGGTGAGAATCCGATGGTAGCCGACGCCGCAACACGCGACCTCTTGCCCGAGCTGCAGAATCGCCTCTTTGGCGCTCAGGACACCGTCTGCCTGGCCCGCGCGCGCCTGGCCACCGAGGCGTGGTTCCGCCACGCGGCCGACCCGCCGCCCATCCGCCGGGCCATGACGCTGGCGCACATCCTGGAGAACATGCCGCTGGACCTGGAGAGCAACCCGGTCTTCGCCGGCAACGCATCCTCGGCCCCGCGGGCCTGGTCGGTGAACCCCGAGTTCGGCTTCGAGGTCGATCCCCAGGGCTGCATCGAACACGACTGGCTGCACCCCGACTGGCTGCGGCGGCAGATCCCGCCGGCCCTGAAGCGCAAGTGGCGCGGGCACCAGCTTGGCTCCAGCGCCGGCACCGGCCACCTGGCCATCGACCTGGACGCCGTGGTCAACCGCGGCCTGCGCGCAATGCTGGCCGACCTGTCCGGCTGCTCAAAGGATCGCAGCCGCCCCCGCCGCGACTACCGCGCCGCCATGGCCATCTCGCTGGGCGCGGTGATCGCCTGGGCACACCGCTATGCCGACGCCGCCGAGGCCGCCGCCCGCACTTGCACCGACCCGGCCATCGCCGCCTGCCATCGCCGCGTGGCCGACGCCTGCCGCCAGGTGCCCGAGTACCCGGCGCGAAACCTCTTCGACGGCCTGCAAGCGATCGCCCTGGTGCACCTGGCGCTGTCGCTGGAGGGACAGGGCGTGTCCATCTCCATCGGCCTGCCGGATCGGGCGCTGGCGCGATTTGCCGAGGAAGCGGCCGCCGAAATGGAGCAGGCCGCCACGTGGTGCGGGGCTTTCCTGCTGAAGATCGCGGCCAACTCGTACCACGGCCGCGTTTCCAAGACCCAGGCCATCACGCTGGGCGGCGCCGATCACAAGGGCAAGGACCAGTGCAACGCCGTCACGATGGCCTTCCTGAAGGCCTACGAGCGCGTGGCCGTTTCCGACCCGCATTGCTTCCTGCGCTGGCACAAGGGCATCCATCCGGACGTGTGGGACCAGACGCTGCGTCTGTTGTCGGCCGGGCGAAGCATGCCGCTGCTGGTCAACGACCACGTGGCGGCCAGGGGCCTGATCGCGGCCGGCATGAAGAAGCGCGATGCGTGGGACTACTGCATCATCGGCTGCAACGAGATCGGCGTGCCGGGGCGGGCGTGGCAGACCGCCTGCACCAGCGGCCTGGCGATCAACGACCTGGCGTGCGTGGACGCGGTGATTCGCGGCAACGGGCGGCTCTCCAGCGCCGGCCAGGTCGTCGAGGCGTATCACAAACAGGTGCTCGCAACTGCCCGCAAGGGCATCACCGCTCGCCGCCAGTGGATCAAGCGCAAGGCCGAGCAGTCCCCCTTTCCGCTGACCAGCGCCCTGATGCACGGCTGCCGCGAGGCCGGGGCGGACTACCAGCTGGCCATGCCGTACTCGGACATCTACGCCTGCTACACGCGCGGCACGACCAACGCCGTCAACGCGCTGGCGGCACTGGACGCGGTGGCGTTCGGCAAGAGCGGCATGGGTCTGGGGGAGTTCCTGCGCCGGCTGGACCATGGCGACCAGGACCTGCTGCGGCAAATCGCCGCCTGCCCGCGCTGGGGCAACGATGATGATCGCGCCGACCGCTGGGGCGTGGCGCTGAACGAGGCGCGGCAGTCGGCGCTGGACCAGGCCGCACGCGGACGGGGCGTGCGCCTCATCTGCTGCCACGTGGTCCGCAGCCTGCACCACCTGGACGGCCGGCGCATCGGCCCCACCGCCGACGGCCGCCCCGCCGGCCAGCCCGTGGCCGACAGCATCGGCGCGGCCGCCGGCGAAGCGCGCCTGGGTCCGACGGCGATGCTCAACAGCGTCCTGAAGCTCAACGCCGCCCGCGACCTGGCCGGCATCTACAACCTGAACCTGACGTTGCCGGGCGGGGCACAGTCCTCGCCGCAGGTGCTGCGCGCGTTGTGCGAGGCGTTCTTCCTCGACGGCGGGCAGGAACTTCAGATCAACGTCCTGGATGCCGCGAAGCTGCGAGAGGCCCAGCAGCATCCCGAGCGATTCGGGGACCTGGTCGTGCGAATCGCCGGCCTCAACGCGCGATTTGTCGAGCTCAGCCGCCTGGAGCAGGATGAGCTGATCCGCCGGGCGGAAGCGGCGGCGGTAAGCACGTAGGGGCGACGCCTGCGTCGCCCGACTCAACCGAGCCGAATCCGGGCGAGGCGGGCCTCGCCCCTACAAGTTCGGAACGGCGTTTCCCGGCACGTGCATCAGGGCTTTGGCGGATTGATCCCCGCGTTTACCTGGTCCAGCAGCCTGCGGGCGGCCGGGCCCTTGAACCACTCGACGTGGCCGTCGCCAAAGAGCACGTTGATGCGCTCACTCTTAATGTGGTTGGTCAGCGGCTCATAGGCGATCACCATGTTCGCCGGGACCTTGTCGGCCCGCAGTCCCCGGCCCAGGTACACATACGAAAGACGCCCGCCAGCTGTAAGATTCTGCGCGATCTGCTGTGTTGTGGCGCCGGTGGCGGGCGTGCCGTCGCAGGCCGGGCAGACAAAGACAGAAGGACCAACGCCGGCGAACTCAACCAACTGGCCCAGGTGTTCGGGGTAGGCGCCGCCGTAGTCGCTGGCGTAAACCGCGATCCCCATGCCGATCTGGTAAAGGTTGGAGGCGCACTTGACCGCGTCCGCTCGCGGGGTACCTGTGGAACGACCGTCTGGGAAGATCAGGCAGAGGCCGAGCAGGGGCAGGCACAGCAGGACGATCCCGATGTTCCGGCCGCTCGTCGCCAAGTTGCGCGTGCGAGGAAACTCCTTGCCGGCCCGTCGCGCGGCATGAAAACCCAAAGCCGCGGCCGCGAGGTTCGCCCCGATGAACAAGCCCACCAGCGAGACCGAGAACCAGCTCGGCCCAAACCCGAGCACCGTGGCAAAGAACGCCGCCAGTACTCCCAGACTGCCCAGCGCGCAAGTAAGGCTGGCCACCGCCAGCCGATGGCACGGCGACACGGGCCGCGGAGACGCGTAGTCCAGCGTGGATGGATTGCCCGGATGATCGCCCATGGCCCGTGTCCCTTGCAGCATATCCGCCGCATCCTAGAATCGCACCTGCCATGGTGGAGCTGGGCGTCAATATCGATCACGTGGCCACGCTGCGGCAGGCGCGGCGCACCTATGAGCCGGATCCGATCTGGGCGGCCGCCGAGGCCGAGCTGGGCGGGGCCGACGGCATCACCGTGCATCTGCGCGAGGACCGCCGCCACATCAACGACCGCGATGTGCGCCTGCTGCGGCAGACGGTGCAGTGCCGGCTGAACCTGGAGATGAGCATCAACCCGCAGATCGTAGACATCGCCGCCGAGGTGAAGCCCGACCAGGCCACCATCGTCCCCGAGAGGCGCCAGGAGGTCACCACCGAGGGCGGCATCGACCTTGCGGCCGACGGCCAGCGCATCGCCCAGGTCGTGCAGCGCCTGCGCTCGGCCGGCATCTTCCTTTCGGCGTTCATCGAGCCGGATGAGCGGCAAATCGTCCTGGCCGGGCAGCTCGGCTTCCAGGCCGTCGAGCTGCACACCGGCGCGTACGCCAACGCCAGGGGCGACGCGGCTCTGCATGAGCTGCATCGCATCCAGACCGCCTCGGCCATCGTTCGCCGCGAGGGCCTGCGCCTGCACGCCGGCCACGGGCTGAACTACCGCAACGTGGGCCCGATCGCCGCGATAGAAGCGATGGCCGAGCTGAACATCGGCCATGCGATCGTTTCCCGCGCCGTCTTCATCGGGCTGCGCGCAGCCGTGGCCGAGATGAAGGCCGCCATGAACCCCCATGGAATGATTGAGTGAATGGATCAATGAATGATTCTCCCCCCATTCTCCGCGGCGCCATGACCGCCATGATCACCCCTTTCCGCGAAGGGAAGGTGGACGAGAAGCGCCTTGCCGAGCAGATCGACGCCCAGATCGCCGGCGGCATCGACGGCCTGGTGCCGGTGGGCACGACCGGCGAATCGCCGACGCTGGATTTCGCCGAGCACGAGCGCGTGATCGAGCTGACCGTGAAGCACGCCGCCAGGCGCGTGCCCGTGATCGCCGGCACCGGGGCCAACGCCACCAGCGAGGCCCTGGAACTGCATGGATTCGCCAGGCGGATCGGCGCCGATGCGTGCCTGTCGGTCAATCCGTATTACAACAAGCCCACTCAAGAGGGGCTGTACCGCCACTTCATGACGCTGGCCGACACGGTGGACCTGCCGATCGTGCTGTACAACATCCCCGGCCGGACCGGCGTGACCATGTCGGCCGCCACGGTGGCGCGCCTCGCCCGCCATCCCAACATCGTCGCCATCAAGGAAGCCACCGGCGACGTGAACATGGTCAGCGAGATCCGCTCGCTGTGCGACATCGCGATCATCAGCGGCGATGATTCGCTGACCGTGCCGATGATGGCCATCGGCGCGGTGGGCGTGATCAGCGTGCTGTCGAACCTGCTGCCGGCGCAGGTCAAGCAGATGGTGAGGCTGGCGGCCGACGGCAGGTTCGCCGAGGCGTCCGCCATCCACCACAAGCTCTACCCGCTGATGCGGGCCCTTTTTCTCGACGGCAACCCGGTGGGCATCAAGTTCGCCATGAAGCACGCCGGCCGGGATAGCGGCGAGCTGCGCCTGCCGCTGGTCGAGGCCGGCGAAGGCACACGCAAGCAGATCGCCGAGCTGATGGCCAAACTGACGCTTTCGTGACCGACCTGTGCGTGGCCATCTTCGTGCACTCGGTGGAGCAGGCCCTGCGCGACATCGCCTCGGCCGCCGAGGCCGGCGCCGACCTGGCCGAGCTGCGCCTGGACCACGTCGCGGATCGCGCGGTGGTCGATCAACTGGCCAACCGCAGCATCCTCCCCTGCATCCTTACCTGCCGCCCGCCCGAAGAAGGGGGACAGTCCCCCTTATCCGACGCCCAGCGCATCGATCTCCTGGCGGCAGGAAAACTCGGCCGAACTCGCTACGCGGACCTGGAACTGGCCACCTATCGGCGGCACAGCGAAGTGGCCCTGCAATGCCTCGGCCCATCGATCATCCTCAGCGCCCACGACTTTGCCGGCCGGCCGGATCGCCTTTACAACCTGCTGGCGGAGATGAACCAGTCTCCGGCCGCGGTCAGCAAGATCGTCTGGATGGCCCGCACCATCCGCGACAACCTCGAGGCCTTCGAGGTCCTGCTGCACCGCACCAAGCCCACCATCGCCCTGTGCATGGGCGAGGCCGGCGTGATCTCGCGGATCCTGGCCAGGAAGTTCGGCGGCTTTCTCACCTACGCCTCGCTGCCCGGCGATTCCGGCACCGCGCCCGGCCAAGTCAGCATCACCGACCTGAAGCGCCTCTATCGCTGGGACAAGATCGGCCCGGAAACCAGAGTTTACGGGGTCGTCGCCAAACCCGTCGCCCACTCCATGTCGCCGGCCGTCCACAATGCCGCCTTCGACGCCATCGACTACGACGGCGTATATCTGCCGCTGCTGGTCGAGCCGACCTACGAGAGTTTTAAGGCGTTCATGGAGAGCTTTCTGGCGTTTGCGCCGCTGCATCTTTCAGGCCTCTCCATCACCATCCCCCACAAGGAAAATGCACTGCGGTACCTGGAGGAGAAGGGCGCGCAGGTCGAGCCCCTGGCCCGGTCCATCGGCGCGGTCAACACGATCGTCGTAGGATCTCGGATCGCGGATCGCCAATCTCAAATCTCAGATCTGAAACCTGAAATCCGCGGCTTCAACACCGACTACGCGGCGATCCTCGACTGCATCACCACAGCCCTTAGCATCAGCCGCGAGCAACTGGCCGGCCTGCGCATCGCCGTCATCGGCGCCGGCGGCACCGGCCGGACGGCCGTGGCGGCCCTCGCCCACTACGGCGCCACCGTCGTCGTCTATAACCGCACGCGCCAGCGCGCCGACGCCCTGGCCGCCCGGTTCAACGGCAAGTCCGGCAAGGTCGTCGCCGCCCCGCTGGAGAAGCTCTGCGACTCCTGCTGCCAGGTGTACATCAACACCACCTCCGTCGGCATGCACCCGAATGTCAATGACTGGCCGCTGGGCGACACGCCGCCGAAGTTCTCCGCCGACACGCTGGTCTTCGACACCATCTACAACCCCATGAAGACGCGCCTGCTCACGGAAGCAGAGGCCGCCGGCGCACGCACCATAGGCGGCGTGGAGATGTTCGTCCGCCAGGCCGTCGCCCAGTTCGAGGCCTGGACCGGCCGCCCGGCCCCGGTGGACGTGATGCGCCGGGTAATCGAACAGCGCCTGGCAGCCCGATAGCTCCTCTGTCTCTGGTGGCACGGGCATCCTGCCCGTGGTCTGCGGTACTCCGCAGACACCGAAACTTGCCGTTGCGCCTCCGCGCGATTAAATGGGCCCATGCCACAGTCCAACGACCCCTTCCTTCACCGCCTCTACGACAAGCTCCACGACACGCCCACCCAGCGCAAGTACCGCCGCATCGCGCCCATTCCCGTCGGAATTGTCTTCCAGGAATGGCCGGGCATGACGCTCACCGACATGCGCCGGGAGTTCCGCCTCATGCGCAAGCTCGGCTTCACCTGCCTCAAGCAGTGCCTGGTCCTGCCTGGCACCGACCGCCGCAGGGTCATGCACGCCGCCCTGGACGAAGGCATCATCCCCTGGTGGTACGACGAGGGCGGCTGGGAACAGATCACCCCTGCCCTGCTGAAAAGGCTCGGCATCCCGGCCAACGCGCCCATCGAGCAGATCCGCACCAACAAGCGATTCCTCGCCCACCAGATGCAGGTCATGCGCCGCCGCATCGACCGTGGCGAGCCCCCGGACAAAGGCAGCGCGCCCGGTACCGAGATCGAGGGCCTGGAAGTCTCGGCCGACCACCACCTCTCCGAGGCGCTGCGGCCGCACTTTCTGGCATGGGCCAGGAAGACCTACCGCACGCCGCTACAGGCCGCCCGGGCATGGAGCAACATCGGCCGGATCCCCTGGTCTCCGCCCGACACGCCCACCACCTGGGACCGGTTGCTCGACTGGACAAGCAGCGGCAAAGGCACCGGCGGCGCTCGCTTCATCCGCGATGTCCTCCGCTTCAAGGCCGACCTGTACCTGCAGAAGCTCCGCGGCCGCGTGGAAGCCTGGAAAGCCCACGACCCCGACGCCCCCTTCCGCGCCGGCGGCGAGATGGGCCTGTTCCTGCCCTTCGCCGCCCGCGGCTGCGACATGGCAGGCATCGCCGACGTGATGGCCGACTTCGGCTCGTTCTACCCGTCCATCCACCTGGCCTGGCACTTTGAGGAAGTGGACTTCGAGATCACGCGCCCCGTGTACATGATGGCCCAGCTCATGACCGGCTGGTTCAAGGGCGGCTGGGCGGCCTCGTGGGAATCCACCGGCGGCCCGCAGCAGCTCTCCGGCGGCAAGGCCCCCTTCTGGCCGCCGGCCCGCGAGAAGATCGCCGGCTTCACGGTGGACGGCGGCGTGATGACCCAGCTCATGCTCAGCTACCTGGCCGGCGGATTTCGCGGATTCGGATTCTGGTGCTGGAGCTCGCCGCACGGCATCGGGGAGTACTCGGCCCTCGACCGCCAGCGCCGCCCCACCGACCGCGCGGTGCAGATGGGGCGGATCGGCCAGGCCGCCCGCAAATGGCGCGACGAGCTGTGGGCCGCCCACAAGGAGCCTCTGGTCGGCGTCTTCACCGACTGGGAGAACGACGCCGCCTGGGCCGCCAGGGCGGTATCGGGCCGCGACCTGCTCAAGCACCTGCCCATGAAATCCCGCGTGGGCGTCAGCCGGGCCCTGATCAACCACAACATCCCGTGGGAATACGTCACCGCCACCGACCTGTCCGCCGGCCTGGCCGGGCGATACCGCATCATCTACCTGCCGCTGCTGATCGCGATCTCGGCCGACCTGATGAAACTCTTGCACGATTACGTGAAAGCCGGCGGGCGCCTGGTCATCGACATGCCCTCGGCGTGGCTGGACGACTTTGGCCGCCAGCTCAGCACCGATCGCGGCACGCTCTTCGAAAAGACCTTCGGCTGCATGATCCGCGACTACCAGTACTCATCCAACGTGCCCCGCCACCTGCTGGGGCGGCGGCTTGAGGGGTTCGTCGCCGATCTGGGCGTCACTCATGCCAAGGTCCTGGCCCGTTTCGACAACGGCCGGCCGGCCATCACCGAATCGCGCTGCGGCAAGGGCTCGGCCGTGGTGCTGGCCTACGACGCCTCGCTCATGTGCTTCGCCCCCGGCGACACTCAGGCCGAGCAGTGGCTGGTGCAGCACACGCTGGGCCCCCACCGCTCACCCTACGCCTGCGACGCCATCGCCTATCGCCTGGCCGCGCCCGCCGCCGACCACTACTTCCTGATTAACGACGGCCCGGCGCGGCAAGTGAACCTGGACACCCGCGACTATCGCTACAGCCAGATGTCCGACGCGGTCACCGGCCAGAAGATCGACATTGGCAGCCCCATCGACCTGCCGGCCTATAGCGGGCGATGGCTCCGCGCTTCGTAGTTCCGGGAACTTACCACGGAGAGCACGGAGGCCCACGGAGGATGCAATCTCGCATGGCCGAGCCGGCCATGCCACAAACACCTGTCCTTTGGCACGGCCGGCCCGGCCGTGCCTTCCCTGTAATTTGCGCTCCGTGTCCTTTGTGACCTGCGTACTTGCCGATCCGCCTGACTTACCAAGCAGCGTCTTATCGAACCCGCCAGCACACCGCTTGTCAGCCGCGGCCCAAGCCACCATCCATTCATTCCTGCCGATAAGTCCACAAAGAGGAGCCGTCGTTGCTGATCGTGCCGATCGAGGATGCCCGGCCGGGCATGAAGCTGGCCGCGCCCGTGTACAACCCCAACCAGCCGCAACAGGAACTGCTGCGGCGGGGGTTTGTGCTGGAGCCGCCCATCATCCGCCGCCTCCGCCAGCTCAAGATCGACACCCTTTACGTTGAGTACCCCGCCCTCGATGCCCTCGACCGCCACCTGGCCGTGCAGCTCTCGCCAGCGCGGATGATTCTCTACCGCCAGATCCGCGCCTCCATCGCCGACGCCCAGAAACAATCGCGCCCGGCCATTGCCTACGAAGATTACTGCAGCACCACCCGCGAGCTGGTCTCCGTCATCCTCACCCAGGGCCAGAACCCCGTGTACCTGGAGCAGATGGCCCGCCAGGGCGATGATGCGGTCGCACACGCCACGGCCGTCGCCCACCTCTCGCTGCTGATGGGCCTGAAGCTCGAGAACTACCTGGTTGCACAGCGGCCGCGCCTGCTACCGCAGCGCGCCAAGGACGTGGTAAACCTGGGCGTGGCGGCCATGCTCCACGACCTGGGGATCAGCAAGCTTCCGCCGGAACTGCAGAACTACACCGAGGCCGACCCACCGAGGGCCGACGCCGACCTGCGCCAGTGGCAGACCCACGCGCAGATCGGCTATGACCTGATCCGCAACGGCGTGGAGCCCACTGCCGCCGCCACCGTCTATCAGCACCACCAGCACTTCGACGGCAGCGGCTTCCCGGCCTTCCGCACCGGCGAGGGCCCGGCCTGCACGCTGGCCGGCCAGCGCATTCACGTCTTTGCCCGCATCCTGATGTGCGCCAACCTCTACGACCGCCTGGCCAGCCCGCCGTCGGGCAACAAGCGTCCCGGCCGCCAGGTCCTGCGCCTCATCGAGAAACGCTACGCCGCATGGCTGGACCCGGAGGTGCTGGGCGCCCTCAAGGCGGTGGTGCCGCTCTACCCGCCGGGCTCGCGCGTGAGGCTGTCCGATGGCACCTCGGCCATCGTGATCGACGTCTGGCCCGAATCCCCGCACCAGCCGACGGTCCAGCGCGTGGCCGGCGACACCTGGACGGTGGAGGGCGCCCCCATCGACCTCCGCCAGCCGGGCAGCCCCAAGGTGGTGGATGACTGCGAAGAAGTTGGGAGTTGCGGGTTGCGAGTTGCGAGTTGTGAGTTGTGAGAGCCGCAACGGGCTCGCCCCTTGGTCGCTCCGTCGCTCCGTCGCTTCTGCCCCCCTCCCTCACTTCGTGCCTCCGTGCCTTCGTGCCTCCGTGCCTTCCTCACTCACTCCTTCGGCTCCCTCGCCTCCTTCGGCACCACCAGCACATCCCCCACCTTCACCCCCGCCTCGGCCGCCATGCCCTTGTTCAGCTCGATGGCGTATTTCGCCGGGCCCGCGCTGGGCGTCGGGTTCAGGTCGTACGGCTTCATCTGGTGGAGGGACACCACCTTGCCGGCCGCGTCCAGGTAGATGATGTCCAGCGGAATCCGCGTGTGCTTCATCCAGAACGCCTGCGGCTCGGCCCGGGCGAACACGAAGATCATCCCGTGCAGCTTGGGCATGCTGTCGCGGTGCATCAGGCCCCTGGCCCGCGCAACGTCCGTGTCGGCCACCTCCAGCGTGAACCGCTTTGTGCCGATCTGCATCTGCACGGTGGCCAGGCCGCTGGATTCGCCGCCGCCGCATCCGATCGCGCACCACACCAGGGGCGTCAGCAACATCGCCATCTGCATCAGCGGGGTCATGGTTGATCCTGTCCGCGGACTTGTCGCCGCAGTTTCCACGTCAGCCGCAGGTCCAGCAGCGCCAGCAGCACGATCGCCCCCAGCAGCACCAGCACGGCCGACCACACGGCCAGAAACGCCCGCGGGTCGCGATGCTCATTGTAGGTGTAGGTGCCGGCGTAGAAGGCGATGCCCAGCAGCATCATCACCGCGCCGCCGGCCCGCCGCAGCCGCACCCGCTTCAGGTTCACGCCGGTCTGCTCGATCGCGCCCAGGTTCTGCGCTGCCCGCGAGTAAAACAGGTAGTGCCACCCGGCGATCATCAGCAGCAGCGAAAACACCGCGGCCAACCAGGGCATGGGAATATGTTAGAGCGGTCCGGCGCGGGGCGAAAGGGGATGGCAGAGGCACGAAGGCACGCAGGCACGAAGGCACCCAGGGAGGGGGAAGGCAACAGGCAGAAGTGTTGCGCCCATGGGCCCACCACTTGATCGCTGGTCCCTCACTCCGTGCCTTCGTGCCTTCGTGCCCCCGTGCCTTCCCCCTCCCTCCTCACCGGCCACACCCCCGCATCCGTCAGCATCGATTTCACCAGCCGCATCGGCAGGCCTACCACGTTGGTCCAGCTCCCGCCCACGCGCGTCACGAACGGGTCGCGGTCCTGGATGCCGTAGCCGCCGGCCTTCCCGCGCCACTCGCCGCCGGCCACGTACTGGCTCATTTCGCGCCTGGTCAGGAAACGCATCCGCACCGCGCTCATCGCGTGCCGGGTCACGTCCACCTTGCGGGGCGGGCACAGCAGGCTCACGGCGGTGATCACGATGTGCGTGGTGCCGGCCAGCAGCTCAAGCATCCGCAGCGCCTCGCGCTCGTCGGCGGGCTTGCCCAGCGACCGGTCGCCGAAGGCCACGACCGTGTCGGCCGCCAGCACCGCATCCCGCGGGTACAGCGCCGACACGGCCCTCGCCTTGCGGATCGCCAGCTCGCGGGCCAGGTCCAGCGGCAGCGTGTCGGCCGGGAGTGCGTCCTCGTCGATTTCGGCCGGATGCACAATGAAATCGAACCGCGCCTCGCGGAGCAACTGCTGTCGGCGCGGCGAGGCGCTGGCGAGGATCAGCCGCGGCTCAGCTGGGCCGATTTCCTGGGACATGTCATCTCGCCGACAGGGCCATCAGCGCAGAAAGCGGAAGGCCAGATCGCCGGCGGCCGGGTGGGCCGCATCCTTTGGATACTCCACAAAAACCCTGTTGCCGCTGACGCGGGTGACCGTGCCGCTGCAGATCGGCTCCTGGCGTGCGTCGGTGAACGTGATCACGTCGCCGGGGCCGATTTTTTCCACGGGCATTTCGGCCACGGCCGCCAGCCGCGCCGAGGCGTCCACGGCGATCACCTGCCCCACCAGCACATCCGGCGAGACGCGCTGAACGCGGTCGCGAATCGCGGCAAAGTCAGCCGGCGACACACCTCTGGCCCGCGGCTTGTCCTGCGGCGGCGCGGAACAACCGGCCAGGACAAAGGGAACCACCAACATGCAAAAGAGGACTCGTCGAGCGATCATGTGCGTTTCTCCATAGCGACCCGTCGTGGTCGGGCTCGCATAGTAGAACACCGTCCCCGCGCCTTTGGCAAGCAGCGCATTCCCGGTGGCACGGGCATCCTGCCCGTGGGCGTCGCGCAGCGACGCATTAGCGGGGTCTGCGGGCGTTCAGCCCCCAGCGGCGCACCCGAGCACCTTCGCAATATCCGCCGATGCCTCCGCGCAGCAGTACACGGCGCTGGCCGGGTTCAGATACTCCACGAGCGTATCCCCCGCGACATCCACCGCCGCCACGGCCGGCCAATCCAACGCGATGGCCGACGGCGCGCCCGCCTCGCCCAGCACCCGCGGCGACCGAAACACCCAGGCGCGGTCGGCCAGGTTCGCCGCCACAAACGCGGCGGCCAGCGTCGGCCCGGGCTCCACCAGCAGGTGCATCACGTTGCGCCGGTGCAACTCGGCCAGCACAGCATCCAGCGGCACGCGGGCGCCGTCGCCCGCCGACAGGCCGATCACTTCCGCGCCGCGTTGCCGCAAGGCCTCGGCCCGGTCGGGGGACGCTGCGCTGGTGCAGAACACCAGCACGCCTCCACCCTCCAGCACCCGAGCCGTCAGCGGCATTCGCAGGCGCGAGTCCAACACGACCCTCAGCAGCGGCCGCATCCGCGCCACGCCCCGCGCAGTCAGTAGCGGGTCGTCGGCCAGGACTGTGTTCACGCCCACAAGAATCGCGTCACACCTCGCCCGCAGTTCGTGCACCAGCCGCCGCGATGCCTCATTGCTGATCTGCACCCGCCGGCCCGCGGCGCCGGCCACCTTCCCATCGGCGCTCCGGGCCCACTTGAGCGTCACATACGGCCGGCGATGCACGATCCGCGCGGTGAACGGCGCAATAAGCTGGCGGCACTGCGGCCCCAGCACTCCCTCGTCCACGCGGATGCCGGCCTCACGCAAGAGCCGCACCCCCCGCCCGGCCACCGGCGGGTTCGGATCGTTGCATCCCACGACCACCCGCGCCAGCCCCGCGGCGATCACGGCCGGCACGCACGGCGGCGTCTTCTTGTCGGTATGGCAGCACGGCTCCAGCGTCACATACGCCGTCGCCCCGCGCGGGCTTTGCGTGCAGGATGCGATCGCCTGCGGCTCGGCATGGGGCCCGCCAAAAACCTGGTGGAAACCCTGGCCGATGACCTGCCCATCACTCCCGACAATCACGCACCCGACCATGGGATTGGGCTCGACAGCTCCGCGTCCGCGCATGGCCAAGGCGATCGCCCGGCGCATGAACTGCACATCGAGACTGCCCGGCAGTTTCGACATACGCGGGATTTGACGGTGCCGCAGCATACGCGTCAAATGCTGCCCGCAAGCGGGCCCGCCATGCAGTTGCGCTCACAGGCATTTCTCTGGCCATCACGCCGCGGGCCCATGCGCACGATGAAAGGGGACGTAACGCACGATGAAAGGGGACGTACGCACGAGCACGATGAAAACGCACGATGACGATGAAAGGCACGATGAAAGGGGACGTAGCTCTTTTCATGCTGCCTCCTCGACCATCGCGGCCGCGCTGGGCATTCGCGGCAACCGGCACGATTAAAGGGGACGTAGCTCTTTTCATGCTGCCTCCTCGACCATCGCGGCCGCGCTGGGCATTCGCGGCAACCGGTCGGCGATGCTCGCCGGCGGCGTGGTCGCGGCGGGACTGCTCGCCTCGTCCATGGTCCACGGCGAGGCGTGGTGGGCACGTTATTCGCCGCAGATCTGGATGATCCCGCCGGTGATTGCGGCGGCGTGCCTGCTGGCGCATTGTGGTGCAGGCTTCAGCCTGCACCCGAAACAGAAAGTGCAGGCTGGGCACGATTAAAGGGGACGTAGCTCTTTTCATGCTGCCTCCTCGGCACGAAAAGGGGACGTAGCTCTTTTCATGCTGCCTCCTCGACCATCGCGGCCGCGCTGGGCATTCGCGGGGCACGATTAAAGGGGACGTAGCTCTTTTCATGCTGCCTCCTCGACCATCGAGGCCGCGCTGGGCATTCGCGGCAACCGGGCACGATGAAAGGGACGATGAAAGGGGACGTAGCTCTTTTCATGCTGCCTCCTCGACCATCGCGGCCGCGCTGGGCATTCGCGGCAACCGGGCACGATGAAAGGGACGATGAAAGGGGACGTAGCTCTTTTCATGCTGCCTCCTCGACCATCGAGGCCGCGCTGGGCATTCGCGGCAACCGGGCACGATGAAAGGGGCACGATTAAAGGGGACGTAGCTCTTTTCATGCTGCCTCCTCGACCATCGCGGCCGCGCTGGGCATTCGCGGCAACCGGGCACGATGGGGCACGATTAAAGGGGACGGTAAGGCACGATTAAAGGGGACGTAGCTCTTTTCATGCTGCCTCCTCGACCATCGAGGCCGCGCTGGGCATTCGCGGCAACCGGTCGGCGATGCTCGCCGGCGGCGTGGTCGCGGCGGGACTGCTCGCCTCGTCCATGGTCCACGGCGAGGCGTGGTGGGCACGTTATTCGCCGCAGATCTGGATGATCCCGCCGGTGATTGCGGCGGCGTGCCTGCTGGCGCATTGTGGTGCAGGCTTCAGCCTGCACCCGAAACAGAAAGTGCAGGCTGAAGCCTGCACTACAATCTCGCGCATCGCCGCGTGGGCGGTCTTGGCCAACATGCTGGGCAACTCAGCGATGGTCGCGTGGGCGTACTTCCCCGCACAGGCGACCACAACGCGAGAGCTTCGCCAGCAGCTCGCCCGACTGTCCCAGGCCGGTCAGCCGATCGAGGTGGACTTCCGCCAGTTCCGCACCATCCGACTGCGCCTGGACGCGTACGGCATCCTCTATGCCGAGCGCGCCCTCCCCACAGACGCCAGCGTGCACGCTTTCGCCGGATCGCAGGCCGTGTACCGTTATGCTTCACCGACGCGGGATTTATCGCGTGAGTGAGAGAAGAACCCCTGCGCCAGCATCACCGCCACCCCAACGCACAGCAGCGAATCGGCCACGTTGAAAATCCACGGGAACACGCCCCACCGAGGGAAGAGGTGGATCATGTCCCGCACGTGCCCGTACATCATGCGGTCGTACATGTTCCCCAGCACCCCGGCCAGCAGCACTCCAAGCAGCACCTGCTGCAGTCGTTGCGAGCCGCTGGCCGCGAACAAGTACAGCAGGAACCCCACCGCCAGGATCGAGATCACCAGGAACACCGGCACGCCGCCCTGGCCCATGCCGAACACCGCGCCGCGGTTGGTGGTTACCTCAAAGTGCAGCAGACCGGGAATCGCCTCGATCACCCGCGTGCGCAGCTGGCCATCGACGTAGTATCCCAGCGCCTCAAACGCCCACCACTTGGTCAGCAGATCCGCCGCCACGCCCGTGGCCGCAGGGATCAGGAACCGCGCCAACGCCGCCCGCGAGCGGAAGTTCTCCAGCGTCACGGCCGGATCCTGCCCTGCTCCAGTTTCCGGGCGTATTCGATGGAGTAGCGCGCCCATGGCTGAGCCTCCAGCCGCGGCTTGCTGATCGGCTGGCCGGTTCCCTCGCAGATGCCATAGACCCCGTCGCGGATCTTCACCAGCGCCGCGTCGATCTCCTTGAGCAGTTGCCGGTCCTTCTCCATCAGCCCCAGCGTAAACTCCTGCTCGTAGTTGTCGGTGCCCTGGTCGGCCATGTGGATCGGCAGGTTCGACAGGTTCTGCGAACCGTCGCGCTGGAGGGCTTCGCTCTCCCACGACCGCATATCGCCCAGGATCTCCCGTCGCTTGGCCAATAGCAACTCGCGGAAATGCTCCAGCTCGGCCTTGGTCAGCGGAGACTTCTTGCCTGCGGAAACTGCCGCGCCTTCCGCGGCCTGAGGCGCCGGTGCCGGCCTGCGCTTCCTGGCGGAAGCATCCGGTTTCCTGATCGCCGCCCGACCCGCGGATTTCTCCGCCGGAGCCGTGGCGGTCCTGGCCCCGGTTTTCAGTTGCCGTTTTGGCCCGCCTCGGGCCGGAACCTTGCTCTTGGAGCTCTTTCGCTTCTCGGGCTTGCGGTTCGGTTTGGCCACGCGGTGTTCTCCGTCGCAAAGGGACACGCGCCCGCCGCCCCGCTGCGGCCGGTCGCAGCGGCCCGGGGCGCTAAAGACCCATAAAGATACACGCCGGCCGATCCGATTGTCAACCCTTGGTATGTTTGCCAGTACGCGGCTGGGGCGGTAGGATGCCGCTTCTGATGGACCTGGCCGCGACGTCCAGACGGCCTGGGGAGTTGCACGACATGCGCCTTACGGAAATTCTCAAACCTCAGAACATCAAGATGCCGTTGGCGGCGGACAACAAGACCGATGCCATCACCGAGCTGGTGAACCTGCTGGACGCCAACGGCGAACTCGCCGACGCCCGGCGAGTGCTCGACGCGGTTTTGGAGCGCGAGGCCACCCGAACCACCGGAATCGGCAATGGTCTGGCCATCCCGCACGGCAAATGCAACGGAACCGACCACCTGGTGATGGCCATCGGCAAGGCCGCCACACCCATCGATTTCCAGGCGATCGACGGGCGGCCGGTTACCTGGATCTGGCTGCTGACCAGCCCGCCCGACAAGACCGGACCTCACATCCATGCCCTGGCCCGCATCAGCCGGCTGATGACATTGGACAAGTTTCGCCAGGGGCTGGCCTCGGCCACGACCCCGCAGCAGGTTTATGACGTGATCACCCAGCAGGAAGCGACGCTGTAGCAGCCTACACCATCACTCCCGTGCGGCGGCGCAGTTCGGCTCGGTGCAGGTCGGCTACCAGCGCCCCCAGGCGGTTGATGGCGGCGCGCTGGTCCGTGTCGCCGGTGCCTCCGCCCAGGGCCACCCCCACCCGCACCGTTCGGGGGCTCAGTGCGCGGATGTGTCTCACTCGCCCGTCCAACAGCAGTTCGCCTTCGCTCCATCGCAAAAGGATCCTCAGCCGCTGGTTCGTTGCCAGTTTGGGCAGGCAGCCGTCCTGGCTGCGAAACAGCAGCCCCAGGCCCGTGGCGCACAGGTCCAGCAGTTCGGCGGGGATTTCCGTGCCGGGCAGCGGCGAATCGCCCAGCGGCACGCCGTCGGCGATCTTCCAGACCACCAGCTCGACTTCCCCGGCAGCGCGAACCCGGTAGCTCAATCTCTGCTGTGTGTCCTGATCGCGTACCAGCCGCATGGCCACCCCCTGCCGGTTCCCCGGAACTTCCATCGGCAGCCTGACGACCCGAGTTGACGGGCGTGGCGCATTCCAACGCAATTGCCGATATTCTCCTGAACCATGGCCCCGCCAACGCCGGCGCTACGGCTTGCCCAACGCCTCAACGAGCAGCTGACACGCTACCACCACCGCGTGGAACTGGTAACGGCCTGCACGGTGCCGGCGGCCGGCCCGGCCATCCTCGTCGCCAATCACATCGGCTACCTTGATCCGGTGCTGATCCAGGGGGCCTGCGGGCGATTTGTCACCTGGATGATGACCCGCGACTTTTACGATCTGCCGCTGGCTCACTGGTTCTTCAAGGCCCTGAACGCCATTCCGGTGGATCGGAGCGGTCGCGATCTGGCAGCAACCCGCGCAGCCTTGCGGGCATTGGACCACGGAGCCCTCCTGGGCCTGTTTCCCGAGGGACGAATCGAGCCGCAGCGCGGATTGCTGCCGTTTCACACCGGCGTGGCGCTGCTGGCTGCTCGCAGCGGGACTCCAATCATCCCGGTCGCCTTGGAAGGAACGCACAGGGGCCGACCGCTGGCCGAAGCCCTGCTCACGCCACAGGTGGCGACAGTCGCGTTCGGCAAGCCCCTGCGATGGCCGGTCCATGACCCGGATCGCAAGGACTTGGAGCAGATCACAAATCAAACGCAAGCCGCTGTTACAGAACTACTTACGTACATGTGGCATACCCAATGTCGCAATGGGGGCAACCCGGAGCGACTGGAGTTTTTGCAGTCGCCCGGCCGATAAGAGCAAGCAGCGTGTTGGGTAGCAGATCGACAGTTGACATGGAAATCTGGGAAGTTAGGATAGTCTAGATAAACAGAAGGCAAGCGCCAACGGCGCATTTTCTCCCCTCCGGAAGACACGGTGAGTAACATCCCGTGTCTTCTTGTTTGCGCGGATGCCGGGGCCGCCGAGGGCACTCAGCCGGGGGGCCAGGTGAACGGCCGACCTGCCAGAACGTGCAGATGCAGGTGCATGACCGTCTGTTGTGCACCCGGCCCGCAGTTGAACACGGTGCGGTAATCGCTGTATCCGAGCTGTTTCATGACCTTGGCGGCCACGAGGAACATCCCCCCGACCAGTTCGCGATCCGCCTCAACCAGGTCGTTCAAGGTTGGGATCGCCCGCTTTGGGATGACCAGCACATGCACCGGCGCCTGCGGGTTGATGTCGTGGATCACGATGTACGCCTCATCCTCGTAGGCAATCTTCGCCGGAATTTTCTTCTCGATGATCTTGGAAAAAATCGTCTCCATCCGGGCATCTCCTTCTGGCTACTGGCTACTGGCCCCTGACTACCGGCTACTCTACACTACTTCCAGATGTCCCTGAACTTCCTGGTGGAAACTTTCCTGCTGGGCCTGCGCAACCTGCACCTGCATAAGCTGCGCAGCCTGCTGACCGCCCTGGGCATCATTTTCGGTGTGGCCGCGGTGATCATCATGGTGGCCATTGGCGAGGGAACCAAGCAGGCAGCGCTGGAGCAACTTCGGCAACTGGGCGCCAAGAACATATTGCTCCGGTCGGTGCGGCCGCCGGAAAGCGGCGAGGCCAGCCAGCGCACCGAGCGCATCCTGGATTACGGCCTGCGTCGCGTGGACCTGGAGCGGATCAGGACGCTCGAGGGGCTGGCGGCCGTGGTTCCGCTACGCGATACGGAACAGAGGGTGGTCTTCGGCGACCGCCGCGTCACGGCCAACGCCATCGGCACGACGCCGCAGATCTTCGACGTGATCAACCTGCGGCTGGAGCGCGGCCGGATCTTCAACCAGCTGGACTTCGACCTGCAGCACCCGGTCTGCGTCGTCGGGGCCCTGGCGGCAAGGCAGTTGTTTCCCTTCCAGGACCCCCTGGGCCAGCAGATCATGGTGGGCAGTCCGGGAGGCGGCGGGGTGGTCTTTCTCACGGTGGTGGGCATCCTGGAGCCGACGGGGCTTCGTGCCGAAGGCGCGGCGATGATCGCCCGCGACCTGGATCAGGACATCTACTTTCCGCTGAGCCTGGCCCGCAGCGTCTTCGGCGACAGCATCACCCGACGGATGGCCGGCAGCATGGAGCGCAAGAACGTCGAACTGTCGGAGATCTGGCTGCAGACGCAGCGCGTGGAGGATGTCGAGAGGATCGCCGCGATCGCGCAGAATGTCCTGCAGGTCGGCCACGGGGCCAAGCCCGACTTCGAGGTCAAGGCGCCGATCCAGATCCTGCGTAATGCCGAGCGGCTCAACCGGATGTTCAACTTCATCATGGTGGGCATCGCCAGCTTCTCGCTGGTGGTGGGCGGCATCGGCATTATGAACATCATGCTCGCCACCGTCACGGAACGGACGCGGGAGATCGGCATTCGCCGCGCCCTGGGCGCCAAGCGACGGCACATCACTTTGCAGTTTCTCGTGGAGACCACGGTGATCTCGCTGTCGGGCGGGCTGATCGGGATCTGCCTGGGCGCCCTGGGTGCCGTCGCCTTGCCCGTCATCGTGCGGACGCTCAGTCAGCAGAACTATCCGACGCAGATCGCCACCTGGTCGGTCATCGGCTCGTTCGTGACCAGCGGCCTGATCGGCATCGGGTTCGGCTTGTATCCGGCGGTCAAGGCCGCTCTCATGGACCCCATCGAGGCCCTTCGGCACGAATAGCCCCGCGACCTATAATGCCCCCTTTGGGCGGTTGCGCGACGCGGGAGAACCTGTCGCCCCGCGGCCAACTCGCCGGCGGGTCTGTCCGATGGTTTCCGTGGGACTCCATACCCCGAGGATTCGATCATGGAAGTAACCGTAATCGGCTGCGGATATGTCGGGCTTGTGACCGCGACCTGCCTGGCCTCCATCGGCCACACCGTTCGCGGCGTGGAAAAGGACCAGCGCAAGCTCCGGGCGCTGCAGGATGGCCAGTGTCCGATCTTCGAGCCGGGTCTGCAGGAGCTGATGCGCGAGCACCACGCCAGCGGCCAGTTGCAGTTCACCGACAACGTGGCCGAGGCCCTTGGCGACGCCGAGGTGGTGTTCCTCGCCGTCGGCACCCCCCCCAGGCCGGACGGCACGGTGGACATGAGCTACCTGGAGTCGGCCGGCAAGGAGGTCTGCGACGCCCTGGCCGCCGCGGACGGCCGGGAGATCGTCACGATCGTGGTCAAGTCCACGGTCCCGGCCGGCACCAACCGCCGCCTTCACGCGATGCTCCGCGCCCAGGCCAACGCGCAGGTGCTGGTGGTGAGCAACCCCGAGTTCCTCCGCGAGGGCTCGGCCGTCAAGGACTTCCTGGAGCCCGACCGCATCGTCATCGGCGGCGAAAGCCCCGAGGCCTTCCGCATCATGCGGCGGCTGTACGACCCCATCGTCAAGCGGGAAGAGAACTTTCTGACCATGAACTGGGAGTCGGCCGAGCTGACCAAGTACGCCGCCAACTGCATGCTGGCCGCCCGCATCTCGTTCATGAACGAGATGACGATCCTCTGCGAGCATTACGGCGCCGACATCGAGGATATCCGCAAGGGCATCGGCAGCGACTACCGGATCGGGCCGGCGTTCCTGCGGGCCGGCTGCGGCTACGGCGGCAGTTGCTTCCCCAAGGACGTGGCGGCGATGGAGCACATCAGCCGGGCGGCCGGCCACGAGAGCCTGTTCGTTCACGCCATTCAGACCGTCAACCGCACCCAGAAGCGGCGGTTCGTGCAGCGATTGGTGGACAAACTGGACCGGCCGATCCAGGGCGCGATCATCGCGGTGTGGGGACTGGCCTTCAAGGCCGACACCGACGATATCCGCGAATCGCCAGCCCTTGACGTGATCGCCGATCTCCTGGAGCGGGGCGCACGCGTCCGCGCCACCGACCCCAAGGCCCTGGAGCACATGAAGGCCGTCTATGGCAACCGCGTGGAGTGGTTCATCGACCCGGTCAGCTGCGCCGCCGGCGCCGACGCCGTGGCGCTGCTGACCGACTGGCCGCAGTACAGCACGCTGCCGTTCCGCAAGATCGCGGCCACTATGAACCAGCCCCTGATCTTCGATGGGCGCAACTGCCTCCACCGCGACGTGATGCGCGAGAGCGGGTTCCAGTACTACCCGATCGGCCGGCCGGCCGTGGAGCGCGCCGTGCGCGCGAAACAGCGCGCCTGATGGCGCCCTTGCAAAACCCACGACCGTTCCTGCACGCGACGAATGCGGCCCAGGGGCGCACCCCCGACGCGGTCCGCCACGCGGCACCGCGCCGGCAGGCCGCGAAAGCAGACGCAAGGGCTCTCAAGGCTCCCGGTCCCCTATCCACGCCGGGGCGACTGGTTGGCGGCGCAAAAGTCCGCGGGCGCCTACGGACGGCGTGCCACACTACTTCAGGGCCGACAGGTCCGCGCCGTGGTTGATGTGGAACACCGTGTTGCCGACGACCAGGGCCGGCACGCTCTTGACGCCGCGTCGCTCGGCTTCGGCCAAGCGGGCCTTGTGCTGGCCCAGGTGGACGACCTGCACATCGTACCGCGCGGGGTCCAGGGCCTGGACCAGTTCCCGCTCGGCACTGACACAGACCGGACAACCCGCGTGATAGAAGATGGCCTGCTGCTTGCCCATAACGATGCTCCTTTCATGAGCGTAGATGACTCCCGCGTTCCAAGGCAGCGGGCTGGCCTTGAATGAACAGATCGTAAAGGCGGTCCCGTGATGCACGGTCAACCGGCTGCTGGTCCGGGCAATCCAATCGCAGATCGCCGTCGCCCAGCGGCGCATCGACGAACTGGCAGTGGTGGGGCTTGAACGGGTCCGAATGCGCTCGGGGCACGAAATAACGGCATTCCACGCACATGCGCTGCAGGGGGATTCGGCCACGGTCCTGCAACCACCGGATCATCTTCACCAGCGACCGCAGGAACACCGCCTGCTCCGCCGCATCCAGTTGATCCAGCGCCTCCAGGAGGAAGTCGGGCCAATCGGCCAGGCCGCGGGCCAGGCGACGCCCCTCCGCCGTCAACCGCAACTCGACGGACCTGCCCCGGCGCCGCTTGCGCACCAGACCCTTGTCGGCCAGGGCGCCCACCGCATCGCTGGCGGTCGCGGCGGTCACCGCCAGCGCGGCGGCGACGTGGTTTAGACTCGCTGCGGGCAGATGGCGGGGGTGATTCGCCAGCGCGGTCAGCACCTGCGCCTGCGTCGGGGTCACGCCGTGGGGCAAAGCGTCACGCCAGGCGCCGTGCCGCATGACCAGGGCAATCTTCGCCAGCCCCTGAGCGACTCGTTGAGCGGTGGACTGCGACATGGATGGCGGGTCCGATTATTAGGACTCCTAAATATATCCCGCCCCGTCACGCCTGTCAAGGGCTTTGGCGCCAGCGCGAACAACCGCAGCAGACCCCGGCTTCTGCGGCGTTCTCCTCTGGAACCTCCCAGCGGGACGCCCCGAGCAAAAACGGCGTGCCGGTTGAGCCCGGCCGCGGGATCCCCGAACCGCGGGCTGCCATTGGCCATCGCCCCACGCAGCCGGTTACAATCCGCCCGAACATGCAGACCGTTGCCAGCCTCGTGGGCATCACCAAGATCTACCGCAAGCCCGGCACCACGGTGGAGGTGGCCGCGTTGCGCTCGATCGATTTGGATCTTGTCCGCGGCGAGTACACTGCCATCATGGGCGCCAGCGGCTCGGGCAAGAGCACCCTCATGAATATCCTGGGCTGCCTGGATCGCCCCACCAGCGGCCGGTACTTCCTCGGCGGGCGGGATGTCAGCCTTCTGGACGACGACCAGCTTTCCGAGATCCGCTCGCGAAGCGTCGGCTTCATCTTCCAGAACTTCAACCTCATCCAGCAGCTCACGGTGGTGGAAAACCTGGAAGTGCCGATGTTCTATCTGGGCGTGCCTCCGGCCGAGCGCCGCCGCCGCAGCCGCGAACTGGCCGAGCGGGTCGGTCTGGCCGACCGCCTGGACCACCGGCCCACGCAGCTTTCCGGCGGCCAGCAGCAGCGGGTCTGCATCGCCCGGGCGCTGGTCAACGACCCGCTGATGGTGCTGGCCGACGAACCGACCGGCGCTCTGGACAGCCGCACCGGCCAGGCGATCCTGGACCTTTTCGATGAGCTGGTCGCCGCCGGCACGACGATCCTGATGGTAACGCACGACCCGACGGTCGCCCACCGCTGCAGCCGGGTCGTGCACCTGCACGACGGCCGCGTGCAGCGGGATGAGCGCAACGCCCGCAAGGTCGTGGCGGCCGAGGGCGGGCAGTTGTCGCCGGCCGAGCCGGCCCCCGCCGGCCCCTGACAGGGAGTGACCCGATGTTCCGGCCCGTGTGTTGGGTATCGTGCATGGCAACGCTGATGCTGATGGCGTGCGGTTGCGACCAGGCGCCTGCGCCGCCCGAAGATATTTCCTCCGCGGCCGGGTCCAAGGAGCGCGACCCTCGCCCCACCACGCAGCAGTTTGTCGACCTGCCGCGCCAGCGCATCCGCCTCGACGGCTACCCGCTGAGCATCGAGGTCCCCGAGACCTGGAAAATGCAGCGACTGGGGCCCATCGACATCCTCCAGGGCCCCATCCCCAGCGGCCACCTGCTCACCGGCGACGTGCAGATCCAGGTCAGCCGCATGCCGGCCGTCCTCGCTTCGCAGATCGACATACTCGCCGAAGACGCCCGCCAGCTGGCTCAACGCCAGCCCAACCGGTACAAGCACGTGGAGGTGCGCAAGGACGGCGCGCTCCACATCATCGACAAGCGCTGGATCGAACCGGCCAGGTCCGCAACGAACCCTGAAGGCCGGCCCGTCGAGATCCCCGAGCTTGTCGGGTGGGAACTGACGATCTACGTCCCCCGGCACGGCAACTTCGTGCCCTACCGCCTGAAGTTCGTGCTTCTGACCGCCGAGCAGTACGCCCGCGACGGCAAGCTGCTGGAGCCGATCCTTTCCTCGGTTCGTTACGAGCCTTCCCTGGAGACGATCGACATCTCGGGCCCGAAATGACTCGCCCGCCACGCACCACCCGGCTGGCCCCCTCGCCCACCGGCGCGCTGCACCTGGGCAACGCCCGCACGTTCCTGGCCAACTGGCTGTTGGCCCGCCAAGCGGGCTGGCGGATCGTGCTGCGCATCGAGGATATCGACGGCCCACGCATCAAGAGCGGCGCGGCCGATCAGGCCCTCGACGACCTGCGCTGGCTGGGGCTCGACTGGGATGAGGGGCCTGTTTTTCAGACTTCTCGCCTGAGGCTCTACCGCCAGGCCATCGACAGGCTGCTGCGCGACAAGTTGGTCTATCCCTGCATCTGCTCCCGCCGCGAGGTGGAACTGGCCGCCAGCGCCCCTCACGCCGAGGACGGCTCGGCCGTCTATCCCGGCACCTGCCGCGGCAGGTTTGCGACCCTTGAGGATGCGGCGCGCCTGTCAGGCCGGCCGCCGGCACTCCGTTTTGCCGTCGGGCCCGGACCTGTCGCCGTGCACGATGAGTTTCGCGGAACCTGGTCGTGCGATCCGGCCAGGGAACTTGGCGACTTTGTCATCGCAAAGGGCGACGGCACGCCGGCGTATCAACTGGCGGTGGTCGTGGACGATGCCGACATGGGCATCACCGACGTCCTGCGCGGCGACGATCTGCTGGATTCCGCGCCTCGGCAGATGCTGTTGTACCGCGCTCTGGGCCTTGGGCAGCGAATCCCGCGCTATTACCATCTGCCGCTGGTGGTCGGCCCCGACGGCCGACGGCTGGCCAAGCGCCATGGCGACACGCGGCTGGCGCACTATCGCGGCCGGGGCGTATCCGCCGGGCGCATCGTGGCCCTTCTGGCCCGGTGGCTGGGAATGGAAGCCGGCGAGGAGGCCGCGCCGGCCGATCTGATCCAGCGATTCGACCTGTCGGCCGTACCGCGGTCGGTGGTCGTGATGGACGCGTCGGCCGAGCGGTTTCTCCTGGGCAGGTAATGTCAACATCCGCCTACCATCGCGGGGTGCGGGTTCTCAGCGGCGAGCAGCGCGGGCTGGGGGCATCGCTGCTCCGCGGCGTGCTGGCGGCGGCCGAGCCGTTCTATGCCACCGCGATGGCCGCCCGCAACCGCGCTTACGACCGCAGCATCCTGCCGGTACATCGTCTGCCGCGGCCGGTCCTCAGCGTCGGCAACCTCACCGCCGGCGGCACGGGCAAGACGCCCGTGGTGCAGTGGTTGGCCCGGCGACTTTGTGAAGCCGGGCATCGTCCCGCCGTCCTGCTGCGCGGCTACAAGCGGGCGGCCGGGATCAGCGATGAGCAGGCGATGTTGACCGACGCGCTGGCCGGCTGCGCCGTCGTCCACGCCCAGCCCGACCGCGTCGCCGGCGGGAAAGCGGTGCTTCAGGACCATCCGCAGACCGACGTGTTCGTGCTGGACGACGGATTCCAGCACCGGCGGCTGTGGCGCGACTTTGACCTGGTCCTGATCGACTGCACCGCGCCGTTCGGCTTTGGCCACGTCCATCCGCGCGGGCTTCTTCGCGAGCCCCTGGCCGGCCTAGGCCGCGCCCATGCGATCCTCCTCACGCGGTCGGACCAGGTCACCGCGGGGCGGCGACGCGAGATCGAATCCGCCATCCGCCGGCACAACCGCCACGCGCCGCTGTTCGCGTGCAACCACGCTCATGCGGGCGTGCGGCTTGCCGATGGTTCCGATGCGCCGCTGGACGCGCTGGCCGGACGGCGATTCGTCGTCTTTGCGGGCATCGCCAACCCCTCGGCCCTGGAGAGCCGGCTTGCGGGCCTGCCCGGCGAGTGCGTGGCGTGCCGCTGGTTTGACGACCACCACGTTTACAGCGATGGGGAACTGACATCGCTGCGGGACACCCCCGGCGCGGACGTGCTGCTGTGCACGGAAAAAGACTGGGTCAAGGTGCGTTCGCTGCCGGCCGCCGCGGGCGCGCCGATCTGGCGGCTGCGACTGGAAGTGCGCTTCGAGGCCGACCACGAGCGGCAACTCTTGGCGCTGCTTCTGTCGGCGGTGCAGCCGTAGCGAGGCCCGACCGCCTCACGGCCGCAACCACGCCGGTTCCCTGCCCAGACGCAAACGCAACTGCGCCCGGTGCAAGTTCGGCGGGTCGGGCACCTTGCCTTCCAGTTCCACGATGCATTTCACGTCGCCGTGGAAGCTGATGTCCTTCGGCGGGGCGGGCTTGGCGCCCTGGATGCCCACCAGCGCTCCCCAGGGCATGATCTGCGGGTTGTACACCATCTCCGCCTCCCTGCCGCTGCGGCCGCCGGTCACCCGCACGTTCCAGTGCACGGCCCGGGCACCGTGGATCGGCCCGGCGTCGCCGGCTCCGCCGCGGCTGCCGTCGTTGAAGATCGTGATGTCGGTGCGGATGTTCTCGAACGGCTCGGCCAGGTGGCTGTCGAACGTGCCGTGCTTCATCACGCCGGCCGCATAGACGTTGCCGCTGTTGAGCCCCTCCAGGTTGATCCCGTGCCGCGGGATGTTCTCGACCGCGAAGTTGTAATGCAGGATGTCGTCGGCGCCGCGGCAGGCGATGGCGTGGTGGCCCGCCCGGCCGGCGGTCCTGATGTCCAGCAGGGTGATGTTCTTGCTGTGGCTGGTACCAAAGCCGTTGTCGCTGTCGTGGACGGCGATGTCGCGGGCAAAGCAGTTGATCGCCAGGTTGAAGTAGGGCCCGTTCCAGCCGGGCTCCATCAGGTGCGGCGCGGTGCGGTCGGGCTTCATGCGGATGGTCATGCCCTCCACGCCCGCCTCGCGGACGGTGGGGCCGATCTCCACCAGCCGCGGCTTCCACTGCGCTCGCAGGTCGATCCGCAGCGGCTGGCGCAGCGTGAGCGTGTTGCCTTTCACCGCCGCGACCTGCACCGGCCAGTGCCAGGCCTTGCGGCGAAGAAGGGTGGCCGCCTTGGTCTCCCAGGGATAGTCGCGGGTTCCCTCGACCTCGCCGGCCATGTGGATCAGCAGCTCCTTGTCCACGTCCAGCGTGAGCAGCACATAGTCGCCCGCCTTCACCGCCGACGTGCTGGACACCGCCAGTTCGTGCTGCCCACGCCGGGCCGGAGCGGTGACGGCCGCCAGTTCCCGGCCGCTGAGCCACCCCTCGCCGTATTTCTCTGGCGGCACATCCGCGCCGTTGCGCTGCCGCGGCGTGATCCACACCAGCCCGCCGGCCCACGACCACGACGACTTGCCGTCGGCCGTCTTGTTGACAAAGTGCCCCTGCTCCAGGTTCTTCGTGAAATACAGCGTGGTCTTGCCCGAGCCCTCGCCGCGGAGCACCACGCCATCGTCGTGGATGAAGATCGGGGCGGAGCAGTTGTAGGTGCCCGCCGGCAGCAGTACCGCCCCGCCGCCCACTTCGCCGGCCCTCGCCAGCGCCTTGCGGATCGCCTGCGTATCGTCGGCCTTGCCGTCGCCCCTGGCGCCCATGTCGCGGACGTTCACCACGGCCCTGGGCGAAGGCAGAGCCTCCTCGCCATAGCGGTATCCCGCGTAGGAGCAGTTGGGGATGTTGGGGTGCGTGTCGGGCGACTTGACATATTCCGCCCACAGTTTCGACGGCTCGCCCGACGCGACGCCTGGGATCAGTGCCACGATCAACGCTCCCGCACAGAACGCCCCATGCATGCGTTCGGATTCTAACCGCCGCCGCCGTGGAAAGGCACGCCGCCGGGCGGTATGCTCGGGCACGATGCACGCCGCAACGCCCACTTCGTCCCGGCCGCGACCGTTGGGGCGATGGATTCTGCTGGCGGCCGAAATCGCCCTGGTGCTGGCTATTGTCGGCCTGCTGCTGGCGATGTGGCTTCCTGCGCTGGTGGGAGTGCGGCCGGTCGGGCCGGAGTAGCGCCGCGTGTTTCCGCAGCGGGGCGAAGGTACAGCAACCCCATAAACTGCTCGTCGCGCCCCCAGTCCACCGGCCCGGCCCAGCTGGCGCTTTCGCCCGTCGCCGAACGATGCTGCGAGAAGTTCAGCCGCAGCAGCATCGGTTGCAGGCCCGGTCGCGACGGGTCGGCCAGCACCTGCCAGGGGATCGCCGCCTCGCCTCGCCAGACTCCCTCCTTGACGCTGGCCACGTAGCGGACATCGGCCCCCTGCCACGGCTGCCACAGCTCGCCCACGCGACGGCTCACGTGCACCTGCCCCCGCGGCTTGACCACGATATGCACCACCGGACCCTCGGCCCCGTCGGCGAACAGGCCCTGCGCCAAAATCTCGCACAGGTCCTCGCCCCAGGCACGCCGAAACTGGTAATCCACGAAACTCTTCTGCACCGCCGACGGGCGATCGTCCAGTCCCTGCACGCGGAAGCCCAGGTACAGGTTGCTGGCGGTCCAGCCCGAATAGACGGCCGATTCGGTCTGGGCAAACTCCAGCTCCTGCCGCTGCACGGCGGGGCGGTTGAGCATCTTCACCAGACGCCCCTCGTGCAGCGCGTCGGCCGCCGACCATTCCTCCAGCAGCCCATCGACCACCGGGGCAACGCCCTCGCGCTGATCGCTGGCCGCCACCGGCAGCATGACCCGCAGCAGCGTCGCGCGCCGCGTAAAGCCGTTGATGAACGTCAGCTCGACCGGCGTGCGGCTTGTCCCCGACACGCGATCCAGGTCCACCTGTCCCTCCAACACCACGCGATGCACGTGGTAGGTTTGCAGCATCGGCACCTCGACCGGCCGGGGCGATGCCTGCCAGGCTTCGGGAACCTGCGTCCACTGGATCGAGTTGCGGTCGGGCCGTTGGTCGGCGGCGTTGTACACGTCGATGCCGAACTGCACGCGGGCGACCGGGCGGCCGTCGCGCTGGCCGACCGCCGGCGTCCACCGGACGCCGCGCCCCAGCAGCAGCGGCCGTTCCTGGGGCGCGATCCACTGCATGGTCCGCAGCCCCAGTTCCGCTTCCCGGGCTCGGTCCAGGTTCGCCCCCGGCCGACGCAGCATGATCCCCGTCGCCAGCAGCGACAGCGCCTCGCTCCACGCGGCCGGGTCGGTGGTGCCGCTCATCATCGCATACACCGGGTCCGGCGCCTGGCCTTCCTGAAGTTCCACGGGCTTGGTGAGCAGCCGCGCCAGCACCAGCGCGTGCGTCACCTGCCCGCGCTGCTGCGCTACGCGCAGATACTCATGGTCCTGCTGGGCCCGCCGCAACCACTTCAGCGGCATCGTCGGCACTGCCTCGGGCACGGAGAACCAATGCCCCGGATAGAACCACACCAGCTCGTCGGGGTCGGCCGGAACTTCCGGGCGGCTTGCCCGCGGCAGGGCCGAACCATAGCGGATCAGCTCCGCGCCCCGCAGAAACGCCAGCCACGCCCACAACCGCACCTCCAGCTCATCGGCCCCCGCCCCCGCGAACGGCACCAGCCCGGGCAGGTCCGTCCGCAACCACCGCGTGCCGGCAGGCAGCCGCTGGGTCGGCGGCCCAGTCACCAGCCCCGGAGCCGTGTACATCAGCCGGCCCAGCATCGCCGGCGGCACGGCGTCCTCCTCCCCCTCCACCGCCACACGCACATGCTGCTCTTCCAGCGGGACCGAGACGCGTATCGCATCGTGCGCCGAAAGCAGACCGGCCGCCTCCCCCGACAGTCTCACGGCCTCCTGCTCCTCCGATGCGCCCGGCACCCCCGCCAGCATCGCCGCCGACCGCTTCAGCCATCCGCGCTGCTCGAAGTGCCGCGCCGCCGCCGTCCAGTATTCCAACTGCGCCGGCCGGCTGTAACGCTCCAGATGGTCGATCGCCGGAAGCGGCCAGAAGCCCAGGCCCGCCCCGTCTGCCAGCGCGCTTCCGTCCAGCCAGGGCGCCACCACCGAATCGAACTCCTCCCAGTTCACCTGCGGAGGCCGGCCAAAAGGCCACTTCACGATGGGCTGCAATCGCTCCACCACCACCTGCACCCGATGGGCGTGCGCCAGCCTGACCAGATCATCCAGCACGGCGACGGCCGGCGCGTAGCGGCTGTCCCGCCGCGACAAGAGCTGCGGGGTGACGGCCTCGAACGCCTGGGGGTACAGCCGCACCAGCGAATCCCAGTCGAGCTGCGCCACCATTTGCAGCCCCCGCTCGACCGGCAGATCAAAATCATGCACGGCCAGCCGGATGGGGACCGACGCCACCACGTCGTCTTTGCGGACGATCTGGCAATCGCCGCGGTACTCTCCGGGGGGCGTGCCGGCCGGCACATGAATGTCAAACCAGACTGTCGCCGGCGCCGACAGGTCCTGCGGCCCCGCCGGCTGCAGCGGCCTGGCCGGATCGCGCAGGGCGCTTAGCTCCAGTCGTCCCTGGCGCATCGGCAGCGCAAGCAAGGCTCGAGGAAGGCTGCGGGCTGCCGCGGGCAGGCCCGTGTGCCTCACGAAGCCGGCCCGGTTGACATCGATCGGCATCTTTAGAACCTGGGCAGCCGTGAACCGCGAGGCCGCGATCTGGGCATCCTGGCGCTGCGGCGGCACAATCCGCAACGCGTAACGCTCCCGCCGGCCGGAATCCTGCCCCAGATGCACCTCGACCGCGAAGCTCACCGTCTCGTTGCCAGCGGCCGACAGGACCACCGGCGGCTCGATGGCGACGGCCTTGATCGGGTCGTAGTAGTGGACCGGTTGTAGCGCTGGCGCGTCGCCCCAGCCGCCCGTCCCGCTGCTTGATCCGCCCGGTCGTGGACATCCTGCGAGCGTTAGCAGCAACAGGAGTGGCGTAGCAGCTTGCGCCATGGATCGCCAAGTACGCATGCGGGGGTAACTCATGACAGCGGCAGGCATCCGTGCGTCAAGAGGATGATACCGCAACCCTAGAGAATGCACCATCTTGCGCACATACGCAACTCGGCAATAATTATTTTTTCTTTTAGAACTTGCATTTCTTCCAAATCGTGCTATAGTACCGGCACGTGCCAATAAGGTCGTGTGGCCGGTTGGCGAAGGTGGTTAGCGTCAAGATCGCCCGCGCGGGCGAGAAGGAGCGTTCGATGCGTCGGATTACTCAAGTGTTGGCTTGGACGTTGGGTCTTGGTGTGCTGGCGGGCGGGCCGGCCTTCGTGGCGTCGCCCGCCACGGTGGTGGCTGCCGAGCAGCAGTCCAAGGACATCGTGGACACCGCCGTGGCGGCCGGGCAGTTCAAGACTCTGGCAGCGGCATTACAGGCCGCGGGTCTGGTGGACACGCTCAAGGGCAAGGGCCCGTTCACGGTGCTGGCGCCGACGGATGCCGCCTTCGCGAAGCTTCCGGCCGGGACGGTTGAAAACCTGCTGAAGCCCGAGAACAAGGACAAGCTCATTGCCGTGCTGACGTACCACGTCATCCCCGGCAAGGCCATGTCCAAGGATGTCGCGGGCATGACCAGCGCCAAGACCGTCAACGGCAAGGAAGTGGCGATCAGCGTGACCGACGGCAAGGTGACCATCGGCGGGGCCAACGTTACCACCGCCGACATCGCGGCAAGCAACGGCGTGATCCATGTGATCGACACGGTGCTTTTGCCCTGAAGATGAAGCTGGAGGTCGTCGCGAAGGGCGGACGGCACGGAGCCGTCCGCCTTTCTTCGCGCTGGGCGCATGAAAAAGGCCGCGACCCTGGCTTTCATTCTTCAAGTGCGGCCTCAAGGGCCATTGAAAGGTTTGTTAAAGCAGGTCGCTGGCCACCACCTACATCGGCAACAGCACTACCCGTCCTTGAGTCCGATGCCGCTTCACAGCGGGGTGCCCCGGCCGGCCCCGACCGCTACAATCCTGCCCCATGCATCTGAAGGCCCCGGCCAAGCTCAACTTGCATCTGCGTGTGGGGCGCCGCGGCCCGGACGGCTTCCATCCGGTGCTTACGTGGATGTGCAGCATCGGGTTGTTCGACGAGATGGACATGGCCTGGACCGACGGGCCGCCCGGCCTGTTCTGTGATGACCCAGCGCTGCCCGTCGATGAGAGCAACCTGGTGGTCCGGGCGATGCTTGCGTTTTCGCGGATGGCACCGCGACTGCGTCCGCTGAGCGTGCATCTGCGGAAGCACATTCCCGCCGGGGCGGGGCTGGGCGGGGGAAGTTCCGATGCCGCCCGCGCCCTGCTGGGGCTTGACGCGATGCACCAGACGGGCCTGTCGCGGCAGCAACTGGCCGAGCTGGCCGCCGGCTTGGGCAGCGATGTGCCGTTTTTCCTTCACCTTCCTTGCGCCGTTTGCCGCGGGCGCGGGCAGATCGTGCAGCCCGTCGCGGCGCCGCGACCACGTTGGGCGGTGCTCATCCTTCCCGGGTTCGCGATGCCGACGGCGCGGGTTTATGGGCGGTTCGACGAGCTGGGGCTGGGCGAGGACCAGGCCCTGCAGGAACCTTTGGCCTGGACCGAATGGTCGGCACTCCAGGCCGAGCCACTCCTGGCCCGGCTGGTCAACGATCTGGAGCCGGCGGCCTTCTCGCTGGCCCCCGACCTGGGCCGGATTCATCAGCAGGCACAAAGGATCCTGGCGCGGCCGGTGCGAATGAGCGGCAGCGGAAGCAGCCTGTTCACACTTTACGACGGGGCCGCCGAAGCCTCCCTGGCGGCCCGGATGGTCCAGGAAAGGCAGGCGGTTGGGGCGCTGGCCGTGCAACTGGCGCCTGATTTCCGCGATGATCTTGACGCACCGGCGCGCAAATCGTAATATGAAAGACTTGCGGCGGCGGAACGTACCGGCTGCCGCATTGCGGCAAGGACACCGGGTGTGTTGATGCGAAGGCTTCTCCCGCAACTTACCGTGGCTGTACGCTAGGCCGGCACCGCAGCCCATAGCGGCGATCGACGCCCCTATGCCTGGCGACCGGCCCACCTCATCTTCCCTCGATTCTCCGAGGGTGTTTCGGCGTATCTGATCTTGTCGTACAAACCGGGTTGTTGAGCCGATGGGTGTTTGGGGATGAATCTGCCCCGCCGGGCGAATGCGATGCCCGGCCGGGCCCAGGAGAGCAAGGACAAAGCCATGGCCACCGTTTCAACCGCTGCGCAGACTGTTGTCGAGACGCGCTGCCGATACAAGGGCAAGACCGGCGCGCGGATTCTGCATGAGATGCTCATCCAGCAGCACAAGGTCGAAGTGATGTTCGGCTATCCCGGCGGGGCGATCCTGCCGGTTTTCGATGAACTGTATCACACCCCGGCGCGGTTCATCCTCAACCGCCACGAGCAGTCCTCCGGGCACTGCGCCGACGGCTACGCCCGCGCCACGGGCAAGCCGGGGGTCTGCATCTGCACATCCGGGCCCGGCGCCACCAACACCGTCACGCCGCTGGCCACGGCGCTGATGGATTCGGTGCCGATCCTGGTCTTCAGCGGCCAGGTCGCGACGAAGGTGATCGGCAACGATGCGTTTCAGGAGGCGGACGTCACCGGCATCACGCGTCCCTGCACGAAGTGGAACTACCTGGTGAAGGATGTGCGCGAACTGCCGCGGGTCGTCAACGAGGCGTTCATGATCGCCACCACCGGCCGGCCCGGGCCCGTGCTGGTGGACCTGCCCAAGGATGTGACCACGGCGGTGTGCCCGGAGGAGGTGAACGACCAACCGCGGCCCCACATCCTGGAGCGCCGCAGGTCGGCGGTGACCCATCCGCAGCATGCTCGACAGGCCGAGCAGGCCGCCGAACTGATCAACCGTTCCAAACGCCCGGTGCTGTACGTCGGCGGCGGGGCGATCATTTCCGGCGCCTATGACATCCTGCGGAAGGTGGCCAACCGCGGCGATATTCCCGTCACCACGACGCTGCTGGGGCTGGGCGCCTTCGACGAGCACGACCCCAAGAGCCTCTATATGCTGGGGATGCACGGCAGCGCGTTTGCCAACTACGCCGTGCAGGAGAGCGACTGCCTGATCGCCGTGGGCGCGCGGTTCGACGACCGCGTGACCGGCAATCTGGCCACCTTCGCCCCCAAGGCCAGGATCATCCACATCGACATCGACCCCTCGTCCATCGGCAAGAACGTGGACGTGGACGTGACGGTCGTCGGCGATGCCCGAACCAGCCTGGAGATGATGCTGCCCTTGATCGAGCCGGCCGATCGGCACGAGTGGCTGGCACAGATCCAGGCCTGGAAGAAAAAGTACCCCTTCCGCTACCTGGACGACAGCCCGCTGGCCAAGCCGCAGTACGTGATCGAGGAGATCCATCGGCAGACCGACGGCCAGGCGATCATCACGACCGGCGTCGGCCAGCACCAGATGTGGGCGGCCCAGTTCTACCGCTGGCGCTATCCGCGGCAGATGATCACCAGCGGCGGGCTGGGGACGATGGGCTATGGGTTGCCATCGGCGATGGGGGCGGCTTTGGGCCTGCCGGGCAAGATCGTGATCGACATCGACGGCGACGCCAGCTACCTGATGACCTGCTCGGAACTGGCGACCATCGCCGAGTACAACATCCCCGTGAAGGTGGCCATCCTCAACAACGACTTCCAGGGGATGGTCAAGCAGTGGCAGGACCTGTTCTATCAGAAGCGCTACTCCAAGAGCGCGATGAAGAACCCGAACTTCGCCGCGATGGCCGAGGCGTTCGGGGTGCGCGGCATCCGCTGCGATCGCAAGGAGGATGTGCCGGCCACCGTCCAGGCGATGCTCGAGCACGACGGGCCGATCGTGGTGGACTTCCACGTCGAACCCAAGGAGCACGTCTATCCGATGGTCCCCAGCGGCAAGGGCCTGCACGAGATGGAGCTGGGCACGCTGGCCTGAGTGCCGGCCGGGCCCGGCTCATTTGCCGATGCAGAACCGCGCGAAGATCGCGCCCAGCAGGTCCTCGGGCGTCACGTGGCCCAGGACCTGGCCGAGGGCGTCCAGCGCCTGGCGCAACTCCAGGGCGAGGATCTCGGCTTCCGTATGTTCGCGAGCGCGGCGCATGGCCGCGCGGGCCTCGGCAATCGCCGTCAGGTGCCGGGCGTTCAGGGACAGCATGGCGCCCGGAGAATCGGCGCCGAAGGCCAGTTCGTCCAGACGACTCCTCAGCGCCTCCAGGTTGTCGCCGGTCACGGCCGAGACGGCCACGGCGCTGGCGATCCGACCGGGCGCCGTCGCAAGGGAGCGTTGGGCCTTGCGGTCGCTCGCCCCGTCGCTTGCGCCGCCGGCTCGTGGAAGCAGATCCAGTTTCGTGTACACCACCAGGTCGGCGGCGCGGGGCAGCGTGGGCGGCGGCTCGGCGCTGGACGCATCGACCACCAGCACCAGAAAATCAGCCTGCTCGGCCGCCCACAGAGCGCGAGCGTGCATCTGTGCGGCGATCGTGTCCGCCGCGTCGGGCGTTTCGGTCAGCCCGGCGGCGTCGCTGACTCGCACCATTCCCCGCCGCAGCCGGACCTGCGCCGACAGCACATCGCGCGTGGTCCCGGCATGCGGAGAAACCACCGCCCGTTGGGTGCCGGCCAGGGCATTGAGCAGCGTGCTCTTGCCGGCGTTGGGCCTGCCGGCCAGCACAAAGTGCGGCTCGTGGGCCAGACGATCCAGCCGGTCGCTGTGCGCCGCCAGGTCTGCCAGCGCGGTCTCCGCGACCTCGATGCGTGCGGCGACCTCCTCGGCCGACAGAAACGTCACATCCTCCTCGGAGAAGTCGATGCCCGCCTCGACCAGTGCCAGGGTTTCGGCCAGGCCGTCCATGACGGGGCGGAGTCGCCGGGCCAGTTCGCCGGCCATCAGTTGCCGCGCAGCCCGCAGCTGCGCCTCGTTGCTGGCGGCGATGGTGGCCGCCACGCCCTCGGCTTCGGCAAGGTCCATCCGGCCGTGGAAGTATGCCCGCGCGGTAAACTCTCCCGGCTCGGCCGGCCGGGCCCCCAGCCGCACAAGCTCGTCCACCAGCCGGCGAGCCAGCCACACGTTCCCGGGGATGTGGTACTCGACCAGGTCCTCGCCGGTGTAACTGGCCGGCGCGGCAAACACGTACACCCATGCGGGAAAACTCAGACCGTCGAACTCCAGGCGCAGCGCCCGCGCCGACCGGGGCGAAACCTCATGGCAGCCGGTCAGCGTCCGCAGCGCGGCGTGGGACTCGCCGCCGCTGCTGCGCACGAGGATCCGCGCCGCCGGCGCGATGACGCTGCTGATGGCCACGATGGTGTCCCCCTGGATCACTATCGCTTGCGGTTGCGGCCCTCGGCCTCGTTGCGGAGTTCCTCGGCGCGCTTCTGCAGGTCGGCCAGCCAGGCCCTCAGGCCTCGCTTGGGCGGGGCGGGCTCCTGTTTCCGCTCGGCCAGGCGGCGCCCGGCGCGAGTGGGCTTGGCATCCACCAGCACCCGTCCGGCCCTCTCGGCCTCTTCCTGGGCCTGGATGTGGTCTCGCACCCGCTTGGATTCCCAGATTCCGATCGCCGTGCTGGTCAGGATATAGAGGTTCAGGCCGCTGGGCCCGCCGTAGAGCATCACCGGGAACAGCAACGTCATCCACTTCATCATCTTCTGCTGCTGCGCGGCCTCGGGGGTGGCCGGCGGCGGCATCGTCTTCATCTGCCAGTACGACTGCAACCAGAAGACGAAGCCCATGAGGATCGGCAGGAGGTTGATCGCGTCGAGGCTGGTGAAGATCAGCGGAATGGCGTGGTTGGGGAAGTAGAAGAGCCGATCCGGCTGGGCCAGGTCGTCGATCCAGGTCAGCCCCCACAGGAACGAGGCGTGGCGAAGCTCGAAGGTGCTCTGAAGCGCCGACCACAGCGCGATCCAGATCGGCATCTGCAGGAACATCGGCAGACAGCCGAGGATCGGCGTGAAGCCCTGCTGCTTGTAGATGGCCATCATCTCGCGGTTGAGGGTCTCCTTGTCGTCCCCGTATTTCTTCTTGAGCCGCTCGATCTCCGGGCCCATCTTGCCCATCTTGCTCATGGAGATCTGCGACTTCTTGGTGATCGGGTGCAGCAGCAGCCGCACCACCAGCACCAGCGCGATGATCGCCAGGCCCCAGTCGCCGTGCCCGGCGAACCCGCCGAACACCCAGTGGAACCCCACCAGCATCGCCACCAGGATGTTGATCAGCCACTGGAAGGTGCACAGCCCGCAGATGCCGCCGGTCAGCACCAGCGTCTCATGATAGCCCAGCGGGTAATTCGCGTAGTGGGGCTGGCGGAGAATGCTTCGTTGCCGCGGCCCCAGGTACACCTCCAGCGGCCACGGGGCGGTCTGGCCGACGCCCACCTCCAGCACGCCGCTCTCGATCGCCAGGGCCACGTCCTTGCGCGTGTAGTCGGCATAGCCCGGGCGAAGCGCCAGGGCCGTCGCCGAGGCCAGCGTGCCCCGCGGCGCACGCACGATCGCATTGAAATAGGCGCTGTTGGCGCCCACCCACAGCAGGGGAAGGCCTTCCTTGTGCTTCAGCTCGATGCGCGGCCGGTCCACGGTGAACTGGCTGAAGGCATGATGCTCCAGTTCCACCGCCCCGCGGTCGTCATAGCCGGCCACCACCGACGGAACGTCGCGCAGGCCCTCGTGAGGCGGGGGGATCGGGCCGTTGCCGACGATCTGCACGGCCAGCGGCTGTTCGCCGCGGTTGCGCAAGCCGTAGGCCACCTGCACCTCAAAACCACGTGTGGCGTCCTGGCGGTCTCGCACGCGGAAGGTCTTTTCGACGGTCAGGACCGGCCCGGCGTCGCCCTCGATGTCAATCGTCCAGGTCGCCGACACGGGCACGCCCGAGGCTTCGGCCGAACCGACCCCCGCCAGACGCCACTGGGCGTCGGCCACGTCCACCGGCTGGCCGTTGATGATCAGGCGGCGCGTCGCCATCGAGGCCGCCAGCTCGTGCGGCACGTCGTAGGCCGCCTGGAAGCAATAGGCGTCGGGACGATCCACCTGCTGTTTGTAGGGGTTGAGCGTCACCAGCGAGATCGCCGCACCGCGCGACGAGAGGCGCACGTGCATGGGGTAACCGCTGCCGCGGTCCAACGAGCCGAGTTCCGCGGTCCGCGGCGGGCCGCCGGCTACGCGGTACACGGCCTGCGGCGCGGAGGACGGCGACGCGGCGTCTCCGGGAGCGGTGGCGGCGGAGGTGGCCGGCAGCACCGCCCCGTTCGGCTGGGTGGCGGGCCGGCTCGCGGCCGGAGGCGGCTGGTTGATGTCCCACTGCGGGTTGGCCTGGCGAAGGCGCCCCACGAAGTACATCCACCCGACGGTCAGGGCCATCGCGGCGACCAGCCACAGGATCATTCGCCGGTTGTCCATCTACCTGCCATCCCTCAGGCGAGTCCCCAGAAAATTGTCCAGCTCCTCGATCTCCAGCACCTTTCGGACGGTGGTCTCCACGTCGTAGGGAACGCGGACGAACTCGACGTACTTCTCGTTGACGACCACGAAGCTGGAACGCGGGTCGCGGTCGCGGGGCTGGCCAACGCTGCCGACGTTCACGATCGCCTTCTCATCGGTGATCTCGAACCGCCAGTCCAGCTCGTCGGGGCTGTAGAAGTCCGGCCCCTCCAAAAACACGCCCGGCACGTGGGTGTGGCCGACGAAGCACAGTTTCTCGAACCGTTCGAAGATCGCCACGAACTTCCCGGGGTTCGTATAGATGTCGTCGGGAAAGATATACTCGTTGATCGGCCGCCGCGGAGAGGCGTGCACGCCCACCAGCCCGTCGAGTTTCAGCCGCACCGGCAGGCTCCCCAGGAACTTCCACCGTGCCGCGCGGCGGGTGACGTCCGGGTCGGCCTCGAAGCGCGAGCGCGTCCAGTAACTGGCCTGCTCGGCGCCGCTGTTGAAGTTGTAAGGCTCGTAGAAGACGGCAAAGTCGTGGTTGCCCATCAGGCAGACCTTGCACCGCTGCGACACCATGTCCAGGCACTCGATGGGGTTGGGGCCGTAGCCGACGACATCGCCCAGGCAGTAGATCTCCCCGATGCCCCGGCGCTGAATCTCCTCCAGCACCGCCGTCAGGGCCTCCAGGTTGGAGTGGATGTCGCTGATGATCGCAAGCATGCGAGTTCGTTGGCGGTTCCGCCCTTCGTGGCAGAGGGGCGATGGTAAAGGGTGCCCGCGCGAGCGTCAAATCAGCCGCCAAGCACCGCGCCGGCAGGGGTCTGGCGCGCATTTTGGGCACTGTTGGTACAACTGCATGACTGATTGGGGGTTGTGTGCGGATTTCACGGAGGAAGTTATGCGGTTGGAGAGCAATGCGGAGCGGTTGGTGGCGGAGCAGGCGGTGCTGCATTACCGGGAACTGCAGCGG
>Ga0209381_1000150_pt1 | contig 199245 bp, 177 predicted proteins | sample DewCreD2012metaG_FD_184111 | JGI IMG/M metagenome (GOLD analysis project Ga0209381, IMG submission 184111) | Hot spring sediment bacterial and archeal communities from British Columbia, Canada, to study Microbial Dark Matter (Phase II) - Dewar... ... | reverse complement strand
AGGTCCCGGGAACAGCCGAGCCATCGCCCCAGCTGCCGATGACCGAACGTTATCCCGTGTAATGCACAGCCAGCCAGACCGTCGTCTGCACGTCGCTGGTCCACTCCACCCGATGCCGCTTGTGGGCGGGGATGTTGATGAACGAGCCGGGCTTCATCTCGAACGGTTCCTCTCCCTCGAATCGCAGACGTGCGGCCCCCTCCAGCAGCAGAACCCATTCTCCGGTCGGCTGGTCGTACCAGAAGCCCTCCGGCGAGGCGTGGCCGTGCGACACGATCCGCTCGATGCGGACATGCGGCGTGCTCAGGAGCGTGAGGAACACCTCCTGCGAAAGGTCGGCCGGCCAGTCGTCGCGGAGGTGGGCGGGTTGCATCCCGGTTATGTCACCGATTGAGCCACGGCCGTCCAGATCCCGAGGCACCACGCCGCTCACGCTTCGCCGCCTGAGCCCTTCGCCGCCAGCCGCACCAGCCACCGGTACAGCGGCATGGCTGCCCGCCACTTCTGCACGCAGTAGCCGACCAGTGCCCGCGAGCACAGCTGCCTCGGCCGGCCGCATTCCTGCTCCGTGTACAGCCCGCCGTGCTTGAGCAGTTCGGCCCGCTCCTCATCAACATCAAAGCCCCGCGGCACACGCTTGTACCGCTGGCCGCCGACGCCCAGGCCGGATCGCTTCACCCGTCCAACGGCGGCGGCCAGTTCCCTGCCCGTTGTCTCATCGGCCACGGCCTCGCGGTAGGCCCTGATCACCGGCGGCGAGAAGATGTACCAGCCGGCGTACAGCCCCATGCCGGTCCCGTCCAGCTCGAAGTAGAATCCGGGACGCTCCATCTTCTTCCCGCCGGCCTGCCAGAAGTACACGCCCAGGTGCGTCTTGTACGGCGTCTTGTCGGACGAGAATCGCGTGTCGCGATAGATGCGGAAGATGGAGCCGCCCGGGCCGGGGTCGGTCACCAGGCCCGGCTGCATGCGGTTCAACGCCCGACCCAGCTCCACGACGAAGCTCCGAGCCGGCTCCAGGACCAGCCGCTGGTAGTCGTCCCGGTGCCGCTCGAACCACGGGCGGTTGTTGTTCCGCTTGAGCTGGGCGAAGAACCGCATTGCCTCCACGGAAAAACCGGCGAATGTGACGTCGTCATGCATGTCGCTGCTCCAGTTTATCTGCTGTCGCGACCCACTGATACCGGGTGAGCCCAACTCGCTCTATCTTGCACCTGGATGCGGTGGGCCACGTGGTAAGATGCACGACCGGCGGCGATGTGAACGGACGCCATGAGCAAGGAACCCCTGATCTGCCACCGCTGTGGCTGTGAGTTGACGCCGGGCAGCGGCGGTCTCTGGTTCGTGCGGATCGATGCCGTGGCGGACCCGACGCCGCCTGATTTGTCCGCCGCGAATCTCCTGGGCCAGCCGGCCGACGAGATCGAACGGCTGATCCGGCAGATGGCCGGCCATTCCGAGCAGGAGCTGATGGACCAGGTGTATCGCAGGCTCGTGATCCACTTGTGTAACCGCTGCTACCGCTCCTGGATCGAGAACCCCACGGGCTGATTGCCTGGCACGGCCCGCAGCACCCCGCCGTCCACGGGTACAATGCCCCTGGTGCCCCCGACCCGCTCCATCCTCCACCTGGACATGGACGCGTTCTTCGCGTCGGTCGAGCAGCGGGACCATCCCGAGCTTCGCGGCAAGCCGCTGCTCATCGGCCACGACGGTCCGCGGGGCGTCGTCGCGACGGCCAGCTACGAGGCCCGGCCGTTCGGGTGCCACTCGGCCCAGCCCATGGCCGTCGCCAAGCGGCTTTGCCCCAACGCCGTCGTCCTGCCCGTGCGGATGGAGGCGTACCATGACGCCTCCGAGCGGATGTTCTCAATCCTCGATGAGTTCTCGCCGGTGCTCGAGCCCCTGAGCATCGACGAGGCGTTCCTGGACCTGACCGGCACGGAGCGGGCGCTGGGCAAGGCGGAGGATGTGGCCCGCCGGCTCAAGGACCGCATCAGGGCCGACCTGAAGCTCACGGCATCGGTCGGCCTGGCTCCTAACAAGTACCTGGCCAAGCTGGCCTCGGACATGCAGAAGCCCGATGGCCTGGTGGTGATCCGGCCCAGCGACATCGACCGCATCCTGCCGGCGCTGCCCGTGACCAGACTCTGGGGCATCGGCAAGGCCACGGCCGCACGGCTGCAGCCGCTGGGGATCAGGACCATCGGCGACCTGCGGGCCAAGCCGATGGATTGGCTGGAGAAGCACCTGGGATCGGATGCCGAGCGGTACTTCAACCTGGCCCGCGGGATTGACGATCGGCCCGTCACGCCCGACCAGGAAGCCAAGAGCATCGGCCACGAGCAGACGTTCGAGGTGGATGTGGCCGATGCCGAGGAGATCCGACGCGTGCTGCTGGATCAGGTGGAGCAGGTGGCCCGTCGTCTCCGCAAGCACGGCCTGCACGCTCGTGGCGTGGCGGTGAAGATCAGGTTCGGGAAGTTCCAGACGATCAGCCGCTCGATGACGCTGGACAACCCGACGGACACCACCGACGAACTCTGGCAGGCCGCACGGGGCCTGTTTGACAAGTGGTCGTTCCAACCGGTGCGGCTGATCGGCATGACAGCCGAGCGCCTCAGTCACGGTGAAGGACAACTGGGGCTGTTCGCCGATCCGGGCCGAGAGCGAAAGAAGAGGCTGGATGCCGTGGCCGACAAGATCAACCAGAAGTTCGGCAAGCGGGCCATCCGCCGGGGCGGCGTGAGCTGACTCGCTGTGCCCCACTGCTTGCCTTGCACAGCCCCGATGGCCGGGGAAAATACACCCATGAAGGTCATCGCATTCAACGGCAGCCCACGGCCGGACGGCAACACCAGCATCCTCCTCAACCACGTCCTTGAGCCCATCAGGGCCAAGGGCATCCAGACCGAGGTTTACCAGCTTGGCGGCAGCGACATCCACGGATGCAGGGCCTGTTACGCCTGCATGAAGACTAAGAATGGCCGCTGCTCACACGACGACGACGTGGCCAACGAGTGCATTGCCAAGATGCTGGAGGCCGACGGCATCATCCTCGGCTCACCCACGTACTTCGCCGACCTGACGCCGGAGACCAAGGCGTTGATCGACCGGGCTGGATACGTCAGCCGGGCCAACGGGGACCTGCTCAAGCGGAAGGTCGGGGCGGCCGTGGTCGCCGTCCGCCGGGCCGGCGAGATTCACGCCTTCGACTCGATCAACCACTTCTTCCTCATCAGCCAGATGATCGTGCCCGGCTCGTGCTACTGGAACGTGGGCATTGGCCGGGACAAAGGCGATGTTGAGACGGACGCCGAGGGGCTCAAGACGATGCGGGTCCTGGGCGAGAACATGGCGTGGCTGCTGGAGAGCGTGGCGGCCAGGAAAGAGGCCCACTGAGATGACCCGCCAACGGAACCCCAAGTCAGGCCGGCGGCCGACGCGGAAGATCGAGGAACTGTCCAAGGCCCCCATCAAGCCGACCGTGGTCAAACCCGGCCGCTACCGCCATTACAAGGGCAAGGAGTACCAGGTCATCGGCATCGCCCGTCACAGCGAGACGATGGAGGAACTGGTGGTGTACCGGGCCCTGTACGGCGACGGGGGCCTGTGGGTCCGGCCCAAGGCGATGTTCGAGGAGTCGGTGGTTGTCGACGGTCGGCGGGTGCCCAGGTTCGCGTTGGTCAGCGCTCGTCCGTGACGACGCCGAGCCTGCTCGCTGATCGCAGTGGCGTGGCGGGAACCGAGATCATGCCGAGGAAACAATCAAATGCGGATTTGCTATAGAAGGTTCAGCCTGCCCGCCGCCCCACGCCTTTTTTGACCGCTGCATAGTGGGCCGCCACGTGCAGCTCATGAAGCCCATCCCTGGCCCGGCATGCAGCCCGCCACAGCGGGTCGCTGGGCGGGAAGCCCAGAACATCCAGCCGGCGGCACAACCGGCTGACGAACCGGAGCTGGCGAGCCACGGTCTCACGCAGCTTCAGGGCTTGCTCCGGTTGCAGGTCATCGACCGTCACACTGGGATCGTAGAGCGGTGAACCTGCCCGGCAACGACGCCCGTCGAAGATTCGATCAGCCGTGAACAAACCCCGGGTGGTTGCTGAACACCGCTGCCACCGCCCCCGGGCCGTCGGCCGCGGATCAGCGACGGTTGCTCTGTTTGCCGAAGACCGAACTCAACACCTTCTCGGCACGGGCGAATGAGTCCTTGGCCTTGGCCAGAACCGCCTTCACTGCTTCCCGCAGCTCTTCCTCATCGCTGACGTCGGTGACGGGATGGACGTGGCGGTCGAAGCGGCTGTACCTGGCTTCCTGGCTCATCGCCTTTCTGCCCACGTGGAAGCCCGCTTTGCTCAACCGTGTGACCAGCTGCAGCCGCAGCTTCGGGTCATCCATCTGCGACACCTCGAAGATGATCCGCACCCTCTCATCGCCCTCGTGGTCCATCCAGCAGAGGACGCTCACGGGTCGGCCCAGATTCGTCCACGCCGTGCCGTTCTCGGGGACCAGCTCACGCCAGCCCGACGGCAGGAACCAGGTGGTCTTGCGGGTGGAGGCAAGCACCTCGCACCCTCCTGCTTCCAGCTCCTCCTTGGCAATCTGCTGGAACTCGCTGTAGCCGCCCAGTTCCACGATCAGGTCGATCGCCTCCCGGTGCTTGCGGTAGATGGTCTTGCACAGATCCACCAGTTGCTGGTCGGTCATGGTCAGCCTCCGGAGCGTCGCCAGGTAGTGGTCCAGGAACACGCCAACGGCCTCAGGCATCTGGGCCCGCCGCTGCAGTACGATCTTCGCCAGCACCGTCAGGACCTGAGCGTAGCTGTAGGTGATGTAGTCGGCCGCGTCCTCGTCTTCGCTGGCGTGGCCCTCAAGGGTCAGGAACACCGGAAGAAGCAGGAACGACGGGAACTCCCGGCTGATTGCCTTGCGGTAACGGGCCAGTTGCCCTGGGCCTTCCCCGCTGCCGATCTTGTTCTCGATAGGCACAACGACCTGCGGATTGCCCCGGATGACCACGAGCACGTCGATGTGTTGCCATTCCCGCCGGACCTCGACGTCGCCCAGGTCCATCAGCTCCACCTGGGCCGCGGATAGGCCCTCGATCCTGGCGTTCGTTTCCAGCAGCATGTTCGACAGCAGCCGGCGAAGGAAGGTGTCGCCCAGCCCGTGCGTTTCGCCCGGGTCCAGCAGCCAGGCCAGTGCATTGCTGTGGCGGATCTCGGCGTGCTCGACCTTCAGGGCCTTGAAAACGTTGAACCGGGCCAGCTCGGCCCGCAGCTGCTCAAGCTCGGGGTTGTCGGCCAGGAACCGGTCTATCGCAGCCTTGCCGTCCATGGGGTGGCCTGGAGCGTGCTCGTGGGACGATATCGGCACGGTGTCATCCGCCCTTCTCGGCCGCCGCCCGCGACGGGTCTTTCTGCACCAAGGCGGCCAGCGTCTTGTGCAACACGCCCTTGGTCTGCTTGAGCGCCCGCTCTACCTTCGGGCTCAGCAGGTCCTTCGCCAGCGTCGCGTCGATGGCCGATAGCCAATGCCGGCCCATCTCCAGCAGGCGTTGCTGGGCCGCCCTGCGATCTCCGGGTACCCGCGGCTTGCGGCCAGCCACGTGGCGGATGTCCCGCTTAAAACCTCGAGCACGCTGGGCGGCCAGGATCTGCTTGGAGCTGTACCGGCCCTCCAAGGTCTCCCGCCAGAGCTGCTCTCGTTGCTGCGGGTCGCGGACCTGGTAGACCGCGACCAGCGCCGTAGGCGAGGGCGGCCAGAGCTTTCGTCGAGCCTGGGCGATCCGCCGCTCCAGGTCCTTGCGTGAGCACCGCTTCGCGAAAACGCGTGCCTGGCGAAGAGTCTCGGGGTTCACCCCCAGTTTCTCGGCCTCGTCGGCCTTGACGCTCCCGTCCATGGGGAACACCGCCGTCTGATCGACGCTGTCGCGGCCCATCTTCCAGAACCGCCGCAACTGCTCTTCGGCGAGGCTCACAGCGTCCTTGCCCCAGCCAGACACATCGAAGGGATCGTCCTTGGACTTGGCCATGGCTCTTCACATCTACCGCCAGACACACCACCTGTCGAGGACGGTCAGTACCGGCCCGTGGCTCGCCGACCGGCAGCCGCTGTGCCGCGGGTCAGGCGGAACGACGTTGCCACACGCCTGCAACCCCCGCTGCGTTCGGCACGCCGCCTTTGGCGCTGAGCGGTGACAGACCACGGGGCTGGGCAGCCGAGGTCATGGCGACAGGTTCTGCGTCTTCTTTGCCCCAGTCCAAATGCTCAGCCGTTGCTCCAGCTTGTCGATGACCGCGTCCAGTGGCTTGGTGTTGACCATCTTGCCGTCGACGTAGAGCGCTGCCATCCGCCTGTCTTGATGGGCATCGAACAGATCGGTCATCGACCGATCAATGCCGTCCACCGCCGTCGTCGCCGTATCCCTGACATTTGAGAAGGAGTATCCCTCGATGCCCAGCGCTTCGCAGCGTCGTCGGAACCACAGCTGGACGTTGTCGATACGGACAAACTTGCCCTTCCTGTTTACAGCGAAGTGCACCAGCGGCGTGCCGTTTGCAGTGGAGAACACGCGGCCCGAAGCCGGGGCCAGCTTCTTCAGGTAGGCCCGCGTCTTGGGCCACAGCTTGTATTTGACGTTCACGCCGGTCTTGCCGCGGCGGTGGTTGAGGTGGCACGCCTCGATCATCCCGGTCTGCAAGTCACTGATGTCTTGGGCGTAGTAGGCACAGTTCAGGCCCAGCAACAGCCAGCAGCGGCCACGGTCATCGCTCTTCTGCCACAGTTGCCGCAACACGTCGATGGGTATGGCCTTGGCCGTGGACTCGCTGACCGTGTACTTCGAGAACAGCCTCCTGTCCCGCGGAAGCCGATCGAGGCAGTAGTTGGCCTCCGCCCAAACGCAGAACATGTGTGCCAGCTTGATGTGGTCGTTGAACGTGTGCGGTGAATCCTCGCCCGCGAACACCCGGGCGTCCGCCCATTCCCTGAACTTCCGCACAACCTTCGCAGCTGCTTCCTCGGTCTTGTCCCAGGGCTCGTTTCCCGCCACGTCCTTCATCGCCACCACGTCCCGGGAAATCGAGACGAACCGAGCAATCCCGATGTTCTGCTTCGCCTGCTCCTTCACCACCTGACCTTCCGCACGCAGCTTGTCGAGCTTCTGACGTCGCTCCAGGCGTCGTCGCTGCTCAACCATGAACTCATCCAGGAGGGCCCCCACCGTCATCGGCTTGCTGGTTTCCTCGCTGCTGTCGGGCCTGGCCGTGAATGCGTCGCGAAGCTCCCGCAACGGCCGGCTCTTCAGCGACCGCAGCAGCCTCTTCTTTTCCGCGGCATCGAGACTCGAAGCGAACCCCGCCGCCAACTCGGGGTCCAGTGCCGCCAGCTCCGCGAACTCCTTCTGGGCCCCTTCCAGGTCCGCCTCGTGGGGGAAGGCACCAAGCCACATCACACTCGTCTGAAGGTCGGAAACGAGCCCCCGCAACCTGAGACGCCTCGCGGTCGACGCCCGGTCCTCCAGCGTGCTCCTGTACTTGGCCAACGCCTGTCGGTAGCTCTCGCGGTCCGTCACCCCGTCGCCCCAGCCGAAGTAGTGGGCCTGGCCGCTGATCTTCTTGTACCAGCGGCCACGCCCGCGGCCGCCGCTCAGGTACTTGAACGAAAGCTCCAGACCCCGCGTGTTCTTGCGTCCCATGGTCGCACTCCTGGCTGTTCCAAGGGCCGTGATTGTACCGCTGTTTGGCTCGGAATAGGGGTCACGATAGGGGTCAAAACAAGGGACCGCGAAGGGGTCAAAAAAAGACCCCCTGTAAACCATTGATTTACAGGGGGTTATGAGTGGGCCCGGGGCGATTCGAACGCCCGACCTCGTCCTTATCAGGGACGCGCTCTAACCAACTGAGCTACGAGCCCCCGCCTGGCGATGTGGATTCTAGTTGCCGCGTACCGGCTGTCAATGTTTGGCCCGGCGGTGTGCTGCAAGTAAGATGCCCGCCGAAGGAGATCCGGTCATGGCCACTTTCAGCGTGCTGCTGGTGACGGCAGCGCCGCCGGGGCAGCCGGGCGACGCCGGCGGGGCGTTTGTGAAAATCGACTCCCGCGAGGCGCTGTTGCGCAGCGCCGAGCTGTTCGTCAACCGCGAGAACGTCCGGCAGATCCAGCTGTGCTTCCTGCCGGAGATGCTCGAGCAGGGCAAGCGGAAGTTCGGCGGACACCTGAGTTTCTCCGGCGTGAAGATCATCAGCGGCGGACCGGCATGGATCGATCAGTTCGCCGCGGCCGCCGCAAACGTGCCCTCCGACTGCACGCATGTGCTGGTGCATGATGCGGCCCGGCCGGCGGTGTCCTACCTCGACATCGAGGCGGTGATGAGCGAGGCGGAAAAGCACCCGGCCGTCTGGATGACGGCGCCCGTGCCGACAAGGCTGGCGGAAGTGGATGCCTCGGGCAAAGCAGTGGCTTTCGCGCCGGCCGAGCGGTTTCTGCAGGTTCTCACCCCCCAGGCATTCGCGCGGCAGAGATTTCTGGAGATTGCCCGATCAAGGCAGGAACCGCCGGCCTCGAGCGTGCGCCTGCTGAAAGGTTCGCCGCTGAACGTGCGCGTGGGCAGCTCGGCCGACGCGTCGCTGGTGCGGGCGATGATCGGTCTGCTTCCCAAGCCCAAGGTCAAGGGCCCCGCCAGTCCGTTCGAAGAGGCGCAATGGTGACGGCGGCGTCGCTACGACAGGAGTGCACGAACGATCAGGACGGTCAGGCTGTAGGTAACCAGAACGACCAGAATCCCGACGGCGCGGTCCAGCCACCGTCGTCGCGCGGGATCCTCGGGATCGAGAACCGCGTTCATGACACACCCCCTTCTTCACACTCGAACGTGCCTCAGTAAAATGCGTATCGTTCGGCCGCGTGGCAAATCGACCGCGGCCCGCAGGCGCCGTGAACGCCGACACGGCGGACAGCCTGTGCGGTCTGTAGGGCCTGGCGCGAGGTAGCCCAGCATATGGACCCATCCTCGCCCACACCGATCGTCGTCGCTCATCCCGCACACTCGCCGCCCGTCTATTTCGCGATGGTGGCGCTCGAGCAGGCCCTGCGGCAGGCGGGGTATGCGGCACGTCTGGTGGACCACTTCCAGGCGCCGCGGAAGGTGCAGGTGTCCATCCGCATCGGGGGATTCGATCGACAGGTGCGCGACATTCCCGCCGAGGGCTATCGGCTCCTCCGCGGCCAGGGCGGCTTGCCGTGGGTGTCGGTCGTCGCCCGCGACGACGCCGGCGCAATGTACGGAACGCTGGAACTGGCCGAGCAGCTCCGCCGACGTGGCTCGCTGGAAGCCGTGCCCGAGACCCAAGGCGCTGCGCGGCTGGGGTTTCGTGCCCTGAAGTTCAATCTTCCCTGGTCCAGCTACCGCATGGGCGAGCCCATGACGCTGCACATGGAGACCTGCCGCCAGCACGCCTTCTGGCTGGCGCTGCTGGATATGATGGCCGTCAACCGCTTCAACGCGCTGACGCTGTGGAACCTGCATCCGTTTCCCTATATGTTCCGCAGCCGCGAGTTTCCCGAGGCCTGCCCCTTCAACGACGAGGAGATGAAGCAGTGGCAGGCGCTGTTCCGCTTCATCTTCCGCGCCGCCCGCGAACGGGCCATCGAGCCGTATGTGGTGTGGTGGAACATCTTCGTCTCGCCCTCTTTCGGGCAGGCACACAACTCGGTCTCCGGCGTGCCCACCGACGGCATCGCCCCCGGCGATACCTCGGAGCTGGTCGCCCGCTACAACCGTCAGTGCGTAACACAACTCATCGACGAATACGACGACCTGGCGGGCATCGGCGTCAGCCTCGGCGAGCGAATGAGCAACATGACCCCCGAGCAGCGACAGCGATGGATCGAGGATGTGGTGATCGCGGGGATGAAGGCCGCCCGACGCCCCGTGAAGTTCATCCACCGCGCACCGTTCACGGCCGACCCGGTCCTCCTGCGCCAGGCGCTGGACCGGGCCCAGCTCACAGAGGCCGTTTACGTGGAATACAAGTTCAACTGGTCGCACGGGCACTCCACTGCGACGCTGGCGATAACCCACGATGTCAGCCCGCGACCGCCGGGCACGCCTCCCAAGATCGACGACCGCTACTGGAATCCGCCCCCGGCCAGCTATCGCATGGCGTGGATGGTCCGCAACGAGGATTTCTTCATCCTGCGCTGGGGCGAGCCGTCGTTCATCCGCCAGCACATCGCCCGCAACAGCCATGACTACGTCGCCGGGTACTTCGTGGGATCAGAGGGCTATGTCCCGGCCCGTGAATACGCCCATGTCGCCCATCCGCATCGAACCTGGACCTACGCCTTCCAGCGGCAATGGCTTTTTTACATGCTGTGGGGTCGCCTGCTGTATGACCCGGCCACCCCGGACGCGGTCTTCGAGGCGGAACTGGAGCGCCGCTATGGCGCGGGCGTGGGGCGCGACATGCTGGCCGCCTATGCCCTGGCAAGCCGGATGCCCCTTCGCCTGGCCTCGTTTCACGGGGCGACGTGGGATTACACGCTCTACAGCGAGGGTTTCCTGGCCCCCTATCCGTCCCTGGGACTCAATGACGGAGCATCGCCGTTCATCTCCATCGACGAGTTCATCGATCACCGCACGCTGGACCCGGCGATGGTGAACATCCCCGATTACGTCAAGGCGCTGGCCGATGGAACGGCCCTGCCCGACGGCAGCATCACGCCGCCCGCACTGGCCGACGCCAGCGAGGCCGATTCGCGCCAGGCCCTGCGGCTCGTGCAGCGCCTGCGCGGCACGCCGGGCCAGCGCCCCGCCGAGTTCGACTGCGAACTGGACGACCTGGAAACCTGGGCCCACCTGGGCCTGTACCTGGCCGACAAGATCCGCGGCGGCGTGGCGCTGCACACCTATCGCACCCGGGGGGGAGAGGCGGTCAAGGAATCGGCCGTGGCCGCCCTGCAGCGGTGCGTGGGGCACTGGAACAACGTCTGCCGCATCACCGGCGGGCACTATCAGCCCGTGCCCTACTTCCAGCGCCAGGGAGTGTCGCTGATGTTCGCCTGGGGAGACTGGACCGACCAGGTGGAGCGAGATGTGCAGATCGCCATGAACGCATAGGGCTCTGACGGCGTGCGACGGGATCGGCCGTTGCGGGCCGGCCCGCATTCCCCGCGGGGGCCATGTGGCGTAGGCGTCTGCGGGAGATCATTCGGTTCCATGCGCCGCCGCATCTGCCGCATGCCGCACGCGCGACCCGCGGGTCAGGAGCGGGCATCGGCGGGGTTGTGGCGATACAGGACAATCGCCACGTACTCCATGGTGACCATCCCCTCCCGCACCATTTGTTCCAGGTGCGGCAGAAGCAGCTCGACTTTCTCCCGCGCGTCGGCGATCTCGATGACCACCGGCAGGTCGGTGGACATCTCCAGCAGGCCCGTCTTGTGAACCACGCTGTTGGCGCCGAACCCTTCGATTCCCCGCAAGACGGTCGCGCCCGCCAGGCCCAGTTCACGCACCTTGTGCACGATCGCCTCGTAGAGAGGCAGCTTCTGGTATTTATCCGCCTCGCCGATGAATACGCGAAGCAGAACCCCGTTCTCATTGATCGTCATGTTGTCCCTCGCTTGCAGGCTGGGAACCGTGGACAGCGGAGTCGCGGCGGGCGATACGCTCAGGGGCCGGCTTGCGGGAACCGGAATCCCGGCAACCGGACGGTGGCGGTACATCATCACGCTGGCTCGCTCGAGGGTGAGCATCCCGTGAAGCATCAAGGGGCCGAGTTTCTCGTTGATGAACCGGCCGATCTGCTCGGTTTCATCCACGATCTCGACGATGACGGGCACATGTTCCACCAGCGACCAGCGAGAGGGCTTGAGCAGGCCCCGCGAACCGTAGCCCATGATGCCCCGAAGCACGGTGGCGCCGGCGAGGTTCTGGTTCCGGGCCTGCCGGACGATCCGTTCATAGGTGGGCGTGTGCGGAGCGCGGTCCGCGCTCTGAAGATACACCCGCAGAAGCACGCGTTCGCCCACCAGTTTCACGGCATCACCCTTCTGTCCGGCCCGTCCTTCTGTCTGCCTAGAACCGGTCTCCCAGGACCATCCCCAGCCTGACGGCCATCAGGCCGATCAACAGGCTGCCCATCAGGTTGAACATGGCCTTCATCCCCGATCCATCGCCCAGCAGAGCGCTAGACTCGTACATGAGCGTCGAGAACGTCGTGAATGCCCCCAGAAAACCGATGGCAATGGCCAGGTGAAGCGGGTCCGACGCCGGTATGCGGCGTTGGACCACCACCAGGAACCAACCAAGAAGAAAGCTGCCGCCGATGTTGATCACGAACGTCCCGACAGGGAATGCCGTTCCGAAAAGGCGGGCGCACAGCGTGGACAGAAAATACCGCAGCATGGCCCCCAGGCACCCACCCCCGCCGATGGCCAGATAGTTGATCAGCGTCTTCACAGAGACTCCGTCCAGAGCCCCCCAGAGCCCGTTGGGCTATCGGCCCGCCGGCGCCCCGCCGGGTCGCTGCGGGCAACTGAGCGACGTGTTTACGCTAACGCCAGGCCGCGGCAGCCGCAAGCGGCCACGCAGGCCCGCAGAGACTGCTCGGCGCGCGGGCCAGCCAACGAACCTGCCGGGCGTCGAATCGCGCACCAGGGTCCAGACGGACGCACAGCGCCGGACCAGGTGTGGCGATCTCTCAGGCGGAGCGTGGACGACCCGGCGGGCGCCACGGCAGTGCCGCATTGGACTTCAAACTGCCTAAATGGCAGGAACAGCGGGACATCCAAGATCTCGAAAGAACACGATATCTCACTTTTTTACAAGGACTTATGAGTACGCATGACTATTGGTACGTTTGTTGCTAGCGAGAAACGCGGCAGATTCTGCCGCGGACCCGATCGGGGAGTTGGATCGGGCACGGCACCAATATCCCCTTCTGGTCCGATGTGCCAGGGCGGCATCGGGTCGCCCGGGCAGGAAAATCGAACGTGCATCGGAATGAAAGGAGGTTGGCTATGCTGACGGCCTTTGCGCCTTTGCTGCGTCTGCAAAACGAAATGAACCGCTTGCTGGAGGATTTCACCGAGGATTTGCCGCTGGCTCGAGCGTTTGGTCAGCGGTATCCGGCGGTGAATCTGTGGCAGGACGGGGAAGCAGGCTACCTCGAGGCGGAGTTGCCCGGCCTGACGATGGACGACATCGAGGTGCTGGTCATGGGCAACGAGGTAACGCTCAAGGGCCAACGGAAGATCGAAGCGCCCGAAAACGCGACATGGCATCGCCGTGAGCGGAGCCATGGGAGCTTCACTCGGACGCTGAGCCTGCCGTGGGAGATCGACCCGGACAAGGTCGAGGCACGCCTGCAGGACGGTGTTCTGACGGTCAAACTGCCCAAGTGTGAGAGCTGCAAGCCTCGCAGGATCGCCGTTCAGGCGGCGTGAGGCCCGCTTGGCAGACCCAGGCCTTCGACCCGAAAGGAGGATTGCCATGAGCGACACGGCCATCGAGAAACGCGAGAATCGTGTGGATGTCCCGGAGCGCATCGACCAGGGCACCTGGTACACGCCGCTGGTGGACATCTATGAGACAGGCGACGAGTTCATCTTTCAGGCGGACTTGCCTGGCGTGAAGCCGGGCGACATCGACGTGAGCTTTGAGAACGGTGTGCTGACGCTCGATGCCAGGGTCCAGCCGCGACAGCCACAGGACCAGGAGTACGTCTGGCAGGAGTACGGCGTGGGCCACTTCTACCGTCAGTTCTCGCTGAACACTCCCGTGGACGTCAACGGGATCAAGGCGGAACTGAAGCACGGCGAGCTGAAGCTCACGGTTCCCAAGGCGGAAAACGCCCGCACCCGGAAGATCAGGATCAAGACCGGGTGACGCGGCGGCAGGTTGAAGATGGGAGGTGGTGCTTGCCGGGCGGCGGAGCACCGCCGCCGGCGAGCCCTAGGGCACAAGGAAAAGGAGGTAACCATGGCGCTCTTGAGACGCAGACTGCACGGCAGAAACGAATCCCGATCGGGCCAGCTCACCCGGCGTGAGGGCCAGGACAGCGCCGCCAGTCCGTTGGCGCGGCTGCGCGCCGAAATGGACCGCGTGTTCGAGCGGATGTGGAAGGAGTTCAGCCGCGACCCGTGGTCCGCGCTCAGCCATCTGCCGGCAGACCTGGGGGCGATGACGGGTTGGCCGGCCATGGACATCGCGGAGGATGACAAGTCCTACACGATCCGCATGGACGTGCCGGGGCTGGATGCCAAGGATGTGGAGGTGGAGGTCTCCGGGAACCAGTTGACGGTTCGCGGCCAGCGCAAGGATGAGTTCACGGAGGATCGCAAGGGCGTGTATCGCCGGGAGCGGTACAGCGGCAGCTTCTGCCGGAGCGTGACGTTGCCCTCGTACGTCGATGCATCCAAGATCGATGCCAAGTACGAGAAGGGAACCCTCACGCTGACGGCCCCGCGCATCCCCGGCCAAGGCCCCAAGCGAGTGCCGGTCAAGGGCGACTGAACAAGCAGCCGCGAAGGCCGGTAGTGCCAGCACCGGCGGATGGCCCCGGTCGGAGCTGCGCTCCGAACGGCGGCCGCCCGCCGGATGCGCCCTGGCACGCAACCGGGGACACCGCCTCAAGGCCGGCTTTGCAACCGCACCCCGATCTTCCCGTAACGACGTCGGCGTGTTGGGTTTTCGCTTCCACCGCCGATGTCGTTTTGCAACAACCCTCATAAACGGACGCCGATGATGCGGCCTCGGTGTTCCGGATGATGCGGCTTTTCGGGGATTTGCGCTTGGTTTTCGCAGCACGCTCCCGACCACACCGGAGTTTGCTCGGCCGAAGGCGTGGGCCTCGAGTCGCACATCGACCTGCTCGTGACCGCGATGGACCTGAAACTGGTCCAGTCGGTCGTGCGGGCGATGCGCGCCGTGGACGGGCCCGGCCGGCCGGGCGGCCTGGTCCTCCCCGCCGACCGCTTCGAGCCTCGAAAAGTCGTCGAGCCCGCGCCCCGGTTCGAGCCCCGCGTGGTTTACACTCCTACCCCTCGCATCGAGGGACGTTGGGTACACCACCCCGAGCCGCACATCGCCAACCCCGCCGATCCCCCGGCCGCTCCCGAGGCGCCCCGGCCGATCCAGTGGCCGATTCAGCCCCCTTGGAAGGTGTTGCCCTGGCACAACATGCCTCAGCCCGCACCACCGCTAAAGGTCATCAACAAGCCGCCCGATGTTTCAAACAAGGGACGTCTGTTTGACGTCTTCATCTAAGAGACGCGGGCTCGGCCGACCGCTGCCGCAACAACCTGGCCAACCCGCTGGTATCAGGCTCTGCACCCCCAACCGGGGCGGGAGATGGCGATGTCGCAACCGGAAAAACTCGACGAACTGGCCTGCCTGATCAGCCAGATGCAGCGCCCGGAGCTCATCGAGGGTTTCCTGACCTTCCGCGGCAGCTTCCCCGTCGATTTCACCCCTGAGTTCCTTCAGACCACGCCCTTGGATCATCTGCGCCACATCTACCTGGCCCTGTGCCTGCACGCCGCCCGTCGCCCACAGGCAGCGTAAACGCGTTGTCTTCATCGTTCATCCCTGATCCCTTCCTCTGGCCTCCCATTTCTCCTCGGCCTCGGGCCGGCGGATGTATTGGGGCACCAGCGTGTACGGGTCGGCAAACTGGCCGGCCGCCGCCATCTCCGCGCCGATCTCCGCCACAGCGCCGGCCCGGGCCCGCCACAGCTCCTGCGGAGCGACCACGACCCCTTCACCGCCGGCTGCGATCGCCTGCCGGTGGTAAGCAATCCCCTCGCCCAGCAGCCACACCGGCCGGGGCGAGCGCGCGAGGATCGCGGCCAGATCGGCCAGCTGCGCCGGCTCTCGCTCGATCCACTGCGCCCCCTGCCGCTCGAACCGCGCGGCGTAAACCTGCTGCCGCTTGGCGTCGAGCACGATGATCACGTGCCTCGCCTCCTGCGGCGCATTGGCCGCCAGCGCACGCACCGTCGGCACCGCCACGACCTTGAGGCCCAGCGAAAAGGCCAGAGTCTTGGCCAGCGTGATGCCGATCCGCAGGCCCGTGAACGACCCCGGCCCGGCCGATACGTACACATGATCCACGTCCGCCGGCTTCCAACCGGCCGACTGGCATTGCGACTGGATGATCGTCTGAATGGCCGCCGCGTTGCGCAGGCCATACGGAAAGGTCGCCTCGGACACGATCGCGCCGTCAGCCCAAAGGGCAATGGAACCGACTCGGCCGGACGTCTCGATGGCAAGGGCGCGGGGCACGGGGACATACTACTGCGGGAGCAACCTCGCGGCACGTACGCACGAAGCCACGAAGGGCGCTTCGAGGCAGGAAGGAATCAGTGCAGACGCACTTATGCCTTCCTCCTTCCCCCTCACTCCGTGCCTTCGTGCCTGCGTGCCTTCCGCGCCCCCATGCCTTCATCGCGGATTGTTCCCCAGCACCAGCCCGATGGCAATCAGCATCAGCCCGCCGCCTATCAGGTACAGGCGTTTACGCGGCTCGCGGCATACGTCGGCCAGCTTTCCGCCGCGCGGGCGAAACTCCGGCATCGGCGGCGGCGGCACGCTCACCAGTCCGAACGGCGACATGGTTTGCAGGTCCTCTCCGGCCAGTTCCAGCACCCGCGTTCCCGCCCGCACCACCTTCAACTGCCTCTGGGCGATTCGCTCGGCCAGCACGGGGTCCTCGCCCACCCGCCGCACGAACTCGTCTCCCATGTCCGCCTGGCGCTGCAGGTAATCCAGGTCCTGCTTGAGCTTCAGGCACTCGTACGCCAGGCGGTGGTTCTCATCCGTCTGTGGAATGATGGCGCAGGCGGCCACGACCGCGATCCCCGCGCACAGGAACGGGATCGTCCACCCGCCCCGCGTCGGATTGCTCGCGTTGTGCTGGCTGTCTTGCGTTTCGCTCATCCCATGCCCGTGGCCAGACCGTCGGCGCTGCTATGCCATTATCGGACGGCCGGGGCATGCGACTGCAGTCAACGGGCCGACGCACATGTGAGGGCTACCTGTTCCAGAGCTTCCCCCCGTACTCGGCCTGGCTGCCCAACTGCTCCTCGATCCGCAGCAACTGGTTGTACTTGGCCACGCGATCGGACCGCGCCGGGGCGCCGGTCTTGATCTGCCCGCAGTTGGTCGCCACGGCGATGTCGGCGATGGTCGCATCTTCCGTCTCGCCGGAACGGTGCGACATCACCGCCGTATAGCCGTTGCGCTTGGCCATCTCGACGGCCGCGAAGGTCTCCGACAACGTGCCGATCTGGTTGACCTTCACCAGTATGCTGTTGGTGGTTCCCGACTTGATGCCCTTCTCCAGGAACTTCACGTTGGTGACGAACAGGTCGTCGCCCACCAACTGCACCTTCTTGCCCAGGCGGTCGGTCAGCAGCTTCCAGCCGTGCCAGTCGTTCTCGGCGCAGCCATCCTCCAGCGAGCGAATGGGGTACTTTTCGCACCACTTGGCCCAGTAATCGACCATCTGCTCGGCGGTGAGCACCTTGTCCGGGTTGCTCTTGAAGAGCTTGTAGCCCTTCTTCTCGGCATCCCACAGTTCGCTGGCGGCCGGGTCCAGGGCGATGAACACCTGCTTGCCCAGCTCATAGCCGGCCGCCGAGACGGCATCGCCGATCACCTTCAGCGCATCCTCGTTGTCCTTGAGGTTCGGCGCGAATCCGCCCTCGTCGCCGACGGCCGTGGATAAACCCGCCTTCTGAAGGACCTTCTTGAGCGCGTGGTATATCTCCACCCCGGCGCGCAGGCCTTCGCCGAAGCTGTCGAAGCCCCATGGCTGGATCATGAACTCCTGGAAATCGACGTTGTTGTCGGCGTGCTTGCCGCCGTTGAGGATGTTCATCATCGGCACCGGCAGCACCTTGGCGGATGTCCCGCCGAGGTAGCGGTACAGCGGCAGGCCCGAGGCCTCGGCCGCCGCCTTGGCCACGGCCATGCTCACGCCCAGGATCGCGTTGGCGCCCAGCTTGCTCTTGTTGGGCGTGCCGTCGGCCTCGCACATGAGACTGTCGATGGTCTCCTGGTCGCGCGGGTCCATGCCGATCAGTTCGGGCGCGATCTTGGTGTTGACGTTCTCGACGGCCTTGGCGACGCCCTTGCCCAGCCACTTCTTCTTGTCGTTGTCGCGAAGCTCGACGGCCTCGTGCTCGCCGGTGGAAGCCCCGCTGGGCACCGCCGCCCGCCCCAGCGTGCCATCCTCAAGGGCCACATCCACCTCGACGGTGGGGTTGCCGCGGGAATCCAGAATCTGCCTGGCCTGTATCAGTTCAATGTTGATGCTCATGGACAACAGTCTATGCGCAGGCGCGAAAGATGCCAGAGCGGGTGGTCCCATATCTCTGGTCATCAGTGCTCATCTGTGTCCATCTGTGGTTCCTCTTCAGATCCACCCCGTCGCGCGGGCGAGCAACCGGCAATACTCCACGAAGTTCGGCCAGCTTACATCGGCCGGGACGCCGTGGTCGCAGCCGGGGATGACGCCGCCGGCGTCGATGGCCGGCTGGAGGCGGGCGATCTCATCGCGAATCGCCTGTCCGCCCTGGGCCATCTTGCGCTTGTCCACTCCGCCGCGGTAGGCCATGCGCGTGCCGTAGGTGCGGCGGTAGGCCGGCAGGTCGTTGCCGGCGGCCACCTCCTGGGGCTGGTTGCAGTTGAACCCCGCGTCGATCCACACCGGGATCAGGTCGCCCACGTAGCCGTCGGAATCGACGTCGTAGATGGGCACGCCGGCCGAGCGGCAGATGTCCGCCCAGCATCGCCAAGTCGGCAGCAGGAACCGCCGAGCCATGGCCGGCGAGATCATCGGCTTGATCTTGTAGGCCATATCCTCGTTGATCGTGACAAAGTCCGGGACGAAGTGGGCGAAGGTGCGCTGAAGCACGCGGGCGACGAACTTCCGCCAGAACTCGATCATCTCCAGGCAGAAGTCCGGGTCGTCGATCAGCAACATGCACAGGTTCTCGAAGCCCAGCCACTCGCGAAGCTGCCAGAACGGGCCGCTGATGCTCAGGCCCATCGGCACGCGGCGGTCGCGCAGGGCGGGCCCCCTGACGGCCAGATCGGCCGGGAGGCGGCGCGGGTCTTCGGGGTCGTAGCGGCGGGCCATGTCCGGCCAATCCGCGCGCGATTCCACCGGGCAGCGAATCCAGCTGCGCGTGACGAAGTCGATGGCATCGCGCAGGTACGAGACATCGTACTGGTCGGAGATCTCGCAGACGTTGCCCTTCCAGTCCTGGACGATCAGCGTGCCCGGCCGGCGCTCGATGACCTTCTCCTCGAACCACGGGATCATGCGAAAGTCGATGGCCGGAGTGGGCACGTGCGGCTCGGGTGGCGGCAGGCCGATGAGCGTGCGCACGTACGCGTGGTAGTCGGTGACATCCGCCGGCAGCCCCTGCGTGCGCCAGGCGGCCAGCGTCGATCGCCGGCCGTGGCCGGGCATGAACGGCACCCGGTCGGGCTTCTCGAATCGCAATGCCGCGATGAAACGTTCTCGCTCGGTCATGTTGGCCGGGCTCGCCATGGATGGCATCGTATCCGCATCGCCTTTGGTCCCTGACACCGCGATGCCGCGGCACGCGTCCGCCGGCGCAGCCATCCTGTGCGGCGTCGGCCGCCGCGTGTTGTCGCGCAGGCTTTGCGCTCCCGGCAAGCCCGCCTCGCAGTGCGGCGAACGGCCGCCGAAACGACTTTTCCCCCTGTTTGCCTTGGCAAAGACGCTCGCATCGTCCTGCTTGCGGCAGTTAATGGACGATTCAATACGAGAACACCACGGCACCAGCGGTGATCCTGCTGAATAGCTTTCCCCTGTCAGTGACCACGACGCCCGGGATCAGCTGGTCCGGCCCGATCGACAGGGCCTTCATGCACATCGGGCACACATGCACCTCGGCGCCGCGGCCCATCAGCTCGGCCAGCAGCGTCGCAGGCGGCGGGTTGTCGCCCAGCGCCTTCTGCGGCGCATCCTTCCGCGCGACCTCCGGGGCCTTCACGTTGAGGAAGATCACCACCTTGCGCCCGTCGTCCAGGGCATGCCTGGCCAACGCCAGCGCCATGGTCGTGCGATGCAGGTCGCTGCTGTCGCTGGTCAGGTTGAGCACGAACGGCGGTTTGGCCGGCGCCTGCGGTTCTGCCGCCCGGGCCCATCGCGTGTACGCCACGGTCATGCCGCCGGCGAGGATCAGCGCGGGCAATACGACAGAGACAATGAAACGTGACATGATGGATCTCCTTCTGATTCTGACGACATCGTCCCCCGATCGTTTTCTGCAAAACTTCAGCCGCTCGCCGAGGCGGTCCCGACCCGATGGTTTTGCGGGAAACACCACCCCGACCATCGAGGGCGTCTCGATCAGACGCACAGGAAGGCCGGCACGGGCGCCATCACTCGTACCGGGCCGGGAGGCGCTCTGTCAACTGCTTGCACGGGCGGGCGCTAGCGCCGCCAGGGGCTGGTCGGCCGAGCCGCAGGAGTTACGATACCACGGTGCGGACGCTTCGCCGGCGGTCGTATCCGCCGTCGAACCGGAAGCAGCGAAGGATTCAGACATCAGGAGAACACATGAACGCCACCCAACAGGCCCTGGCACTTTCCGTCGTCGGATTCATGCTCCTCATGCTCGCACGCGGAGCTGTGCCCGCCCGCGCCCAGCCCTCCTTTGCCGATGTCGCCTATCTGCCCGCCGACCGCGCAGAGAAGCTGGACGTCTATCTGCCGCCCACGGCCAGGGACGGCGGGGTGTTCCCGGCCATCGTTTTCATCCACGGCGGCGGCTGGGCGGGCGGGGACAAGAATGACGCGCGATCGAGGAATCTGGCCAAGGTGCTGACCGAAGCCGGCTACGTGTTCGTGAGCGTCAACTACAAGCTGGCCGAGAAACCCGTCAGCAGCTATCACGAGGCGCTGGGCAAGTCATTTCCGCAGAACCTCATGGACTGCAAGGCCGCCGTGCGGTTCGTTCGCGACCAGGCGGCCAAGTACCAGGTGGACCCCGACCGGATCGGTCTGATGGGCGCATCCGCCGGCGCCCATCTGGCAGCATTGGCGGCGTACACCGATGCAAAGGACGAGTTCGGCGACCGAGGCGGACCCATCCGCTGCCTGGTGGGGCTGTACGGCATCTATGACTGGGCGGATTTTCAGAAGAAGAACATCCGCACCGAAGCCGACAGGGAACTGGCCCGCAAGGCGTCGCCGCTGACCTATCTGGACAAGAGCGATCCGCCGACCTTTGCGATTCACGGCACGAAGGACATCCACGTCCCTCACCGCCAGACGCTGCTGCTGGCCCAGAACCTCAAGGAGCTGGGGATATCGCACCAGGCGATCATCGTCGAGGGCGCTCCGCACAGTTTCGATTTCAACCTCAAGCAGCGCGACCTCAAAGCCGACCTGCTGCCGTTTCTGGAAAAGAACCTCAAGGGCCGATGAACCGCGTCGGCGCCGCGGCGCAGATTTGTCGTGCGATGCGGGAGCGAAGGCGAACGGGACCTTCGCGTACCCCCGCGGCACCTCGCCGTGCGGATCACCCCGTACGGTCCGCGGCAGACCGGTCCGCAGCCTGGCTGGCGGGGTCGGACCTTGCGCAGATTCGGCCGGGCTGTGGGCGCTGCGGCCCGATCGGTGCAACTGTGGCCTTGCGGCCAGGGGGCGGCCCCTGTACATCAACGAACCGAGCGAAACCGCACCATGATCATCACCACCCATGCCTATTCGCGCGCCGGTCTGGTCGGCAACCCTTCCGACGGCTATTTCGGCAAGACCATCTCCTTCCTGATCCGCAACTTCAAGGCCACCGTCAACCTTTGGGAAAGCCCGCACTTCGAGATTCTGCCCGGCCACGGCGATCTGACGCGTTTCGACTCGGTGAGAGATTTTCTTCGCGATGTGCGGCTGCATGGCTACTACGGCGGAATGCGCCTGATCAAGGCCGCCATCAAGCGGTTCCACGACTATTGCCGCAAGAACGACATCGCCCTGCGCCAGGACAGCTTCACGGTGAGTTTCCACAGCGACATCCCCCGGCTGGTCGGGCTGGCCGGCAGCAGCGCCATCGTCACGGCCATGATGCGGGCGCTGATGCAATACTACAACGTGCAGATTCCCAAGCAGTATCTGCCGACGCTGGTGCTGTCGGTGGAGAAGGATGAGCTGGGCATCGCGGCGGGCTTGCAGGACCGCGTCATCCAGACCTACGAAGGCATCGTGTACATGGATTTCGACCGCGAACACCTGGAGAAGCACGGCTACGGCATCTACGAGCCGCTGCGCCCGCCGCGCCTGCCGCCGCTGTACGTGGCCTACGACCCGGCCCGCGCGGAGGTCAGCGACATCCCCCACCGCAACCTGCGTGCGCTGTTCAATGCCGGCGACCCGACCGTGCTGGCCGCCATGCAGCGGTATCGCCAGCTCACCGACCGCGGCCGCGAGGCACTGATGGCCGGCGACTGGGAAACGCTCGGGCAGGTCATCAATGAGAACTTCGACCTGCGCCGCACGATCATGAACATCGCCCCGGAAAACCAGCGCATGGTGGATGTCGCCCGCTCCACGGGCGCCAGTGCCAAGTTCGCCGGCAGCGGCGGCGCCATCATCGGCCTGTACCGCGACGGGCGGCATTACCAGCAGTTGTCCGATACCCTGGCCAAGCTGGGCTGCACGGTGATCCGGCCGATGATCTTCGAGGAGTAGCCGCACGCCATGCCCGTCTCCAAGGCCGTCATCCCCGCCGCCGGTTTCGGGACTCGCATGCTCCCGGCCGCCAAGGCTATTCCCAAGGAGATGCTGCCGATTCTGGATCGGCCGACGATCCAATACGTCGTCGAGGAGGCGGCCGACGCGGGCATCGGCGATGTCCTGCTGATCAGCTCGCGCGACAAGAAGGCCGTGGAGGACCATTTCGACCGAAGCCCGGAACTGGAGCAGCGGCTGGCGGCTTCGGGCAGGCAGGCGTTGCTGGGGTCGATCAGCGCGCTGATGCAGCGGGTCGTCGTCCACGCGGTGCGCCAGCGCCAGCAGCGCGGCCTGGGCCACGCGGTGCTGCAGGCGAGGTATCACGTCGGCAAGGAACCGTTCCTGTGCCTGCTGGGCGATACGATCTTCAGCGGCGAACCGGCCCCGGCCCGGCAGCTTGTCGAGGCCCACGCCAAGTACGGCGGAAGCGTCATCGGCCTGGAGGAAGTGCCGGCCGAGAAGGTCTCTCGCTACGGCATCGTCGGCGGCACGCAGGTGGACGGGGGCGTTTGGAAACTCAGCACGCTGGTCGAGAAGCCCTCGCCGCAGACTGCTCCCAGCCGGCTGGCCATCGCGGCGCGTTACATCCTCTCACCGGCCATCTTCGACTGCATCGACGCCACACCCCCCGGCGCAGGGGGCGAGATTCAGCTGACCGACGCGCTGAGGCTCCTGCTGCAACGCGAGCCGATTCACGGCGTGGTGCTTGCGTCGCGCCGCCATGACATCGGCAACCCGGCCGACTGGCTCAAGACCAACCTCATCTACGCCTGGCGCGACGAGGGGATGCGGAAACAGCTCGCCCCCCTGCTGGAGCAGTTGCGGTAGGGGCCGGCCGTGCCGGCCGCGATTCGCTCGCAGAGATGGCCGGCGCAATCGGCCCTGCAAGGCCCTGTTATCTCCGTAGCTGATCAGCCTGATTCCCAGACTGTAGGGTCCGCTTTAGCGGACGCCGATTCGCCGCAGCCGCGCCCGTCCGCCAAAGCGGACCCTACGCCGACTTCGTGGACACCAGGGCCGGTCGGGCAGATGGCATGGATCACATCCGCCCGTAGTCCGCGTAGCTGATCAGTTTGATGCCCAGCTCGTCGATGGTCTGGCGGATGCGCGGGTCGATCAGGGTCTTCACCTCGTGCTCGCGCTCGGCCAGGTACACGGCCGTGTAATCGTCGCTGATGTACCCGGGGTGGCACGAGAACTCGGTCACCGCGCCGGCCGGCACTTCGGTGCGCAGCATCTCCTGCAGGAACTCCACGCCGACGTACTTCAGGTCGGTGACCATCCACTCCCACTGCGCATAAAACCCGCCGACGAAGCGCACCTCGCCGGTGTGCCGCAGGGGCACGCCCAGCGGCTCGACCCACCGGCGAAAATGCGGCATCAGGTGGTCCTCACGATGGGCGTGGCGGTGCGAGTCGATGTGCGTGGGCATGCGGCCCATGACCTGCTGGAAGGCATCCAGCTGGCGGAAGAACTCATCCCGCGTGGCCGGGATGTTGCGGGTGTCCCACTGCCGCTCGTCCTCGCCCCACACGTCAAAGTGCAGGCCGATGGCCAGGTCGGGGTTTTCGCGGCTGAGGCGAACGGCCTGGTCCAGAGCGCGGCCCGTCACCATCAGGCTCGTGCTGGTCAGGATGCCCTTCTGGTGACAGTCGATGATGGCGCGGTTCACGCCCGTCGATGCCCCAAAGTCGTCCGCGTTGACGATCAGGTATCGCGTGGCCGGGTCGAGTCGCTTCATATCAGCCCCGCCTCCTTGAGCAACCTGGCTCCGACCCTGGGAGCGGCGAAATACTCCTGTGCGATCTGCCGGGCGGCCTTGCAGTGGCCCTCGTAGTCGGCGTTGATCGCTTCCACCGCTGCCAGCGCCTGCTCGATCGTCGTGAAACCGAACAGCCCTCGCCCCGTCGGCAGAATGTTCGTGAAGCCGGTATCCTGGGACACCACCGGCTTGCCGCTGGCCAGGTAGCACACATCCCGCTCGCTGAACCACCCGCTGCGCAGCCGCACGTTCTGGTCCTTGGCCACGGTGAACTGTGCCCGCGAGCGGCGGAAGTACTCCGGGTACGCCCCGAACACATCCAGCGACATCTTGTACGGCGAGACGATCCTCCAGCCGTGCTTCTCGACGAAGGCCCGGTCCTCATCGTTGATGTTCGTCGCCAGCTCAAATTCCTGCTTCGTCCGCTGCGGCAACGTGATGAACTTCTCCCACTCCCAGTGCTTGCTCCAGCGGTAGATCTGCCCCTTGTACTCCACGTCCGCGTGGTCCTGGCGGTAGTTGCCGATCGTCGTGAAGTATCGGCACGAAGGGTCGTACGCCATCGGCCACAGCTCCAGGTCCACCGGCTGGCGGGTGAACTTGTACGTCAGGCCGTTGAGCGGAACGCCGCAGTCCTTGGCGCCGTAGTTCTCGCCGTAGGTGAAGATCATGTGGTGCGCGGCGAACGCCTCGGCCGTGTGCTTGTCGCCGTTGGCCAGGCGAAGCTCGGCCGTTACCGGGTCGGTCTGCACGTAGATCCGCAAAGGCGCCGCCATGTGCTCTTCGCGCAGGTCCGTGGCGCCCACGATATTCAGCAGCGCATCGCACGAGCGGTACAGGTCGTTGAGCTGCGCATCGCCCAGCCCCCAGCACTTGCCGGGCACCAGCGCCATGCGAAACGCCCAGCGGTCGGCCAGGCCGATCCTCTCGCAGCAGCTTCGCACGTGCTGCACGGCGTACTTGCAGTCATCCACGGGCGTTTCGGCCACCGGGTCATAGGGCCAGGAGGGATCATCCTCCACATACCACACCTCGTGCCCCCCGGCCATCAGCGCCCGCAGCCAGTTCAGATACAGCCAGGTCTGCCCGCCAAACGGCGAGCGGCCCATCATCCCCAGCACCACCAGTCGAAGACCTGCCATGGCAATCCTCTGCCACCAAGAGCGTGGCCGAAGCCATCATGGGGCGACTCGCGGGCAAAGGCAACAGCGCGCCGCGCTTCACGGCATCGGGGCGATCCTTATGATTCTCCAAGGCATGATCGTCTTCCCCTGCCAGGCATGCGGGACATCGCTCAGCGCCGAAGAATCGCAGGCCGGCCAGCTGGTGCGTTGCCCGGCGTGCTCAGCCACCCTGCGCGTGCCGACGCAGGACCAGCCCGTGCCGGCGCCGCCCGCCGCCGAGGTCCCCCCGCCGTCCCGGCTGTACACCGGCCAACTGGGCGGCGGATTCCGCTCGGGCGGGCGAAGATACGGTTTCAACTGCGCCTATTGCTCCTCGCGCCTCGAAGCCACCGAGGCCATGGCCGCGCAGGATGGCCAGTGCCCCACCTGCGGCAACCAGATCACCATCCCGATCCTCGATCGCTATGGGCGGCTGATCGACCCCAAGACGCGGCAGATCATCAAGCAGGACCCGCACCCGGTCCACGCCTACGCGGCGGCCGGCGACCGCGCTCCGCTGATCCTGCGGCAGCCCGACGGCCGGCAGGTCATCCAGTGTCCCCGCTGCCGCGCCAACAGCCCCATCAACGCCAACAACTGCAAGGCCTGCGGGATGCCCTTCACGATGGAGGGCACGACCATCGAGGCCGGCGGCGCAAGCAACGGCTTCTGCGTGGCGTCGCTGGTGCTGGGGATCATCGGCCTGCCGGCGTCGTGCACGTTCATCGTGCCGATCCTGGCGATCATCTTCGGCATCATCGGCTACAACCAGGTCAGCCGAGCCGGCGGCGAAACCAGCGGCCGGGGCATGGCCATCGCCGGCATCGTGTGCGGCGCCATCGGATGCGTGATCGCGGTGATGGTCTATGCGTGACGCGGCAGCGAGATTTGCGCGCGGTAGTTCGAGTCGTTGAACCAGGGGTTTCGCGCGGGGTAGTTGGCGGGGGTTCGGCCGGCCACGTCGGCCTTGTAAATCCAGATCTCCCGCTCGTCCCAGGTTAGCACCTCGTCGATGCCGTCGCCGTCCAGGTCGCGGGCGTCGCAGCACAGCACGGGGTGGCCATCGTCGGGGAACATCACGCACCGCCGGCCCAGGCCGTCGATCAGGCCGCCCTGCGCCGGGTGCGTTGACAGCAGCACCAGGTCGCAAGGCGCACCGCCTGTCCCAATCGGCGACCAGTTCACCGGCTGAAGCAGGCATGCATAGGGCATGGGCTCGAACTCGGCGATGAGCCGGCCCATTTCATCGAGCGTGGCGGTGATGCCGGCCGGTCCCCAGTACGTGTTGACCATGGTCTGGAGGCCCCTTCGCTGCGGCAGCAGGCGGGCGATGCACATGCTCTGGGCGTGGCCGATCGGGTAATGCGCCAGAGGGGCGCCGGCGATGTCGCGCAGGTGAAACCCGGCATCGCTGGCGGCGAAGATGGCCCGCATTCCAGCGCCCGTATCCACCAGCGCCACGTTGTCCGCGTGGTCGTGCAGATCCAGCGACCAAAGCAGTTTGCCGTCGTGGTCCAGCAGGTGATGGCCGATCAGCACCTCGTCGCGCTCGTCGCCGTCGATGTCGGCCGCGTACGGATAGTGCCCCAGGTTTCCCGAAAACTGCCACAGCGGCCAAAGGTCGCGGTCGTAGGCGTAGAGGTGCTTGTAGCGGTCCTTGACGAGGATGCAATCGGGCCGGCCGCTTCCGGTCAGGTCGCAGAAATACAGCGAGTCGGCGAAGATGCGGGCCGGCTTGGCCGGGTCGCGATCGAGTCGGTGCGGATGCGGCATCGTTCGACGGATGCGGCCAGTGGATCCATCGGCGATGCACAACTGCCAATCGCGGCAGAAGATCACCTCGGCCCGCCCATCGCCGTCCCAGTCGTGCACCTGGAAGCACAGATCGCTGGTGGTGTGGTGGCGCATGGGATGGGCCTCGCCGATCGTCCACAGGCGCCGGCCGTCCAGGTCATACGCCGCCAGTCCGCTGATCGAGCAGAAGTTGTCGCCGCCAAGGCGGTCGGTGCGCTGGGCCAGCACCGCCTCCGGCCGGCCATCGCCGTCCAGGTCGCCCCAGCGAAGGTTGCGGTCGGTGCCCCAGTCGGGGGTGGAGATCTTCCGCCAGAGGACTGGCCGGGGATGACTCGCCTGCAGCGCCGCCAGGGCTCGTCTGCCGCCGGCAAGCTCGGAGTCGATGGCCGCCGCGACATCTGCCGGCGCAATCACACGGACATCGCGGAATCGCGTCAGGTTCGTGGCGGCCAGCGCGATGCCGCCGGAGGCAAACGCACCGGCGCTGCGGTCCTCGCACTGGAGCACCTCGCGGCCATCGACCTCCAGGCGAATCCACGGCTGCTGCGATGTGATCTTCACCGGCACATATCGGTCGGGGTCCAGCGCACAGGCCGCCCGGCCCAGCACAGTGTCCTTGTCGTTGTCGCGGCGGATGATCCGGACGATGTCATCGTGGAACGCCGCGGCGTAGAACCTTCGGGCATGGCGATAGCGGAAGATCACCGCACGCCAGCCCGCCACCGTCAGCGGGCGCAGACGGCACTGCACGGTTACGTCGCGCCACAGCGGTTCACCAGCGGCCAGCATGGGCTCCCAGTGCTCGACGGCTGCGGTCTGCTCCAGCGCCCGGCCGCCGTCGATCTCGGGCACAACCTGCCAGTTGCCTCGGCTGCATCGGGCGTAACTGTGATGGATTACGGTCTCGCGCCATCGGCCGCCGTGCGCCAGCGAGGGCACCACGTGGTACTCGCCGGCCGGCGAGTAGTCGCCGCCGATCACGCCCAGCGTCAGCGCGGCGAAGTCCTCGAAGAACAGCGTGAGGCCGTCATGCATGTCGGGCTACTCCGCCTCGATCGCCACGGGCGGCTCGTCGCCGGGCAAGGGGTTCTCCCGCCGGCCGAAGATCCTCCGCCGGCGCTGCCAGGTATCCCAGAGAATAACCGCCATCGGGCACAGTGCCGCGGTGGTCATCACGGCGATCGAGATCTGTATGGTCGCCAGCGGCTGGATTTGGGCAAACCGCTCGGCGAGCTCCGGGCTCATCGAACTGCTGGCGGCCGCCGCGGCGGCGATGGCGGCCGGCGTGCCGGTGGCGTTGCCGGCGGTTGAGGCCTCGGCGACGGCCGCGATCTGGCTGCGCTCGCCAAAGAGCCGAAAGACCCCGACCATGGCCGCCCCGCTGAGCAGCGTGGTCGCCACGCCGAGCACCAGCCCGCCGACGATGGCCTGGGGATGCAGAAAATCCAGGAAACTCATGCCCGTGCCCAGGGCGAACGCAAAGAACGGGATGGTCAGGCGCTCGCCGGGCCGCAGGAAGTCGCGGATGTCCGGATCAAGGTTGCCCAGGAGCATGCCGATGGCGATGGGCGCCACCACCGCCAGGAACGCGATCGTGGGAAAGTTGTACCAAATGCCCAGGGCCAGCATCGTGAAGAACGGCCCGTCGTTGAGGGACAGGATGGAAAGCGCCCCCACATCCGAGCGGTTCCCATATTGGCCGGTCAGGGCGGCGTACATGCCGCCGTTGCCGTTGGTCATCGCGGCGATGATCGCCAGCGTCGAAAGGCCCAAAAAGCCGTTGAAGGGGTCCGAGGCGTACGCGAAGAGCACCCCCACGACGACCCCCACCGCGTACTTCGTGCCCGTCAGCAGAATGCCCTTCTTGATGGAGCGCCGGCCGACGTGCAGGTCCATCTGGCTGCCGGCGCAGAACAGGAACAGCCCGATGAGCGTGAGCGCCCCGGTCTTGAACAGCGCCTCGGCGAACCCGCCTGGGCGGAGCAGTTCGTAGTGCCCGTTCTTGCCGGCCGTGGCGCCCAGCCACCTGAGCAGGCTTACCAGCGGCCACACCTGCATCTGGTCCAGCGTGTTGAGCATCGCGCCCAGCACCAGCGGCACCACCATCAACCCACCGGGGATGCGCTCGATGGTCTGCTTGATTCGCATCGCAACCGCCGCGGATGATGCCCGCAGCGGCGCGGTTAGACAAGCAGCGCACGCACAACTTGCGCGAAATCGCCCGGATCGGGGCTGAGCGCCCGGGCCGGCCCGGCCTGCACGCGGCTGGCGTGGAGCATCAGCCTGGCCGCATCGCCCGCGCCATAGACCCTGTCGCCCAGCACGGGATGACCCAGGTGGGCGAATGTGACGCGGATCTGGTGAAGAAAGCCCGTCTCCAGCTCCACCTCGACAAGCGTTGCGTCGCGCAGGGCCTGGACCGCCCTCCAGCGCAAGCCGCACATCCGCGAACCCCGGCCGCCGCCGACGCGCACCAGCGCCGGTCGGTGCCGGGCCACGCGAAGCGGAAGATCGCAGCGGCCATCGCCGCCCATCTCGCCACGAACGACAGCGCGATAGATCTTGCGGGCCGTGTGGCCGGCGAACGACGCGCGGAGCACATCCCATGTCGGCTGGTCGGTGGCAAACAGCAGCGCGCCGGAGGTCTCCACGTCCAGGCGGTGCACCACGCCGCCGCGGAGCCCGCCCTCGCCCACGCCGACGATCTGCGGGTGATGCGCCACCAGGAAGTTCAGTGCCGTCCCGCGTTCGCCCGGCCCAAGCGGATGCACGGGCATGCCGGCCGGCTTGTCCACCGCCACCCAGCCGGGGCCTTGGGCGAGGATCGTCAGCGGCAGATCGGGCTGCGGTTCGGGGATGTCGAAAGCCGGCGCAACGTCAACGGTCGCCCCGAGCCGCGGACGCGTGCCCTTGTCGCGCAGGTTGCAGGTGCGGCCGTCCACGCGCACCGCGCCGCGCTCGAGCAGGCGGCGAGCCTCGGCGCCCGATATCCCCAGACGCGCTGCCAGAAGCGCATCGAGACGCATGGCGGCTTCGCTGGCCTGCACCCTGAACTTCACGGCCGCGCCCGCGGGAACCATGCCCGCCTCGCCCTATAGCCGACTGATCAGCAGTTCCCGCTGGAAGATGAGTTCCTTGGGCAGGTCGCCGGCCAGTTTGAGGAACAGCTCATCCTGGCTGAGCACCTCGGCCTTGAACTCCTCGCTGTCCACGGCCTCGAGTGCCATGAACTGTTCCCTGCTGATCGACAGGCCCTCGAGGTTGAAATCCTCCGCGCGCGGCATCCACCCCAGGGGCGTCTCGACGGCATAGGCCCGGCCGCGGGCCCGGCGGATGATCCAGTCCAGCACGCGCATGTTCTCGCCGAAACCCGGCCACATGAAATGGCCCTGGTCGTCCTTGCGGAACCAGTTCACGTGGAAGATGCGAGGCGGATCGGACATCTTCTTTCGCATGCGGAACCAGTGGCGGATGTAGTCGCGAACGTTGTAGCCCATGAACGGCAGCATCGCCATCGGGTCGCGCCGGACCACGCCGACCTTGCCGGTGGCAGCGGCCGTCGTCTCCGAGCCCAACGTCGCCCCGACGTACACGCCGTGAATCCAGTTGAACGCCTGGAATACCAGGGGAATCGTCTGGCTGCGGCGGCCGCCGAAGATGATCGCCGAGACCGGCACGCCCCCGGCATCGCCGGCCAGCGGATCGAGCACCGGGTTGTTGGTCATGGGCGCGGTGAAGCGGCTGTTGGGATGGGCCGCCTTCCGGCCGCAATCCGGCGTCCACGGCTTGCCCTGCCAGTCGATGCACTTGTCGGGGACCGGCCCGTCCTTGCCCTCCCACCACACATCGCCATCGGGCAGCAGGGCCACGTTGGTGTAGATCGTGTCGCGGTTGATGGTCTGGACGGCGTTGGGGTTGGACTGGCTGTTGGTGCCCGGCACGACGCCGAAGTATCCGGCCTCGGGGTTGATCGCCCGCAGCGTGCCGGTCTTCCGGTCCACCCACATCCAGGCGATGTCGTCGCCGACCGTGGTGATCTTCCAGCCCTTGTAGGCCTCGGGCGGGATGAGCATCGCGAAGTTGGTCTTGCCGCAGGCCGACGGAAACGCCGCGGCGACGTACGTCTTTTCGCCATGGGGATCCTCGGCGCCCATGAGCAGCATGTGCTCGGCCATCCAGCCCTGCTGGTAGCCCAGAAAGCCGGCGATGCGCAGGGCCAGGCACTTCTTGCCCAGCAGGGCGTTTCCGCCGTAGCCGCTGCCGAAGCTCCAGATGGCGTTGTCCAGCGGGAAATGGCAGATATATCGCCGGTCGGGGTTGACATCGCCCAGGCTGTGCAGGCAGCGAGTGAACTCGTCGCCGTCGCCCAGTTGCTCCCAGGCGATCTCGCCCATGCGGGTCATGATGCTCATGCTGGCGGCGACGTAGAGCGAGTCGGTCAGCTCGATGCCGACCTTGGCCAGCGGGCTGCCGGGCGGGCCCATCACGAACGGCACCACGTACATGGTGCGCCCCTTCATGCAGCCCTGAAACAGCCCGCGCAGCTTGGCGTAGGCCGCCTTGGCCTCCATCCAGTTGTTGGTCATGCCCGCCATATCGTCGCTGGGCGTGCAGATGAACGTCAGGTGCTCGCTGCGGGCCACGTCGTTGGGGTTCGACCGATGCAGATAGCAGCCGGGGAGTTTCTGCTGGTTGAGGCGGATGAATACCCCTTCCTGCACCCCCTGCTCAAACATGCGCCTGCGCTCCTCCATCGAGCCGTCGCACCAGACCAGCCGCTCGGGCTGGCACAGGGCTATGCACTCCTCGATCCACTTCTGCACGTATGCGTTGGGCGCCCGATCGCGGGGCGCGGTCGATGCACCGCGCCCTCCGGCGGGCGTGCCGGTGTTCTGCGACATACCTGCTCCTTTCTTTGGGCTGTCTCTAGGCCTTGGGTTGCCTGCTGCGCGCCCGCACCGTGACCGTCGCCGTCGCGCGGGCCTGGTGCCACGACTGCTTGGACTTCAGGGACGCGGCCATGTCCGCCAGCGTCGTGGTGGCCAGGTAGTCCTTGAGCCGCTGTCGGATCGGCTTGTACAGGTCGTGCTGAGCGCACGGCATCTGGTCGTTGCACTTCTCCAGGCCGATGACACACTCATCCAGCAGCTGCGGCCCGTCGATCACCTCGACGATGTTCATGATGGTGATCTCATGGGCCGGCCGGGCCAGCCGGAAGCCTCCCCCGCGGCCCTTGGCGCTTCGCAGCAACCCGCCCTTCACCAGCCGCTGGAACACCTTGGCCAGAAAGTCCCTTGGCAGCGTGGTCCCGGCGACCAGTTCGTCCAACATGATGGGTTCGCCGGCGCTGCGGCAGGCCAGTTCCGTCATCCCGCGGATCGCATACTCGGTCGAGCTGGTGAAGATCATGGATCCTGTGCTCCCGGTTAGGTCTGCCCGGTATGTATAGCGGCTGAGCAACAAAAGTCCAGTGTCCGGGCGAGTTTTGCGCAAGTGCAGCCCCCTACCACCCTCGCGACCCTCGACCCTACAATCCTCACCCGATGGGCCCCGAAACTCCGGCCGATAGCCAATCGCACGCCCAGCGCAGCATCGCGACCATCGAAGGGATCGGTCCGCGCCGGGCCGCCGAGTTCGCCGCTCTGGGCGTGCATACCCTGGGCGACCTACTGGAGTATTTTCCCCGGAACTACCAGTTTGAACGCCGAGAGCAACCCATCGGCCGGCTGGTGCCCGGTGCCATCCAGATCGCCCGCGGGCAGATCGTCGCCGTGGACTACCTTCCTGCGCGCCCCCGCCCCCGATTCGAGGCCACCCTCGACGACGGGACCGGCAAGCTCGCGCTGGTGTGGTTCCACGGCGCCTATCTCCGCCGGCTGCTTCATCCGGGGCAGGTCATCCGCGTCCAGGGAAAGGTGCAGTTCATCCGGAACATCCCCCGCATGGTCCAGCCCAGGTGGGAACCCATCGACCCGGAGGCGCCCCTGGTCGGCCAGGATCGCCTTCGGGCGGTGTATCCCGCGACCGCAAAGCTCTCCAGCCTGTTCATCGGCCAGACGATTGACGCGCACCTGGAGGCGCTGCTGGACACGGTCCAGGAGTGGTTCCCGCCGGACCTGCTCGCCCGCAGGTCGCTCATGCCCCGCCGGCAGGCCTTGCGGGCGATTCATCAGCCCCGCACCTGGGAGGAGGCGGCCGCGGCGCGGCGACGCCTGGTCTATGACGAACTGATGCTCCTGCAGCTGGGCCTGGGAATCGGCAACCGCCTGCGCACCGCCCGGGCCACCGCTCCGGCGATGCGCATCGACCGCCTGCTGGACCAGCGCATCCGCCGGCGGTTTCCCTTTGTTCTGACGGCGGCCCAGGAAAAGGCCATCCGCGAAATCTGCGCCGATATCCGCTCGCCGCGCCCGATGAGCCGTCTGTTGCAGGGCGATGTCGGCAGCGGCAAGACCGTCGTGGCCCTCTACGCAATGCTGGTGGCGGTGGCCAACAGGCTCCAGGCGGCGATTCTGGCGCCCACGGAAGTCCTTGCCGAACAGCATTACCTTACGCTCGGCTCGCTGCTGAAGGACTCGGCCGTGCGCATCGAGCTGTATTCCAGCCGCGGCGGGCGTCAGGGCCGCCGTGCGCTGCAGCGGGATCTGGCCGAGGGCAAGGTCCACATCGCCATCGGCACACAGGCCCTGATCCAGCAGGACATCGAGTTTGCGAACCTCGGGCTGGTCGTGGTGGACGAACAGCACAAGCTGGGCGTGCGCCAGCGCGCGGTCCTCAAGAGCAAGGGCCTTGCCCCCCACTACCTGGTGATGACGGCCACCCCCATCCCCAGGACCCTGGCGCTGTCCTACTTCGCCGATTTCGACGTAAGCGTGATCGACCAGCTGCCCCCGGGACGCCAGCCCATCCGCACCCGCTGGCTGCCCTCGGCGCAGGCCGAGGAGGCATGGACGTTCGTGCGCCAGCAGGTGGCGGCCGGCAGGCAGGCGTATGTCGTCGTGCCGCAGATCGAGGAAAACGGCCTGGAGGATGTCAAGTCGCTCAAGAGCGAATATGAGCGGCTCCTGGGCGGGCCGCTGGCAGGCCTGCGGCTGGCCATGCTGCACGGGCAGATGCCGGCCGAGGAGAAGGGTCGCCTCATGCTGGCCTTCCGCGGGCACGAGTTCGACGTGCTGGTGGCCACGACGGTAATCGAGGTGGGCATCGACGTGCCCAACGCCACCGCGATCGTCATCGAGAACGCTGAGCGATTCGGCCTGTCGCAGCTGCACCAGCTTCGGGGGCGAGTCGGGCGGGGCACCGAGCCGTCGCACTGCATCCTCGTCGGCGATGCGCCCACCGACGAGGCCCGCCAGCGGCTGACGGCGATGGTGCGATGCAACGACGGCTTTGAGATCGCCGAGATGGACCTGAAGCTGCGCGGGCCGGGCGACTTCTTTGGCGTACGCCAGCATGGCCTGCCGCAGATGAAACTGGCCGATATCACCCGGGAACTGGAGCTGTTGCAGCAGGCACGCGAGGACGCCGTGGAATTGCTGTCGGCCGACCCGATGCTCAGCGAGCAGGCCAACCGGCCGCTGCGCCAGGCTCTTGTCGCGCGCTTTGGCGCGTCGTTGCCCCTGGCACAGGTGGGTTGAGGATATCCAGCACGCGCTGGATGCGCGCCCGCCGGCGTGCGTCGGCATCGATGCCCACCTCGCGGCCGATGGCCAGAAGCGCCTCGATCCTCTGGCACCGCTCGGGAGACCCGCCCTTGCGGCGGGCTTCCTCCAGGAGCGGGGCGATGTCGGGCATCAGGTTGCGCAACTCAAACGTCGCCCGCTCGCGCCGCGCATACTCCTCGGAATCCAGCAGCCCAAGCAGCTGCTCGACGCTCTGGCGGCGGGCGGCGTCGATGCCGTCCGGGCGGCCGGCAATCTCCCTGAGAATCGGCACGATGCGCTGCCCCTGGCCGATCAGTTTCCACTGGGCTGCCTGGGCCTTGTCCAGATCATTGCCGGTCACCTGCTCGGTCAGGCGGGCGATCTCAAGCGGGCCAAGCTGCGCGATGTCCCCCGCCTCCAGCGCCTCGACCATGAAGTTGTCGAGTCCCCAGGTCTCATCCATGCCGTCCTGCAGGCCCTCGCCGCGGAAGCAGAGCGTCAGTTCAGCGCCCTGGTGCGGGAAGATCAACTCCAGGCGATACACCGAGTCGGACCCATACCCCAGCGTGTTGTTCTCGACGGCGCCGTGCCGGGGAAGCGTCCGCTCGCCGATGAGCCCGGGGTAGCTCTGGATGCGGCGCGTGCCCTGGGCATCGCCGTTGCTGAAGGCCGCCCGCAGCAGTTCCGGGCCGTTCTCGACGCTGGCGATCCACAGGTCCGGGCCGATGGCCAGCGTGCCGTCCGACGTGGTCTTCATCGTGCCATCCCAGCTGCGGAGGATCAGCAGATCCAGCGACACCCGCACGAAGTCGTGCTTCTTGAGGTCCCGCAGCGTCAGCTTGACGGTGTCGTTGGCGAACTCCCCCAGGAAGGATCGCTGATTGGGCGCGGTAACCACCGTCCGGTGCGTCCAGCCCACGGGGTCCGCACCGCTGTTGAACTCCTCGGCATAGACGACCGACGGGCGGGGGCGTTTGTCCTGGGCCACCGAAACCGATGCGGCCAGCGCCAACACAAACCCACAGGCGAACACCCTCAACATGTCTTTGTCCTCAACGCGACTCGCGGCCAGCAAACGGCTATTGTTGTGCGCCATGCCCGATGCCGCAACAGCCTCCTCTTCTGTGGGGCCGACGCCTGCGCCGCCCCCGCCTGCCCAACCGGTGCCGGACGATGCAGGCGTCGCCCGTGCGAACGTGAGCTCGCCCCCGCGCGCCTTCCACGTGATGACCAAGCCCATCGGGCCGATCTGCAACCTGGACTGCCACTACTGCTTCTACCTGGAGAAGGAGAAGCTCTACCCCAACAAGCACAACTGGCGGATGCCCGACGACGTGCTGGAGGTTTATATCCGCCAGCACATCGAGGCCCAGCAGGTGCCCCAGATCAGCTTCGCCTGGCAGGGAGGCGAGCCGACGCTGATGGGCGTGGACTTTTTCCGCCGCGTGGTCGAGCTGCAGAAGAAGTATTGCCCCGAAGGCAAGACCATCGACAACGCCATGCAGACCAACGGCACGCTGCTGGACGATGAGTGGTGTGCGTTCCTGCACGAGAACCGCTTCCTGGTCGGCCTGAGCCTCGACGGGCCGGCTCACCTCCACGACCGCTACCGCCTGGACAAGGGCGGCAAGCCCACCTTCCAGCGGGTCATGCGGGGGCTGGAGCTGCTCAAGAAGCACCAGGTCGATTTCAACACGCTGACCGTCGTCAACAACCACAACAGCCGCCAGCCGCTGGAGGTGTATCGCTTCCTGCGCCAGGTCGGCTCGGGGCACATGCAGTTCATCCCGCTGGTGGAGCGCGTCGGGCCCGCCGACCGCGAATACGCCGAACCCCCGCTGCTGAAGGTGCTGCAGCAGCCCTCAAGCCCCGTGACGCCCTGGAGCGTCGAGCCGGTGCAGTTCGGCCGGTTCCTGTGCGAGATCTTCGACGAGTGGGTGCGCCACGACGTCGGCAACGTGTTCGTGCAGCTGTTCGAGGTGCAACTGGGCATCTGGATGGACCTGCCGGCCTCTCTGTGCGTGTTCGCCGAGACGTGCGGCGCGGCCATGGCCCTGGAGCACAACGGCGACCTGTACTCCTGCGACCACTACGTCTATCCGCGCTATCGCCTGGGCAACCTGATGGACAAGAGCATCCTGGAGATGGCCACCTCGGAGGCCCAGCGGAAGTTCGGCAACGACAAGCGCGACGCGCTGCCGAAGTATTGCCGGGAGTGCGATGTGCGGTTCGCGTGCAACGGCGAGTGCCCCAAGCACCGGTTCCTGCGCACGCCCGACGGCGAGGAGGGGCTCAACTACCTTTGCGCCGGCTACAAGATGTTCTTCCACCACATCGACCCGTACATGCGGACGATGGCCGATCTGCTGCGCCGCGGGCAGCCGGCGGCGCTGATCATGCAGATGCTGGCCGACCGCCAGCGCCTGGCGCTTCGCCCGGGTCACAGACCCGGCCGCAACGATCCGTGCCCCTGCGGCAGCGGGAAGAAGTACAAGAAGTGCTGCGGAGTTGGTGCTTCTGCGTAGGGCCGGCTGTGCCGGCCGGTTGAGCCGGCCCTGCTGCATTTCAGCGGTAGTCGCTCACGTTCACCGTCCCTCCCCGCGCAATCGCATCTTCCGCCGCGAATGCCAGCCGCATGGTCTCCAGGGCATCCGTGGAGGGGTCGATGGCCCCCCCGCCGCCGGCCACGCTGCGGATGAACCCCAGGAACAGTCCGGTCATGTCGTGGTGGCTCTTGTCGGGGTGGTGGCCGGAGAAATCCTCGATGCGCTCCAGCGTGGTGTCGCGGTTCTCGATGTCGAAGCGGAACAGCGCGAGCTTCTCCTTGTAGATCTTCATCTCGCAGGAACCCCGCGTGCCGATGAGCGAGACATCGAAGTCGTGTCCCGGCACGAACCGCCAGTCGCGCGGCATGGAGGGCGTCTCGCGGTAGAAGCATGGCGCGCGGTTGTGATAGACCTGGAAGTTGCACACCGCGCCGCTGGCGGCCTTGAGCATCAGCGTCACGTTGTCCGGCACATCGGGCGGGTAGAAGCTCAGGGCGTTGCGCGGCGGGCGATACGCGGTGATCGTCTCGATCGGGCCCAGGTAGCAGCGGATCATGTCCAGCTGGTGGATGCCGCAGTGGAAGATGATCCCCCCGCCTCGCTTGCGGTCGAGTTTCCAGATCTTCTCCAGCGGCGTGTCGGGCGGATCGCTCCACCAGTGCCCGCGCGAATCGATCACCGTCGCCCAGGTGAGCTCGCCGAAAAAGCCCTCCCGCACGAGTTGCCGCAGGCGGCTGGTCATCGTGCCGTGCATGTACTCGAAGCCGATCTGCAGGTGCCGGCCGCTCTGTTTCTCGGCCTGCACCATCGCGTTGCACTCGGCGAGGGTCGGCGCCATCGGCTTTTCGCAGAACACGTGCGCCCCCGCCCGCAGCGCCGCGATCGTCGCCGGGGCATGGCCGTCGTTGGCGTTCACCACTGCGACCACCAGCGGTTTTTCCGGGCCGTTCATCAGCTGTTCGACCGTCTCGTAGGCGGGCACGGAGAACTGTGCCGCCAGCTCCTCGCGCCGCGCCTTGGTGCTGGTCACAATGCCCACATGCCGCGTCCAGGGCGTGCTCTTCAGCAGCTTCGTAAAGCCCACCCCCACCCGACCTCCGCCGACGATTCCGACTGGTATCTGCTGTGGATTCATGGCCCGTCCCTCAGACCTCGCTGCCCACCGGATTCTCGAGCCGGCCGATCTTCTCCACCTCGACGACAACCGTATCGCCCGCCTTCAGCCAGACCGGCGGATTGCGGGCAAAGCCCACCCCCTGGGGCGTGCCGGTCAGGATCACCGCGCCCGGCCGAAGCGTCATCGTGCTGCTGAGGCTCTCGATCAGCGCCGGCACGTCGAAAATCATGTCCGCCGTGGTGTGGTCCTGCATCACCTGGCCGTTGAGGATCGTCCGCAACCGCAGGGCATTGGGGTTGGGCACTTCGTCGGCCGTCACGATGCACGGCCCCAGGGGGCAGAAGCCGTCAAAGCTCTTGCCCCGCGCAAACTGGCCGCCGCCCAGGGATTTCTCGCGCTGCCAGTCGCGGGCAGACACATCGTTGGCGCATGTGTAGCCCAGTACGTACGTTAACGCCGCGGCGCGGGACACGTACTTGGCCGCTTTGCCGATCACCACGGCCAGCTCGCACTCGTAGTCGATCTCGCGGCTGCGCCGCGGGATGAGAATCGGGTCGAATGGGTTGTTCAGCGTGTTGGACGCCTTGATGAACAGCATCGGGTTCTGCGGGATCTCCGCGCCGCTTTCCCTGGCGTGCTCGCGGTAGTTCAACCCGATGCACAGGATGTCCGTCGGCACCAGGGGCGCCAGGAGCTTCTCGATCCTCAGCCTTTCGCCGGTAACACGGTACTGGCCGAACACATCGCCCTCGATGCGCAGGGCGGCATCGTCCCCAACCTGCTGCCCCGTGCAAACGCGCCCCCCGGAGAGAAAACGCACGATCTTCATGGGCCAGCCAGTGTACCGGCCGGCGGGCCGTTGCCAACTTCCCATGCGTTCGTATCATCGTCGGCCCCCGAACACGGAGAAACAGGCAATGGCATTGTCCATCGGATTCATCGGCGCCGGCAACATCAACCGCATGCACATGAAAAACGCCCAGGCCCTGGGGCTGACCCTGGCCGCCGCGGCCGACGTGAACCTCGCGGCCGCCGAGGAATGCTGCAAGCAGTTCGGCATCGCCAAGGCCCACGACGACTGGAAGAAGCTCCTGGAGGACAAGAGCATCCATGCGGTCGTCATCGGCACGCCCAACAAGTTCCACGCCGAGCAGGCCATCGCCGCCCTCCAGGCCGGCAAGCACGTGTTCCTCGAAAAGCCCATGGCCATGAACGTCGGCGAGAGCGACGCCATCATCGCCGCGATGAAGAAGGCAAAGAAGCTCGTGCAGATGGGCATGGTCAACCGCTTCCGCAGCTCGGCCCAGACGCTCAAGCACTTCATCGACGCCGGGCGCTGCGGGAAGATCTATTCCGGTCAGACGTTCTGGTATCGCCGCCGGGGCATACCGGGCTTTGGCGGATGGTTCACCACCAAGAGCCTGTCCGGCGGCGGAGCGCTGATCGACATCGGCGTGCACATGCTGGACCTGGCGCTGTACCTGATGGGCTTCCCCAGGCCGGTCGCCGTCAGCGGCCAGACGTACAACACGTGGGACTCGCTGGACGGCTACAACTACATCAGCATGTGGGGCAAGCCCACGCCCGGCGGCAGGAAGGATGTGGATGACTACGCCCTGGCGATCATCCGCTTCGAAAGCGGGACGACGCTGCAACTGAACGTGTCGTGGGCTCTGAACGTGGAGTTCATGCAGCCGGAACTGGGCCTGCGGCTGATGGGCGACAAGGGCGGCGTGGCCCTCCAGGGCCTGGAGGAGCCGTATGTCTATACCGAGGACGCCGGGCACCTCGTCGATGTCAAGCCTTATTTTCGAAAGAACGACCCGGGCCTCGATGAGCTGAAGCACTTCGTCGAGTGCATCGAGCAGAAACGCCAGCCCATGCCCTCGGCCGAGCAGGGCCGCACCGTACAACTGCTGCTGGACAGCATCTACAAGTCCAGTGCCGAGAAGCGGGAGATCAAGCTGGACTGACGCGGGCGGCTCCTGACCTCTCCCATCGGCAGAGCATCGGCAGCCTAGGGTCCGCTTCAGCGGACGGGGCCATCCCGAGACGCCCGCTGAAGCGGGCCCTACGAATGCTGACGCGGGCGGCTCCTGACCTCTCCCATCGGCAGAGCATCGGCAGTTCTTGTAGGGCCGGTTCCACCGGCCGTCTGACCATCACGTCCGCAGCAGCGGAGGGTCCGCTTCAGCGGACGGGGCCATCCCGAGACGCCCGCTGAAGCGGGCCCTACGAATGCTGACGCGGGCGGCTCCTGACCTCTCCCATCGGCAGAGCATCGGCAGCGTAGGGTCCGCTTCAGCGGACGGGGCCATCCCGAGACGCCCGCTGAAGCGGGCCCTACGAATGCTGGGTTTCCAGCCCTGCGGCCGGCACAGCCGGCCCTACGGGTTCTTGTAGGGCCGGTTCCACCGGCCGTCTGACCATCACGTCCGCAGCGGCCGGCCGACCTGCTTTTGCACCGACGCCACCTTCGCATCCAGCATCCCGCTCTTGCCGGCGCGGTAGTCGATCTTGACCGTGCACGTGATCCGCCGGCAATCCGCCGCCAGGGCCTTGTAGCACTGGCCGATCACCGCCATGACCTGGTCCCATTCGCCCTCGATGCACGTGCCCATCGGACCCAGTTTGTAGGGCAAGCCGCTGCGGTCCACGATATCCACGGCCCGCGCCACATACGCGCCGACGCTTTCGCCCTTGTCCATCGGCCAGATGCTGAACTCGGCAAGCACCATTTTCTCTCCTTTGTCGCCGCTCGGTTGGTATAATCATGATAGCACGCTGACCGGAGACACCATGCGCAACGTCGGTTTTCTGGTTGTGGCGACCGCGATCCTGTCCTGGACGAACTTCGCCTCGGCCCAGCCGGCGACTCAACCGGCCGCCCGGCCCTTCGCGTCGCTGGCCAAGACGGTCCTGTTTCTGCCCATGGCCACCGCCTCGGACCCCACGACCTACGGCTGGATCGCCCAGTCCATCCAGCAGCACCTGCCGGCGCAGTTTGATCGCAGCACGTTCGTGCTTCCGGTGGCCCCGGCCGATGCCAAACCGGCCACCTCGGCCGACCAGGCGCTGGAGGCCGGCCGACAGGCCAACGCCTGGGCCGTTGTCTTCGGCGACTATGTGGCCGCCAGCGGTGTTGTCCGAATCAGCGGCCAGGTGCTCAACGTCCAGACGGGTCAGTCGTTGGGCACGCTGTCGGCCGCCGGACAGAGCCGGGATCTATTGGCGCTTCAGGACATCCTCGCCGAGCAACTGCGCAAGGCCCTGCTTCCCGGCGACATCTATGTGCCGCGGCAGATCGCCACGCCGCAGATCGAACCCAGCGGACCCGTGCAGGCTCGCAACCCGCCCCAGCAGCCGCCGCAGCCGGCGTACCGTTACGCGCCGCCGGTCTATCCCCCGCCTTATTACTGGCCTTATTACTACGACTGGGACGACTGGTGGGACCTCTCGGGCATCGTCGTGTGGCCGGGGCCCATTGTCCGCGGCGAGCAATTTGGTTTTGACGACGTCCGGCCGATTCGCGGCGGGCCGCCCAGTCTTGTCGGCCGGCCACCCAGCCTTACGGGTCGTCCCCCCGGCAATACCGGCCGTCCCCCGCCGCTCTCGCCACCCATTCCCAGTGGCGGTGGTCGCAGCGGCGGCCGCGTGCCCATGCGCCCCTAGACCCGCGGCGTTTGACGCCGGTCGGGGTGCCGAGGCATACTGCGCTGCATGACCCGTGACCAGTTGGCCAGACGCATCGCGGAGGTGTCGCTCCTGCGCGGCGAGTTCACCTTGCGCAGCGGCCGCAAGAGCAGCTATTACCTGGATAAGTACCGCTTCGAGACCCAGCCCGACGTGCTGCGGGCGCTGGGCGAGATGCTGGCCGGCCGCGTCGGCCCGCACGTGGACCGAATCGCCGGCGCCGAGCTGGGGGCTGTGCCGCTGGCGGCCGCCACCTCCATGGCATGCGGCAAACCCTATGTGATCGTCCGCAACCAGAAGAAGGACTACGGCACCTCCAGGCTCGTCGAGGGGGTCCTGAATGCCGGCGAGACCGTGCTGCTGGTTGAGGATGTGCTGACGACCGGCGGGCAGGTGCTCGAGGCGGCCGCCACGCTCGTGCAGGCCGGCGCCAAGGTGGACCGCATCGTGGCCGTGATCGATCGGCAGGAAGGGGCCGGTGAGAACCTCCGCCGCGCAGGCTACGCCTTCGAGGCGCTGTTTACAGCGGAGGACCTGGGGATCCGCCCACAGGCCGGGCCATTCGCCTGACTATCGCTCGCTTTTCTGCCGGGTTCGCTTCGGCGCAGAAGCGTCACCGGCCGCCGGCAGAGTCGGCTCCGGCGGTCGGGTCGGCGGCGGCTGGGTCCTCCCCTTGCTGCATCACTCCCAGTTCCCGCAGCGCCAGCAGAGCCGCCTTCTGCTCGGCCATCTTCTTGTTCGGCCCCCACGCCGACGGAAACCGCTTGCCATCGATCGACACGCAGACCTCGAAGCACTTGCTGTGGTCCGGCCCCTTCTCGTCGAGCAGTTCATAGAGCGGCGCAGCGCCCAGCGACTTCTGCACATGCTGCTGAAGGATGGCCTTGTAGTTCTGCTGGTGGGTGGTGCGGGTAATCTCCTGGATCTTGGGGCGCATGGTCCGCAGGACGTATTGCTTGACCACCTCGAAGCCGCCGTCCAGGTACATCGCCGCAACCACCGACTCATAGACCGCCGCAGCCAGCGAGTTGGGCAGCGACAGACCCGAACCGGTGATGCCCTTGCCGGTGATCAGCAGCCCCGTCAGGCCCGTCTCGTTGGAGATCTCTCCGCAGGTCTTGCGGCTGACGACGGCCGACTTGATCTTGGTCAGTTCCCCTTCCAGATAGTCGGGGAACATGCGGTAGAGTTCCTCGCAGATGATCAGGTCCAGCACGGCGTCGCCGAGGAACTCCATCCGCTCGTTGCTCTTGAGCCGAGTGTCCGCCACGGACGCGTGCGTGAGCGACTCCAGAAGCAGGGAAGGATCCTTGAAGGTATAGCCCAGCAGTTCCTGGGCGCGCTGGGCGACCGACTCGGCCGTCTCAGACGACGTGGAGGAGGAACTTCGTCGAACACCGACCGCCACAGGCAGATCCTCTGGACGAATGCCCCCCGCCGGACATGCGGCCAAAATAGCGGCCGGACCGATAGAAGTCAACGCACGCTGCTCTGGAATACCCGCCGAAGGACGGGTAGGATTTCGTCCGCGCGGACGCGTGATGCGGTCCCGGAAGGACCCGGCTCGGCCGCGCCGGCGAACCAGGACAGCAGGACCAGAACATGCACTATCCGCATAAGAAGAGCAACGTCAAACGCGCACGGCAGATCGGGTTCCGCGCACGCATGCGCACCAGCAAGGGCCGGGCCATCATCAACCGCAAGCGTCGCGCCGGGCGCAAGGTGCAGGTCGTCTAGGCTCGCTGAAGCGGTGCCGTCCTGCCGACCGCAGGGCCCCGGCGGGGCGGCTGTGCATATCGGCGTCGGCAGGTGAGTTGGCCGCCATCATGCGCTTCGGCATCCGCACCAAGCTGCTGGCGACGCTGACCCTCACGGGCCTGCTGCCCCTGCTCATCTGCCTGGCGATCCTGCTTCTGGCCGTGGTGCGGCTGCGTACGGACACCCTGGGGCGCTCCTTCGCGGCCCTGGCCGCAAGACAGGCGCAGAATCTCTCGACCGCCCTGGAGGCCGAAATCGATCAGCTCCTGCTGCTGAACAACCTCCCGGAAACGGCGGACTTCCTTCAGCAGCGCAATGCTCGCCCGCCGCTCACCCGCCAGCAGATCGATGAGATCGAGGCGCGCTGGCCCGAGCTGGCACCGTCGGATCCGCTGCTGTCGGATATCCTCGAAAACTCGATCGCCCGCCGGTGGCAGGCCGTGCAACGCCATGCCCCCAGGGTCGCCGAGGCGATCATCACCGACCGCAGCGGCCGGCTCGTTGCCGCAAGCAACCTGACCACCGACTACTATCAGGCCGACGAGCCCTGGTGGCAGAAGTGCTGGGATGGCGGCCGGGGACGGGTGTTCATCGACAACATCGGCTTCGACGCGTCGGCTATCTCGCTGGCCGGCACGCCCGGAGCCCTGGTCGCCGACGTGTGCCTGCCGATCTTCGGCGGCGCACCGGCCGACGGTCCCGAACCGCTGGGCATCGCCAAGGTTTCGTTGCGCGCACAGTGGCTTCTGGAAACCGTCATGCGACCGGCTGGACGCCAGGACCTGGACGCCGACGTATGGCTGGTCGATGCCGGCGGGCGACCGGTCGCCCAGACCGATGCGCAGTCGGCCCCCGGCAGCCTGCCGGCAACGCTCCTCAGCCGGCTCCGCGCCGAGGGTGGCGGACACTGCATCGAGCACCTGGGGAGCCGCAAGTCCGTCCTGGGCTTCGCCCGCGTGGCCATTCCCGCGATTGGCGGCCGCTCCGACCTGGAGTGGTTCGTCGTCGTGGCCGGCAGCCACAACCAGGTTATCGCCCCGGTTTACCGGCTGATGTGGATCCTCATCCTGTGCGGAGCGATCTTCACCGCCGCCTGTTTCCTGGCCGGATGGCTGATCGCTCAAAAGGAGATTCTTCGGCCGTTGCTGCTTCTGCAGCAGGGGGTGGAGCAGCTCGCCCGCGGCAACCTATCCCATCGCCTGCCCACGCCCGACCGCGGGGCGTCGGCGTTCCGCGCCGACGAGATCGGCCGCCTGGCCGAGAACTTCAATCAAATGGCGGCCCAGCTCCAGCGGCAGATGCACGCCGTCGAAACCGCCAACCGCCTCAAGAGCCAGTTCATCGATCTGGCCAGCCACGAGCTGCGCACGCCGATTACCTATATCCTGGGCGTGGCGCAACTGGCGGCCCGGCACACCGGCCACAACAACGCCGCCATCATGCACCGCATCGCTCACAAGGCCCAGCGGCTCTGCCACATCGTCGAGAACATGTTCAAGCTCCTGGAGAGCGGCGATTTCGACCGCCGGCCCCGATGGACGACGGTGGACCTGCGCGGCCTGATCGAGACGATCCGAGTCGAACTGGAACCGTTCCTGCAGGACCGCAGGCAGACGCTGGCTGTGACGCTTCCGGACGATCTGCCGGTATTCGTGGCTGATGCGGAAAAACTCCGGGACATCCTCACCAATCTGCTCACCAACGCGATACGCTTTTCGCCGGACGGCTCGGAGATCCGCCTCGAGGTGTCCGCCGACGCCCAGGCCGTGGAGTTCTGCGTCATCGACCAGGGGTCCGGCGTGGCCCCGGAGGACCGGCAGGAGCTTTTCAAGCCCTTCTTCACCGGCAGCCGGGACTTGTCCCTGCACAGCAGCGGAGAGATGGGCTACATGACCCGCGGCCTGGGGCTGGGCTTGAGCGTCGTCAAGCGTTTCGTAGAAATGCACGGTGGCACGGTGGTCGCGGAAGACGCTCAACCCGGCATGCGATTCCGCGTGCGCCTCCCGCGACGCGGGCCGGGCGATGTCGCGGAGCGAACCTGAACGATCCTTGGAGGAACACGGCACGATGGACGCGCTGATGATCGGGGTGTCGGGAATGCGGGGCACGGTGGGCTCCACCCTCACGCCCCAGGTGGTCCAACAGATGGCCGCGGCTTTCGCGGCCTGGTTGTACGAGACCCAGACCCCCGCCAACGGCGAACATTTCCGTGTTGTGCTGGCGAGGGATTCCCGCCCCAGCGGCCCGTGGGTGCGCGACGCGGCCGCCGCCGCCCTGATCGCCAGCGGCATCGAAGTCATCGATTTGGAGGTGGTTACCACGCCCGGCGCGGCCATGATGGTCCGGCATCTCAACGCCGACGGGGCCGTCGTCGCCACCGCATCGCACAATCCCGTCGCATGGAACGGGCTGAAGTTTCTCAACCGCCAGGCCGTCGCCCCCCCGCCGGAAGAGGCGCGGCAGATCATCCAGCGCTACCACGCCGGCCAGTCGCGGTACGTGACGGTGGACCGTCTGTACGCTCCGTCGCGGAACACCCAGACCCACGCGCTGCATGTCAAGCGGGTGCTGGACCGCGTGGACGTGCTGGGCATTTCCGCCCGGCGATACAAGGTCGTGCTCGATTCGGTCAACGGCGCGGGGTGCGTGGTCACGGCCACGCTGCTCAGCAAGCTCGGCTGCCTGCTGGTCCATCTCAATGCCGCGCCGGATGGTCGATTCCCGCACGATCCCGAACCCACCGCGGCGAACCTGGGCGATTTGTGTCAGGAAGTCCGCCGTCAGCACGCGCATGTGGGCTTCGCCCAGGATCCCGATGCCGACCGGCTGGCCATCATCGACGAGACCGGCCGCTACATCGGCGAGGAATACTCCCAGGTGCTGGCGGCGAAACTCATCCTCTCGCGGACAGCGGGCATCGCGGTCACCAACCTGTCTTCCAGCCGCATGATGGACGACATCGCCGCCGCCACAGGCTCTCGCCTCCTCCGCACGCCGGTGGGCGAGGCCAATGTCGTCCAGGCGATGCTGGCTCACGGCGCGATCATCGGCGGCGAGGGAAACGGCGGCGTCATCGACACCCGCATCGTCCCCGGCCGCGACAGCCTCGTGGGGATGGCCTACGTGCTGCAACTGATGGCCGCCACGGGCAGGACCGTCAGCCAGCTCGTGGCCGAGATCCCGCGCTACGAGATTGTCAAAACCAAATTCGAGTGCCGCAGGGAAGACGCCAATCGCGTCGTCGAGGCCCTGAAGGAGCACTTCGCCGCCGAGAAACTGGACCTTCAGGACGGCATCCGCATCGACTGGCCCCGGCACCGATGCTGGGTGCATGCCCGCCCCAGCAACACCGAGCCGATCATGCGCATCATCGCCGAGGCGCCGGACCGCCCCACCGCCGAGGAACGCATCGCCCAGGTGCAGGCGGTGGTCAGGAGCGTGATGTGAGCGGTGCCGACGGCCAACCCCGCCGTGCAGGCGCGGCCGCACGGCCGGTGCAACCGGGCCTACGGATTCCCGCCGCTGCGCGCCCGCCGCAGGAACTCCGCCTCGTCGATCACCGGCACGCCCAGTTCCCTGGCCCTCTCCAGCTTGCTGCCGGGCGAGGCTCCGGCCACCACGAAGCTGGTCTTCCTGCTCACGCTTGACGCCGCCTTTCCGCCGAGCTTCAGGATCAGGTCCTCGGCTTGGCGCCGGTCCAGATGTTCCAGCGTGCCGGTAACGACAATCGTCTTGCCCGCGAAGGGCAGTTCGCCGTCGGCCGGCGCCCGCTTCATCTTCGGGTCGATGCCCACCTCGCGAAGCTGCTCGATCGCCCTGCGCCCGCCGGGACTGTGAAAGAACTCATGCACCGACTCGGCGATCACCGGACCGATCTCCTGGACGCTCGACAGTTGCTCGACCGTCGCATCTTCCATCGCCTTCAGCGAGCCGAAATGGCTGGCCAGCACGTGGGCCACGCGGTTACCGACGTGGCGTATGCCCAGCCCCGCCAGCAGCCGGTCCAGCCCGCGGCTGCGGCTCTGCTCGATGCCGGCCAGCACGTTGGCTGCGCTCTTTTCGCCCATGCGCTGCAGCGCCAGCAGATCCTCCAGCCGCAGTCGGTAGAGGTCCGCAAAGGACTTGACCTTGCCGCTGTCCACCAACTGGTCGATCAGCGCTTCGCCCAGGTTCTCGATATCCATCTGGTTGCGCCCGGCGAACCACCGCAGCCGCTCCTTGAGCTGATCCGGGCACGCGGGGTTCACGCAGCGGATGTAGGGCGTGTCCGGTTCCTTCTGCGGCCTCTCTCCGCACGAGGGACATCGGGCGGGAGGCTCGATCGGCCGCGCGCCATGCGGCCTCTTTTCGGGGACCGCCTGCACGACATAGGGGATGATCTCGCCGGCCTTCTCGATCACCACCGTGTCCCCGATATGCAGGTCCAGCCTCTGGATCTGCTCGATGTTGTGCAGGCTGGCGCGCTTGACGGTCGTCCCGGCGATGAAGACCGGCTCCAGCTCGGCCACGGGCGTGAGCGTTCCGCCCTTGCCCACCTGCCAGGTCACGCCCAGCAGCCGCGTCTGCATCTGCTCGGCCGGATATTTGAAGGCGATCACCCAGCGCGGAGCCTTGCTGGTGGCGCCCAGCAGCCGGCGCTGTCGCAGGCTGTCCACCTTGATCACCATGCCGTCGGTCTGGTAGGCCAGCGTGCCGCGGAAGCGGGCAAACGCGTCGATCGCCCGCAGCACGCCCTCCACGTCGTCCTGGATGCTGGCGTGTTCGGCGATGGGCAGGCCCCATTTCCTCAGCAACTGCAGCAGCTCCCAATAGCTGTCGGTCGGCTCCGGCTCGATCTGCCCGATCCCATGGGCGACGAAGCGCAACCTCCGCTGCGCCACCACGCGCGGGTCCAGTTGCTTGAGCGTGCCGGCCGTGGCGTTGCGCGGGTTGGCAAACAGCGGTTCTCCGGCCGCCTGCCGCTGCTGGTTGATCCGCTGGAACTCGGCGTTGGGCATGTAGATCTCGCCGCGCACCTCGAGGACCTGCGGCGCTGCGCCGTCCTGCAGCCGCAGCGGGATCGCGCGGATAGTCCGGCAGTTGACGGTGATGTCGTCGCCCTGCCGGCCGTCGCCCCTTGTGGCGCCCAACACCAGCTCGCCTCGCTCGTAGCGAAGGCTCACCGCCACCCCGTCCACCTTGGGCTCCAGCACGTAGCGCGGTTTCTGCCCGCCCAGAGCCTTGCGCACCCGCTCGTCAAACGCCCGCACCTCCCCCGCATCGTAGGTGTTGTCGATGCTCATCATCGGCACCGCGTGCGTGACGGTGACGAACCCCTCGATCGGCTGGCCGCCCACGCGCTGCGTCGGGGAGTCCGGCGTCACCAGGTGCGGGTGCGCCTTCTCCAGCGCGGCCAGTTCCTCCATCAGCCTGTCGTACTCTCGATCGCTGATTTCCGGCGCGTTGCAGACATAGTACAGATAGTTGTGGCGGTTGATCTGCGCGCGCAGCTCCGCGATGCGCTTTTCGGCGGACTGTGCCATGAGCGTATTCTCGCACGGGCGGTCCGCCCGTGCCACTGCTACTCCGCCGTGCCCTTGCTCAGGTCATACACCCATCCCTGCACGGCCGGCGCCCAGTCCACAAGCTCCTCTGGCTTGAAGAACAGGCCCAGCTCCCGCGTGGCGCTCTCGGGCGAATCGGAGCCGTGAATGAGGTTGAAGGAGTTGCTCACGCCAAAGTCGCCGCGAATCGTGCCCGGCTCGGCCTTCGACCCGAACGTCGCCCCCATCATCTTGCGGCTGATGGCGATGGCGTCCCTGCCTTCCAACGCGATCACGATCACCGGCGAACTGGTCATGAACCGCACCAGGCCGGCGTAGAACGGCTTGCCGCGGTGCGGCTCGTAGTGCGTCTCGGCCAGCTGCTGCGAAATCCGCATCATCTTCATGCCCACGATCTGCAGGCCCTTGTCCTCGAATCGCTGCAGAATCCGGCCGCACAGGCCACGCTGCACCGCGTCCGGCTTGAGGATGATCAGTGTCCGTTCCATCGTTGTGCTTCTCCGGGAAGTTGCCGGCCGGGCATGATACTAGCCGACCGACAGATTGGACAGGTAGTCCTCCAGGGCCTTGCGCTGCTGATCCAGCTGCCCCTGCAGCCCGCCCACTTCCTCCTGCAGCTTCTCGATCTTCGTCTCCTGCTCGTTGAGCTTCGCCAACAGCCGGTTGTAATACTGGCTGGTCTGGGCAACGGTCTTCATGTTCTCCCGAATCCGCGCCTGCTCCTGCGTGATCGTCGCGATCTCCTGCTTGCGCTGGTCTATCTGCCGCTGCGTGTCCGTCATCGCGCCCTTGAGCTCGATGGCTTTCCTCAAGGCCTCGCGCACCTTGCCGTCGATCTCGCCGGTCTTGGCGTAAAACTCCAGCTGCCCGATGTCGCACGGCAGGATCGCAATGCTCTGCCACGACACGTTCTCCTGCTTCACCGTCAGTTTGCTGCTCTTGCCGGCCGCCACCTTGTCCTTGAAGCGATAGACCGCCTCCGTCGTCTCGATCGGCTTGACCGTATCCACCAGCGTCCAGCCCTGGCGGAACGGGTGCTCGACGATGATCGCCTTGTCGGCTTCGCCCTTGTTCTCCAGCGTGTAGTCCTGGGTGAAGACGTTCTTGCGCGAAACCTGCAGCACTCCCTTGACGATCTTGCCGCTCTGGATCGTGCTGGTGTTGGTCCCGGCCGTGGCGTTGACCAGCACCTGCAGGTCGATGCCGTAGCTGATCAGACGCTCCTGGCCCGGCGGAAGATTGTCGATCCGCGCATCGCCGGCGTAGCTGCTGCCGTCCAGCACCGTCACCGGCCCGGCCAGCAGGTGCTTGCCGGTCGTGTTCTTCACGCGCGCGCCGTTCAGCGGGTTCTTGGGCAGCACCGACTGGTTGTAGATGGACAGCTTCTCCACCTCGATGGGGTCGGTGATGATGGGAATCATGGCCGACCGCTGGCGGGGCAGCGTCACGTTGCCCACGGTGTACTGGAACAACTCGCCGATCTTGGAGGCCGAGGCGACGGACGCGACCGATGATCCAAAATCGGCCGGTCGGTTGCGGGCCGCATCCAGTGCTTCGCCCGCTATGAAGCCGTCCCTCACACCGCCCTTGGCCTCAGCACGGTCCTCCAAAAGCCGCCTGCCCCTGCCTGCAGGGGCAGCCGATGGCGCCGGTGCCGCAGGACCGAAACGGCCGCCCCCTTCGCCGAACACAGCCACTTCCTTATCCGCCAGGTCCATGCCGCCCTCGTACGTCTGCGGCCGCAGGCTGGCATACAGCTCCGGCTGAACCACCGGCCGGGGAATGTACATCGGCTGATACAGGTCTTGGATAAAGCTGATCGGCCGGCCGCTGACCAGCGATAGCTGCACGTTGTTCCAGTCGCTGTCGGTCTGGTTCTCCACGATCGCCCATCCCTGCAAGGCCGGCTTGTCCTGCGGCTTGGGCGGCAGCAGCAGCCGATAGCTGGTCTTCCAGATCGGCGTCTCCACCACGTAGCCCACGCGAACGCGCCTCTCACCCTCGCCCATGAACTGGATCGTCACCGGCTTCTTGTCCTGGTCGCGCGCCTGCGACAGCGCCGCCAGTGCCTTGTTCAGTTCCTCCTGCAGCTTGGCATCCTCAAGCTGAATCTTCTGCACGTCGGCCAGCTCCACCGACCGGATCGTCCCGCCCGTGAGGATGTTCAGCACCCACACCTGGATGCTGGTCTGCCCCACCGCCTTGGGCTTCTGCTCCAGGCCCAGGATGGTGCCGCTCAGGTTCTCGGCCGCCACCGCCACGCTGACCTTCGCGCCCCGCAACTGGTTCAGAAGCTCCGCCAGCGACGGATTGGACGCGATATCCACCGCGAAGCTCTTGAGCGTGCGCGACAGCGGGTCCTGCGAGGGGTAGATCACCGAGGTGATCTTGCCCTTGTCCAGGTCCTCCAGCACCAGGCTCTTGAGGATGTCGTTGATCTGGTTGGTCTTGAACTGCAGCGTGGCGGCGGTGTTGCCGGTCACGGTGCCGAAGTGCTCAAAGTACCCCACGCCGCTGGAGAACAGCACCACGGCCTTCACAGGCACGGCCGAATCGGCCGGCTGCGTGGCCGGCTGGGCCGACACGAGTGACGAAAACGCGGCCAACGCGGCCGACACAACGATGGCAGACAGTGCGTGCTTCATGGTTTGCTCCCGCAAGTAGATGGACCGACTTTGCGCCGGCTTGACCTGAACTTAGACGCGCCCGTTGCCCTGAAGTTCCCGCGGTGGACCGGCGAGGGCTAGCGCCGGCGGGTCAGCAAGTCGGCCGGCAGAAAGACCACGCGCTTTCCCGTATCGCGGGACTCGGGCGTGCGGCATCCGCCACAGGCCCGGCAACCGCCCAGCAACTGGCGGATGGCGCTTCGGGCGACGGTCGCCACGGACATGGCCACAATCACGAAGACCACGACATGTTGCGCCCAGATCGGCATGGTCAACCCCCGGTCAAAAACGAGCCAACCTGGTAGATGCCCAGGCACACGACATACGCCAGGCCGTTCATGTACAGCAGCATGAACACCGGCCAGCGCCACGTGCCGGTTTCACGGCGAACGACCGCCAGCGTGCTCATGCACTGCATCGCCAGCACGAACCACACCAGCAGGCTGACGGCGACCAGCGGGGTCCAGACCGGCCGCCCGTCGGGATACTGGTCGGCGCGCATGGCCGATGCCAGCGTCGTGACATCCTCATCGGTGTCGCCCGCGCTGTAGATGATGCCCATCGTGGAAACGAAAACCTCGCGCGCCGCAAAAGCGCTGACCAGCCCCACGCCCATTTTCCAGTCGTATCCGAGCGGCCGGATCACAGGTTCCAGGACCTGCCCGATGCGGCCGGCGATGCTGTGTCGCAACTGCTCTGCCGGGGCGGCCTGCGGATCGGGCACTCGGGGGTAATACGTCATCGCCCAGAGGATGACACTCAGGCAGAAGATGATCGTTCCGGCCTTAGCCAAGAACGCCCAGGTGCTGGTCCAGACCACGCGGAAGACCTGCCCGGCCTGCGGGACCTTGTAGCTGGGCATCTCCAGGATGAAGGCCGAAGCCGGGCCGCGGTCGCGTCGGCTGAAGAGCCACGCCGTGCCGGCCGCCGCGAGGATGCCCACGAGGTACAGACTCAGCATCATGCCTGCCCGCACCATCGCGCCGTAGGAAGCGAAAAACGCCCCGATCAGCAGCGTATAGACCGGCAGGCGGGCGCTGCAGCTCATGAACGGCGCCACCAGGATCGTGCGCAGGCGCTCGCGCGGGCTCTCGATGGTGCGCGTCGCCATGATGCCGGGAATGGCGCACGCAAAGCTGCTGAGCAGCGGGATGAAGCTCTTGCCGTGCAGGCCGACCCTGGCCAGCAGTCGATCCATCAGAAACGCCGCCCGCGCCAGGTAGCCGCTGTCCTCCAGGATCGCCAGGAAGAAGAACAGCAGCGCGATCTGCGGCACGAACACCACCACCGCGCCCACGCCCGCGAAGATGCCGTCGGTAACCAGCGCCTTGAGCGGGCCATCGGGCATCCGCGCCGTAACGAACTGCCCCAGCGCGCCGATGGCCGACTCGATGCCGCCCATGATCGGGTCGGCCAGCCAGAAGATGCTCACGAACAGCGTCGCCATGATCGCGGCGAATACTGCAAGGCCCCAGATCCCATGCATGAACACCGCGTCGAGGCGCTCGGTGATGCTCGTGCGCCCACTGGCGTAGTCCAGGATGCCGCCGCCGGGACCGACATTGCCCATCGCCGCCAGCTCATCGAGGCTCATGCAGGCGCGATCGGCAACGGCCTCGATCCACCGGTAGTGGGCCTCGATGTCGGCCTGCATGGGATCGATCCCCAGTTGCCTCAGCCTCTGGTGGGACCAGCGCACCGCCGAAGCCACCGCCGGCCGGGAAGCCAGCCGCCGCACATCCTCCGCCGGATCGCCGATCAGCAATCGCTCGGCCATCGCCAGGCCGCCAGCGCCGTGGCCGCCCAGCGCGCTGCTGACCGTCAGCAGTTCCTCCTGCATCGGCGCCGGCAACTGCCACCCGGGCATGGGCGCCACGCGGGCCGACGCGATCGCCTGCCGAAGCCGGTCGATGCCCTTGCGTTTGTGGCCGACAACGGGCACCACGGGCACGCCCAGCTGTTCGGCAAGGATCTCCGGCGACACGTTCACCCCGCGCCGCTCGGCGATATCCATCATGTTCAGCGCCACGACCATCGGCCGGCCAAGCTCCACCAGCTGGCTGACCAGGTACAAGTTGCGCTGAAGGTTGCTGGCATCCACCACCACGACCACCACGTCCGGGACCGGCGTGTCCGGTCGCAGGCCGCGCAGAACCTCCATCGCCACCTGCTCATCCGGCGAGCGGCTGATCAGGCTGTAGGTGCCGGGCAGGTCGATGATCGTGGCCCGCCGCCCGTCGGGCAGGCGGCACCGGCCGGTCTTTTTCTCGACGGTCACGCCGGGGTAGTTGGCCACGCGCTGCCGCAGGCCGGTCAGGGCGTTGAAGATCGTGGTCTTGCCGCTGTTGGGATTGCCGGCCAGCGCGACCACCAGGTCGCCCGAAGCGATTGGCTTGCCGGAATGCTGGTCGCAGCAGACAGACATGATCGCTGCGTCTATTTGGCCTGGGCCTCGGGTACGATCCGCACGTGACGGGCCTGCTCCTCCCGCAGCGAAAGGCAATAGCCGCGGAGACGGAACTCGATGGGGTCGCCCAAGGGGGCCCGTCGCACAACCTCGACTGCCGCGCCGTTGCAGAAGCCCATCTCCAGCAGCCTCCGACGCAGCTCGCCATCGCCCTCCACGGCGACGACCGCCCCACAGCACCCGACGCCCAGCTGATTCAGCCGGCAGGTTTCCGGAGTGCCACAGTAATTGCAGCCTGGAACATCGCAAACCTTCTGCATCCGATCGCTCCCGGAAGCCCTTGCTATGGACTCCTGCACGAGAATATAGTGTAGTTGAGACTCAGTTTCAACTAGAAAATCAGAGGCTGCCCTCCGTTTACCTTGAACCAACCCCGGGCAACCGCGGCCGCCGCCTTGGCAAGTTCATTGCCGACAAACACTTACAGAATAGACCCCGCCGTCCCTTTACGGGGCCTTCTTCGGGCCCGGTGTGGACTCTCGGGTGGCAGGTGAAGCTGTTCGCCCGCTGCGCAGATCCCGCAGGATGCGATTGGCTCGTTGAGCCTGTTCGGCGCCGCCTTCGCGCACCGCCCGCTCCAGCGACTCCCGCGCCATGGGTCCAATCTCACGCAGCAGTTCTTCGGCCCCCTCGCGAACAACCCAGTCGTCATCCTCCAGCAGGTCCACGAGCTGGCCGATCTGCTCGACGACCTGCTCGCGCGTAAGTTTCCCGAAGGCCTCGGGCCACGCATCTTTGGGATCGAGTCGATGGGCGGCCGGCGCGTGCGCCCACACCGTGAACTCATCCACCTGCACCGTGCTGTTGTAGGTGTAGATCATCGGCTGACGCTTCTTCTGACGGTCGTAATCAGGACCCAGATTCGCCTTGCCCAGTTGCTTGCCGTCCACCGACCCGATGATCTCGTTGCCTTTGACCTCCATTCGCACGCGATGCCATCGGCCTCTCTCGATCGCCACCCCGCCTCCCACATCCACCGCCGTGTTCCCAGCACCCTCCGGCTGCTCCCTGTCCTTGGGCGAGCCGACCCAGAGAATGTTCCGCGTGTTGTCGTAACCGCCAAACTGGAACCCCGGTGCGATGGACACCGCATCGCAGACCAGGCTCAGATCGCACACCCGCTCGGAAACGATCCGGGCAACCATCTCGACGGCGAAATCGCCGGACACCTTGGGCCCGATGGCCAGCAGGCCCTGCTCGTGGTTGTGCACGTCAAACACCAGCACGTCGCGCCCATCCTCTTTGGCAAGGGAGGCGATGCTGGGCCCCGCGACCCCCGGGCGAATCATGATCGCCCCTTGCAGCATCTCCGGCGCAACCACGCGCCATCCGTCGCTCCCGCGCGCAAAGCCCTCCTGGTGGATGACTCGCCAGTCGGAGCCCGTGGCCAGCACCTCGTACCTGGCACAGCGCTGCGCCAGCTCCGCAAAAGGCCGCAGCCGCTCAGGCAGGGCCGGCCGCGTCGCCGGCTGCGCAGCGACCCCCGCCGCGCAGGCCAGAACCAGACCCAGCATCATCGACAGTCGCACGTTCATAGCGTCTCCTGGTTGCTCATGCATCACAAGTATGCGCCAGGTCCGTGATACTGCCAGATGCGGGCGAGTTTCACGTTGCCATCCGGCCGGCCTGCAGTAGCTCCAGCGGCTGTGTGCGCGCGGCCGTGGCGGCCGGCCACAAACCGGCGACCACCGCGACGGCCATCACGATGCCCGCGCCAATCGCCACCACGCCCCACGGCACGTCCATCCCCGGAGCGTAGCCAAACATCGCCCGGCTCATTCCGCTGGCGTTGACGCTCATCGTCAGGCCGGCCATCAGCCCCAGGACGCATCCCACCGCGCCCAGAAGGATGGCCTCGGCCAGCACCAGCCGCAGCAGCTGCCCGCCGGTGAGGCCGATGCTGCGCAGTATGCCAAGCTGCCAGCGCCGCGTTCGCACCGACGCGACGATGGTATTGGTCACGCCCAGCGACGCCACCGCCACCGCCGCGAAGGCCACGCTGCTGATCAGCAGCAGGAGTCGGCGGAAGCCCTCCTGGATGCGGTGCTTGATCTGGCGGACATCGCCGCCGCGCAAGCCGATGAGCCCCAGCTCCTTGCCAACCGACTCCTCCAGCTTTTCCCGCTCGACGCCCGGCTCGAGGTTGGCCGCCAGCAGAAACACCCTCTCCACGCCAAAGTCGCGCCGGGCATCCTCGAAGGAGCCGAAGATGCTCGCGACGGTGCGCTCCTGGAAATGCCGGCCCATGTCCGACAGGCTCGTGAACACATCCATGCCCGGCGACCAGATCACGCCGGCGATCGTGTAATCGACCATCCCGCTCAGCGGGGTCTTCAGCGGCAGTTTGTCGCCGATGCCCAGCCCCTCGACCTGGTGGAACTCCTCCGTGACCAGGATGTGCCGGCCCTGCTTGAGCTTCTCCACGGCGTCGGCCGGCGTGCCCTGGCGAAACTCCAGCTCCATCATCTTCAAGGCCAGTTCCGGTTCCACGCCGAAGAACATCGTCGCGTCGGGCATGAGCTTCATCCCCACGGCCAGGCCGAAGATGCTCGTGCCGAACTTGGGCGACGCCACCGCGATCGGCAATACCTGGTCGCCGCGAATGCCCTTGACGCGGCGGATGACCTCGACCTGCGCCTCGCTGACGCCCGTGGGCGCGAAGATGAACATGTCGGGAAACCGGTCGGGCAGGCGCCACCCACTCATGGCCGTGTTGCCCTGGGTCTGAAGCACAGTGAGCATCGCCAGGCCGACCATCAGCGCACCGGCCGCGCCGGCGCTTCGCCACAGCCCGCCGCCAAGCTGCTGCCGCAGCAGCGCCGGTCCGATGCGAAGGAGACGCGCCAGCGCCCCGCCGCCGGCCCACTCGACCGTGCGAACCACGGCCGGCGCAAGCAGGAAAAACCCCAGCGTCAACAACGGCAGGCCGACCAGGAAATGCCCGAAGAGCTTCACCTCCCGCGGAATCAGGCCCGTGAACACGATGCACGAATCCACCGCGATCAGCGGCAGCGCGCACGCGGCCGCAATCAATATCCGGCCGCGCGCCGGAGGCTGGGCCAGGGGCGTCATCGCCGACAGCGGATCCACCCGCGTCGCCGACCACGCCGGCAACAGCCCCGCCAGCAGCGACAGCACCAGGCTGAGGCCCGCGGCAAACACGATTCCCCATGGGTCGATGTCCATCCCCGCCGTCAGCAGGTCGCCAAACCACCACGTCAGCAGCCGCACCCACAGCAGCCCCAGCGGCACGCCCACGCCCGCCCCCAGCGCCCCCAGCACGACGCCCTCCATCACGACAATGCCGGCAAGCTGCCGCCGCGTCGTGCCGATCGCCCGCAGCATCGCCAGCGACCGCTGCCGTTCGCTGACGCCCATGCTGAGCGTCGAGAAGATGATGAACGTGGCGGCCACCATCGACACCGCGCCGCCCCAATAGCTGAGGATCCGCAGGACGAACATCTGTTCGTCCATCATGCGCCGGGTTTTGCGGGCGGTGGTTACCATCAGCAGCGGGTCGATCTCCGCCAATCGGCTCGTCCATCGCTGCGAAAACTTCTCGTCGTCAACGCCCGGCCGCAGATCGACAAGAACCCGGCTCACCTGGCCCGGGGATCCGAGCAGATCCTGGAGCGTCCCCAGCGGCACGTAGATGGTCTGCAGGAACTGGGCGACGATCGCCGGCTTGTGCACGATCCCCACGACCGTCGCCGTCAGCTTCCGGTCCATCCACGGCAGGTCGATGGTGCCGCCCACCTGCACTTTCAGCCGCTCGGCCATCACCTGGTCGATGACGGCCTCGTTGGCGCGCGATGACTCGAACCAGCGCCCCTCCCGCATGCGCAGCGCCTGCGCCTGGACGTCGGCCCGCGGGTCGATGCCGACCAGGTCCGCATCCAGCGGCGTCTTGCCGGTCTCCAGCCGGCCGATCGCCAGCTCCACGTCGGGGTCCGCCCGCAACTCCACAAGCAGTTTCTCATCGATTCCGCCCGCGCCGCCATGCTGGCGTTGAACCTGCACGTCTGTGCTGCCCATCATCTGGCGGACGAAGCTGCGCGCCGCGGCCTGCGCCGACGCGTAGCCGCTGGTCACCGCCACCACAAGGCTCACCGACAGCGAGATCGCCGCCACCGTCAGCGCCACCCGCACCCGGTGCACTCGAAAGGACGAGAGGACCAATGTGCGCAGCGCCATGTTCGTCTCCCTCACCTCACGCACTGCTGATAGCGCATCGCCAACGACTGCCCGTCGCCCAGACCGGTCGTCTCGAAGCGGTCCACCAGCCGGCCGTCCTTCATGATCGCTACTTCCTGTGCGTAGGCCGCCACCGACGGCTCGTGGGTGACCATGACGATCGTCCGGCCCTGCGCCACGGAAAGGTCGCGCAACAGCTCGCACACCGCCCGGCTGCTGGCCGAATCGAGGTTGCCGGTGGGCTCGTCGGCCAGGATCACGGCCGGGTCGCGGATCAGCGCCCGCCCGATGGCCACGCGCTGCTGCTCGCCGCCGCTGAGCGCGTCGGGCCGATGGTCGCGGCGGTGGCTCAGCCCCAGCAAGTCCAGCAGAGCGTCAACCTGGCCGTTGATCTGGGACAGGCCGCAACCCTCCAGCAGCAGCGGCAGGGCAATGTTCTCCGCGGCCGTGAGCGTGGGAATCAGGTTGTACGCCTGGAACACCAGGCCGATATGCCGCCGGCGAAACAGCGTCAGCGGGTGGTCGCTCATCTGCGTGAGATCCACGCCTTTGATCACCACCCGGCCCGCGTCTGGCCTGGTCAGACCGGCCAGCAGGTGCAGCAGCGTGCTCTTGCCCGAGCCGCTGGCGCCCATGACCGCCAGCAGCCGTCCGGCCGTAACCGACAGGCTCACCCCGTCCAGGGCGACCACCGTGCGCGGCCCCTGGCGGAAGCGCTTGGTCACATCCTCAACAAGAACCGATATCATCCGTCTCTCACCTTGGAGCCAGGCCCCCTGCGGCCCGGGTGGACCGCCCGCTGCGCGAGGTGTTGCACTATAGCCGCCATGTATGAGCCCCACAAGCGGCTATGATTCGCCGCATGCGCTTGCTGGTAACGGCCGATCTCCACTACAACCACCCGCGCTCGCGGCGACTGGCCGAGACGCTCATCCGCGAGATGAACAGCGTGCCGGCCGACGTGCTGCTGGTCATCGGCGACACCGCCTCGGCCGACGGCGATGCCCTGGAGACATGCCTGGGCCTGTTCCGCTTCGACGGGCCCAAGCTCTTCGTCGCCGGCAACCACGAGTTGTGGACGCACGGCCCGGATAGCTATGCGCTGCTCCGCGACGCCTTTCCGCGACGCATCGAGGCGATGGGCTGGCACTGGCTGGAGGACCGGCCGTTCACCTGGGGCGACTTTGCCATCGTCGGTTCGATCGGTTGGTACGACTACAGCTACGCCCCGCCCGACCTGGGCATCCCGCTGCGCTTCTACCAGCACAAGGTCTCGCCCGGCGCGGCCGCCCGTCTTGAGCAATACGCCGGCCTGCTGAGCCCCGGCGATGACATCGCCCCGGCCGCGATGGAGATCTGCTCGCGCTGGAACGATGGCCGCTTCGTGAAACTCGGCCGCAGCGATCCGGCGTTTCTCGATGAACTGCTGCAGCGCCTGGCCGAACAGTTGCACGATGTGCGGTCGGCGCGGCACGTGATCGCCGCGGTGCACCACGTCCCGTTCGTGCAGCTCCTGCCGCCCCACGCCCGCGGCCAGTGGGCCTTTGCCCGCGCCTACCTGGGCAGCGCCCGCATCGGCACCACGCTGCTGCGAGCGGCCAACCTGCGCCTGGTGCTCTGCGGCCACAGCCATCTGCCCGCGGAAGCCGACATTGGCACGGTCCGTGCCGTCAACATCGGCAGCGGCTACAGGGTGAAGCGATATCGGCTCTTGAACTTGTAGGCGCAGCGGAACCCTCCGCCGGCATTCGCCGCGTGCGGGATGTGGCCGAAGGGGTGCTTGCTTTGCGGACCTGAATCCGCACGCCCAAGCCCCTCCGTATGGGTCTTGGGTGGTTGCAGACGGCGGCCACCTTGCACCCACTCGTGAAAATCTTCGCCCGGCGCGTGGACGAACGCGCGCCGCTCGCCTACAATGGGCCCGTTGGCTTGCTGATCGAGTCGAATGACGTACAGCTCTGCTGCTCGCCGCTTCCTCCCTCACTGTCCAACTCCTGGGCCGGAATGTCGGCCTCTTTCGCAAGGACCTGGAAAGTAAAACACAGGTCTCGTGCCCAAACCGAAAAGGAAGACCATGGGCAAGAAGCTGTATGTGGGCAATCTCAACTATGACGTGGACAGTTCCACGCTTGAGGGCCTGTTCAAGACGCACGGCACCGTCGAAAGTGCCGAGGTGATCGCCGACCGCGACACCGGCCGCAGCAAGGGCTTCGGGTTCGTCGAGATGAGTTCCGACGCCGAGGCCCAGGCCGCCATCGCGGCCCTCAACGGCCAGGAACACGGCGGCCGGGCTCTGACCGTCAACGAAGCCAAACCCAAGGAAAAACGCTCCGGCGGGTTTGGCGGAGGCCGCGGCGGCAATCGCGGCGGTGGCGGCGGCTACGGGCGCTCGCGCTACTGATCGAAAAACCGTTCGTCAGGCAAGACCGGGCCACCGCGCGTGGCCTGGTCTTGTCTGCGCCGGCAGGCGCACAACCGGGAGCAGGTCCGATGAAGGCAGCCTCCTCGTCCGTGCTGAAAGCGATTGCAGCCGTCAGGCCGATGGACTACCCCACCCTCCTGGCGGGGATGGGCGAAAAAGACCGCGCCAATCTGGAACGTCAGTTGCTCGCCTACGAAGCCAAGGCCGGCGAGTCGGCGGCTCAGCGGTGGCGGAGGCTGGCCTGTACGCTCCGCTCCCTGGCGCCTGGGCGGCTGAAGATCGCTCCAGCCAGCGTCATGCAGTTCTACATCGCCGACGGAAAGTACCACCAGCAGGTATTTGCCCTCCAGGCCCTGGCCGACGGCGGATTCGTCGTGGTGGCGCCCAACGTGCTGCCGGCCGCCTTCGGCGCCGGCGTCGTGGGCAGACCCCGGCCCGGACAGGCCGGTGTTTACCCCGTCGGCCGATCCGCCGAGTCCCTGGCCATCGAGTCCCTCGACGGAAGCACGCCGAACCTCGACGCCTATTGCAGGGACATGACCGGCTGGAACCGCAAGGCCATCCGCATCGCCCTTCCCCCAGCCGCCAGCGACGCCCAGGTCAAGGCCGCGGAGCAACTGTGCGCCCTGGCCGCGACGACGTGGCGCGGATCCTGAAGCCGCATCGGTCCGGCGTCGCGGTGGTCAAGCCGCGGCGGCTCGTTCCAGCCGGTGCAGCAGGACAGACGCCAACAGGCTCAGCGCAACGGAGGCGGCGAACGCCCACACGCCCCACCGCAGGAGCACCTGCGTGGAGCCGGGCAGGCCCTTGATGGCCACCACGATCATCGCAAGCACCAGCACGTCGAGCATCGAGAACTTGCCGGTGTGGTGGGCCGCTTCCAGCAGCCAACCCGCCCGCCGGCCGCACGAAAGCCGCTGCACCGCCCACGCCATCACCGCCAGCTTCGCCGTCGGAAAGAAGCATGAAAAAAACAGCAGCAGCAGCCCGATCCCCGCGTTGCCGTGGCGAATCAGCCCGGTGATGCCGCTGAGGACCGAGTAGCTGCTCGCGCGCCCGGCGGCGGGCCGGAGCATACGGATCCACGAGTCCAACTCGCCGAAGTGCGGCACGATGGTCATGCACGGGGCGACCAGCCCCAGCCCCAGCAGCACAGCCGCCAGCACGATCACGAGCCTCGCGGCCGCCGCAATCGCCTTCGCGCCGCCGGCAGTGGCGGGGCCGCCAGGCTCTGTTGACACCCGGGCCGTGCTCATTTCCCGCCCGTCTGCCAGTTGATCAGCTCGGCCAGCGGCGTGTCGCAGGCAAGCATGTCGATCCGCAGCCTCACGATGCCGCTGCTTTGCACCTCGATGTCGTTGCGGCCCTCTCGCAGCTGCGCCATCTCGAGATCCATCTTCAGCGCCAGGTCGTTGCCCACAGTGTCGTTGTCGTACACCTCGATGGTGATCCTGTCGCCGCTGGCCACGTTCACGATCGGCCCGTTGACCAGCGAAGAGATGTCGATGGATGCGCCGCCTTTCAGCACGATGTCCTTCACATCAACGCGGAACAGGTCCCAGGTGGAGATGAGCTGGTCCTGCCGGGTCGGCAGCGAGAACATCCTGTTCCCCCGCCAGGTGAGCTTGACAAGGGCGTCGGGCGCGCTGCCGTCGCCGTCCCAGGCCTTGCCATCCGGCCTGCGCGGCGCAAACTCCACAAGTCGAACAAAAAAGTAGTAGTCTCGCCCCACGGCAACCTGCGGCGCCACCGGCCGCGTCGCCGGCGGCGGACCCTCGCCGCGCCGGTAGAACCACCAGCCCACGCCGGCGGTCGCCACGACGATCAGAACAATGGCGGCAGCCCAGGCAATCTCGGAAAATGCCCTCGATCCGGCTCGCACGATCGTCCCGCTGATCGGATACCGCTCCCCGTCGCACCACGCCGCCGATGGGCCGTATCCGGCTCGAACGGATGACCTCCTCCTTGTAAGGGAGGCGCTCTGGCCAGCTGAGCTAACGGCCCGCACCAAGACTTTAGCATGCCCCCGCCGCGCTTCAAGGCGGCGTCCGTCCCGCAGTTCAGGGCCGCCGCAACCAAGACGCCCCGCTAGTCCACAAAGCAGGGCGCAAGCAGAGGATCCGTGCGAACGATCCGCTCGATCTCGGGCACGCAGTCGCGGGAGGACAGCACCGTGTAGAAATCGGGCTTGATATCCGGGGCCCGGCGGGCAGCCTCCATCCACTCGCCGCGGCTGAACGGATCGGCCGCCACCGCATCCCAGAAGCCCGTCGCGGCGAACAGCCCGGCGATGTGCTGCGTGTTCTCGCCCTGCAGCAGGCTGACGATGTAGCTGGCGATGCCCACCTGCAGCCCGTGCAGCCGCGGTCGGGCGGTGATTTCGTCCAGCGCGTGGGAGATGAGGTGCTCGCTGCCGCTGGCCGGGCGGGACGAGCCGCACACCGCCATCGCGATGCCGTTGAGCAGCAGGGCCATGCCCAGGCGCTTCATTCCCTCCAGGTCGTGCACCGGGCGGGCGATGAACTGGAACACCGTCGCATCCGACAGCAGCGCCGCGAAATCGTCCACCGGCGTGCCGCGGGCATGGAACGCCATCTTCCAGTCCTTCACGGCGGTGAACTTGGCCACCAGATCGCCCACGCCCGACAGCCACAGCACCCGCGGCGCCTCGAGGCACACCTGCGTGTCCACGACGACCCCGGCGGGCATCGCCGAAGGCACCGAGCGGCGCCGCCGGTCGATGGTCAGGCTCGACTGGGGGCTGGCAAAGCCGTCGTTGGACAGCGACGTGGGAACGGCGACGTACGGCAGACCGGCGAGAAACGCGACGTGCTTGGCCGCGTCCAGGGCCTTTCCGCCACCCATGCCGACGATCGCGCTCACCCCCGCCGGAAGGTCGCGGAACAGACGCACCGTCAGCTCCAGGCTGGCCTGGTCGATCGGCACGCTCTGCATGACGCGGATGTTCTCGCCGGAAAGCGCGGCGTCCAACCGGTCCCGCAGGCTCGTGTTCAGATCGTGGCTGAAGAGAATCGCGCACCCGCCCAAGGCCTGGCGGCGCAGATAGATGCCCAGGCGATCCAGCGCGCCGGCCTTGACGCGAACCAGCGACGGGATTCCCAGTTGCCTCAGGTGCGACATGTCCGGATCCCTCGCCTGCGCCGCCGGCAACAAGGGCCCGCGCGGCGTATCACGCCCCGACCTGAACGCTCCGACCGCACCGGGCTGATTCATACACGGCGTCGAAGATCCTCTGCATGGTGAGGCACTGCTCCAGGTTCGCGCGCGGCGCCCGCCCCGTCGCGACGGCCTGGGCAAAATCGACGTACTGCGCCGCCATGCCGTTGAACTCGTCGTCGCCCTGCCACAGCGTCTTGCTCACGACGCCCTCGGCCGCGCTGGCCTGGTCCCACAGAACCGCCTTGTCCTTGCCGCCGCCCATCTTCATCGTCAGCGTCCCTTCGCCGCCGACGATCTGCCACTGCTCCTGGCCGTGGATGGGCATGAACTCGCCTCGCTCAAAGACGATCGCCTCGCCGCCGGCGCAGCGGATCAGCGCCACGAAATGGCTGTCGGCATCCGAGCAGTCGGCCGCGCGATCGGCATAGACTCCCGCGACCGGCCACCACTGCGCCATCACGCTCACCGGCTTCAGTTGCCAGTTGGTCAGCTCCATCATGTAGTTCAGGTCGTAGATGCCCCAGTTGACCAGGATCCCCCCGCCGTTGAGGCAGAAGCTCTGCCGCCACGGCGGCGGCGGCTTCTGCGGGGACTTGCCGGCGGCCTTGTTCACGTGGATGCGCACGAGGCGCAACGGCCCCAGCACGCCATCGGCGACACATCTGCTGATGGCCGCGACCGACGGCGCAAAGGTCACCCGGCCGCTTCCACATGCCGCCGTCAGCCGGCCCCGCAGCGCCATGAACCGCTCGATGGTCGCGGCGTTCATGGCCGGCGGCTTCTCAAACAGCACGTGTTTGCCCCGCTTCAGCGCCTTGAGCACGATCGCATCGCGCAGGCCCGTCGGAACAGCCACGGTTACGGCCTCGATCCGCGGGTCGGCCAGCAATTCCTCGTCGCTGGCGTACACCTTTTCCGCGCCGTCGGCGGCCGCCTGCTGACGATTGGGCTCCAGCAGGTCGGCCACGGCGACGATCTGGGCCGCCTCGGGAACCGTCTGCACGGCCTTGCAGTGCGACTTGCCGATCACCCCGTACCCGATCAGGCCGAAACGCAGCGGCTCCATGTGCGATGCTCCTTACGCCGACCGGGCAATGGTGGGCCACGCCGCAGCGTGTTTCTGGAGAACTTCCTGGGGATCGGGCGGGTCGATCACCTCCACCGACCAGCAGCCGGCGTATCCCTCGTCGCGCAGAAGTTCCCATTGCCGTTGCAGGGCGGGCACGCCGGCCTGCTCTTTCTCGCTGATGCCGAAGTGCACGTGGGCGACGCGGCCCTTGATGTGGCGGTACGCCTCGTCCACATCCTCGCCGTTGCGGAGGCAATGCCCAAGGTGCCAGTTCACCCACAGTGCCGGGGGATAGCCGGCCTGGAACAGGATCTCGCCGACATCGAAGGCCCGGCAGTTGGCGTGAGTTTCCAGCACCAGCCGTACACCGGCCTTTGCCGCGTGTGCTGCCGCCAGGCCATAGGCATCGGCCAGAATCCGATACGCTGCGGCTCGCCCGCCCCCGCCGCCGTTGGGCAGCGGGTCGCCAAACACGCGCACCAGCCCAATGCCCGTGTCGGCCGCCAGGTCGATGTACTGCATGAGCTTGGCCAGCTCCGCCTGGCGCTTCTGCGGGTCGGGCGAGTTGAAGCGCGGCCCGGGCGAAAGGCAGCAGCCCGGCAGCCCGCCGTCGCGAAGCGTCCTGGCGATGCGTTGCCGGTCGGCCGCCGACGCCGTCAACTCCACGCCGTGCGCGTGCTTCCACTCGGGTCGGAACTCGACGGCCTGATAGCCGTATTTCTGCCCCGCAGCAATCAACTGCTCCAGCGTCGCGTCCTTCCACACCGAACTCATGAATGCCAGTTTCAAAGTCTCTCTCCCGAATGATGCCTTGCCTTCAGGCTAACCGCCAATGGCCCTGGCGCGAAGGGAGCAAGCGGTTCTGTCGGTGGCACAGGCTTCCAGCCCGTGGTCCGCTGTCTGCGGCGGACAAGATTCGGACACGGGCAGGACGCCCGTGCCGCCGAGAGATCAGCCCGCCGCCGGAGCCTTGGGCCTTGGCGCCATCCACGCCGCGAATGCCACGAACAGGCCGGCCGAGAGGTTCAGGTAGAGCATGCCACGGGGCTCGTCCAGGGCCGACAGCAGCGGATAGGCCACGGTGAAGATCGCGATGGCCGACGAAAGCACCAGCCCCGGCCGGCCGGGCAATGCCCTGCGGACGGCGGCGCTGATCAACAGCAACAGCGGAACCAGCACGACGGCCGCGCCCAGCCAGAAACCCAGCGGGGTATCGAACAGCGTTCCCACCAGGCCCCACGCAACAGCGACGGCAGCGCCGATGAGCACGGCGGACAGCTCGGCCAGTCGGGCTCCAGCCAGCACCAGCCCCAGCACGCTCACCGCGAACATCAGCACCCAGCCGGTGCGGGCCTGGCCGATGACCTGGGCCTCCAGGGCTCCGGGCTGGCGGACCTTGGGCAGCGCCACGCCCATGCCCTTCGAGGCGATCGCGCGATCCAGCTTGTACGTTGCCTCCGTGCCCAGACGGTCGGCCGTGCGCTGGAGCGTCGAAGGCGTCATGCACCCCTCGGGGTTGTTCCATCGCTCCAACGGAAGCGTCGGGACCGTCAGCGTCAGCACAAAGTCGCGAATCTCCCGCTGCTCGCGCACCACGAAGTACCAGGTCATCAACCCCCGGCTGCTGAAGGCGATCTGAAGGTTCATGCGCTGCCCGGCGCTGGCCGGCACCTCCAGCACCACCGCCCCATCCTGCATGCGCATCTGCCCGAGCATGTCCTTCCCGTCCAACTGCACAACCAGGTCGTTGTACACAGCGCTGCGGCTGGGCAGGGGAAAACGCATCTCCGCCCTGGCATCGTGCTTGTCGGGGTTCACCAGCTCATAGGTGAACGCGCACTGCGTCGTATAGCCCGCATAGCGCGCATTGCCCTTCTGCCGCTCGGTGGGCGTGAGCGTGACGGTGTGCCGCGCTGACACGAACGGGTTGGCGGTGATGTCGTTGCGGGTCTTCTTCTTGCGGGTTACCGTCGGCCGCGTGGGGTCCTCCGACTCCAGCCGCTCGATCTCCTCGGTCTCGTAGTAGAGCTTCACGGCCAGCTCGCCCTGCACCTGCTCCTCGCCCCAGATCGTGCGCAGGGCCGCGAGGTTCACCTCGGTCACCCGGCCGTGATCGTGTCGGAAGCTCTGCTCGTTCTGGGCGAGCATGCCCTGCATGGCATGGGCCGACCAGCCGATCAGCACGGTCAGCATGACCGCCCAGGCGAGGCGCCGCACGGCCGCCAAGACCGCCCAGCCGACGCTGCGGTCGGCGTCCTGGTCGCGCGGCCCGGCCAGCAGGCGAGTCAGCAGCACCGCCGCCATCGCTGCGCCTAGACAAAGCGCCAGCACCGGCTGCCTGCCGGTGAGTTCGCTGGCCAGATCCAACCAACGTGAAATGAGCTCGACCATGGACGAACCTCCTTGTTCGTGCCACCACCCCCAACAGCCCGCATCATAACAGACCGCCACCGCGCGACAAATCGTCGTGTTACACTGTGGCGGCATGCCCGCACACAACGATCCTGCCTGGCAGACGATGGTGGAGCGCTGGAAGGCACGCCAGCAGGAACTGCGCCGCCGCATGATCATCGCGCCGCTGAGGCCTTTGCCCCGCTTCGTGGCCGGCGCGGATGCCGCGTTTTCGGCCGACAAGTCCACCGTCTTTGCCGCGGCCGTCGTCTATGACCGCACGGACCATCGCATCGTTGAGGTCGCCCACGCCGTGTGCCCCGCCGTCGTTCCTTACGTGCCGGGGTTCCTGAGCTTCCGCGAGGGGCCCGCCGTGCGGGCTGCAGTCGGCCGCCTGCGGCACCCGTGGGGCGCGATCCTCTTCGACGGCCAGGGCTATGCCCATCCGCGGCGCTGCGGGCTGGCGACGCACCTGGGCATCGAGCTGGATCGCCCCGCCGTGGGCGTGGCCAAGAGCCGGCTGATCGGCACGCACGACCAGCCGCCAAGTCGGGCCGGCAGTTTCGCGCTGCTCATGGACGGCCGCGAGCAGGTCGGCATCGTCCTGCGGACGCGCCAGAGCACCCGGCCGCTGTACGTCAGCATCGGCCACCGCATCGACTTGCAGTCGGCGCGGCAGCTTGTGCTCGCGTGCTGCACCCGATACCGGCTCCCGGAGCCGACCCGCCAGGCGGACATCGAGGTCGCGCGGCTGAAGCGGCGAGCGGCCGGCGGCTCACTCGCCCGCGAGGAAGTTCCCGGCCCGCCCAAGGCCCTGTGACGGGTTCAGCCCCGCCGGCCAGACATTGAACACGATGCCGCGGTCTCCGTCGAACTCATCCACCCGCCCGGAGATCGACGCGTAGAACTGATCGAACCGCCGGATCAGCGACACCGTGGTCTCGACGTTGCTGCCCTCTTTGAAGTCGTAGCTGGAGTTCACGCTGAGCGTGTAGCGCCGGGTCAGCTCGTAGCGGGTGTTGAAGTACAGCCGCGTCGAGTCAAACGGGTGGATGTAGCGCAGCCCGATGCCATAGCTCACCCGCGGCTCGTGCGACACCGCCAGTCCGCCCGACGCCGTCGCCAGCACATTGTCCTCCAGGTTCTCCTGCATATCGCCACGAAGCGCGACCGTGTCGCTGATCTGCCACCGCGCATCGGCGTTGAGGCTGTCGCGTGCCAGCGAGGTTTCGGGCGCGAACGGGAAAAACAGCCCGCGGAAATCCGTCGGTTGCAGAAACTCCTCCTGCGGCTGGGAGGAAAAGAAGTTGCCCGCCACGTTCAGCGAAAACACATCGACGCTGCGCCACCGGCCCGGGCCGCCTCGCTTGGTCTGCCATCGCTGCCGCAGGGCCAGCTGCACGGCCGAAATGTCGCTGACGGCGTCGATCGGCTCATCGTAGATGTAGTTCTCGTCCGGCCCGGCCGACGCGGCCCCGGCAAACACGTCCAGCTCCGGCTCGATCACATGCCGCATGCGGTTGATGTCCAGCAATTCCGAGCGGATGCGGTCGTCGGTCTTCCAGAAGGACGTGCTCACGCGCAGGCCCGCCCCGCTGGAGATGCGATCGGTGGACCCGCCGGCCGGCGACTCGCTCCACGTCGTGTACCGGCCCATCACATAGGGAACCACCTTGATCGGCTGGACGTTGATCGGCCAGTCCACTTCCTGGCGAAAGTCCCCGCGCCAGGTCGTGTCGCCGGTCGTGCCGGTCTGTCCCAGCGACGGCAGGCCCGGCGACTGATTCGCCCGGAAGCCCTGCTGCGCCAGCGTCGCCTCGCTCTGGGCGTAGTGCAGCGCCGAGACCGTGTTGGCGCTGAAGAACGTCACCTGGTCGTCCAGCAGGCTGTCGCCGATTCGACGATAGCCGACCTCCGGCAACCGCTCCACCTCGAACTGCTCCTGCTGCAGGTCGCCGGCGGTCACCAGGTCGTTGGGCTGACCGCTGACCAGCAGCGTCATGGCCTCGCTCTGCCGCTGGCGCTTGACATACAGCGAGGTCTGCTGCGGCTGGCCGTTCCTGAACTCATCCTCGAACCACTCCTCCAGGAACGTCGCATCCGACACGTACCCCGCCGTCAACTGCGCCTGCCAGTCATCCAGCAGGAAGTGCGTGTGCCGCCAGAAGAAGCGCCCGCGCAGGTCGTCGGCAGGATCCACCTCCAGACGCTTGCGGCCCAGCTCGTCCTCGCCCTTGTCGTGAACCAGGTAGCTGCGCAAGTCCCCGCGATACGTCCAGGGCTGGCGGGTGGTCTCGGTGATGAAGCCCCCGCTGTACTCGGCGTCCAGTCCCGTGGCCGGCCCGCGGTCGCTGAACCAGTCGAGCTGGAACGTCGCATCCAGCCCCGTCGGCGGCGGCTTGCCGATGGTCTCAAACAGGCCCCACGTCGTCCGCACGCCCGGGCCGAACCTGCCGCTGTCCGACACGCTCAGGTTTCGCAGCGGATAGCGCTCCGCGATCGTGCCCGAAACGCGGGGAAAATAGAACACCGGCAGGCCCCACAGGTCCAGCGTCGTGTTGTTGGCGATGAAGCGGCTCTGCGTGCCCGTGTAGTCGTCCTTGCCCTCGTATTGATACAGGTACGTGCTGGTGGCGCCCAGACGGTACGACGGCGTGGCGAACCCGCTGGTGCTGATCTGCGCCTTCTCGGCGGTGTATTCGTTGCGCGCCAGTTGCCGGACCACCCCCGCCCGCACAAAGATGGGAATTTCCCGCCGCGGCTCGACGGTATGCAGCACCACATCGGTCAGCACCGCGCGGTCGTCGCGGAAATCATAGAAGACGCGGTTGGCCGACAGCCGCTCCACCCCCCGCCGCTCGCCGGGCGCCGGCGTGTGCTGCACCCGCACATCGCCCTCCAGGTACGCGGAGGTGATCGCCTCCTCGACGCTGGCGAACTTCAGGCCCTGGCCCAACTCCTTGATGTCGGTGATCGGCGTGAACAGCACCGCGCGCTGCGCCTGCAGCTCGGTGTGCGTCCCGCGCTGGGCCTTGGCCAGGAGCGTGACGTTGCCTGACAGCACATAGGCAATCGTCCCATCCTCGGCCGGATGACTCTCGATCCGCTCCGCGGCAAAAACCACCTTGTAGGCCGGGCGAAACTGCCCCCCCGGCTGCGTGGCCGGCGGCGGCGGCGGGGGGGGCATCTGGCCCAGCAGCCATTGCGCGGCCATCCGCCGTTCGCGAAGGGTCTGGGCGTCGGCGGGGCGCATGCCAAGGGCCTGCCGATACAGGTCGCTGTCGGCGCGGTTTTGTCCCTGCCGCAGCGCCGCGTGCAGGCGGATTGGCCCGCCGACCGTGCCATCCACAAAGAGCCTCTCGCCGCTGCGGAGGATGCCATTGGGCTGACGGACCGACGCCCCGCCTACCAGCGCCACTTCGAACCGGCGCTGCTCCAACGGCGTGCCCGGCAGCAGCCGGATCCAGATCACCGCCTCATGGGCCGAAAGCACCGTGTCGTCGGCCTGGATCTTCACCGGGCCCTGCAGCTGGATGCAGGAGGTGTCCTCGACCGACCACGCCCAGGCCGCCTGCGCCTCGATCTGCAAGGACTGGACGGGCGGTTGAAACTGTGCTATCGCCGTGCCGGCCTGCGCCAGCAGAGCCACGCACACCATGCCCCTGGCCAGCAGCCCCACCGGCCGACTCCTTCCCGCGGCAGGCCGGCAACCGCTCCGGCCAACAACCGCGCGGCACCATCATAGAAGGGGCTGGGGGAGCGTCAATCGACGACGATGATGCCCTTCTCCCGGGGATGCAGACGGCAGGAGTAGCGGTACGTGCCCGCCTTGGCAAAGCGATGGCTCCACGATCGGCCCGGGTTCAGCGGGGGCGACGCAAACGACCCGTCGTCGGCAACGATCGAATGGTCGAAATCATCCTCGTTGCTGAAGACCACCGTGTCGCCAACGCCGATGGTCAGCCGCGCCGGACTGAATGCACGCCCGGAGATGCTCACTCGCGCCGTTGCGCCCCCGCCGCGGGCCTGTGCGGCTGTAACCGTCCCCGCCGCGAGGACCACCGCCAATGCGAGGATGCGACACCATGGCCGGCTCATGCGCTATCCCCTACATACAGACACCTGAGGGCGGCGGTGGTGATACCCCCGCCGTCCATTTACTATATCGGCCGGATGCCCGAAAAAATCATCCGCGATCCCGTCCACGATGTGATCGCCTTCGACCTGGCCCGGCCGGTCGAAGCGCTGCTGTTCTCGCTGGTCAATACCATCGAACTGCAGCGGCTGCGGCGGATCCGTCAGCTGGGCCTGGCCAGCCTGGCCTATCCCGGCGCCGACCACTGCCGTTATGCCCACAGTCTGGGGGTGATGCAGACCGCCCGCCGGATGCTCCAGCGGCTGGGCACGACGGCCGCCATCGATGACGGCCTGTACACGGTCTGCCTCGCGGCCGCCCTGCTGCACGACCTGGGCCACGGGCCGTTCAGCCACGTCTTCGAGCGCGTCACCGGGATCGACCACGAAGCCGTCACGCGGCAACTGGTCGAAGACCCGGACACGGATGTCCACGCCGTCCTGTCCGGTTTCGACGCGCGCCTGCCGCGGATGCTGGTGGAGTTCCTGGAATGCCATCCCGCGCGCACGTTCCTCCACGACGTCTTGTCCAGCCAGCTGGACGCCGACCGCTTTGACTATCTCCTGCGCGACACTCTCATGACCGGCGCCCAGTACGGGAACTTCGACCTCTCCTGGCTACTGCACGCCCTGGCGGTGCACCAGCCCACCCAGCGGCTGGTCGTCGAGGCCAAAGGCATCAGCGCCGCCGAGGCCTACCTGCAGGCGCGCTATCACCTCTACCGCAACGTGTATTTCCACAAGGTCGTGCGCAGCGCCGAGGGGATGCTCAGGCTCACGTTGCAGCGGGCCGCGCGGCTGGCCGCGCAGGGACGGCTGCCCTGGCCGCCCCGCGACCACCCCGTCTCTATGGCCTTGGCCGGGCAGAGCCTCTCGGCACACCAGTTCCTCGACCTGGACGATGTGTCCATCCTTCATTGCTTCAAGCTCTGGCGCAACGGACCGGATGCCACGCTGGCCTCGCTGTGCAGCGGCCTGCTCGACCGCCGACTCTTCAAAGTCATCGACCTGACGGATCGCCTCGGCGATGCTCCGGTCGGCCGGATCCTGGCCGTCGCCCAGCACGCCATCCGCGCCGCCGGCGGCGACCCGGCCTACGCGATGTTCCTCGATGAGCCGGCCGACACGCCCTACCGCAGCGAGGCCGCCGACGACCTGTCCGGCGGCCGGGGAATCTTCGTGCAGGATGCCCGCGGCAACCTGAGCGAGTTCGCCCGCGTCTCGCCGCTGGTCGAGGCTCTCAATCGCCAACTCACTTTCCGCCGCCTGCACGTGGCCGAGCCGTTTCGTCCGGCGGTGGCGCAAGCCGTTCTACAAGGAGACGTGCCATGATTCGCATCGGAATCGCACCGTTACTGACCCTGTGCCTGTTCTCGTCGGCCGTCGCCCAACAGGCGGCGCCAGCCACCCAACCCGTCCGCCCCCCTCCCGATCAGATCAGCGGAAGGCTCGGCACGCCCGTGCAGCTGTTCAACGGCAAGGACCTGACCGGCTGGACGTGGCACAGCCAGGCCCCGGTCAGAATCGAGGAGGTGTGGAGCGTCGTGGACGGCAACCTCCATTGCAAGGGCAAGCCCGCCGGCTACATCATGTCGGCCGACACGTTCACCAACTTCGTGCTGAAACTGGAGGTGCGGCACATCAAGGCCGGCAACGGCGGCGTGCTGATCCGCGCCGTCGATGAGGCGCTGCCCTGGCCCAGAAGCATCGAGTGCCAGGGCCAGGCCGGAGCCCTGGGCGACATCTGGAACATCGGCAACTTCCCGATGAAGGTCGATCCCGACCGCACCAGGGGCCGCAACACCAGGAAACTCAAGCCCAGCAACGAGAAACCCCTGGGCGAGTGGAACACCTACGAGATCATCATGGACGGCGGCAACCTCCGCCTCTACGTCAACGGCGAGCTGCAGAACTGGGCCGTGGAATGCCAGGAAGTGGCCGGCAAGATCTGCCTCCAGTCCGAGGGCGGCGAATATGAGTTCCGCAACATCACCCTGACGCCGATCGAGAGGCACTAGGAGCCGGGACCGCGGCGGGTTGCGTTGAGGCACCAGCCGGGTCCTCATAGGGATCGGGCCCCGGGCCTTGCGCGTCCTCGCCGCGAATCAGGGCGTTGCGCCGTTGCAGGTAGGCCTCGCGCGTGAACACGTACGGGTCGATGGCCGCCTTTTCCCGGAAACGGATTTCCGGATCGATGCGCCAGCGACTGTCCACCACGCCGGCCGCTGTCAGCGACAGGGATTCCAACAGCGTCAGATCCACCCAGCGCATGGGGTTGGTGTACATCGCCGCAAGCAGCCCGGGCGCATCGCGCGCGGTGGACGGCCCAAACAGAGGCAGAACCAGATACGGGCCAGGCCCGACGCCGGCCTTGCCCAGCGTGCGGCCAAGATCGTTCTTGTGCCTGGCGATGCCCCACTGCCCAGCCACATCCGACAGCCCAAACGCCCCCACCGTGGAGTTCACCCCAAATCGCCCGGCCGAACCCAGCGCCCGCCCGAACCTCCCCTGCAGCAGGTGGTTCAGGGCCCAGTAGGGTTCACCGAGGTTGTCAAACGCGTTGCCGATGCCCCTGCGCGACTGCTCTGGCAGCAGCTTGATGTAGGCGTCCGATGCCGGCTTGAGCACGTGCCGGTCCAGCACCTCATTGAATCCGTACATCCAGCGGTTGATCTCGATCAGCGGATCGGGGTTCTTCGGGTTGCGGGCGCAGCCGATCAGCATGAGCAACCCGCACAGACACATCCCCAGGCTACCTGGCCGCATCGGCCCCCCCGGCCGACCGGTCCAGCGGTGCGTTCCTGGCGCGAAGCACCTGCAGCACCCGCTCCATACCCCCCGCGGCCGCGACCGCCTGGAACTGGGCCCGGTACAGCACCAGCACGCTGATGCCCTCCACGGTCACGTCGATGGCCTTCCACTGCCGGCCGATCAGCCGCATCCGAAAGGCCAGCCGCCCGATCTCTTTCCGCTTGCCGTCGGCCTTGACGTTGCTGAAGATGATGGCCCGCACCGTCCAATCGCCACGGGGCTCCTGGCGGTCCTCGGTGACGACCACTTGCTCATCCTCATGGTCGTCGATCGTCTGGGCATAGACCCCCTGGATGTGGCGGCGGAACTCGCGGACGAACTCGGCCTGCTGCTGGACCGTGGCCTGCTGCCAGAACGTCCCCAGAACCAGCCGGGCAATCGTCTCATAGTCGATGTGCCGGTCGGCAATTTCGAAGACCCTGGCCGTCCGCTCGGCGGCGGGCAGTTCCCGCGATGCCAGAACCGCCAGCGCCTCGGCGACGGCGCCCTCCACCACAGCGCGGGCCGTGGGGCTGGTGCATGGCTGCGTGGCCGGCTCCTGGCCCCCCGCACCGCCCACCGCCGCCAGGAACACCGCCGCGGCCGCGATCTTGTGAAACAGACGTCTCACGTGCTGGCAGTCTAGGGCGCCGGTCGGCCGAACGCCACTCTACACGGCCGCGGCCTGCTGGAACTCCTTGCGGCGATCGACCATCTGGGCCTTGAGGCGGGCCAGGATGCTGCTGTGCATCTGGCTGACGCGGCTCTCGGACAGGTCCAGCGTGGCGCCGATCTCCTTCATGGTCATCTCCTCGAAGTAATAGAGGATGATGATCAGCCGCTCGGCGCGGGACAGGCCTTTGGTGATCAGCTCCTTGAGATCCTTGCGCTGGATCTCGCGAATCGGGTCGCCGCCCCGCTTGTCCTCCAGAATGTCGATTTCGCGCACATCCTTGTTGGAGTCGGTCTCGAACCACTTGCGGTTCAGCGACACCACTCCCACGGCGCTGGCGTCCTTGGCCATCTTCTCATACTCGCCCATGGGGATTTTCAGCCGCCGCGCGATCTCGTCGTTGGTGGGCGTGCGGCCCAGCTCCACCTCCAGCTGTCGCCTGGCGGTGTCCACCTTGTGCACCCGCGAACGCACCAGCCGCGGCACCCAGTCCATCGACCGCAACTCGTCGAGGATCGCCCCCCGGATCCGCGGGGCACAGTAGGTCTCGAACTTCACGCCCCGGTCCAGGTCGAACGCCTCGATGGCATCCATGAGGCCGAAGATGCCGGCCGACATCAGGTCGTCCAGCTCCACCTCGTTGGGCAGCTTGGCGTGGATCCGCTCGGCGTTGTACCGGACCGTCGGCAGGTACTCCTCCATGAGGATGTTCCGCAGTTCCTCGCTGCGGGTCTTGCGATATTCCGCCCAGACCGCCTTGATGTCCCGACCTTCTCGCTTGGCCATGATGCACTCCCAATCCGTGGACTCGTCCGCCTGCCGGCGCAGGTGGACCCGGCAGAAGGGGCCACTTCCCGTTATCGGTCTTGTGGACCCGTTTCCGTTGCCGATTTCTCCGTTTTCCCATCCCGGACCGCCTGGGTCTCCCGCAGCATGCTTTGAACCATGCAGCCCACCACCAGTCCGATAACCAGCGTCACGAACATCGCAACCAGCGCCCGACCCACCGTGGTGGTGAAGGAGTTGTCGGCCTGCAGCCCGACGAGCATGCAGACTGCGAACGCGATCAAAGCCAGGATGGCCGCCAGGCGTTGGGGCATGGTCGATCTTCCGTCTCCCGGTTCGCCGTGGAACCGTCCGCTTCACCCATCGCAGACCTGCCTCCGAAACCACCGCCCCATGCGGTGGAAGAATCCCGTCGGTTCGTGGCTCACGCTCACGCCCTGCTCCAGCCGCGCCGCCAGGCGGCTGATGCTCACCGCCGCCGGGCTCCGCGGACAGGCCAGCAGGATCGGCACCCGCCTGCGCACGCACGCCGGCACGTTCTCGTCCAGCGGCACGTGCCCGGCATCCAGCACGCTGACGTTCAGGAACTGCCTGGCCACCCGTGCAATCCGCTCATGCACGATCCGTGCCTCGGCCGGCGTCCGCACCTGGTTGACCAGCAGGCTGATTCGCCTCTGCAGGCCGTCGCGGCTGATGACCTTCACCACCGCATAGGCATCGGTGATGGCCGTCGGTTCGGGCGTGGTCACCACCAGCACGTGATCCGCGCACCGCGTGAAGGACAGCACGTTGGGACTGATGCCCGCGCCGGTGTCGATCAGGATGATATCGGCCTCGTGTTCCAGATCGCCCAGCGCCGCAATCAGCCGCTGCCGGTCGAACTCGCTCAGGTCGGCCATGCGGGCCAGACCCGAGGCGCCGCCGATCAGGCGGAACCCGCCCGGCGCCTGCACCATCACCTCGCGAAGCTCCTTCTTGCGCGCAATCACGTGCGCCAGGTTCCACGCCACCTCGACATTGCACAGCACGTCCGCGTTGGCCAGACCCAGGTCCGCATCCAGCAGCACCACCTTCCTGCCCGCCGACGCCAGCTGCACCGCCAGATTCACCGCCACGTTGCTCTTGCCCACGCCGCCCTTGCCGCTGGTGACGGCAATGACGCTGGCGCGCGGCCGCTGCTGCTGCATCAGCGAGCGAAGCTGGGCGGCCTGGTCCATGATCAGTGTCATAACGACCTCGACGGCACGGCGACCGACCTTCCCTTCATTTCAGCGACGCCCCCTCGCATCCGAGGATCAGCCGAGCCAGCCGGCGCGGCTCGCCCACGGCGATGTCATCGGGCACATCCTGTCCGTTGGTGATGTACGAAAGCTTCTTGTTCACCTTCCGCACCATGTTCAGCACCGTCCCCAGGTGCACCGCCTCGTCCAGCTTCGTGAAGATCAGCTTGTCCACGCGGATCTGCCCGAAGTTCCTGGCCGCCCATTCCAGGCACTCGGGGCTGGCCGTCGCCGAAAGCACCAGGTGCACCTCGTCCGGCTGGGCCGCCGCCACCGCCGCCCGCAGCTCGCCCAGCTTGATCGCGTCGCCCGGACTCCGGCCGGCGGTGTCGATCAGCACGAACTCCCGCTGCGCCATCGCCGTGAGCTTCTCCTTCAGGTCCTCCGGCGACATCACCACTTCCAGCGGCGAGCCGATGATGTCGGCATACTTGCGCAACTGCTCGACGGCGGCGATCCGGTAGGTGTCCATCGTGATCAGACCCACGCTGCGCCGCTCGCGGAGCTTCAGGTTCGCCGCCAGTTTCGCGATGGTCGTGGTCTTCCCCACCCCCGTCGGGCCGATCAGCGCCACCACGTGCGGGCCGTGCGCCTTGGTCCGCACCAGCGGACCGGCCGCCGGCAACAGCCTCTCCAGCTGCTCGGCCAGCTTGTCCTGCACGAAGGCCCGGTTCCGCAGATGTTCCGGGTGAACCTGCGACTGGATCGACCGCACCACCTCGGCGGCCAGTTCCTCGGCCACGTGGTTCTGGATGAGGTGCGTGTAATGCTCCAGCAACTGCTCGGGGACCTGCGGCGCCTGCTGCGAGCGGGCACGGTTCACCAGGTCGGTCACCAGCCCCTTGAGTGCCGCCATCTCGCTGGCCAGACCCACGAGCATCGCCCCCGTGGCGGCGGGCGTGTCCAACAGCCTCGCCGGACCGGCCGGCGCCGCCGGCGGCGTCCTGGGCGGCTTGGCCGACTCGCTTTTCGCCATGATCTCGCATACCTGATAGCGCCTCAGCCCCAACCACTGTCGCCGGTGGTAGGTGCGGGTATGCAGGATCACGGCGTCGCGGCCCAGCGCCGCCCTCACCCGGGCCAGCGCCTCGTTCATCGTTCGGCCTTGGAACGTCTGCGGCACCATGCGTCTCTCCCTGTCAACCGTTCATCCCCACGAGAGCCACCGCCTCCACGGTCACCTCGCTGACCACCTCGTTGTACGACAGCACCGCCACGTGCGGCAGGCTGCCCTCGATCATCCGTCGCACCGCCAGCCGCACCTGCGGGCCGCACAGCACCACCGCCTGCCGCCCGCTCTGCGTCAGCTGCGACACCTTGGCGGCGATCTGCTGCACGATCTGCTGCGCCGTCTTGGGCGGCATCGTGTTGGTGCTGCCCCGCTCGCTGCGCTCGAGGTGCCCGGCGATCAGATCCTCCAGAGCCGGGTCCAGCGTCACGCACCACAGCCGGTCGTTCTCGTCCACGTACTGCCGGCAGATGGCGCGGGCCAGCGCGTTTCGCACGTACTCCGTCAGCACCTCCAGATCCTTGGTGCGCGTCGCGTAATCCCCCAGCGTCTCCAGGATCGTCTCCAGGTCCCGCACCGGCACCCGCTCGCGCAGCAGGTTCTGCATCACCTTCTGCAGCTCGCCCGGCTTCACCTGCGTGGGCACCACCTCCTCCACCAGCGCCGGCACGCGGGCCTTGAGGTTGTCCAGCAGGTTCTTCACCTCCTGCCGCGTCAGCAGTTCGTGCGCGTGCGACTTGATCACCTCCGTCAGGTGCGTGGCGATGACGCTCGTGGCCTCCACCACCGTGTAGTTCAGCAGCTCCGCCTGCGCCCGCTGGCTCTCGGTGATCCAGTACGCCGGCAACCCGAACGCCGGCTCGGCCGTCAGCTCCGCCCCGGGGATCGGGCCCGATGTGGCGCCGTTGTCCATCGCCAGGTACTGCTCGGGATACGTCACGCCTTTGGCCACGCTCTGCCCGCGGATTCGCATCACGTAGTCGTTGGCCGACAGCTGCAGGTTGTCGCGAATGCGGATGGGCGGGACGATGATGCCCAGCTCGCAGGCCACCTGCCGGCGGATGGCGCTGATGCGGTCCAGCAGATCGCCGCCCTTGGACGCATCCACCAGCCGCACCAGCCCGTAACCCACCTCCAGTTCCATCGCGTCCACATCCAGCAGCCGCTCGACCTTCTCCGGCTCCTTCCGCGCCGCCGCTTCCGCCTCGGCCGCCGCCACCGCCCGCGCCGCCTTGCGCTCCCCGCGGCTGAGGACCATGGCCACGCCGGCGCAGCACCCCCCCAGCACCAGCAGCGGAATCTTGGGCAGGTTGGTCACCGACAGCATCCCCAGGAACACCGCCGCGATGATCAGGGGGCGCGGTTTCGCCAGCAGCTGCCCGATCACCTCCTCGCCCAGATTGCTGCGCCCGCTGGCCCGCGTGACGATCAGGCCCGCCCCCAGCGACACGATGAACGCCGGGATCTGGCTGACCAGCCCGTCGCCGATCGTCAGCTTGGTGTACAGTTCCAGGCACGGGAGGACCTCCCAGCCCTTCTCCACCATGCCCACGTACAGCCCGCCCAGGATGTTCACGAACGTGATCACGATGCCCGCGATCGCGTCGCCGCGCACGAACTTGCTGGCACCGTCCATCGCCCCGAAGAAGTCCGCCTCCTGGGCGATCTGTTCGCGGCGACGGCGGGCCTCCGCCTCGTTGATCAGACCGGCATTCAGGTCCGCGTCGATGGCCATCTGCTTGCCGGGCATGCCGTCCAGCGTGAACCTCGCCGCCACCTCGCTGATGCGCGTGGCGCCCTTGGTGATCACCACGAACTGGATTACGAAAATGATGATGAAGATGATGATCCCCACCGCCAGCGAGCCGCTGGTGACGAAATCCGCGAACGCCAGCACCACCTCGCCGGCCTGGTGACGCGCGGCCTCGATGCCCGCCCCGTCGCGGCCGACGGTCAGGATCAGCCGCGTCGTGGCCGCGTTGAGCACCAGCCGGAACATCGTCGTCGCCAGCAGCAGCGACGGAAACACCGAGAACTCCAGCGGCGACGCCACGTACACCGTCGTCACCAGCACGATCGCCGACAGCGTCAGGTTGGTCACCAGCAGCAGGTCCAGCATCCACGTCGGCAGGGGAACCAGGATCACGAACAGCAGGCTCATGAACGCCAGCGGAAACACCATCCCACGGTTCGCGTGGAGCCGCTGCAGGATGGGGTTGGAGATCGCCGCTGTTGCCATGGGTCAGTTGTGAGTTGCGAGTTGTGAGTTGTGAGTTGTAAGTTGCTGGTTGCTGGTTCCTTCTTCCTACTGACTACTGGCCACGGACTACTGGCTACTGGCTACCGACTTCTTCATCCTCCCGCTCAACTCGTACACATACGCCAATATCTCCGCGACCGCCGCGTAGAACTGCTCGGGAATCTCCTGTCCCACCTCCACCAGCCTGAACAGCGCCCGGGCCAGCGGCTTGCGCTCGATGATGGGCACGCCGGCCTCCACGGCCAGCGCCCGGATGCGCTGGGCCATGTACCCCTGGCCCTTGGCGACGACCTTCGGGGCGTGCATGGTCTGCGCGTCGTATTTCAGCGCCACGGCGATTTCCGTCGGGTTGGTCACCACCACGTCGGCCGTCGGCACCGCCCGTCGCATGCGCTGCTGGGCGAGCTGGTACTGCACCATGCGGCGGCGCTGCCTGATTTTCGGGTCGCCCTCCATGCGCCGCATCTCCTCCTTCACCTCCTGCTTGCTCATCTTCAGCCTCTGCTCGTGCCGCCAACGCTGCCAGGCGTAATCCAGCAACGCCAGCACCAGCAGCAGCAGCCCGATCCGCAGCCCGATGGAGAACATCAGCTTCGAGCCCATCGCGAAGATCGACAGGTAATCCATCCCCTGCGCCGCGATGATCTCCGGCATCTTCCCGTGGATGGCCGAGTAGCCCGCCGCCGCCACCAACACCATCTTCAGAACGCTCATCACCAGCTGCGTGGCGCCTTGCCCGCGGAACAGATTGCCCACGCCCCGGAAGGGGTTCAGGGCCTTGAGGTTCGGCCGCAGGCGCTTGCCCGTGAACAGCAGCCCGACCTGCATCACGTTGATGACCACCGCCAGGATCATCGCCCCGACGAAGATCGGCGCCGCCGCCGCGGCCACACGCGCCACCGCCCGCATCGCATGCGTCTGCAGCGGCGCCTGCGGCTCGGACAGCACGCCCGGCCCCAGCAGCTCGCCCATCACCGCCCGCATCGCCTCTACCAGGGCCCCGCCAAAGCCCCACAGCAGCAGGATGAAGCCCAGCAACAAAACGGCGGCGTTCAGGTCGGCGCTGCGGGCCACGTGCCCCTCCTGCCGCGCCTCCTGACGCCTTCGCGCCGTCGGGGCTTCCGTCTTTTCGCCGAAGTCCTCCGCCATCTTCGCATCCCTGCCTACGAAGGCCAATCCGCAATCAGCGCCTCCGAGCCGCCCATCACCGGGCCGATTCGGTTGATTCCCTCCCGCAGTGCGGACTCGATGACCCCGCCCGCCATCCACACTCCCACCGCCAGCACCGCCAGCCCCACCACCGACCGCAGCGACAGACCCGCCGACATCAGGTTCAGCTGCGGCATCGTCTTGCCTATGAACCCGAGGATCAGGTCCACCACCAGCATGGTCAGCAGCATCGGAGCCGCCAGGCGGATCGCCAGAATCGCCGCCGCCTGCACCAGCCCCACCAGCAGCGCCAGCAGGTCCGCGCTGGGACCCACCGACAGCAGCGGCAGAGCGCTAAAGCTCTCCGCCAGTCCCGTCAGCAGCGCGTGGTGACCCATGACCGGCGGGCTCAGAAAGATCACCAGCGACAGCAGGAAGTACGCATCGCCGATCACCGACCCGCCCTGGCCCATCGCCGGGTCGAAGACCTCGCCCAGGTTGATGCCCATCTGCTGGCCCATGATCTCCCCGGCCCAGTGCACCGCGACGAATGTCAGGCTCAGGGCGGTGCCGATCGCCAGGCCGAAGAGGATTTCGCCGCCGATGCCGACCGCCAGCGCCAGCGCCGAGTCGGGAATCTCCGGCTGCGGGCAGGCCGGCGCCATGCCCAGCGCCAGCACCAGGGCCAGCATCAGCCTCACCCGCCGCGGGACGCGCGCCGACGCGAACACCGGCGTGGCCAGCAGCATCGCCGCGACGCGGAAGAAGACCAGCGCGAACACCGGTACATACTGGAGCGCTTGGTCAGCCATATCTCGACGGCGGGAATCTCCCGCCCTCCGCGCTGCCTCGCCCGTCCTAAGGCATCTGCCCGCTACCCAGCATCGCCCGCGCGTATTCCACGAGGTGCTCGGCCGTCCACGGCAACAGCAGCACCGCCGCGGCCACCATCGCCGCGATCTTGGGGATGAACGTCAGAGTCTGTTCCTGGATCTGCGTGACCGCCTGGAACAGCGACACCGCCAGGCCGACCATCAGGCCGATCAACAGCATCGGCGCGGCCGTGATCAGGGCCATGATCAGCGCCTGGCGCACCAGTTCGCTTGCCTGCTCGAGGGTCATATCTCACACCCTTCCTTGAGTGTCGCCGCGCGGCCGGGTGAATGGCCGTCGCGGCCTGCGGAAATGGGTGCCCATCCCGCGGCCCCTCGCCCTCATCCCTGAGGGCTTCAGGGGCCCTGTCCTCACACCATGAAACTACCCACCAACGAGCTGGTAATCAAGTGCCAACCGTCCACCAACACGAAAAGCAGCAGTTTGAACGGCAGCGAGATCATCACCGGCGGCAGCATCATCATGCCCATGCTGATGAGCACCGCCGCGATGACCATGTCGATGACCAGAAACGGCAGATAGACCTTGAACCCGATCAAAAACGCGGTCTTCAGCTCGCTGAGCATGAACGCCGGCACCAGCGTCATCGTGCCCACCTCCGAGTACTGCGCCGGCTCGGCGGCGCCGCTGAAGCTGGCCATCAGGAAAATGTCGTCGTTGTTCCCGCTGCGGTCCACCTGGGCGAACATGAAGTCTCGCACCGGCTGCTGCGCCCGCTGCAGCGCCTCCATCTGATCGATCTGACCGGCCATGTAAGGCTTCAGCGCATCGTCGTTCACCCGCTGCCAGGTGGGCGCCATGATCAAGAAAGTCATGAACAGCGCCAGCCCGATCAGCACCTGGTTGGGCGGAAGCTGCTGCGTGCCCAGCGCCTGCCGCAGCAGCGACAGCACGATGATGATCCGCGTGAAGCTGGTCATCATGATCAGAATCGCCGGCGCCAGCGAAAGCACCGTCAGCAGGATGACCATCTGCAGCGCCGCCGAGAAGTTCTCCCGCTTCGTCAGGTCGGGCAGCCGCAGCGTCTCCACCGCCAGCGAGCCCCCCGGCGCAACCGCCTCGGCCGGGCTGCCCGCCTGCGCCAGCGCCCGGCCGCCGCCCCCCGGCACCGCCGACAGCACGACCAGCACGAACAGGCCAACGAGAGCATCCTTTCTCATCGTCGGGTCCTCCGGAGTCTCGAATCTCCCGTCTGAAACCTCAGCTCTGAAATCTCAGATCCGAAATCCCAAATCTGAAATCCCAGATCCCAGACTCATCTCCCATCCTTCACGACGTCATCCGCTTGGCCAGCCCCTTGACCGTCTGCATCAGCCCGTCCAGCTCGCGGCGGGTTTCCATCAGGTCCGCGGTCGTCGCGGCCGGTTCGGCCGGCGGCGGCTCAAACTGACTGGCCGCCCGTCCGAACAGCGACCGGAACGCCGACCCCGCCTCGCTCCGCGGCGCCCGTACCTGCGCCAGCAGCGTGGCCACTTCCTCGGCATCGTCGATCTGGCACAGCGTGTTCATCTGCCCGCCGCAGTTGGCCACCAGCACCAGCCGCCGTCCCACGTGCAGGAGCATCAACTGCTGTCGCGGCCCGAGCGTCAGCCGCGACACCACCGCCACCGCCTGGGCTCCACCGCCTGGCGGCGAGATCATCATCTTCCCGCTCAGCCACCGCAACGCGAGGATCACCGCGATCACCACGCCCAGCGCCAACACCACCCGCGTGTAGGTCAGCGCGGGGCTGGCGGCGGCGCTGCGGACCGGCGGCGTGCCCCCGCCGGCGGCGCTTCCACGCCGCAGCGGCAGGTGCTCATACGACCCCCCCGCCGGCACCCGACCCACAGCCGGACCGGTTGCCGGTCGGCTGCTCTGCGCCGACGTGGTGGCGCACCATGCCAGGACCAGCGCCATGGCCGCAACCCACCGCATGCTACACCGCCTCCTCCTTCGCGCCGCCGACGATCTCGTTGATCCGCACGCAGAAGTTGTCGTTCAGCACCAGCACCTCGCCGCGGGCCACCAGCCGGTCGTTGACGAACACATCCACCGGATCGCCGGCCAGCTTGTCCAGCTCGACCACCGATCCCTCCACCAGCCGCAGCACATCCTCCACCAGCATCCGCGAGCGGCCCAGTTCGATCTTCACGTTCAGTTCCACGTCGCGCAGCAGGTCGATGCTCCCCACCTGCGCCTCCTGCATCACCTTCTGAAAGTTGGGAAGAACCGCGGGCGACGCCGGTGCGGCTGCCGCGGCCGACGGCGCCGGGGTTCCGGCCGACACCGCCGGCGGGTCTTCGAAGGTCGCCTGTTGAAGCAGCGCGTCGATGGACGACGCGTCGGCCGCGCCGGGGGGCTGTTCCGGCGGCTTCTCGGGGGCAGTGGCGCTGGCGGGTTCGGCGGCGGGCGCGGGCGGCTGCTCCTCAGCCATGGGTCACCATCCTTGGCGGCGAGGGTCTTGCTCCCGCGCCGGGATGGCTGCTAGAAGTCAGCCCGGAACGGGATGCATCGGGGAATCAGCACTTCCTCGATGATGCCTTCCCCGAATATCTCGTCCAACTGGTATTTTACCTGCCGCCGCAGAGTTTCCAAGCCCGGTTCGGCCCCTCCGCCAAGTTTTTCCGGGTCCCCCTGGGCAATGATCGTTCGCAGCCGGTCGCGGATGGTCGCCGCCCGCGCCTCGTTGATCTGCTTGAAACGCTCCTCGTGTTCGGCCTTGACCGCCACGTAGATGCTCACATCGTAGAGGAACGTCCGGCCGCTCTGTTTGTTGGGCGCCTTCAGGTCCACCACCGCGATTTCCACCGTGTTGCGCCCGGCCAGCTTCGCCCCGCCCCCCTGGCCCGATGCGCCGCCGTGGCCGTCCGACCCGCCGTGGGCCGATTCGTCGCCGACGAGGCTCGCGCCCTGGGCCCCCTGCGGGCCACCGCCCAGGATCTTGAAAGCCGCGAACAGCACGCCCGCCTCGACCAGCATCACCACCCCGAGCATGAGGGGCGTGCTCTTGAGCAGGCCTCCCGCCGCCTGCTTCTTGTCTGCCCCCGCTGCCGGCGCGGGGGCGGCGGGTGCCTCGGGCTTCTTGTCCTTGGGTTTCTCGGCCATGCGGTCCGTCCGTTCCCGGCGCGATCGTCCGATAACCGGCCAGACGATCGCCCGCTTCCCCCTCTATATCGGCAAAGCGGCGGCGCACATCGACAAGTCAGTCGGTCAGTGGACGTCGCACGATCCGGGCGTAGTCGATCGCACGCCGCACCACCTCCTGGAGGCTTTCCTTCACCATCAGCCTCTCGCCGCTGTCGGTGGCGACGATGGTGTCCGGCGTGGACTCCACATAGCGGATCTTCTCCGCGTTCACCACCAGCTGCTGGCCGTTCAGCCGTGTCAGCACGATCACGTTTCACCTCCGCCGGCTCCGCCGGCCACGTATCCGAAATCTCAAATCTCAAATCCGAGATGTGACATTTCAGATTGGCAGCCCAAGATTTCAAAAGTGCCCCCGCGACAGCAGAATAAACACCCTGTCGCGAGGGCTCAGACTCACCTGCCGGCCGGTGTCGAGCCGGCTCCCCTGTTGTTGCCGTTACCGGCTGGCGTTCAGCAGCTCGGTGATCAACTGGTCGCTGGTGGTGATCACACGGCTGGCCGCCGAAAAGCCGGTGGACGCGATGATCAGGTTGATGAACTCCTCGGAAAGATCCACATTGCTCAGCTCCAGCGCGCCGGAGCGGATCGCTCCGGCCCCCAGCGCCAGCGGACTGGTGATGATCGGCACGCCGCTGCTGGCGCCCGGAACATACATGTTTCCGCCCTTGTCGATCAGGCCCTGCGGGTTGTCGAAGGTCGCAATCGCCAGCCGGCCCAGCGTGCGCGTCAGGCCGTTGGTGAACGAGCCGGTGATGGTGCCGTCGGCGCCGATCGAGAAGGCGTTGAGCGTACCCATGGGCGAGCCGTCCTGCTGGGTCATCACCAGCTCGGACGTGCGGCTGGTCAACCCCGTCATCCGCGTGAAGTCGAGCGTGATCCGCAGCGGCGTGCGGGCGCCGGTATTGGACCGGTCCAGCGTGATCTCCGTCCCCGTGCTGCTCAGCAGCTCGCCGCTGGAGTCGAACGTGAGCGTCCCCGTCCCCAGCACGGTGTCCACGTCCGTGTCATCGCCGCTTTCGGCGTAGAACCTCCACACGTTGCCGGCATCGGACGACTCCTCGAACACCACGGTCAGGCCGACGGTCAGCGGCGTGCCCAGCGAGTCGTACACCACGAAGCTCGTGTGCACGCTCTCCCCGCTCGGGTCGCTGCTGTAGCCCGCGGCGTTGGTCGCCGACTCGAACGTGAACGGAGCGGCCCCGTTGCCCTTCGTCAGCGATGAACTGGTTACCGTCAGGGCGTTCTCGCTGCCCAGATTGCCCACGATGAACATCCGCGCGCTGGTGGCCGAATCGCTCTCCAGCGTCACGCCGGGCGCGGGGTCGGCCGTCACCGAAGTGTTGATCCCCAGCGCCGCGCGCAGGAAATCCATCAGGTCCTGCACGGTCGTCGTCGCCGTCACCGACAGCGTCGCCGCCGGCAGATCCCGTCCGCCCTTCTGGGCCGAAAGCTTCAGCACGTCGCCGTCGGCGTACAGCGCGGTACCCAGGTCGTCGGCGGAGCGCAGGTCCGTCAGCAGCGTCGTGCCGTCGGGCATCGCGCCGCCCGATGTGCTCAGCGACTGGCTGGCGATCACGCTGGCCCCCGAGGCCACCGCACCCGAGGCATTCAGATTCCCCTCGAAGGTGACGGCCTCCGTCGCCGAGGCGCTGGTCATCGACCCCAGCGGCAGCGAGATATTCCCCAGTTGACCCGTCATCACATTGAAGTCGCCGTCCACCCCGTAGCCCTGTACGAAGTCCCCCCCGCTGGTCACCAGGTGGTTGGTGGCGTTGAGCATGAACGAGCCGTCCCGCGTGAACCGCTGCTCTGCGCCCTGCACGATGAAAAACCCCTCGCCGTCGATGGCCAGGTCCGTCACGCGGCCGGTCGGCTCGATCGACCCGGGGGTCAGATTCTTCTGGACCGCCGCCACCACCGCCCCCAGCCCGCGCTGGTTGGGGTTGGTGCCCCCAAACTGGGCCGACGGAGGCGTGCCTTCGGCGTCGGTCACATAGAACTGCGGCTTGAACAGCACCCGGCTGCTCTTGAACGCCACGGTGTTGACGTTGGCGATGTTGTTGCCCACGACGTTCAGCTTGACCTGGTTGGCGTCCAGGCCCGACAGTCCCGTGAACAATGTGCTGGTCAGTGCCATGCGTCGTTCCCTGTTGGCGATGGTCCGTCCCGGCTGCCTGCCATGACCCGCCCCCGCCGGCCCGCGCCGCCTAGGCCGCCAGCCGCGCCGTCGCCGGCGCGATCGTCGTCACCCGCGACATCGGCAGGCTGTGCCCGCTGTCCAGTTCCAGCGTGATCCGGTCCTTCTCCACGCGGACCGCCGTCACCACGCCTCGAACCGTCCGGTTCCCCTCGTTCACTCCCTCCACCAGCTTCCCGATCATCGAACCCGCCTGCCCGATCTGGTTCTGCAGCACCAGCGACTTGAGCGCTTCCTGCAACTGCGTCGCCGACTGCAACTGCCCGATCTGGCTCATCTGCGCCAGCAGTTCCTGGTTCTTGGCCGGCTCCAGCGGGTCCTGGTTCTGCAGCTGCGTGATCATCATCTTGATGAAGTCCTCCGTCTTCAGCGCCTTCTTCGCGCTGACGGCCGTGCTGGTGGACGGCGCAGTCTGGACCGGGCCGGTAATCATGTAGGATTGTTTCGGCCAGCTCCCGCCCGCGTGAACGATTTTTCGACCAGGCAATCTTGCGCGGCGCGATTCGTGCGCACGGCCGCGCCGAATCCGCGCCCTCAGGCCACCACGTCCAGCGGATCGCCCCCTCCCGACCGTCTCCGCCACATGCGGTTCAGGGCCTGCCGCCGCTGCTGATCACGATGCCCGGGGTGTTCGCCGTCGCCCGGCCGGCCGTCGTCGCCGCCGCCGTGATGCGCCGGCTCGTCGCGGCGGGCCTGCTGCACCTGCAACTTCTCCACCGTCACGCCCTGTCCCTCCAGCGCCGCCTTGAGCTGGCTGAGCGTGTGGCTCAGCAGCCGCGTGGCCTCGTCGCTGCTGGTCTGGAACAGCGCCGTGATCGCCCCACCCCGCACGGAGACGCTTAACTGCAACGCCCCCAGCTCCGGCGGGTCCAGGCGAATCTGCATCGTGCCCCCATCGGGCAGCAGCCGCGTGCGAACGGCCGTCACGATCGACGGGTGGCTCTCCTGCACGAAGCGAGCCTCGGCCGCCGGCGGCGCCTGGGATGCCGGCGGCGTCGCCACGCGGCCGCTCGCCCCATCGCGCGGTGCCCCGGCCACAATCGACGGCTCGGCCGACTCCCTGGCCGGAGTGCTCGGCAGCCTCCCCAAGCCGTCGCTCGACGGGGCGGGCGTATCCGTCGCAGCGTCGGTCGCCACGGGAGGCTGCATCACCGCCTTCGCCCCGGCTCCGGTGGACCTGTTCTCACCGGCACGCTGCTCCTCTCCCGCGGGCTGCCCTGGCTCGCCGAGCGCAGGGCCGGGCTTCGCCTTCTGCCGAGGCCCAGCATCGGGCCGCAGCGGACCCAATGCCTGCTCCTCGGCGGTGTGCGGTATCGAGGCCTCCTGCCCATCCTCCACGTCCACCTGCCTTTGGACGCGCACGACCGCCGCTTCTACGGCCTGCTGTTGCGCGGCGGCATCGGCCTCCTGCTTCGTTGCGCCCGCCGGCAGCGGCTCAACGGCCGGCGTCGCGGGGCGATCATCCACGGCAACCGTCTCGGCAACGATCACAGCGGCCGGGGCAACCTCAGCACCCTCCGCGGCATCCGCCCGTGCCGCCGGCGAATCGCCCACCGTGGCCACGACCGTCAACGGCGCCGCATCGACTTTCCGGACTCTATCCTCCACCTCGTCGCCCGCGGTCTGTGGCGCATCGCCCGGCTCGGTTGCCTGCGCGGGTTCGCCCAACTCCACCACATCGCCAAGGCCTGGTTCCAGCTCGGCCGCCGGCGGCTGTGTTTCGGTCCTGGCCTCCGCGGCTTGCGGGGTGGGCTTGGCCGGCGACTTCTTCTCATCCCCCCGACTCCCTGGGCGCTGTTGCACCTCCGGTGCCGGCGGCTGACGTTGACCCGCCGCCCGCAGGTCATTCTGGAACCGCCCGGCAGGCCCGGGCAACGCTTTGCGCACGCCGGCTGCCCTCTGCCCCCCGTTCACCTGCACCGCCGCTGTCGGCTGCACTGTCGCTGCCATGCTCATCCTTTCGCATCCGCCGTCTGCTGACGCATCTTCTCGATCAGCGTCTTGAGCCGCTCCAACTCCTCGGGCGTCTTGAACTCCTTGGTGATCCGCGCTGCCATGCGCGGCTCCATCGCCTGCAGGTACCTGACCACCACCGCATCGTCCAGCCCCATGAAGATCGTCTTCACCTGCCGCGGAGGCAGCGATTGATACAGCGCCAGGCTCTCCCGGAATCCCTTGTCGCTGGCCAGCCGCATGGCCTGCTGCGACTGGGTTGCCAGTTGGCGGCGCTGATCCTCCAGGGCCGCCCGGTCCCGCGCCAAAGCCTGCTTCTCGATCAGCAGCTGCTGCTCGCGGTGGCCCAGCTCCTGCTGCCGACGGTCGATCTCCGCCATCTGCGCCGCGAACGACCGCCGGATGAACTCCAGTTGTTCGGCCGCCGGAAGGCCTGCGTGACGCGCCAACACCGCCTCCAGCCGGTCCACCGGACGGCTGGAGGGCTCTGCGGAAGCAGGCTGGGTGGCCGGCTGGGTGGCCGGGCCCATGACGATCTGCCTGATCTGCGACATCTTCCGGCGGTCCAGGCGATGGGTCTGCCACAGCCAGGCCACGCCCCCGGCCGCGGCCACGAAGTTCATCGCCAGGGTCAGCGAGAGGATGTGCGCCAGTCGCCGCATGGACTGCTACCGTGTCTTTGACCTCTGCAGCCGATGGCTCAACTGCGTGGTGATCTCGTCCATCTCCAGTGCCTCGCGGGCCGCCTGGTCCATTCTCCACCGCTCATACTGCCTCTCGCGCAGCTTCTCGATGATCCGCCGCTGCTTGGCCGCCTCGGCCAGCGCCGCCCGCGCCGCCTCCACCTGCCGCTGGGCCAGCGCCATTCGCTGGATGAGGTTGGCGGCCTTCCGCTGCATTCCCACCACATATCGGCGATGTGCCGTCAGCATCGCCAGGTCCAGTCGTCCGGTCAGATGCGACTGGCGCATCTCCTGCCCGGTCTGCTGCAAATCCTCATTCAGCGCCCGAAGTTCCGCCTGCAGCGCCGCCATCTGCGCGCCGGCCATCGCCAGCTCCCGCTGCCGTTGGCGCTCGATGTGCTGCCGCTGCCGCAACACGCCCTCGAGCCTGAAGACGAACCTCGCCATCGCCGCTTACCTCGCCGCTGATGTGGCGCGCTGAGGACCCTTGGCGACCTGCGCCCGCAGGGCCTTGTCCGCCTGCTCGATCCAGCCGGCCAGCTCCATCAACTGCTTGCGCGTCTCCTCCAGCGTCAGCGCCGAAGCGGCATCCTGCTGGAGGAACTGCACGATTCTCGGCCGGGCCTGCACGGCCAGGTCGTGTTCCACGTTCAGCCCCGCGACATACGCCCCGATGTTCACCAGGTCCTCGATCTCCTGGAAGGTCGCCAGCAGCGAAAGCACACGCCGGGCCGCCCGCAGGTGCTCGGCATCGATCACCTCGCCGCGAACGCGGCTGATGCTTCCCAGCACGTCGATCGCCGGATAGTGCCCGCGGTTGGCCAGCGAGCGGCTCAGCAGCAGGTGCCCGTCGGCGATGCCCTTGATGGCGTCGGAAATCGGCTCGTTGAAATCGTCCCCCTCGATCAGCACCGAATAGAAGCCCGTGATCGAGCCGCGGCCGCAGCGGCCCGCCCGCTCCAGCAGTTCCGGCAGCATCGCGAACACGCTGGGCGGATAGCCGCGGGTGGCCGGCGGCTCGTGGGCCGCCAGGCCGATCTGCCGCTGGGCGTGGCACAGCCGCGTCAGCGAATCCAGCAGCAGCAGCACGTTGAGGCCCTGGTCGCGGAAGTACTCGCACACCGTCGCCGCGACCTTGGCCGCCCGCACCCGCAGCAGCGGCGGGTCGTCGCTGGTGCTGACGACCACGACGCACTTGCGCAGGCCCTCCTCGCCGAGGCTGTGTGCCAGAAACTCCTGCACCTCGCGCCCGCGCTCCCCGATCAGCGCCACCACCGACACATCCGCGCTGGTGTGCCGCGCGATCGACGAGATCAGCGTGCTTTTGCCCACCCCGGGCCCCGAAAAGATGCCCATCCGCTGGCCCATCCCGCAGGTGTGCAGCGCGTCCACCGCACGGATGCCCGTGGCCAGCGGCGTGTCGATGTTGCGCCGCTCCAGCGGCCGTACGCCCCGCCCGTCGATCCGCCGCGACTCGCACAGCGCCAGCGGCCCCCCGCCGTCCACCGGCCGGCCGTAACCGTCCAGCACGCGGCCCAGGAGCTGCTCCGAGCACCAGATTCTCGGCGACGCCGCGACGCTGCGGATGCGGTCGCCGCCGGCCACTCCCGTCGGCGATGACAGCGGCATCAGCAGCGTCCTGCCGTCGCGGAAGCCGATCACCTCCGCCGTGCAGACGCCGCCGCCGAAACTCTCGATCCGGCACACGCTGCCGACCGGCAACGGCAGGTCGGCCGCCTCGATCGTCAGCCCGCTCATCGACCGCACGCGCCCCAGCACCGTGTAGGGCATGGACGTGGCGACGGCGTCCAGCTGCGAGGCCAGCAGGCTCATCCCGGGCCTCCCCGCGGCAGCAGATCCGCCGCCACGTTCTCGATCTGCGCCTCCAGGTCGCCGTCGATCTGCCCGCTGCCGGCGGCGATGCGGCAGCCCCCGGGGCTCACCGTCTCATCCTCCACCAGCGCCACGTGCTGCAGCGTCGGCCAGGTCAGTTTCAGTTTCGGCAGCACCTGCCGCAGCGACTCCATCTGCTGCGGATGCACCGCGATGCGCACGTCCGCCCCGTGCGCCACCAGCCTCATCGCCTCGTTGACATTCGCCTCCGCCACCGCCGGATCGATCTCCCCCAGCCGCCGCGTGACGCGGCGCGCGATCGCCACCGCCAGACGCACCACATCCGCCGTGGCCTGGGCGGCGATCCGCCGCCGATCCGCCTCGACCGCGGCCGCCGCTCCGCTCAGGGCCTGGATCAGGTAAGTCAGTTGCGCCCGCTGCTCCTCCAGGGCCTGTTCCCGGCCGGCCTGGGCTCCCTCCTGGCGTCCGGCGGCCAGCCCCTCGGCTCGCCCCGCCGCCAGACCCTCCGCGTGGCTGCGCTGGCGGATCAACTGACCCTCACGCCGCGCCGCTTCCACGATCGCCGCGGCCTCCCGCTGCGCCTCCGACAGCATCTGAGCCGCCTGCCGCTCCACGTCGCGCATCGAGAACACCGCCGTCGCCACCGCTTGTCCGGCCTTGATGACTGCCATGGGCATCTCCGCCAACCGCAACCCTCCCATCCGAAATCTCAGATCTGGAACCTCAAATCCCAAATCTTCGATTCCCCATCACACAATCATCTCCTTCTCGCCGCCGCGGCCGGCGATGATGATCTCGCCCGCATCCTCCAGGCGACGCACCACATCCACGATCTTCTGCTGCGCGGCCTCCACGTCGCTGACCCGCACCGGGCCCATGTACTGCATGTCCTCGGCCACCAGCTGCGCCGCCCGCTCCGACATGTTCCGGAAGATCTTCTGCTTCAGTTCCTCGCTGGCCGTCTTCAGCGCCAGCGGCAGCGTCTCGTTGTCGATCTCCTTGAGCACCGCCTGGATGCCCTTGTCGTTGACCAGCAGGATGTCCTCGAACACGAACATCAGCCGGCGGATCTGCTCGACCAGCTCCGGGTCCTCCGCTTCCAGGCCCTCCATGATCCCCTTCTCGGTGGACCGGTCGGCCAGGTTCAGAATCTCGGCCACCGTGTCCACGCCGCCGGCCTTCTCGAACGTCTGGCTCACGATGTCGCTGAGCCGGTGCTCCAGGCCGCGCTCCACCTCCTTGATCACCTCGGGGTTGGTCTGCTCCATGTTGGCCACCCGCTTGACCACCTCCACCTGCTTCTGCGCCGGCAGTCCCACCAGGATCTCCGACGCCTTCTGCGCCGGCAGGTGCGCCAGGATCAACGCGATCGTCTGCGGGTGCTCATCCTGGATGAACGTCAGCAGGTTCTCCGGGTCCAGCGTCTTGATGCCGTCGAACGGCCTTCTCTGCACCTGCTGCATCACCTGCTGTATCAGCCGCTTGGCGTCCTCATCGGGCAGACTCTTGCGGATCAGCGCCTTGAGCGAGTCCACCCCTCCCTCGGCCGTTCGCCGGTTGACCAGCAGGTTGCTGTAGAACTCCCCGAACACCTGATCGCGGACCGCCGGCTGCACCTGCCCCATCGATGCGATCTCCCGACTCACCTCCTCGACCGCCTCCGGCCCCAGCCGCTTGAGCACCTCCGCCGCCTGATCCTCCTCCAGGGACAGCAGCAGAATCGCCGCCTTGCGAACGCCACTCAGTTCCTCGACCATGGGTCACGCCTTGTTCAGCCACCGCCGCACCATCGCGGCGGCCGCATCCGGGTCTTCCTTCACCATCGACGCCACCTGTTCCTGCATCTGCTGGGTGCGCACCGCCTCCTCGTCCACCTCCACCGCATTGAGCACGGCCGAACCGGTCCCCGCCTCGCCCAGCACCTCCTCCTCGCCGCTGATCCGCGTCGGGGGGCGCGGGGCCGGGCCCGCCGTCGCCGACGGCGCGCCCCTCCTCACCAGCATCGACACCATGAACAGGCTCATCAGCGCCAGCGCCCCCACCGCGATCTCCTTCGCATGGGAGCCCATCGTCGCCGCGAACCCCGCCGTCGTGACCCCCTCGGCCGCGGGCCACGCCGCCGGCTCGTCCGCATAGGCATCCACGTGGACCATCTCCTCCTTCTCCAGGGCCAGGCACTTCATGATGCTGGCGCGGTACTTGGGCAACTCCCGCCCCACCACCGTTTCCACCATCTCCTCCGGCGGCCCCGACGGGCCCGCCGGCTTCACCATCGCCGCGAAGTAGCTCCGCGGCAGCCACACCGACACACCAACCGGCGCAAAGTCGCCACCGGGGTCGGTCTCGTGAATGTCCGTCCTCGCGTAGTCGACGATCATCTTGCGGCGGCTCTTCTCCGAGCTGGTTGCGCTGGACTCGCCGCCGGCGCTCCCGGCGGCCGACATGCCCGTATTGGGCAGAACGCCGGGCTCGCCGCCCCCGCGCGGCCCCGTGCTGCCTTCCTCGGTGCTCGCGTCCTCTTCGACGGTCTCGTTGATCTTGACCGCCGGATCCACCTTGTGCTCGGTACTCTTTCGGCTCTTGGTGTTCAGCGCCACCGACACCGACACATGCGCCCTGGGAACATGTGCCAGGTGCTCGGCCACCTTCCCCTTGTAGTATTCCTCGGCGGCCCGCAACCGCTCCAAAAACTCGTCTCCCGCCGCCGACCCGGGTTGCGGGGCCGCGTACGGCTTGCCGTCCACCGACACGCTCACCCGTTCCGGCCGCAGCGGCGCCACCGCCCCGGAAACCATCTCCCGCGCCGCCTTCACCAGCTGCGACGATGCCGTGTGCCCGCTCTTCATGTTCAGCAACACCGTCGCCGACGGCTGCACCGACGTGTTGTTGAAACCTCGCCGGTACGTCGGGTCGATGATCACCACCGCGCGGGCCACCCCGGGAAAACGCTGCAGAACCTGCGACAGCGCCGTCTGCAGCGCCACGTTCCACGCCCGGTCATGCTGCGCGGCCGACGACAGGATGCTGCTGCGGGCCAGCATCGCCTCGAATACGTTGGCCGCGTCGTTCTGCAGCACCCCGTCGAACCCCAGCTCCGCGATGATCTCCAGCTTCCGTTCCACCGGAACGTACACCTGGCTGCCCGCGGTCCGGTGCTGGATGCCCTTGGCCGTCAGGTGCGACGTGATTCGCGCCAGGTCCTCCGGCGCCACGGCCTTGGCGAACAGGGGCGTCATCTCCGCCTCGCCCGCGTAACGCCCCCAGAAGTACATCGTCATCACCATGATGGTGACCAGCGACGCCACGAGCATCTTCTGACTGACGGTGAGCGCCCCCACCTGCTCGCGGAGTCTCTCGAGTTGCGCCTTGAGCGTTTCCATGGCTCCGCCTTCCTTGGCTCATGCCCCCTGGCCACACCCCGGCCGGCTCCGCCGGCCGACCCGACCCATCCCGCCGCGATCCATCACAGCGGGATGTTCTTGATCTCCTCGTAGGCGTCCATCAGCTTCGTCCGGATCGCCAGCAGCGTCTTGAACGCGATGTCCGCCTTTTCCACCGCCATGATCACCCCCGTCAGGTCCTCGGTGCGACCGGCCGCCAGCTCCTCCACCGCCCGGCTGGCGTCTTCCTGCAGCCGCGCTACCTCTTCGATGCTGCTCCTGAGCACCTCGGCAAACCCTCCCCGTCCCTGCGCTGCGCCCGTCGCGCCCCGCGCAGCACCTGCCGTCGAGCCCAAACCTCCCGCACCGGCCACGCCCGTCGGGTCAACCATGGTCATCCTCAGGCCAGCAGCCGCAGCGACGCGGCCATCATCGCCTTGGTCACTTCCATCGTCGTCACGTTCGCCTCGTAGGCCCGCGAGGCCTCCAGCGCGTTGACGTACTCCACCGCCAGGTCGATGTTCGGATACAGCACATGTCCGCTGGCATCGGCGTCGGGATGCCCGGGGTCGTACACCTTCCTGCCCGGACTCCGGTCCATCTCGATCTTCCGCACATGCACGCCCGGCTGGGTCGGGTCGTCCGCACGGCCTGGCGCAAACACCGCGAACCGCCGCCGGTACGGCTCAACCTGCCCCGCCGCATTCCGCGTGGTGTTCAGATTGGCGATGTTCCCGGCGATCGTGTCCAGCCTCGCCCGCTGCGCCACCAACGCGCTGCCGCTGATATCCAAGGCGTCAAACATGACTGCCCCTCGTCACCTTCCCTGTTGCCTGTCTTGCCGGATCAGCTGATCCGCTCTTTCAGCGCATTCTCCATCGCCTGGTACTGCCGCCGCAAAAACTCGATCGCCACGTTGTGCATCAGCGCATTCTTGGCCTGCTCCGTGGCCAGCTGCTCCATCGACCGGTTGCCCCCGTCGTGGAACAGGATGTTGTCCCGCCGGTCCAGCACGTCCAGGTCGATCCGGCCGATGCCGCCCATGCCCCGCTGCCGACGCTCATCGATCCGCTCGCCCAGCATTCGCTGGAAGGCGCTCACCGACAGGTCCTTCTGGCGATAGCCCGGCGTGTCGATGTTGGCGATGTTCTCCGCGATCAGCCGGTGGCGCTCGGCGGTGAAACGAACCACCTGCTCCAGCACCGGCGCATTGGTCTGGCTCAAGAGCCGTTCGATGAACATCCCCGGTTCCTCATCAAACTGCGTGCCGCGCCGGCACCACCGCAACGTGCCGATTCGCCGCCGCCAAATCCCGCGCATTTCCTGCGCCACCGCGCAGCTTCCGCCTCGATCTTCAACCCCCTGCCGGTATTCCCGAATCTGAAATCTCAAATGCAGAATCACCCATCGGAAATCTCCCGTCTCGCGGCCTGCCGCCTCACGAACCACCGCCCTTCACGGCCTCCTCCTTCCATTTCTTGAGCTTCATCCCCAGCGTCCGCACGCCGATCCCCAAGGCTCCGGCCGTTTTCACCCGGTGCCCGCGGAACTTCTCCAGCGTGCTGAGGATCACCTGCTTCTCGATCACCGCCAGCGGCTTGCCCGCCAGGGCCGCGCCATCGATCAGGCCCTCGCCCCCGCTCTGGCCCCTGAGCCACGGCTCGATCGTCGCCGCCCGGATCACCCCCGCGTCGCTTTCCAGGATGCACGCCCGCTCGATGATGTTCTGCAACTCCCGCACGTTGCCCGGCCACTCGTACCGCTGCAGCAGCTTCACGGCCTCCGGCTCGATATGCCGGAATGCCGCCTTCTCTCGCTTGGCGATCTGGTGCAGGAAGTGCCTGGCCAGTTCCGGCACATCCTCCAGCCTCGCCCGCAGCGGCGGCAGCTCGATGGGCACCACGTTCAACCGGTAATACAGATCCTGCCGGAACCTCCCCTCCCGCACCGCCACCTCCAGTTTCTGATTGGTCGTGGCGATCACCCGCACATCCACCGACTGGCTCAGGCTGCTGCCCACCCGCTCGAACTGGTTCTCCTGCAGCACGCGCAGCAGCTTGGCCTGCAGGCCGGGCGCGATCTCGCTGATCTCGTCCAGCAGCAGTGCCCCGCCGTCGGCCAGCTCGAATCGCCCGCGCCGCAGCCGATCCGCCCCCGTGAACGCGCCCTTCTCGTGCCCGAACAGCTCGCTCTCCAGAAGGTTCTCGCTCAGGGCCGCGCAGTTCACCGCCAAAAACGGCCGCTCGCGCCGGTCCGACGCCGCGTGGATCGCCCGCGCCACCACCTCCTTGCCCGTGCCGCTCTCCCCGCAGATCAGCACCGTCGCGTTGCTGCGCGCCACCATCTCGATTTTCTTGCGAACCTGCTCCATCGCCGCACTGCTGCCCACCAGCGGTCGCGGAGCGTTGCTGGTCTCGGCCATGCTCCGCAACGCCTGGTTCTCCAGCTTCAGCCGGCTGTGTTCCAGCGTCCGCTCCACCAGCATCCGGATCTCATCCCCGTCGAACGGCTTCTGGATGTAGTCATACGCCCCCAGTTTCATCGCCTCCACCGCCGTCTGCACCGTCGCGAACGCCGTCATCAGCACCACCGGCATATCCGGCCGCAGCTTCCTGGCCTCCGCCAGCAGTTCCATCCCCGTCAGTTTCGGCATCTTCAGATCGCTGATCAGCAGATCGAAACGCCCCGCCGCCCGCAAACGCTCCAGCGCAGCCTGCCCGTCCCCGGCGGCCACGATCTCGTGACCCTCCCGCGCCAGCGTCGCCGCCAGCGAATCCCTCATCATCTCCTGGTCATCGACGATCAGTATCCTGGCCATCGCTGCTCCGCTCGTTTCACCCTACCACCGTCTCAAATCCGCATCTCGAACCTCGCGCCCCCGCCGGGCACGTTGCACGCCGTGATCGTCCCCTCGTGCGCCTCCACAATCCGGTGCACGATCGCCAGCCCCAGCCCCGTTCCCGCCTCCTTGGTCGTGAAGAACGGGTTGAAGATCCGCTCCATCGCTTCCGACGGTATCCCCGGCCCGTCATCTTCCACGCTCAGTCGAAACTGACCGCCCGATCCGCTGTCGTCGGGACCGTAGCTGACCCGCACTCGCCCGCCCCCCTCCATCGCCTCGGCCGCATTGAGGATCAGGTTCGCCACCGCCTGCGTCATCAGCACCGCATCGACCCGCACGCTCATCGGCCGCGGACCCTGCACCTGCACCATCGCTCCGCGGCCCTGCGCGGCCGCCGAGGCGCTTTCCACCGCCGCGTCCACCACCTCGGCCAGGTCCGCCTGCCCGATCTGCGCCGTCATCTGCCGCGTGAACTGCAGCACGTGCCGCACCAACGCCTCCAGCCGCCGCACGCCCCCGCTGATCTTCCTCGCCAGCGCCGCGGCCTCGGGCAGGCTCGCCGTCTCCTTTTCCAGCAGCGAGGCGTACAGCTGGATGCCCCCCAGCGGGTTGCGGATCTCGTGCGCCAGTCCCGCCGCCATCTCTCCCAGCGCCGCCAGTCGGTTGCGACGCTCCAACTGCCGGTTCTTCTCCCCCAGTTCCTGCCGCAGCGACAACACCGTCTCCTGCAACCGGTCGTGCGACTGTTGCAGCTTCTCCGTCACCTCGCTGTAGGCCATGATGATCCGCCCCAGCTCCTCGATCCGCCGGGCCGCATCCACCGGAGCTTGTGCCGTCGCCCTGCTCATCGCCGCACGTCCACCCCCCCTCGCGGCCGACCGTAGGCCGCCGCCGCGTAGTTCCGGTTCACCGTCTGCGCCGACGCCGCCGCGCCGATCTGCCCGCCGATACTCAGCTTCCGCTGCTGCAGCACCAGCGTGTCGTCGCGGTCGGCCGCCATGATCCGCTCCAACAGCCGCCGGCTCTCCGCCATCAACCCCTCCGCCTCCATCCGCGCCCCCGCGCCCAGGCCCGCCACGAACACGCTCCACTCCCGCCGAACAGGGCCTACCGACCGCTCCAGGGCCTCCAGTTGCTCCAGCTCCTGCTGCCGCGCTGCCAGCACCTCCAGCAGCGCATCGGTGCTGCCCTGCCTTACGTGCTCATGCTGCTGCTCCGCCAGCTTCGCCAGCCGGCGATAGCACTCCAACTGCTCGCGCAGAGCACCCAGCACCGCCTCATTCATGGGCCGGCTCCCACAGATTGGCCTGGCTGCTCCATGCCAGCCATTTCTCCCAGTACTGCCGCGGCATCGTGAACTGGCCATCCTTGAACGCCGACTCCGGCATGCGCTTGAGGCTCCATCTCGCCCGCTCATTGGCGGCCCGCGCCTCGTCCATCCTCCCCAGCTGGCAGTTGGCGTTCACGATCTGCACGTACGCGCCCAGCGCCGAGGGATCGTCCTGGTAGCGAAACGCCGCCGCCTCGTATTGACGGATCGCCTCCGCATAGTCCCCCAGCTCGTAGGCGCAGTCCGCCCGGTAGAAATGCGCCAGCTTCTGGTACAGCAGTTCCAGTTCCCCCACCGGCGGATTCGCCCGGTAGTGCTCCACCGTCTTTTCATACAGTTCGCGGCTGCGCTTCAGCCGGTCGTACTTGGCCTTCAGCGCCTCGGCCACATCCACCGCTCCCGCGCTGCCCGCCGCGGCCATCTCCTCCGTCGGCAACGCCATCGCGCTCTTGCGGTAACTGTCGGCCATGTGGAACAGCACCTGCCCTGTGCGGCCGTCCTGCGGGTATCGCTGCAAAAACTCCTCCAGCCGCACGAGCGCCTCCTCGTAGCGGCCCATGCGATAGTACAACTGCCCCAGCTCCAACAACGCGTCGCGGAACTCCCGGGCATCCGGCGTGAGCAACGGATTGTTCTCCACCACCGACCGCAGCACGCCCTCCGCCCGCCCGTACATCTCCGGGCCCTTGGCGATATACGCCAACGCCAGCAGCACCGCCGACTTGCTCGCCGCCAGACTCCGCGGATGACGCAGCAGGTTGCGCTGGTGCGTCGAGATCGCCTTGTCGAACAACCCCGCCGCGTGATACGCCTGGCCCAGCCGCAACAGGGCATCCGGGGCCATGCGGTCCTCGGGACGCTCGGCCACGAACAGCTCCAGCGCCGCCGTCGCCCGCTGCAGATCCCCCCCGGCATCGTACTGCTCGATGCCCTTCCACATCGCATCCCCGTAGCCCTTGTCGTCGGCCAGCGTCAAAGCCCGCGAATACGCCACGTACGCGTCGCCGGCCTTCACGCGCAGATCCCGCACCTGCTGCATCCGCCGCACGCGGTCGGCCGGCTTGCCTTCGTCGATCCCGGCCTCCACCTGGTCGGCGCGGGACTCGAAGACCCGCCCCAGACGCCCGAAGAAGGCCGCCGGCGGCTCGCCCAGCAGCGACTGCTCATACGCCATCGCCTCCAGAGCGCCCTGGAAGTTCTGTCGAGCCTCCAGCGCCGCCGCCGCCTGCCGCAGCGCCGACAGGGCTTCCTCCATGTGGCGGTTGCGGGCCGCGTCCTTCTGGTTCAGCCGGTTCACCACGTCGTGCAGGTCGGCCAGCCCCGCGTCATCCTGTCCGATGGCGATCCGGCATACGCCCCGCCACAGACGGCTGGGCAGCGCCACCCGCGAGCCGGGATGGTTCACGACCACTGCCTGGTAGAACGACCCCGCCGTCGCCAGATCTCCCTTGTCCTGGTAAATCTTGCCCAGCAGATGGCAGGCGTCGGCATCCAGCGGGTGCTGCCCGCGAAGCTGCTCGCGGGACGTTCGCAGATGACGCTCGGCCTGATCCCGCTCGCCCAGTCGCCAAGCGCAGTGACCCAGCCAGTAATGCGCCTGCCCTGCCGCGATCGGGTCCTGTCCGCCCAGGCCCATCGCCTCCTGCAGCAGCGCCCGCGCCTCCATGATGCTCCCCCGGTCGATCAGCAGATGCGCCTTCTCCGACAGCGCCCACGCCCGCTCGCTGTTGGAAAGCTCCGGCCGCCTCAGGTACTCCTCGATCGACACCGCCGCAGCCGTCGCATCATCCCCGTCGATCTGCAACTGGATGATCTTCCGCTGCAGGCCCAGCGACCGCTCCCCGTCCAGATTCATCGCCTTCCGCCAGCTGCCAATCGCCTCGGAACTGCGCCCCAGTGCCGCGTAGCTGTCCCCCAGCCGCCGCAGCGCGTCGGCCGTCGGCACCGCGCCCAGCTCCAGCGCTCGGTTGGTCTGTTCGATGATCCTCGCGTGATTCAGGGGAATGTCGATCTTCCTCTGCTTCTGCCCCGCCTCCAGCGAAGCCGCCAGCAGCAGGTGGATCTGCGCCTGATGCAGCTCGTCCATCCGTTCCCCGTCCAGCAACCGGTTGAGTTGCTCGATGGCCGCTTCCGGTCGATCCTGGCGCAGGTAGGCCCGCGCAATGTTGATCTTCTCGTCGATCGTCAGGCCGGCGCCCCGGTCGATCAGCAGATAGGCCGCCACACCGAACAACAACAGCGACAGAACCAGGAGCGGAAACTGCCAGAGCTGCGACAGCGCGAAGCGACGTGTGCCGTCCATGGCGTCCATGCCTTTCCCCAAATGCCCGGCCGTCCTGACCGGGGCGTCCCATAATGTACTACGCGTTTGGGCAAACGCAAGGGAAGAACAGAGAAGTCAGAAGTTAGAAGCTAGAAGCCAGAAGCCGGAAGGCGGACTGCCGTGGAGGCGGCCACTCCCGGTCGCCGATCCGAGGCCCTCTCTCACGGATACGATGCCACCTCCGACGCCACCGACACAAACCGCATCCTCGCCTCGTACAGCGCCCGATCCAGCATGGATTTCTCCTCCGCCGTCAGGTTGCCGCGGGTTTTTTCCTCCAGAATCCCCAGCGTATCTATGTGGTGCCGGGCCATGTCCAGGTTCACCACGGGTTGCGAGCCGCGCGCCGCCAGGTCCCCCAGGTGGTACAACACCTGCGTCAGCAGCGACTGCACCAGCAGCGTGAAGCTGGCCGGCGGCAGTTCGCGATTCTCCCTCGCCGCCCCGCCGGCCTGTTCCGCAACCGCCGCATCGCCCAGGGGGGGTACGGCGGCCGCAGCGGCCGGGGCCGCCTGCTGGCGCCGTTTCTGCTCCTCCTCCGCCAGCCTCCGCTTTTCCTCCTGAGCCTGACGTTTCCAGTCCGTATCCACGTGCAACGACGGTTTTTGCGCTTCGCCCATGTTCGCTCCTTGCCCCTGCATTGTATCCGCCTCTCAGCGGTTTGCCTCCACTCGCTTCACATAGAACAACGAATCGGCCGCCCGCGCTCCGATGTAGTGCAGATTGAACGGGTATTTCAACCGGCAGCCCCGGAAAAACTCCAGAATCTGCTCCCCATGGCGCATCTGCCGCCAGAGGTTCTCCTCGATCTGGTCGGTCATCTCCGCCGCAATCAGCACCTGCCGGTCGTAGTCCCACTGTGGATCGATCCGCACCAGCAGGTGTGCCTCGTCCCAGTCGATCGGGTAGCCGTGGATCAGCCCATCGCCGGTGCGAGGCGTATAGAACCAGTAGCACAGGAACCGGTCCTTCCACACCGTGCTGGTGGCGTTGTCGGCCCCGGTGATCAGCCGCGCGTGGCTGGTGCGGATGGCCTGTCCGCCCAGCGGCTTGCAGACCCACACCTTGCGCTGGCGGCAGTCGTACAGCCCCACGTGCGGATATTTGCCGTTGAAGCGATCCGTGCACAGCCGCGTGCTGACCCGCGGGCCGTCTTCCTGTTGCCGCTTGCCGAATCCAAACATCCCTCTGCCCCTGGGGCGGCTGGTTCACCCCAAGCATAGCCGCCCGGCCCGCCAGGATCGAGAGCCGCTCAGACCAGCACGCGGTTGTAGTTCTGGCTCAGCCTCAGCAGGTCCGCGAAGTTCACACCGCCGCTGAAGTCGAAGTCGCCCCGCGCCCAGCCGCCGGCGGCGTTGTAGTTCTGCGACAGCGCCAGCAGGTCCGCGAAGTTCACGATACCGTCCAGGTCCACGTCCCCGTAGTACGTGTACTTCAGCAGCACCCGCGAGCCGTTGTCGTTGTACCCGACGGCCGTGTTTCCGGCCGCCGCCGCCAGCGAACTGCGAATGCCGTTGCCCGTCCACGCCCCGCCGGCGTATCCGGCGGCGATCCACGACTCGATCTGCGCCAGCGGGCTTGCCCCGACGTAGTTGACCTGGATGAAGTGGTTGAGGATGTCCAGCCGCCCGTTGCCGCTGACCGCCAGCCCTGTCAGCGACTGTCCCGCCAGCAGCGTCGCCGAGGCCCCCTGGCCCACGTTCAACGCCACCGCGCCCAGGTCGTTCTCCAGCGTGAACGTGCCGGTCCTGAGGAACAGACCGCTCACCAGCGACGCCGTAACGGCCAGCGTATCTTCGCCGCTGCTGGGCACGCCGGCGAACACCTGCACATCGAACCGCGTCGGATCCCGCCGCGCGATGTACGCACTTGCCCCCGAGGCGCCGTTCATCACCACGATCTGCCCGCTGGTCGGCGAGAACGTTGTGCCGGCCAGTGCACGCACACGGTAGCTGTACACGCCGCCGGCCACGGCCGTCGCGTCCGTGAACGTTGTGACGTTCGCCCCGACCGTGCCGATCGCGCTGAAGGTCACGCCATCCGGCGAGCGCTCGATCAGAAACCCGGTCTCGTTGCTCGCCAGGTCATCCCACGCCAGCGTGATCTGCGAGCCGGATACCCCCGACACGCGAAGGTTCGCCGGGGCGGCCGGCGCGTCGAAGTCCACCGGAACCAGCCTCACCGCGTCGGCCACCACGCGCCCGCTGGTGCCATCCGTGCGTATCTTGATCTTCCCGGCCGTGCCGGCGTCAAAGCGGTACACGCCCAGCAGCACCCACTTGCCGCCGTTGAGCGTCTGGTCAACCGTGACCGTTGTCGTGGTCGTGCCGCCCGCACCGTTGCTGTAGGTGATGTCGATGGGCGTGGCCGCCGAGCGATCGCTGCCCGACACCCACCAGGCATACACCTGGTACACGCCGGATGCCGCGATGGTCGGGGTGAACTGCACGTACTTGCCGGCGCCCTTGCCGGTGTTGTTGTCGTGGATGTAGTTGGCACCGTAGTCGCTGCTGGCCGTTGCGCTGGTCCACGATCCGGCGATGGTGACGCCGGCGGCGTCGCTGTTGTCCAAAATGGTCGCCGTGGCCCCCAGCAGCATCCCCTCGCGCACGGCAAAGAACCCATCCTGCCCGCCGCCGGGCGCTGGCTGCAGCGCATCCTTGGTCCAGTTGGTCGGGCCGGTGGTGTATCCGCCGAACACGACGTTCGGATACGTCTGCCCGTCGAGGATGCGGGCGGCGATCGTGTGCGGATAGCCCGATGAGTTCACCCGTCCCACGAACAGCCGCGTCGTGAAATCCGCCGACATGATCACGAACGACGGTCCGGCCCCGTATTCCGTGTCGGGCACGGGGTTGAAGGTGTAGGGCGGATACGTGGCCGATGAAGCGGAGAAGTACACCCGCCCGGTCTCGTCGGCCTTGATGTTGCCCTTCTCGCCCCAGAACGTATTGGCCACCGTGCTGGTCGTCCGCGAGACGAACTGCTGGCCCAGCAGGATGTTCCCCGTGGCCGGGTCGTAGCGCCCGAAGAACGTCTTGTGCTGCGACTGGGTGTTGTACATCTGGTGGTAGCTGTCGCCCCCGACGATGCTGCCCGGCTTCCAGATGTCGTGCGGATCATAGCGGAAAATGTGGTTTCCGCCGGCCGCCATGAACAGCGCATAGAGCTTGCCGTCCCGCCCCATCGACACCCGCAGGCCCCGCGTGTCGGCCATGTTGTTGGTCGGCCCGGTGCCGCCGGATGCCGGGTCGTCCACCTGCGCCCCCGTCCAGTCGTAATCCATCCACTTCTGCGTGCCGTCGTAGGCGGCCGCCTTCAGGTACGCGATCTGCACCGGGTTGCCCGAGGGGCCGCTCGTCTGGTTGAAGCCCGTGACAAACACGCTCTGCGTCGTGCCGTCGATGGCCACGTCATAGATGCGGTTGTACTTGCCCGTTACCGTGCCGCGGTACGTGCCGTCGGGGTTGTACACGAAGACGATCTTCGACCCGCCGGTGCCGACGTACTCCTGGGCATCGCGCAGCACCGCGATCGTGCCGTCGGCGGCCGCGTCCAGCCGATCCGCGGTGCCGTTGCCCTGGTTGTTCACGCCGTCCCCGTCGTTGAGGCGCGTCCACAGCACCCGCGTCGCCGTGGGGTTCAGCTTGATGATGCCCTGGCTGCGGGCCGCCACATAGATGTTGCCCGCGGCGTCCAACGCCATATCGCCGATCTCGTTGGCCAGCCGCGTCACCGACAGCACCGTCTTGCCGTCGGGGCTGAGCCGCACGATCGCTCCCGCCGTGGACGCCGTCGCGCCGTTGAGCAGGATCGGCGTCAGGCCGCCGGGGGCGCTATCGGTGATCACCGCCGCCAGCACGATCGTGCCGTCGGCCTGGATCTCCGCCTCCTTCACGTAATCCGTCCCGCTGCCGCCCAGCCACGAACTGGTGTCCAGCACGGCCGAGTCATCCACCACCGTGACCGTGTTCACCCCCGTCGTCACCGTCGATCCCCTGTTGTCCGTCGCCGACACCTGGATGTTGTGGGTCCCGGCCGCCAGGCCGCCGGGGATCACGTACTCGTAAGGCGCTTGCGTGTCCGTGAAGATCAGCGCGCCGTTCAGATAAAACTTCACGTTGTCGATCGTTCCGTCATCGTCCGTGGCGCTGGCGGTCAGCTTCACGTCGGCCGGTGCCACGCTGTAGATGCGGCCGTTGATCGGGTTGCTGATCGACACCGTCGGGCTTTTGTTGACCAGAATGTTGACCCGGGCCGAGTCGGTAATCTCAAAACCGTTGTCCCACGCCCGCGTGAACAGCGAATACGTCCCCGGCGCCACGCCGCTCCAGGAAAAACTGTACGGCGACGTCGTGTCCTCGCCCAGTTTCACCTCGCCCAGCGTTGGATCGGCACGGTAGAACTCCACCCTGGTGATCGTCCCGTCGCTGTCGGCGGCCGTGGCGTTGATGGTGATGTTCACCGTGCCGGTGGTGTTGTACTGCTGGTTGTTGGCCGGCGAGGTGATGCTCGTCGTCGGCGGCACATTGCCCGGCGTCACCACCCGCACCGCCACCGAAGACGAGGAGCTTCGGCCGGTGGTATCCACCGCCGTCGCCACGATGGTCCATACCCCCGCCGGCACATCCGCCCAGCTCAGGCCCCACCCGTCCGATCCGTCGGTGTCGCTGCCCAGCAAGTTCCCGTTGCCGTAGAAATCCACCCGCGCCAACTGCCCCGCCCCGTCCGGGTCCGATGCCAATGCCGTGATCGCGATCGTCGCCGGCGCCACATACTCCGCCCCGGCGGCGGGGCTGGTGATCGCCACGTACGGGGGATTCTCCCCGGCCGGCTGATACAGACGGCTCTGCGGGATGATCTCCTTGACCTGGCTGGCGCTGGACCAGCGCAGCTCGGCCGAGGCGCTGCCGGTGTTTTCGTAGTACTCCATCCGAATGTCATAGAACTGCCCCGCCGCCAACGCGATGGAGCCGCTCCACTCGGTGGCGCTCTGGTTGACCCATTTGTTGACCAGCTGCACGTTGTTCACCCACAGCCGCACGCCGTCGTCGGTCTTGACGTAAAACGTGTACAACTCGCTGTAGCGCGGCTCGACCATCCCCGTCCACCGCACCGAGAAGGTGTCGGCGCCAATGGACGCATCCGGCGAGCCGCTGCCCCAGTTGAAGTTCACCGTAGCGTCGGTCCGCGTAAGGACCAGCGCGGTCAAATCCGCGTTATCGAAATACTCCCCCTTGAGCCCCAAGCCGCTGTTGCTCAGCAGCAGCCGATTCTCCAGCATCTCGATGGCAACACGCACACGATTCGCACGCGAACGGCTATAACTTCTTTTGGCCACTGGACTTGCCTCCACAGCGCGGTCGCCGCAGGTGCCCCCCCAGCGCCGCCACCTGCATGTCGGCCCGGCCCGGCCCGCGATGGCCGATCTGCCCACCGGCCGACTTGCGCAGTTTACCACGGGCCCATCCATAGTCCAGTAAAAAGCTCCCAAGGGCGTCCGATATGTCATTCCGGAGGCGAGGCCCGCCGAGGATCTTGGCCACGCCAATCGAGTTTGCCGGCGCTGTGGAACCGCGACACGCCACCGATCGTGAGCCTTTTATCGGGCCAGCGCGTAAATCAATGTCCCATAAGGATATACCGCACATTCCCTTTGCCAACTCCCGCAGCCGGTGTATAGTGTGGGTGTCTCGCCGCCGGAGGACATGCACGTGCCCAAGACATTCAGAGACTGGTTGCAGGAAGGCGAGGAGCTGTACAACGGCACCTTGCAGGAGTATCAGGCCATCGAGGCTCAACTCGAGGAGCTGGAGAAACAACTGGCCGTCAAGCGGGATGAGCTGAACCAGTTCAGCCAACTTCTGGACAAGCCCCCGGTCGAAGCTCGCCGGCGGCTGTTTGCCCAGGTTGTTGAGGAACACAGCGCCAGTTCCATCCCGTCGTCGTCCCAGACTATCGCCAAAGCGCTGGCCGGTCGCGGCCTGTCCAAATAGGCGACCAGTCTCCGGGACACACGCGGCCCAGCGCACACGCACCGGCCAACTGGGCCATGCCCGCCGACGCCGCTCAACCGGCCCGGGGAGCCTGTCCTTGCGCCAATCGCTGCCGCACGGCCTCGAACAGCAGGATGCCGGCCGCCACCGAGGCATTGAGCGAATCGACCGACCGGCCGAACATCGGGATGCGCATCAGCCGCCCGCCACGGGCGGCCGCATCCAGCCAGTGCTGGCCCAAGCCGCGATCCTCCGCGCCGATCGCCAGCGCCACCGGCCCGGTCATGTCCACCTCGGTGTGCGGCACGCCGCCCTGGGGCGCGGTGGCCAGCAGCGTCACCTTGCGCTTCTCGAGGAACTCCATGATCGCCCCGGCGTCGGCGCAAGCAGCCGGCAGCGTGAACACCGCGCCGGTGCTGGCCCGGATCGCATTGGGGTTGTAGATATCCACGTCCGCGCCGGCCAGCAGCGCACCCCACGCACCCGCCGCCTCGGCCGTGCGCATCATCGCCCCGAGGTTCCCCGGTTTGCTCGTGCCCTCGGCGATCAGCCACAGGTCGTGCGGCCAGGCATGATGGGCGGACGCAAGATCGGCCAGCCGCCAACGTCGCTGCTCGAAGACCGCCAGCACGCCTTCCGGGTTCTGGCGGTAGGCCATCTTCCTCAGCAGCGGCTCGCTAACCTGGTACCGCACGACGCCCTGCGGCCACGGCCCCGGCTCCGCCCGCAGCAGCGCGGGGCAAACGTACAGTTCGCGCAAGACCAGCCCCGCGTCCAATGCCCGGCGAGCCTCGCGAACGCTCTCCACGACCAGCAGCCCGGTGCGACGACGCTCCTTCTGCCGGGAAACCAGACGGACCACCTGCTTGACGCGGGGATTGTCGGGGCTTGTCAGTTCCAGCGGCGCGCCCATCGCCCGCCATTGTACCGCCCGGCCGGCCATGGGGGCCATTCGGCTCAACGCCCCGCCTTGCATCGGCCGATAATTTCCGCAACACTGGGAGCTTTGCATGCGTCTGGTCCGCGAAGACGGGATGGATATGGAGACCGCCGAACCACAGGAACAGCCGCGCCTGCCGGCCGAACTGCGCGATGGGCCGGTCGAGGCACCGGACGCTGAGGAGGCGACAGACTCTTCCGATGCCTCGAGCGTCAACCAGGCCATGCTCGAGGCCCTGCTGTTCAGCACCCACCACCCCCTGACGGCCGGGCGGCTGGCCGAACTCATGGACCTGGACTCCACCGGCCCGGTTCGCCACGCCATCAAGGCCCTCAACGAGCACTACGTTCAGACCAATCGCGCCTTCCGCATCGAGCAGGTGGCCGGCGGATACCAGCTCCTGACGCTGCCCGAATACGGCGAGTGCCTGAAGAAACTCCACCAGCGCGAGGCCGACGCCAAACTCACCAGGGCGGCCCTGGAAACGCTGGCCATCATCGCCTACAAGCAGCCGATCCTGCGGGCCGAGATCGAGAGCATCCGCGGCGTGGCCTGCGGCGAAACCATCCGCTCGCTGATGGAAAAACATCTGGTGAAGATCGCCGGCCGAGCCGAAGAACCCGGCCGACCCATCCTCTACGGCACCACCAGGCGATTCCTCGAAGTCTTCGGCCTCAATAGCGTAAAAGACCTGCCGCAACCCGACCAAGGCACGGAGGCACGCAGGCACGAAGGCACGGAGTGAGAGACGAGGCAGAAGGGACAAGTGGTGGCGCCACCGATGCCTGCTGCCCTTGCCCCTCCCTTCGTGCCTGCGTGCCTCAGCGCCTCCGTGCCTTCCGCACCAAGCTGTTGACACGCTCAACCGTTGCGTTAGCATCCCCGCCTTCCCTTTGCGGAGGTACGCAGCCATGGCCAAGCAGATGACCATTCTTTACGAGAAGGATGCCCCTTTGGACGCCCTGGCCGGCAAGACCGTCGCCATCCTGGGTTTTGGTTCCCAGGGACACGCCCACGGCCTGAATCTGCGCGACAGCGGTGTCAAGGTCATCGTGGCCCAGCGGCCCGGCAGCAACAACTACCAACTCGCCGTCGAGCACGGTTTTCAGCCGATGTCGGTCGAGCAAGCCACCAAGCAGGCCGACCTGATCGTGATGACCCTCCCCGATGAAGTCCAGCCGGCCGTCTATAGCAAGAGCATCGGCCCCAACCTGCGGGCCGGCCAGACCTTAGGCGCAACCCACGGATTCAACATCCACTTCAAGACCATCGTCCCGCCCAAGGACGTGAACGTGATCATGGTCGCCCCCAAGGGCCCGGGGCATCTGGTTCGCAGCGAGTTCGAAAAAGGCGGCGGCGTGCCCTGCCTCCTGGCCATCCACCAGGACCCCACCGGCAACGCCCGCAAGATCGGCCTGGCCTGGGCCCGCGGAATCGGCGGCGCTCGCGCCGGCGTCATCGAAACCACCTTCAAGGATGAGTGCGAGACCGACCTCTTCGGCGAGCAGGCCGTGCTCTGCGGCGGGTTGTCCGCCCTGATCAAGGCGGGCTTTGAAACCCTCGTCGAGGCCGGTTACCCCGAGGAAATGGCCTATTTCGAATGCGTTCACGAGGTGAAACTCATCGTGGACCTGATCTATCAGGGCGGCCTGGACTACATGCGGTATTCGGTCAGCAACACGGCCGAATACGGCGACCTCACCCGCGGCCCGCGCATCATCAGCCCCGCCGTCAAGGCCGAGATGAAGAAGATTCTTGCCGAGATCACCTCGGGCCAGTTCGCCAAGGAGTGGCGGGCGGAGTACGAGTCGGGCATGAAGAACTTCAAGCGCCTCTACGAAGCGGACCGCGACCATCCGTTGGAAGTCGTCGGCAGGCGCCTTCGCAAGATGATGCCGTGGCTGCATGCCAAGGAGCCGCCCAAGTAGCCCGAGTCAGCGCGTTCCCTGCCGCGCCGGGCTTGCTGCAACCCCAGGGGTGCGGTTGCGGGGTGAAGACGGTTGCCTTTTTGCCGGACCCCGCAGGTTTGCCGGCGGCGTGCTCCCGGGGACCTGGGCGAGATGGGTCCGCTGGCGCGGCGGCGAAGATCCCGCCAACCTGCCGGAACCCTCAGGACCTCGGATGGTATCGCCGATGCACCGCCCTCAGACGGTCCTGGTCCACGTGGGTATAGATCTGCGTGGTGCTGATATCGCTGTGGCCCAGAAGCTCCTGCACGATGCGCAGGTCGGCTCCCCCGCCCAGCAGGTGCGTCGCGAAGCAGTGCCGCAGCACGTGCGGCGAGACGCGTTTGAACAGACCGCTCTTCGTGGCATATCTGCGCACAAGCATCCACAGGGCGATGCGGTCCAGCGCCCGGCCCGTGCGCGACAGAAACAGCCGGTCGCAATGCCGCCGGTCCAGCTTCGGCCGACATTCGCACAGGTATCGTTCCAGCGCCTCGCGAGCGGCCCGGCCGACCGGCACGATGCGCTCCTTCCTGCCCTTGCCCAGCACCCGCACGCAGCCGGTCTGCAGGTTCACGTCGCGGGTCTTCAGCTGGCAAAGCTCGCTGGCCCGAAGGCCGCTGGCATAGAGCAGCTCGAGCATGGCCACATCCCGCGCGAACATCGGCGATTGGGGATTCGGCGCCGCGATCAACTCATGGACCTGCGTGCGGTTCAGCACCTTGGGCAGCGACTGCTCGGGCTTGGGACGTTCCAGTTCCTGGAGGATCCTGCCGGCCGGATGCTGCCGCGCGTCCAGGTAGCGCAGCAGCGAGCGGATGGCCGCCAGCCGCCGCGAGACGGTGCGGGTGGACCGGCCGGCTCGCGACTGCGACTGCAAATACTCCCTCAGATCAAGGGCCGTCGCCGTCAACAGCGTGCGCGACCGCCCCGAAAGGAACCTGTGCAGGTCCTCCAGATCCCGGCGATAGGCGCAGATGGAGTTGTCGGCCAGCCCGCGCTCGGCCGCCAGGTGCATGAGAAATCCCCTCAGCACGGGGCAATGGTCCGTCTCGGTCGGCAGGCGGGCTCTGCGGACAAGTGTCATGATCTTGTAGCGCAGGCTTCAGCCTGCTCTGCCTGGTCTGGTGCAGGCTAAAGCCCGCACTACAATGCATCCGCGTAGTATATCGGCGACTGGCGCCAGCGCCCGTTACATCGCCCGCATTTCGCGCTGCACGCCCTCGGATTGCTCATCGCCCGGCTCGTCGGGCTCCTGGCGGGCCAGTTGCCGGATGGCCTGCTCCAGCGACCGCTCGTCAAACTCCGACAGCGGCACGAACGAACCGCCCGAGGCCTTGCGGGCCAACAGGTGATGGGCGACCAGGCCGATTCGCTCGATGCCTTGGGCGTCCAGCGCGGGCGTCCGATTGGCCGACGCGAATACCCCGCTCGCCACATCGGTCCACGTCGTGGGCCGCAGCGGAAGCCGCAGGCCGAGGGCCAGCTCAATCGCGCCTGGCGTGATGACAAACACCTTGGCCGTTGCCGTCGTCGGCCCGCGCTGGATCGAGATATAGCGGAAATCGTCCAGCGGCCGGGCGTGGCGGAAGCCGCCTGTGCCCAGCTTCGCGAGCTGATCGACATAAGCCTTGATCCGCCCTGCCGCCTCGAAGCGCATGTCGGCCGCGGCCTGCGCCATCCGCCGGCGATGTTCACCCACGATCGCCGCCGGATTCGTGACCGCCTCGATGCTCCACTGCACCATCCGCCGATACTGCTCCATCGCGATCGATCCATCGCACGGCGCGGGACACTTGTGCATCTGCTTATAGGCGCAGGCCCGCCCGTTGGGGGCGGCTGTCAGCACGTTGTGATAGCGGCACAGGTCAAACGCATCCTCGAGCAGCTCGATCAGCCTCGCCGCCGCGTGCTTGTCGGCGATCGGCCCGACCAGCATGCCCCTGTCGCGGGCCAGCTCCGTGGTCTTCACATAACGCGGGAACGCCGCGTCGGGGTCCACGTGAATGAACCACGCCGGCTCGAAGCCCAAGAGCCCGCGATAGGTCTGCGGGAACAGCCGCCGCGACGCCTCCAGGTAGGCCCAGTCCGCTTCGAAGGCGCTGTCCACTCGCCGCCAATGCACGCGCCGCACGACCGTCGCGTAGTCGATCTTCCGCGACGGGCCCTGCTGCTCGCCCTCGCCCAGGCGCCGTCGCAGGCTCTGCTTGAGGTTCCGCACGCACAGCAGCTGCACGGGTCGGTCGGCGGCGTCGGCCATCAGGTACACGGCCCATCGCCCCGGCACGAGCTTCAGCGTCGCCTCCAGGTCGCCGGCCGGGTCGATGGCCACAACGTGCTCGAAGATGTCGCGTGCGTGGGTCATGTCTCGCCCTGACCGTGCAGCCTGGCGTGCTCGAGTGCATCCAGCACCTGTTGCAGCCTGGGCGCGGTGTTGTACACGATTCGTTCCCCGGCCCGCCGCCGCGCCTTGCTGCGGGGCATGGACGGGCCAGCCAGCCGGGATGGGCCTGCCTGCCGGCACCCGCCTCGGCGTGGCGCCGGGCCGCGCTGAAAAACAGCTGCCATCGCCGCGCCTGAGCCTGGGCCCCGCGGGTCGATGGTTCCGCAGCCAACGGCAAGACTTGCCGGCGGCCGGCTTCCGCGGCGCCATTATGCGTCGCAGACGGCGCAGAAAAAACCCCGGCCCAACGAAGGACCGGGGTCGTGCGTGTAATTGCTGGCGGTGACCTACTTTCCCGCTGAGGCAGTATCATCGGCCGGGCGGGCTTAACGACCGTGTTCGGAATGGGAACGGGTGTGGCCCCGCCCGTATGGCCACCAGCAAAGCTCCGCGGGCACGTGTCCGTGCCGGCGGAGAGATGATTGCGAATAACGAGGCTCGCACTGCGCGTCGAACTCCTTTTGGACCGCCCTCGCCCGGCGCCCAGGCGCCGCGCGAGGCGGTAATCGATCCATGGGATCAAGCGATCGACCGTTAGTACCGCTGGCCTGAAAGTCTCTCGACTCTTACAGCTGCGGCCTATCAACCGGGTGGTCTGCCCGGGGTCTCTCGGGAGCAAGCTCCCATGGAACCCTTGTCTTGGCATAGGCTTCACGCTTAGATGCTTTCAGCGTTTATCCTTTCCGGACATAGCTACCCAGCCGTGCCCCAAGCGGGACAACTGGTACACCAGGGGTCCGTCCTTCCAAATCCTCTCGTACTATGGAAGAGGTGCCGTCAAGGTTCCTGCGCCCACAGCAGATAGGGACCGACCTGGCTCACGCCGGTCTGAACCCAGCTCGCGTGCCACTTTAATTGGCGAACAGCCAAACCCTTGGGACCGCCTTCAGCCCCAGGATGTGACGGGCCGACATCGAGGTGCCAAACCTCCCCGCCGCTATGGACGCTCGGGGGAGATCAGCCTGTTATCCCCGGGGTACCTTTTATCCGTTGAGCTATGGCGCTTCCACACGCTACCACAGGATCACTTAGGCCGGCTTTCACCTCTGCTCGTGCCGTAGCACTCACAGTCAAGCAGGCTTCTGCCTATGCACTCCACGTCCGATTGCCAACCGGACTGAGCCTGCCTTTGCACTCCTCCGTTACTCTTTGGGAGGAGACCGCCCCAGTCAAACTGCCCACCTAGCACGGTTCCCCATCCCGATTCAGGGACTGGGGTGAGACGACGAATGCAAACAGGGTGGTATTTCACCGCTGGCTCCCCCTTGGCCGAAACCAAGGGATCGACGCCTCCCACCTATCCTACGCAGTTTCCACCCGGCGTCAGTACCAGGCTGCAGTAAAGGTCCACGGGGTCTTTCCGTCTTGCTGCGGGTAGACGGTATCTTCACCGCCACTTCAATTTCACCGAGTCTGCGGTTGAGACAGCGCCCAAGTCGTTACGCCGTTCATGCGCGTCGGAACTTACCCGACAAGGAACTTCGCTACCTTAGGACCGTCATAGTTACGGCCGCCGTTTACCGGTGCTTCGGTCGCCAGCTTCGGGGGCGAACCCCCTGACCGGCTTCCTTAACATTCCGGCACCGAGCAGGCGTCACTCTGTATACATCCTCTTGCGAGTTTGCACAGAGCTGTGTTTTTGATAAACAGTCGCCCGGGCCACTTCCTGCGCCCGCTCCCCGAAGGGAGACGGGACCCCTTATCCCGAAGTTACGGGGTCAGTTTGCCTAGTTCCTTAACCGCAGTTCTCTCGAGCGCCTGAGGATATTCTCCTCGCCTACCTGTGTCAGTTTTAGTACGGATGGCTGTCTTGTCCATGCGCGGTTTTTCTCGGCTCCTCCTCCGCCGACTTCGGCAACCAATCGGCCTCGCGGCCCCGGCTTGCGCCGGGCCCGACCCCCACATCTGACCGGGGGATCGACCTTGCAGGAGCGTCACGCGCACTTCAACCGCAACAGCCAGCGCAGGAATATTAACCTGCTGTCCATCGACTACGCCTTTCGGCCTCGTCTTAGGCTCCGGCTAACCCTGGGCGGATTTACCTTCCCCAGGAAACCTTAGGCTTTCGGCGGGCAGGATTTTCACCTGCCTTATCGTTACTCATACCGGCATTCTCACTTGCATGCGCTCCAGCGCTCCTTGCGGTACGCCTTCCACGCGGCATGCAACGCTCTTCTACCGAACGCTTGCGCGTTCCCGCTGCTTCGGTACATCGCTTATTCCCGATCATTTACGGCGCTATCCTGCTCGACCAGTAAGCTATTACGCACTTTTTAAATGGTGGCTGCTTCTAAGCCAACATCCTGGCTGTCTCCGCAGAATAACTTCCTACCGAACTGAGCGATGTTTCGGGACCTTAGCAGACGATCTGGGTTGTTTCCCTCTTGACCGCGAAGATTATCCCCCGCGGACTCACTCCCGAGATAGTCTCTTGCGTATTCGGAGTTTGATAGGAGCGTGTAGGCGGGTAGCCCCACGTCCCCTTTCAGTAGCTCTACCCCGCAAGAGTAGTGGCTCGAGGCTGCCCCAAAAGGCATTTCGAAGAGAACCAGATATCTCCACGTTTGATTAGACTTTCACTCCTCCCCGCAGCTCATGCCAGAACTTTTCAACGTTCACGGCTTCGCGCCTCCCACTCCTTTTACGGAGTGTTCACGCTGGCCACGGGTAGATCACGTGGTTTCGGGTCGAACGCCAACGACTCTGTCGCCCGTTTCAGACTCGCTTTCGCTACGGCTCCGCTGCTGACGCAGCTTAGCCTCGCCGCTGACGTTCACTCGCCGGTCCATTATGCAAAAGGTACGCCGTCACCCCTTGCCCCCGAAGGGGCCATAGGGCTCCGACCGCTTGTAAGTGCAGGGTTTCAGGTGCTTTTCACTCAGCTTGTCGCTGTGCTTTTCATCGTTCAATCGCCCTACTGGTGCGCTATCGGTCATCGAGGAGTATTTAGCCTTGGGCGGTGGGCCGCCCGGATTCACACGGAGTTCCACGAGCTCCGTGCTACTCTGGAGAGCAGATGGTAACGGGGACCTGGCCCTTTCGCCTACGGGACTATCACCCGCTTTGGTCGGCCTTCCCATGCCGTTCGGCTAGAGCCGGTTTTGTAACCCCTCTCTGCTTCCGCAACCCCGGGCCGAAGCCCGGTTTGGGCTCTTTCCGCTTTCGCTCGCCGCTACTGACGGAATCGATGTCTCTTTCTTTTCCTGCGGCTACTTAGATGTTTCAGTTCGCCGCGTTCGCTCCTCGCCGCCTATGCATTCAGCGGCGGGTGGCCGGGTGCTACCCCGGCCGGGTTTCCCCATTGGGAGATCTCCGGATCAATGCCCGTTTGCCGGCTTCCCGGAGCTTTTCGCAGGCTACCGCGTCCTTCATCGCCTCTCGATGCCAAGACATCCACCCTGCACCCTTCGTAGCTTGACCCCATGGATCGATCACCGCCGTCGGTCATCGACCACCAGGGTCGTCTCGCCAAAAGGTGCTCGACGATATCCGCCCGACGAAAAGACCGGGTACGCTTCCCCAGTGCAGGGGCGGATATCGCAGTGCGATCCGATCCGCCGGAGACGGCAACCACGCCGCACCGGATGATCGAATCTTCGAACCTCGTCATTCACTTGTCAAAGAGCCGCCGCGCCTCGGCCTTGCGGCCTTCAGCCGGCTCCCCGCCCGAGGGCGGGAAACAACCTGGCCGGTTTGCCGCCGGCCAGGCCGTGTATCAAGCAATAGTCGGAGCCGTCCGGACCGGTTGCCCGGGCCGTTCCCGCACGAGGCGGACGAGGCTGTGCTGACGATTTCCTTTTTCGGCTCGCGCCGAAAAAAGTTCTAAGTACATCCCTTAGAAAGGAGGTGATCCAGCCGCAGGTTCCCCTACGGCTACCTTGTTACGACTTAGTCCCAGTCACCGAGCCTGGCTTAGGCACCTCTGTGGTGAGGCGACTTCGGCCATTCCCGGCTCCCATGACTTGACGGGCGGTGTGTACAAGGCTCAGGAACACATTCACCGCGGCGTGGCTGATCCGCGATTACTAGCGATTCCAACTTCACGGAGGCGGGTTGCAGCCTCCGATCTGAACTGGGGGATGATTTGTGCGATTTCCTCCGCCTCGCGGCATCGGTTCGCTTTGTCCATCCCATTGTAGCACGTGTGTGGCCCTGGGCATAAAGGCCATGAGGACTTGACGTCATCTCCACCTTCCTCCGGTTTGACACCGGCAGTCCCCTTAGAGTTCCCGGCATTACCCGCTGGCAACTAAGGGCAAAGGTTTCGCTCGTTATGGGACTTAACCCGACATCTCACGACACGAGCTGACGACAGCCATGCAGCACCTGTTCCAGTTGTACCCCGAAGGGCCTACCCCGCTTTCACGGGGATAATCCTGGTAGTCAAGCCCAGGTAAGGTTCTGCGCGTTGCTTCGAATTGAACCACATGCTCCACCGCTTGTGTGAGCCCCCGTCAATTCCTTTGAGTTTTAGCCTTGCGACCGTACTTCCCAGGCGGTCCACTTAGCACTTTTGCTTCGACCACGAGCATCGTCAAAATGCCCCCGATCTAGTGGACATCGTTTAGGGCCAGGACTACCGGGGTATCTAATCCCGTTTGCTCCCCTGGCTTTCGTGTCTCAGCGTCAGTTCATCCCCAGTCGCCCGTTTTCACCGCCGGCGTTCCAAGCGATATCTACGCATTTCACCGCTCCACCGCTTGTTCCAGCGACCCCTGGATGCCTCAAGACGCCCAGTATGCCCAGCCATGCCCCGGTTAAGCCGGGGGATTTCACAAGGCACTTAGACGTCCGCCTACACACGCTTTAAGCCCAGTGATTCCGCCTAACGCTTGGCACCTCTGTCTTACCGCGGCTGCTGGCACAGAGTTAGCCGTGCCTTCCTCTGGGGCTCCTCAGAACTTGGTAACCCCTGACAGGAGTTTACATCCCGAAGGACTTAACCTCCACGCGGCGTCGCTGGGTCAGGCTTGCGCCCATTGCCCAATATTCGTTACTGCAGCCCCCCGTAGGAGTCCGGGCAGTGTCTCAGTCCCGATGTGGCCGGCCGACCTCTCAGTCCGGCTACGCGTCGTCGCCTTGGTAGGCCGTTACCCTACCAACAAGCTGATACGATATCGCCCGCTCCCAGAGCGCCTTGCGGCTTTGAGGCCCGTGGGATGCCCCACAGGCATGTCACCGGGTATTACCCGGCCTTTCGGCCGGCTATCCCCGACTCCAGGGCACGTTAGCGATACATTACTCACCCGTTCGCCACTGGTGTATTGCTACACCCGTACGACTTGCATGTCTTAGCCACGCCGCCAGCGTTCAGGCTGAGCCAGGATCAAACTCTTCAATTGAATTTCGCGATTCCGTCCGGCGCCTCCCGCCAGGCGTTACACCTGGACTTACGGTTTTGCCGGCGGTTGTTCTCGAAACGAGTCAATCCCGCTTACGGCTCAACACTCACTTGCTTGGCTTCTCAAAAGAATGATCCGGAAAGGACCACTCCCTTGCGTGCACCACAAGGACATGTTGAGGCTCGAGGCCCTTTGGGGGCCTCGGGATCTCCTGCTTGCGCCAAGCCGTTGCCGGCCTGCACAAGCCCACATCCTCGCGGCGTTCCGACTATTCACTTGTCAAAGAGCACACCAACCGATTTCATATCGGCTCTCGTCCCCCGTCAGGGGAGGGGGAAAGATAGCGTCCCGAAACCGTTTGTCAACGGCTGACGCGAAAAAAATCCAGATTTCATCAAGAACGCCTTGGCAACAGGCTCAGCCCTGCTGCCTGATCGACCTCTCCGATTACGTAAAGATCGATCAATTCAAGACTTGCCGGTTTCCCTGGTTCCGCGGTTCAGGCACCGCGACATCCGGCAGACTTATCGTGCAGTGCATTATACGTCACGCAAAGGCCAAGGTTCTAGTCCCCTGAAAAATTTTTTTTCCAACCGCCTCACTCCCGCCACCCGACCGACGTCTCCCCGGATCGCGCCCCTTCAGAATCGGCTGGCGGCCGTCACCGCCTTCAATCCATCGGCATCGTCGGGCACGGCCGGCTGGCCCGATCGGGCATACCAGCCGCCTGAGCCCTGTCATCTGGCAGACTTCCGCTGACGCCTGCTGTCCCTCGCGTCTAACCGCGACCTGGCCGCCGTGCATCGGACCCTCGACCATCCCGCCGGTCGGTCCCCATCGCCATGGGCCGTGTCAATCGTGTGGCCGGCGGGGCAGGTCAGACCCGATGCCTGCAGCGCCGAGCGGCCCGGTGGCGGTCGTAACGGGCACGCCCGATCCCCGGGGCATCCTGATTGCCCTTGACCCGACCTGTCCGCCGCCGAAAAATGCATCCACAAGCCCCACCCACGATGAACTACATCCAAATCACCGACAAGCAGCGACAAGACATGCTGCGGGCGGTCGGCGCGGCCGGCATCGACGACCTGCTGCGGCAGGTGCCCGATGCGTACCGACTGACCGGCCCCCTGGATTTGCCGCCGGCGATGGATGAGATGACGCTACGCGGGCATCTGGCCTCGCTGGCCGCGCAGAACCGCACCGAAAAGGTCTGTTTCCTTGGCGCTGGAGCCTACGACCACTTCATTCCCGCGGTGGTGGATGCCCTGGCAATGAAGGGCGAGTTCGTCACGGCCTACACCCCCTACCAGGCCGAGGCCTCGCAGGGCGCCCTGCAGGCGTTCTTCGAGTTCCAGACCATGGTCTGCCAACTCACGGGCATGGACGTGGCCAACGCGTCGCTCTACGAGGGCGCCACCGCCCTGGCCGAGGGCGTGCTGATGGCGCTGAACATCACCGGCAAACGCCAGGTGCTGGTCAGCCGCGGCGTCCATCCGCATTACCGGCAGGTGCTGCGGACCTATCTCTCGGACCTGCCTGCTGCGTACATCGAAGTCCCCCTCAAGGGGACGGTAACCGACACGCTGGCGTTGGAGAATGAACTGGATGCAGACACGGCCGCGGTGGTTGTACAATCGCCCAACTTCCTGGGGCTGATTGAAGCCGTGGATACCATCGTCAAGTTCGCCCACGCCAACGAGTCGCTTTGCATACAGGCCTTCAACCCGCTGAGCCTGGGCATCCTCAAGCGGCCCGGCGAGATGGACGTGGACATCGCGGCCGGCGAGGGCCAGCCACTGGGCATCCCCCTGTCCTTCGGCGGGCCGTACCTGGGGCTCTTCGCCTGCAAGCAGCAGTACATGCGAAAGATGCCCGGGCGGCTCGTTGGCCAGACCGTGGACGCCGACGGCCGGCGGGCCTTCTGCCTGACTTTGCAGACCCGCGAGCAGCACATCCGCCGCGAGAAGGCCACGAGCAACGTCTGCACCAACCAGGGACTGCTTGCGCTGCGGGCCAGCGTCTATCTGGCTGCGATGGGCCCCAAAGGCCTCCGTCGCGTGGCGCAGTTGTGTCACAACAAGGCAGCCTATCTGGCCGGGCGGCTTGGCGAGGCGGGACTGGAAGTGCTCAACTCCCGGCACCCGTTCTTCAACGAGCTGCTGGTCAGGCCAAAGCGCCCGGTGCAGCAGGTGCTGGAGGATGCTTCCGCGGCGAATATGCTCGCCGGCCATCCGATCGACAAGGACTACCCCGAACTGCCCAACTGCCTCCTGATCGCCGTAACCGAAAAACGCACGAAGGCCGAGATGGACCAACTCGTGCAGATACTTCGCGGCTGAAAAACGCTGGTGGCACGGGCTTCCAGCCCGTGTCCGCTTCGGTGTCCTCCGTGTTCTCCGTGGTGAACCCAATGCACGACGAAAAACTCCTCTTCGAACTGTCCACCCCCGGCGCTTCGGCCGTCGATCTGCCCGACTGCGACGTACCGGAGGCCCAAATGGACCCGGCCTTCGCCTCGTTCACCGAGACCGGCCTGCCGGAGATCGGCCAGCTGGACCTGGTTCGCCATTACACGCACCTTTCGCACCGCAACTTCTCGGTCGATGCCAACTTCTATCCCCTGGGGTCCTGCACGATGAAGTACAACCCCAAGGTCAACGAGTGGGCCGCCGGCCTGGAAGGCTTGGCCGGCCTGCACCCGCTGGCCAGCGAAGCCGATGCCCAGGGCGCGCTGGCTCTGCTGTATCACCTGCGCGTATTCTTGCAGGAAATCGCCGGCCTGGATGAAGTCTCGCTCCAGCCGTGCGCCGGCGCTCACGGCGAGTGGACCGCGCTGAAGGTCATCCGCGCCTACTTCCGCGATCACGGCCAGGACAAGCGCCGGATCGTGCTCGCCCCCGACACCGCCCACGGCACCAACCCCGCTTCCTGCGCCATGTGCGGCGCAAACGTGGTGACGGTCAAGTCCTTGCCCAACGGCCTGACCGACCTGGACGACCTGAAGGCCCACCTGAACGACCAGGTCGCCGCCGTGATGGTCACCAACCCCAACACCGTCGGCAAGTTCGACAGCCACATCACCGAGATGGCCAGGATGGTCCACGACGCCGGGGCGTTCCTGTACCTGGACGGCGCCAACATGAACGCCATCCTGGGCATCGCCCGCCCCGGCGACTTTGGCGTGGACATCATGCACTACAACACCCACAAGACCTTCTCCACCCCCCACGGCTGCGGCGGCCCGGGCGCCGGTCCCATCGCCGTGCGAAAGCAGCTTGCGCCGTACCTGCCCGTGCCGCAGGTGGTGCAGGAGAAGGATGAAGGAAGAAGGATGAGGGATGAGAAGGAGGGTTCATCCTTCATCCTTCATCCTTCATCCCTGGTTCGCTACCGCTGGGACCACGCCCGCCCCAAGTCCATCGGCAAGGTCCGCAGTTTCTGGGGCCAGTTCGGCGTGCTGGTTCGCGCCTATGCCTACATCCGCGCCTGCGGGCCGGCCGGCCTGCGAAATGTCTCCGAGACCGCCATCCTCGCCGCCAACTACATCGCCCAGCGCATCAAGCACGTGTACGCGCTTCCGTTTGGGCCAAAGGACGGCCAGAACATGGCCGCCAACCCCTGCGCCCACGAGTTCATCACCGTGCCCCAGGCGCTGATCGACCGCGGCGTGAGCATCATGGACATCGCCAAGAACCTGATCGACCGCGGCTTCCACCCGCCCACGGTGCACTTCCCGATCCACGACTGTCTCATGATCGAGCCGACCGAAACCGAGTCCAGGGCGACGCTCGATGCGTTTGCCGATGCTCTGCTCGCGATCGCCGAGCAGTCGGAGAAGGACATCGAGCCCCTCAAGGCCGCCCCGATGCGAACCCCCGTGCGGCGGCTGGACGAGGTGGGCGCTGCCCGCAAGCCCGTGCTGAGGTGGTCGCCTGAACCAACGTGAGGCTGGGCAGGACCGGCGGTACATCGGACATAAGCCTCTGCACCGCATCGGGTAGGAGGGGGCCTCGCGGCCCCCGTCCTCCCACACCACCGGACATGCTCACCGTATCCGGCGGTTTCGTTCAATGTTGTAGCTGCTTGTTGGTTCACGGGTGCACGCCGTGGACGCCGGCTCCTCCCCGAACGGCCCAGCTTGGGCTACCCCCTCGCCGGTTCCGTCGCGGCGGCACTCGAGATTGCCCCACCTTTCCAGGGCATCCCAGATGCTCTTTGGCTGGCGCTGCGCGTCCATCGAGTCTCCGCAAACTCTCCTTGCATCGAACGATTCGGCCCTTCGTCCGCGCGGCGCGGGCGGCTGGCCCGCAGGGATACGTCCCGTCGGCGATCTGCCGCGTGACCCGGACTACTACGGCCTCTGCTGACTCCTCCCGGCCCCTCTCCGCCCTGTTGCCAGCGCGAATGTCCCTTGGGTAGTGGACGGGTCGGAAGATCTCCCAGGGTAAGTTGCCTGTCCTTCGCTCAGGCCCCGCCGGATTTACCGCCCTGGCGTCCGTATGAGTATGGGCATCCCGATCCGTTGCTCGGTGACCCACGCCGTGGCGGCCTTGTATCCGGTTCCTGTTCGTCGGGTCTGAGCTGCCGTCATGGGCTTCCTTCGGATTCGGCCTCACGGCCGACACCCTTGCCTGGACGGACGGTTCCGCTCATCGCGGCCCGTAGAGGACTTCCACCTCCTGAACACGCAACATGCCTGGCACACAACGAAATGGGCGAGGCCGTCTGCCGGCCTCGCCCCATCGGGTTACCTCACCTGGAGGAGCGTGAGGATTAGTTTCCGCCACGACCGCCGCCGGCGCCACCACGGCCGCCTCCGGCGGCACCCCTGCCACCGCCCGCACCGCCGCGACCGCCCGGGGCCGCGCCGTCACCAGCGCCGCCTCTGCCACCAAAGCGCTCGCGGAGCTGCTCACGGTTCCGCTCCATCTCCTCCTGCCGCGCCTCGAATCGCTTGAGCTGCTCTTCCGTGAGCACCGCGCGAATCTGCTTGGCGGCCTCTTCGGGCTTGGGAGCCGACGCCATCAGCTCCTCGCGCATCTTGGCGATCTCCTGCCAGTTGGGCCCGCCGCCCTGCCCGTCCTGTCCGCCGCGCCCGCCGCCGGGGCGGAACTGTGCGAACTGCTCGCGCAGCTTCTGCAAGTCGGCCTCGTGTTCCTTACGCCACTTGTCCATGTCCTCGCGGAACTTCTCGCGGATGGCCTGGATCTTCTCCTTCTGTTCCACGGAGAGGTTGAAATCCGGCTGCAGGTTCAGGTCGCCCAAGACAGTTAAGGTCGGGCGCAGGCCGTCCCCGCCGATCAGCATCTGCCCGATCCGCCCCATAATGCCCCCGGGCTCACCGGGTCCTGCGGGTCCCCGAGGCCCGCCTCTGGGGCCGCCACCCGCCTGGGCCAGCACGGCCGAACTGGTCAGGCACAAAGCCGCCACCGCAACACACGCCAATGCAAGTCGCTTGATCATGGTTTTGTTCCTTTCACCCCATACAACGCCGCAGCGCCCGGCTTATTTCGCACTACATCACAAGCAGCAGCCACGCCAGGCCGGTGGCCACCGTGACCAGCGTCAACGGCACGCCCACGAGGCAATACGTTCTCAGCCTTACCTGCACGCCGAACGCCGCGGCGGACTCGGCCACGATCAGATTGGCGATGCTGCCCACCAGCGTCAGGTTTCCCGCCCAGGTGCTGACCAGCGCCAGCAGGTACCACAGCGACCGCTGGTCGGCCGCCGCCAGGGCCGGCTTGAGCAATAGCACCGCCGGGACATTGCTCACGAGGTTGCTCAGCACCAGCGTCACGGCGGTTAGCATCACGGGCTGGTCCAACCGCACCCCGCGGTCGGTGAGGGTTTGCAGCGCGGCCGCGGTCAGCCCGCGCTCCTGCATCGCGCCGTTCACCACGAACAGCCCCAGGAACAGCAGCAGAAGGTTCCAGTCCACCAGTTGATAGAGTTTGGCCGCCTTGGCGCGGTGCGAACAGAGCAGTGCGCCTGCGCCGGCGAGGGCGGCCGTCGCCCGCCACTCGGCGGCGGCCGGACCGCGCACGATCAGGAAGAACACCACCAGCGCCCCCAGCAACACCAGCGACTTGACGATCAGGTACATGTCCCGGTCCGGCGGATGCACCTGCAGCGGCAGACTGCTGGGCACCAGCGTGTCGCCTTCGTGGGCGGTGATGGCCGATGGATGACCGTCAAGCCTGTTGAGGCGTTGGCGGAACAGGACCACCACGGCCAGCCAGTTCAAGGCCAGGGCCGCAAGAACCACAGGCGCCATCACCAGCGCAAAGTGCCCGAACGCCAGGCCGGCCACCGCGCCGATGTACATGTTCTGCGGGTTGCCGATGATCGTGGCCGCCGAGCCGATGTTGCTGCTGGTGGCCAGGGCGACCAGGTACGGCACCGGGTCGCGGCGGGCGGCCAGCAGCGCGTGGCACAGCAGCGGCGTGAACGCCAGGCACACGATGTCGTTGGCCAGGAACGCCGACAGGACTGCGCTGACGGCGATCAGCCCCGCCAGCAGTCGCCCTGGCCGGTCGGTGAGGCGGGTCAGGAAGTTTCCGCACCACACGTAGAAGCCGGCGACGCGAAGCTGGGCCGAGAAGATCATCAGCCCGAACAGCAGCAGCATCGTCTCATAGTCGATGTGCGCGGCGGCCTCGCGGATGCTCACGCCTCGCACCACGAGCATGGCGATCGCTCCCAGCAGGGCGATGCCGGTGCGGTCCAGCACCAGGCGCGGGAAACCACCCAGGGCGATGCCGACGTAGGTGACGGCGAAGATGGCCCACATGGCAGCGTGCACCTTGGGGTGAGTATCGGCAAGGGGCCCCTGTCGGCAACGGCCGCCAAGCGGTATCCTTCCGGCCATGAGAAAGGCGGCAGCTTTGATGGCCATCGCGCTGGGGGCGGCATCATGCGCTGGTGCTCCCAAAGACGACTACGAGAACCAGTTCCGGCAGCGGGCTGACTTCTACACGCGGCAGGTCGCCATCGTGGACCCGGTGCGCGTGATGGACTGGTCGGACCGCATCAAGCTGGGCGACCCGCACAAATACGCCATGCCGGCGATCCTGGCGAGGCTCTGTTTGGACGTGCGCGATGAGAAAGCCCTCGCCGGCTACCGCCGGCTTATGGCGGTGGACAAGACCAAGTCCGACCGGGGCCTGTACCACTTTGCCGCCTATCCGCGGACTCGCATGTACTTCGCGTTCGGGCCGAAGCTGCCGAAGGACATCACGGACTCCATGGTGTTCGATGTGAGCAACTTCTTCGGCCAGCTTCGCAGCGGCGGCACCGAGAACCACGCCTGGATGCACCGCACCAGCGGCTACCTGTGGGCCGAGCACCTGCCGGCGGTCGGGGCGGCCAAGGTTCCCGACAGCGACAAGACCAACCTGCAATGGACGCGCGACTGGCTGAGGACCGAGGTCCGCAAGTGGTACACGGTCGGCCAGGGCGAATACGACAGCTCCACCTACATCGCCTTCAACCTGGCGGCCTGGTCCAATGTGTACGACTACGCGACCGACCCGAAGATGAAGGACCTGGCGCGGGCGGCGCTGGATTGGGAAGCGGCGGCGATGGCGCTCAAGTCCTTCCACGGCTGCAACACCGGCCCGGAGGCGCGCGGGTTTGCCGATTCGGCCGTCACGACGATCACCGACTGGGCGGGGTGGCTCTGGTGGGATGATTCGGCCCGGCCGATCCGCCCGGCCAATCCCGACCTGGGCGATGGCGACGGCCAGCGCAACCTGAAGGACGCCGACATCTCGATCCACGCGACGATCTGCCTGGCGATGAGCCAATACCGGCCGCACCCGGTCATCCGCAACATCGCCACCAAGAACGTCAAGCTGCCGTTCGAGGTCCGCGGCTCCAAGCCCAGCTACTATGGCCCGGCGCCCAACAAGGATCAGGAATACCTGTATGTGAGCGACCAATACGCCATGGGCACGCTGTACAGCGCCGAGGACGGTGTGAAGACGACCGGCACGATCCTGCCGCAGACCACGATGTTCAAGGTCACCGTGCTGGACAAGGACAACGTGCGCACGTTCGGCGCCTCCAACGGCTATCACAGGCATTTCCCGCTGGAAGGCCGCACGCCCTATGACCAGTACCACCAGTACCGCGATGCGGCCATCAACATCTGCTACGTGGACAAGCCCGAGGACAACCGCACCCGCCACCGCAGCATCTTCGGCGTGCCCCTGGCCGCCGGCGAGCCGGGCTACCGGGAGAACGGCTGGTATTTCTGGCAGGGCAACAAGGCGTACGTCGGCGTCAAGGCCCTGAACGGCAAGGCGGAGTTTGGCCAGGTCACCCGCGCTGACGATTCGGGCGGCATGATCGATGTGGACAGCAAGACCCACCGCTGGCTGGTGAGTCCCGGCTCGCTGGGCGGGTGGGTCGTGCAGCTGGGCCAGCAGCCGCAATACCCCTCGCTGGCCCATTTCGCCAAGGCGGTGCTGAACAACTGCGTGCTGGATACGAGCAAGCTGGCAACGGACCGGATCGTGACTTTCAAGAGCCTGGCCGGCGATGAGCTGAAGATCCGCCATACCGGCGGGCCCGGCGGGCGCCCCGAGGCCTGGACCAACGGCAAACCTCTGGATTTCACACAGTGGCCGGTCTATGAGTCGCCGTACATGAACCAGGCCACCGGCAGCGGCGTCCTGCGCCTCACGGACGGCCGACAGAACCTGACCATCGACTTCTCGGGCGAATGGCCCGTGTTCCTGGACAAGTAAAGCGGAGTACCCCGTGCCAATCAAACTCCACCCCTTGGACTGGGCGGTCATTGTTGTCTATGGCATCTCGATGTTTGCCGTCGCATTCTGGGCGATGCGGCAGGTCTTCGACTGCGGCAGCTTTCTGCTGGGCAAGCGGAAGCTCGGCAAGCTGATGATGATGGCCGCGACGTTTGCCGGCGGCACCAACGCCAACCACCCGATGGCCGTCGCCGCCGCCACCTACAAAGAGGGCTTCTCCGGGATGTGGCTGAGCCTCATCTGGATCCTGCTCACGCCGTTCCTGTGGATGTACCCGCCGGTGGTGCGGCGATTGCGCATCGTCACGATGGTGGATATCGTCCAGCTGCGCTTCGGCCCGCTGATGGGCTATGTGTTCAAGATCGTCGGCGTAATCCTGATGCCGTTCTCGATGGCGTTCGGGCTGAAGTCCGCGGCCGTTGTGGTGACGGTGATGACCGGCGGGGCCCTGGACGACCACCAGGCGCTGCTGGTCATCGTCGTCCCCACGATCCTCTACACGCTCATGGGCGGGATCATTGCCGCCTATGCCACGGACATCCTCCAGGGCCTGCTGATCGTGGTGCTGTCGTTCCTGATGATCCCGTTTGCGATCTACAAGGGCGGCGGCATCGCCGCGCTGGACGCCAAGATCGGCGACCAGTTCACGCACCTGGTCTCCCTGGCCGATGGGCATGGCTTTGGCCCGCTCTGGATCTTCTGGTTCCTCATGGGCGTGCTGTTTGCGTTCCCCATCTCCACGGGCGTGGGCTCGGCTGGCGCAAAGAACGAGATGGCTGCCCGCCTGTCGGTCATCGGCCTGGTCATCAAGCGGTTCTGCACGGTGGGATGGGGCCTGGTGGGGCTGCTGGCGATGGCGCTGTACGCCGGCACGGAGGTGGTCAAGGACCACAACGCCGTGTTCGCCGTCGCCGCGGCCGATCTGCTGCCGGTGGTTCTGCGCGGCGTGATGGTGGCGTCGATGCTGGCGGCCGTGATGTCGTCCCTGGACGGCGGGTTGGTGGGCTTTGCCGGCCTGATCGTCAACAACTTCTATCAGCAGCATTTTGTGAAACACGCCTCGCCGCGGCACTACCTGGTTGTCGCCAGGATGGTGGCGCTGGCCGCGGCTGTGATGGGCTACGTCATCGCGGCCTATGGCGTGGACGACCTGGTGCGCTACGCCATGTTCGTCGAGCCCATGAACGGCCTGGTGGGCATGTCGATCCTCGTCGCCCTGATGTGGCGGCGGGCCACCGGCGTGGCGGCGCTGGCATCCGTGATCGTGATGTTCCCGCTGTTTTTCATCGGCCAGCGGTGGAACTTCCAGGAAATGCCGCCGGTCATCTCGCACATGGCCCGGGGAATCGAGTGGCTGTACGCATGGGGTGGCGCCGGCGTGTCGATCGAAGCGGCCAAGCGCCTGCCGATCGAGATCTCCAACCCCCTGTACCTGATCCCCGGGCTGGTGACGCTGATCGGCGTGTCGCTGCTGACCCGCCAGCATGATCCCAGGCAGGTCGAGGAGTTTTATGCGCGACTGGAGACGCCCCTGGGCGAAGAGCACCGCCTGGCCGAGGCGGGCTTCGTGCCCGATGACCTCGCCCGCCTGGACAAGCAGCTCATCGTCGTGCCCGAGAAGGACCGCGACTGGTCCAGGCGCATGCTCCTGCCGGACCTGCTGCGGTTCCCCTGGCTGATCGCCACCGGCCAGGCGCGCTGGTCGGACTACCGCTGGGACTGGATCGGCCTTGCCGGGTCAGTGCTGTTCGTGGCCGGCTTCCTGTACGGCGTCGAGGCCCTGGGCGGCTTGTTCCGAGGCCGGTAGGCCACTCCCGGCATCGTTGTAGCTTGGCCGGCGGCGGATACAATCCGCCACCTTCGAACTGGAGGTCGGCTTGGCAGGCAAGATTCCGCTGTCGCGGGTGTACCAGAGCGAAACCATCGATCGCCGCATCCTGGACGTCGTGAAGGGCGGCCACTACATCCTTGGCCCGGAGTGCAAGGCGTTCGAGCAGGAGCTGGCGGCGTATTTCGGCGTGCCGCACGTGGTGCTGTCCAGTTCGTGGACGGCCGCGGTGCACCTTCTGCACCTGGCCCAGATCGACTTCGGCGAACTCAAAGCGGGGGACGAAATCCTTGTCCCCTCGCTGACGGCCTTCCCCAGCATCGAGCCGATGATCCACGCCGGGGCAAAGCCGGTTTTCTGCGACATCGACGATACCTACACGATCGACCCGCAGGACGCCCGCAAGCGCATCACCAAGCGCACGGTTGGCATCCTGCCGGTGCACCTGTACGGCCGGCCGGCCAACATCGATGCCCTGCGGAAACTGGCCGACGAGCACGGCCTGTGGATCATTGAGGACTGCGCCCAGTCGCACGGGGCGAAGTGGAAGGGCAAACGGGCCGGCAGCTATGGCCGACACTCGGCGTTCAGCTTCTACCCTTCCAAGAACCTGACCGTCTATGGCGACGGCGGGTGCATCGCCACGCATGATGCGGCCGTCGCCCAGCGCGTCGCAATGCTCCGCAACCACGGCCGCAAGGACAAGTACCACCACGAGAAAGTGGGTTACAACCTGCGGTTCAACGAGATCCAGGCGGCCGTCGGCCGCGAGCAGCTCAAGGTGCTGGACGAGCTGAATGCCGGCCGCCGACGTGTCGCCGGCTGGTATCGGCGCGAGCTGGCCGGCGTGAAAGGCCTGGTGCTGCCGCCGGACGATGTCCAGGGCGTCACCGAGAGCGTGTACCACATGTTCGTCATCCGCCTGGACAGCAACGCCATCCGCGAAGGCCTGGCCGCGCACCTGAAACAACAAGGCATCGAGACCGGCGTGCACTACCCCGTGCCCAATCACCTGCAGCCGGCGATCACCGATCTCTATGGCCAGCCGGCGGAATTGCCGCGCACGGAGGACTATGTGCAGCGCATACTGAGCCTGCCGATGTTCCCGGCCCTGGTCGAGGACGATGTGAAGGCCGTCAGCAGGTCGATTCGCCAATACCTCAAGCAGTAATGTCCCGCGCACAGGCCCAACCTCCTGTTGCACCCCTGGCGGCGCCGGCCCGCAGCACCGCGCGCCTGGTGCTGATGGGCGTGGTCCTGGGCGCGGCGGCGGCCGTGGTGTACCTATCGCCTATCCGCCAGTGGATCGGCGATGCCCAGCACGTGCGCCAGACCATGGCGGCGGCGGGCATCTGGGCCTATCCGGCCTGCATCCTGGCCGTTGCGGCACTGGTGGCCTGCGGCATGCCGCGCCTCGTTTTCGCGCTGGTCGGCGCGATGGTCCTGGGCTTCTGGCAAGGGCTGCTCTTCAGCCAGGCCGGCGCTGTGCTGGGGTACTACGGCGCGTTCCTGTTCGTGCGCTGGGGCGGGCGAGCGTGGGTCATGCATCGCTGGCCGAAGTTGCAGCGATGGTCCGCCCTGGTCCACGCCCAGGGCGTGCTGGGCGTGATCCTGGCGCGGCAGATTCCCCTGCACGGCACGCTGATCAACCTGGCCCTGGGGCTGTCGCACCTGAAGCACCGGCACTTCCTGATCGGCACGGCCATCGGCGTGCTGCCCGAGGCGGTGCCGGTCGCCCTGGTGGGCGCGGGCCTGGTAAGAGGTTCGGCGACGGCCACCGCGGGCTACATGGGCCTGGCCGTGGCAATGCTCGTGCTCGTGCTGATCGTGTGGAAACGGACGATGCGTCGCCTGGCCAACGCGCAGGACAGGCCGTTGTCGCTCGACACAAGTGGTTTTCTTGACAGGGTATAGGGCGTCTGTTACGGTTCGCCCGGTCCGCTGGAGTGTTACCTGATGAAGCGCCACAGGAGGCTTTGGGCCGTAGTTCTCGTCGCATCGCTTGGCTTGCTGTGCGGCGTTTCGGCCGCGCAGCCGCTGACCCTTCCCAACGAGATACGGACCGCCGATACCATCGGGCCGGGCGAGCAACACATCATCGAGGACTTCATCCGCCGCTACGTCGCTGATCTGGACGCCGAGAAGCCCGAGACTCAGCAGGCCGCCAGGAACATCCTGATCCTCCCGGTAACCGGCGGCGTGGCCGGCAAGAACATCTCGCCGGCGTTTCTCTCGGCCTATGCCGAGCTGCTCAATGCCGCCGTGGTCGCCGCCAACGGGCCGCTGAGGAAGGGCCCACGCCTGCGAACGCGGCTTCTGGCCGGCGTGGTCGTGGCCACCGTCGCCAAGGAATCCAAGAGCGCTTCGGTCCAGCTCCTGCCGGCCTGCAACGCGCTGGTCGCCGACCCTTCCGATGCCGTGGTGCTGTGGGGAATCAAGGCCGCCAAGGCCATCCTTCCGGAGTTGATCCGCATTCAGCCGGCGCAGCAGCTCTCATCGCTGGTCACCAGGACGGCGATGGCCCGCAAGTCCGGCCTGCTGGCCGCGGAGGCCTACGATGCGCTGAACATCGCCGACGGTGCGCTGGTCAACGCCCAGCTCCAGCTGTTCGGCAGCCGGGTCGCCCTCTACCGCAACGGCATCCCCGACAGCCCCTTTGCTGAGGAGCGTCCTTTGGTTTACCTCACCGTCGGCTCCACCTGGTCGATCCTCTCTCCCGCTCAGAAGGCGCAGACGGTGCAGTTCCTTTCCGACCTGTTGCTGCTGTCGGCCCGACACTATGGCAACTCCGATGCCCGCGTCAAAGATGAGCTCCTGGGGGTGATCATCCAGGGCTCCAAGGTGGTCTGGGTGCTGGGCCAGCCCACGCATATGGACAACCCCAACCTCGTGAACGCCGCCAACCAGGGAAGCCGGCTCAACGCCACATCCACCCCCGCCCAGATCATCGAGGCGGTGGAAGCCATCCATGCAGCGCTCAAACAGGCGTTCCCCGGACTCAAGCCCGTGGATGCCGCAGCCGCCGCCGCACCCGCAACAAGCCCCTGACCCTTGCCGACCCATGATGCGACTGGCGATCATCCCGCTGGGCCTCCTGGCGCTGCTCGCCGTGGCGATGGGCTGGCTCGGCCGCCGTATCGACGAGCCGCCGGCCGATTTCCGCTTCATCAACAGCGGCGACATCCGCACACTGGATCCCCAGAGCATGTCCTGGAATCAGGATATCCGCATCGGCTACGCCATCTACGAGGGCCTCTACACCCTGCATCCCCAGACGCTCAAGGCCATTCCCGGCACCGCCGAACGCATCGACATCAGCAACGACAAGACCATCTACACCTTCCACATCCGCCGCAACGCGGGTTGGACCGACGGCCGGCCCGTGCTGGCACGCGACTTCGTGTTCGCCTGGCGGCGGATGCTGGAGCATCCCGGCGACTACACCTATCTCCTGGATTACATCAAGGGCGCGGAAGCGTATCGCGCGGCCTACGCCCGGTTCCTGGAACGTCCGGCCGAGCTGCCCCGGCCCGACTTCGCCTCCGTCGGAATCGAGGTGCTGGACGAGCGCACTCTCCGCGTTTCACTCAACCACCCCGTGACCTTCTTTCCGGACCTGCTGGCTTTTCCCCCCTACTTCCCCCTGCACCAGGAGGCCATGAAGCCCTTCGAGCAGGTGGACCCGGTCACCGGCCATCGCACCTATGACATGCGTTTCATGCGCCCGCCTCACCTGCAGACCAACGGGCCCTATCGCCTGGCAGCCTGGGATTTCAAGCGGCGGGTGCGGCTTGTGGCCAACGAGCACTACTGGGACCGCGCCAACGTCCGCAGCCCGATCATCGACATGATCGTCGTCGAGGACAACAAGCTGGGAGAGTTCCTGCGCTACGAGGCCGGCGTGGTGGATTGGGTCGCGGACCTCGCCGCCGACATCGCCGCCGAGCTCTTGGCGCAGGGCAGGCGAGATCCGTCGCGACGTCGCCAGGATCTGCACATCCACCCGGCCTTCGGGACCTACTTCTACACCTTCAACTGCCTGCCAAGGTTCAAGGACGGCCGGCCCAACCCCTTTTCCGACCCTCGCGTTCGCCGCGCATTTGCCATGGCGATCGATCGCCGGCCGATCATCCAAAACGTCACCCGGCTTGACGAACAGCCCGCCTACCACTACGTGCCCCTGCGGAGTTTTCCCGATTACCCCCCGCCCAGAGGAATCCCTCAGGACTTGGAGGAAGCGCGGCGCCTGCTGGCCGAGGCGGGCTATCCGGGCGGAAAGGGCTTTCCTCGCCTGAAGCTCACCTTCAATACCGGCTTCAACCACGGCGACGTGGCCCAGATCATCCGCCGCCAGTGGCGCGACGGCCTGGGCGTGGAGCTGGAGCTGGAGGGCGTGGAAAGCGGCGAGTTCAGCCAGCGCCTGCACAACGTGGAGTATGCCGTCGCCCGCGCCAGCTGGTACGGCGATTACGACGACGTCTCCACCTTCACCGACAAGTATCTGTCCACCAGCGACAACAACGACAGCAAATGGGCCAACACCGACTATGACCGCCTGTGCGCCCGGGCCGCCCGCGAGCCCGACCCCGCCGCACGACTGGCACTGCTCAGCCAGGCCGAGCAGATCCTCCTGGAGGAGTGTCCGATCCTGCCCATCTACTACTACGTCAATCGGTCCCTCCAGAAACCCTACGTCACGGGCATCGCCCACAGCCCCCGCAACCTGGTGATGCTCAAGGCCGTCTTCGCCCAACGCTGAACCATGCTCAAAACCGTCGTCTGGCGAATCGTGCAGTTCCCCCTGATCCTGGCGATCATCTACCTGCTAACCTTCGCGCTGGCGTGGATGGCGCCGGGCAGTCCCTTCGAGGCCGGCGACCGCAAGATCGACCCCATGGCCGAGAAGACCCTCCGCGAGCAGTTCCACGCCGACAAGTGGTACAAGTTCCTGGGGTACTACCCGTATCGCATCCTCCGCTACGGCGACCTGGGCCGAAGCATGCGCTACCAGGGCTTCACCGTCAACGAGATCATCGGCCAGTCGCTGCCGGTGTCGGTTGCCCTGGGAATCTTCGCCCTCTCCGTGGCCACCCTGGCCGGCATCGGCGTGGGAACCCTGGCCGCCGTGCGACGCGGCGGCCTCTTCGACTGGCTCAGCCTGAGCCTGGCCATGGTCGGCATCAGCCTGCCCAGTTTCGTGGCCGCCTCCCTGCTGCTGACGCTCTTCTCGGTCCACTGGCCGGTTTTCCCCATCGGGCGGTTCGAGTCGCTGGCCGACCTGGTGCTGCCGGGAATCGCCCTGTCGCTGATCCCCATGGCCTACATCGCCCGATTGACGCGCGTTTCGATGATCGACGTCCTGAGCAACGACTACGTGCGCACGGCGCGGGCCAAGGGACTGGCACGGTGGGCCGTGATCTGGAAGCACTGCCTCCGCAACGCCTTCCTGCCCGTGCTCAGCTACCTGGGGCCGGCCGCGGCCGCCACCTTCACCGGCTCATTCGTCGTGGAAAAGGTCTTCGACATCCCCGGCCTGGGCCAGCACTTCGTCAACGGCGTCCGCAACCGCGACCAGACCCTCATCCTGGGCGCGGTCATGGTCTATTCGCTGTTCCTGATGAGCTTCAACCTGCTGGTCGATATCGGCTACACGGTCGTGGACCCACGGATCGAGCTGTCGAAGGATGAAGGATGAAAAGGAATCCGACCTCATGAGTTCATCCCTCATCCTTCATCCTTCATCCCTTCTTGGCCATGCCCTGGCCAGCGGCCGGCTCCGCTTCGGCGGCGCCATCCTCCTGCTGATCGCGCTGGGGTGCGTGGGAACCCTGCCGCTGACACTCCGTCACGGCAACCCTCTTCACTACGACCGGCAGAACCCCGCCCTCTCGCGGCAGGGCCCGCAGACCGCCGCAACCGCCCAGTGGTTTGGGATGGACCTGCTCGGGCGGAGCCTCCTGGGCCGATGCATGCTCGGCGGGGCCATCAGCCTGGGCGTGGGGCTGGGGGCGGCAATCATCTCCGTCGTGCTGGGCCTGGGCGTCGGGCTGCTGGCCGGCTACCGCGGCGGGTGGGTGGACGGCCTGCTGATGCGGATGGTGGATGTGCTCTATGGCCTGCCCTACCTTCTGCTGGTGATCCTGCTGAAGATCGCCCTGGAACGTCCCCTGGGAAAGGTCATGCCTCCGATGGCCTCGAACCTGGTGGTGCTTTTCCTGGCGATCGGGCTGGTCAGCTGGCTGACGATGGCCCGCGTCGTCCGCGGACAGGTGCTGTCACTCCGCAACCAGCCCTTCGTCGAGGCGGCCCGGGCGGCCGGCCTCACCGAATGGCGGATCTTTTTCGGCCACCTGCTGCCCAACCTCATCGGCCCGGTGATCGTCTATGCCACGCTGATCGTGCCCCAGGCCATCCTCCAGGAGTCGTTCCTGAGCTTCCTGGGCATCGGCGTGCAGCAGCCTCTGCCCACCTGGGGCAGCCTGGCGGCCGAGGGGCTGATGCCCGCCCTGAACACCGTGAACAGCCACTGGTGGCTGCTGGTCTATCCCTGTGTGCTGTTGGCAGTTACGCTGCTGAGCCTCAACTTCATGGGCGACGGCCTGCGGGATGTGTTTGACCCGCGGCGCGAGTCGGCGAAGATATAGGGCCAACCGTCGATGCCTTGCCAGGCTCCGTCGCGGCGGTCTTCGGAGACGCTATGGAGAATCGTTTCAGCACCAAAGACTTCGTGCTATACCTCCTGATCGCCGGGCTGCTGATCAGCACTTGGCTGGCAATGGTGCAGTTCGACAGACAGTGGGATGAGATGCGGGCCATCCGAGTGAAGGTGGAGGACCAGGCCAAGGACTTGCGGGGGATCCACGAATCGCTCAGGCGGGGCGCCGCGGTGCCCCGGCCAACGACCACCGACTCCGTGGCAACCACCGCCCCGTCCGACCCGAACGACCCCTTCTCGCGGGTTCGGGCGGCCAGAGCGATGCCGGGATTTGCCGAGGGGGACTGGCTGATCGACGCGTTTGCCGGCGGCGTGGCCAAGCTCACGCCGCTGCTGTCGGGCGACAGCTATGCCGCCACCGTGCAGGCGTATGTGCTGGAGTCGCTGATCGCGCGCAACCCCGAAACGCTGGAGTGGATGCCGCTGGTCGCCGCGGAGCCGGGCATCGTCCAGGACAACAGCGCCGAGTGGGACCAGTACATCCAAGCCCGAAGAGACGCCGGCGCCGTCAGCCATCAGGTCGCGCACGACCCCGCCCGCCCGGTGCCCTTGAAGATCACCTTCAAACTGCGGGAGAACGTCAGATTCTCCGACGGCACGCCGCTGACGGCCGACGATGTCGTGTTCACGTTCAACTTCATCATGGACGATCGCATCGCCGCCCCGCGGCAGCGGGCCTATTACCAGATGATCGAGAAGGTCGTGAAAGACGGCCCCCACCAGGTCACGTTCGTGTTCCGCGAGCCGTATTTCGAGGCCTACGAGCTTGCCGGTTCGATGGACATCCTGGCCAAACACTTCTACGGGCGTTATCTGGATAAGCCCGAGGAATTCAATCAATCGGTAGGCCTGCTGTTTGGCTCCGGTCCCTATCGTCTGGAAGATCCGGTTGGGTGGAAGCCCGGCAAGCTGATCCAGCTCGTTCGCAACGAGCGGTACTGGGGGGTGGCGCCGGCGATCGAGCGGCTGGTGTTCAAGGAGATCAAGAACGACGTCGCCCGGCTCACCGAGTTCCGCAATGGCGACATCGACATCTTCGCAGCCTCGCCGGAGCAGTACCGCGAGATGATCGCCGACAAAGCGATCTTGAACCGCGCGCACCACTTCGAGTACCAGTCGCCCATCGGCGGATACAGCTACGTCGCATGGAACCAGATGCGAAACGGAAAGCCCACGTGGTTTGCCGACAAGCGCGTCCGCCAGGCGATGACGCTGCTGACCGACCGCAAGCGAATGATCCGCGAAGTGATGCTCGGCTATGGCGTCGAGGCGACCGGCCCCTACAACCCCCAGAGCAAGCAGTGCAGCCCCAAGGTGCAGCCCTGGCCCTATGACGTGGCGCGGGCCCAAGCCCTGCTGGCGGAGGCGGGCTTCAGGGACCGTGATGGCGACCGCGTGCTGGAAAGCGCCGATGGCGCACCTTTCGAGGTCAAGCTGACATACCCTTCCGGCAGCATCAACTGGGAAAAGCGAGCGCTGTTCCTGAAGGACGCATACGCCAAGGCTGGCATCGTGCTGAAGCTCGACCCGCTGGAGTGGTCCGTATTCACGCAGCGCCTGGAGAACAAGGATTTCGACGCCATCACGCTCGGTTGGACCGCGGGCATCGAGACGGACATCTACCAGATGTTCCACTCGAGCCAGATGTTGGCCGGCGGCGACAACTTCATGTCCTACAGGAACGAGGAGCTGGACCGGCTGATCGACCAGGCGCGTCGCACCGTCAGGGAGGACCTGCGAATGCCGCTATGGCAGCGGACCCATGAGATCCTGCACGAGGACCAGCCCTATACGTTCCTGACGTTCGCCAAGTCCCTGGTCTTCATCGACAATCGCCTGCAGAACATCCAGCTGGTAAAACTGGGCCTCAATCCGCGCATCGAGTGGTTCGTGCCGGCGGATCGGATGCGCTGGACCCGTTGATCGCAGGCAACCGCGTCCATGCTGAACTACCTGATTCGACGTCTGCTGCTCGTGTTCCCGACGCTCATCGGGATCACGCTGCTGGTGTTTATGGTCATGGCGCTGTCGCCGGGGGGGGTGACCGGCGCGTTGCTCAGCGCCGAGGGCAACATGCGCCCCAAGGACCGCGAAGCCCTGCGAGCCTACCTGAACAGGCGATACGGCCTGGACAGGCCGCTGCTGCTGCAATACGGCCGGTGGCTGAACAACATCTCCCCGGTGGGCTTTGCCCTCCGCGAAGACGGATCGTACGGCGCGTTTGGCCTGAAGAGCCCTGACCTGGGCGAGAGTTTCCATCGGCGTCGGCCGGTCAGCGAGGTCATCCTGGAGGCGCTGCCGGTTACGTTGGTGCTGAATCTGCTGTCCATTCCGATCGTTTACTGCATCGCCATCACGTCGGGCATCATGGCCGCCCAGAGGCGAGGCACGCTGATGGACGTCGGCGCCGGCACCGTCCTCATCGGTCTGTACTCCGTCCCGACCATGTGGGCCGGCGTCATGCTCATCGGCTTCCTGGCCAACCGCGATTACCTCCAGCTCTTCCCGACCGGCGGAATGCACGACACCATGGCCGCGGGCATGCATTTCCTCCCCCGTTGGAGCGAAAGCGGTTTCTCGCGGGGTTGGCTGCTGGACGCGATCTGGCACCTGGTGCTGCCGGTGCTGTGCATGACCTATGGCGGCTTCGCGTTCCTTTCCAAACTGATGCGGGCGGCGGTGCTGGAGAACCTGTCCTCGGACTTCGTGCGCACCGCACGCGCCAAGGGCGTTGACGAGCGGGCCGTTCTCTACCGCCATGTGCTCCGCAACAGCATCCTGCCGCTGATCACCGTGGCCGCGTCGATCCTTCCCGGCTTGCTCGGAGGCTCCGTAATCATCGAGTACCTCTTCAGTCTCAACGGCATGGGCAGCCTCATGATCGAGGCCATCCGCCAGAAGGATGTGGATCTGGTGCTCTCCGAAACGTTCATCGTCGCCGTGATCAGCCTGCTGAGCCTGCTTGTGGCGGACCTATGCTACGCAATCGCCGACCCGCGGGTGAGCTATGAGTAGCGCTGCGCTGACCCCCGCCCCGACTGCCGGTGCCCCGGCGGACATGCCGCGATCGCTGACGCAGATCGTCCTGGCTAATGCGATCCGCCGCCCGGGGGCACGGGTGGGTCTGGCCTGGCTGGGCATCGTCGCCTTTCTGGCCGTGTTTGCGCCGCTCCTGGCAAACAGTTACCCGATCGTGATCAAGATGGATGGCCGGTGGAGCAGCCCGCTGCTGCGGAACCTGACGGCCGCGGACGTTGTGCTCTTCGCGGGCACGGCCGCCGCCCTCACGCTGCTGTTCGTGCGATCGGTCCCGGTGCCTCTTCGCCTCCTGATTCTGCTGGGGGTGATCTTGGTCAGCACGGCGTTGGCGGTGTGGGCAATCCGGCCGCCCAAGCTGAGGGTATATGAGGAGTACCGGGAGGCCGAGGCCGCCGGGCGGGTACAGTACGTGCTGCGTGCGCCGATCCCGTATTCGCCAAGCGACTACCTGCGGGACCGTTTCCATGCCGACCAACCGCCTGCCCCGCACCCCTGGGCGCCCAACAGCAAGCACTGGCTGGGCACGGACCGCAACGGCGGCGATATCCTCAGCCGGATGATCCATGCCTGCCGCATCGCCATGTCGGTCGGGTTCATTTCCACGGGCATCGCCCTGATCGTGGGCGCGATCATCGGCGGGCTGATGGGATACTTCGCCGGATGGGTGGACCTGCTGGGCATGCGGCTGGTCGAGATCTTCAGCTCCATGCCCACGTTCTACCTGCTGCTGGCCTGCGTCGCGTTCTTTGGACGCGATCTCTACATCATGATGGTGATCCTGGGCCTGGTGGGCTGGGTGGGCATCGCGCGATTCGTGCGGGCCGAGTTTCTGAAGCTGCGTCACCAGGACTTCGTACACGCCGCCACGGCGGCGGGACTCCCGCTACACCGCATCCTGTTCCGGCACATCCTCCCCAACGCCATGGCCCCCGTGCTGGTCAGCATCAGTTTCAGCATTGCCGCAGCGATTCTCGCCGAAACCGGCCTGACCTTCATCGGTCTGGGCCTGGTCGATGAGCCGAGCTGGGGGCAGCTTTTGAACCAGGCGGTCAGCCCCGGCGGGGGCTTCCACTGGTGGCTGGCGGTCTTCCCCGGCATGGCGATCTTCCTGACCGTCTTTGCCTATAACATGATCGGCGAAGCCCTGCGCGATGCGCTGGACCCGCGCATCATGAAGCGAGAGTGACATGGCCCAACCGCTCCTGGAAGTGCGCAACCTCAACGTCGGCTTTGACATGCCGCGGGGGCAGATTCGCCCCGTGCGCGACGTGTCGTTCTCGATCTTCCCGGGGCAGACCTTCGCCCTGGTGGGCGAAAGCGGCTGCGGCAAGTCGGTCACCGCGCTGTCGATCCTGCGGCTGATCCCCTCTCCCCCCGGCCGCATCCTCTCGGGAGAGGTGCTCCTGGACGGCCACGACCTCGTCCGGCTTCCCGAAAAGCAGATGCGGTCGGTTCGCGGCAAGGACATCGCCATGATCTTCCAGGAGCCGATGACCAGCCTGAACCCGGTCTTCACCATCGGCGACCAGATCGTCGAGGCGGTCCTGCTGCACCAGAAGGTCCCCTCCCGCCAGGCCTGGGAAATCGCCGAGCAGAGCCTCCGCGACGTGGGCATCGCCGACCCGGCTCGACGACTGCACGAGTACCCGCACCAGATGTCCGGCGGAATGCGCCAGCGCGTGATGATCGCCATGGCCCTGTCGTGCCAGCCCAGGCTGCTCATCGCCGACGAGCCGACGACCGCCCTGGATGTCACCATCCAGGCGCAGATCCTGGAACTGCTTCGCAGGCTTCAGCGCCAGCGCAACATGGCCATCCTGCTGATCACTCACGACCTGGGGGTGGTGGCCGAGAACGCCGACGTGGTCGCCGTGATGTACGCCAGCCGCGTGGTCGAGATGGCCCCCGTCGAGGAGCTGTTCGACCATCCGCTGCACCCCTACACACAGGGACTGCTCAACTCCGTCCCCCGACTCGGCGCCCGCGGCCAGCGCCTGGCAGCCATCCCGGGCGCCGTCCCCAACCCGGCGCGCTTTCCCGCGGGCTGCAAGTTCCATCCGCGCTGCGAGCATACGCGAAAGCTGGCCACCACCGCCGATCCGGCGCAGACGCTGCTTGTTGACGCAAGCGGCGAGAAACGCAGCGTCATGGCACGCTGCACCGATCGCCCCCTCCAGCCATCGAGCGTGCCGCCGCGGCCGGGCACGACCTCCGGCGAGCCCGACCTGCGCCAGGTCAGGCCCAATCACTGGGCCTCGTGCCACTTTGTCGAGGGCTACGAGCAGGCGCCGGCCACCGTGCCGCGGCTGGACCACCGCCGGCAGGTCGTCGCGGCGGCCGTCGAGGAGTTCAATCTGCTGGGCACGGCTCCAGAGGTGCTGCCATGAGCAATGCCCCCTCCCCGGGCCCCATCGCCCCTACGCCGCTGGATTACGCCGGAAGCACGGTCCCCCGCGACGGCCTGCTCCTGCAGGTGCGGAACCTGCGCACCTACTTTCCCATCCGCCGCGGCGTGCTGTCGCGCACCGTCGGCTACGTCAAGGCCGTCGATGATGTGAGCCTGGACATCGCGCCGGGAAAGACGCTGGGCCTCGTGGGCGAGAGCGGCTGCGGCAAGACCACCGTCGGCCGCACCATCCTGCGGCTGATCCCCGCCACCGCCGGCACCGTGCTCTACCGCGGCCGCGACGTGTTCGCCACCCGCGGCGAAGAAATGCGCCGCCTGCGTCAGCACATGCAGATCATCTTCCAGGACCCCGTCGGCAGCCTCAACCCACGCATGACCGTGGGCAATATCATCGGCGAGCCGATCCAGGTGCATGGCATCGCCAAGGGCTCGCAGCGCGACGACCTGGTCGCGTCGCTGCTCTCACGCGTGGGCCTGGACCCCAGCTACGCCCTGCGCTATCCGCACGAGTTTTCCGGCGGCCAGCGCCAGCGCATCGGCATCGCCCGGGCTTTGGCGCTGAATCCCGATTTCATCGTCTGCGACGAGCCGGTCAGCGCGCTGGATGTGTCGATCCAGTCGCAGATTCTGAACCTTCTGGCCGACCTGCAGAACGAGCGGAAGATCGCCTACCTGTTCATAGCCCACAACCTGGCCGTCGTGGAGCATTTCTCCCACGACGTGGCCGTGATGTACCTGGGACACATTGTGGAGCGGGCCTCGGCCAGGGACCTCTACGCCAACCCCAAGCACCCGTACACGGTTTCGCTGCTGTCGGCCGTGCCCGAGCCGGACCCGCGCCCGCGACGGATGCGCATCGTGCTCAAGGGCGAGGTGCCCTCGCCGGCCAACCCGCCCACCGGCTGCCCGTTCCATCCGCGCTGCCCGCTGGCCCGCCAGGCGGCCAAAGAGGCCAACGCCGCCGATACCGTCGAGATCACATCCGCGGGAGAGCGCTTCCGCATCCTGGCCAGGTGCCAACAGCAAATGCCTCCGCTGGAACAGAAACAGGCCGAAGCAGGCCACGTGGCCGCGTGCTGGGTAGCCAAGTAACAAGGCACGGAGGCACGAAGGCACGAAGGCACGAAGTGAGCGGGAAGGCAGGAGCGACCAAGCGACCAAGCGACGGAGCGACGATGGGACGGGAGACGTTCCGGCTACTGACTACTGGCTACTGACGACTGGCTACTGGCTACTGACTACTGGCTTCTGGCTTCTTTGCTCAGATCGATCCCCGGCCGATGCTGCACCTTAAGGCTCGTCGTCGCCGCCGAGCGCACCCAGTCCAGGTAGCCGAATCGCCACAGGTACGCGAAGCCCACCAGCAGTACGCCGAAGAAGAAAAACATATCGACCAGCGCCGCCCGGCGAATCTCGAAGATGCTCATGCCCAGTTGCCCGGCCAGTTGCGCCGCGCTGCCCCAGGCCACCGCCCACGGATAGAACAGGGCGATTTCCACGTCGAAGATCAGGAAAACCAGGGCCACGATGTAGAAACGCAGGTCGAACTGCACCCAGCTGCTGCCGATGGCCGCTTCGCCGCACTCATAGACTGCCGCCTTTACGGGGTTGGGCACATGCGGCCGCACCAGTGATCCGACCAGGAGATTCGCCAGGACGAACCCCGCGCCGACAGCCAGGAAGATCACGATCGAGAGAATCAGGTCCATGCGGCCAACTCCGGCAGTGCGCGATTCTAGCCGACGGCCGCCCGCGCTCCAAGGCCGCACCGCCGTCACTTTGCCCATTGCGGCCGCGCCGCCCGCTGCTTGATCAGCCAGTCGGGAATCTCGCCAAACGGATAGCCCGCATCGGGGACGAACAGGCCGATCTCGCCCTGCGAGCGGTTCAGGTCGATATCGGTGCCCTTGAGCGTCATCGCCTGTGCTCCGCCGCGCTCGACCATGACGTGGACCGCGTCGTCGCCGGACGACGGCTCGCTGCCGCCGAAGATCACCTCATCCTGCCCGATCTTCACGCCGCCGGGGATCGCGCTGATGGCCGGCGCCTTGCCGGGATACAGCACCGTGATGAACTCGCCCTTGGGCGCGCTAATCGACAGGCGGGCGCCCTGGGTTGATTCGCCGCCGCCGTTGTTATGGCTCCACGGGAACGACTCGAACGCCACCGTCGTCGGCTGGGCGCAGAACAGCGTCAGGTTGCCGAAGTCCACGACCTGCCCCTTGCGGTCAATGCGATCGGAGCGCACGTGCAGGTTGTAGGTTGCCGTCAGCTTTTCGCCCGCCCAATACTGGTCGCGGATCACCAGGTAGTCTTTCGGCTGGGCCTTCATGAGCACCACCGTGCGGCGATACACCAGCGGCCTGGCCAGCGGGTGTTGCGGATACTCCTGGTGCCAGATTTCCGGCGGAAGCTTCACCACCTGGCGCAGCCGATCCGACTCCACCTGCCCGATCGCCACATCCGCAAACGCCGACTTCTTGAACGCGATCAGCCGCTCGTAGCCGTCCATGTTGGCGTACGGGAACTTGTCCGTGCTGAACGACAGGCGGTTGTGCATGTGCTCCTGGCCGGCCCGCGGGTTGTAGCTGCAATGGTGGTCCACGGCGACGGGCTTTGCATCCGCACAATAGTGGATGGCCAGTTGGTCGCCGTGGTAGTGCCCGCGGTTGGGCCCGGCCTTGAAGGCAAGGTAGGTCTCTTTCGCCGTGCCCGGGTTGTTGCTGAAAATCACGCCGAAGCCGGGCAGTTCCTCGGTGACGAACTTCGCCACTTCGCCGGCCGGAACTTCAACCGGATTGGGCCCCCCGCTCTTGCCGGGGTGTGTGTCGCCCATGGGCAGCGCACGGCGGATGCTGCCATCGGGCTGGCTGATACGCTTGAGGAAATACTGGGCGGCTTTGTAGCGCTCCCAGGTGGTCGGATCAAAGCCCAGGTGCTCGCGGCAGATGGCGGCGAGGCTCGTCCAGCCGCTCAGCCCGTGGCCGACGTACCCCGGACATTCCTGGCCAGCGCCGCCGGGCAGCGTGATCGAGTGGTACATATCCTCGCGGAGCTTCATTTCCGCGGCTTTGGCGAACTCCTGGAAGCGCGGGTGGCCCTTGAGGTTGGTCGTCAGCGCGATCGGCACGCGGATGAAGTCGGTGAAGAAGTTGGGGTTCTCCGGGCTCCAGTAGTTCCAGTACGACCCGTACGCATCGCCGTGCATCATCACCTGCACGCGGGTGAGCGTGGACAGGTCGCCGGGTTTGCCCGCGTTGGCGATAGCGTTGCGGCCCTGGCCGCGAATGCCGCCGGTGGGGTTGATCTGTCCCCCATCGTAGAAGTTCATGCCCGCGAACCCGCCCTTGTCCACGCCCGGCCAGTCCAGCACGAACTCGTGGTTGAGCTTGTCCAGATCCTCCCACGCGTGCCGCGTCACGTAGCCGATGTCGGCGGCATCGCGCGGGCCGGCCACCAGCCACCACAGGCGCTGGCCCTTCCAGGTGGACACGCGCAGGCCGGCATAGTCGCCGCCTTCACGCACGATCGCTTCGATGCTGTTGTTGTGCGGCCAGACCCACTTGCTGGCACTCACCACCACCGCGCCCACGTGCTGCTGGCCGTCGGTCGCCAGGAAATACCACCCATCCTTGTAGTGCTGGTTCCAGCGCGGGAAAAGGCTGATGAACAGCTCCGGCTTGCTGACCGGCAGGCCGCCGGGCTTAAGGGGCCGATCGGGCGGCGACCTGTCGGCGGCAACGCCCGACCCGGGCCCGCCGCTGAAGGGCTTGGAGAGGCCCATGTTTGGCGCCCAGCCCCTGGACGCCTCCAGTTCCCAGCCATCGCCGCGGCCCATCTCGTGGCGCTCGAACACCTGGATGTGCTTCCAGCCCGGGCCGACGGTCACGTCGATCTCCGAGAACGCCGGCATATCGCCGTTGATCCCGGCCATCCCCTCAAAGTCGTAGCGCAGGCGCACCTTGCCAAAAAGCGTGCCGTCGCCGATGACCGTGGCCGTGAACTTCGTGAGCTTGCGCTGCGTGCGCCACGAACTTGCACCCACCCACTTGCCATCGCCCAGGCGCACGGCCGTGATGGGGCCGGGGATCCGATCACCTGCGGCCGCCGGCACCCGCACGGCCACATGGCCGTTGTCCAGCAGGTACGCATCGCCTTCCTTCTTGACCGTTACCCGAGGCTCGGCCGCGACGGCTGCCCCGCCGCCCAGTTCGTAGCGGTGTTTCCCCAGAGGCTCAAACGTCGAGCAGACCCATATCCACTTGCGGCCGTCGATCTGCTCGACCTGGTGCGGCACGGGCTTGCCGTCCTCGCTGACGACAAACGCCGCATCCGGCGCGGCCGGCATCAGACGAATCAGCTGGTCGGCGTACGTTCGCTTGGTGGGGTTGACCAGCACTGTCGGCTGGGCGGAGGCGCAAAGACAAGCCGCCGCGATCACGAGCATGGGCAGAATCACGCGAAGCATCATTGCAACTCCTCTGGTCACCGGTGGTAGCATACCTTGTCATGCTCACCGCCACCGCACTGCCGTGTTCCTTGATAGTCCTGCTGGCGGCCACCTGTTGCCTGTACGCCCAACCCAAGCCGCCAGCACCTCCCCCGCCACTGGAGGAAGGACCGATCACCGTCAGCAACGTCAACAACGGCACGATGGCCGAGAGCCTGCTCTACCAAGCCGACCGCACCGACCAGAAGGTGGCGCTGTGGGTGCCCGACGGCGTGAAGATCGTGAAGGGCATCATCTTCCACCTGCACCGGGCCTCCGAGGCCTATCGCACCGACTTCCAGGAGTTCGCCCGGGTACACGACTTCGCCGTCTATGCCTCGCTGATCCGCTGGGACAACTTCGAGAAGATCCTGCCCGCGCAGCTGCATCGCCTCGGCCGGCACATCGGTCACCCGGAAGTCGTCAATGTCCCCTGGGTCGCGATCGGCGGCTCGCGCAATGTCGGCGCGCTGATCAACTACCTGATGCTCGACCCCAACAAGGACCGCATCCTGTGCATGTTGTGGTCGGGCGGACCGGGCGTGGGCGTCAAGTTCGACGATCCGGCACAGATGGCGCTTTTCCGCAACATCCCCGTCATGACCGTCAACGGCTCGGCCGACCCGTTCGTGGGCTTCATGGCCTGGCAGCACAACAACTATCCACAGGTGCGCAAGGCCAACCTGCCCTGGGGCTGTGCGGTGGACTGGAACTGCGGCCACGGGCCCGAAGAAGGCAACATCATGAACTGGCCGTTCGTCGAGGCGGTCATCAAGGTGCGATATCCGCCCGACGCCGATCCGACCAAAGGGCCGATTCGCCTGCGGCCGTTCACCTACGAGCAGGGCTGGCTCATGGGGCCCGTCGATTGGGACAACGGCCTGGCCCCCGATGCGGCACCCGTGCCCGAGTACAAGGGCGACCCGCTCAAGGCGATCTGGATGCCCGACAGCAACTGCGTGGCGGTTTGGCGGGCGTTCGTGGGGGCAAAGGAACCGGCAACGAAGGTCGTCGCCGAGGCACTCGACGGTGGGAAGGTGAGGTTGTCCGTCGCCGGCGGCCAGATCGAGCCGGCGAGCATTCGCTACCTGGACGGCCAGCACGAGATCGGCAAGGCCGACGCCGCGCCGTTTGCGCTGACGACCGATGCGCTGGCCAAGGGCTGTCACATCGTCCACGCGATCGTCACGCTGGCCGACGGCGGGCAAATGCCGCTGCAGCCGATCGTCGTGATAAACGGCCGGCACGTGGACCAGCGTGCCGGCCTGCGGGCGGCGGCCGAGGCGGATCTGCCGCTGTTTGTCATCCAACTCACGCCCGAGCAGAAGCAGACCGTGCGGACGCTGATGGCCCGCAAGAACTCTCCCGCCCCGGCCGAGTGGAAGGCCGTCTTCACCGATGACTTCGAGAAGGGGCTGAATCCCGCCTGGTACGAGTACTACTCCGTCGGCAAGGCGCCCGGCAGCGGCCCCAACCGGATGGAAGCCGTCGATGGCGCGATGCAACTGTCGGGCGCCAAGCAGGCCGTTGCGATGCTGCCGTGGGATTGGCCGGACGATGTCGCCGTCGAGTACCGCGCCAAGGCCATCAGCGAGAAGATCTGCGACCTGTCGGTGGTGCTGTCGGGCAATCCCGGCGGCGGCGCGTTTCCCTGGCGCGGCGGGATGATGTTCCAGTTCGGCGGGCACTTCAACGAGGGCACGCACTTTTTGATCCTGGAGGAGCCCAACAAGGAGTGGAAGAAAATCGACACCGGCGACCGCATCCAGATCGGCAAGTGGCACACGGTGCGCGTCGAGCGGCTGGCCGGCGCGTGCAAGGCGTGGATCGACGGCCGCCTGGTGGCCGAGCAGAAACTGCCGGCCGATGTCTTCGAGCGGTTCCATGGCCGTCGGATAGGTCTGTACACGTTCGGCTCGACCGCCCAGTTTGACGATGTGAAGGTCTTCGTACGACAGTTCAAGGACCCGGCCGCCGTCCAGCCAGCGATGCCGCCGGATAGTGCCCTGGACGATCTGGCCGCGTCGCTGGTGCGCCTCATGTCCCACCGCCATGGCGAGCAGCGCGGCGCTGCCAACCGCCTGGCGCAGGATTTTTCCTGGGAACTGGCCGGCTCCTTCAAGCGACTGCTGGCCAGGAGCGGCATCGAAGACGTGAAGGTGAAAGAGTCGATCCAGAAGCGCCTGGAGGCGCTGAGGCCGGAGTAGGGCCGGTTCCACCGGCCGGCTGCCTCCGGCAACACCTCGGCCGGCACAGCCGGCCCTACGCATTTGGGCTGCCACGGTCGGCTCTGCGCGCTGCGTTTGCTCCCACCGCCCGGCCACGCGACAATCCACCCATGGACTACGATCTTGGTCTGATCGGCGCGGGGAAGATGGCCGAGGCGATTGCGCGTGCGGTGCTGGCCGCGAAGCTGTATCCAGCCGGCCGGATCATCGCCTCCGACGTATCGCCCCAGCGACGCGAGCTGTTCCAGTCGGAGCTGGGCATCCGCGCCGTGGAGGACAACGCCGCTGTTGCATCCGCAGCGCCGACGCTGGTGCTGGCCGTCAAGCCCCAGCAACTGGCCGCGGCGCTGGCCGGCCTGGGCGGCGTCATGCATCCCGACGCCCTGCTGATCTCCATCCTGGCCGGCGTTTCCACCGCCTCGATCGAGAAGCACCTCGGACAGGACAAGCCCTGGCGCGTGATCCGCGCCATGCCCAACACGCCCATGCAGGTCGGCCAGGGCATGGTGGCCCTGTGCGCGGGACGCCACGCAACCGCCGGCGACCTTTCGGCCGCACGCGCCATCTTCGCTTCCTCGGCCAAGGTCGTGGCCGTTAGCGAAGATCAGATGGACGCCGTGACGGCCCTGAGCGGCTCGGGACCGGCCTATTTCTTCCTGCTGGTGGAACTGATGATCCAGGCCGGCGTGGAGATGGGCCTTTCCCCGGAACACTCCCGCCTGCTTGCCATCCAGACGGCCGTGGGCGCTGCCAAAATGCTCGCGTCCACCGACGCCGCGCCGCAGGACCTGCGCCAGGCCGTCACCAGCCCCGGAGGCACGACCCAGGCCGCAATCGAACTCATGCAGGCGCGAGGCGTGCCCCAGGCCATCGTCGCCGCCATCCACCGCGCCTGCCAGCGCAGCCGCGAACTGGGAACCTGAATCGGCGGATGAGGGCGTGCCCGATGGGCGGGCCCCTACCGCGCCGGCGTCAGGTCGAACGTAACGCTCACCTGGGCACGCACGGCGATGCGGCCTACGGGCATCGTATCGGATTCTCCGCCGTCTCCGCCGGCGGGCGCGGCCTGCGCCACGTTCTGCGACATCCAGTTGTACCCGCCGCCCCACCGCGAGCCGTAGTAGCCCCAATAGCCCTGCTGCTCGTTGATCGTGCGCGGCGCGCCGACGGTGCACTGCAACTCGCCGGCCAGCGCTACAGCCTTCTCGCGGGCGGCGCGGATGGCCATCTTCCTCGCCTCGTCGCGGTGCTTGCGCAGCTCGGTGGTGCGATACTCAATGCCCATCAGCCGGTTGCAGCCGTTCTTCAGCGCGGTCTCCACGAGCTTCTCCAGCTTCTTGGCCCGCACGAGTTTCACCATGTACGCCCGCCGCGCGATGTACCCCTCCACCACCGGCTTCCATCCCGACACATAGCGGATTTCCACCGTCAGATCCTCGGTCTGGATGTTTGCTTCGTTGACGCCCAGGTCGCGGATGGCCTTGAGCAGCCGGGCCGAGGCCTCATCGTTGTCGGCCGTCGCCTTGGCCAGCGTTGCGTCGGCCGTCTCCACGCCAAGGCTCACGACCACCTCGTCGGGTTCGACGTACACGAGGGCCTCGCCGCTGGTGGTGATGGTGCGAGGTGGAGTTTCCTGTGCCAGAGCGCAGGTCGAGGCAATCAGGACACAAAGCAACGATGTGATCGCGGTCCGCATGAGCAGCTCCCTGGTTTGGACTGCTCCATTCTACTGGAAGGGAGCAGGCCCCGCAGGGACCCGCGCGTAACAGCCTGGTAACAAGGGCGTGGCCATTGTTTGTGGGGGCTTTGTAGTGCGGGCTTTAGCCCGACTTCGGCGAGCTCAGTCGAGCCGCACCGCGGCGTGGGTTGGGGCGCAGGCCCAGGCCTGCACCACAACATGGCCCTGCGGCGGCGCTACAAACAATGGCCACGCCCGGCTACAAGGCCCGCGCGGATTACCTGCCGACCGGCCGCTGCTCGGCGGCGGCCGTGGGCAGCGGCCCCGCAACCTCCAGGGCCCGGTGCAGGAAGCGGACCACCTGCCCGGTGCCCGGCTGACGCAGCGTGGTCAGCCGCTGCGCGTCGTCGCCGAAGACCAGCACCGGCCGCGAGCTCATCAACTTGCCCTGCCGGTCGAAGCCCAGGTCGTCGGCATCCACCCGATACCCGAACTCGAAAGCCCATTTGCACAGGGGACGCAACCAGGAAAGCCAGTCCTGCGACGGCGCCAGGTGCTCGGCGACAACCTGGTCGCTGTTGCGATACGGCCGCTCCAGCACCAGAGCGGCGATGCGCGGGTCGCGCTCCGCCGCCAGCATGGCAGCGTTGGCACCCGTGCCGATGGCAATCACCGCGATGCGAGAGGCATCGACATAGGTGCGGTTGCGGAGCGTCTGCACGGCCGCCTCCACGTCGTGGCTTTCCTGGATGCCGAACGTGCACCCCGCACTGGAGCTGCTGTCGGAGCCGCGCAGGGATACCGCCAGCACCACGAAACCCGCCTCATGCAGCGGCGCGATCAGCGGCAACATCTGGTATCTGGAGGCGGCAAAGTCGTGCACCAGCACCACGGCCGGATGCTTCTGGCGGATGGCCATCTCTCGCTCGCTGAGCACCCGCCTGGCGTCGATGACCGGAACCAGCCATCCGTGCAACTTCAGCCCGCCGTCACTCTCAATCAGCACCGGGTCGTAGTAGTTGCCCTGCGAAAGCGGGTCGCTCTGGCCCGACGTCCGCGGCGGATGCGTGCCCCAGAACACCAGCACGGCCACCAATGCCACCACCAGCACCGGCGCAAACAGCAGACGATAGGTCAGACCGCGGATGAACCGGCCCGCCAGCGATCCTTCCTCCACGTTCAGCCGCGACCGGGCCCGCCAGAACCGCAGGTCCACCAGCAGCAAAGAGAAAAACAGCCGCACCGTCCTCAGGACCGCCCGGACGGGCGAGGGGCGCGACGGCCTGACCGCCGCGCGATCCACCACGAACATCGGGTTCATCACCGGGCGCTTCATTTCCATGGGGAGTCCTCTCCGTACAGAAACATCGGCTTGACTGGCGGGCCGCTGAACCGTAATCTACCGCCTGTCCAGGCTGGATCGCCCATCCTGCCAGGGGATGGCCGATAAAAGCCCGGGCCGTGCGGAGCGCGGCCCGAAAACGAAAGGGGTCACGGATGCCCAAGGGAAAACACGCCGCGGCGCTGTTCGAGGTCATCAATCCCGGAAAACCCAACCGCCTGAGCGACCGCAGGCCCGGGTTGCGCGCGTCGCTGGGATGGTTGCGTCGGCCCGACCGCTCGGCGGCGTTATCGGAACCGGCGCCCCCGGCGCCGGTCGCCCCGCCACCCGCCCCGCCGACCCCCCCTGTCCCTGCCCGCCCGCCCGCTCCGCCCGGCCGCAACAGCCTGTCGCTGGACCCCGACCGTCATGAACTGTCCATGCGGCTGACCTACACGACCGCCATCATTGCCGCAGCGGCCGTCTGCGCTGCGGTCGCGTTGGCCTACCTGCTCGGACGGCAGGGGGCCGCACCGCATCGCCTCCTGCTGGCCGACCGCACCACCGCGGACATCCGCAACCAGCCGCCGCAGCCATCCGTCCTGCAAGTCGCAGCCCCTCGCTCCGCCGGCAATGTCGATGCCGGTGCCGCCGCCTCCACCGGCCGTCTGCCCGGGACCGTCCAGAGCCCTGCCCAGCAGTTCTCCGAGCTGCGCCCGCCGGCCACTCATACCGCGCCCGACTTGCCCCGCCGGATCGGATTGAACTACATCATCGTGCAGAGCTACCGCGATGAGAAGACCGCCAATGAAATGCGGGACCTGCTGGCCCAGAACGGCGTGCCCTGCACCGTCGAGCAGAGCCTGCCGGGCTGGACGGCCAACTGGTACACGGTGGTTACCATCCAGGGCTTCGAGCGGATCAGCAACTCGCCCGAATACGACGACATGGTCCGCCGCATCCGCGCTTTGTCCGAGCGATTGGCCCCGCGCCGGCCGAGCTTCGTCGCCTTCGACCCGCGGGCCTACAAGTGGCGCAAGACCGGCTGAGGCACCCGCAGGCCGGCCGTCGGCCCGCCGACAAGGGGGTGATGCCACGCCCTCAACGGCCCGATGGCCACCTCATTCTTCCCGCCCGGACCGCAGGTGCGCCAGCGACTCCACTTCACGGCGTGTCAACAGCCTCGACTGCCCTGGCCCCAGCCCGTGCAGCGTCAGCGGGCCCATCCGAGTCCGCATCAGGTCTCGCACCTTGTGGCCGACCCTGGCCAGCATCCTTCGCACCTGGCGGTTGTGCCCCTCGCGCAACGTGATCTCCAACACGCTTCGCTGGCGATTGCGCGACTTGATCCGCACCTGGAGGCGGCCGGTCTTCACGGCTCTCTTGCCGCCCTTCTCGGCCAGCCAGATGCCTTCCTGCATCTGCTCGATGGCCTGGGGCGTCACGAACCCCTCCACCACGGCGCGGTAGGTCTTGGGCACGCCGTAGCGCGGGTGGGTCAGCCGGTGGGTCAACTCGCCGTCGTCGGTCAGCAACAGCAGCCCCCTGGAATCGGCATCCAGCCGCCCCGCCGGGTACACGCGGGTCCGCAATCCCGGCGGCAGCAGGTCGATCGCCCGCACCTGCTCGCCCTGGGCCACGTTCGTGCACACCACCCCCTTGGGCTTGTTCAGCAGGATGTACGTCCGCCCGGCCGTGGTTCGCGTCACCAGGGGCACCGGCTCATCGTCCACTTCGATGCGGTCCGCCCGCGGATCGACCAGGATCGGCAACTGAACAACCACCCGCCCGTTCACCTTCACGCGTCCCTGCCGCACCATCTCTTCGATATGCCGCCGCGATGCGATGCCGGCGCCGGCCAGCAGTTTCTGGATGCGCTGTTTCACGAAGACATCATATCCGCCGTCGCGAGATCGAGAACCCATTGGCCAGATTCGCGTCCATTCGTGGCCCTACCCGCACGCCCGGAGATGCAAGCCACGAATGCCACGAATCGACACAAATGGCGGAGCGCGTTGCGCTCACCGCTCGGCCGGCGGCACGCCCACTGCCGCCCCATCTCGCTCCGGGCGCTGCTGCGGCGAATGCACGGCATCGCACCAACGGTGTTGCGCGGCTGGCGTCAACGGCGACATCACCCCGCCTTGTCAGCGCGCCAGCGTGCGCATCAGCTGTCCAGTCGCATACCCGAGCCAGTAGAACACCCGCCACAGAAGACGTGTGATGCGCCAAGGCGGACCGACGGTCGATGGCCCCGGCTGACGCGGCGACTCATACTCCAGATTCAGCGGCCGAACGGGCCTCGGCTCCACGACTCTCGTCGTACCGCACTGCACACGCGGGGCATAAAGGTGCAGGACCCGCCGGCCGACGCAGGCATCGCCCCTACTGACGACTGACTACTGACTACTGGCTACCGACTACTGTCTTCTTCCCCGGCACCGTGATCTCCAGCCACACGCAGTCGTCCACCGTCTTGAGCACCGGCTGGTCCATCTCGGCCGGCAGGAGCACCGTGTCGCCGCGGGCGATCGCCACCGGCTCATCGACGCCGCGCACGCTCACCTGGGCGTGTCCCTCCAGCATCATCCACACCACGGGGTGATCGTAGGGAACCGGTTGCTCCACCCCGCCGCTGAAACGCACCTTCTCCACGACGAAATGCTCGCAGCTCACCAGCCGCGTCACCGTTGTGAACGTGCCGGCCACGTGGCTGCGCGGCTGTAGCGGGTTGTGCAGGCTGTAGTCGATGCACTCCAGCGCTTCGGCGATGTGCAGGTCGCGCGGCCGCCCGGTGGACGGATCAATCCGGCCAAAATCGTAGATGCGGAACGTCGTGTCGCTGGGCGTCTGCACCTCGGCCACCAGGATCCCCGCGCCCAGTGCATGCACCATGCCGCTGGGCAGGTACAGGCACTGGCCCTCTCTGGCGGGCAGGGCGCGGATCAACCCCTCGATCGAACCGTTGCCGGCGGCCCGGGCAAGCTGCTGGCGGGTCACGCCCTCCCGCAGCCCCGCGTACACCCGCGCCGACGGGTCGCTCTGCACGATGTACCACGCCTCATGTTTCAGGTGAGCCGTCGGATGCGACCGTACATAAGCCAGGTCCGGGTGCACCTGCACCGACAGCGCCTCGCGGGCATCCAGGTACTTCAGCAGCAGCGGAAACTGCCCGTGCGGGCCGATCAGTTCCACGCCGCCGTGCAGACGCCGCCCGTACTCCTCGATCAGCCGGTGCAGCGTCCGCCCGGCCAGCGGCCCGTTGGCCACGACAGCGCTGACCCAGCCGCCGTTGCCGTCGTCCTCGACGACGCCCGGCGGAAAGTCATACAGCTCCCAGCTCTCGCCGATAAGCCGGCCGACGGGCAGCGGCTTGCCCAGAACCTCCTGGAGCTTTCGCCCCCCCCAGATCTTCTCCACCAGCCGCGGGACGAACTTGAGCGGATACAGCTTCACGCCTGGTCATACCCCGTCAGCGGCCGCAGCCAGATGTTGCGATAGCGCACCAGGTCGCCGTGGTCCTGCAACTCCAGCGGGCCCGTCGGCGGGTGCGGCGCATACGCCAGCACCTTGCGATGCGTCGTCGGGCCGATCAACTCCGTCGCGTGGTGCACCACGATTCCGTTGTGGAACACCGTCACCCGGGCGGCACTCAGCAGCCTGCCGGCGCTGTCCCACTTGGGCCCGATCCAGATGATGTCATACGTCTGCCACTGCCCGGGCCTGCGGCAGGCGTTCACCAGCGGCGGAAACTGGCCATAGATCGCCGCCGTCGTGCCGTCGGCATAGGTGGGGTTCTCATAGCAGTCCAGCACCTGGATCTCGTACCGACCCAGCAGAAACACGCCGCTGTTGCCGCGGCCCTGGCTCTCGCCCTTGACCACCGACGGCGCGGCCCACTCCACGTGCAACTGGCAGTCCCCATGATGGGTCCTGCTGCGGATGTTCCCGGTCCCGGGCACCACCTCCATGTACCCATCCTGCACCTTCCAGCCGGCCGGCCCGCCCTTGGCGGCTTCCCAGCCCGACAGGTCGCGGCCGTCAAACAGGACCACCGCATCCGACGGCGCCGCCCCGGCCGATTCGCCGGGCGTCACAATGCGCGGCTGCGGGCGGTTGGGGTCGTGCACCTTCCATCGCTGGCCGGGAATCACCGGCGTGTCATCGTAACCAAGTCTGCTCAAACCGATACTCCTTGCTTTCCACCACAGTCGGGTCGCCCAGAAGGTAACGCAGGCGCCGGGCGATGCAAGCGCTGACCGGCCCGGCGGCGGCGCGGCCATTCTTTGTGGAGGGACCGCAACTGGCCTTCTTGTGGCGCAGGCTTCAGCCTGCCCTCGGGGACGTGATGGTGCAGGCTAGAGCCCGCACTACAAAGGCCCCTCAAAGAACAGCCACGCCCGGCTAGGGCGCAGGCCGCGTGGCAGGTTGCGGGGCAACCGCGCCCAGGCGCTGCGCCGCCCCGGCCTCGTCCAGGGCTCGCCGCACCGGCTCGACGGCCAAGATGGTCCTCAGGTCGGGCACCTTCACCGCCGGATCAATCTGGCGGCCGGTCTCCGGTGAGATCGTCACTACCTTCTGCGACGTCGGCACGTACAGCACGCCCCCGCTGACGGCGGACGGGCCGGTGATGGTCAGGGCCGCCGCCGCCGTGCGCCATTTCTCCTTGCCCGTGACCGGATCGACCGCCTGCACTTCGCTGCCGGCAAAGATCGCCGCGCCGCCGGCCACTCCCACCAGCGTGTGGGCAGCCTCGTCGCGCGACTGCCACAGCAGCCGGCCGCTGTGCGCATCGAGCCCCAGTCGCAGCGGCGTGTCCTGCGGCGCGACGACCACCACATCCCCCGCAACCCGCGGCGTGTTGTTCCAGCGCAGCAGTTGCACTCCGTCCGAGGGCACGGGCGCCCCACGCCGCCGATCGCCTTCGCCTCCCTCACGGACTGGCCGTCCAACACCCGCCGCATCGCCCGGCGCCGGGTCGTACTGCCGCGTCCAGCGGATGTGCCCGTCGAACCGGTCCAGCGCAAACACCACGCCCACGTTGGGCGCCGCATAGAGCCAGTCCCCCGCGGCGGCCGGCTCGGTCTGTTCCAGGTAGTCCTCCCAGCCCCGCTGTTCTCCCCCGCGGCCTGTCAGCAGCGTCCCCAACGTGGTCTTCCACACCACCCGCCCGTCAGTCACATCCAGCGCCAGCAACGCCGACGCGGCGACCTGGCCGTTCATCTCGCTGGCGATCGCGTACACCATACGCCCGACGACCAGCGGGTTCCCGGTGAAGTTGACCTCGGCGATGGATCGGTCCTTCTCGGTGCTCCACAGCAGCCTGCCATCCGACGCTCGCAGCGCGCGCAGGCAACCCGCTCGCGATCCCCTGTGCGGCTGGCGCACCACCAGAACCTGCGGGCCGGCACCGCTGATCAGTGCCGCGGGAACCCACATCGCCCCTCGTCCCCGATCCCGTGGCTGGTCGAAACTGAAGCCCTTGGGCCAGGTGATCGGCCCGGCCCACGTCCACGCAACCTGCCCGCGCTGCCGAATGGCCAGCACGTGCCGCGGCGCCACGATGTAGAGCATGTCGTCCCAGACGAACGGCACGATCTTCGCCTCGCCCACCGCCTCCTCCCTGCCGTACCACGGTGCAGCCAGGGGCAACGGGCCGCAATAGGGCAACGGACCCCTGCCCGCGGCAGGCCCTCCCGCTCCCCCTGATGCTTTCCCCACGACCAGCCGGCATTGCGCCATGGCCGATTCGCGAATCGCGTCGGGCGACCAGCCCATCCGCCGGGCGCGTTCGTAGAGCGCCAGTGCGGCCGGCGCATCGCCGCCCAGCAGCGCCAAGTCGCCCGCCTCCACCGCCGCCCGCTGGCCCGACGGGCACAGGCCGTGGCGACGGGCGACCGCATACAGATCCTCCAACGACGCCGCGCTGCCGCGCTTCGCCGCCTCCAGCGCCTCGCGGGCGGCCGGCTCAAACTGCCGGGCGTACTCGCCGCCCAGCGCCTCGCGCATCTCGGAGGGCATCGCATCGACCCACGTCGCCAGCGAGATCAGCCCGCCGGCGTCGTGCGACATCATCTCATCGCCGTGCTGCTCCAGCAGACCGTCCAGCCGCCGGGCCGCCTCGGCCAGGGCCCCCTGCCTGATCTCTTCTGCCAGGGCCTTGAGATGCGCCGCGGCGACGAATGTCTCGGCAGGGGGATCAAACCGCGCCGGCGAGCGATAGCCGCGCTGCGCCATCGCCGCCGAGGCCAGCAGCAGCACCGATAGAATCGCCGGGAGCGTCCGCAGCATGTCGCCTGCAACACTACGCCGGGGCCGACGAGGCGTTGTGGGATCCACTCATCGCCTCACCAGCTCATACCAGATCGTCTCGGCCTCGCCGAGTTGCACCTTGCCATCGCGGACGGGGACCGCTTTGCCCCTCGCGCCCGATGGGTCCAGCGCGAAGCACTGAAGCTCGCCCTCCCCTGCAAGGGTCAGTGTCGCCCGCACCACCTCGATGCGCTGCGGCGCCTTGCCCCACTTGTCCGAGACGCTGCGCCGCTGGGCATCCCACTGCATGTCGGTATTCTGGCCGCGGGCCGTGGCGATCAGCAGCAGGCGGTCGGCGTTCTCGATGGTCTGCTTCGGATCGGCCGCAACGAGCATGATCGTCGCAAAGGGCGTCTCGAGCTTTTCGATGCGCAGGGGCCCAGCGTCGATGGGCATCCTCCCGGCCGCAAAGCCCACGAACACCGCCGCGCCACGGTCGAAGGCCACAAAGCGGCCGGTGCCGGCCGTGCCCTGCTTTGCCTCCCAGCGGACGGCCGCGTTGCCCGTACCCGGCGACATCTTCCGGCCGTCCAGCGAATGGGCAAAACGCGCGTCGAGCATCTGTTGCCACGAAAGGCCCAGGTGTTCGCGCACGTAGCGCCAGGTATCGTGGTAGCACTCGGGCATCGAGCGCAGCATCTTCTCGTAATCGCCGTCCACCGTGCGAGCCTCTGCCAGGGGACCCATCGCGCCGCCCACAAAAACCCTCGCCCCGGCCGCCAGCGAGGGCATCTTCAACGCATTGCCCTCGAAGTCGAAGAAGCTGCTGATCTTGTCCTTGCGGAAATCGTCGTTGTGGCTGTACGCGAACAGGAACACGCCATCCCAGTCCTGTAGCGCTGCGTAGGCCGCGATCATCGGCACGCACTCGGCCTGCCAGTCGTTGGGCGCGGAGTGGTTGTACTCGGTCACGGTGAACGGCTTGCCGGCGACGCGGTTGGCCGCCAGCCCCCACAGCGTCGCCCGGGCCGGCTCGTCCACCATGGGTTTGTTGTCGATCAGCCAGTCCTTGCCATCCCACTGCCGCCGCGGGAAGCGCGGGTGGTCCCAGTAGGAGTGCGCGTCCACGAAGTCCATCTTCGCCTGCCCGGCCATCCCCAGCGGACCCAGGGCGATCGTGCCGGTGATCGGGCACTTGACGCCAATCTCCTCCCGCAGGAACCGGCGCATCTCGACGAAGTACCCCTCATCCGTTTCGTGCAGGAACCGGTGCCAGTCGTCGATGCGCGGGCGCGTCTCCATGCGGCCGGGCCGCGGGCGGGCCACCGTCCCATGCGTCGGGTCCTCCACCTCGCGCAGGCCCTCCACGCCGCCCTCCACCAGGTGCACATCCCGCAGCGTGATCGTGTTGACCGCCTGGCCCACCACAAAGGACACTCTCGCTTCGTCATCGTCGGCCGTGCAGGCGAACGTGTAGCGATGCTCGGTTTCATCCTCGCCCACGCGCACCGTCGCCGACAGGCCCAGATTGGCCCATGGAGCCTTGCCCTGGCGGAAGGCGACCTCGATGGTTCCCGGCTTCTCGGCCCGGGCACGAAAGCTGAGCGTGCGATACTGGCCCTTGCGCGAGGGCAGGCCGGTGCAGTTGAGCTGCGCGTGCCACGCGGTGCCCGTAACAGCCTCCACCCGAACCTGCGTCGCCTGGCCATCCGCGGCCACGGCCAGCTTCGCCTTCTCGTGCTGCTCGATCCGCCACCGCGACTCGGCCTGCCCTGCCGTCGAGGGCTGCCCGCCGAGCAAATCCTCGGGCCCCGGCGGCTGGGCGCCAGCCTCCCAGGCCTTCTCCAGCTTCGCTCGCGTGCCATAGCGCTTCGTCAGCCACTGGTTCCATTGGGCCTGGAGCATGTCCGCATAGGGCCCCGGCAGCTCGCCGAGCTTGCGCGTGCCGCCCCACAGAAAAAGCGTGTCCTCGTTGTTGATCTCCACCATCGCCACGGCCGGCTCATCGGCGTAGCGGTTCTTCGTGTAGGCATTCACATGCGTCAGCAGGTCGCGGGCGTACCGCTTCTGCGCGGCGATCAGCTCCGGGTGGAAGATGTCCACCAGCTTGTCGAAGCTCCCGAGTTTGTCGGCGTTCTCCCAGCCCTTGGCCCGGCTGAGCGTGCGCGACACGTGCAGGTTGATGTTGCTGTAGATGCCGCGCTTCTTGAGGGCGGCCACGAACCAGTCCAGCCGGTCCAGCGCTTCGGGCGAGAGCTTCTCCAGCGTCCGATCGGCGAAGATCCCGCCGGGGAACGGCCGCATGTCCATGTGGTGGAAGCGCACGGCGTTGACGCCGAACCGCGCCAGCCGCGCGGCCACCTCGTCGGCCTGCTCGTGGGTCGGGAAGCACGCGCTGAAGCACACGTTCACGCCCCAGAAGCGCAGGCGACGGTCGCCGCTGTAGAAGTGCCCATCGCGCGCCGTGACGAATCCGTCGCGCCCGGCCGGCGCATGCAGCAGCCCCTCGGCCGAAAACGCTCCCGGGATTCGCTGATCCCACGGAACGGCCCACTCGGCCATTTGCGTGGGGGGCGGTGGAAGCTGACCATGGGCCGCGGCGGCCAGCGCGATCAGCATCGCGACAACCAGATGTGCTCTCATGCCGGCAGATCATGCCGTGCGGGCCGGCGCCGGGCAAGGCGTGGCGTGCCCCAGGCGGCTCAGGACGCGCTGGACGATCTGCTCGACACTGTGGTAGCTCTTGACGATGTGGTCCTGCACGCCCAGTTCCCGGCCGCGCTGCACGCTCTGGCTGTCGATGTTGCCCGTCAGCAGAATCACCGGCAGGTCGGCGAAGCGCGATTCTGAACGCAGCAGCTCCAGGAACTCCAGCCCGTCCATCTCGGGCATGTCCACGTCCAGCACGACCACGTCGGGCTCGCACTGGCCCAGGCACGCGCGGCCCTCGACGCCGCTGCCCGCCGTAACGACCGTGAAGCCCATCCGCCGCAGCCGCCTGGCCAGGTAGTCGCGCAGCGGCGGCGAATCGTCCACGCAGAGTATGGTCTTCCCGCCGGCTCGGTCCGTTGAGACATCCATGATGGATCGCGACACTCCCCGTGCAGCATCGGCCCGGCAGCGGCGATGCCTGAGCGCGGCCGGCTGCCGGCAGTGCTGATCGCGGCGTCGTAACAGCCGATAACGCCACCCGGGCCCTTTCCCCGTCACAGGTGTTAAGCACCCCCCATCTTGACGCCGATGCAGACCCTGAACTATGCGGAGGAGACCGTAATGTCCTGCTGGGTTGTGCCATCTCTTGCGGCGGAGCTGTGGGGAATCCCGGTGGAGCAGGTTTGGCAACGCGTTCACCAGGGACTTGTGCCAGTCAAGCAGGAACTGGGCTTCATGGTGGTGGATGTGGCTCCTCACAGCCCGATTATCGGACACGCGGCCAGCAGGCCGCATCCCCCGACATACACGCCCATTGAGCAGGTCGAGCAGCAACGCAAGGCGGCGTGAGAGGAAGTAGTCAGTAGTCAGTAGTCAGTAGCCAGTAGTCATTGGTAGCTGCTGGACCCATCGCTTACGCCTCACCGGCCTCGCCGCAAGCGCTGCCAGGCGTACGGCGCGTAGCCCGCCGCCACACCCACCGCCAAGCCGGCCACGTGGGCTACATTCGCCACCGGCCCGACCAGGCCCGTCATGCACAGCACCAGCCACAGCAGGAGGATCGTCACCGCCGACTGGCCGATGCGAACCTGCTCGTGCGGCTGGAAGCGCCCCTTCATCCAGATGTAGCCGAACAGCGCATAGAGCACGCCCGACATGCCGCCGAAGTCGGGCCCGGCCCACGCGTACTGCAGCAGGTTCGGCACCGCCGCCGCCGCCAGCACCAGCCCCGCCATCAACAGCGGGCCCTTGCGGCCTTCGATGATCCGGCCCAGGTCCCACAGCCAGAACATGTTGAACACGAAATGCAGCACGCCGATGTGCACGAAAATCGGCGTCACCAAGCGCCAGACCTGCCCCCGGCGGACCTGCTCCAGTCCGCGGTGCCAGGGCGCGGGGCCGACGTGCTGGCCGTCGCCGACCCCCCGCATCTCCACGCTGGCGATCTGCAGCCAAGGCAGCAGCGGCTCGGGCTTTTTGGCGAAGTTGCTGGCCGCGCCGACGATGCCGCTGAGGACGATCAGCAGGAGCGTGACGGTCTGCCCTCCGCCGCCGGGAGCGCCCCAACTGGTTCGCACATCGGTAAAGTTCTGTCGCAGGCGGCGAAAGCGCTTCTCGCGGGCGGCACGGATGCCGGAGGCCGCCTTGGCGACGTGCTGATACCGCGGGTCGTCCGGGCTGGCCAGGAACGCCTCCAGTTCCTGCCGCGCGCGGTCCAGGTGGTCGTCGTGATGCACCCACACATCATGGCCGGACCGCCCCTGCTCAACCGTGCTGTCAATGCCCAGCGCCAGCAGATGGTCCGCGAAACGTCGGGCCAGCGCCTCTTCGGTCAGCGAGGAAAGCAGTCGCATGGGCGTCTCACCGGGGGCGGGGCCTGGGGGATGTCGGCGAGACCGGCTCGAAGCTCAAGAGCACTTCCTCGCCAACCTTGTGAACGGCGGATATCGCGGCCGGATCGGCGTGCGTCGTGCTCATGTGCACCGTCACCATGCGGTCCCCCACGATGCGGTACAGGTGCAGCTGCTCGGCGATCCACTTCTTGTGGTGGAACCGGTCGCGAATCTTGATGTGAAAGCGGCCGTCGTCCTCGATACGCGGCCAGATGAGCACCTGCACGCCATCCTTCCGATACTGCTCGGTCAAACCGTTGACCAGTGCATCGGCCAGCTGTTTGCGTGGCGGCAGCTTCGAAACCGGCTGCGCCATCACCGACACGCTCATCGTCTCCCACTTTCCGTTGACATAGCCGACCTGCCGGCCGGTGTCGGCCCGGTCCTTTGGCTCCCACGGGGCCGGGGGCGGCACGTAGCGCAGCTCGCCGTTGCACAGCAACTCGACCGCACGCGTGGTCGGCCGCGTGGCAGGCGCAGCCTGCAGCGAGGCGCCCATCACGGCCACCATCGCGATACATGCCAGCGGATACCGTCCCATGTCCGACAATCCTATGCACCGGCGAAGCCAGAACAAACGCCTCTATCCCTTGATGCCCGTCGTCGCGATCCCCTGGATGAACGTGCGCTGGGCCAGGAAGAACAGCACGACCACCGGCGTCACCACCATCACCGACGCGGCCATCAGCAGGTGCCACTGCGCGCCCCCGTGCATCGACTGGAACGTCTGCAGGCCCAGCGACAGCGTGTACTGGCTCTGGTCCTGGATATAGACCAGCGGCCCCAGAAAGTCGTTCCACGCCCACATGAACGTGAACAGCGCCACCACCGCCAGCGCCGGCCGCGACAGCGGCAGGATGATCCGCAGGAAGATGCCGACTTCCGAGCAGCCGTCGATGCGGGCGGCTTCGGACAGTTCCTCGGGAATGGTCATGAAGAACTGCCGCAGCAGGAAGATGCTGAAGGCCGACCCGAACCACGCCGGCACCCACAGCGGCTTGAACGTGCCCAGCCATTGACCCATGCCGTGGTCGCCAAGAAAGCGGAAAATCGCAAACAACGACACCATCGTGACGGGGAACGGAATCATCATCGTCGAGAGCATCAGCGCAAACAGCGCACCGCGGCCACGGAAGCGGATGCGGGCGAAGCCGTAGGCCACCACGGCGCTGGACGCGGTTGTCCCCGCCACGGAGAGGACGGCCACGATGAGCGTGTTGCGCGCAAACGCCAGAAAATCCATCTTCGGGTGATGGACGACTTGGGCATAGTTGTTCCACTGGACCGGCGAGGGAACAAACCGCGGCGGATACTCGGCCGTCTTGTCCAGCGTCTTGAGGCTGGTCGAGAGCATCCAGACAAACGGCAGCCCGAACCCCACGCACACCATCGCCAGCGCCAGGTGCGCCAGCAGCCGCTGCCCCACCGACAGCCGTCGTCCATCGAGCTTGCCAGAACCCGTCGCCATTTGGCCGCCAATCCCAAATCCGGAATCTGAGATTTCAGAGCTGCAACTCACTTCCCCTGGTAATGCACCCACCTCCGGCTGCTCCAGAACGCCGCGCCGGTCAGCAGCAGGATCAGCACCAGTTGAATCCACGCCATCGCGCTGGCGTGGCCCATCTTCAGGTAGTTGAACGCATTATCGTACAGGTACATCGTGAAGAAATACGTCGTGCGCTCCGGCCCGCCGCCGGTCATGATGTAGGGCACCGCGAAGACCTGCAGCGTGCCGATGATGCCCATCACCAGATTGAAGAAGATCACCGGCGAGATCATCGGGATCGTCACATGCCACAGCCTCCGCCACAGCCCCGCCCCGTCGATCTCGGCCGCCTCGTAGAGTTCTCGCGGCACATCCTGCAGCCCGGCCAGGTAGATCACCACCGTGTGCCCCACGCCCCACAGACTCATCAGCGCCAGCGACGGCATCGCCCAGGTCTTGTCGGCCAGCCAGCTTGGCCCAGTTACGCCCAGCATCTCCAGCACGCCGTTGATCAGGCCCTGCTTCGGATCGGCCCGAAACAGCCACATCCACAGCATCGCCGACGCCACCACCGGCACCAGCGACGGCAGGAAGATGATCGTGCGATAGATCGACTGCCCGCCGATGCCCGCGTTCAGCAAAAGCGCCAATCCCAGCGAAACGAGCATCCCGGCCGGCAGCGCCATCGCCGCGTAGCGCATCGTGTTCCACAGCGACTGGTAGAACACCGGATCGCCGACACGGCCCAGCGGGTCGCGACGCCAAATCAACTCGGCATAGTTCTCCAAGCCCACAAACAGCGGCCCCTTCAGCAGCGAGTAGTCGCACAGGCTGTAGTACAGCGACATGCCGATCGGCAGGGCCATGAAGAGGCAGAAGCCCGCCAGCCATGGCGAAACAAACGCCAGACCCTTGCCGAGTTGTCGCCACTGCCGCCCGCTCATCGCGAGGCCTCCCGCGTCCGCCGCTGCTGCTGTCGCCGGTTGAACTGGTCGAGCTTGGCTTGCAGGCGAAGTTGCGCCTCTTCCAGCGCCGCACGCGGCTCCTGGGTCAGCAGGTACACCTTCTGCGCCACCTGCGCCATCTCCGCATCCACTTCCGGCCAGATGGGGATCGGCGGGATGCCGCGGGCCGCCGGCGAGCTGGCCATCGTCTCAAACACCTCGATGTACGGATTCGGGTGGTTGCGGATGTACTCGTCGCTGACGCTTCGCAGCATCGTGTTCTTGCAGTGCAGCGAGCAGAGCTTCTCCTGCACGTCCGCGCGGTTGATGTAGGCGATGAACTCAAAGGCCTCTCGCTTGTGCCTGGCGCCCCGCGGAATCACCAGCACGTCAAAACCCGCGTAGGTGACGATCTCGCCGCCGACCGATGGAAACGGCGCAGCGCCCCACTCGTAGTTGGCCCGACGCTCCTCGCTGGAAAGCTTCACTTCCTCGGCCAGTTTCTCCGGCCGGCTCAGCCCAGCGCCGAACTTCCAGCGGTTCATCGCCGGCCGGTGGCTCTCGATGGTGTTGGCCATCCACGGGCCCTGCTGCTGCATGGCGACCGTTCCGACCAGAAACGCGTTCTGCGGCGAGGCATACGCCCCGCGGCTGTCCACGAACTCCATCATCGAGCCGCGGCCCAGCTTCAGCGAATAAGAGCGGATCCACTCGTAGGCCCGTACCACCGGCTCATCGGTGAGCGTGAATCGGCCGGCGGCCTCGTCATAGATGCTGCCGCCGAACCAGTAGGCGGTATGCACCAGAAACCACCCCGGCTCCATCGGCAGATACCCGTAGCGGTCCCAGCGGTCGGTGCCCGGGCGCTTTCTGTCCAGCACCGCGGCGTAGCGGTCCAGTTCCTCCAGCGTCCGCGGCGGCCGGTCCGGGTCCAGGCCCGCGGCACGCAGCGCATCGGCGCATTCCTGGAAGATCCGCTTGTTGTAGTGCAGCGCCACGCACGCCGGCGTACTGATCAGCCCCCACAGCCGGCCCTCGTAGTGACACGCCCTCCAGTACACCGGCTTGTAGAGGGCCTCGGTGATGCCGTGCTCGGCCGCCAGGTCGTCCAGAGGCTCCAGCGCATCCATCGCCGCAAACTGCGCGATCTGCCCGTCCCACACCCCCGCGACATCCGGCGGCACGCCCGCGGCCGTCGCCACCAGCGTCTTCTGGTTGACATTGCTCACCGACAGGTACTGGACAAAGATGCCCTTATGCCGGCCGACCGTGTCGTTGAACTCGCCGACGATCTGCTCCATCTGCGCCCCCTCGTCGCCGGTCCATTTCTCCCAGTAGGTGACGACCACCGCCCCGGGTGCCGGGCGGACATCGTGCTTGGGCCGGTGCAGCAGCGCCGCCGCCGCGCCCGCCGCCAGCACCATCAGCACGACGAACCGGGCAACACGTCGGAACATGGGCGTGTAGTGTACCGGCGGTCAGACTTGCCAACAGCCGCCTGGGCAAGTCAAAGTTCCCACCCCTTGCGGTTCTCCCGGGACACATAGGCCAGCGCCTCGCGGGTCTTGACCACGCGCTTCACCGGGTCGCACTCGATGCGGAAACCCACCTGCCCGATACGCTCGCAGATCGCGCCCAGAAGCATCACCTCGGTGATCGGCCCGGCGTAAGTCGCGAAGTTCGACCCCGGATAGTCCCAGGGCTTTTCGCCGCGACACGCCATCAGCCATTCCTGCTTGTGTCCCGGCGACCGCGGAATCGTCTTCTCCGGCCGCTGGTATTCCTGCATGAACGACTCGGGAATCAGCCGCGGACTGTTGCCATAGTCGCCCTCCACCAGCAGTTTGCCCTTCGTGCCGATGTACAGCGAACCGCTGGCCGGCAGCGTCGGCTTCTTGCCGTCCTTGCCCTGCCGCTTGGGATCGTTGAGCATTTCCTCCGGCGTCGGCGGTTTCAATCCGCCGGAATACCAGTGCGCCACGAATGCAGGCCGCCTGCCCTTGGCCGGAAACTCCCACTTGAAATGGCTCTGGCTCGGAAAGGTCTCGTCGGTCTTGTTCCTGATTTCCAGAAGTTCCACCGCCGTCGGATAGTCCGGATCCATCGCCCAATACGGCCCATCCCACGTGTGGCAGCCCATGTCGCCCACAGCGCCACACCCGAAGTCAAACCACCCCCGCCACTTGAACGGATGCAGCCCCGCGTGGTACTCGCGGAACGGCGCCGGCCCGATCCAGCTCTCCCAGTCCAGATTCTGCGGCACCGGCTCGCTCGGCGGCCGCTGTGCGATGCCCTGCGGCCAGACCGGCCGATTCGTCCACGTGTGTACCTCCAGCACCTGGCCGATCGCCCCGGCCCGCACCCACTCCACCACCAGCCGGTTGCCCTCGTTGGCGTGACCCTGGTTGCCCATCTGCGTGGCGACCTTGTGCTTGGCCGTCGCCTCGGCCAGCAGCCGCGCCTCTTGAATCGACCAGGTCAGCGGCTTTTCCGTATAGACATGCTTGCCGGCCCGGATCGCCCGCAGCGTGGGCCCGGCGTGGCTGTGATCGGGCGTGGCCACCACGATCGCATCCAGCTCCTTCTCGTGCCGATCCAGCATCCTCCGCCAGTCCGTGTATCCCTGCGCGTTGGGCGCCACCGCCGCCGCCTTGGCCCATCGGCTCTTGTCCACGTCGCAGTAGGCGATGCAGTTCTCGCTCTTGGCCAGCCCCAGGTGCGACTCGCCCTTGCCGCCCGTGCCGACAAAGGCGATGTTCAGCCGCCTGCTGACATCCTGAGCCCGCAGGATGTACGGCCCGACCGCCGCCGCTCCCACCGCGCCCGCCACATGACCCAGAAACCGCCGCCTGGTAACGCCCCTTCGCATGGACTTTCCTTTCCTCAGACCGATCAGGCCTGCCATGTACAGTTACATGGCGGCCAGGCGCGGTGTTGAATCGGCCGCCCGCAAGCGTACTCTCTTTGCCATGCCCGACCTGAGCGTCAACCTGGCCGGACTGAAGCTGGCCAATCCCACCATGACCTGCTCCGGCACCTGCGGATACGCCTTCGAATACGCCGACTACATGGACCTCTCGCAGCTGGGCGCTTTCGTCACCAAGTCCATCACGCGCGAGGAGCGCCCCGGCAACCCGCCTGCCCGCATCGTCGAGGTCCGCGCCGGGTTGCTCAACGCCATCGGCCTGGCCAACGTGGGCCTCAAGCGCTTTCTCGCCGAGAAGGTTCCCCTGCTCCAGAAGATGCCCTGCCCCGTGGTGGTCAACGTCGCCGGACACAGCTTCGACGACTACACCGAGACCTGCGCCGCCATGAATGACCTGCCCTGCGTCAAGGCAGTGGAGCTGAATGTCTCCTGTCCCAACGTGAAGGACGGTCTGACCTTCGGCACGCATCCCGGCAGGCTCAAAGAACTGACGGCCGCTGTGAAGCAGGTCCTCCCCGCCAAGCCGCTGATGGTCAAGCTCTCCCCCAACGTCCAGGACATCGCCCTCACCGCCCGCGCCGCCGTCGAGGGCGGAGCCGACATCCTCTCCCTGGTCAATACCTTCACCGCCATGGCCATCGACATCTGGAAACGCCGCCCGCGCCTGGCCAACGTCGCCGGCGGATTGTCGGGCCCGGCCATCAAGCCCATCGCCCTTCACCTGGTCAGCCGCGTGTACCAGGCCGTCGCCAAGCCGGCCGGCGTCCCCATCGTCGGCATGGGCGGCATACAGAGCTGGCAGGACGCCGTGGAGTTCATCCTCGCCGGCGCCAGCGCCGTCGCAGTGGGCACCGCGCTGTTTATTGACCCGGCCACGCCCAACAAGATCTGCCTCGGCCTAAAGCAGTACATGCAGACGACCAATGTCAGGTCGCTGGGCGACATGGTCGGCGCGCTGCAGCTGACGTGACTTTGGCCCGACTATGAGCAACCCCATCGGCATGGCTTTGTGGCTGTTGTCCGGCGGCTGGCTGCCCGACCGCGTCCGCTGGTGCCTCGACCACGGCTTTGGCGCTGTATCGCTGCTGCAGACGCACATGGCGGCCGACCGCGCCGAGCGCCGCGACGCCGCCCAGATGATCCGCGACGAAGGACTCGTGCTCACTTACCACGGCAACGTACACGACAACATGCGCTCGCCATCCGAGCTGGACGACCTGTTCGTCGGCCGGATGCTCGACGATGTGATGTGGTGGCACCAGGAAGCCGGCGGCGTGCGCTGCTGCTGCAGCGACCCTTTGCACGTGCGCAACCCGTCCAACCAGCGGGTGTGGTCGCCGCAGCTGAACGTGCGGCTGATGCGCCTGGTCGCGGCGCGGCTTGGCCCTGCGAGTATCGGCTATGGCATCGAGAATAGTTGTGGCGACGCCGGCTGCTTCCAGTCGTTGGGCGACCTGCGGCGATGGGCCGACCTGTGCCAGATGCCCGGCCTGGGATTGCTGCTGGACACCGGCCACCTCAACGTCCATCTGCACAGCGGCCCCGATGCCTGCGCGTCGATCGAGGATTACATCGCCCGTTGCCCGCTGAGCATTCACGAAGTGCACGTGACCGACAACGACGGCCGCCGCGACCAGCACGTGCAACTGGGAAGCGGCTGCATGGATGTGAAAGGCCTGATCGCCGCCCTGCGGCAACGCAACTACACGGGCCCCCTGACCGTCGAAGTCTGCGTGGATATCCTCAACGGCCGGTATGCTTTTGACATCGCCGGGGATACATCGCCCCTGCTGGCAACGCGTGACCGCCTCACGGAAGCACTGACTTGCCGATGAACGCGGTCACTTCGCCCCGCTCTTGCCCACGAACCAGCCGATGGCGAAGAACACCAGGATCCCCAGCGCCCCCAGGCCGAAATACAGCAGACCGTTGCCTGCCGGCGCGGTCATGGTTTTCACGACCTCCGGCAGATAGCCCATCACGCTGGCGGCCAGCACGAACCCGCCGAACACCAGCACCGCCACCCCCGCCAGCGCCATCGCCCCGAACGCCGGCGCCATGGGGTCCTCGGCCTCCACGTAGATCGGCGCCGTCAGCGCCCCACGAGCCGCGCCCGCGCCCACCGCAGCCATGCCGAGATTCGTGCCCTCCCCTGGTCCCTGCGCGGCGGCAATCGAACCGAACGATGCCTGCTTTCCGGCTGCCGTTCCACCGGCCGGCAGTATCTCCTCCAGTTCCGCCCCCAGGCTCGTGTCGTCGCTCTCGCGAGTCAGGTCCAGCAGGCCCGAGCCCGAGCCGATCCCCTCGAGGTTCACCTGGTCGCCGGCCCGCGAGCCGCTGAACGCCGTCTGGGCGCTGGGGTCGGCGCGTTGCGCCTCGTCGCCTTCGAATACCGTAATGCCCCCGCGCGTGCCCACCCGCGACTCGCCCGCCCCGCTGCGTCCCGGCGACGGAATCCCCCCCACCGTCCCCGACAGCCCGATGTCCGCAAACGCCGTATCGCCCTTGCGCCCCGCGCCGCTATCGGCCAGGGGAATCTGCGAACCCCCGGCGACCTGGCTGTCCATCAGGTTGATCGGCGCTCCCGTGTCCGACGCCATCGTCACCCGGTCCAGCCCGCTGTCCGGGCCGCTCAGCTCCGCCTTCAGCTGCTCCACCTGGTCCGCCTTGAACATCAGCCGCGGACCGTCGCGAAACTCCCGCAGCCGCCCTTCCCGGGCCAACTGCTTGATCTCCTCCTCGTTGCGGCCGAGGGCTGCCTTGGTCTCCTCCAGCGTGTAGAACATCTTGGCCATGGGTTTCAGCTCCTGGCGTTGGGTCTCGGGCGACGCATCCTATCTCAACTCACGGCAGATCGAAAGCGGGCTGGGTCGTCGCCCGCAATCTCTTTTCCTTCTCCACCAGCTCGGCTATCTCCTCCGGCGGCGGATACGTGTTGTAGTTGCCCAGCCGCCGATCATGGCGAAAGTTCCTCGCGGCGATGAACTGCAGCCGCTTGTCCCCGGGAAAAAACTGATACACGCACAGCGTGCCGCTGTCGATGTCCATCAGGTAGCACCCCCACGTGTTCGACGAGATCTGCGCCGGCATGATGAACACCCCGCCCCCGCCCGCGATCGGCGGCTGTCGCTGGCCATACGCCGCCGGCAACAGCCCCAACGACTCGTCCGGCCGCCAGAGCATCACGACCAGATTCGCCGCCAGCAGCACGCCGAGGCTCGCCATCAGCACAACAGCAACGCGGCCGTTCCGTGGGTTCATGGCTCGCTCCCAACGGCGCCCTGTATGGCGGTCCTCACGCCGGCCATATTACTCTTATGTCGGGCGTTGTGGCAAGGTTCGCCGGGCAACTTGTCCGATAGAGGCATTTGTGTTATCCGTGGCGGCTGGGCGCCGCCGTCTTTCGCCCCCCATCCACGGACCGCGGGTGGGCTGACTGGATAGGGATGTCCAACCTGACCCCCACACTTCGCCACGACCCGCCCGTCGGCACGCCGCCTCACCAGCCGTCGGCCCGCTCGTTCGTGGCGCATGCCCGGCTCATCAGCGCCCTGACGCTCCTGAGCCGTATCCTGGGCATGGCACGCGAGGCCGTCGCCGCCCATTACTTCGGCGCCGGCATCGTCTGGTCGGCCTTCACGGTCGCCTTTACCATCCCCAACCTCTTCCGCAGGCTTTTCGGCGAGGGCGCCCTCTCAGCCGCCTTCATCCCCCTCTATGCCCAGGCCTGCCGATCGGATGAGCCCGAGGCACGCCGCTTCGCCGCCGCCACCGTCCGCCTGCTGGCCCTCACGCTCCTGGCACTGACCATCCTGGGCGAGGGTATCCTCGCCCTGGCCATGCTCTGGCCCATGCCCCCGGATCGCCTGCTGACGCTGAAGTTCACCGCTGTCATGCTTCCCTACGTGCTGCTGATCTGCGGCACCGCCCTCCTTGGCGGCATCCTTCAGGTACATGGCCGTTTCGGCCCCCCCGCCTTCGCTCCCGTCCTCCTGAATATCGTCCACATCGCCGTCATCTTCCTTGGCGCCGGCTTCATCCTCCGCGGCGGACCCGCCCGCCACCTGAACCACGCTCAGCAGGTCCACCTGGCCTACTGGCTGGCCGCAATGGTCCTCGTGGCCGGCGTGCTGCAGATCGCCCTGCTCATACCCTCCCTGCGGCAGGTGGGCTTTCGCTTCACCGAAAGCTGCCGCACTTGGACCCCTGCCATCCGCCGGATGCTCCTGCTCACCGTGCCCGTGGCCCTGGGCGCCGGCGTCCTGCAGGTGTCCATCCTCCTGGACAAGGGCCTGTCGCTGCTGCTTTCACAACCCGACACCGCAACCCATTTCACGTTTCTCGGTTGGATCATCCGCTACCCCCTCGAATCGGGCGCACCGGCCCGCCTCAACTGGGCACAACTGCTCTATCAGTTCCCCCTGGGGGTGTTCGCCATCGCCCTGGCCACGGCGATTTTCCCAAGCCTCTCGGCCGACGCCATGCAGGGCGATGTGAGCCGGTTCCGCCAGGTCCTTCGCGGCGGCGTCGAGACGACGCTCTTGGAAAGCCTGCCGGCCAGCATCGGCCTGATCATCGTCCGCTACCCGCTGATCCGCCTGCTCTTTGAGCACGGCAGCTTCACGCCCGCCGACACCGAGCTGGTCGCCCAGTCGCTGCTGTTCTACTCGGCCGGCATCTGGGCCTTCAGCCTCCAGCAGATCGTCAACCGCGCTTATTACGCCCTGCACGATATGAACACACCCCTGTTCATGGCCATTCTGGCTCTGGCCGTCAACCTGGTCGTCGAGTTGCCGTTGATGTGGTGGATGGGCGAGTCCGGCATGGCCGTCGGCACTGCCGCCAGCTTTGCCGTCCAGGCTTTGCTGATGCTCTGGCTGCTTTCGCGGAGGCTGGGCGGCCTCGGTCTGGGGGGCATCGCCGCCTACGCCGGCCGGCTGATCCTGGCCGTCGCGATCATGTGGGGCGTGTGCATGTTGGTCCAGCTTGTGCCCGGCTACCCTCATGGGTCCGGCCGGATGGCTTCGCTCGTGCAACTCATTCTGTTGGCAACGTCGGGCGCCCTGGCCTATGGCGCGGCGTGCCGCGCCATGGGCATCAACCTGCTGGGCGAGTTTCGCCCCCGCCGCCACGCTGCTTGACCCGCCCTCCCCCGCGTCACATCTCCAGCAGCGTCACCAGTCCCGCCAGCGCCCCCGCCGCCAGCACCATCACCACGAGGATCACCACAAACAGGATCGCCGCCTCGCGCGGTACCTGCCGCATGGAGCCGCAGCGGATCGATTTGTACACGACGGCAATCGCCGCCACGAGCGGCAACAGCAGCAGATACCAATAGTTCCACACCGGCAACGGCGCTACGAACGGTGCCCGCGACCAGACCTGCGACAAAAGTGCCACCATCGCCGGCATCACCTACCCCTGCCTGGAAGCCCCCCGATACGCCGAGTCAATGATCGCCATGAGGTTCAGCATCCCCGCCACAGCGGTATACAGCGTTCCGATCTCGTTCACCCGCCCGTGCGACCGCGGAATCCGCTGATGGGCCAGATCGATCGAAAACCATCCGCCGATGAGGCACGCCGGGCCCGTCAGGATCTGTCCCACAAACCACGGCTTTTCCTGAATCTCGTGAATCACCCGCACGTCCCGCTGCCGCTGGCCCGTGCCGTCAAAGCCGGGAACCTCGATCACCCGCACCCCGCCGATCAGCAGCCCCGCCAGGAATAGCGTCAACACGCTGATCCCCACTGTCAGGCCGCGGGTGCGCTGGCCGATCAACAGGTATCCGGCGCCGGGCAGCAGCCACGCCACCAGGGCCACCACCGCGGGCGAAGCAGATGGAACAGACCGCGTCACAGGGGCCATACTCTAGTCGCGGCACGCCCGCTGACAAGCGGCAAACCAACCGCCACGAGGGCTTGCATCTCGGCCAGGGATGGCCGATAAACCCCGGCTCCATGATCAAACTAGCGATCCTCGCGGCCGACGCGTGGCTCCGGGACGCGGACATCCGCCTCCAGCTCTCGCGCGATTTTGAGCTCCATGATTTCTCGGATTGGCAGTCCTGGGATGCGCCCACGCTGCTCAAGCGCATCCGCTCGGTGGAGATCGCCATCACCAGCCGCGCCTCGCCTCGACTGCCGGAAGAACTGGCCGAAAACTTCGGCCACTTCCGCTACCTGTGCCACGCCCACGGCAGCATCCGCCACCTCGCCAGCAAACGCCTGCTGGAAAAGGGCCTGATCGTCACCAACTGGGGCGAGTTCATCGCCGGCGTGGCCGAGGGCGCCATGGCCCTGCTGCTGTGCCAGCTCAAGCAACTGGTCACCCTCGACCGCTGGACCAAGGGCGGACCCGACGAGCGCATCTACCAGATGTTCCCCTGCACGCTCGAGGGGCGGGATGTCGGGCTTTACGGCTTTGGACCCATCGGCCGGCACATGGCACGGATGCTCGAGCCCTTCGGGCCGAAGATCGCCATCTACGACCCCTACGCCAAGAACGTCCCGGCCCACATCCGCGTGTGCCCCACCCTCCGCGAACTGTTCGCCACCTGCCAGATCATCTCCATCCACTGCGGCCTCAATGACTCCACCCGCGACTCGGTGACACGCGAGCTTCTGGAACTGCTTCCCCAGGGCGGCATCGTCATCAACACCGCACGCGGGCACATCGTCGATGAGCAGGCCCTGGCCGAACTGGTCGGCAAGGGCAGGCTGCTGGCCGGCATCGACGTGATTCGCTCGGAGCGCAACTGGGCCGGCTCGCCCCTGGCCAGACACAGCGGTGCCGTCCTGACGCACCACAGGGTCGGCAGCGGCAAGGGCTATCCGCCCGGCCACCGCCCCAAGCCGCAACTGCCGGAGTTCATCGTGAAGAACCTGGCCGCCTATCGCCAGGGCAAGCCGCTGATCAATGTCGTCACCGCCGAGGAGTACGACCTGAAAACCTGAGGCATCGCGCCTGTCAGCCGGCCACTGCCGGCACAGCCGGCCCTACTCGAACTCCGGCAGCACGTCCGCGTGGGCGGCCATGCACGCGTCGATCGCCCGTTGTCCGGCGGCCTTGTCGATGATCGTCGGATCCAGATCCACGGCCGCATGCACCAGCGCCCGGCTGCGAAGCCTCGCCGCGCGGACCAGCGTCTCCGTCACCAGCGCTGTGTGCTGCATGTAGGGCAGCACCGTCTCCGGCAGCGTGATGTTCGCCGGCGAAATCTGCTGCCCGCACACCTCGCAGGGCGTTTCGACAAACACATCGGCGGGCAACTGGCGCATCTGGCCGCTGTTCGGCAGGTTCAGCGCGTGAAAACGCACGCGGCGGTCGGCCATCCGCGCCGCGATCAGGTCCACGGGCTTCTCCCACGATCCGTGCGGTATCGCATCTTCCCAGCGAACGCGGCCGGCGGCGATATCCGCGTAGGTTCGCAACCGCATCTCCCGTTCGGCCGCGCTGCCGTGGCCGGGCGCCGCGCGCGACGGGACCTCGCCCCGCGGCGGGAAAAAGTCGCGTATATGGGCGTCTCCGGCCGCGGGCAGATAGCCCGTCTGTCGCAGCAGGCGCTGGCTCATGGGCTGGCCGGCCGACGCGCCGCCCGCCACTCGCCGGCGAAGTTCCGGCAGCAGATCCTGCCCCGTCGCCGCATCGCGCAGTTCCAGCACCCATGTGATGTGGTTGAGCCCCGCCATCGTCACTTGCATCGCGGATACAGCCGGTTCAAACGGATAGTCGCCGGTGTCCTGGCCCCGCAGAATCTTCCAGATCGTCTGGAAAGCCAGCAGCGACGCCGAGCAGAAACCGATCGTCCGGATGCCCGCCTCGTGGGCCGCCTGCGATACCCGCGGCAGCGGGTTGGCCACATTCAGCAGCCACGCCCGCGGACACAGCCGGCGCATGTCCGCCGCCACTTCCTGGATCATCGCCATCTGCCGCAGCGAGTAGCTGATGCCGGCAATGCCGCCGAACTCGCTGATCATGTGGCCCGGGGCGTGCTCGGCGGCGATTCGGCAGTCGATCTCGAAGCGCCGGTGCAGCTCTCTCGCCACCGAGCAGATCACGTACTCGGCGCCATCCAGCGCCGCCCGGCGATCCGAGTGCGTGGCGACCTTTACGTCCACGCCCAGCCGCCGGGCGGTGGCCTCGGCCGCGGCCGCCATCGGGTCGATCAGCGAACGGTTGGGGTCCACCAGCGCTAGCTCGACGCCATCGAGCCGGTGCTCGACGATCGCCCCTCGCACCACGCTCGGACCGAACACGAAACTGCCGGCACCCAGAACCGCGATCTTCACATCAGGCATGGAGGTTTCCTGACAGGTACTCTATCGAAGGGCGATGGCGCTGGCCAGTTGGGCCGTGGCCATTCTTTGTGCGCTTTGTGGTGCGGGCTTCAGCCTGACTTCGGCGAGCTCAGTCGAGCCCCACGGCCGCGCGGGGTGGGGCGCAGGCTCAAGCCGCGCCACAACGCGGCCCCGCGGCGGTCCCACAAACAACGGCCACGCCGGCCAGTTGCGGCCCGCAGATATTGAACCGCCGCCGCGGCCAGTTAGGCTATGGCCCGTGCAGGAAGACATCGACCGAGTGCTGATCTCCCCGGAGCAGATCGCCCACCGCGTCGGCGAGCTGGCACGGCAGATCACCGCCGACCACCCCGCGCGCGACGGCGACGCCGAGATCACCATCCTGCCCGTGCTGACCGGCGCCATGATCTTCTGCGGCGATTTGATCCGCCAACTGCCCATGCGCATGCGAATCGGCCTGCTGGCCGTCAGCAGCTACCCCGGCCGGAGCATCGCCTCCCAGGGTCCCTCGTTGCTGGCGCAGCAGACCCGCCACGTCCGCGACCGACACGTGCTGATCGTCGATGACATCCTCGACAGCGGCAGCACGGTCCGCTTTGTGCAGCGCGAGCTGGCCGGCCAGCAGCCCGCCAGCGTGCGCACCTGCGTACTGCTCCGCAAGGACCGCCCCGAGGCGCGGCAGACTCACGTCGATTACGTGGGCTTCGACATCCCCGATGAGTTCGTGGTCGGCTACGGACTGGATTTCAACGACTATTACCGCAACCTGCCGGCCATCGTCACCCTCAAGAAACACCTTCTGCCGGGATAGGCCGTGAGCCGCGATCTTCTCCATCCCAACGATGCCGGCGCTGCCGCCGCGACGCCGTCGATTCTCACGCCCCTGGGGGCACTGCTCACCGGCCGGGTCCTCCACGACGGCGAGCTGGTGATCCTGGCGCTGAAGCCTTCCCGCTGGTTCATCCTGCTGATCAGCCTGCGCTTCGTCGCGGCGGCCGTGCTGTTAATGGTGCTGGCCGCCATCTACAACGAACAGCTGCATTATCACGCGCCCCGCTACTGGACGGCCGGGGCGATGCTGATCGCCGGCCGGCTCACCTGGGCAACCCTCCAATGGATCGGCCGGCTCTACATTCTCACGGACCTCCGTGTGCTGCGAATTTCGGGGGTGTTCACGCCCGAGATCGCGCAGTGCCCTCTGCGCAAAGTCGCCGCCGTGGACGTCTCCCGCAGCGTCAAGGAACGGCTCACCCGCACCGGTACGATTCACGTGCGGACCGGCGACCCATCCTGCGACTCGACCGCCTGGCAGACGGTGCCGCATCCGCAGCGCATCCGCCAGCAGATCCTCGACGCCATCCGCCGCTCCAGGCCGTGAAATGCTTGGAACCGCCGCCCCCCGGCAGTAGCATAGTCGCTTCGTCATGGACCGATTGGAACCGACCTCGCCGTCGCTGCCGTTCTCGGCCAAGGCCCTGCGGACCCGTCCCCAACCCATCAGCTACCTCATCGCCAAGGCGGTGGCCAATCCCCGGTTGATCAGTTTCGCCGCCGGCCTGGTCGATGAACAGACGCTGCCGGTCGTCGAGTGCCGGCGCATCGCCCAGCGGCTGCTGGAGGATCCCCAGCGCGGGCGCGTCGCTCTGCAATACGAGACGACCCTCGGCCTCGAGCCGCTCCGCCATCGTCTCCTTCAGCACCTGGAAGAACTGGAAGGCCGGCCCGCCTCGAGCATGTCGCTGACCGCCGACGACATCATCCTCACCACCGGATCGCAGCAGGCGCTCTACCTCATCGCCGACTGCCTGATCGATCCGGGCGATATCGTCATCACCGCCAACCCGGATTACTTCGTCTATGCCGGCGCCCTGCAGTCGCTGGGCGCCCGCCTGATGGCCGTGCCCATGGACGACGACGGCATGGATACCAACGCCCTGGCCGACCTGCTGGGCGCCCTGGACCGCCAGGGACAACTGCCCCGCGTCAAGTTCATCTATTGCACCAGCTACTACCAGAATCCCACCGGCCTGACGCTGGGTCGCCACCGCCGCGCGCACATGGTGCAGATCGCCCGGCAGTTCAGCCGCGGACACCGTATCCTGATCGTGGAGGATGGCGCCTACCGCGAGCTGCGCTACGACGGCCAGCCCCTGCCGTCCATCAAGTCGCACGACCCCGACAACCGCTACACGGTCCTGACGCAGACTTTCTCCAAGCCCTTCTCGCCCGGCCTGAAAGTCGGCTACACGGCCGTGCCGCCCGACCTCATGCAGGCCCTGCTCCACCAGAAGGCCAACCACGACTTCGGCTCGCCGAGCCTCTGCCAGCACATGGCCCTGGAGGCGTTGAACGACGGCAGCTACCACGCCCATGTCGCACTGCTGCGCCAGGAGTACCGGCGCAAGCGCGACGCCCTGCTCGACGCCCTGCACCGGCACATGCCGCGCCTGCCGGGGCTGCACTGGACCGAGCCCCAGGGCGGGCTTTACGTCTGGCTCACGCTCCCCCACGGCTCCGATGCCTCGGCCGATTCGTTCATCTTCCGCAACTGCCTCGACCGCGGCGTGCTTTATGTTCCCGGCGAGTACTGCTTCCAGCCGCCGGACATCCCGCGCAACCACATGCGCCTGTGCTTCGGGAAGGTGGCCAACGAGCAGATCCTTCCCGGCATCCAGCGCCTCGCCTCCGTCATCGCCGGGCAATTGGCCGCACGCACCCCCGCCGCCTAGCCATGAGCCGAACCCTCTTCTGGTACATCTTCCGCGATCTGCTGAGGATCTTCCTGCTGACCTCCGCGGTCCTAGCGGGCATCATGAGCTTCGGCGGGCTGCTGCGCCCTCTGACCGAGCACGGCCTGAGCGCTCCGCAGGTCGGGCGCATTCTCGCCTATTTCATGCCCGCGATGCAGACCTTCGCCCTGCCCATCGCGGCGCTGTTCGCCACGACGATCGTCTATGGGCGTCTCTCGGCCGACAACGAGCTGACGGCGTGCCGCGCCACCGGCATCAGCTACTGGTTCCTCCTGCTGCCGGCCATGGTGCTGGGCCTGGCGCTTGCGATCGTCAGCCTGCTGTGCCTGTTCTTCGTGGTCCCGATCTACAACCTGAAGATCGAGCGCGTCATCTTCTCGAACCTGGCCCGCGTCGTGCAGAACAAGATCGAGCAGACGCACCAGCTGAAGCTCCCCGAGCATCCGCGGCTGGGCAACGTCTCGCTCTTCGCCCGGGGTGCCCGCGTCATCGCTCCTGAACCCGACCGCCCCGACGAACAGGTCGTGGTGCTGGATGGACCAATGTTCGCCACCAGCGACGATCGCCCCGACAACCGCATGCGCGTTCCGGCCGAGTTTTTCATGGCCTCCTCCGCAACGGCCTACCTGCGCGATCGCCGCGACCACATCGAGCTTACGGCCGTTCTCACCGACGGCGTGCGATTCCGCCGCGACCCCTCCGCCGGCGACCGCGCCTCCGGCGGGGTCGGCAGCATGACCTTCGGTCCCGTCGCCCTGGAATCGCCCATCCGCGAGAACACCAAGTTCATGGACATCCGCCGCCTCCGCGAGCTCCGCGAGAACCCCGAGCGCAGCCGCCGCGTCCGCAAGCTGCTGGTGAAGTTCACCCAGCGCCAGCAGGAGCTGCGCGTGCTCACCGAAGCCCGCGACGCCCTCAACAGCCGCGGCGAGTGGCGCATCGCGTCGCCCGACGGCGTGTATGTCCTGCGGCGCGGCGGGCGGCCGGCCGCTCTGGTCGGTGGTGAACTGCGCCTCGCCTCGGCCTCGCCCACCGCCCGCGAGGTGCGCCTCGATCGCCTGCTGGCCGGGCAGCTGGCCGCCACCGACGAGGCACAGTTCATCGCCGTGCAGGTCCAGGCCGACGGCCCCTCCCGCCGCGTGCTGGTGGACCTGCGCCTCCAGGATGTGCTGCTGGACAGCGCCCAGGGCCGCGTCGAGCGGGGCGGGTTGACCCGCCTCCTGAGCATGCCCATGACGCCGCAGCTGCTGGAGCTGGGCCAGCGGTCCGCCGCCCAGCTCATGCAATCGCACTCGCTCACCGCCGCCGAGCAGCGCGAACTGCGCCGCGCCCTGGACCGCATCACCGCCGACATCCTCTCCGAGTGGCACGCCCGGGCCTCTTTCGGCCTGAGCTGCCTGGTGCTGGTGGTCGTCGGCTGCGCCCTGGGCATGCTCTTCCGCAGCGGCAACTTCCTCAGCGCCTTTGCCCTCAGCGTCGTGCCGGCGCTGATGACCGTCGCCCTGATCGTCACCGGCCAGAACATCGGCGAAGGCTCATACAGTGCCCTGGGCCTGGGCCTGGCCTTCATCTGGAGCGGCAACGCCGCCGCCGTCGTCCTGGCCGTCGTGCTTTTCTGGAGACTTCAACGTACATGAACGCTCTTGCTCGCAACTCACAACTCGCAACCCGCAACTAACATCGTGCGTATCTTCGACCGCTACGTCGCCGCCCTGTTCATCCGCAACTACCTGCTCAGCTTCCTCGTGCTGATCGGGCTGTTCGTGGTGCTGGACATGGTCTTCAAGTTCGACGAGCTCGTGGAGGTCGCCGACAAGGGCCCGGGGGCGGTTTCCCACATCCTGCTCGCCATCGCCGACTACTACTTCCACCAGAGCTTCCTGTTCTTCGCCCACCTCTGCGGCATCATCCCCGTCGTGGCCGCCGCCTTCACCCTCATGCGCCTCAGCCGCTTCAACGAGCTCAGCGCCATGCTCTCGGCCGGCGTGCCCCTGCTGCGCATCGCCATGCCCATCATCGTCGCCGGGCTGCTGCTCAACGGCCTGCTGATCATCGACCAGGAACTTCTGATCCCGCGGATGATCGACAAGCTCACCCGCTCGGCCGATCAGATCAGCCGCGGCGAGGAACGGTCGTTTCCCATTTCCGGCATGCTGGATGACAGCGGCGCGGTTCTCGTGGCCTCGCGATACTTCCCCAACGCCTCGCCGCCGCGCCTGGAGAAGCTCAGCATCATCGAGTGCGATGAACGTTATCGCCCCATCGCCCACATCCGCGCCGAGCAGGCCCACTGGGACCCAAACGCCCACGCCTGGAATCTCGCCGACGGCCAGCGCATCGCCATCGGCGAGGGCCGCAGCGCCGCCGAGCCGGCCCACACCTACCGCGGCAGCATCACCCCCGAGGAAATCCAGCTCTGGCGCAGCGGCGATTACGTCACGCTCCTGAGCACCAGCCGCATCAACCGGCTGCTTGAGCGCCCCGGCTCCTACGGCCGCGCCGGTCTGCTCCGCATCAAGCACGCCCGACGCGCCCAGCCCCTGGTCAATATCACCCTGCTGCTGCTTGCCGTCGCCAGCGTCCTGACCCGGCAGCGCGAAGAGCTGACAATGGCCGCCACAAAGTGCGTGCTGCTGTGCGGCGCGTGCCTGGCGGTCACCTTCATCACCTACCACATGGCCAAGACCGACACGCTGCTGGCCGGGCCGCGTCTTGCCGACCTCTGGCCGGCCCTGATGGCCTTCCTGCCGGTGTTCATCTTCGGGCCGCTGGCCGTGTGGTTGCTGGACCGCGTGAGGACCTGACATGGCATTTCAACTGGGAAACGACGGATACTTCGCCCGCGACGGCAAGCGATTCATCCCGGTGGGCGTGAACTACTGGCCGGCCTCGGCGGGCGTGGAACTCTGGCAGCGGTGGCCGGAAGATGAAATCCGCCACGACCTGGCCGTCATCCATTCCCTGGGCCTCAACACCATCCGTTTCTTCCTGCGCTGGCAGGACTTTGAGCCGCGCCCGGGCGAGTACGAGCCGGTGATGCTCGGCCGACTGCGCGACCTGCTGGCCTGGTGCCGCGACGCGGGCGTGGCGGCGCATCCCTCGCTGATCGTCGGCTTCATGAGCGGCGGCGTGTTCTGGCCGCAGTGGCGCCAGGGCCGCAACGCCTTCGCCGACCAGTTCATGGTCCAGCGCGCCGCCGAGTTCGCGGCGGCCGTGTCGCGCATCATCGCCCCCTTCCACGACAACGTCCTGGCCATCGACCAGGGCAATGAGCTGTGCTGCCTGGCCGACAGCAGCGCCGCCCCGCCGGCCGCCGTCATCGACTGGTGCCGGCGCTTCAACCAGGCCATCCGCAGCACCTACCCCCAGGCGATCATCATCTCCGGCAACGAGCAGAACCAGGTCATCAACGACACCGGCTGGCGCCTGGGCCAGCAGCCCGGCTGCGACCTGTACTCGATGCACGGCTACCCCGTGCCGCGCTGGCATTCGATCGGATTCGACGGCATGACCGACCCGCTGGCCTGGAGCATCCTGCCGCTGTACACGCAGGTGGCCCGGGCCTTCGGGCCGGTGTTCGTGCAGGAGTTCGGCACCATCGCCACCTTCGGCCGCGACCAGCAGGACCAGTACCTTCGCGGCATGCTCCCGGCCGCGTGGGAAGCCGGCGGCAACGGATTTTTGTGGTGGTGCCTGCGCGATGTCACGGCCGATGTGCATCCGTACACGAAGAACAACTTCGAGAGCACGCTGGGACTGGTCGATGCCCACGATCGCGTCAAGCCCGGCTTGGAGTACTTCATCGAGTTCGCCCGGTCGCTGGCCGACCGGCCGGCACCCCTCCCGGCCAGTGACGCCATCGGCATCTATTTTCCCTGCAACTACTATAATCGCGATAACCTTCTCAACCCCGGCAACGACCCTCGCTCGGCCGGCCGCTGGCTGGTCATCTGCAACTACCTCCTGCGGAAGCTGGGCCACAGGACCCGCATCGTCCGCGGCGACCAGCCCATCGACCCGTCGGTGCGGGCGATCGTCAACCCCGGGATGTTCATCGACGCCCGCGAGGCAGCGGCGCTGGCATCGTGGGTAGAGGCAGGCGGGCGCCTGATCTGGCACGGCATCGACCCGGTGAACTGGGGCCACGCCTTCATGCGCCTCACCGGCGCGGCCGTGGTGGACTACCGCGCCTGCCGGTCGGTGACGCTGGATGCCTTTGGCGGCCGCTGGTCCTTCGATCATTTCCCGCGCTCCATGCCCCCGGAGGCCGAGCCCCGCAGCGCAATCGTGCTGGCGCGTGACGACCGCGGGCTGCCGATGGTGCTGAAAAACCAGCACGGCCGCGGATGCGTCGTCACCGCCCTGCCGACTGTCGAGGAAGCCGCCGCCCGCGTGGCCGAGGAGCCGCCGGCACGCGATCGCTGGGCAGACTGGTACGCCGGCATGCTCGCGGCGGCCCGATGAGGCCGCGCTTCCTCACCGCTCCCGCCGGGAGAGGTCGCGTCGGCGGCGCAGCCGACGACGCGGGTGAGCGCAGCCGCACCTGCGCGTGTGACTACGCCCCCTCACCCCGACCCTCTCCCAAGGGGAGAGGGAGAATGCTCAGGTGGCGTTCACCTCGTCCACGCCTTGTACACCGGCAGGTCGCCGGTGAAGTCGATCACGAATCCCTGCTTTCCGTCGTTGACGCTGAGCACGCCTTTGTCGTGGTTCACGTACGGGCCGCTGTAGATCGGCCAGTTGTCGAACGCCACTTCCTTGCCGTCGATCGTCACTACGGCCGGTTGGCCGCCGTGCTTGTTGTCGGCCGCCGGGTTGAAAGTCATCTCGATCTTCCGGCCGTGCGGGTTGGTCAGGCTCACCTGCATATTCGTGGCGAACTTCGACGTATCGACCTTCATCGCCGCCAGATCGCACTTTGGCATCGCGCTGTCCAGCGCCTGCACCACAAACCCGCTCCTGGGCCCGGGGAACTTCAGGTACTGGCGGACTTTCCCCTGCTTGTCCGGCTCGGTCGCGGAAATCTCCGCCTTGCCGCCCAGCGACTGCACGGCCACGGTCGTCTTGCCGGCCTGCACCACCAGCCAGTCGCCCACCTGCCGCGGCTGGCCGACGCCTTCCGGCAGTGAGAAGAACGAGTACTTGGCCACCGCATCCTCCGGCGCACTGCTCATGTGGATGTACGTGCCATCCACCTGGGCTGACTGGTCATAGACGCCGTTGCCATCCTGGAACTTGGCGACATTCAGAATTTTCGCCTCGTGGTCGGCCGAGCTGGGGTTGCCGCCGGTGAACACGATCCCGCCCTGCGGGCTTTCGCACACCAGCTGAAACCGCGTGATCTGCCCGCCAAAGCCCTTCCACAGGCTGGCCATCGTGAACGTGGCGCTGTTGTACACCGATTCCTGGTACGCGTTGGGCCGCGGCTGGCCGGCGATGCCCCAGTAGTTGGGCTTGCTGTTGCGCTGCTCGAAGGGCAGCTGCGGCAGTTTCTTCTGGGCGATCGCGGTGATGACTGCATTGGGCCGCCACGACGACGTTACCGCGTGCATCGTGTACAGCGACCCTTTTGTCTGCTCGGCTGCGATCGGCGCATTGCTGCCCCACCACAGCCAGCCGGTGCGGTCGGCGATGGTCTGCACCGGCCCGGCGGCAAAGCCCCGCTGATTGGGCGCGGTATAGACGCCGTCGCGGTATTTGAGCGCATAGGCCGTCATGTACCAGTCCAGCGCTGCCTTGGCGATCAGGCGCACTTCCGGGTCCTTGGAAAAGTCATAGACGTTGAGCATCCCGTTCACGTCGAACATCAGGTACGTGCTGCTGTCCCATTCGCCCTGCCCGCCGGCGTACAGGCCCTTCACATACTCGCGCAGCTTGCCCTTGGCCTGGGCGAGGGCCGCCTTCTGGTCCAGTTTGGCCACCCGCCCGCCCTCGACGTACCACGGCAGCACGTTGAAACTCGTCATCCACATGACCTTGTGGTTCTCGGTGCCGCTGCCGCTGGCGTAGGGGCTGTACTTGGCCACCTCCGCCGCCAGCTTCTGGCGCGTCTCGGGCGTCAGCGCCTCGGCGAAGATCGGCAGGAACCGCCCCCAGTTCACGGCCGCAAAGTGATAGTGCTCCTTGTAGCTGCGGTCGTCGTTCATGTACTTGCGGGCCTCGGCATCCTGCGGGTTGAGCATGAGCTTGGCCATGGCCGGCCCGGGCAGATACTTGCCCGGATCGCCGCCGGTAAAGTACCCGCGCCGCCACGTGCCCAGGTCGTTGGTGGCCAGCCCTTGCAGGATCAGCTTCGCCCGCTGCTCAAACCCCGCCGCGTCGGGATAAGTGCGGGGATCGCTGGCCGGCGCCGCCGCCGCGCCGGGGTGCTCCACCCTGGCGGGATGGGGCACTTCCCAGCCCAGGGCCGACGACACCAGCAGGACCGCCACGGCATACGCCATCACGCACAAGTCTCGGGTCATGCACAGATTCTCTCGCGCCGCCGCGACCACCACAACTCGCGCCCGCCCGAATCGTCAGGCCACCCGGGGCGGCGCGGCCGCCAGCAGCCCCCGGGCCAGCGCAAAGCCATAGAGGATGCCGGCAACGTGAGCCTGATACGCCACCGTGCCGCTGGAGTGAAAGCTCATCCACAGGTTGAACAGGAAATACGCCGCGATCACGGCCCACCCCGGCACGCACACATGCCTTCCACCGGCGCGACCGACCTGTAGAACGCCCCGCGGCGCCGCCGCCAGGTAGGCGCCCATCACCGCGCCGGCCGAGCCGCTGGCGCCCAGCAGGAATCCGTACCGCGCCGTCGCCAGCCATGCTGTTCCGGCGAACACCGCCCCCGAGAGGTACAAGCCAAGATAACCCAGGTGTCCCAGCCGCACGTTCACCACGCCGCCGAACAGCGACAGTGCCAGGAGGTTCCCCACGAGGTGAACCAGCCCCTCATGCACCAGGGCATAGGAGAAAAACTGCCAAAGCCGCGGATCCGACGCCGACAGCATCATCTGCCCGCCAACCCACCCCAGCGCCGGCTGGCATGCCGACACGCCCAGCGTCACCAGGATCACCGCCCGATTGCACCAGGGTCCGCGATGCCGGGGCGGTTCGGATCCTGCCGACCCAACCGACCTCTTTGCTTCCCGACCGATCATCCGGCGCGCTTTCGTCCGGCCTGGCTATTCATCTTCACCAGCCGCACCCGGCGGCCGCCCTTGGACCACTCCACCTTGTCCATGTAGGCTTCCATGAGCAGAATGCCCCGTCCGCACGCGCGGTTGAGGTTGGACTCGCTGGTGGGATCGGCCACGGCGGTGCGGTCAAAGCCTCCCCCCTCATCCTCGATGATGATCTCCACCCGCCGCGGGGTCACCGTCGCCTCCACGTGCACCTGTTTGTTCGGATCCAGCCGATTGCCGTGCTTGATGGCGTTGACCAGCGCCTCCTCCAGCGACAGCTGAATGGCAAACGTGTCGTCCCTGCCGAACCCCTTGCGGCTCACTTCCTCGAGGATGCGCCGCTGCACATCCCGGCCGGCCGCGTAATGGGAGGGTATCGCAAATCGCACCGCCGCTCGCCGCTGCGGCCGGCCCGGCCGCCTCGTCGCCTCCGTCTGCGCTCAGATCGCAGCCCAATGCGCCCCCGTTCACTCGAAACTCGCCAGCGCCTCCTGCCGCGTCGGGAAGATGCGAAACAGCTTGTTGAGCTTCGTGATCACGAAGACTTCCATGATCTGCGGCTTGATGTGCGCCAGCCGAAGCTGCCCGTTGCGCTGTTTCACACGGTTGTTGATGTTGATCAGCATGCCCAGCGCCGCCGACGACAGATGCTCCACGTTGGCAAAATCCAGCAGCAGCCGCGGACGATCTCTCGCCTCCACCAGACCGGCCAGCGTCTGGCCGATCTCCGTGATGTTCAGCTCGTCGAGGATCCGGCTCTCGTTGAACTCCACCACGTGGATGTCCTTGTGCTGCGAAACGTTCAAGCGGGGTATCTCGGGCATGACAGCGTCTTCCATCCTGTGGGACCGCAGACGCCCACGAACATACGGACGCAGCAAAACCAAGTCAAGCAGCGACCCCGGCTGCCGCGGGCCGCCGCTGCCAGGTTATCGCCGCAACGGCCAGCGCACCGAGCGATGCCGCCAGCAACCCGCCCGACAGCTCGCGGGCCCCTGCGCCCGCGGCCAGCAGCGGCCGCAGTTGCGCCCGCCATTCGGTCCGCAGCGCCAGCTCCTCCAAAGGCACAGCCGGCGCGTTGATCGCCATCATCCGCCCGTCGGCATGCACCCACACCCCCGGCCACAAACCCGCTTGGACGCCGGCTGGCGGCCCGGCCTCCCAGGCGCGCCACCCCGACCCCAACGCCTGCGGCAACGACCATCCGAAGCTCTCGCCGCCTTCTCCCGTCCAGTCCAGCACGCTGCTCCAGAAAACAACGAACTGCGGGCTGCGAGCCAGAGACTCCGACCCGAACCCCACCCACGCCTGACGCGCCGGCGCTTCACGCACCACCACCGCCGCCTGGCCGCCCAACCGCAGCACCGGCGTCCAATCGCCCTCCGGCGGACCGGCCGCCAGCCGCACCTCGCCCAGCACCGCGGCCAGGTCGGCTTGCCGAACCACAGGGTGATCGCTCACACGCACGTCGGCCGGACGCGTGCTGGCCGCCGGAAGGGGGGGGATGATGATGGCCGGCGATCCGCCCGCCGCGGCTGCGTCGCCCACGATCGACACACGCTGCGACGTCGCCGACGGCGGCCGATGCGCGGCGTACACCTCGAACATCCGCTCAAGCTCCGGCGGCAGCGCGAGGCGCGCCTCGATGCGCGGCCAACTCCGCTGGCGGACGAGAAAGGCCTGGTCGTCGGCCGCTATGTCATCCTCCACCTGGAGTTTCGCCGACACAACCGGCCCCAGCGTGGGCAGGTCCACGAACACCGAGCGCTCCTGCCCGCCGCTCGGCAGCACGACGCGCTGCGAAAGGCGATGCTCGGCGGTCGCCACGACCAGCGTCGCCTCAGTCAGCGCCGCTTCGTTTTTCAGCCTGATCATCACCTGGGGCGAAGGCTCGGCCCTCGCCGCGATCGCGACGATGCCGAGATTCTGCATCGGGCCTTCGGGCGCCACCTGCACGACGCGACGGTCGCTGACGCTCAGGGCGCGATTGCTAATCACCACAACCGCCCCGGCCGACTCGCGCAGACGGGCGCGGACGACCGTCGTCAGGTCGCTGGATGTATCGACCGCCGTAACGGCACTGTCCCGCACAGCCCCCAACCAGCTTGCCCGATCCATCCGCCGCAGCTGACCGTCGGGAACCATCACCAGGTCCACAACTCCGCTGCCGGGCAGTTGGGCGGCAATCGCCTCGGCCGCCTGGTGCATTCGCGAACTTTTGCCCATCGTGATGCCCCGATCCACGACAATCGTGAGCGCGCCGGCCGATGCGGCGCCGCGCACGCGAGGCCCGGCCGCCGCCACAATCGCCAGCAGCATCGCCGCCATCGCGGCGGCCAGCGACACCGGCGGCCATTGAATTGCCGATCGCTGCCGCGGCACGGCCGCCGGTCCGCGCCACAGCGGCAGAAACGGCACGCGCACTCGCCGCGGGCGCTCCACCAGCAGCCAGAGCGTAACCGCCGCCCACGGCACCAGCGCCAGCAAAAAATAGGGAAAGGCGAACGCCATCGCGCAATGACCCGCAAGCCGGCACTACAAGTTCTCGACCAGCACCCGCCCGGACGCCGACTGCAACCAGCCGAAGCTCGCGCCCGCCGGACCGGCCGAGGCCGACAGCCACGCCCCGGCGCCGCTTCGCAGCAGGCGCGAGCGCCACTGGCCCTCGACCTGCTCCGCCAGCCGCAGCGATGCGCTGCCGGCGTCCAGGTACACGATGGCCGGCTGGTCGGCGACGAACAGCAGGCTCGATACGATGCCCTGCGACCCCGGGGCGGCTACCGTCGCAACGCGCCAGCCCGAGCCGTCAAACGCCGCGAACTTCAGATCGCTGCGCACAGCGTCGTGGTAGCTGATCGCCGGCCGGCCCTGGCTGTCCATCGCCAGCGACACCGCACCGCCCTCGCCCAGACCGCTATCCAACACGCGGATCGACCAACTGCGGCGCTGCTGCACCGCGTAGCGCAGTTCCCCGGCGTCCGGCACGCTGTAGGCCACGGCCCATCCGCCACCGGCGACCGCGGCCAGTTTCGGCCGCGCGCCTCCTCGGGCATCGGGATCAACTTGCGTGACGACCCACCGGCCGTTGCGCCGCTGGGCGAACAGCAACCCCTGGTCACGGCCGTCAAAGGCGATGGCCGGCCTGCCTTCAATGTCAAACGCCATCGCGACGTGCCGCACCCCGCGCAATCGCCCGGCAACCGTCTGTATGGTCCAGTCAAAACCGTTCTGCGCGGCGAACTTCACCGCCCGTGCGCCGGCGTCGTAGTACGCCACGGCCGGGCGCCGCAGGTTGTCGATCGCCAGCGACGGCCGCAGGCCGGTGTTGCCCGAAACGGCGTCCACGACCGCCGACACGCTCCACTGCCCCGTCGCCACGCGCACGGCGTACTTGAGCATCCCGTCGGCCGGGTCGCGGTACACCACGTGCAGGTTGCCGGCATCGTCATAGGCGATGTCATGGTCGGCCGCGCTGAACGTGCCATCGCCGTAACTGCGCGGGATCGCCAAGCGCGCCGAAAACCGGCCAAGAACTCCGCCGGCGACGAAGTTGCCGGCCAGGTCCGCCGCTGTCCCGGCCGACAGCGTCACGGTATAAACGCCGTTGTCCTGGCTGCCCCAGGTCTCGGCCGGCGCGCGGAGGATGTACCTGGCCGTCCATGTCCGCCCGTCAGGGCTGGCGGCGAGACCCACCAACCGCGGCGTTGCCGTCAACCCGCGCGGCCCGCTGACCAGAATCTCGCCGCCGGCCAGCGTCTCGGCGCTCATCTCCATGTCGTCGGTGAAGATCACGTGGATCGGATGTCGAACGTTCTGGGGGTCCTTGATTCTTCGCACGAGCGCCTCGGCCACGGGCGGCGAACCGTCCACAGCCACTTCAAGTGCGTCGCCCGCCGACCTCCACAGCGTCAGCACGCCACCCTGCCCCGAGGCGAAGTATGCCTTGCCGCCCCGAGCAGCCAGCGGCGAACCGGCCGAGTCCGCTAGTCCTCCCAGCGCCTCGGGCGTCACAATCGTGCCGTCGGTCGTGCCGTCGGTGGTCCACAACTCCCGGCCGCGCAGCGCATCGCCGGCCACAAAGGCCAGCCGCGACCCGAGCGACACCAGATGCGATGGCGCCGATCCGCCGGCGCCGACCCACAGGTCCGCCACCATCTGCGTGCCGCCCTCGCTGCCGTCGCTGCGCCAAAGCTCCCGGCCGTGGACGCCGTCGTCGGCGGCAAAGTACAGTGCGCCGTCATGTACAAAAAGCCCCTCGGGCGAGGAACTGGCCGGTCCCGGCGCGATGTCGCTGACCCGCTGCGTGCCGCCCTCGCTGCCATCGCTGCGCCACAGCTCCTGCCCGGCACCCGAGTCATACGCCACAAAGTAGAGGCTCTCGCCGTATGCGGTGAACTGCGACAGCCCATCGGCAAAGGGGCTGTTTCCGAACGCCGCCACCAGCACGGTTCCTTCTTCGGTGCCGTCGCTGCGCCAAAGCTCGTGTCCGGCGTCAACGCTGTTGACGGCGAAGTAGAGCGTGCCCTCGACGGCCAGCAGGTCGGTCGGCCCGCCGACACAGGCGTCGCCCGCGAACTCCCTCACGATGAACGTGCCTTCGCCGGTGCCGTCGCTGCGCCACAGGTGCGTGCCCAGCTCATCCGTGGCCGCGAAGTACAGCACCCCGGACATCACGGCAAACTCCGATGGGTTGGAGCTGCCCGGCGTGGGAAGCGGGTTGATGGGCGCCATCGGTGTGAACTGCCCGCCGCCCTGCGCGCCGAGGTACATGTCCTTCACCAGCAGCGTGCCCTCCGCCGTGCCGTCGCTGGCCCACAGTTCCCGGCCAGTGTCCGGCTCGCGCGCGGAAAAAAACAGCCGTCCGCCGAGCACCGTCAGCCAGGTCGGCGACGAGCTGGCCGTGCCGTCGCTGATGTCGGCGACCAGAGCCGTGCCCCCGGGCGTGCCGTCGCTGGACCACAACTCATAACCGTGGTCCGCGTCGTACCCGCAGAAAAACAGTTTCCCCTCCCATTCCACCAGCTCAACTTGCGGGCCGGTGAATGAGGCGGGGCGCAGCTGCGCCAGTCGCACTGTGCCGGCCGGCGTGCCGTCGGTGCGCCACAGCCATTGCGGGCCGGCCGGCGCGCCGGTTGTGAAATACAGCAGGTCGCCCACCGTCCGCATCTGCAGGACCGCATCGCCAAAGCCGTCAATCTGCGCAACCGCAACCGGCCGGCCGAGGCGCAGGGACTGAGCCTGCAACTCGCCCTCCTCGGTCAACGCCGCAGCGCTGATGAAGTACCGCCCGGCCTGGGCGTAGGTGTGCTGCGCCGATGTCGCCTGGCCATCAAGGGTCTGGACCTGCCCGTCGCCCCAGTCGATCGTCCAGGAGAAAACCCGGCCGACGTTCGCCGCCGACACGGCAAGGTCATACGCCGTGCCGGGGGCGACACCCCTGCCGCCCGAGATGACCGCCGCAGGCTCCCCGCCCGCTGCCATCAGAACCCGACCCTCCAGGTTCTCCAGAAGGCAGCGCGTAACTGATCCTCGGTGGTGGCGATGCGGGTTCACGGGCTTCGATAGCCTAGCACCCTCCCATCCCTTTGGCCATCGAGCCGCAATTCCTGCAGGGCAGCGGGAATATCCCCCGGCCGGCGGCCGTTGTGCCTTCTGTGAAGACCCTCTTGGTCCTCCTGATGGCATTGGCTGCGCCGCCCTCTGACGTCCCGTTGGTCCGTGCGCGGCTCGTGGCCGACTGCGCCTCGATACAGCCGGGTCGGGCTTTCCGCGTCGGAGTGCTGTTGGAGATAACAGACGGCTGGCATGTCTATTGGAAACACCCCGGCGATTCGGGCCTGCCCACCACCGTGAAGTTCACCTGGCCCGAGGGTTTTGCCGCCGAGGCCATCCGCTGGCCGGTGCCACAGCGTTTCACCCAGCCCGGCGATATCTCGGGAATCGGCTACGCCGGCACCGTGCTCCTGTGGACGCAGGCCACCGCACCCCGGGACCTCCAACCGGGACAGAACATCACGTTTCGGGCCGATGTGCAATGGCTTGCCTGCAAGGACTTGTGCGTCGCGGGAACGGCCCAACTGAATCTGCAGTTGCCCGTCGCATCGGCCTCGCAGCCCTCGGAGATCCAGCTCTTTGAAACCTGGGAACGCCGCCTGCCCGTTGAGCCCTCCAAGGCCGCTCAGGTGAAGTCGATCCGGTTCGGCGGCGACCCTGCGGCCGGCCGGCCCGTAGTCCAGCTGACCTGGAACCAGCCGGTGAGGGATGTGCATTGCTTTGTCGATCCCGGCAACAGCCTGCTGGTACTGGATCCAGTGGTCCAGACCGTCGGGACCGAGACCACGGTGCGGCTGGAGATGAAACCGCTCGACCGCACGCAGGCCCTTCCGGCGACCGTGGCCGCGATAGTCGCCTATACTGATGCCGCCGGGCAGCGCCACGGCCTGGCCGTCGGGGTGCCCTTGGCCCGGGAAACGCAAAAGTGAACGTGAACACGTGATCGGTGTGTCTCAGGACTGCGTTTCAGCAGTCCGCCACGAAAAGGAGCCTTGAGATGTCTCGATTGCTTATCGCTCTGGTTGCTGGCGTGATGTTCGCCAGCGCTTCGCTGGCCACCGCCGCCGAGCCCGGCGCGGCCGCCCCTGCGTTTTCCCTTACCGACCAGAACGGCAAGACTGTCGCCCTGGCCGACCTGAAGGGCAAGATCGTCGTGCTGGAGTGGGCCAACCCCGGTTGTCCGATCTGGATGCGCCACTACAAGGCCAGAACCATGCTCGACCTGGCCGCCAAGTACGCCCAGAAGGGCGTGGTGTGGCTGGCCATCGACAGCACCAACGCCACGAGCCCCGAAGCCGTGAAGAAGTGGGCGACGGACAACGCCCTGCCCTATCCGATGCTGTCGGACCAGAGCGGCGAGGTGGGCAGGGCCTACGGGGCCAAGACCACCCCACACATGTACATCGTCGATGCCGACGGCAAGATCGCCTACAACGGCGCGATCGATGATGACCCCGGCGGCAAGAACGATCCCGCCGCTCGCGTGAACTACGTGCAGAAGGCCCTCGATGAATTGCTGGCCGGCAAGACCGTCAGCACCCCGCAGACCAAAGCCTACGGCTGCACGGTCAAGTACGCCAGGTAGCCGATCTACCGCTGCTGCCCCATGATCAGCAGCGCGATGGTCATAGCCTGAAACACCAGCGCCCAGAGCAGGTACGCCTGGGTCGAGGCTGTGTCCGGCCGAAGGTACGCGTAGAACAGCACGGCCAGCACAATCACCTGCACCACGCCCGCCAGCAGTTTGCTCATGGAGAACTCGCTGGCGGGCTGTTCTCTTTGGCGGCGGATCTCGGCGAGGATCTGCTCGGCCAGCTCCTCCAGTCGCCGGGGCGACGCCGCGGCCGGCGTCACGGCCGGCGGCTCCGGCAACTCGGCGGAAGCCGCACCTGCGGGTCGTTCCTGCTGGCTCATGGCTTGTTCCTCCCTGCTGGCGGGCGTCGGCGTCTCCTGGAGCTGCTGGATGATGCTGATCGCGTCGGCCAGCGATGCCACCGTGAAATCGGGCGCCGGCCCGCTTTCCTCGGCCGCCGGCGACACCGGCAGTTTCGGATCCTTCAAGAGGATCGTGCGGCAGCCGGCACGCTTGCCGGCCTCGATGTCGCGGGGCGCGTCGCCGATCACCCAGCTGCGCGACAGGTCCAGCCCCAGCGCCTCGGCCGCCGAATAGAGCATGCCCGGCTGCGGCTTGCGGCGGTCGCTGTCGCGGCGGTATTGCTCCAGCGGCGCCTCGGGGTGATACGGGCAGAACTCATGGCGGTCGATGAGGGCGGCCGGATCCGCCTGACGCAGCAGCTCGTCGATCCTCCGGTTCACCGCGTGTACGGCTTCCTCCGTGAACAGGCCCCGCGCCACGCCGCTCTGATTGCTGATCGTGACCGTCGCATACCCCATCCGCCGCGCCGCCGCCACCGCCGCCGCCGCCCCCTCCATCAGCACCACCTTCGATGCATCGCCCAGATAGCCATCGCTGACGATCAGCGTGTTGTCGCGATCGAAGAATACCGCTGCCAGCGCCATGAGCCTTCCCTTCGCCCGCGGACATTATCGACGCCCCCCATCCGCCTATCAAGCAACATTCGCACGGGCCGTCGCTATATTACCGGGAGACGCACCGATGAGCCGAACCCCGATTCTCACGTTGTTGGTACTCCTGTACTGCTGCGCAGGCGCCCTGGCCCAGGCCCCCGGCAAGCCCTGCACACAGCCCGAGGCCCTGAAGATCGGCTGGCCGCAACTCGCCGGGCCCTATTCCACCTTCGCGTGCGTGCCCATCGACACGCCGCTGGTGGAGGATCTGTCCAAGGCTTCGCTCCTGTGGGAAAGCGACTTCAAGGACCTCGGCCGCGCCAAGGGCGGCTCGCAGGCCTATCGCCGCGTGGACCAGTTCACGGCCGAGAACTTCGCCAAAATGGGCTCGCACCCGGGAAGCTGGGCCGGCCTGATCGTGGCCGACGGCATGGTGTTCGCCTCGTCCTGGCGGCCGGTTGGCGACTTTATCAACGTGCAGGGCCACAAGGTGCGGCTCGACGCGGAGGACTTCGTCGTCGCTCTCGACGCCCTGACCGGCAAGACGCGGTGGCTGTCGGCCGAGCCCGGCGGCATCCTCAAGGGCGGCGGCAAACGCCAGGGATTTCAGGTCGGTTGTGTTTACCACAAAGGCGTTGTTTACAGCCTGGGTTCGACCGCCCGCCTGTTCGCCTACGACGCGGCGACCGGCCGGAAGATATGGGAATCCGACGCTCACCCGGCTCGAGCGGCCCAGAAGAAGGCCCGCGAGGATGCCCTGGCCGCTGCCGCCGCCGGCAAGTGGACCTACAACCTCAACCCCAACTGGTGCGCCTCGCTGGCGGTGATCGCCGATGTGCTGATCGTCCCCGACCAGGGCGGCGGCCTGGTCGGCGTGGATCCCGCAAGCGGCAAGGCAATTTGGTCGCTCAAGGGCGTGATCTCGCGATGGGCCACCCCCAGCACCTGGACCCATGAGGGCCGGCAATACCTGCTGTGCGCCAATGAAAAAGGCGAGCTGCGCCTGATCGATCCGGCCGCCGGCAAGGAGCTCTGGAAACTCTCCGGACTGGGGCCGACGTGGTTCACGCTCGCGCCCGGCAAGACGCACGTGCTGGTCAACATCGTTCCCGATTCGGGCAAGGCAAAGGACGCCCCGCGAAAGTTCGGCCGACTGGGCGCAATCAAGTTGTCGCCCACCGGCGGCCAGAAGGACTGGGAAGTCGGCCACGGCTACCTCATTCCCGTGTGGATGGACTCGGGCGCCCGCCTGAGATTCCCCTATCAGAACGGCCGGTTCCTGATCCCGCACGGATCCTCCGAGGAAGGCGATGTGGGCGATGGCGACGCCCCCGCCGCCCCGCCACCGCCGGCCGACGGCAAGCAGCGCGCCCCCGCCGGCCCGGCGCTGCTCATCGACGAGGCCACCGGCAAGGCGCTCTCGGTCCTGCCGCCCGAGGGCCGACGCGACGACAACCTGGCCGGGCTGATCTACTGGATCGGCGACCGCATCCTCGCCCGCGGCGACTCCTACCACGGCCCGAGGCACGGCGGCCGCCATCCGTGGACCTGGTGGTCCAGTGCCGGCGACAGGCTCACCAGGTTGCCGGGCAAGATGGACCTGGGCGAGTTCACCAACGCCTACGAGGTGTCGATGGAGGCCCCGCTGGTGGGCGGCCTGGTCTTCGAGCGCACCGAGGCCGGATCGGTTGTGTGCTACGACCTGCGAGCAAAGTGAAGCCGCCGCCGGCCTTTGCGCCGCGCCCTGGGCGGTGAAAAGGCGAATGTCCCAAGGCTCCGGCCAAGTATGAAAACCTGGGCACCGTGAAGGTGCGCGAGAACGTGAAGTACGGCCAGGGCTTCACCGCCAATCCCGTCGTCGAGGCTCTCCAGGCCAAGGCCGCCGCGAAGGGCGCCAAAGGCCTGTTGCTGGCCCTGCCCAAGGGCAGCAAGGACTACCACGTCGGTGTATTCTACAACGAAAAGTTCCGCCTGTTCCCGGTGCGCATGGGTCCCCCGCGAACAGCCTGCGCCCGCGCCATCTACGTGGAATAGAACCGGATCGCCCCAGCGGTCCGTGCGTCGCGCCGCAGCCGTGGCCTGCGTGGTCTCTGCGCCTACACCTGAACCAGCTCGGGTTCCGGGCAGTTGGGCAAGTTGATGCTGCGCGGCATCACCTTGCGATACCCCAGCTGCTTGACGATCTCGAGGATCTCGGTCCACGTCGGATAGAACCGCTTGTTGACCTTCTTGTAGGTCTCGATGGCCATGATGAACTCGAACTGCTCGGCGGTCATCTCGCCCTCTTCGGCCGCCTTGCGTTCATCGGAGAGCCGCCGCCCCGGCCCGCGTCGCCGCTCCAGCCCCGTGCGCCGGTCGTTGCCGCTTCGACGCTCCGGCCCGGTGTATCCAGACTCTTCTCGTGTCAACTGACGCCGATCCACTCCGCTGCGCCGGTCCGCGCAGTTCCGGCGTCGATCCTCGCCCTGTTCCCGGCGCTCGATGATCGTTTCGGTCTCGGTTGTTATCGGCTGCATGGGCGTTTCCCTCTTCCTGCTGCATCGACTCCGCCGCGTCCCGGCTTTAGCCGTTTATCGACCGCACCCCTCGCCCCGCAGCCCCCCGCTGGCCGCGCCCACCGCCGATAATCGCGCTGGATGCAACGACGCCTCAGGTTATAATGCCGTCGGCCCTTCCGGACCTCGATGCCGGACGGGCAGCTTGCGTCTCACAGGGAAAGGAGTGCCGCTGCCATGGCGGATGAACCGCTCGTCTTGCGAAGCATAAACTGGCGGGAAGCGTTTCCGTTCACCCACATCTTCCGTTCGTTTCGGATTGCCATTCACCCCTCCAAGCTCGTCCTGGCCGTGGTGGCCATCCTCTGCCTCTACCTCGGCGGGCGAGTGCTCGACGGGCTGTGGATGGCCGACGCCCGCGGCATACCCGACGAGGTCGAACGCTTTCACCAGTTCATGCTGGCCCGACATGGCGACTGGCTCACGGGTTCGCGCGATGCCGCGGCCGACCTGCCCCGTGCGGCCCTGGCGATGGACGGCGCCTCCTTCGCCGAGATCGTCCGACAGGAACGCGCCCGCATCGTCGAGCAGTACGCCTCGGCCCTCCGCGATCTGGGCGTGCAGTCCGACCCCTCCCGCGCACGGGAAATGGCCCGCAACGGCGAGGGCCTGGCCGAACTGCGACGCAAGATCATCGACCAGCGCCGCCTCCGCGTCGAGCGCGCCGTCGATGACCACAAGGCCCGTGTCGCCGCAACCGAACAGCTCCCCGCCGATCAGCGCCCCAAGGCCCTGCAGTCGGCGCAGGATGCTCGGCTCGCCGAAACGCAGCAGGCCTATGCCGACGCGCTGCGCGCCCTTGAGCAGGCCGAACAGATCCGCGGCAAGGGGCTTTTCGGGCTCTTCGTCGATTACCAGGCTCGCCAGGCCAACGCCATCGCCTCCGGCGTCGTCGAATGGAACTGGCTCGGGGGCATCGGCCGCGACACCCGCGCGCCGGGCGTCGTGGTCTCCACCGTCCGTTTCCTGACCGTCGCCCCCTCCTGGGCTCTGCGCCAACACCCCCTCTATTTCACCCTCTGGGGCCTGCTGTTCCTCGCGGTCTGGTCGATCTTCGGCGGGGCCATCTCCCGCATCTGCGCCGTCCACGTGGCACGTGAAGAAAGTATGTCCCTACGCGTCGCCTTGCGATTCTCCATCAACAAATTCCTCAGCTTCCTCTTTGCCCCCATCATCCCCCTGCTGATCCTCCTGTTCCTCGGCGTCATTCTGGCCCTCGGCGGATTGCTCTTGTGGGTCCCCTACCTCGGCGAGATCTTCGTGGGACTCCTGTTCTTCCTGGCCCTCTGTGGCGGACTGGTCATGACCCTCGTCCTGCTGGGCACCGTCGGCGGGCTGAACCTCATGTACCCCACCGTCGCCGTCGAGGGCTCCGATAGCTTCGACGCCATCAGCCGGTCCTTCAGCTACGTCTATACCAAGCCCTGGCGGATGGCCTTCTACACCGCCGTCGCCCTCGTCCATGGCGCCCTGACCTGGCTGTTCGTCAGGTTCTTCATCTGGGCCACCCTCACCATGACCCACTACTTCGTCGGCTGGTGGGCTTATCGCCGCGCCGACGATGGCCAGTACATCCTCGATGCCCTCTGGCCGGCCCCGCAGTTCTCGTCCCTGCCGTACGGCATCGCCTTCCCAAGCCTCAACTGGGGTCAGGACATCGGCGCGTTCTTCATCGCCCTGTGGGTCTATCTGGCCATCGCCGTGCTGGGCGCGTTCGCCATCAGCTTCTACTTCTCGGCCAGCACGATCATCTATTACCTCATGCGCAAGGAGGTGGACGCGACCGAACTGGACGACGTGTACCTGGAGCAGCCCGAGGAGGAACTGCCGCAGACGCCGGCCGTCGCCGAGCCGGCCGCCACTCCCGCGCCCGCCGCTGCCCCTCCGGCCCCACAGGCCGATCCGCGCCCCGACACGGGCAGCGGCATATGATACGGACGTTCACCGCCCGCACCCGTAGCTCAATTGGATAGAGCATCGGTCTTCGGAACCGAGGGTTGCAGGTTCAAGTCCTGCCGGGTGCGCTACCTCCGCCGCCGCCTCCCCAGCAACCCCATCGCCCCCATCGCCAGCACGCCCAGCACTCCCGGCTCGGGCACGGACGTGCCGGCCGCCGCCTCGGGGCTCACGAAGCTCTGGTTGTAGTTCTGGCTCAATCGCAGCAGGTCGTTGAAGTTCACCGTGCCGTCATACGTGAAATCGCCCTGGTCCCACGTCTTGCCCACGGTGTTGT